>OHMS01000001.1_pt1 | contig 435098 bp, 386 predicted proteins | sample 1569351 | NCBI WGS metagenome assembly OHMS01 (sample SAMEA3879571, study PRJEB24766) | human gut metagenome | biome: human-associated habitat; feature: feces | place: USA | collected 1985/1987 | reverse complement strand
GAATGAACAATACCGCAACCAACACCGCCACTTGCCCGACTGTCAGAAAGCAGATCGGCAAGACAACCTATATCGTCCGTGTCCATTTCAGCGAGACCGCCAAAGAGACGATGGAGGACAAAATCAAGCGTATGCTTCGTGAGGAAGTCCGCAAAATGTGACTTCTTTGTGAATTTGATGAAAAAGTCCTTGACTTTTCGTCTCTGGCAAAACGGCTAAGTCTATCCTAATTAGCTGTTCGACACGACTCGCGCCTTTTGCAATAGATGAGGTTTTGGAGATCACCTCCTACGATGAGCTGCACCTCGACAAGCTCGGTGACGAGCTGAGTGCGCTTTTCATCATTATCTCCGATACAGATGCCACATTCAACTTCCTTGTAGCGATCATGTATTCCCAGCTTTTCAACCTACTCTGCACCAAAGCAGATAATTCCCCAGGTGGAAAGCTGACCTATCATGTACGCTGTTTGTTAGACGAGTTCGCCAATATTGGCGAAATACCGCAGTTTGAGAAGCTCATTGCGACTATCCGAAGCCGTGAAATATCGGCAAGTATCATCTTGCAAGCTAAGAGCCAGCTAAAGGCTATCTACAAAGACAATGCAGACACGATCGAAGGCAACTGTGATACGATGCTGTTTTTGGGCGGCAAGGAGAAGTCAACATTAAAGGAGATCAGTGAAAGTCTCGGAAAAGAGACAATCGACTCCTTTAATACTTCTACTAACAGAGGTCAGAGTGAAAGCTACGGTATGAACTATCAGAAGCTCGGCAAAGAACTGAAAAGTCAGGACGAACTGGCGGTCATGGACGGCGGTAAATGTATCTTACAGGTGCGAGGAGTGCGTCCGTTCTTCTCGGACAAGTTTGACATTACCCGTCATAAGCAATATCCAATGCTCTTGGACGATAATCCTGAGATGGGGTTCAACATCGAAAAATTTGTGAGTGACCAAAAGGCGATGCGTTTGAGACTGTCTCGACAGGAAAAGTTCACGGGGTATGGTGTTGATATGACGGCCGCCGGACAGGAAGTTACAACAGTATCAGCAACAGAAACAGAAACCGCTGATACACAAAATTCTGAGGAAACCGACGAAAAAGAGATATATGTCGGATTTTAACTCGGACAGTGAAGAAACCGAATAAAAGAGAAACGGTTGAAGCTGCGGACACTACTTTTTTTATTTTGAGGGAGACTTTTTACCTATGAACGAACTGAATATTTCTGCGGTCGATGCTACCGCTATGGAGACAGCAACCACTACCTCTGCACCTAAGCACAAGTGGCTCTCTAAGCTCACCCGTGGTGCAAAGAAGGCAACGATGTTCTGCACTGTTGCAGGCATCATGGCATCTACCTGTGCAACTCAGGCATTCGCAGCAGGCACCGGCGAGGTCGATACCTCGTCCTTTATCACTACTGCCTGCACCGTACTCAAAAGCGTCATCTGCCTTATCGGCGGCGGTGTTTCGCTTTGGGGTGTCGTAAACCTCCTCGAAGGTTACGGCAACGATAACCCCGGTGCGAAGTCTCAGGGCATGAAGCAGCTTATGGCTGGTCTTGGTCTGATCCTCCTCGCTATCATTCTCGTACCTGTTCTTGAGGGTATGATGACGGGTGCGGTGTAATCTGACACACGCTAATCAAGAAAAGAGACAAGCGTAAACCTCGGCTGAACGCTATATAAATGATGCCGTTCCAATAGAATTATGAAAGGTCGCTCAGCGGTGGGCTGTGGTGGGTATGGGCGATAAGACAGAATGGGAATAAACATCGGTTATCTGACAGCGAACCGAACAAGTGCAGGAGATGAGGTCTACACACCATTTTATGCGGTAGAACCGTTACTGGAGTTTCTTCCGAAAGACAAGAAGATATGGTGTCCGTTCGATGAGGAATGGAGCGCTTTCTATCAGTTCCTTTCGGAGAAAGGCTATGAAGTGGAGCGAAGCAGCTTAAAGGAGGGACAGGACTTTTTCAGGTATGAACCCGAACATTGGGACATTCTTGTGTCCAATCCCCCATTCAGCAAAAAGAATGATGTACTGAAACGAGCATTTTCTTTCCAAAAGCCCTTCGCTCTGCTCCTGCCCGTGAACAGTATTCAAGGCAAGGCGAGATATAAGATTTTCAACAACGAAATCCAGATGCTCTCCTTTGACGGGCGTGTGGACTATCATACACGGCAGAACATGGAATGTACCACTAAGGGCAATCACTTCGGCTCTGCTTATTTCTGCCGTGACCTTCTGCCCTCCAAACTGGAGCTTCGGCAGCTTGTCAAATATGACAGACCTTTAGTCACTCCCACGATTGGAGGTGATGAATAATGGGAATTATCAGCGATGCGATCGATGCACTGGAAGATTGGTGTAAAGACTTATTTAAGGACGGCATCCAGTCTCAGTTTGACGGCATTTCCGACCTACTGACCGACACTTTCTCGCAAACAACGGGAACAGGCGGCAGCGGTGGACTTGTCAATGACTTCGTAACTCAGCACCCGTCACAGTTCACCGGCGGAGGTACTGGCGGTACTACGATCTGGACAACGATCGAAACGCTTTGCAACAATGTCGTAGTGCCTATCGGCGGTTTCATTCTGACAGTTATCCTGCTGAATGAACTGATACAGATGGTACTGCGAGGAAATAACTTCAAGGACTTCGATGATTCTATCTTCATTAAATGGATCATCAAAGCCTTGTGCGGTGTAATACTGGTCGCCAACACCTATTACATCGCTTCGGCACTATTCTCGTTTGGCACAACGGTATGCTCCAATGGGCTTGCCACACTATTCGGGACCGGAGATTATCTATCTTCCACACTCTCGATCAATCCGTCGGCTCTCAGCGGTCTGAGCTTGGGTGAGCTGATGACGGTGTGGTTTATTTCCCTGATCGTTCATCTTGGGGTGCTGATACTGATAGTTGCTATCGTTATCACACTTGCAAGCCGTATCATCGAGGTGTTTATGTATCTCAGCATTGCACCTATCCCTATGGCAACCATGATGGACAGCGGTGAATGGGCTTCTATCGGTAAGAACTGGATCAAACAGCTTCTTGCTCTTTCTTTCCAGGGCTTCTTTATCGTGGTGGCACTCGGTATTTTCAAGACGCTGTTCAGCAATGCGATCGTTGCCCTGAATGCAAGTACAGACGGCGTGATCCTGCAAATGGGACTGCTTCTTGGCTATACTGCGGCACTTATCTTCACGATTCTCCGTACAGGAGCTATCAGCAAATCAGTCTTTAACGCACGATAAAACAAGATCGGAGGTCAAAAATGGCACATTACGTTCCTATCCCGAAGGACTTGAACGACATCAAGGAAAAGTTCATCATGGGATTTACAAAACGTCAGGTGATCTGCTTCGGCATCGGTCTTGTTTTGGGTGCGCCCGTGTATTTTCTGACAAGAGCGTCTATCGGAATGTCGGGAGCGATCTTCGCAATGGGGGCGGTCGCCGCCCCTGCGATCCTCTGCGGCATTTACAAGAAAAACGGCGTGTTCTTGGAGAAACAGGTGAAGTTCATGCGTGAATACTTCACAAGACCACGAAAGCGGTATTACCGCACAACCAACGTATTCATGTGCATTGAACGGCACATCGAATACAACAGAATCAAGAAGAAGCTGGCAGATGCCGAAAGAAAAGGCTAACAGCTTTACCTATACATAATAGTATAACTTTCGGTATCTCCGCTTTTGCATATAACGGAGGTTTCCAATGGGCTTTAGAAAGAAAAATGCCAAAAGAAGTGATAACCGCAGTTCTGCTAAGGTTATCATGGGCAAGCCTGCCTCTAAACTGACAAAAGAGGAAAAAAAGATTTTATCCGCACGAATGGCGGAGATCAGGAGTGAAAACGGCGGTAAATCGACTGTGCAGAACACCATTCCGTACCTGTGTATGTATCAGGACGGCGTGTGTCAGGTGTCGGAGAATTTCTTTTCTCTGACGGTGCAGTTTTACGATGCCAACTACTCTATCGCTGAATTTGAGGAGCAGAACAACATTTTCAGCAAATACTGTGACATTATCAATCTTTTCGATAACACGATCAAATTCCAGCTTACCTTTGAAAATCAGAACCGTTCAAAGGCAAAGCTCGTCAAGACGGTTCAGATACCCGAACAGGACGATGATTTCAACGCTATCCGCAAGGAATACAGCGAAATGCTCACTGATAAGCTGCTCAAAGGCAGTAACGGTCAGTCAGCTCGTAAGTTCCTGACATTCGGTATCGAAAGCACCAGCTATAAGGCAGCAAGGGCAAAGCTGATGAGTATCAAGAATGACGTAATCAAGGGCTTCAAAGCCTTTGGCGTTGATGCTGAGGTACTGGACGGCAGGCAGAGACTTGAAGCGCTGTATTATGCCCTGAACCCTTACAGAAATTCCCCATTCATTTTCGATTGGGACTCTATGCTGAGGGCAGGAATGGACACAAAAGATTTTATCTGTCCGCCCTCGCTGAAATTCAATAAGTCCGATTTTGAGATCGGCAATGCCTACGGCGCAGTATGGGGTATGAATATCCTCGCCGGAGAGCTGCCCGATGAAATTCTCAAGGACTTCCTTGAAATGCAGAACCTTTTCTGCGTGAACATTCATGTTGAACCGCTGGATCAGATAGACGCCCTCAAATTCGTCAAGAAAAAGCTCACTAACGTTGAGCAGATGAAGATCGACGAGCAGAAAAAGGCATCGCAGTCCGGCTATGATCCCGATATTCTGCCTCCTGCGATCAAGATGTATATCGAGGACATTGAAAAGCTCCTCGGTGACCTGAACAGCAAAAACGAGCGACTGTTTCATATCAGCATTTCGCTCAGGGCATACGCAAAATCGAAGAAAGAGCTGAAACTTCTTTCTGAGATGCTGAAAAGAACGTGCCAGAAGAACAACTGCACGATGTTCCCTTATGACTATCGGCAGGAGCAGACGCTTGTATCCACACTGCCTATCGGGTATAACGAGATTCCTGTGCGGAGAGAAATGCACACTTCGGGCATAGCGATTTTCGTGCCGTTTACCACCAAAGAGCTGTTTCAGGACGGACAGGCTACCTACTACGGTATCAATACGCTGTCGGGCAACATGATAAGAGCAAATCGCTCCCGATTAAAGAACCCGAACGGGCTTATCCTCGGTACGCCGGGTGCCGGCAAGAGCTTCAGTGTCAAGCGTGAAATCCTCGACTGTTTCCTTACTACGCTCGATGATATTATCATCTGCGATCCCGAAGGTGAATATTTTCCGCTTGTATCGGCACTCCACGGACAGCTTATCCGTATCGCCAGCAATTCCGAACAGCACATCAACCCGATGGACATTACCATTGATGAGTATATGTTCACCAATCCGATGGAAGTCATTGCAAACAAGAGTGATTTTCTTATCAGCTTGTGCGAGATCATTGTCGGCGGTCGCTACGGACTTTCCGCTGAGGAACGTTCGGTCATTGATAAGTGCGTTCAGCGTATCTACAAGCATTTTATCGAAAACGAACCGACTGAGGACAAGATGCCGCTTCTCTCCGACTTACAGCGAGAGCTTCATGAGGAGGGTGAAGTCGCTCTGCGTGTGGCGAACAGCCTTGAAATGTTTGTAAATGGTTCTCAGAACCTTTTCAATCACCGCACAAACATTGATATGAGCAATCGTATCATCTGCTTTGATATTAAGGAACTTGGCAACCAGCTCAAAAAGGTCGGTATGCTGATCGTTCAGGATACGGTTTGGAACAGAGTTTCCGCTAACCGTGAGAAAAAGAAGATCACCCGCTACTACATCGATGAATTCCACTTGCTTCTGAAAGAGGAGCAGACTGCGAAATATTCCGCTGAGATATGGAAGCGTTTCCGTAAATGGGGCGGAGTTCCGACAGGTATCACGCAGAATGTCAAGGACTTGCTTTCTTCTCAGGAGGTCGAGAATATCTTTGATAACTCGGACTTCGTGTATATGCTCAATCAGGCAGCCGGTGACAGGGACATTCTTGCCGAGAAACTGCACATTTCCAAAGAGCAGATGAAGTATGTCACGAACAGCGGTCCGGGCGAAGGACTTATCCGTTATGATAAGGTGTTACTGCCGTTTACGGATAAATTTCCGCAGGATACGCAGATGTATCGCCTTATGACAACCCGTCCCGCTGACCTTGCATAAACTGCGCAGAATGGAGGATTTATGAGCTTACAACGAAAAGAAAATAACCTCCGCAGAGCGCAGGCGCGTTTCGATAAAGTCAGCAGACGGTCGAAGCAGTTTCAGATAGACTTCCGCCGTGAACAGAACAGCAGAGGTCGCTTTCATACCCGTGCCCATATCCTTCGTGGTGAGAAAACGCACCACGGCGGCAGGGGTATCATTCACAAGTTTGCAAATGCAAAATACCGTATTACGGGTGATGCTCCCTCGGTCACAAGGACGATCAAATCATGGCAGCCTAAGACCTTTAAGGGCAAGCTGTTCAAGGCGAATGCCCGTGCGGTCAATTTTGCAGTACATGATGTAGCGCAGACGGCGGTAGATACGGCTCTTGCGACAGAAACGGTAGGGCTGAAAGTATCGGATACTGCCCAGCGTGAAGTCCGCAGCAAACTCAAACAGAAATATACCCGTGAAGCGGTTGACGATTATCACCGTGGAGTATTTCTCATGGGACGGACGGCGACTGATGCTGTCAAGGGCGTTCACAGTCACCTGAAAACCAAGAAGCAGTACAAGCTCGAAAAGGCAAAGTTACAGCTCAAAAAGGCGGATAACAAGCTGTATCGGGCAAAAACGAACCGTCCGAAGCTCTGTGCCAATTCCGCCGATCTGCGGAAAGCGAAAGCGGAGTATCGGGCAAAGGTAAAGCCTGCACACGGAAATAAGCTCCGCAAGGCAATGAACAAGCGCCGGCTGCAAGCCTACAAGCAAACAAAGCGCGAGCTGAAATTTGAGAAAAAACAGCTCGTGACGGAAAACAAATTCCGTGTCAAGGAATACCGCAATCAGAAGAAGATCGCAAAGCTCAGTAAGCCGGGACTGCTGATATTGAAGCCAGCCACATACAGCGCAGGACGAATGAAGGCATCGGCTTGGCAAAAGGCGGTCAACGTAGATCAGGACAACGATTTTGTTCATGCTATCGACTCCGCAAAACGGCGTATCGCTGAACCTGTTGCTCAGAAAGTGAGCAAGCCCCAGCGATTGCATAAGAAGGAGAAACAGCGTGATCTCCTGAGCGATAAAAAGAGCAAATCCGACAAGAAGCTGAACCGTCAGGAAAGCAAGCTGAAAGAGAAACATGACAGCTACAAGAAGCGGAAGAAGAAACCCAAACCGAAGTCAAAGAAAAAGGGCGTAAAGGACACGATCTCGGCGACTCTGAAAGCGGCTTGGAAATTCGTGAAGAATGTCTACGAGGCTGAGGTCAAGAAGTTTTTTCTTACTATGGCGATACCTGTCATTGTGATATTGCTTGTATTTGCGATATTGACGATGATATTCTCAGCTACTTCCTCCAACAGCGGTTTTACGCTCGGCACATATGCAGCGCAGGATTATGACCTGAGTGAAGCTGAGAAATATTACACGGAGCTTGCCTATAACCTCAACCAGAAAATACGAAAGGTCGGCAGTTCTACGGATTGGCAAAGCGGACTTGCGGCATTCGGTGCGAATACCGGCGACTTGGAAGATACCCCTGATGAATGGGTATGGGGACAATCCTCGGTTTATGACTGGACTCCGCAGTATGATTTTGACTGCTACAAGCTGTGGTCATTCCTCTGTGCTTATTACTACGATTTCGATGCTGATAACGATGATATTTACTATTGGGAGTTCGACGGCGATACAGAAGATCTGCTTGAAGAAATCTTCGATGATGAATATGAGTTTGTGTATTGGTATGACAATCAATCCCGTTGGGAGGAACTTGACGATTATGTCTATTTCGGCGGCGGAAGCAGTACGGACGGCAGTTATTACTACTGCGAACAGTCCGCAAGCAAAAGCAACGGTTCATGGACATACAAGTTCAAGCCAACTTCCTACACTTCAGAGCTTGGACAGTATCTTGACGGTGATGGTTACTGCTACCTGAACGGCAATTACCGGGTGCTGAATGCCAATAAGAGCTATGCTCTGACAGGCTATTATGTGCTTGATAACCGTTATTTTGCAGACGGCGCACATACGGTATCGCCGTTCTACTGGATAGACGGTGACGGAAACTTCTTCTTCCGCAATCATGACGGAAACAATCAATACCGCTCGTTCTACGGTTGGACAGATGATGATGCGTGGTTCATGATTACCGAAGCTGATGCAAGAGCTTGGCTCGGTGACGATGATTGCTCCGCACTGTACGGATATGTACAGAAGCAATACTGGAAAACAGAATGCAAACTCTACTACAACGTGAAGCAGAACAAGACCTTTGACGAGGTCATAGCTGAAAAGCTCGGCAGTATGTCGCATTCCGATGAACGCTTGCAGTATTACAGCCTGCTTGTGGGCACGGACGGCTCCGGCACGATGTACGGCAATCATCAGACACTTCACAATCTTCTTCCGGGGCCTACTGTCCGTAACTACTCGCTAAAGCGTGAGTTCGGGTACGAAATGACTGGTTGGAATGAAGATAGTGACGGACTGTATCAGGGTATCAAGGTCTATTGCAGCAACGGCGATACGCTGAAAGCTCCATTCAAATGTAAGATCACCGATGTCGATACCGGTGAGAACAAGATCACTGTCCGCAAGGACGATGTGGAGTATTGGTATGACGGTACGGGAGGAACGAAGCGTGATACCGAGGTCACTATCGCAAACGCCGTGCTGTTAAGCGGCTTTTCCGAGGGCGATACGGTCAATGACGGACAGGACTTCGCAAAAACAACGGCAGGAAATGTCAATTTCCACGTTTACATAGATACTGACGGCTACGGTTGGGACTATATTGATCCTCGCCTTGTGCTGTACTAAAGGAGGAGCTATGGAGCGAATAGACAAAAAAATAGCTGAAAATCACCAGCGTCAGGACTTCCTGCGAAAGCGTATGCAATCCGACAAAGAGGAACTTGCAAAACTGGAGTCCGAAGCAAGGGTGCTTGAACACTCTCAGCTTGCTGTGGTCTTTAGCTGTGAGATCAAGGACGTAAACACGCTCGTTACAAAAGAGCATGATACGCTTATGCGACTGCGTTCACAGGGTATCACGGACGATATGCTTGAAGCTCTTGCAAAAGGCGAAATTACGATAAATACAAATTCCGAGGAGGAAACAAATGAAAGCAAGATTTTTTAGCGCTATGCTTGCAGCATTTATGCTCGCAACAGCAAGCGTCGGCGGTGTGACCGCTTCAGCTGCGGAAAAGACGGTTGCCGAGGAAGGAACAGCCGAGACTACTGCTGTCGATGATGATAGCTCTGTGGAGACTACGGAAACAACGACTTCTGAGCCTGCGGACGATAGCTCTGTTACAACGGTAACTGCCGATGATATGGAGAAGTTCCGTGAGGTCATGAGCGACCTTGCCGAGGCAGGGACAACGGAGGTCAATACCGACTATGACGGCGATCCCTATTATGATACGGACGGCAACGCTACCCTTATCAAGTCGGAACAGATCATTTACAATACGGAAGAAATGCAGTTCATCGCTGTGACAACGAAGGATGGTCATGTGTTCTATGTGCTTATCAACTATTCTGCGAAAAATGCCGAAGACCAGGTATTTTTCCTGAACAAAGTGGACGACTATGACCTCTACGCCCTTCTTTATGCAGGCGATGATGAGGATAGCAAGATCACCCCCGAACAGGCACATCAGGCCGCTGAAAAAGCAAACGGCAGAGTGACCGGAAGTGCAACTGACGGCGAGACTGCTGAAACTGCCGAGGACGGCGAAGATACATCTGAACCGGCAGCTCAGGCAAAGCCTGTCCCCATGAGCAAGAACAGTATGATGCTCGTTTTCGGCGCACTCGCTTTGATCGGTGTCGGCGGTGCAGGCTTCTTCATGATGAAGAAAAAGAACGGCGGTAATAAGACTGCGGCTAAGTTCGAGCCTGAGTTTGACGATGAAACCGAGATTGCCGAAGAAGATGAGGACAAGATGAATTTCTACGATCATCAGGACGATGAAGAATAAGAAAGAGAGGACAAAAGAATGAGAATGATGAATAAGATCGGTATCGGTATTATGGCTGCGGTAGGTACTGCCGCAGCGGTGGGCGCAGGTTCAAAGATCGTTGATAATCACAGACGCAAGTGGTTCGATAACGGCTATAAGTCCGGTCACTTTGCAGGCTTCATTGACGGTGCAAAGTCAATGGTCAGCATTGCTGAGGAGACTGCAACCCTCGCTCAGAAGGTCAATCAGAACAGCACGGTTATCCGTGAGAAGTATGAAAAGCTCTGCGAGGAGTTTGAGGAGCTTCAGGAGAACTACGACGATCTTTGTGAGGATTACTACAACGACTGACCGACTTTGAACCCAATGGATTCAAAGTTCCCGACAACAGAACAACGTGAGACAATGAGAAAAGAGAGAGAATTTGTCTAATGAAAGTTTTAAGCCTATTTGACGGCATTTCCTGCGGTATGCTTGCTCTGCTGAGGGCAGGCATACCCGTGGAGTGCTATGATGCCTTTGAGATTGACAAATATGCCGTCACGGTCTCAAAACGTAATTTCCCCGTAATCGTTCATCACGGGAATGTATATGACGGCGACTTTACGAAGTTCAAGGGCTATGATCTGCTTCTTGGCGGTTCGCCCTGTACCTATTGGTCTATCGCCAAAAAGGACAGAGAAGTTGACTGCAACGGCGAGGGATTCAGGCTCTTTAAGGAATATGTGAGGGCCCTCCATGAAAGTGGGTGTAGATACTTCTTATATGAGAACAACTACTCCGTTCACCAGAACATCAAGGACGAGATCAGCAAGGCTCTCGGCGTAGAGCCTATTATGATAAACTCCGCGCTTGTTTCGGCGCAGAACCGCAAACGCTGTTACTGGACGAATATCCCGTTTATTTCTTTTCCCGAAGATAAGGGCATTTTGCTGAAAGATGTGCTTGAAAGCGGTCTGCCGTGGCAGGACAAGTCCTACTGTATGACTTCCTCCTATAACGGTGCGGTGCTGTATAACACTCTGGAACGCAAGCAGCGGACTATGGTTGCAGAGCCTATCCCGATCAATACATATCAGGATACGGACAAGTCCCGTACTGTCATGGCAGGCTATCACAAGTACGGTGAAGCAACAATTATAAAAAATTCGGGCTTCAACGGCGGTACAACAGCAGTCGCTATGCCGATGGGTGCCGCCCAGCGCGGACGGTATGTTGACGGTAAAAATACCGAACAGCATATTGAAGTGCGTGAGGACGGAAAATCCAACTGCCTGACAACGGTTCAGAAAGATTCGCTGATCTGCACTCCCGTCCGTGTCGGACATTACGGCAAGGGCGGACAGGGACAGCGTATTTATTCCGTGCGCGGAAAATCGGTCACACTCTCCGCAAACGGCGGTGGTCAGGGTGCAAAGACAGGTCTGTATAAGATTGATCTCCCTGACGGTGACTATATTATCCGCAAGCTAACACCCATAGAAGCAGAGCGTTTGCAGACGCTTCCCGACAACTACACCGCAGGCATATCCAACACGCAGCGTTACAAATGTATCGGCAACGGCTGGACGGTCGATGTGATCGCCCACATTTTGGGAGGACTTCGTGATGAATGAAGAACTCCTGAAAACCTGTACCGACAACAATAATTACACTATCTATACAGCCTTTTGCAAGGCACAGCGTATTTTGATGCGGTCTTATACTCCTGTTTGCAGTATCAGCGGCGGTTCGGACAGCGATATTGTGCTTGACATGATCCACAAGGTCGATGAGGACGGCAAGGTCAAGTATTTTTGGATAGATACCGGGCTTGAATACTCCGCAACAAAGGAGCATCTCGATTTCCTTGAACAAAAATACGGTATCGAGATTATCCGCTTGAAGCCCGATAAGCCTATTCCGACCTGTGTGCGTGAGTATGGTGTTCCTTTCCTGTCGAAATATGTCTCGGAACAGATGATGCGTTTGCAGAAACACAATTTTCAGTGGGAAGATGAACCGCTTGAAGTGCTGTTGCAGAAATATCCTCAGTGCAAGACTGCTCTGCAATGGTGGTGCGGAGAGCGATATTCCGACAAGGACGGCTATCAGAAAATCAGCAGATTCAGCATAGAACGCAACCGCTATCTGAAACAGTTTATCATGGCGAATCAGCCGGATTTCCCCATCTCCAACAAGTGCTGTGAGTTTTCAAAAAAGAAACCGGCAAAGCGTATTGTCAAGGAGCTTGAAGCTGACCTTGATATTACGGGTATCCGACAGTCCGAGGGCGGTATCCGTTCGGCGGCTTTCAAGACTTGTTTTTCCGAGTGCAAGTCAAAGGGGTGCAATACATTCCGCCCGGTCTTTTGGTATACAGACGGCGATAAGCGTGACTATGAAGAAATGTTCGGCGTTACGCACTCTCGGTGCTATACCGAATACGGACTGAGGAGAACAGGCTGTGTAGGCTGTCCGTTCAGCAAACATATCAATGAGGAGCTTGCGATCATTGAGCAGAATGAGCCGATGTTGTATAAGGCGGCGGTCAATATCTTCGGTAAATCCTATGAATATACAGCGAAATACCGTGCTTTCGTCAAGGAGATGAAAGCAAAGGAGAAAGAGGAAAAGAAACGTGATAGACTACTCAGCCTTAACGGAACATCTGCCTGTGATACTGGCGGTGACAGCGATACTCGGTCTGCTGTTCGGAGTGCCGTATCTTCTGACGAAAACGCTCCTGAGATCGGAAAAGGAGCGTGATGAAGATGTTTGATCCTGAATTTCAGCGGAAAGCACTGAGCCTTGTTATGGGCTTCATCATGGAGTTTTCGGGTACACTGGCAGAACTGGAACCGGTCGAGCTGACAGCGGATAACCTGAATGTATCGACTATTTCCGTATCATGCCTGAAAGTCACTTGGGACTCCGAGCCTGACCGTGACTATTATGTGAGCTGCACGGCTCATGATGATAATTACGCCTATGCTGATAATATGTACTTTGAGTTCAAATCAAATGACCTCTGTTACATAACAGGTCTGCGTGAGGGTACTGAGTACACGGTGACGGTCGAGCCTGTTCTTTCTGAGGAAGAACAGGACGGATACACTGTAAAAACTTCAAGTGCTGACGGCAAGACGGAAACGGTTGAAGTGATCTATGAGTTTCCCGATGAAGAAGGCTGGGATTCGTGCTATTGTGGCGAGCGAAAATCAGGCTTAACACGGAGTCCTTCGTGGGACGCTATTCAAGGCAGTACCGTAGACACTATTACCAGAACGGGTATCATGCGTGATGAGTATGGCGATTACTGCTGTGCTATGGGCGTATGGTACGGATACTGCGGAGACAGATTTCTCGTCACCAACGAAACAGGACAGCAGTTTACCGTCAAGATTTGCGACAGCAAAGGCTATGCTGATGACGGCGAGGGACGCTATCATTGGTTCGGCGGTGAGGGCAACGGCAAGTGTATCATAGAATTCATTTATGATGATAATTCACTTCCACCCTGCGTAGCTTTCAGCGGCAGTTGGGGCTACTATAACTGGAACGGGCTTGACCTGAGTTCCAATATCACAAGTATCAAGAAAATCAACTACGGTAAACCCGTAGAATACTAAAATCATGGAGGAACATTTATTATGAACGCAAAGAAGATCATCAAGGGTATCGTGAAGCTCGGTGTTGTGGGCGGTATCGCCTTCGCTGCATATAAGCTCGGTGAGTGCAATGGCGAGGTAAATGAACGTATGCGTGAGAAGTATGGCGACGAGGACGATGACGGCATCGGCTCCGACGATGATGAGGACGATTACAGGTTCTACGATAATATGGACGAGCCTGATGACTGGTGTCTTGCGCCGGCAAGTGGAGCCGTGACTCCTTATGATATTGGTCAAGAGTATACTATCAGCGAAGAAGTTCCTGCTGAAAAGTGCGAAGTTCCTGACGAACCTCATGAAAAAGAGAAGCCTTTGCCGCAGAAGGAAAACAAAGAGTGTGTCAAGAAAGAAGTCGTACCGCCTCCTGTCAGGAAGTACGCTCCTTTGAGCAGTATTAAAATTCGTGGCATTTCCCGTTATGAAATCGAAACGCTGCTGATTTGGATGCTCCGCCACGGAGCGTTTTATAAGACCGATCTGATCTATGTGATTGATGCTGGCTCAACGAAAATTGACCAAATTTGTGATGCGTTTCTCAAAGCAGGGTATATCCGCAAAGAAGAAAAAAGCCGAAAGACATACTGCAATCTCACAAAAGAAGATTTTTACTGGCTGTTGTTAGAAGAATAAAAGCACACTCCCCATGATGGGAAATGTGCTTGGTAGGTTGGATACGATACTCCTAATTATTCTCCTAACAAATTCTTTCTCCTAAAAGCACGGCGTTTTTAGGAGAACCGAACTCTTTAGGAGGAAACTTTAGCATAAAAGCTGTTCTTTCCGGTTCCGTGACGTTCAATGTATTGCTCATCGACGAGCTTTCTGAGAGCAGCTTCAACCGACTTTTCACTGATACTTGGGCAGATATTCGCAATTTCTTTCTTGGTGAACTTTCCGACTTTTGTGTCTACCGCTGCTTTAACGATGTCATAGGCTTTGCTTTTAACAGCAACGCTTTTCGGCTTGCCGCCTTTGATCTCAATGGCGGTAGATTCGCCTATTATCTGCACCCGTTCCTCAAATTCACGATAGCAGGCAAGAACAACGCCCAGCATATATTTGATGAATGGCGTAGGATCGTCAGTTTCCTCATGCCAGCCCTTTGATGCTTCTTCCAGAGCGTCATAATATGCACCTTTTGTTTTTTCGATATGCTTCTCGATACTGATATACTTTCCGACTTCATAGCCGTTTCGGTACAAAAGCAGTAATGTCAGAAGTCGGCTCATTCTGCCGTTTCCGTCATTGAACGGGTGGATACAGAGAAAATCATGGATAAAAACAGGAATAAGGAGAAGCGGATCAATCTTCTCGGATTGGGTAGCCTGTTTATAATTCTCGCATATCGCTTCAATACAAGGTGCAGTTTCATAGGGCGGAACAGGTGTGAAGCGGATAAATTCAGAACCGTCGGGGCGAGTCTCCTTCAGATAATTCTGCGTGATCTTATAAGTACCGCCTAAGCCTGATTCGGAGTATTTAGTCAGGTCACGGTGAAGCTGAAGAATGATGTTGCTTGTGATGGAAATATAATCGTGGCTTTCGTGAATGGTATTCAGAACATCACGGTATCCTGCGATCTCCTTTTCATCACGGTTCTTCGGTGTGGTTTTCTCCTTGACAATCTGACCGATACGGGTGCTTGTTGTTATGATACCCTCGATACGGTTAGATGATTCCACGGACTGAACCTTTGCAACTTCGGTAAGTTTTTCTAATTCAACGGGCTTCTGACGGGAAAAAAGCTCTTGTCTGCCCTTGTGTTCATGTATCTGGGTGAGATAGCGGAGTATTTCGTTATCCCACAAGCAATTTTCAAATTTTGAATAATCGAATTTTCGCATTGTTTTTCTCCTACTACTAAATTTTTGTTCTCCTATATTATACTCCTATTTAGGAGAAATGTCAACAATTTAGGAACAAAAATAGGAGAAAATATTTGGTAAATCAATTCTGTTTCCCAAAATCGAAAAAATCAAGAATTTGGAAAATAGAAATCGAAAGGAATGAAAATAATGTCAATTTTGATCGTGGGCGAAAAGCCCTCCGTTTCCCGTGCAATCAGTTCCGTGGTCGGTGCGGACAAGGTTCAGAAAGGCTACACCGAGGGAAACGGCTATATCGTGTCATGGTGTGTCGGTCACTTGGTCGGACTGAAATATCCGAATGGCTACGGCAACGGCTGGGAACAGAAGTGGAGCTTTTCGCAGCTACCGATGATTCCCGAAAAGTGGCTGTTTAAGGTCACTGACAGCACAAAGGCTCAATACAATATCATCAAAGACCTGATGAACAGGGGTGATGTGACGGAGATCATCTGTGCTACCGATGCTGACCGTGAGGGCGAATGTATCTTCCGCTATGTCTATAATATGGCTCGGTGCCGCAAGCCTGTGAAGCGTTTATGGGTATCCTCTCTTGAGGAGTCGGCTATCCGCAAGGCGCTCACCAATATGAAGCCTATGTCCGCTTATGACTGCCTGTTCGATGCAGGCTATGCCAGGGCGAAAGCAGACTGGCTTGTGGGCATGAACGGCTCTCGGCTGTTCTCCGTCCGTTACGGCGGTAAGCTGAATATCGGCAGAGTGCAAACTCCCACGCTTGCGATGATCGTTCAGCGTGACCATGATGTTGAGCATTTCGTCAAGCAGAAGTATTTTACCGCTGACCTTAACTGCGGTGATTTCATTCTTTCTTCTGCAAGAATTGATGATGAAGCTAACGCTGATACGCTTGTATCTGCCTGTGATAGCAAAACGGTCACGATCTGCTCGGTAAAGCGTGAAGTAAAGACCGAAAAAGCTCCGAAGCTCTATGATCTGACCACACTTCAAAGAGAAGCAAACAAGGCTTACGGGTATACAGCGCAGCAGACGCTTGACTATACGCAGTCGCTTTATGAGGGTAAGCTCGTCACATATCCCCGTACCGACAGCCAGTATCTCAGCGATGATATGGCGCAGACGGCTTTTGATGTGCTATGGCTCTGCGATAATATCTTCGGATTTGCTATATCCCATACTCCCGATATTTCTAAGGTTATCAATAACAGCAAAGTTTCAGGGCATCACGCTATTATCCCCACAAGCAAAATTGCTTCAACAGATACCTCCTCCCTACCGACAGGGGAGAAAAATATTCTCACCCTTATTGCTACAAAGCTGATCTGTGCAACGGCTCCGGCTCACAAGTATGAAGCTGTGAAGCTGACAGGTATCTGCAATGGTGCGGAGTTCACGGCAAACGGCAGGACTGTCCTTGATATTGGTTGGAAAGCCTACGCCAAGCAGTCCGACAAGAAGAATGATGAAAAGGCTCTGCCTGCGGTATCCGAGGGACAGAACTTTACCGCAAAGGCAAGCAAGGGCGAACACTTCACAAGTCCGCCGAAGCCCTACACTGAAGATACGCTGTTATCCGCTATGGAACGTGCAGGCAACGAGGACTATGCCGAGGACACGGAGAAAAAGGGACTCGGTACTCCTGCGACAAGAGCTGCCACTATTGAAGCACTTGTCAAGAACGGCTATGTAGAGCGTGACGGCAAAAAGCTCCGTTCTACGGATAAAGGCAGAGAGCTTATTACTGTTGTTCCCGATGAAGTGAAGTCGGCAAAGCTGACGGCGGAATGGGAGTCGAAGTTACAGCAGATCGAACACGGCAGCCTGCCCGAATCGGTCTTTATGTCCGGCATTCAGCAGTTTGTGGCTGAAATGTGCAGGAAATACGGCTCGGCGGATAAGTCTGTTACACTTTCGGACAGCCATGCGCCTGCCGGAAGATGCCCGAAATGCGGTGCTGAGGTAATCAGGGGCAAGTTCGGCTATTACTGCAAGGGCAAATGCGGTATGAATATCGCTAAGGTGTATGGCGTGGAGCTTTCCGATGCGCAGGTCAAGACACTTCTTGGCGGCAAGTCCACAAGCTACATTTCTAAGGGCAAAAAGACTATCGTCCGCCCTGAGATCGTGGAGAATCCGTACAATGGCAAAATGTACTATCAGTGGAAAACGGAGAGAGGTAAATAAAAACAGCAAGGTTGCCCTTGCTGTAAGTAGATAATTTTGTGAAATCGTTGGTCTAATGTTTTTATTTTTGCTCTACTAAAAAACTGATTTTATAAATTGTGCTGTTACACTGACATTAAGTAGTTGCCTCAACATTATATTCTTCGCACAGTGCAACTATCTTTTCAGGTTTTGATGACATAAGCTTAATTTTTCTGAGATTTGGAAAACATTTAAGTTCATCGGGAGATATTTCGTCGAGATCAAATCTTCCGTCCTCACCGTCCCACAAAGGAGCAATATTCCCATAAATCTCGTTGCCACCGTCCATGGTTATATCTGTAAGTTCTTTTGCAAGTCTTTGCGGAACAGGCAAGTTCTTAAAAAAGTCAACTGCAGCTTTTATGTTCTTTTCAGTCTCAGTATTTGCTTTGCTTTTCTTGAACTTCAAATAATCATATATATCAAAATACGGTTTAAGAATCTCCATATTATACATTAGTTCCTGTATTACTGCAAGTTTGAAATTGAGATTAGTAAAGGTCACACATTCCTCTTGAGGGGCAGATATATTGTAGTTTTCAGTCGATTTTGGTCTTTCAGGTGCAAATGTGAGATACAGTGTTTTTGAAAAACGACCGTCTGTGTAATTGGATTCATCATCATTTCCACGTATGATAGCCTTAATATGAGCAAATCTATATTCGCCGTCTTTGCAGAAAAAATACTGGGATGATCCATCAGATTTTTTTAGACTGTCCCATTCTCTGCCGAAAAATGTGATGTTTCCATTAAAACGCTCTGCTGGTATCTCTGCTTCATTCATTAGTTCTGTGTCGTCGATAAAAAAAGTCACATAAGATATCAGATGCTCTTTGTCAATAAAAGCTTTTCTGCGTTTAAGATACCTCTCGTCGACATCGCAAAAAGTTATGCCCAACTTGTCGAAAATATAATAGTTGGCTCTATCATTTTTCGGAACGATCCTTGCTTCTCCAAGTATGTCCTGTAAATCGCTGAAAGAAGCCGGAAACGCCAAGACCTTACTATCAATAATAATCTCTGTATCTCTGACATCAATATTCATATTCTGTTTACCTTCTTCCAAATCTTTAATTATACAGTAGCAAATAACCGATATTTAAGAATTATCGGGCTGTAATCCCGACAACTTCTTCTTACATTATAACAAACTACCGCCGAAAAGTCAATTATTTGGCTTAAAGCAGAAAGGATGTAACTATTCAGTCCTGTTGTTAAAATAAGAAATAAAACAAGATGTCGTCTTCATATTTGATTATTATTGCTCTGAACAATCTTATATTGCTGCAATGCAAGTCGGAGCATAAGCAATTCTGTTTTGTTTCAAAGCGCATTTGCATATTTATTGCATGATTAAACAACAGGACTGAATAGATACGAAAGGATAATCTTTATGAACAATAACCAGCTTGCGGAAGTCGCAAAAATCCTCGGTGTCTCCGAGGACAGCATTACCGCTATGGACGATGAGATCAAAAACAGCATGACTGCGGTTTTTGAACAGGTCGCCGTTAAGAACGACGAAGACAAAAAGGCTATATTTGAAGCCCTCGATAACCTGTGGCAGAAAGGTTCTATCTACATTGAGCTTGCAGAGGTCGCCAAGTCCACGGGCATCACACTTGCAACACTCCGCAGCCTTGACTATGAGACACAGCAGACTATCGTCTATGAGTTCATGATGGACAGCTCACAGACAGCCCGTTTCTACGACCTTGTGAACAAGGCTCTTGCGGTCGCTGACTTAGACAAGGTTGCAAAGCTGATCGGCACTCCCGTTCGTGAGCTGAGGTCGCTCCCTCACCGCATTCAAGAGAATATCTGTGGTGCATACGCTATGGAGTACGATCCCGACAGCACCAATACCGAGCTGATCGACAACATCAGGGAGATGATCTCCACATGACAGAGTTTCCGTATATCAGCGGTGTCGATGTAGGCACTATAAGCAACAAGGAGTTTGCAAGATTTGAGACTACTAAAGCATCTGACATTGTTATTGCCCTCGATAAAAGCGGTATTCCTTTTTCAGCACGATTCGGTGACAGCGAAATAGTGCTTACCTATGACGGCAGCTACAAAGAAGAAGTTGAGGAAATCATCGCAAAGGTTTCATCGGGAGACTATGAAGCATTGCTCCGTGAGCTGCAAGTTTACGGTGAGCCTGACGGCTACTATCGGCTGTTGGGAGAGGTTGCCGAGGTGCTGAATACCACGATAGGCACATTGCAGTCCCGTCCCGATGAGATTCAGCTTGCACTCTGCAAGACCTACGTCAATTTTTGGTTCTGCGATAAGGTCACGCTTCAGCGTGAGCTTGAACGTATCCATACGCTGAACGGCAGGACTGTATCGGATATTCAGGAGTATGAGCGCAGAAAGGAACAGGAGAAAGCTCCTACCGAACCAGTGCAGACGGCGGATACAGTTCCTACATTTGATGAGCTTTACAATGCTTATCAGCGCCGTCATGCCAATGACCATTTTACCAGAGAAGCCCACAAACATTTGTCTGAGATCGCCCGACGCAGACAGCGTGACGAACAGGAGCGTATCATTCAGACCGAAGAAAGAGAAAGGAAGTACAGACCATGAAGAAGTTTATCATCATCGGAAGTGCCGTTGTTACGGCAGTGACCGCAGCAGTCATCATCATCGTGAAGCGCAGAAAGTGAGGTAGCCTATGCCCGTACAGGATAATGATGAAAAGCGTACCGCCGAACAGCCTGCGGTCGATGCGGAGGAAGAACTCCGCAGAAAACAGGCTCAGGCGCAGGAACATCAGCAGGACGAAACAGGCGCTCAGAAGTCGGGAAAACTTCTTCCTTTTCTGAACGCTAAGGCGGAGTTTCATCAGGGGCGTATCGACTCCCTTGATGAAAAGATCGCTAATCAGACGGACAAGATTGACCGCAACAAGGCGAAGATCGAAGCTCTGTCTGCTAAGGCTGACAAGCTCGAAGATACGAACCGTATGCTCAAAGCGACAGTCGGCAATCTGCCGGGTATCCGCAAGATCATTGAGATCAACGAACAGCGTATATCCGCTATCCGTGAGCAGAAGATCCCGAAGCGTGAACAGAAGGTCGAACAGGGTTGGAAGAAGATCGACACCATGACTGCCAAGCGTGACCGTATTGAACACAAGCTGAACCGTGTGGTTGCTCTCAATGATACGATCAAGAGCTTTTCTATCGGCTTCAATAAGGAACGCCGTGAAGCCTTTGCCGATGCTATGACACGGCTGAACGGTGCAACGGTCGATTGTCTGAGCGATAAGAAGGCTTCTCTTGAAGCCAAAAAGCAGGAGATCCTCACTACATACAATGATCCTGCCACAAGCGTGGTGGACAAGTATAAGCTCTCCGAACAGCTTAAAAGCGTGAATGAGCGTATCACGGCACTTGACGATAAGATCATGAAGCTCGCCCGTCCCGAAACGCACTATGCAGAGCAAACTAACGATCAGCTTGATGCGTCCATGAAGCTGACCGGCGACAAACTCGGACAAATGGTGCAGGACGGCACAATGGATATGCCCACACTTGCTGAGGGGGCTGTGCAGGCGGCACAGGAAGTGGAAACGCTCGACAGGTCGCAGGTCGCCGCACTTGCCGATCAGCTCGGTATTCAGCCCCTTGCGGGTGTAGAAATGCAGCTTGAAGATGATTACAACATGATCGACGGTCTTATCAATAACGGCAGCAAGGAAGATATTGATAAGGCAAGGGCGGAGCTTCGTGAAGCTATCAAGAATATGGAGAGCATTGCGGAGAACCCGTTTGTACCGCAGGAAATGAGGGACAATGCCGCCGATGAGCTTGTAAACATGAAGAAACAGCTTGAAATACTGGATATGGCTGATGAAGTCGAGGTCGATAGCTGGCTGACAGCTATGCTCGAAAACGGCGATGCAGTTCTGACCGATGACGGCGGTTTCAAGGTGAATCCCGATTACTACAAGGAGCTTCCCCGCAATGACCGCCATGTGGAGACAATGACGGATATTCAGGCGGTCGAAGTCATGACAGCTCTTACGGCGGCAGGCATTGACTATTCCGCTGCCACTAAGGGCGAGGATAAGGTCGGCATTACCGTTTCAAAGAAAGATGTTCCTGCCCTCAACGATATTATGTATGCCGCTATCGGCAAGATCGCAAGAACAGAAGCGGCGCAGGAGAACGGCGGTAAAGGCGAAAAGGGCAAGTATCAGACGATCAATCCCGAATACTATGCTTCGCTCGGCAAGGAAGATAAGCATACCCGTGTAGAGCCTATCGGCACGGCACGAAAGATTGTGGCAGAGCTGCAAAAGGCAAATATTCCGTATTCTGCGGTTGTCCGCAAAAATGACACGGTAGCGGTCACAGTTTCAAAGGCAAACGCTCCGGCATATAAGCAGATCGAAAGTGCTGTCAAGGGTGAAAGAGCCGTGGAGTTTGTAAATTCCGACTTTTTCAAGGCTCTCCCGAAACAGGAGCGTTTCACCCAGCGAATGGACGAGGGGCAGGCTCGTAAGAAGTCCGCAGAGCTGACCGCTAAGGGCGTAGAACATTCTGCGGTATTCGGCGGTGCAAAGTCTGCGGTCACGGTCGCAAAGAAGGATTCGCAGAGAGCTTTCTTTTCCCGTGGACGAATGCAGAAGGACGTTCAGCGTATCAGCGGGCGCGGACAGCAGAAGAATCCGCAGCAGAAACAGCAGACACCCAAAAAGAGAAATAATCAGGGACTTGAATAAATGAGAATAACAGACGAACAGAAAGAAAGGGCGGCATACGTCAATCTTCCGCAGTTCCTCATGTCTCACGGCTTTGATCTGAAAAAGGTCGGCAAGGAGTATGTATGGAAGGAACACGACAGTCTGCACATCAAGGATAACGGTCCGGGCGAACGTGGTGTGTGGCATCGGTTCAGCACAGGTGAAGGCGGTGACAATATCGGATTTCTCCGTGAGTTTATGGGAATGTCCTTTGTAGAAGCCGTTGAAGCCCTCAACGGTGAACACTATGACCTGACATATACTCCGTCCCGCACCTACGAACAGAAGCCGAAAACAGTAACGGCAAGGGAGCTTTCCCTTGCCGAAGCTGATAATTGCAGGCGTGTATTTGCGTATCTCTGCAAGACCAGAGGGCTTGACTATGACCTTGTGGCTTCACTTGTGAGACAGGGCGTAGTATCTCAGGAAGAAAAGACAGGCAATGTGCTTTTCAAATATTATGACGATAACGGCAAGGTCATCGGTGCTGAAAAGGTCGGTACTTCGACAGAACACCGATTCAAGGGTATTGCCGAACATTCAGCCGATGGGCACGGCTTTGAGGTTGTCCGCGGCACGGGCGAAAAGGCTTTTTTCTTTGAGAGTGCAATAGATATGCTCTCCTATCTGCAAATGCACGATAAGGAAATGACGGATTGCAGGCTTGTTTCCATGATGGGCGTGAAGCCGAATATCGTTCTTGACACGATGCTCCGTCATAATATCCCGCCTGAGAATGTTTTCCTTTGCTCCGACAATGATACCGCAGGCAATGAATTTGCCCAGCGTTTGCAGGAGCAGTATCCAGACATGAAGCGTGTTATCACTCCCGATACATATAAAGACTGGAATGATATGCTTCGTTGTATCCCAAAACAAGTAGAACATGAGACTGAAAAAAAGGAGGTTCAGCAAACGAATATGCAGTATTACGGCAACGAAATGTGGAACAAGGCAACAGATAACAGAGACAAAAACCTTGTGACGATCCAGGCTGCGGATTTTGCAAGATTGCAGAAACAGCTTGATAATTCGGGCATCAATTACTATGCCTATGCCCGTGATAATTCCGTCATTATGGCGATCAATGATAAAGATATAGAGTGGTTCAAGCGTATCGCAGGCACTCCCGACCTTGTTCCCACCAAATCCAACAGACCTTATTCTCCGCCCGAAAAAAACATCTTCGGTTCAGCGGAGTATCGTTATATTCCGCAGAAAGAGTACCTTTCCGCTGACCGTGACCTTGTGCTGAAAATGGCTGAGATCATGAAAGCCCGTGGTATGCAGTTTTCGGGCAGAGTCTATCCGTCCGGCAAGGGTACGCTGACGGTTTCTCACGCTGACCTCTTTGCTGTCCGCAACATCAGGGACGAAGTCGTGAATATGCGTAAGCAGTTCGCAAGTCCCGATAAGGCGCAGGAAGTCGGCAATCGTGACTATCGTGCAAACCGTGATACCCATTACTATATGAGCAAGCTCACACCTGATCAGTTCGGAGAGGTCAAGCCTTTCCTTGAAACAAGTGTGAGCTATCATGCTGTTGTCCGTGACGGTAAGGTTGCTTTTGCGGTCGATAAGGAGAACGCTCCTGCATTTCACAGAGCTTTGGAGAACGCTGTCCGTGAGACAAATATGCTCCGCAAAATGACTGACCTCGGTCTTTCTATGGAGCAGAATATCGCACTTTCGCCCGTAGTTCATCGTCTTGCTGTTGAGGATATGCAGCTTGATCTTGCTGATTTCTTTGACCGCAGATACGATGAAGCACAGTTCGGTGAAATGCTGTCTCTTGTTCAGGCATACTTGGCACAAGCTCCTGCAGAGAGATACGGCGAAAACAGCAAGCTCACCGATATGCTTGAAGCAAAGTCCAGTTTTGATCGCAGTATCGAGCTTTCCGACTTTTTCTCTCAGCACGATTTCTCCGATGAACAGAGGGCCGCTATTACTGCTATGTTCGTGGGTGATGTGACAAGAGGACAGATTGACAGCATTGACGAGAGTTTCACCGCTGAGGATATTCAGGCTTATGACGAGATTCTGCACAATGCTTTGCAGGAATCCGATGTTGCTGACTTTCTGACTGCCCATAAGCAGGCAGTTATCAACCGTGAGAACGCAAACAGAGTTCCTACTGAGGAAGAAGTGCTGTTTCCGCAGGCTGACCTTGCAAAGTTCCTTGCAGTGCGTACTCTTTCCTCCGATGAGTGGGAGGATATGGCGTATCCGATGTTTGAGCGTGGGTATCTTGAAAAGCATAAGCCCAGCGACAAGGCGGCTTTCGGCTATCATCTGAGTGAGCCTGCGTTCTATGACCTTGCCCAGCGTTTCCATTATGGTGAGGATATTCGCCGTGAGCTTGCCCTCGGACTGTTAGAGGGCGGTACTGCTTCTGACATTGAGTTTGTCTTTGAGGACGGCAAGATTTCGGACAGAGTGTACTACTATGCTGAGAACCTCCGTCATTCCCTGCATTTAGAGAGGACTGAGGACGGATATAATTGCAGTTTCGGCGGTATGGAGCGTTTTGTTTCCTTTGAGGAGATCGGCCAGGCTTTCATAGACCGTATCCATGAGGAATTTGACGATCTCGCTTTATGGTGGGTGCGTGACGATATGCTCGATGCGATTCCCGATATGTCCGATGAAAAGATCGCTGACCTTCTGACTGCATTTGACGGTGCGGCTCTGCACGGTTGGGAGAACGGCGATAATATCCCGAAGCTCAACCGTATCAAGAAGGCTCTCCATGATATTCTCGGTGATGAAGCACTGACCGAAAAGGCTTTTGCTATCATCGCAAAGGAAAAGTATCATGTGAGCTTTGATGCAGAAACACCCGAAAAACAGCCGGATAGCCTCTCTTTCCATTTCGGTAAGGATAAGGGCGATGAATGGGTTAGCGAAAGCGACATCGTTCACGATTTTGCCCTTGCACACCCTGATTGCAGTTTTGCCCTCGGCAATGCTGTCCTTGAATACCTTGATGAGAAGCAGCATTCAGAGCGTACTATCCCTGATCTGAAAGCAGGCTGGTACAAAAAGACTGATTTCAGCATTACTGCTGTCATCGGCGGTGAGGAGTTCAACTATGACGGCCGCTTTGATATTGGCGACGGCAAGGGTACGGGCGGCGGTTCGCTGATCGACCATATCCGCACATACAATGAGGGTATCCTCGGTTATACGCAGCACCCGTTCAATCAGCCGGAGTATAAGGAGAGGGCGCAGAGAATGCTTGACATTTTCGTTCCTTTCCTTGAAGCACACTCTGAGCTGACTGCTGAGGAACAGCGTATTTTCGACGATTTCAAGGCGCAGCACCCGATCCGCACCTACGATAATGTGGAAAAGGCACAAGGGACTTTCAAAATCTATCAGCTTCCCGGTGGTGAGAAGTATCACGGCATTCGCTTTGAGGGTATGGAACAACTCAAAAAGGACGGTGTACAGCTCAACAAGGACGATTATGAGCTTATGTATGAGGGTGAGGTCGGAGAGTTCAGGGGCAATGCTACGCTTGAAGCACTTTTCACTCAGTTTAATAATGACCGTCCCGATGATTTCTTCGGACACTCTCTTTCTGTTTCTGATGTTATCGTCATTTCCGCTGACGGCAAGGATACAGCATATTTCTGTGACAGTTTCGGTTTTACGGAAATGCCTGAGTTTTTCAAGGAGAAGGAGCTTGTGCAGGAAAAGTCCGAAACAGCCAAAGTATCCGATCTCGCTGTTGGTGATATTATCATGTATGACGGCGCTCGCCGTGAGGTCGAGAAGATCAGCGATAAGAGTATTTCGCTGAAAGACCTTGACGCTCCCGATTATGGCGGTATTCTGCTCGGCACTTCTGATGTACTTGCCTACGACGGCTGGCAGCAAGATATGGAGGAAAAGGGCTTTGAGATCATCAGCAAAGGCGGACAGCAGGCTGAAAAGGCTGAACCCGAAGATAAAGGTCCGGTATCGCTCCGCAAGGCAGGCGATTTTTACGAGATGCACGGCAAAAATGCTGAGATCGGTGTGGAAGTCCTCGGACTGCAAATGCACTCAAAAAACGGGCAGCCTATGGTCGGATTTCCGGCTGAGGATAAAGACGAATACTCCAAAAAGCTCAGTGATGCAGGATATTCCGTCCTGATCGAACAGGCTTTTGAGCTGAATCCTCCGAAGCGTGAGCCTGAAAAGCTCCAGACTTTACAGCAGGTCGTTGATAAGTTCTTCGGCACTGACTGCGAATCTGCGGAGACAGAGCGCGGCACATGGAAACTTGCTATCGCTGACGGCGATAAAGTCGGTGAGCTGTTTTATGACGGTGATCCCGTCTGCGGTATCTATAACCGTAGCGATAAAATGGAGATCGAGCCGTACCGTGAGCTGACTACATTTCCGGCGCTCCTGCGTACTGCGATGCTTGAACATAATCCCGACAAACCTGTGGAGATCATGGACTTTCAGCGTACTTTTGAGACTCCGCTTGATAAGGCAAAGTTCTTAATTAACGACTTCTGCGAAGCAGAGTACCGTGAGAGTGCTGATTTTGATGATCTGCACAATGTCGGTCTGGTGTTTACCACTCTGACCGACGATGAGCTGCCTATTCAGGTGACGGCTGACCTTGTGGACTTCAAGATCACCTACGAGTTTGACGGCGAAGTTTACAATACGGAGCAGTATGACAGCATTGAGGATATGATCGAGAACGGTCTGACTGGACTTGATTTCTCTGACCTCATTTCCGTTCCCGATGAAGTGATCGAGCGTCATACCGGAAAGAACGAACAGACGGTTGACCTTATGAGCGATGCCGCCGATGTTGCAGAAGTTTCTTTTCCTGCTGATGATGTTTCTGCGGTCACTCTGAAATACAAGGGCGATGCCGAAAGCCTTAACGAGATCAAGGATAAGGCACTTTCCCTCGGTGCGACTGTTATCATTGACAATGCCGAGGGCATTATCTCTATCGACACCTATGAAAATCATAAGGCAGAGATCGACGGCGCAGCCTATGAGCTTGGTCTTATGGCGGTCGATGATGCTCCTGCGGTGGAGACACCTATTGCGGAGACTGAGGATATTGATCGTCCTCTCTTTACAGATGCAGCAGTCATTGATGAAATTCAGAAGAACGAAAACTCCGATGTTCCGTTTTGGGAAATGCCCGAAGCTCAGGGCGAACAGCTCTCCTTGTTCGGTGATCCTGAACCGCTTACATTTTCTAAGCCTGCAAAGGAAAAGCCGAAGACCGAATTTGCGAAAGGTCCGGTGGTGGACGGCGTTCAGGTCTATGAAGCCTTAGCCGCTGAAATCGACCGCGGTACGGGCTTTGTTCACGGCAAGCTCCGTGTGCAGGACTTCTATGAGGAACAGCACCCGACTATCCAGCAGCTTGCCGATTTCTTGAAAAAGGAGTATGGAACAGGCGGTCACAGCGGTGAAGGCAATATCTCCCTTGTGGACTACAATTCTCAGGGTATTACTTTCAGCTTTGAGAACGGCGAAAAGTTCCGTCATTCATGGTACAATGTCGCAACAATGACAAAATCACGGCTCAGGGATGATACTTATCTCTCGGCTGAACAAAAAGAAGAAAGGGCTGCACTCAAAGCAGAACAGGCTGAACCCCATAAGGTCGAAGTCGGTGACCGATTTCGTCACAAGATTAGTGGCGAGGTTTCTGAGGTTATTTCGCTGACAGGTGCGTTACCGTTCTATACGGACGATTGCACTATCACAAGAGAAAGCGGCGGTTTTGCTGTGACGGAGAATATCTCCTATGATAAGCTCCTGAACAGCGGTATGTATGAGTATATCGGCAGGGCTGAACCTAAAAAGGAGCAGTCTGCACCCGTGAAGCCTGAGCCTGAAAAGACTGAGGTAACACCCGATAAGCCTGAAATTCCTACGGTCAAGAACCTGTCTCAGTTCAAAAAGGCTATCCAGCCGGGTATGATGTTTGAGATCACTGACCACCTCCGTCCTGAGTGTATCGGAGAGCGCAGAGTGGTCACAGGCGTTACTACGGTTGATTTTACTTCCCGAAAGCTCGATGAAAACGGAGAACCTACGGGCAAAGACCTCCACATGGAGTTTGACCGTGCGAAGAACTGGACGTTTAACGGCGGTGAGCTGACTTCTCGGCTTGACAACGGCGATATGCTCATGAGCTTTCATTTCGTTGACAGCTTGGAGCGTGAGCAGACAGTTCAGGCTGAGAAAGAGCCGGAAATTGTACCCAAAACGACTGCACCCGTGCTGTCTGTTGGTGATCATCTTGAATACAAGGGCAAGGAGTATAAGGTCGAAAGTCTTGATATGGGCGGATTCATTACGCTTGCAGACACGGCACTTGAAGATGCTCCGAGACTTACGTCCCGTGTGACCTTCCTCGCTGATGAGTTTATACGCAGCGGTGAATACAAGATTATTCCGCCTGCGGTCGATGCTCCTGTGCAGGAAGTAACTGCACCCGATAAGGGCGAAAACTTCACGATCACCGATGATAACCTCGGTGACGGCGGTGCTAAGACAAAGTTCCGTGCCAATGTTGATGCTATCAAAACGCTGAAAACACTTGAACGTGAGAAGCGTCCTGCGACTGCTGAGGAAAAGGAAACCCTGTCGAAATATGTCGGCTGGGGTGCTTTGGCTAAGGCTTTTGATAAGGACGATCCGAAGTGGGCCGCAGAATATAAGGAGCTTTCTGAGCTGCTTACTCCGCAGGAGTACGCTCAGGCTCGTTCAACGGTCAATGATGCGTTTTATACCAGCCCGACCGTTATTGACGGAATCTACGAAGCTCTTGGTAAATTCGGCTTTGACGGCGGTAATGTCTTAGAGCCTGCAATGGGTATCGGAAACTTTTTCGGTCGTATGCCCGAAGATATGCAGACACACTCTCAGCTCTACGGCGTGGAGATCGACTCGCTGTCCGGCAGAATTGCTCAGGCTCTCTATCCTGATGCGGATATTGCAATTCAGGGTTTTGAGCAGAACCGTTTTCAGAATGGCAGCTTTGATGTGGCTGTCGGCAATGTGCCGTTCGGTGAGCTTGGTTTCCGTGATACCGTTCACGATACCACGAAACTGCACGATTTCTTCTTTGCGGAAGCTCTCGACAAGCTGAAAAACGGTGGTATCATGGCATTCGTGACCTCGGCAGGCACACTTGACAAGCGTGATGAAAGCACTCGCCAGATGTTGGCTGACAAGGCTGACTTCATCGGCGCGATCAGACTTCCGGGCGGTAAGAACGGAGCTTTCAAGGACAATGCAGGCACGGAAGTCACCACGGATATTATCTTCCTGAAAAAGCATCAGGGCAAGTCGCTTGCCGAAATGTCCGATATTCCTGATTGGGTACATATCGGGCAGACTGAAGACGGACTGCCGATCAACAAATACTTTGAACAGCACCCTGATATGGTGCTTGGCACGGTGGTCGAGGGCAACAAGCTCTACGGCAGCGGAACTATGGTTGTCGCAGAGGACGGCTTCGACCTGAAAACAGCACTCCATGAAGCTGTTGGCAAGCTCTCTGCGGAGATCAGTCATGAGCGCGGCAGAGATGTTTACGCTAAGACTGCCGACGGTGTTCAGGTGCAGATTCCCTCTAAACTGCGTAATTACAGCTTTTTCCTTTCTGACGATCAGGTGTTCTTCAAAAAGAATAACGCTGCCTGTGAGTTCCGTTTCGATAAGGGTACTGCACAGCACAAGCGTTTTACTGCTTTTATTGAATTGCGTGATCTGACGAGAGAGCTTATTGAAGCGATGGAGCTTGACAAGCCTGACAGCGTTATCAAGGATTTGCAGGCAAAGCTGAATACAGCTTATGACGATTTTTACAAGAAGTTCGGGCTTATCCACTCGCAGACCAACAAGCGTTACTTTGCGGAAGATGTTTCGTATAACCTTGTGGCAGGACTGGAAAAGAGCTATGATAAGACTAAGCTCCTTGAAAAGTCCGATATTTTCACAAAGCGGACTATCGTACCGCCGAAGGCTGTGGAACACGTTGATACCGCACTTGAAGCTCTCACGCTTTCAATTGCGGAGAAAGCAAGAGTGGACTTTGAGTACATGGGAAAGCTCACGGGTATGACCGAGGACGAGCTGAAGCACGACCTTACGGGCGAGATTTTCAAGATTCCCCATACGGAGAACGAGTATCAGACTGCAAGTGAATACTTGTCAGGCGATATTCGCAAAAAGCTCCGTGAAGCTGAGGAGATCGCTGAGTACGATCCCGATTTCAATATAAACGTGTCTGCGTTGAAACAGGCTATGCCTGAACCGCTGAAAGCCGGAGATATTGACATTAAGCTCGGTGCCGCTTGGCTTGATCCGAAGTATTACGAGCAGTTCATGTATGAGCTGTTGCAGACTCCGGCGTATCAGCGGAGTGACAGTCCGTCTGCAAGGTGGAACAAGTCTGCTATCGTAGGGGTAGAATACTCCGTCCACGCTAACTCTTTCCATGTAAGCAACAAATCTTCCGACAGGTCGGTGCTTGCGACTCAGAAGTACGGCTCTCATAAGATGAACGCCTACGATATTTTTGAGCATTTGCTGAATCTGCAAGAGCCGAAGGTCTACAAGACTATTGAGGTTCCGGACGGATTGGGCGATACAAAGGAAAAGCGTGTGGTAGATATTGATGCTACCCGTGTGGTACAGCGTAAAGCTGACGATATTCGCAAGGCTTTCAAGGAGTGGATCTTCAAAGATCCCGTCCGCCGTGAAGCTATTGTGGAGCGTTACAATGAGCTGTTCAACAGTATCCGTCCCCGTGAGTTTGACGGTTCGGCACTTTCTTTCCCGATGATGACAGCGGACATTCACCTGCACGATCATCAGAAAAACGCTATCGCACACGCTATGTTTGGCGGTAACACATTATTCGCTCACTGCGTCGGCGCGGGCAAAACCTATGAAATGATTGCAACAGCAATGGAAAGCAAGCGGTTAGGTCTTTGTACCAAGAGCCTATTTGCTGTGCCGAATCACCTGACAGAGCAGATCGGTGACGATTTTCAGAAGCTCTACCCAGGTGCTAACATTCTTGTTGCAACCAAAAAGGACTTCAAGAAGGAAAATCGCCAGCAGCTCTTTGCAAAAATCGCTACTGGCAACTATGATGCAGTTATCATCGGTCATTCTCAGCTCGGCAAAATTCCTGTTTCTAAGGAGAGACAGGTAACGACCATTCAGAGCCAAATCGACGATATTCTGCGTGGTATCGAGGAGCTTAAAAAGAGCGAAGGCTCTAAGTTCCAGATTAAGGCTATGGAGCGTACTCGTAAGAGCCTGCAAAAGCAGCTTGACAAGCTACAAAAAGCAAGTCAGGACGATACTCTGACCTTTGAACAGCTCGGTATCGACCGTCTGTTCGTCGATGAAGCCCACGAGTTCAAGAACCTCTTTGTCGCCACAAAATTGCAGAATGTAGCCGGAATTTCCAACTCGGCTTCTCAGAAAGCACTTGATCTTTTCCTCAAATGCAGATACCTCGATGAAAAGACAGGCGGCAAGGGCGTTATCTTTGCAACTGGCACACCTCTGAGCAATTCCATTACCGAGCTGCACACCATGATGCGTTACCTTGAATATGACTTCCTGAGCGATCACGGCTTACAGCACTTCGACAACTGGGTTGCGGTGTTCGGTGAACAGAAAACAGATTGGGAGTTAAAGCCAGCGGGTAACGGTTTCAAAGAGCGCACACGCATTGCAAACTACACCGGCTTGCCTGAGCTTATGTCCATGTTCAAACAGGTCGCTGACATTCGTACCGCTGATACGCTGAAACTTGATGTGCCTGACTGTGATTATCAGGTGGTTCAGGTTGATGCTACTCCTTTCCAGCAGGAGCTTGTTCAGGAGCTTGCCGACAGAGCCGATGCTATCAATGCCGGCAATGTTGATCCGTCGATTGACAATATGTTGAAGATCACAAGCGACGGAAGAAAGCTCGGTCTTGATCCTCGTCTGATTGATCCGTCCTTTGAGGATAATCCCGATACCAAACTTAACCGCTGTGTTGAGAATGTTGCCCGTATCCACGCTGAAACGGCTGAGGACAGGCTCACGCAGATCATTTTCTGTGACTTGGGCGTTCCGCATAAGGCTCAGGAAGCGGCGGTCGAGGGTGAAGATGCTGATGATGCTAAGGATAAGAAGTCTATCGCTGAGGTTGAGTCGCTTGAAGAAGAATGCGACTTCTGTGTATATGACGATATTCGTGACAAGCTGATCGCTAAGGGTATCACTGCGGAGGAAATCGCATATATCCATGATGCGAAAACCGAACAGCAGAAGGCTGACCTCTTTGATAAAGTCCGCAGCGGAGAAATCAGTGTACTGCTCGGTTCAACCGCCAAGATGGGTACAGGCACTAACGTACAGAAAAGGCTTATTGCCGTCCATGACCTCGATATTCCGTGGAGACCGGCTGACCTTGAGCAGCGCGCCGGAAGAATTATCCGTCAGGGCAATGAGAACAAGAATGTTCAGATCTTCCGCTATGTCACAAAAGGCACGTTCGATGCGTACAGCTACCAGACTTTGGAGAACAAGCAGAGGTTTATCAGTCAGATCATGACGAGCAAGACTCCGGCAAGAAAGTGTGAAGATGTGGACCAGCAGGCACTTACTTACTCGGAAATCAAGGCGCTCTGTACTGGCGATGAGCGTATCAAGGAAAAGCTGATGCTTGAAAACGATGTGAAGGAGCTGAGGGTACTCGCTGCGGAGCATAGAAACACGGTATTTGAAATGGAGGATAGAATCGCTAAGTTCCCCGAACTGGAACAGAGACTTACTGCTATCCTCGATGACCTACATACTGACCGTGAAGCACTCCGCAAGCTCCCGATTGATCCTGAGCGTAAACTGCCCGTATTCAAGATCATCATTGGTGAGACTGAGTACACCGACCGAAAAGAAGCGGCTAAGGCTTTGGAAGATGCGGTACTGGCTATCAAGTATGCCGATACACCTGTGAAAGTCGGCTCATTCCAGGGCTTTGACCTGAGTGTGACGGTAAACAGCAACATGATGGGCGGCGGTATGTCCGCTTGCCTGAAAGGTGCCGCATCACATACCACGAAGCTGATTGAGAGCTTTGCCCACAACCTGAACCGTCTTGAAGCTGCCCTCTACAATATTGACGGCAAAATCGAGCGTACTCAGGAGAACCTTGCCAAGCTACGGCTTGACCACGCAGAAGCTCAGAAGATCGTAGCAGAGCCGTTTCCTCAGCAGGATGAGCTTGACAGCAAGGAGGAAAGGCTGAAAGTCCTTACCGATGAGCTGAATCAGGTTGCTATCGAAGCAAAGAAGAATGCTCCGAAACGTGAAAAGACTTGCTATTTTGAGCGAGCGAAGATGAAGCGTGATGCCGCAAGACTTGCAAAAAAGCCGAAAGCTCCGAAGGACAAGGCTAAGGGCAGAAGCAAAAAGCAAGGAATTGAATAACCTAAAAGTCAACCATAAATTTAATTTACGGTTGACTTTTCTTTATCATATACTCCAGGAAATTAAGTACCCATATCTTTTCGGGTAATCTTATATCCCAACTTGATAATCAGCTTGAGCGTTTCTATCGCAGTATTACGATCGTACTCTTTTTCAGATTCTGGTAGCTCATCATACGGTACAAGGCAAGGCGTGGTTTTCTCTTCGGTATTTTTAATCTCTCCATAAGTCCAGCCCTCTTTAATACGTCCAGCCGCCCACTGCCCCCATACCCGATTTGATAGACAAAAAAGAATGTGATAAAATAGAAAGAAAACGGAGGGTTTGGAATGAAAGAACGAAAACATGAAGCGCCGCCACGCTATGATGCGGCATTCAAGGAAGGTGCCATCCGGCTGGTGACCGAGGAAGGTCGCCCCATGCGGGAGATGGCGGAAGAACTGGGCGTCTGTACGGATACCATCCGGAACTGGCTTAAGGCGTCCGGCATCCAGCCAAAGGAAACCGAGCGGCAGAACCGCCTGGAACGCCGTCAGCGGGATCTGGAGGCGGAAAACAGAGCACTGCGCAAGCAGCTGGCGCAGAAAGACGAGGTCATCGAGATCCTAAAAAAATCCGTCGGCATACTTTCCAGACCATAGAGGACAAATACAGATTCATCCAGTCTGCATCTGCGGGAGCCTCTGTGGATCAGCTATGCCGACTTCTGGAAATCTCCCGCAGCGGCTACTACGCCTGGCTTCATCGGGGCATCAGCCCCAGAAAACAGCAGGATCAGCGACTGTCTCGTCAACTTATTACCCTGCATCAGCAACAGCCAGCCTCCGGGCTGGACACCCTGTTTCACATGATCCGGAGGAAAATGGTCTGCTCCAGAAAGCGGATCTACCGGCTGATGCGGCAGCTGCACATCCAGTCCGCACGCAAATTCGCATACAAGCGCACCACAAACTCCAGGCATTCCCACCCTGTTGCACCGAATCTTTTGAACCGGAATTTTCAGGTTTCTAAGCCAAATACTGTCTGGGTTGGTGATATTACATACATTCCAACCGGGCAAGGATGGCTGTATCTGGCGATCGTAAAAGACCTTTGCACCAAGAAAGTGGTGGGCTATGCATTTTCCAACCGCATCGATACGGCGCTGACCCTGGCGGCACTCCGCATGGCTGTAAAACGGGAGCATCCGGCGCCAGGGCTGATGTTTCATTCGGATCGGGGCGTGCAGTATGCGGCAGCGGCGTACCGGGAAAAGCTCGAAAAACTGGGCTTTGTGCAGAGTATGTCCCGGAAGGGCGAGCCCCACGACAATGCGGTGGCGGAAAATTTCTTCAGCTGCCTCAAGTGTGAATTGGTATATCTGACCAGCTACGCAACCCGTCGGCAGGCGCAAAATTCAATTTTTCGATACATTGAGGGCTTTTACAATCCAGTGCGTCCTCATTCTTCCATTGACTGGTTATCCCCGATGGAGTATGCCCGACAGTTGAATCGGCAAAATGTCGCATGAGCATACCGGAGCAATCCGGTGATTCATTCGACTTTTGTGTGCTTTTTCGTGTCTATTTTACCGGGAAGGGGGCACCCACACATCGTGGACATTTGTTGCAATCTGCTCTGTAAGAGCTAATAAGTCCTCCGAGAGTGTGATATCATCTGTGTTTATAGGATTGGGTGTGTACATTTTATTTCCTCCATTTCATATTCACACCCTCTTGCTTAATACAAGAGGGTGTGGTGCTTGATTTTGGTGTTTCGTGGGTGTTCGACAATTAAGTGTGTGATTTTTTCTTTTTGAACAGCCATATGCTGACTCCTACGAGTGCAGCGATAATGAAGCCCAATAGGATTCTAAACCACAGACAATAGAGAAGTCCTACTTGAATGAAAGATACTTCCTGTACTGTATAAAGATTTCCCGCTTCATCAACTAAAACAAAACTCAGATTATGTCTTCCCTTATCTAATGTGTATGATAATGATTTATCCGCATCAGAATAAGTGAAATCGGTCATGAGTACTCCATTGTCATAAACTTTACACTCGTCAGGATTAAGAGATTCACTGATATCGGTAATGGTATATGTCTTAGAATTCTTGATAAATGCCGCTCCTTTTTTCAGATCACTCGGTAATTTACATGATGGAGCAAGTGCATCTATCCTTATCCATGCAAGAGATATGTTTGAAGTTTCTCCATTATACGTGTTCTCAGCTCTTAAATATATGTCCTTATTCGTTCCTTCAGGATAATTATCTATGAAGAACTGACCTGGTAATGTGTAATTATAAACACCTACCGCATACATATCTTCGCTGTTATCTGCTGTTAAACCGGTATCATCTGTTTTGCCATTTTGGTCTCGTAATACGATATTGGTTTTGGAATCTGTAGGAGCGAACACTGTGATTTTTAAATCCTTAAAATCGTCAGGACGTTTGCTTATCGGTGTTTTCTCGTCTTTCTGTAACGAGTACCAACCTGTAGAATCCTTGATGTTATCGGCTTTTTTGCTTTCTGTGATATAAGCGAGTACGTCGGAGTTCATCATTAAGACTGATGTGTTTCGACACAGTACACTCTTATTTCCCGCTTTATCAACAGCAGTTAAATCAAAAGAATAAATACCATCTTTCTTGAATTCAGGGAGTGTGAATATCGCTTCTTTTGTCTTAGCGTTCTCATTACCTACCTCAACAATCTGCTTAATTGCGTCATCCTCATACATTGAAGGAGTAATTGTACCGATTTCTTTTCCGTTTGTGTATTCTGGTGTGTAAACAGTTAGTACATATTCTATACGTTCAAGATTTTTATCACTCATTGCTACAGAAGGAATAAACCCCTCTTCAATACCAGTGCTATCGGTAAAAATTTCCAAATTTGTATAGGACTTATCAGCATTACTTACAGAATTTCCATTTCTCTGCGATATGACTGGATTTGTGAAGTCAATCTCAAATATTACAGATTCTTGTGATGGAGCTGAATTGGATGCCATATCAAATGGAGTAACACTTACGACATAAATACCATCATATGTATCATATTTACCGTTTTCTTTCTTGTTTGAGAACGGTATGGTAAATGTGTGTTTATCTTTATCCTTCTCATCTGTACTCCAATCACCTCTTGAAATAATTTCCATTCCGGTCTCATCATGTGCTTCTCCGGGATCTTTTCTCTTTATTTCAATGTGTGCCAGTGAGGGATCAAAATTATGTTCAGTGATTGTTATTACAATGTTTTTGTCAATTTGACTAACACCAAAATAGTGCTCCTTATTTGATGTTTTAAACTCATTGAAATTAGTCTTAAGAACCGGAGGTGTCTGGTCTACAACGAAGGAAGTGGTCGAACCATTTTGACTGTGATTTCCAGCCATATCGATATAGGAAATATTATAGCTATAAACTCCGTCTTTCGAGATTGTATATTTTCCTATATGTACATTGGCGTTATTTTGATCATTCTCCCACGATGTAACTTCAACTTCATCACCATTCAACGTAAAATGTACATCTTTGGATCTGAAATTTCTTTCATCTATAGTAATCGTAACAACTTGATCTCCGTTGTAATAAGCTGCATTTGAAGTTAGAGCTGATGAAATAGCGGGAGCAGTCTTATCTACATTATAGCTCTTTGTAGTTGCAGCTTCGGCTTTGTTATTTGCATTATCTGTCAAATTAACAGAAACAAGATTGTCATTTGTATCACTGGTTACAGTCACCATGAATTGTAAACTCGTTACAAGATTAGAGTCCCTTACTATAGATTCATTGATGATAATAGCCTCATCACCTGTGGTTTGAATATCCCCGTTCTCATTTACCGTTATAATGCCTTGTTTGTTATCATTTGCAATCGACCATTCTATTTCAGAGATGCCTGAAAAAGAATCCTCAACGGTAATAATAAGCGGAACATCTTTATTGTAGAATACAATATTCGTGTCATTTTCCTGGTACACATTTGATGGAGATACTGTGCTTGATTCTTCAATTCTAATAGACGAAACATTCGTGTGAAGTACCGCATCCTCAACTATAGTGCCGTTTGCATATTTCAATCCTGATGTATGTCTATAATTATCGTTTGAGTAATTAGAGGAAGCCACATTATCAACGACAATCGCCCATATTTGTCCCTTGAAGCCTTTCTCAATCTTAAACTCGGCGTATCCCTCCTGAGAATTCCAGTTTTCTGTACCACTAGCATATACAGTTGCTGAAATAGGGTTTTCTTGACCGGATTCACGGCGATATAATGTGACATAATTTATGCCTGACGAAACATCCTCATCTTTTACATAGACACGCACAATTGTATCTTCCTTAAAGAAGTAGCCATAAGTCGAATATTCAATATCGCTGCCGTTTTCACCTTTAGATTCGAATCGAAATTCAGTTATCATCGGATCTTTAGTATCGATATGAACAATCTTTTCACGTTTGTTTTTCAAGGATAACTCAGTATCTTCAGAAGCGCTATTACCAGCGTTATCTTGAGAATCGGCAATTAAGAGATAATGCCCCTCGGAGTCTATGCTATAGTTATATCGCGCTTCATCAGTATATTTGGTTTTGGTGTCAGGAGAAGCAAACTTAATTGTTTGACCATCAACAACTACTCCATTTTCAGAATGTGAGTACTGATCATAAACAGCATTATTATTGGAATCCCTCACATTCAAGGAAACATTATTCAAACCTGAGTCTTTGTCGGAGGCAACTACTTCATAATTGAACGCAGAAGGATACCATATTTCGCCATTAACAATGTACTGGTTATTCTCTGGTAGTATGATTTCAGCTCTCGGCTTTACATTTTCCAGCTGCAACAATGTCGAACTAGATTCATTAGTTGAAACCACACCATCTATTATTGTAAGATAATAATTGGATTTATTTCCGAGTGCGTCTTCAATTATAAAATAAGCAGTACCAGAAGCATTTATAGGGAGATTATCAAACACGAATTCTCTCGTCTGTCCATTAGGAGAAGATGAACTCACTTTATACTCTTCTTCGCCCCACTTAAGCTTAACTTTTTCATCGGTTTCATCAGAAAAGCCACACCCAGATTCGTTATCTTCAACTTTAACAGAAAGGCTAACGGAATTATTGCCAAAAATTCCGAAAGTGAAGTACTTCAGAATAGAGGGTGTATAAGTATACCGATCTTCAATAACTGTAGGTGCATCTGTATCAACGTAAAACTCATATGTACCGTTGTTTTCATCGGTTATATTTCCAGCGAGATCTGTTGCTTGTACTTTTAATGTATAGCGTCCATTTGCCTGATATTTGTCACTATTAATTTCAATAATATGTTCCTTACGATCTACGGGAACATTATACGAAATATCTACCGACTTTGTAGTTATTACAGTCTCACCATCAACTATCTCCTCACTATCAACTTCAATCGTTTCAGTGGTTAAAGCTCCAGAAGATAAATCATCAGGAGGGAACGCCTCAACTATCTTTCCGTCAGGACCGATTACGGTGCAAGTATAATTCTTCAGTCCTTTATCATCTTTTATGGTAATTTCAATCTCTTCCGAAAAAGATGATCCACCATAATATTTTTTACCATTCTCATCAACATATTGTGGTGTGGCAGAGAAAGACACAGTAGAATCATAATGGTCTTTAGGATCGTAGAATATATCACAATGATTATTTTTCGAATCGAGAAGATACGACTCTTCACTTTTCGTATTATTGTGGCTCTTTATCAAAAAGCTGATAGTGTTAACTCCTTGCTTATTAAGGCCATTTAGTTTGCTAACTGGGATGTAACAGTTTTTATATCTATAGTTGGACTTATCAGAGTATACGATTATTCCATTTCTTTCAGCATCTTGCTGGTTTCTAACGCTCAAGCTATGTTGCTTTCCATTAACATTAACAATAATACTATTAAGTGATGCATCATCAACTTCAAGTTTGATATAGTCGTTATCACTTGCATATATTGCATTGGAGTAAGGATTCGTCTTTGAGTTTTCATCTCCAAATATAAGTGAAGGTTTGGCTGTTGCCTTTTCAAGATCTTCTGTTTTATCATAATAGACAACAGAAGCTTTTTTTATAACTGGCTTTGAACTCTTGATGGCATTAATTACAAAGGTTTGTTCGTTTTTCGCTCTATCCCTAACAATAAATGTAATTGTATTATTAGCTAGACGGTCATCATTATTTATGTTAGTAGTAAATACGTACCCACCATTTGATTCATTGAACTCTACATACTGTTCTCCCTCTCCGCCAATATTATATGTAACCGATTCAATTCCAGAGCCGCTCTCATAAAACGGTGCATCAGTCGTAAAGCTACGCTGCGACCACCAGAAATTTCCGGGTTGTGGCCAAAACGGATCAGACATATTGACAGCGAACTCTGTAGGTTTTGTTTTATCGAAATTATAATGAAAAGTCTCCTCTGCCACTTCATGATCAGTGTCATTGTCATAGGCAGCCCAAAAATGAACATAATGATGATTTTCCGGAATAACATCGGCTAACGCCTCAGAGTCCCATTCAGGATTCCACACACTTGCTGATCCATACGCACCCCAGTCATGCTCATCTGTACTTGATGTTTTGTAATAGATTGATACATCCTCTGTCGGAATTGATGTTACAAGCCAGTTTAAACTATTATTCCACTTGTTTTGATCCGTATCAATTCCTGATACACTCAGATACGGCTTAGAAGTATCCTTTATAGCAATAGATGTGTGCTGAATATTGCCCGCCTCATCAATTACATAAAAAACCACTTCGTGATCTATCATTGATGACTCGCCATGAAGAATGAATCCGTACTCGCCGTTATTATCATTAAGTGAAATTCTATTGCCTACAGCTTCGATTTCGGACTTTTCTGTCACCTCGCTGTTATCAAGTACATAGTATATTTCAAGATTAGAAGACAGGTTATCATTTATTGAGGATGAATTTTTTATATCAAAATTCTTGTCATCGATTCTGATTTTTTCTACACTGAAAGCGTCAGGGATTGTTGTATCATACATATAAGGTAAAGCCTGACAATCAACGACTTCATCCTGATCATCTTGTTTTCTAACAGCCCAGAACTTAATATATCCCTCGCCGTCTTCAAACGTCGTACCATCATTCCAAAGTTTGGCATCAGAATCAGAATAAGTTCCCCACATATGATTAGCAAGAGGAGTTTCACTTGTCTTGTAATATAACGTTGCATCCATACTAACATCTACAGTCCACTCATCAAAATTATTTGTCCAGTTATTGGGAATGACAACATTTAACTCCAAGTCATTTTCTTCAGTGGTGGGCTCAGATACATCCGCGATTTGCTGCTCAACACTATCTTTGAGATCTACAGTATCTTCAGCAATAGCCACAAAACTTGGGGCATTATAACTGAAAGCAAGTGCAAGTGCTGAGATAAAAGCAAACATTCTTCTTGCGTTTTTCATTGATGTACTCCTTTCTTAACTGCAAATGCGTAATTATTTCCATTTAAGACTGAATGAATATAAACAGAGAATACCAGTAGTGATAGCGTTATGCTCAATACCAATATCTCACTAGAAAACGAAGTCTTTACAATAATAAAAGCAATTGCCGAAATGATCATAAGAATATCGATATATTTGCTTTTCTTATTTTTAAAGAAACAAAGGATTCCTGGAAGGACGTATTTTCTATAATTATGCTTCTGACGGATCTTACCTAGATAATGCGTTAGTATTAAACCTACAATTAGTCCTATCCAGAATATGAAACCGACCATATATGCTATTGCTTTTTGCAGTTTTGTTCCTTCAAAATTAGAAAAAGGAATCAGAATAAATGATAAAGCCGATATGAGAAATGATATCACACTATACAGCAAAATACCGCAGTATCTGTTTTTACTCATGTTTATCATCATCGCTTTCTTCGTGAGAGTTATCGCTTTTCGTTGGCTTTAATAGATTATGCAAAGCTTTATATGAAGTTCCATTAATATATTCTTTTTTGAACAAGCTGTTTCCCTTCCTTCGATAAGGAAAGTACGCAAATGCTCCTAAAACAAATGCGATCAATGCAACGAACAGCGAAAGCATCATGAAAAGGTGCCAAGATTTGTAGTTAATTCCAAGCGTGCTATGAAGGCCCGTTATGACTGCAAATATAATAAAAACACCCAGCATGCAAGTGCAAGCAGCAAATCCGGTGAAAATGCCGTAAACAATGTTACCTATAACAGGTTTTTTCTCGAATCTTCTGTCAAAAGTCATCTTGATTCGTTTTATGAATTCCACATTTGCCACCTCACATTTTTTCAAGACTATTAAGCGTTTCAATAACCTCTGAACGTTTCACGCTTTTTTTCTCAGCTATCTGATTTATGACATAGTCGCCTTTGTTGTTTAAGGTAACGGCTAGCATCTTGATAATGGTACGGTACTCTTTTAAGTTAGCATTTTGTACAATCAAATCATACGCATCTACATAATCATAATCATTTTCTCGATCAACGCAGTAAAGAGCTATTGCCAGCTTGTAACCAATATCGTCTGTAGAAAGGCCTAGCGAATTGACACTCGCCGCAATTGAAGGCAACTCAACTGGATTAGCATGCTCAATAATCTTATCAGCATATTGGATCTTATCATTGTTATCATCAAGCTGATTAAGTAATGTAATCATAAGTGTCGCCTCTGAGGAATTAATCACATTATCATTACATAAGAACACGAACGTTTCATCACAAACTTCAAGTTCCTGTGCTCCAGTTGCCAATTCCATTCGTTCAAGTGCGATTTCAGACAGCTCCCCCTGCTTTGTGGTTTGATATGCAGAATCTCCTTGTTCTATGTGATTATTTATCTCACTGACCAGGTTATTCCAGTTGCTTTTTGCGATTCGAGCACCAATTGCTCGATAAACACCCGATATCAGTAGCAACGAAAGGAAACAACCAATGCAAATTCCAAATGTTATAGAGGAATTTTTTACTTGTTTGTTTTCCCCCTTTTTAACAGTTGGAATAGAGTCTCTTGCATCTTCCAAATCACGAATTATCTCGTCATATCCATGATAGAATGCTGGATCATTCATATACCCATCTAAGCGTTTGCGAGTGCATTTCTTTATAATATTCTGTAAGGCAAGATTATATCTTCCACCTAATGGTCCAGTACATTCAAGAGATAAATCTCGCTCATAATAAGAATCGTGATTCAGCAAATGCGATTCATAAAAGCGTGATTTACGGTTTAAAGTTGAGAATTCTTCGCTGTTAGTTACTAATTCAACAATATTTAGGCATTCCCAGAAGGTTGCCCCAAATGAAAAAATATCGCTTTCAATTGACATTCTTCCAATTTCAAAGCCATTTGTTTTGTCTTCACTTTTATCATTGAGTAGAGTTAATGGGAAACTGTCATCTATTGCAGCCCTAAAAGCTTCCGGGGCTGCATAACCAATCGTTCCATGACAAAATGGATGGTTGATGTCTTCTTTGACTCTGACACCATTATCATTTATGTACTTAAATGGTGCGAGCTTATGATATATATATCGATCACGCTCATCTAAAAATTCTGATCGTCCAAAATCAATTAAAACTAATTCTTCGCTTTGGCTTGTGACCATGATGTTTTCGGGTTTTATATCAAGATGCAGCACTTTCTTTTTGGATGTCATGCTTATAAATTGTAATATACCACACAGACTCAGCATATAATGCAACATTTTATCTTGATATCTGAAAAAAGTTTTTTCATCTTTGTATTTTTTTAGAACTTCTTCCTTTTCAAAGTCCTTAAACTCATGGTATTTAATCCAACGATTATCTTTAAACTTCTCAAGTCCCCAAAACTGCCTGATACAGTATTGTTCCAAAGACCAACCGTCGATATATTCTTCAACAACACAGAAGCAAGGTATCATTGCACCATTTAATTCAATGCTTTTACTTCGGATGTGCTTTGATATTTCTGGCGTTTTCAAATCAAAACTTTCGCCAAGATCTTCTATAACATCATATATCCGAGCCACACTACGACACTCTTGAAGTTCTTCAAATATTCTAAGTTCATTATTCGTAAATCGCTCAAAGCGAGAACGAGAGTAGGGCTTAAACTTCAAAACACAAGAGAATGATAACTCTTCTTCATCTTGACCGTTTACAGAGATTTTTCTGCCTTTAAATACAAAGCTTTCAGTTCCCTGGGCAATAAAGCCATGTGGGAAATCCTTTTCATCTATCTCATAAATGAATTTACTGCCCTTTATCTGGGTACTCACCGAATCACATCTCTTTCTAATCCAAGTTCTCTGGTAAAGCTAAAATTCCAAAAATAGATTGATCTACCTCGGTATCGTTGCATTCAAAAAGAACGATCTCAGTCTTAATGTCATCGTTGGTTTCATCAAAAAGTTCAATATTTCCGAGATCGTCTGAACTATTAACCGTTTTGTTCATTAATTTCCACCTTCCTCAGAAGTTGGATTTTCATTGAACGCAGCTAAATCGGCATCAAGCTGCAAATATGCATCTCTTGCACTTTTTACAGCCCCTTCATTTATCGCATCGAGAACTTCTCCAACACTTCCGATTTTTTCAAGAATGTGTTCAACCTCTTTTCGATATTGATTAGCACCAGCACCTTGCCATTTTCCGAGTAATGCTTCGTTAATCCGTTTGAATTCCTTTATAATATTATCAAAGTCCGTTTTGGCTACCTGACTATCCTTTTCAAATTGTACAAGCTTTTCGATATCAGCACATCTGATATGATTACCATCAGCCATTACTATTACCTCCATTTGTCTTGCCTAATAAACTTCATCTTCATGAGCTTGTCAGCTTCTATATCATAAAAATAACCATCCCCAGTTTCACATCGAGCATATTCTTCCCTTAATCCTTTTACATCCATACTGCCGAATACTGTCTTTTGTCCTCGTTCAGCAGCAAATTCTGCGATACTATCGAGTAAGAAAATAGCATTTAATGAATTATTAAAAAAGTTATTGCTTTCTTGATCTGTAATTTTTTGCACATCAGTGAAAATAAAAATCAGATCTTTTTCTTCGGCGATGGCTGCGAGTTTTGGAAGAATGTTGTTTATAAACTGTTTCTCACCATTAGCGCTTAAATAAAGCATTTTACTCTGAAGAATAAATACCGTCGGTTTAATCGGATTTAGTTCTTCGTTGTAAGACGGCATAAGTCCTGCCATCTCCTCACCGTATATATAAGTTGCCACAGGAGATTTAAGTTGATTATTAGAAATTCCATTCCAAGTGAGATCCATGTAATAATCATTAATGAAATGGTAAAACTGCTGAAACGGTGATAAAGTCTTCTTGAAACCAGATGCAGTAGTCGGTTTATCTATAATGTCCATAAAATCAGTTGGGGTTTTTTGATTCATTCCACTATCGTTATTTGGAGGGAGCGGTGAGTTTCTCTTTGTTTCATAAAACTTTATACAGTCCAAACCAAGTGATTCACATCTATTATAGAATTCTTCAAGCTGCTTTCTTCCGTCATCAAAAAATACAAACCTCGAAGATGATTTCTTTTTAAATAAATCCTCAAGAATGACTCTAAGCAAGTTTGTTTTTCCATATCCTTTTTTTCCATAAATGCCGAGTACCCTTGATTCTGAGAAATCGATTGTCACCGGACAAAAGTCAATGTAATCCAAACCAACAGAAACAGGACAAGGAATCCAAGGAATATTTTTTTTCGTTGTTATAGGTTCTTGTTTTAAACGTTGATACTCGTCACGAGTCAAATCGCCATTGAATGTCAGATGCTTCTTTACACACCTGTCAAACTTGCCATTTTCTTCTCTACCACTTTCTTCGTTGTAGTGATACTTACTCTTTAAGCAGAACAAAAAACTACTATCAGGCTCCATCTGATCAGAAATATAGCATTGAACCTCATATGGTGCATTCATTCTAAATGTACCTTCAATATTATCAGGCTTTATGGTTACATTCGCAAAGCCGCGCCCAGGAATCGCTCCGATTTCTGATACTTTTGAATTGAATATCTCGATATATTTATCCGAGGGCATTTCAAATGCGATTTTCTGCCCAAAATTGTTGAGATATGATGATAACCCTTTAGTATCTGATGCAGTAAATACAATTGAAATGCCTTTTGACAAACCATCTCTGCACATTTTGGCGAATTTTTCTTGATATGCTGAATACCTCGGTTCATCTTGGAACGAATTAAGATTATCAATTATAAATGTCGTGTGAACAATCTTTTTTTCACCGAAATATGAAGAAAATCCGGTTCCCTCCAGAATCTCAGTATTCTTCTTGATTCTTTCTTCAAGTATCCTGAAAACACGCTTAACATATTCTTCATTGGAATTATCAAAGTATGCTGCAACGAGAGGCATAGTTTTATAGGATGCAAGAGCTCCACCAAAATCTAATATAAAAATTTCCTCATCATCAGGATTAGTGATAATATGTAGCGTTTGAATCAGTAATTTAAGGAAGTTTGTTTTTCCACTCATTGCTGCACCGAACAGAGCTATATTTTTGTCGAGTAAGTCAACTTTAAAAAGAGGTTGCTTCTGTACAATAGGAATATCGTACTGACCTAACGTACAAATCAAGTTTCTCTTGTCCATTGCTGTATCAACTCCATTCTGTTGCATTTATAAGCTTAGGTTGTTTTATCTTAGTTTTTAATGGGGGAAGGAATATTGTCTCTGGAATTTGTTTTCCTGTATTAACTGCAATAATAGTGTCCACAACAAACTTCAATTGAGTAGCATTAGGATCAACATTTTTTTGTTGTGCCTGCAATACAGTATTATCCTTATCTGAACGATAGAACTTTTCATTAAAAGTTCCGCTGTCAGGCACAAATGTGATATTCACAGGATCTTCAATGCTTGTATTTTGATTAGAACCTGTATAGGCAGATTGAAAGTACTCAAAGCGAGAGCCTGTTCCTACAAGTAAATAGGCTCGTCCGTTCAGCGGCATTTTCGGAGCAGCCGCCACAGGACTATCAATCATTTCCTTGGAAGCTTGCTTCGTGGCAACCTTTAGGCAGATTCTTGCTTTAGAGTTTACTCTTATATCGTCAGTGATAGCACCCTCGATATTCTGTGATACAAGAATGATATGAAATCCAAGCGTTCTGCCAACACGGGCAATCGTTGTTATTTCCGCAATAAAGTCAACGTCATTGCTTTCGCTTGAAAAACGCTTTAATTCAGTAAACTCGTCAACTACAAGTACAAGATGAGAAAGACTTTTGATTTTATCCAGTCCTTTATTAACAAATGTGTCCATCTGTTTAGCGTTAAGTTTACTCATTTTCTCAAGAATCTTCTTGACTGTTTCAGAATAATCAGCATCGTCTATGGCTATTTTTTGCTGTTTGAGCTGAATTGAAATTTCATAGAGTTCTTTCAAAGACTTCGTCCCATCAGCTTCGATCATTCCGGAAATTTCTACCATTATTCGTCTTGCGCGAATATATGCATCCGCTGTATCTATTCCAAATTCCTGAAGAAGTAGTTTTCTCTTTTTAATTTCAGCATTAAGCGTCTCAAGAAATCGTTTCAGCATATATGCGGATGATATTCCTTCACTTTCACCTGCCGTATCGGTAACTACGCCGACACAATGTGGCAAATCTCCTAAACGATCTGAAAAACCTCCACCTTTCATATCAACTAACATTAAGTTTAAATCCATGGGAGAAAACTTCATACACAATCCGATTAGATAGGTGATAATAGTTTCGGATTTTCCGGAACCAGTAGTACCTGCAACAAGCATATGAGGACCGTCTGCTTTCTCATATAAGTCAAGTGACATTGATCCATGTTCATTTGCACCAATCTTAACACGTAAATTTCTGGTGACGTCATATTCTTCTTCACTTGATTCCCAGCACTCAAGTATGCGTTTTGCAAAAGGTGAGGTAGATAATGGATTATCCACACCATTTTCAGGAATGATATCATCACTAGAAATGTCATGCAATTTAAATAAGGTAACCATGCTTGGCACCTGACCGTTCTCTGCAATACGTGTATAATAAATGGCTGCAAGTCTTCGGTATGCAAGCTCATATTGTTCTTTGTATTCTTTAGAAGAGAAAATATAGTCATTCCAGAAATTGGGATACTTATTTGTCTCCGTCATATTAGCTAAGATGTTCTCTCGTGTCATAACGCTATAGCGTGGTACAACGTAGCCATATCCCACTTTTTTAGCGTCTACATTCATGTAAATTACATCTCCACAATAACGAGGAAGCTTATCCTTATCATCGCGGCAAAAAATAAATGTTAAACCGAGTTTATTCTGGTAGTCTTCACCCTCTTTGGGAGCTTCGGGAAGATATTTTGAAAAACCAGTAGACTTGATATTATAATCTTCAAATACTACACACACTATCTGGGTGTTATGTTCAGATTCAACTTCGTTTTCTTCATCGGATTGTATGTCCTTGGCTCTTTGAGTCATTATGTTCAATAATTGACCATAAACAAGACCAGCGCTCTCTTTGTCGAAAACGAACTGAGATGTATTTTCTAGTAATTCGTTGCAGTGAGGAAGAAATTTATATATATCAATCCTTTGTTTTTGCTCCTCTATACTCAATCCCTCTTCAAAGAAAAATACAAATTGAATATCTTCCGGAGAATGATAATAAGCGAGTTCTAATACAATGTGCTTAATAGTATCATGTGCAAAGGAATTGTCAGGAGAAACTATACCCAAGGCACCGGCATTTCTTATATCAAGCATATATGGTGCCTTAATACCGCTCTTACCCCATGTTTTACCATCAATATATCGGAAATATTCTGTGGAAAACCTGTATGGCAAATCAGAAAGCAATACTTTTTCTTCTGAGATCAGCCCTTCCCTTTGAGACTTCTTGAGTTTTGCTTCCTCATCCTTCCGTGTATGTTTCTTTATAAATGCATACCACGGTAATTCACTTTCAGGTGTAAGAATATAGATCCCTGCGATTCTCTTATCAGTTGTTCTCTCGTCTTTGCTATTAGTGCATGTTTCGTACCGTAAATAATAATAAACATCAGAAAAAATCTCATCTTTTTTCTCATATTTAATATCGAATAGAGGTTTCACATGCTCGGATACGCCTAAAGTAATACGCATGAAATCGTTATCATTTTGTGATCTTGAAAAAATAGCAGAATCTAGTGTAGATAACTGTGTGAACAGTTTTAACATATCCGGATACAACGACTGAAGATAGGTGAGGTCAGCTTTTTGCCAAATACCTATCTTTTCATCGATCAGACGTTTAATATATTTTTCGTAGTTTTCTTTCCATTCGGTTTTCTTCTTAGTGTTCGTTGCTCCTTGTTTAAAATAGTTGTAGGTGGATGTAACCAAAGTCATTACACCGGTAGCAGCCGTCATCATCCACATCATACCACCCATACCACTCGAACTGGCGGATTTAGACATCACAGCTCTAACGCCTATCATTCCTCCTGTAGAAAGAACGGTAGGTATCAAAATGTCGGCTAACGTTCTTTCGTCTTTTTCAGGTATATCACCTGGAGGGAGAATTTCAATATCCGATGAATCGACCGCTTCAAGAGTACGACTGCTTATATTGTATTCAAGGGGATTATCATCGGAATCAAGAATATAGCTACTTGGAATTTTATCAAAGAGCAGTTGACTCTCCAATTTACGCTTCATAGTTATCAGTAAAACGCTTGAAGTAACAAAGCCTAATTCAATTAGTGTTACCTTATTAGACAACAATTCTTCTTCAAAATTGATAACCTTGAATTTGCCTTTTCGAGAATAATCGACAACAAACTGCTTACGGTGTTTTAGATAATCCTTAAAAAGAATAAAATGTTCTGGAAAATTATTATGAAGTCCATAATACAGGCCTTCAATAAAAGCTTTTAGTGTTATATCATCCTTAACAAGGAAAGCGAGACTATCAGTGATTCCAGAGAATTTTTCACCATATTTATTCGAATCATTAGGAAAATCAAATTGAACTGAAATCATGATTTCATTATTTTTCATTTGCTACGCTCCTTGCATAATAGTATTATTCTTTGAATAACATCTGTAACCGTTTCTTTAGTTATCGATTGAGTTGCAGGTATGTTTATCTCCGGCATATCGGTAACCTTTACCGAATCAACAGGCTGAATCTGGGGAAGATGTGCGATGGCACTATCAGACTTTTCAGGCATACCAGTGATCCTAACTGAACCTACAGACTGAATCTGTGGAAGTTTTACGATAGCATTATCCGGCTTTTCAGGCATACCAGTGACCTTAACTGACACCACAGGCTGAATTTGATGAAGTTTTGTGATAGAACTATCTGGCTTTTTCGGCATACCAGTAACCTTTGCTGAACTCTCAAGCTGAATCTGTGGAAGTTTTGCAATAGCATTATCCGGCTTTTCCGGTATACCAGTAACCTTTACCGAGCCAACAGGCTGGATCTGAGGAAGTTTTGCAATAGCACTACCTGACTTTTTAGGAATACCTGCAAGACGTATTTTCCCTATGGGCATGACTGTTGGCATTATCCTTACAGCACCGCCTCGCTGATCTGACATTCCTTTAATGTGGATCTTACTAGGCGGAGTAAAACTCGAATAAGAAACAACCACCTTACGCATCTTATCTAATAATCCCTGTGGAAAAGAAACTTTCTTTGGAGCGACAATATCACATTGTGGGACATCAATTTTGGGAATTGGGTTAATACCACTGAACTTTGGCTTTCTATACTGATAATCAGCACCCTCGATTCTCTCAAGCTGTCCGACAAAAGCCATCCTCTCTTTATATAGTAGTAATTCTTTGTTATATACTTCTTTCTCAGAATCACTTAGTAAAGCAAGTTCTGCATCGGTTAACTCTCTAAACATATATTGCCACCTCCTAATAAAAAGTACAGCCTCAGCCAAATAATAGCACCGAGGCTGTACGCAATCCAACCAACTATTTTTTATAGTGCGAAGGTACATTATACACTTATGTAGGTGGGTTAATTGCCACCATTGCCTCCACCATTTCCTCTGATGCTATTCGCAAGCTGAGCATCAACATCATCAAAATTCTGCGCATTCGCCTTGAGAAGTTCTGAAAGGCCCTTAACTGCACCAGGAATATCCTTAGTTACAAGACCTTCAATATTAGTCTCAAAAAATTCAACTAAAGCATCCTTAGCGTCGCCTTCCATTGCCTCGATAGCAGCTTTAAAGGCGGCAACAAATGTCGTTGCTGCTTCTCCATACTGGGTTGAATAGTTCAAAAGATTTGTTACGCTCGTATCCATTGACGCTTTTACTACTCTACAACCTGCCATATTAGTATCCTCCTATAAATTACTTGTTATTTTCCGTTCCGAGTTGCTCATCAACGCCTTCAGTATCTGGTATAGCAGATTTGATACTCTTGCAAATTGATTCAAGCATCTCAAGCGCACCTTTGAGACTTGAACCTGTTGCAGGTTCAATATTGTTTGTGTAAAAGTTAACGAAGCCTTTCGATGCTGAACCAGTGAAATCACTCGCTGTAAGGGTTTCAACCTCTTTCTTTACAGTACCATAGAGACCATCAGAACCATTACCGTCAGCAGCACCAAAAGCGGTGGTACGGTATGCCTGAATGGCCTTGATTGCTTCATCCATCATCTCAGGTGTGATATTCACTGTTCCTGTTTTGCCCATGCCTGCCATAGTTAATTCCTCCTAAATATCGTTTTATTCATTCGTTCAGTTCCTCGAACTTAACGAATATATCCTTATAGTATCCTGTGCCTATTATAGTATTTAGCGTATCAGAAATATGCTGAATAACTGCACTCATATCCTCAATCGGCTGCAGAAGAACATTTTTAGCTGTAAACTGAATTTCATCTCCTGCCGAAGTATCCAATGCACTTGTTACATCTTCGTACATTTTTTCAAGCTTGGTTTTAAGATTAGCAGCTTGCTGTTTCAGCGATGCCATATCATCGGACGCCGTTTTAAATGCTGTATCATCAAGTACAATGTCATGAAAAAGAAATGCCATATTACTTACCTCCGTTCTTAGCTTCGTTCAGCTCTTCCATAAGAGGTTTCTGTAATTCTTCCTTGAGATACTTGCACTTTTCTTCTGCTTCATCAAACTGCTTAGTATCGATTAAACATCTCACTCGAAGCATCATTGCATTGATGTCTGTAGGATCTTTCAGTATATTATTTCTCAGCTTTTTAATAACTGAACCATACTGATCCTGCCAACCATCCAAGTTAAGATCTCGCATTGCTCTCGCTTCCGTGTACCAGCCGAGTTCAATCATTGAAGGCTCTTGACTCTTTTGTAACTCTAAAGCATAGTACATTATCTTACGATTGTCTTCAAGTAACGTATACGCACCAATGTACATACGATTGATTCTGTCTCTATCCTCAGCAGAAATATCAAACGCCTCGTCAGTGAGCTTGTATTCGTCGTTGTCTGCTTTAGATTCCTCAGTCGGAGTGATATATGTACCGCTTTTCCTCATCGCTTCCAGTTGTTCAACACTCAATTGTTCATAGCGATAAAGATTGGCATTCATCTCATTTAAAATCGAGTTTGGATCTAACTGTTGAGGTGTATACTCTCCAAACAGAACGCCGTTGTTATAAGAGAACACAGGCTTTTCCGCTGCAACTAAGCACTCTATGACTTTATCAGCATCTTCAAGCTGAAGATAGAGATCGGCGGCAGTTAAATAGCACTCGACAACATCAGAAATACTCGGTTTCTCTTTTTTCAGGAAATGCTTAATATAAGCTAACGCTTTCTCAAAATGAATCGTGTCGCCATCTTGTTCATGCTTAACAAGTTCGTAATTCACCATATCCCCGCAAAGAGCGAAAGGGAAGGAGGGGAGGTTCATTCGAGCATAACGCAATTCCTTAAACGCATCGTCTATACGTCCAGCCTGTTTGAGCAAAATGTAAGCAGCTTGATAGCCGGAATAGTCAGATGGTGCAAGCAGCTTCATCTGATTAGCAGTCTGCAAGCCATTTGTAATCTCATCAAGAAGCCCATAGATAACCGCCTTGCGTTTCAGTATATCCATGTCTGCCGGAATGATAAGCTCCGACTTTTTCAAATTGATGAGAGCATCATCAAGCTTTCCAAACTCCTGATTTACAATTCCAAGGATATGATACATCTGTCCTGCGGCATCTTCATTCAGCCCAAGCTCATCTGCTTTAGCAAAATTCTGCATGGCTTCAGCAATCTTATTTACGCTTGCCTGTGCATAGCCGAGGCTGAAAAAGCGATTTCCATTGTTCGGATCGCAGTTTACAGCTTTTTGGTAATACTCAATTGCATCCTCATATCTACCAAGTGACATACATACATTAGCTGCACACTGATAAGCATCTGCACAGTTTTCATCAAGCTTAATTGCTTCTTTTGCGAGTGTAAAAGCTTCTTGGAACTGACCATTAATAAACGCCACTTTTGAATTAGATATAAACTCAATGAGTCTTTCATTTTGTATATCTGACATTTTATCACTCCATTCTCTTCTGGACTGTTTACGAATCATTATACGAAATGAACCATATCATATGGATAATATTGCTCATTTTTCAAATCGTCATCTATAAAACCAAGTCTTTTTGCAATAGCACCAGCTTCAAAACACCAATATCCATAATACTGATATTTATTCACCAGTTCATGTGTACCATACCAAGCACTATCTACAGAGCCTTTATACCATCCTCTCAAATATTTTAGAAAAGCATCTCTATCTTCATCGTTAATGCTTTTTACTAACTTTTTGTATGGACGAGGAAAGGATATTTTCGATGTATCAAACTCACTTTTATTTCCAATGAGGATAAAATCTAATAATGAATCATATGTTTCAGATTTCCTCAATTTATTTTTTATTATATTCAACTTACCATCGTCCAAATTCAGAAGATATGCTAAAGAAGCAAAAATAATATTGCTCTCGTATACTGAATCATCCCACGCTTCACCAAACAAATCTAAAGAAGATTCAAATTCTTTTTTTATTTCTTCAATTGAATCACCTTTTGAATACTTAGCGATTATTATCCCGATTTTTTTTTGTAAAATGTAATCTTTTACAAAAAGTATCTTGTCATTTAAGTATTTTCCAGCAGCAATACCCTCTTCAAATCTTTTGATTCCTTCTGACATTTTCAAAATATACTCATCAAAATACTCTTTTGATTTAATTGTATCTCGCATAATATTCTCCTTAATATCAAAAATTCTTGATGTAAATAATTGTCTACTTTAATGACTTAACACTAGTTGTAACATTTACTAAACCGTTATCGTTACTTACATTTACTCTGAACAATTCCTTAACAGTATCACCAGTTGCAAGTCCTTCGATTATGTCATCTGGGTCATCGACTATTTTTCCTATATTATTTTTTATCCATTTATCACCCATTTGCGGACCGCTCTTTTTGGTGTTACCTAACTGCGAAGAACCATACTTTGCCTCTGCTATGATAAATTTAGGATCTCCATTTGGATCCTTATTCTTATATACGCCATCTATACCATGATGAATTTTATCGTCCAGTGATTCAACACCATTATGCATTTTCTCAAATCCCTTGCTGTCATAGTGTTCATCCATCTTCATTTCACCATAGTTGCCTTTTTGTTTTTTTGTTTCCAGTTCTATTTCACCAGATTCGACTTTCTTTACACAGTCATTGTTATGAACCCAAATCTTGCAATTGCCAACAAAGTATGTATGGTAATCCTCAACTTTGAAGTTATAAACAGTTATAGGCTTCTCGCACTGCTCAATATCATGTGTTTCAACGATAAGATCTTTACCGTCAACACTTATGAGTTTATCACCTACGAAAAGACCTTCTGCCTTGATAAATCCTCTGCCTTGTACATAGAATGGGTGATTGTCAGTAGTTACTATCTTCTCACCGTTTATTGTAAGATGAACAAGCTTGTATACCTTACGTTCAAATGCTTCAAGAATGGTTTTCTCACCGACTTCAAATGACTCAGGATCAGCAGCTAAGACCTTATCACCAGCTCTAAGCTTTTCAATTGCAAGTAAACCAGCAGTTGTAAGAATCAATGTACCAGCAACAAAGCATGCCATATTCTGAGAAGCAGCACCTGAGAACGAAGATACCAAGCTAACACCCATCTGGAACTTGTTGTATACATCGCTCTGGTGCATTTTGTTGTTCAGTTCTGTAATAGGATTGTTAGGATCTATCATTCCAAGTCCCAATGAAACCATGTCGAAACCATCCATACTATTGGAAATGGCTCCGCTGATTTTAGAGGTTGTCTGTATTGCGTTTCCTAATTTAGAACCGCAGGTTATGAATTTGCCAGCGATTCCACCTACGCCGCCCAAGGCACCACCCATTATGGCACCATCTAATGCGCCTTGGGCAAATCCTTCTAGGAATGACCCTCCGGTTAGCATACTGGTAATTCCGCCGATCAAGCCGCCGGTCAAAGCACCTTTTAAGGCTCCGATAAGAATACCAGTGCCTATACCCTGTAAGCCAGGAACGCAAAGGCAGACAACAGCCGCTACGATTTCAATTACAAGCACAATCTCTTTCCAGTGATCTTTACACCACTGACCGACCTTCTTTAAGCCTTCGCAGAACTTTTCCCAGTCGGTCTTCTCACAGTCAGGCTTAAGATAAGAGTATTGTTTGTAAAAGTCCTTCTTGGCACGAGATATTTCAGAAGAAGCAGAGTTATCACGATCTACTGTCAAGTTAATGAATTCATCGACTTCTCTTTGTGTAGCTTCAAGACCTGCAATCTGCTGCTCTTGTGTCTGAGATGAGGTCGAGATGCTCGTGACAACACTATCGCATACACTGCTGTTGATTCCGAGAACTTTCGATTTTAGGGCAGACAAATCCACGCAGAAGTCTCCAACAGCAGACTTAGCTTGGTTAATATAGTTAGACATATTGTTTATCTTACTTTTATATAACTCAATCGTTGCCATGTACACACCTCCTATTCCTCAATATTATTACGTTACTGCCGCATCCATAATCTTTTTATAGTAAGCCATATTTGTTAAACAACTTCGTTTGCTTGCTTCATACTGGTCAATCATAGCCTGTGCTCTGCTTATTTCTGAATCAAGCTCTTGTATACGAGCATTCAATGCTTGTAATTCTTGGTTGAGTGCTTCTATAACTCCGGATACAGTCGATGTCCCTTTTGAGATAGCATCAAACACTGCTGTCAATTGAGAGTTAGCACTTGTTGCTTTTTCACCAAATGCATTACATAAATCAAATGAACTGACAGTGCTTGAGCTTACCATTGTCTTAAAGTTTGAGGCGGCATCTTCGACTTTACTGTTTATTTTAGTAAGGTGAGAAAAAAGGTCATCATGAACACCAGTTGTACCACTTATAGCTTCAAAAAGCTCTTTATTCTTTTGAATTTCCGTTTGCTTATTCTCCACTTGGACGCATTTATTCTGACGTTCAGACTGATACTCGCCTATTTTATTCTGATAAGACACAACATATCCGCAATACTCATAATATTTGTGCTGCTCAATATTATAAAGCTGAGTAGCTTCTTCTGGAGTCATATTTCCACCCCCTTTTTTCTCATAGTTAATATGATTAGCAAAAATTTTTCCTTTTTGCTAAAGCCATCAGTTTTTTTATATTTAGTATACCACAAATCTTTGAAAATTGCAATAGGTTCGGAAATGTTTTTAGAATTTTTTTGTGTACCCTCTATTGAATTTGGTGCAAAATCAACAATATGGAAAGGCTAAAAGAATATGGCGATAACTCTTTATCGAAAAACAGTTGTTATATATCGATAGTACAAAACAGTTTCAAAAAGGATTGCGTATATGTCTTTTGAAAAAAGCTTCCGTGATACGCCTCTTTGATATTCAACTAAAATATGATTATACGCCTACGAACGAATCGGCAACTATGAAAGTATCGAAATAAGTAAACATTAAGTTGCACTCAATTTTTCGTAGAAGCGGTTGAAAATCCCTCCGATCTATGCTATAATAATAAGTAAAGCATTTATCCCCATAAAAAGGAGCGTGACCGAAATGCCGACACTTGACTGGATAGGCAAGGATAAAGTCATCAATCATCACATGGACGTGCCGTACCGTGTGCTTGATGCACAATACGAATACGGTGAAGCCGACGGCAATATGATAATCTACGGCGATAACCTTTCTGCGCTGAAATCCCTTTTGCCGCAGTATGAGGGCAAGATCCGCTGTATCTACATAGATCCGCCATACAACACAGGCAACGAGGGCTGGGTTTACAACGATAACGTCAATGATCCCCGTATAAGGAAGTGGCTCGGTGAGGTAGTCGGCTGCGAGGGCGAGGACTTGTCCCGCCATGACAAGTGGCTGTGTATGATGTATCCTCGGTTAAAGCTCCTGCATAAGCTGCTTGCGGAGGATGGGGTTATTTTCATATCCATTGATGATAATGAGCTTTACAATCTGAAAATGATTTGTGACGAAATATTTGGTTCTTCATGTTTTGTAGCCAATATTGGATGGCAACGTACTTATTCAAAACGTAACGATTCAAAGGGAATAATGGCTGAAATAGAACACATTCTGGTTTATAGTAAATCTGAAGAATGGAGTCCTTATAAACTTGAAAGAACCGAAGATATGAATTCAAGTTATGAAGCAATTGACGGTGATTCACGTCCGTGGTCATCTGTAACCGTTAATGCACCAGGAGCAGCTACGCACACCGGAATGGTTTATGCTATTCAGCACCCTATAACTGGAGAATTGCTATACCCACCTATTGGACGGTGCTGGTCTTTCGGACAACCGCAAATGCTTGAACAGATGCAGGAATGGGCTGAGTATCAGTTAGTAGATATTCATGATTATGATAAGAGATTTGAAATATGTAATAATGCTGAGAAAACCCCACAGGAAATTTGTGCAATAATGATGGTTGATTCAAGTGAAGAAGCAAGAGCTAAGGTTAAGGCTAAATATGACTTGGGCTTAGAAAAGAAATATTCTTGGCCGCTTTTGTATTTTACTAACAAAGGAAAGGGCGGTTTAAGAAGAAAACAGTATTTAGAGGTAAGCACCGGTCGAGTACCAACAAATCTTTGGCCTCACTCAGATACTGGACATACAGGAGAAGCAAAGAATGAGGTCGCCTTATTATTTGACGGCAAAGCTCCTTTTGATACTCCTAAGCCAACAAGACTAATAGAGCGAGTTCTTCAAATCGCAACAGACAAGAATTCTATTATCCTTGACAGCTTCGCAGGCTCCGGCACTACCGCCCACGCAGTCCTCAACATGAACAAGCAGGACGGCGGCAATCGCAAGTTTATCCTTATCGAGATGATGGACTATGCCGACAGTATCACCGCAGAGCGTGTAAAGCGTGTCATTGACGGCTACGGTGAGGGCAAAAAGGCAGTCGAGGGAACGGGCGGCGGCTTTACATTCTATGAGCTGGGCGATACGCTCCTTGACGGCGAGTATCTGAACGAGAATGTTCCGCTTGATAAGATACGTAGCTATGTCTATTTCACCGAAACAAAGCAGGCTGTGACCGACAAGGCGGATGAGCCGTATTTCCTCGGTGAGTATTACGACACGGCTTACTATTTCTATTACGATAAGAACGAAGTCACAACTCTTGACAGGGAGTTTTTGCACATGGTCAAGACCAAAGCCGACAGTTATGTGATCTATGCCGATAAGTGCATTTTGAGCGATGAGGAGCTTGAAAAGTTCCATATCACTTTCAAGAAGATTCCCCGTGACATTACAAGAATGTGAGGTAATTGCAATGGATAAAACATTGGAAGCACTGAAAAAAGCAAACAAAACGCTTGACAGAATAAATGGGAAAATGGATAAGGTGCTTATGATGATGGGGCGGCTTATCATAATTGCATTGGCTGTAAAGTTGGTGATTAAAATATGGAGCTGAACAGTTATCAGCGTGAAGTAATGGGCAATCTGTCCGCATACCTGTCTGCACTTAACGAGACAGACGATCTTCACAAGGCTTGGCAGAAATATTGGAACGATCAGGACGTTACTGTTGGTCTTGACGGTGTCCCCGGCTATCGCAACAGTATCAAGGGAGTACCCCATGTTTGTATGAAAGTACCGACAGGCGGCGGTAAGACCTTTATGGCTTGTGCAGCCGTCCGCCGTATCTTTGACGCATTGCCGCAGGGCGGTATGCACAAGCATACACCGAAAATGGTGGTGTGGCTCGTTCCGTCCGATCCTATTTTGGTGCAGACCACAACGAACCTTATGAACCCCGATCACCCGTATACACGCCGCCTGAATGCCGATTTCAACGGCAGAGTGGGCGTATTTACAAAAGAAATGCTCCTGAACGGACAGAATTTCACTCCCGATACCGTTCATGAGCAGCTTACTGTCTGCATTTTGAGCTACGGCTCTCTCCGTATCGACAGCAAAAAGAAAGATGTCCGCAAGGTTTATCAGGAAAACGGCAATCTCAAAAACTTTGCCGACTATTTCAAGGACGAGTCGGAACTGCTTGCCGATACCCCCGATACTGCATTGATACAAGCCCTGCGTCACCTCTCGCCCGTTGTTATCGTTGACGAGAGCCACAACGCAGGTTCAGACCTCAGCGTGGAAATGCTGAATAACCTCAACCCGTCATTCGTTCTCGATCTGACGGCAACTCCTCGCAAAAACAGCAATATCATTTCGTATGTTGATGCCAGAAAACTCAAAAAGGAAAACATGGTCAAGCTGCCCGTTATAGTGTATAACCGCACTTCCAGAGACAGCGTTATCGACGATGCTATCCACCTGCGCGGAATACTGGAACAGCAGGCTATCGAGGAAGAAGAACGCACCGGCGCATATATCCGTCCTATCGTGCTTTTCCAGGCACAGCCGAAGAACAACAATGATAATGACACTTTCGATAAGGTAAAGGAGATACTTCTCGGCAGAGGCATCCCCGAAGAACAGATAGCAATAAAAACTTCAAAGGTCAATGATCTCGGCAAAACAAACCTTATGAGCCGTGATTGCCCGATACGCTATATCATTACGGTCAATGCTCTGAAAGAGGGCTGGGACTGTCCGTTTGCGTATGTCCTCGCAAGTCTCGCCAATAAAACGTCTAAGGTCGATGTGGAGCAGATACTTGGCAGAATACTCCGTCAGCCTTATGCCCGTAAACATGGTGCTAAGTTGCTGAACAGCTCATTTGTGCTGACTTGTTCCAATGCGTTTCATGATACCCTTGACAGCATTGTGGTAGGCTTGAATAATGCAGGCTTCTCACGCAAGGATTACCGTGTTGGTGAAGCGTTGCCCATGACCGAACCGGAGTCGCCTGTTCCTACACCTCAGCCGGCACAGACTACCATGCCGTTTATTCCGGAATCGGAACTTGAAGCAGAAGATGATTTCTCGGATATTCATACTCCTGTCGAGCCCGCGCTTTATACAGAAGTAGTAAAAACAGCTCCGCCGTCCGTTGAGGAGATGATCTCGCAGGCGGAGGAAACAGCAGAACAATACGAAGAAGAAAACAAAGAAGAAAGTGTATGGATCGGTGGTGAACTCGGTGAGATGCTAAAACAATATCGTATTCAGGAACAATTCGCTGAACAAGTGCAGACTTTGAAAATACCGCAATTCTGTATTGAATCTGTTCCAGATCTTTTCGGAGGCAATACAGCTCTGCTTACAAAGGAAAGTTTGTTGAAAGGATTTTCACTGAGCGAACAGGACGCATCTGTCAGCTTTTGCCTGTCAACAGGCGAAATGTTTGAGATAGATGTCGAGAGCCAGGGTGAAGCCGTTCCGAAGTATAAGAAACTGTCTACCCTCGAAGATGAGTATCTCCGCAAGCTGTTTGCTAAAATGGCACCGGAGGAGAAGATTGAGAGCTGCACAAAGCGCATCTGCCATGAGATCAACCGTGACAATACTTTCAGCACCTCGGAAGTTGAAGCCTATGTCCGCCGTATCATTGCAAATATGACCGAAGATGAGCTGGCAGCACTTGAAACATCGTATTTCACTTATGCTAACCGCATTAAAGAAAAAATCAAGTCCCTGCGTGAAGCGTATATGCAGGAGCGTTTCTACGATCTTATTGAGCGTGACCGTGTATTTACTGATGCTACATACGCTTTTCCTATGGTGATAACTCCGTCCGAATCAACGGATAAAGTACCGAAATCTCTGTATGAAGCCGAATGGGATCACATGAACGGCTTTGAGAGAAGAACGCTTGATGTAATAGCCGGCTGTGATGGTGTGCTTTGGTGGCATAGGATCATAGAGAAAAAGGGTTTCCGTATCAATGCTTTTATCAATCACTATCCCGATTTCATTGTGATGATGAAGTCCGGAAAGATTATCCTCGTTGAAGCGAAAGGCGATGACCGTGACAATGGTGATAGCCGTACTAAGTTGAAACTCGGTAAGACATGGGCGGCACAGGCAGGTAGAATGTTCAAATACTATATGACCTTTGACCACAACTCTATTGACGGAGCATATAATCTTGAGGAGTTTGCGGAAGTCCTCAGAGATTTATGATTTGTGGAGTGAGGAAATATGGCTGACAGAATATGCCCTGAATGCGGTAGAAAAATGAAGCAGCAGTTTATAGGCTTAAAGCATTGCAAATGCGGAATGAGCTGGTTAAAGTCCATAGGGTATTTTCAAAGGACATCTGATATGGTATTCTGCCTTGAGCGTGTAAAAATCGGTGGTAAGATTAAGCAAATGCCGACAATCAAGTATAAAAAGCACGATTGAATTTTTACGGAGGAACAGCAATGACCGAGAATATGAAATGGACAAGAGCGCCGAAAAGCTCTGATATCAGCGATGAACGCATTGAGATCGTGACCGAGCCGCATACAGACCTGTGGCAGCGAACGTACTATCATTTCCGCAACGATAACGCTCCCGTTCTGCAAGCGGAGACAGATGAAAAATACTTCTCTTTCATAGTGAAAACCAATTTCACCGACAGCCACCACCGCTTCGATCAGTGCGGTATCGTGATGTATCTTGATTCGGAGAACTGGCTGAAAGCATCGGTCGAATATGAGAATGAGGAGTTCCAGCATTTAGGCTCGGTCGTTACCAATCACGGCTACTCCGATTGGGCAACAACGGCTATCCCTGCAAATGTCAAGACCATGTGGTATCGTTTCAGCCGCCGTGAGGACGATTACTGTATCGAATGTTCCTATGACGGTGTGAACTTCTCGCAGATGCGTGTGTGCCATATGTGGGAGAGCAAAGGCAGGATACGCTTCGGTGTATATGCTTGCAGTCCCGAAGAATCGAGCTTCAAGGCGGTATTTACCGATATGAAGCTCACCGAATGTGCGTGGAAGGCACATGACGGACAGCAGCCGGATAAAGAGTAACGGAGAAAAATATGAAAAAAGATGTACTGAGAAACAAACTTGATACGATAAAGCTCCCCATTGATAAGCCTGATACAAAGAAAGCCCCCGAAACCTATGATAAACACTACCTTCCGGTATTAGAGGAACTTGGTGTAAAGACAAGGGCTGATATAGACAAGCTCCGTGAAGCAGTTGACGATAAGATCGTGCAGATGAGCGATGAGCTGCGAATGCAGACCTTGCAAGACCTGATGTCGGGAAAGATCAAGGATATAACCCAGGTGCCGCTGTACCGTGACGGCAATTCTATCAGGAATATTCCGGATAACTTTGCACCGTGGATTGGCTTCATCGCTTGGCTGAATGAACGGAGAACAGCACTGTTTGAGGAATAACCATTTCAAGGAGCAATAACAATGCAGTTAATGTCAAACCGAAAAATCGCCTATATCTTAACGCTTGTCTGCTACCGTGAAGTAGAATGCTGGGAACAATATCATACGGAACACAAAAAACTTGATCTTTGCATATATCGTGAAATGCTGTTTGAGATCAGAACTAAACTCGACTTCTATCTTCCTTTCACAAAATATATGCGTATGGGTAAAGATGAATGGATTGCCCATGAAAAAAAGCTCACGCAGCAGGAACAGGATTATATGCTTGGCTTTGCTTATTACGGCGCAAGTATTCATGAATGGCAGCCTGCGATCAAGCTTGATGCACCTTATGGTGATGATATTGCTGAATATCTTCTATCAGGACGGTTCAAACAGGCTTGTTCAAATGGCGAGATACTTAACAATGAGCTTATGAAACAAATCAACATAGATGTGCATAACCGTATGTTTACATTGATTGAAAACAACTTAATTTAGGCGATAAGGAGCAATTGCAATGAATCAATTCGGATACCCTGAGAGCGATTGGAAACTCTACAAAAGCAAGATCGCTGACTGGCAGGAAGGCTACATGGAAAAGCTCTGTAAGGAGTATATTGAGCTGTTAAGCTCCGACAAGCTGCCCTCGGAAAGATTTTGGGAGCTTGAAAAGCGTATCAGGGACGATAAGAGAGATACGGGCGTGGTCGTGACCAATTCACGTTCTAAGGTCATAGACAATATCCTCGATCTGCTTCATGAGGGTGCGATCACACTTGATGACCTCAGCGATTTCAGCGAAGAATTGCAGGAAAAGATCAAGTTTATATATAGCGGTGGATATAATAATCCTGATAACTGCAACAGACTTTGATCCCACTGGATTCAAAGTTCCCCATAACGAAAGGACGGCTCGCCTGAACCGTCCTTTTTCCGTCATATCTGAATTTCTATCACGAATTTACCCTCGGATATTTTCAGCTTCAACGTCTTGACATACCGATTGCAGAAATTCTCCATTTCCTTCATGGTAGCGGTCACTCTTGTTGCTTCGTATATCTTGTGGGTAAGGTCCAGAGGGTTCTCTCCGATGAGTGAAGGCAAATGCTTTTCAAGCTCCGCAAAGAGGACGGCACGTTTCAGCTCCTCCGTGCCTGCGGTGCAGAAATCATCTATGGCACAATAATAGATGTCGTGCTGTGCGAGGGCGTTCTTGATCGCCGTTCCGATCTTCTCGTATTCGTACATAACGAGAAACTTTGCTTTCGGCAGGCTCTCGATGAGTCCCCAAAAGTCGGAATCACTCGACACAATGATAAATGATGTTATTCCGTCACGGTAGAAGTCCGTGACTACGCTTGCAGTCATTCGCACATCGACCAGGGACTTTCTGTCGGTCACTCGGTCGATCTCTATATGCTCAACGGGTATCTGCGTGAATTTTGAGAGCCAATCCCAGCCTGCGGTAGTGTTCGGATCGTCATAGAGCGTAATTTTCTCGATCTTGGCAAGTTCATCTTGATTTAAGCCTTTCAGCACACTATACAGCTTGTATGGGTTGGAGTTCTCACAATCGACGGCGATAGCAGTTTTCTCGGCGCTGTCGATAAAATTATATATATTGTTTCGTGTCTCATCGTCTGCGTCCCGATATTTCGTATAGTCGGTGAAGCTGTCATTATGCTGACCGTAGATGATCTTCAGGAACTTACGGTCGGAATAGACGATGCTCCCGACTTCGGCAGGCTGCCAGTGAATATACATATGAAACGGGTAATGCTCGATGTTCGCCATGTATTTATTGAACTCGTCTTTCATCACTCCGTTCTTGTTGTACTTCGGGACAAAGAACAAGTCTCGGATATACTCCCAATTCAGCCAGTCATAGAACAGACGGGAGCATTTATCAATGTTTTCATTGATGAGCCTTGTGAAATCCTGCATATACTTCTCTGAACGGTAATTCGCCTGAACAATGGTAAATCCCCATTTTTCAAGCTGCTTGATGTTATCGTGGTCATACCATTCGATGTTATGCAGGTTTTTCAGCTCATACCGCATCAGATCATCGGTCTTTTTGAACTTCTGCATCAGTACGGTTCGGAGCTTACATAAATATCTTATGGTGGTAGCGTCCTTATCGGCTTGGAGCTTCTCGATCAGCTCGGCACACTCGCCGTAACTGGTTTTCAGCGCCGACATTCGGACACCTATCATATAAGCGATAGTAGTAACTACCTCTTTGGTATCAACGGTCAAAGAAATCCCTCCTATGAGTTGTCATTGATCTTAATATGGTTATCTATGACCGTCATTATCTCGTTAAGCCGACTTTCTCCGATGCCTTTGATCTTGCTCAGGTCGGCTCGTAAGCTATCATAATCAATGGGGTGCGTTTCTTGCTTGGCTTTCTCATAGCTCTGCTGATAGACGTTTCTGACAAAACTCTACATTTCAGTACGGTTCATTGACTTGATACGCTTGTATAATGCACGGTTTACTAATTCTTCGTTTTCGTTATCCATTGCAGTTCACCTCCGATCTGCTCTATATCCTGATTATAGCACAAATGGCGGTATATTGCAACGGATTTTGGTTTGCAAAAGGTTTACAGATTGACTTTTTCGAGTCTCGGTGGTATAATATAAAAAACTTTGCTTGAATTGGAGAAATACAATATGGTTAATTATATTCTTGGATGGATAAAGAATAAAAAGGCAAAAAGCAATGCGGAATCTTTTATAGGTGATGCCCTCGATATAAAAAAACATCTCGAAATATATAGAAAATTATGTCAATATCAAAAATACGAAAAGAATAACATTAAAATCTCAAATTTTAATGAGTGGGAAGCTCTTGTGCTTCAAGAGTTAGAAGAAAACATTGATAAATTCAAGATTAGTAACAATAATATCAAAACGTATTATAGCAATTTACGTCACTTCTATAAGCTTAGAGCCACAAATATTGATTGTGCCCATGATACACCGAATGCTCTTATAGGTTTCATTTTGGGTGTAATTATATCCGCAAAATTTAATGATATAGAAGTGATTCATTCCTTCTTTGAATCAGAATGGCTTTGGCTTGTAATTCCAGTAGGTATTATCGCTTTGGGACTTTATATTTATTTATCATTATGGCTTCATAGAGAATATGAAATGTATTCAGATTTACAAGCGATATTAGAGGAAAAAGCAAAGAATATAGAAACCTAAATCCATCAAACACGGATAACCGTCCTCAACAGACGGCTATCCGTTTCTTATTCCGCATACCCACATTCCAGCACTCTGAGCTTTGTATGCTCGCTGTCCTGCGGATCAAAAATATCATAGCTGATCGAGCTGCACGTGAGCTGACTGCAAAGCTCGGTGGCTCGTTTCAGGAAGTCCGACGGTATCTCACTATGAGAGCCGTCGTTTTTTATGAGCTTCACTCCGTTCCGGTGCAGTTCCTCAACGTATTCCTCACTCGTCATCGTCCTGTTCCTCGGTGCTTTCGCTTCCCTCGCTCGTTTCAAGCGTGATCGTGTGGGTGTAGATCATGTGGTCGTTCAGACAGTCCAGAGAGCAGTAAGGCTGATTGGTGTCCTGATGCCTGTAATAGCTCTTGCCTGCGGGTATCTCTTTGTAACAGTTCGCACAAAACATTATTCCTCGTCCTTCCATAAATAAATCATAGCTTCATTGACAGCTCTCTGCGCCTGCATACGGAGCATATTGCCGATAGAGCCGACAAGATTGACAGCACCGATCTCTTTGGCTACCTGAAATTCACGGCTCGACTGCATAAGAAGCTCGGTCTGACGGTTTACAGCGTCCGTGACCTTTGTATCAAGCTCGTCAAGGTGCTTGTATATCTCGCCCTTGTCCACGATTGCCTGCAAGAGGTCGGGCCGCATATCCTCTATGTGGTGCAGATAGTACCTGATGTGGTCGGTGTGAAATACATAACGCTCCGTTTTGCCCGTCTTGGGGTTGATATGCGTGACCGTCTGCGTGTCGGTGTCAACAGCCCACAAGGGTGAGCCGCTGACTTCCTGTTTGCTTTTGAAGATCATGTGATCACTTCCGTTTCCGTGTGAAGTAATACGCTGCACCACCGACTCCTGCGAGAGCTGCAACTCCTGCAACAACAGGCAGAAGATTGGCTCCGGATTGCGCAGAATTGCCCTCAGAACCGCTTGTCGGAGCGTCGGGGGTATCGTTACCCTCTGCGGAAGAACCGCCCTCAGAAGCCTTTTCCGTTCCTCCTGCGACCTCTCCGATCACTCTCGGACTGTCCTCGCCCTTATCGTTTATCTCATAACCGCCTGTGCTTTCGTCGGGTTCGTCTTTCAGCGTACTGAACGGAGGAAAGCTGTCCACGGTATTGCCGTTCTTGTCGATCATCTGCCAGTTGCCGCCCTGAAGCGTGAAGCTGTAAAGGTTGTCCTCAGTCTCGATTGTCCAGCCACCGTCATTATCGTCCTCAAAGTCCCAGCCGTCAATAAGACTGCGGTAGTATTTGCGATAGCCGTGTGTGACCTCTCCTATATCGTTCCAGTTGTAAGCTCCCGTGCCGTAGTTCTCGTCAAGCCACTTGTCAAGCAGATGATGCTTGTACGATGCTTCGGGATAATCAAGCCCGTTATCGCCCTTGCCGTTCCAGAGATCTTCCCAAATGGCGGTTTCAAGACTTTCACGGTCGGGGGCTTCGGCAGCGGATGCTGTAAAGCCTGAGCTTAGTGCAAGTGCGGTGCAGAATAACGCTGTAATAATCTTTTTCATGATGATTACTCTCCTTTATATTTCAGGTATTGTTCTTAAAATAGAATTCTAACGCTTTTTCGATAGTTTCAGTGATCTCTTTTGGTTTTGTACCCTCTGCGAAATACTTGGTATAGGCGTAGTTGCTGATTTTCACACTTTTGGGCTTCGGTGTCTGCTCACTATCATCACCGTAGATGATACTGTGAACAGTATAACGGTCGATATATCCGTCGCTTTCGGCTGATGCACGGAGCATCTTGGCGATTTTATAGTCGATCTTATCTTCAACAGCACACTCGGCAACAACAGCCTGCGTATCTTCCGACAGGAAAGAAAGCTCCACACCTGTTCTGATAGCAATATCTCCGCTGTCCACAAGGGCTTTCAGCTCATCGATCAGCTTGTTGATGCGGATAAGGCGGACAACAGAGCCTTTGCTCACGCCGTACTCCTTGCCGACACTCTCGCTTGTGTCTAACTTTGAACCCACTGGATTCAAGGTTGTGTCGCCACTGATCTCGGCATTGGGATTTTCAAGAAGTGTCAACTCACGGATAATATCATTACGCTTGCCCGGTGAGAACATCTTACTGTGTCTGCTTGCGACAACAGCCGCTTGTTCAGATATTTTCAGGTCTGAAAATGACCTTTGGATAAGGTTGCTTTCGATGACATACATCTCTGCCTCGTCCTCGGTCAAACCCGTCTTGACGATAGCTGGCACGGTGGGCAGTCCTGCGAGTTTTGAAGCGTTCCAGCGGTTGTGACCGATCAGGATCTCATAACCGCCCTCGATAGGCTGTACGATGATCGGAGACAACACACCATTTTCCTTGATGCTGGCGACCATATCCTCAAGGCGTTCGCCCGAATACAGCTCAAACTTGTGGTTGTGGTAGGGGTGAAGCTGATCGCACGGTATCTGCTGAATAGCGGTCTGCGGTGCGGAGAGCATTGTTCCCAGGTCAAACTGCGGTGTATTCATCGTTTCATCTTCCTTTCCATGTCCGCAAGCTGTTTGCGAAGCTCACGGTTGTCAATATCAAGCTCCATGATTCGCTTTTTCAGCTTCTTGATCGAAACATCGGCACGGACGATCATATCCGCAAACCGCAGGAGCGTGTATTTATATCTGCGCTGATTGTAGTGAAATTCGTAGCAGAGCTTTCCTGAGAGCCTGTCACGGCTCTCGGAAAGGCTTGCAAGCACTTCCTTTGAAGTCTCTGCGATGATCTTGCTGTGGTCGGTGCTGAAATACTCGTTCAGCTCACCATCGCCGTGGGGAGTGAAAAGCCACGGCATTTTGTCGGTGTCAAAGGGCTTCATGACTCGTCCTCCTCGTCATCATCTTCATCGGTGCAGTAGTCAAGCCCGTTCTGGAGCTGAATGTAGATGCCGGAGTAGCGGTCATGCTCTGCGCCGTCGCTGTTCATCATCGCTTCAAGGAAATAAGCCTGTGCTTCTTCACGGTCGTCCCACACCTTGACTTCGCCGTAGCATTTGGTAGTGACCTTGCGGTTGGGGTTCATTGCGAGTTCGGGGATATTTAACATCTTGAAAGCACCTCCTGAGCCAATTCATCATATTCCTGACCTAACTTGTGACCTGTGAGACAAAGCGGTGTGCCGTTCTCGGAGCTTTTCGCCGCTTCAATGGACTTGCTGATGCTTGTCCTGAACAGCATTTCGCCGTACTTCTCGTTGAGTGTTTCGATCGCCGTTCTGCTGACCTTTGTGCGGTCAACCATAGTCGGCAGCACTCCGATGAGGTTCAGCTTCGGGTTGGTGTTCGCTTTGACAAGCTGTGTAAGTGCTTCGAGGGACTGCAAGCCGTCCATACTGAACTTCTGTGTCTGCACGGGTATCAGCACTCTGTCCGCAGCGGTGAGAGCATTGATAAGGAGCGTTCCGAGGGACGGCAGGCAGTCGATCAGCACGAAGTCATACGCTCCGATCACATCTTCCGTGAGTATCCTGCGGAGAATATGCTCCTTTGAGATCATCGTGACCATGAGCGTTTCCGCATTGGCGAGGTTAATGTCGGCGGGAATGTAGTCCACTCCTGCGGCTTCGCTGTGGCGGATAGCTTTCTGAGCTGTCTCGGCGGTCACGGGAGTTCCTGCGTAGAATGACATGATAAGCTGTGTCATGGTCGGGTTGCCGTCCGGCTCGTATTTCAGGTACTCGGAGAGATTTGCCTGCGGATCGAAGTCGATGAGAAGCACCTTCTTATCGTGTTTCAGGGCAAGGCAAGCTCCGAGATTATAGGCTGTGGTCGATTTGCCGACTCCGCCTTTCTGATTGCTGATTGCGATGATAGTCGTTTCCATTTTCTTATCCTCCTGTGATTTTGGCTCAGAACAGCGGATCGTCCTCTGTTCCTGCGTATGGGTTGCCGTTATCGGTCGGTGTGGTGTTCTCCTGCTTCTTCTTACCGCCTGAGAAGTGGATCTCCTCGACCTTGACCTCGATAGCCGAACGCTTCTGACCGTCCTTTTCATAGCGGTAGATATGTACTGCTCCGACGAGTGTGACCATATCGCCCTTGCCAAACCAATCGACGATTACATCTGCGTTGCGGTTCCAGGCGGTGCAGGTGAAAAAGTCGGTTTCGGGATTCTCCTCGCCCTTGCGTTTTGGACGGTCGCAGGCAATGGTGAACTTGCAAAGACGGCTCTCGCCAACGGTCTTGATTTCGGGATCGGCAGTCAGTCTGCCGGCTACCATGAACTTGTTTAACATAGGATTTACCTTCCTTTCGTGGTCTGTGGTGTTTCGTGTTCCTGTTGTGCTTTTATTATACTATGCAATATCCCTATTGTCAAGTATAATTTTCAGAAGTTTTTGAATTTCGGCAATGCGCAGCAAATTATCTGATTTCCCCAGTGCAGCTTCACTATATTTTCGATTATACTTGACATATCCCCACTAATGTGATAGAATAGCTGTAATAACCGATCAAGGGGTGATCTGATGTATAAGCACACTTGCCAGATCTGCGGAATGGAGTTTGAGTCTCCGTCAAGCAGAGCGAAATACTGCATCTACTGCCGTGACAAGGCTCAGGTCATGCGGAACAGGGCATACAAGGAGAAGAAGCAAGCCGGAGAAGCTGTTGCGATCGGCAGCGAACAGGTCTGCTCTATCTGTGGAAAGCCTTATAAGGTGACGGCTGGCTCTCAGAAGTATTGTAAGGAATGCCAGCAGAAGCAGGCTCGTTCCAAGAAAATATCCTCAAACGCTCAGTATGCCAAAGCGAATTACAAAACGCTGAAGCTGTATGTGTCCGCCGAGGAGCGTGATGCGATCAAGGCTTATGCGGAATCGCTCGGTATGAGCGTGAATAAGCTATTACTCACGGCGTTGGAGACTTTCAAAGAGTTGCAAAAGGAGAAGAAGCAAAATGAATCTGATTAAAAAACGAGTATCTTATAAATCGTCAAAAGATGGTAGTATCGAATATGGAGATTTATACAAGGCTATTCCTCAAGAACTGTATAATAGCTCTATTTTGGATTGTGTTATAGTTCGGTGCAATGAGTGCAATGAAATCGTAACTTATTGCAAAGAAATATATGACTTTCGCTTGAATGAAAAAAAGGGTTACTGCTTTTGCCCAGAATGTGCTAAGATTCTATTTAACATTTAATCACTCTAAATCCCCATTCTTTTTACGCTTGCGATCTTGCTGCTGCTCGCTGCGTTCCTGACGGAGAAATTCCTCAATGGTACGCTGTGCGTCGGCAAGGTCACGCGCCCGTTTATCTTCCTCACGAAACTGCATATCTTTCTGTGAACGCCCTTGCATAAGGGCGTTTATTTTTTGCTCCAAGCTCTCCACGGTCGGGATATGACCGGACGGGTAAAGCTCCAACACCTGAGCGCGGACTTTCCCGTATTCGTTCAGGTCATAGCTGTGGTCTTTGCGGTACTTCTTCGCAGCCAGACCGCTGAGAGTTTTCAGCTCCTCGGCGCACCTTTTGAACTTGCGGTACTGCCGCAGGACTTTCAGCTTGAATTTGAGATCGTCTATCTCCGTGTTCATGGTGTTCAGCTCGGAGAGAAGTGTTCGGCTGTGAGCATAGGTAGAGATAGCTTCACTGCGAAGATTTTCAGGCTCGATACCATACTCAGCGATCACATTCTTAGCAATACTGGCGAGCTTCATATTGCCACGGTCGATAGCGTCCTGAATAAACTTGTTCAGGGGCTTCTTCGTGATAACTCTGATCTTTGACCTCGGCACATAGATCATAACGCCCTTGTTCTGCTCAATACGCTGCCTGATCTGCTTTGTCTCGTAGAACCAGCCGAGTGTTCGGGCGCGTGTAAACTTGGCTCTCGGATTGCGTTCCTTCTGCTCGGCAAGCATAAATTTCAGGTCGATCTTGTGGTCGGGATTATACTCGACAAACACACCGAAATCGGCGCACTTCCTGAGAAAATCATCGAAGTCCTCGCTGACCTTGATGACCTGATCTATCGTGTATTTCAGCTTTGCCTTCCACGATAATCCCTGACGGTTCATATCCCATTCCCAATGGCTCTTGCCTTTACCCATTTCGGGGTGTTCGACTACGGAGAGATGATGCCGCCGGCATACCTCGTCTGCAAGGGTACGGAGCTTGTTGTATGACCTGTCTTTCTCTGTAAATCTGCGGTTCTCCAATGTCTCAAAAGTAAGCCCATTGATGAGGTTCGTATTATTGAAGATACAATGCAGATGAACATGACCTTTATCGGTATGGACTGCGAGATAGTATTGGTACTGATCTTTAAGGTATTTTTCGCACATTTCCTTGCCGATCTCCATAGCTCTTTCGGGAGTAACCTCCCCAGGCTTGAACGACATAATGAAGTGCTGGGCAATGACGGTGCTTCTGCCTGTACCTGTTGCTGTGACTTCAGCAAATTCTTTGGCAGCCTTGCTGGGTTCACGACTGCACATAAAGGTGCTGATCAGTCTGCCGTTGTCGGTCTTGGCAGCGGCAGCAATGTAGGCTATTGCTGAACCGACCGTAGCTGTGATTGGAAATATCTTAGTTGTTGCCATATCTTCTCAACTCCGTCCTTGATATTATCCATATCCTCACGGTAAACCTTGTCGGTACTGTTCACACGAACCGCTATCTGATTCACATTGTTGGAAATACTGCGGACAAGCCGTAACAATTCCTGCATATCCTCGGTGCTGAATTTCACGATAAGTGTATCAAAGAATGCGATACGCATAAACTCACTTTTAGACTTATAACCGCTGAGCCTGAACTTCTGCTCAAGGAAGTCGTATTCTTCCTGTGTCAACCGTACCTGAACGCTCCGTGTTCTCTTTATTTTATCTTTCATTCTCTCTCCTTTCTTTTCAGGGTTTTAGGGGCGGAAGCCCTCTGACAAGCATCTGCATTGAAAGTCACTCAAATCTCAATTTGTAGTGCATCAATGCCGTGCTTGCTAATTTTGAAACCGCCCTGATCGGGCGTTTTTCAAATTGAACCTGCGGCTCTCGGATTTTTCCTGCTTTGCTCAGGAATTGGAGCTGTGCGACTGAGCAAACATACCCCTTCACCTTACTACCGACATTTTCGGATTTTTGGGAAAGAAAAATCGAAATGTTCACAAAAAGTTTACAATTGACTATACTATAAAAATAGGGAGAACTATCCTGCATCCCAATAACTACTTTCCCTCAAAGCTTGACACTCAAAGATATACCGTGATATAATGAGGAAAAGGGGCTGAGATTTATGGCAGGTATGCGGTTCACGATCAGGTCTGAGGCTGACCTAATAAAAGCGATAAACAAGTACGGGTTTCTGCCGTTCTTCCGAAACAGTATCGAGGGCTTTTCCATAGAGGAGCATATAGCTCCTGAGCATTGGTATTATTCCGACAGCGCACAGTGGGATGCTTGGGACTGGAAAGGTCCGGTCATACAGAAAACAGGCTGTGCCTATGGAAAGTTTTTTGAACACAAGGCGGTATACATCAGCCGTGATTGGTTTCCGGACTTTGCAAACTATCGTCGTGACGGTTATGATTTCGATGCAAGGTATGATGAAGGGCTTGCAAAACATACTGACAAGGTGCTGTATGATCTGCTTGACAGTCATGCTCCCGTTATATCCAAAGAACTCAAACAGCTCGGAGATTACCGCAAGGGCGGCAATAAAGGTTTTGATACCTCTATCACAAGATTGCAGGAGCAATGCTATGTGATCACAAGCAACTTCATATACATGACCGACAAGCACGGGCAACACTACGGTTGGGGCGTAGCTGAATACTCAACTCCCGAAAAATTTATGGGAGCCGCCTTTACCGATAAAGTCTATCAGCGAGAGCCGGAAGAATCCTATCAGCTTATCTTTGAACATCTGCGGAAGGTTCTGCCCCATGCAAGTGATGAACAGATAAAGAAGATATTGAAATAGAAAAAGAGCTGCACAGCTTTTGTGCAGCCCGATGAATAAACCTCCTGATTCTTGACACTCAAACTCCATTGTAGTATAATAGAGCAAGTGTGTGAAATCAGTAGGAGGTTATTACTATGATGGATTCAATTACAGTCGGTGCTAAGATCAAGATGACAGATACAGTCACCAGCGATTATCCTGTCGGCTCGACGGCGACGATTATTTACATAGACGAGATGGACAATGTTTTTATAGAATGGACAGATGGCAAGCTGTCCAAGTTCTCAGATAAACAGCTATTGAATGGCTTTGAGAAAACAGGTGCATAAAAGGTAGGCAGTCGGCAGCGATGTCGGCTGTTTTTCTTTTCCTGCCGATTGACCTTTTTCCGGCGGTATGGTATAATTATCCTAAGAGCTGATGCAAAAGGAGTGATGTATCATGGCAGTCTATATCGTATTCGACGTTGAAACGCCCAATCACGCAAATGACCGTATGAGTGCGATAGGCATTACTGCGGTCAGGGATAACAAGATTGCGGCAAATTACTTTTCGCTCGTTGATCCCGAAACACACTTCGATTATTTCAATACGCAGCTCACGGGCATAGATGCTGAGAAAGTCAAGGGCGCTCCGAATTTCGCAGAGCTTTGGAAGAAGATAGAGCCGATCATGAGCAAGGGTATCCTTGTTGCCCATAATGCTGTATTTGATATGAGCGTCCTCCGTGCGTGTCTGCGGAGTTACGGTATCAAATGGAAACCGTCTGCGGAATACCTGTGTACGGTCCAGATCGGCAGGCGTGTTCTTCCTGATATGAAGCATAACCTCAATGTAATGTGCGATCACTACGGTATCGCCCTGAATCATCATCAGGCGGACAGCGATGCCCGTGCCTGTGCGGAGATACTGCTGAAGTATATGGAAAGCGGCGTAGATGTCAATAAGTATGTAAAAAAATACTCCCTTACACCATAAAGCTGTGGTAATATATGTGCTTCCGAAGGACGGCTATGCCGTCCTTTTTCAGTTATCTCCAAGGTTTATGATGTGTTTCCCTTGCTTTTCAGCATACTGCATCGTCTTGTAAGCTCCGCCGCTGTTACGCTGAATACAGCAGACTATAAGATCTGATCGGTCTACAAGATTTCTGTTCCTGATCTGAATAGCTGACTTCGGGTGAGCATTTGCGGACTCCGCACATATCTCGACTTCATCATAGTAGCCGAGATATTCCTGTTCATTGTCACGGTATTCTGCTTTCATATATGGCAGAACCAGCGTAAAATGAGTATTACCATATCCGTACTGACGGACAGCTCTTTTAATGGCAGCAGAAGCAAGAAGGTCAAATTCTCCGTCCCTTCCTATGAGAAAGTCGATATACTCCTTCTGCCTGATAAGGTCGTACAAGAGTTTATCAAGAGCGTTCTCTATTTCTGATACTCGCTCGATGCTTCGATGCCCGAAAAAACTAACGGTGTAGATACTCAGCATATCGCTCATACTCCTTTGAAAACAGTATATACTAAGTATAACATGGTATCAATGTGGTGTCAATGTGACTGCATACAAAAGAAAGCTAAAGTGGTATGATAATAGTGAAAGTGAGGTATCGCTATGGCTATTATAAAAACATCGTTTACGCTTCGACTGGCTCTGATTGACCACGCAAAGATTAAGAAGATCGCTGAATCGCAGAATCGCTCCATTAACAACATGATTGAAACGCTTGTGAAGGATGCAATAAAGGAATATGAAAAGGAAAATGGAGAGATCAAACTTACTGATGAAGATATTATCGGTGAATGAGCGCTCCTTCCATTATGACAGACTTTGATCCCAATGGGTTCAAAGTAACCATTTGACGAGAGAGCTGTTGGGGAACGGCTCTTTTCTTATAATTACTGATTATATCCGGTTATCCGGTGTAATATATATCAGACAAGCATACAAACTCGGCTTTTGTTTGTTCCTATGCAGTACCATACAGAACAGATCGGATATTTCGATTAAAATGGAGGTGATAGCTGTGTACCGGACAATAACAATAGATGATAGTCTGCAATGATTGCCTTGCGGATTTCTTCTTTGCTGTAACAAATGCTGAGATTGTATGCCCATTGCATACAGCTTAAAGGCGGTCTGAGCAGATCAGACCGTTTTTTCTATGCCTGTTTGTGATAGAATGATGAAACTTCGCCTTGTAAGATGAAAAGTAGGTGAAATCGTTCCCGTTTGGAATATTATCAAAAAGGATAAAAAAGCCTTAATAAATCTATGCTTTTATCATCTTGCGGTTTATGGGAGGAGTGTAGGTCGGCTATCAGAAAACGGCGAAATACGGTGCTTTTGAATATGTGACCGTTCCCATTCGGGAACGCCTGACTACTGGCTTTTTCGCAGCTTATGGTTTATAATGATAGGGTACGCAGTCCATCATAGGACTAATTCTCTATACGGTGAACCTAAATGCGCGATAGGGTTACTCGATCACTGTATGGACAACTGAATAATGAGCGATCAAATGAACGAGTAATGTTTGATTGTCGGACGGATTATACCGAATGGCAGGATAACTATGTTCATTTGAGTATCTCCGTCCGACGGAAAGGACGGAGATTTCTTATGAGTAGTAATATTCTGATTCCTCGTATCGCTTTATTCAGCGAAATTGAAGAACCTCTCGATTATAAGGTGTTCGTGTATGGTACGAAAAACTCCCTTATGATCGACGCAGACACCTTTGGTGATGCACTTGCCCGTTACCTGAAAGAGTACAACATCAGCTATGATATGTTTGCCCGAATGACAGGCATCGGAAAAGGCTCTATTTCTCGTTATCTGAAAAATACCCGTCAGATCGGGCAGAAATACCTCTGTGCCGTATGTATCGCACTCAGGCTTCACCCTCTCCGGCGCGAGTATTTGTTTTCCAAGTCTGACAATGTTATTCCGGGTACTTATGGTTACAACGGTCTGGCAGCTCATATCATCAGAAACTATCTTGACGGCTGTGCATTCAGTGAAAAGTACACGCTTGAAGCTTGTAATAAGCGCCTGATTGAAATCAAGGCAAAGCCTCTTACAAAGCTGACCTCTATTACGGAGGGCAGCAAGTAATGGCGAGATTCATCTATATGCACCTCGGTGATGATATTCCAAAGAGAATAGAAAAGGAATACAACAAGATGCTCCGCAGGGAGAAGTACCTCGAAGAACGTGATGCGGAGTTCATGGCGCAGTCAACCGACTATGACAGAGTTCTTGAAGCGATACCCGATCCTGCAAGTCTCCCCATAAATTTGCTTGCTGAGGAGAACAGGAGAAGAAAAGACGCACGGCTTGACTATCTGCCCATCGCTTTGGAGAAACTGCGTCTCGATTTTCCGGAGGGATATAATGTGATCATCGACTATTTCTACTGCACAGAAAAGGTCACATTAACGGAACTCGCCACCAGATACGGTACTACGATAGATATTGTCAGATACAAAATCACAATTGCAAAAAAGAAACTCAAAGAGTATATCATCTTGCACGAAAATAACGGCTAAGAAATGTGCATAATGCCGATTTTTCTTTTTTGAAGAAAGAAATTTGCGAAAATCTTTCCCAAAAACGCAAATTTATCGGTAGTAAGGTGAAGGGGTTCGGCGGAGCAGACACCGAATGCCCCTCAAGTTCCTCCTTTCTTTTCATTGGAAAGGGTTATGTAGAGCTGAGAGGACGGCGCAGCTTCTTTGTCCATTTTCAGGCTGTGCCGTTCCCAAAGGCTCACATTCTTCTATCTCTATCTATGGTAAGCATAATATAGACTCCTTTCACTAAGACAGCAGAGATGCTGTCGGGAGAGCCTGAGCTACAGCTTGGGTTCTGCCAAAAACATCTCTGAATATGCTTGTTCCATTTCTCCTATTTTCAATTAGACAGCAATGCTGTCGCTCCTGCGACGGGGACGGATTCCGTTCCCGTCAATTGCAGGAGTTCTTTTACAGACACAAAAACACCGACAAGAAAGAGAGAGGGTGTTCTAATATGAATGAGATTTCAATCGCTGTGAGATACAACAACGATATGCGTACCGTCAGCGGACGGGAGCTTCATAAAGTTCTGAATGTCAGGACGCAGTATTCAATGTGGTTCGACAGAATGCGTGAATACGGATTTATCGAAAATACGGACTTTTTCACGGTAACCAAAAATGTGTACCGTGAAGATGGCAGACCAATGCCGCAGAAACAGATTGACCATAACCTGACCATTGATATGGCAAAGGAGCTGTGTATGATACAGCGTACCGAGATCGGTAATCGCTGCCGCAAATACTTCCTGAACCTTGAAAGACAATGGAACAGTCCCGATGCTGTTATGGCGAGGGCGTTACAAATTGCAGACCAGAAACTGGAGCTTGCAAATCAGCAGAATAATAATCTGATTGAAACAACCGCTGTTCAGGCGAAACAGATAGAAGTCATGAAGCCGAAAGCCGACTATTGCGATATGGTACTGCACTCCGAAGGGCTTATGCCCATAAGTACCATTGCGAAGGACTACGGCAAGTCGGCAATATGGCTGAACAAGTGGCTTCACGAACACGGTATCCAGTATAAGCAGGGACAGGTATGGCTTCCGTATCAGAAATATGCAGACAGAGGATATATGAAATCAAAGACACACACTGTTTATGATAAGAATGGTGATCTTACTGCCAAAGTCCATTCATATTGGACGCAGCAGGGCCGTATATTCATCTATCATCAGTTAAAGAAAGAGGGCATCCTGCCCCTGATCGAGCAGGACGATAGCTGAAATGCTGTCGGGAGTATCCGAAATTCGGGTACTGCCTACGGTGCTTCGCACACACCTCCTTGTTTTATTCGGCGGCTGATGTGCCGTCGGGAGCTACTACTCCTCGGAGTAGGGGCTGCCAACAGTACATCAATCTTTGGACATAAAAATAACCGACAGACGATGTATTACAGTATCTTGAAAACTGAATATGAAACATCAACGCTATTATGTTTTCTTTTTCTCCTGAGAGGAGGATCATCTATGGCGATAAGTGCAGATAAGAAGGATATAACCAACAAACTGCGTAAATATCCACCAGTTCTGACTGTAAAGGAAGTATGTGAGATTTTGAAGTTCAGGCCTACCAAAGTATATGGTATGATAAGCAACGGAGAGATAAAGCGCATAGATCATATCGGTCGGCATATCAGGATATTAAAAGCAGATTTGATCGACTTCTTAATTGCGCACAAAAACAACGGTTAAAATCCGGTCACAGCGCCGAAAACAGAGAATTGCGGTCACATAGTCTTGCATTATATTTGGTTCTGCGCTATAATGATAGAGTCAACAGCAGACTTCTACCGCTTTCAAATCGAAGGAGGATCATTATAATGAAAGCAAGTCTGCCTTATAAGTATATCACTTCCGTGAAGAACGGAAAACAGTATGTTGTTTTTGACTACAAGGACAGCGCAGGAAAGCGTAAGCGTAAATGGGTGAACACGGAACTTCCTGAGAAATGCACAAAGAAGGCTCTGAAAGAAGCGGTCGATCAGATCGTGGCAGAGTTTGACGAGCAGTTCAGAACGGGAACGATCGGTAAGACAAAAGCGAAATCTGCGGTGGATGTGCCGTATGCAGTTATGACGGAATCTGCTCCCGAAGCAAAGATGAAGCTGAGTGCCTATATCGACGAGTGGCTTACAGCAGTCAGACCGAACCTTGCCCGTACTACATTCAATTCGTACAAGAATTCCAACAAGCGTTTTGTAGAGTACCTCGATGAGCATTATCCCGATTTGACTCTTGGCACACTGAGATATACTCACGTTCAGGAGTTCCTCAATCACAAGCTCGATGAGGGGCGCAAGGGTAGCTGTGCAAAGCAGTATTATCTTGCAATTCACTCTGCTTTGGCGTATGCTGTTAAAATGGAATATATCCCGATACACCCTATGGACAAACTTGTCGTGCCGAGAGCAGATCGTTATGAAGCTACCTTTTATAATAAGGACGAGCTGAATACACTGTTCGAGACATTCAAAAATGATAAACTTGAGCTGATCGTGCATATCGCAGCCTACTACGGTCTGCGTAGAAGCGAGGTGCTTGGTCTGCGGTGGGACGCTATCGACTTCACCAATAAGACGATCACCATTCAGCGTAAGGTTATCAGTGACTATGACGAGGACGGTCACAGAAAGCTCTATGTGGAGAACAGGCTGAAAACCAATTCCACAAGAAGAACGCTCCCTCTGATACCGCACATCGAAAAGATGCTGTTGGATAAGAAGGAGCTTGAAGCTCACTTCAAGAAGATCAGCGGTAAATCATTCGATAAGGAGTTTGAAGGCTTCATCTGCCGTGACAACTTCGGAAAGTTAATCTCACCTGAGTATGTGACAACCCGTTTTCACTATGTCATTACCAAAGCTGGACTCCGTCATCTGCGTTTCCATGATTTGCGACATTCATGTGCGAGCTTATTGCTTGCGAATGATGTTCCGATGAAAGCAATCCAGGAATGGCTCGGACATAGCAACTATACAATTACGGCGAATCTTTATAGTCATTTGGAGTATAACGCTAAAGTCATTTCTGCGGAGACTATTGCAAGGGTGCTTGGCGGTGAAGCTGAAACAGAAGAACAGAAAAAAGTCACTGCTGAAACTGTTGAACCTGCACCTGAGAAGAAACCGGCACGAAAGAAGTCGGCAGCAAAAAAGACTGCGGACAAGAAATCCGCAAGCGTAAGGTCTACATCAAAAACAGCAGAAAAGCCTTCACCTAAAAAGTCAGGTGGTAGAAAAAAGAAAAGCGAAACACCCAAAGCTACGGGTGAATCACAAGTGTCAACATTATAAAATATAATATCGAAAAATGGATAGCGAGAAAAAGAGAACGAAAAAGAGCGATTTTGGTAGAAAAGTTGGTAGAAAAAAAGTGAGTTTCGACAATATATTCATCTACCACGAAAGCTGGTAAAGCCCATCAATACGCTGTTTGAGGGAAGAAAATATGGATTTGTTCATATAATCTCATTGACTAAATCAGCACTATATGCTATACTATTTATAGGCAATACTGCACAACTATTGTGTGCACAAAGCCGCTAGGCGGTAGTTGTGCGGTGTTGCCTTAATGTATATTTGAAAGGACTGAGCACTTATGGCAGCACCGCTTGCCGAAAGAATACGCCCGAAAACGCTTGACGAAGTAGTGGGTCAGCGCGACCTGCTCGCCGAGGGCAGACCGCTGAGAAAGATAATCGACGGCGGCAGGATACCGAATATGATATTCTACGGCCCTTCGGGCGTGGGCAAGACCACCGTTGCGCGGATAATCGCCGAAAATACAAATATGATGCTGCACAAGCTCAACGGCACTTCCGCCTCCACCGCTGACATCAAGCAGGTCATAGCCGATTCGCACTCTATCTTCGGGTGCAGCGGCGTGCTGCTCTACCTAGACGAGATTCAGTACCTCAACAAAAAACAGCAGCAGTCGCTGCTCGAATACATCGAGGACGGCAGCATAACGCTCATCTCCTCCACCACCGAAAACCCGTATTTTTACGTCTATAACGCGATAATCAGCCGCTCTACCGTCTTTGAATTCAAGCCCGTCACCCCGCAGGAAGCCGTTCCCGCCATTCAGCGCGCTTTCAAATTTCTTGCCGACGAGTGGGGCTTGAAGCTTGCGCTGGAAGACGGCGTTTGCGAACATATCGCGAGCGGCTGCGGCGGCGATGTGCGAAAGTCGATAAATACCGTAGAGCTTTGCGTGCTTTCCGCCGATAACGATGGGCAGACTATCTCAGTTTCGCTTGAAAACGCGGCGGCGCTCACTCAGCGCAGCAATATGCGCTACGACCGCGGCGGCGACCAGCATTACGATATTCTCTCGGCTCTGCAAAAGTCTATCCGCGGTTCGGACGAAAACGCCGCACTGCACTACGCCGCGCGCCTTATCGAAGCGGGCGATATTATCTCGCTCTCGCGCCGTTTGCTCGTCATCGCGAGCGAGGATATTGGTCTTGCCTACCCGCAGGCGGCGAGCATCGTGAAATCCTGCGTTGACAGCGCCATGCAGCTGGGCTTGCCCGAAGCGCGCATACCCCTCGCCGAAGCGGTGATACTTCTCGCGACTGCGCCGAAATCAAACAGCGCCGAAGCCGCCATCGACGCCGCATTGCAGGATCTAAAGACCTGCGGAGCGCTCGATTTTCCTCGACAGCTTCAAAACAAACATTTCGACGGAGCGGAAGCGAAGGTCAAGGGTCAGCATTATCTGTATCCACACGATTATCCTAACCACTGGGTAAAGCAGCAATATCTGCCCGACGCTTTGAAAGACCGCGTTTACTACAATTTTGGCGAAAACAAGAACGAGCAGGCGGCAAAAGCCTACTGGAGCAAGATAAAAAAGTGAATATAAACAACTCAAGCGCACCTGCCGAGCAACGGTAAGTGCGCTTTTTTACTGTACTAAAATATGTACTGCTAATTATAATTGTACATATATTTGTACTTATACAAATGTTGAGATCATCTGCTTCCGGCAGTTTTCGGGCGAGTATTCCCACCTTTGCAGATTGCCCGCGCTGAGGAAATACCGCAGCTTTCGCGCCGTCGGCGGCGAGCTGAGTACGTCCACTATGCCGAGCTTTATCTTCATTTTTTCGGGTATCATCGCCTTGATGTTCACTATCGCCGACTGCCCCGCGTATACGTTTTCCTTAGGCTCGGCAAGCCCCGCCAGGTTCGGCGCAAGCTCGATGAAAATGCCGTAGCTTTCTACCGAGCGCACTATCCCCGCGACCGTTTCGCCCGTGTGGAAAGCCGCGCAGTTTTCCTCCCAAGTGCCCAGCAGCTCTTTGTGTGAGAGGAATATCCTGCCTTCCTGTATATCTTTTACCACAGCGAAAATGTCCTGCCCGTTGTAAAAACGGTCGGCGGGGTGTGATATTCGCGAAACGGAGATCATGTCGATAGGTATCATCGAGGGCACGCCGCAGCCTATGTCTACGAAGGCACCGAACGGCTCTAGGTGGGTCACCCGCGCGGGGATAATGTCGCCGCGGGTAAGGCGCGAAATGAAGTTCGCCATGCACTCCTCCTGAGCGGCGCGGCGCGAAAGCGTATAGAGGGGCGCGCCGTCCTCGCCGCGCGAAATGTCCTCTATTATGAAGCATACGGGACGGTTTACTTTTGATAATATGGCGATGTCGCGCGTAGTGCCCTCGGCTATACCGAGCGCCCCCTCTTCGCGCGGAATAATGCCGTGGGCGTTCGGTAAATCGACTATCAAGTCGTGCGCAGCGTCACAGAGTATCGCCGTAGCTTCGAGTATCGTGCGCTGTTCATACGCCTCGCGCAGCAGGCTCTCGGAATTTAAAATATCTCTGTTTCGGCGCGTTTGAAAAAGCTTTCCTTCGGGGTAGTATGGGTTCATTTTTGTTACCTCTTTCTGGCATTTTTGCGATAAAAAAATCGTTTTCCGCCAATGTTTTTTACGGTAACAAAAGCGTATTTTTTCGCTCAAGATCAGGCTCAAAACACGCCTTTTACCGCTTGTTTTAACTATATGCCGTACAAATCAGATTTATGAAATATGCGATAAATGTTCATACTTTTCCGTTTATGGTGCACAAAAAAAACAAAAATCTTTGAGCTGATTGTGCATGGTAACCAAAATTTTGGGCTTTCACTTGACATTTTGAGAAAAACGTGTTACAATAACGTAGTGATTTGTAATCAACTTGTAACTTTTAAGCTGGTTGGTTACAATTCGAGAATAAATCGTGACAAAACCGAATAAATTGTTCTATACGTTTTTTGGGACTTGTTTAAAAACGTAAAAAACTAACGAAAGGGTGTGTAAAGATCACGCTTTTGGCTCACCCCGAAAGCGCTAAGATCCGTATCATGACAAATTCAAAGACAGAGATTTCATTAACTAAAAAAGTTTTCGCAAAAATAGTTTCGGCTGTATCCGCTATGGCGCTCGCAGTTTCCCTCGCAGGCGCTGTTTCCGCTGAGGAGTATACCGAAAGCTATGACGCTTACGCTGATAATGGTACTGCGGCGGTTCAGTCGGCAGATGACGCAGCAGCTGCACAGTCCGCTGACGTAAAGGTCGCGGGCGCAGTTGCCGAAAAGCCTAAGCTCGATCAGGTAAAGCTGATAAGAGAGACCAAGTACAGCGACGCTACCCACCCCTATAACCGTCAGACCAGCGCTATCACCGTAAACTGGAACGCCGTAGACAACGCGCAGAAGTACGAAGTTTACATGAAGACCAAGCAGAAGGACGGAACTTACGGCACAAAGTGGAAGCTCATGGGGACTACTGCCGGCGAAACATCTTTCACCGTTACAGGTCTGAAAAGAAACTGGAGCTACGCTTTCAAGGTAAGAGCTAAAGCTTCGGGCTACAAGACCGGCAAGTGCTCTAAGGTGCAGAAGATCAATACCGCAAGGATCGACTATGACAGAGCGGGCTGGAAGGCGATGTGCCGTATAGTTTACCACGAAGTAGGCGGCATCAACGACTCTATGTGGGACGCTCCCATAGTTTACGTTTCCGACTGTGTTGTAAATCAGTATGAGGCTGCTAAGTATCTTAACGATTCGCTTTGGGCACCCTATTACAGAAGATACAGCTCTATTCAGGACATCATCTATCGCAGCGGCGGCTTCATGAGCGACGCAGGTCTTGCTTACGACGGCGCTACATACGGCAGAGTTACCGATAAGGTAAAGAAGGCTGTATACGGTGCGGTTTATGATAAGGTGACCGTAAGCAACATAGATCACGACGACGGCGTTTACTACTGGTGCAACACCAGCTACCGCCCCAACAGCTACAAGGTAGCGTATTCCTACAAGATTCCTTGGGGATATTTCAACATCTGGACTGAATACTGGGGCTGATAACAAAACTATGAGAGGCGTTTTTTGCGCCTCTTTTTTATTGACCGCAAAACTTGACAATCTGCGATAAATGTAGTATAATTAGTAGGAATGTATTATAGCGCTTTGCGCGGAAAGAGGATACCCCTATGACGTTTGCAACCGCAGGCTTTGCCGATAAAAATACCGCCCTGCAATATCTAAGAGAATATACGGCGGAGTATAAGCAAAAAAACGGCCACGCGCCGCTTTGCTACCTTCATTCTTTCGGCTGTCAGCAGAATGTGAGCGACGGTGAAAAGCTTAAAGGCGCGCTTACCCTAGCGGGCTATGGCTTTACCGAGATATACGACCGCGCTGCGCTGATAATCTTCAATACCTGCGCTGTCCGCGAAAACGCTGAGGACAAAGTATACGGCGTTATCGGCGGGCTAAAACATTTCAAAGAACAGCACCCCGAAACTATCATCGGCATTTGTGGCTGTATGGCGCAGGAGAAAAAGGCTGCCGACCACATAAAGTCTACTTACAGGCAGGTAGATCTCGTTTTCGGCACGTTCGCTTTCTCAAAGCTTTACGAAATGCTCGCCGAGGTGCTGAAAGAGAAAAAGCGCGTTTTCAATATCGAGAAAAACGCTTCCGAGATCGACGAGGATTTTTACCAGCTTCGCGAAAACAAATTCTCAGCATTCGTGCCGATAATGTACGGCTGCAATAATTTCTGCACCTACTGCATAGTGCCATACGTCCGCGGAAGAGAGCGCAGCCGCACGCCGCAGGCTGTTTACGACGAGGTGAAAAAGCTAGTCGGCGAGGGCTATAAGGAGATAATGCTGCTGGGTCAGAACGTGAATTCTTACAGCTACGGCTTTCCCGCGCTGCTGCGCAAGCTCAACGAGATAGAGGGCGATTTCCGCCTGCGCTTCATGAGCAGCCACCCAAAGGACGCGGGCAGCGACCTCATCGACGCGATACTAGAGTGCGATAAGGTCTGCAAGCACCTGCACCTGGCTCTGCAATCGGGCTGCGACAGAGTGCTCAAAGAGATGAACAGGCGCTACACCGCCGCCGACTACATGAAGATAGTAGATTACGCGCGCGGCAAAAAGCCCGATTTCTCATTCTCTACCGACCTGATAGTGGGCTTCCCGGGCGAGAGCTACGAGGAATTTTGCGAAACGAAAGAGTTTATTAAAAAGGTAAAATTCGACAATATCTACTCGTTCGTATACTCGCGCCGCAGCGGCACAAAAGCGGCGGAGATGCCCGACAATATCTCAGATAAGCAAAAGGGCTTGTGGCTGCGCGAACTGCTTTTAGAGCAGCGCGAAGTTTCGGAAAAATGGCTCTCGCGCTTTATAGGTAAAAAATGCCGCGTACTTGTCGATGGAAAAGGCAAGGAAGAAGGTATGCTCACGGGCAAAAATGACGAGAATATAATCGTGAACTTCCGCGGCGGGGAAGAGCTAATAGGCAATTTTGCCGATGTCGCAATTACAAACGCCATGAACTGGGCGCTGAAAGGCGAGCTTATCGGCTAAAATAAATTTAAACAGAAAATAATTTTTTAAGGAGTTTTTTATTATGACTATCATCGAACAGGCAAGAGCGCTCGGCGCAGCTATCCAGCAGGACGAAAGATACACCAGATACAACGAGGCTGCTCAGAAGAGCGATACCGATACCGCTATACAGAACAAGATCGGCGAATTCAATATGCTTCGCCAGCAGCTCAACGTAGAAATGTCGAAGCCCGATAAGGACGCCGACAAGATGACCGAGCTTGATAAGAATATCAGAGAGCTTTATGACGAGATAATGGCTATGCCCGCAATGGTAGAGTTCAATTCCGCTAAAGAAGATCTCGACAAGCTGCTCCAGAGCGTGAACTATATCATCACCTGCGCGGCTAACGGCGAAGACCCCATGACCTGCCCCGAAGAGCCCCCTCATTGCAGCGGAAGCTGCGCCAGCTGCGGCGGCTGCCACTGATACCGATAGATACGGAGCGTGACGTTTAGTATGCAGGAGATCGACGAAAGCAAGCTTTCACCGGGTATGCAGCAGTACATGGCTGTAAAAAAACAATATCCCAAGCATATAGTGCTTTACCGGATCGGCGATTTTTACGAGATGTTTTTCGATGATGCCATTACTGTATCGCGCGAGTTGCAGCTTGTGCTTACGGGTAAGGACTGCGGTCTGCCCGAGCGCGCGCCTATGTGCGGGATACCCCACCACGCCGCCGATGTTTACATCAAAAAGCTGGTGGATAAAAATTTCATGGTGGCCGTGTGCGAGCAGACCGAAGACCCCGCTAAGGCGAAGGGTCTGGTAAAGCGCGAGGTGGTAAAGGTGCTGACCCCCGGCACTATCACTGACGGCGAGCTGCTTGACGAGGGCGCGAACAACTATATCTGCTCGTTTTACGCAAGAGCGGACGAGTGCGCGCTCTGCTTTGCCGACGTTTCAACCGGCGAGGCCAGACTTTACAGCTTTTCGGGCAAGCAGATGACCGACCGCGCCATAAGCGAGCTTTCGCGCTATATGCCATCTGAAATGCTTATAAACGAGGGCTTTCTGACGCTGAAAGACGTGAGCACGTTCGTAAGAAAAACGCTGAAGACCACCGTGCAGCTGTTGGACGAAAACGACTTTCTGCCCGATATACACGCTGACGAAGCGCTTTCGCAGTTTTCGGCAGATTCTTTCGACGAATTGGAGGTAAACCCCCTCTCGGTAGGCGCGTACGCCCTCTGCGGGCTTTTCGCCTATATACATTCCACGCAGCTCGCGCTGGTAAAGCGCTTTACAACGCTTATCAAAAACGACGGCGACCCCGCCATGACGATAGGCTTCACCGCGCGCAGAAATCTAGAGCTTACCGAAACGCTGCGCACTAAGGAGAAAAAAGGCTCGCTGCTTTGGGTGCTCGATAAGACCAAGACATCTATGGGCAAGCGCCTTATGAAAAAATACCTCGAGCAGCCGCTCATAAACCCCGCCGCGATAATCGAAAGGCTAGACGCGGTAGAGGCTTTTGTGAACGACCCCGTGCTGCTGGGCGAGATAACCGAGCAGCTCTCGGGCATATACGATATAGAGCGCCTTATGACGCGCGTAATGTATCAGACCGCCACCCCGCGCGACCTGAAATCGCTCTCGTTGACGGCGCTGAAACTGCCCGACCTCAAAAAGATGCTCGCGGAAGTGCCCGCTAAGCTGGCGGATAAGCTCAACCGCAAGATGTCTACCCTAGAACCTATCTCAAATCTGATAGAAAACGCGCTGGTAGACGACCCGCCCGCCGTGCTCAAAGACGGCGGAGTTATCCGCGAGGGCTATAATGAAGAGCTTGACGGTCTGCGAAATATCATTACCGGCGGCAAGGATATAATCGAGGACATAGAAAAGCGCGAGCGTGAAAAGACGGGAATAAAAAATCTGAAGATCGGCTACAACCGCGTTTTCGGATACTACATAGAAGTCACCCGCTCGAACTACGACCTTGTGCCCGATAATTATGTAAAGCGCCAAACGCTGAAAAACTGCGAGCGCTTTATAACCGAAGAGCTGAAAATAGCTGAGAACACTATCCTCGGCGCAAACGAGAAGATAGTAACGCTGGAAACTGAGATATTCTCTGAGATACGCAAGGCCGTGGCGGCGCGGCTGGAGCTGGTGCAGGACACCGCGGCTTCGATAGCGGCGGCAGACGTGCTTTGCTCATTCGCAAACATCGCCGTAGCCAATAATTACACAAAGCCCGACATCGCGATAGACGGCGTAATAGACATCAAAAACGGCAGACACCCCGTGGTAGAGCTTATGCAGAGCGACGAGGTATTTGTGCCGAACGACACTTACCTAGACCTCACCGACAACAGAATGGTGATAATAACAGGCCCGAATATGTCGGGTAAATCGACGTATATGCGGCAGACCGCGCTGATAACTCTCATGGCGCAGATAGGCTCTTTCGTGCCCGCCGACTACGCCAAGATCTCGGTAGTAGATCAGATATTCACGCGAATAGGCGCTTCCGACGACCTCACCAGCGGTCAGTCAACATTCATGGTAGAGATGAGCGAGGTGGCGGATATAGTAAAGCACGCCACAAAGCAGAGCCTTGTTATACTCGACGAGGTGGGCAGAGGTACTTCCACCTATGACGGCATAAGTATAGCGCGGGCTGTATGCGAGTATATATGCAATTCGCGCGGACTGGGCTGCAAGACGCTTTTCGCAACGCATTACCATGAGCTTATAGACCTTGAAGCGGGCATGAGCGGTGTGAAAAATTACTCGATAGCCGTAAAGCGCAAGGGCGACGATATAAAATTCCTGCGCAAGATAGTAGAGGGCGGCGCCGACGACAGCTTCGGTATAGAAGTAGCCAAGCTGGCGGGCCTGCCGCAGAAGATAATCGCCCGCGCGAAAACGCTGCTGGGCGAGATGGAGAGCGAGGATAAGAAAACGCGCCTCGCCGCCGCTGCCGCCGAAGCCGACCAGATCTCGTTCGAGGCGATAGGCGACACGGTGATACGCTCGAAGCTGAAGGAGACCAGCGCCGACGAAATGAACGAGCAGGAGCTTCGCAGCTTCGTAAAAGATCTGCAAAAATATATCTAAGGCGAGCCTGATCGCCTTTATCAGCGCCGATAGCGGCGTTTAGGAACGGAGGAAAAAATGGCGGCTATAAGTCTGCTGAAAAAAGAAGTTTACGAGCTGATAGCGGCGGGAGAAGTTATCGACCGACCCGCTTCGGTGATAAAAGAGCTGCTGGAAAACGCAGTTGACGCGGGCGCTGATTCTGTCACCGTCGAGATAAAAAACGGCGGCAGGACTTTTATGCGCGTTACCGATAACGGCAGCGGAATACCTTTTGACCAAGTGCCGACGGCATTTTTGCGCCACGCTACCAGCAAGGTCGCCGAGAAAGCCGACCTCGAAAAGATCAGCACATTGGGCTTCCGCGGCGAAGCGCTCGCTTCGATATGCGCGGTTTCAAAGACCGAGGTGCTCACCAAAACGCACGATTCTCAGCTTGGCACACGCTACGTCATAAGCGGCGGCGAGCAGCGGGAGTATGAAGCCGCGGGCTGCCCCGACGGCACTAGCGTTATCGTGCGCGACCTTTTCTACAACGTTCCCGCGCGGCTGAAATTCCTCAAAAAGGACGCTACCGAAGCCAACCGCATACAAGACCTGATGGGCAAGCTCGCCGTTTCTCACCCCGAGATCTCGGTGAAGCTCATCAAGGACAACGCGCAGGTATTCGTGACCGCGGGCGACGGCAAGCTATACACCGCCGTGTACTCGGTGTTCGGCAGAGAGTTCGCAAAGAGTATGCTCGAAGCGGACTATGTTTCCGAGGGCGTGAGCGTGCGCGGATTTGTTTCCAAACCGCTGACCTCTAAAAACAACCGTAAGTTCCAGATTTTCTATGTGAATGACAGATACATACGCTCCGAGGTCTGCTCGCAGGCGCTCGAGGAAGCGTACCGAAACAGCATAATGGTCGGCAGATTTCCCGCCTGCGTGCTGAATATACATATCGACCCCGATATGATAGACGTAAACGTGCACCCCGCAAAGACGGAGATACGTTTTTCCGACAACCGCTTTGTTTACAACGCCGTGTATTTCGCGGTGAAGCAGGCGCTTACCGAAAAGGACGTACCAACCCGCATGACCTTTGATAAGCGGCGCAATTTCGACCCCGAAAAGCTGTATGTAGAGCCTGAGGAAAGCAAGGCTGTGCAGATGGCTTTCGCTCCGCCGCGCACCGAGCGCGTGGAAAAGGCTGAAAAGCCCGCGCGGGAGCACACCGATGATCTTTTTTTAAGCTCGCTGGAAAGCCCCGCGCCGCAGGATAATGCGCAAAAGCCGCTTTGGAGCGGTGAACTGCCGCCCGCTGCGCCCGAGGAAGCGCCCGCGGAAAAGGCGGAGGATAGTAATGATCCGTATGACGACGACGCATTTTTCCGGCTTTGTGAAAATTATAACGCTTCCTGCGCAGGAGATGGCGAAGCCAAGGCGAAGACAGAGCCTGAGCCTGCCGAAGATACAGAGCAGGATAACGTTGCCGATATTGCCGACATCGAGCCTAAAGATACCGACCTGCCGCAGAATTACGGCGAGGATACCGAGGCTGAAAGCAGCGGACTTTCAGAGGACTTCATGTTCGTAAAGACTTCTGATTTTGAGAAGCGCTACGACGTTCCGCAGCCCGCCGAAGAGCTGGCCGAGCCTGAGAAAAAGCCCGTGGTGGTCGGCGAGCTTTTCAAGACATACATTATCGCCCAGCGCGGAGATGAGATGCTGCTGATAGATAAGCACGCCGCTCACGAGCGCTACATTTTCGAGAACATAAAAAGCGACAGCCGCAATCTTTCGTCGCAAACGCTGCTAGAGCCGATAATGGTCATGCTCTCATACGATGAGTACGACGCGCTGGCGGAGAACACCGATAAGGCGGCGAAGCTGGGCTTTATCATAGAGCCGGACGTTGCGCCAACTGTGGCGGTGCTGGGTCTGCCGATGCTTCTGCGCGACGAGAACCCTACGGACATCGTTACCGAGATAGCGCACAAGCTGCTCATGAACGAGCGCGACCCCGCCCCCGAGCTTTACGACGACCTTTACCACACTATGGCGTGCAAAGCGGCGATAAAGGCGCACGACGACTCGAGCATACAAGAGCTGCAAAAGCTGGTGGACTCGATAGTAGACTGCGACATACGCTATTGCCCGCACGGCAGACCCGTTATGATAACCATGCCGAAGCGCGAGATTGAAAAGCAATTTAAGAGGATAGTTTGATTTTAAGGAGATGAACGATTTGCCCGAAAAAATACCGCTTTTGGTGATATGCGGCCCGACCGCTTCGGGCAAAACGCGCCTTGCCGTGGACTTAGCGCTCGCTTACGACGGCGAGGTAGTTTCGGCAGACTCTATGCAGATATACAAAGAGCTTTCCGTGATAACCGCTAAGGTAACGCCCGAGGAGATGCGCGGTGTTCCGCACCATTTGGTAGATTTTCTGCCGCCCGAAAAATCATTCTCGGTGGCGGATTACGTTCAGGCGGCGGGCGCGGCGATAGCCGATATACACGCGCGCGGCAAACTGCCGATAGTCTGCGGCGGCACGGGGCTTTACATTAGCTCGCTGGTGAAAAACGTGCAGTTCGATGACACGGGCGCTGACCACGAGCTTCGGCGAGAGCTGGAAAATTTCGCGCAAGAGCACGGCAAACACGCGCTTTGGGAACGGCTGAACACCATCGACCCCGAAGCGGCGGCGCAGATACACGAGAACAACCTGGTACGCGTAGTCCGCGCGATAGAGGTCTACGAAAAGACGGGGCTTACGCTCACCCAGCAAAAGATAAACAGTCTGCGGCAGGGAAGCCCTTACAACGCCTGCATTATCCAGATAGGCTTTCGCGACAGGGCGGAGCTTTACGAGCGGATAGATAGGCGCGTGGACGAGATGATGGAAAACGGTATGCTTGAAGAAGCGCGCCGCGTGTACGAAACATCAGACCCCGCGACAGCGCACCAGGCAATAGGCTATAAAGAGCTGATACCGTATCTGAAAGGCGAGGCGGAACTGGCAGACTGCGTTGAGAAAATAAAGCTTGAAACGCGCCACTACGCTAAGCGCCAGTTGACGTGGTTTCGCAGAATGGATAATGTTACCACGGTTTATGCAGAAAAATCAGAAGAATATAAAATTTTTTTTGAAAATGTGCAAAAGAGTATAGCCAAATCGGAAATAATGTGCTATAATAAAGAATAAGGCAAAGAATAAGACAACGTATTTTTTGCCCGCAGATAGAGAAAAACAAACTTACGCAACTTCAGGAGTGTATGAAAATGAACAGAAACTTAAATCTTCAGGACGTATTTCTTAATCAGGCAAGAAAGGAAAAAATACCCGTAACTATGTTTCTTATGAACGGCTATCAGTTCAAGGGAATGGTAAAGGGCTTCGACAGCTATGTAGTTATCCTCGACTGCGAGGGCAAGCAGAACGTAGTTTACAAGCACGCTATATCCACCATCTGCCCCGCTCGCCAGATAAATATTCTCGAGCCTGCGGATATGTCGGCTGAATAAGGCGGATAAAGCTTTATGAGATCGGGCGTATTCAATAACATTACCGCCAAGGTCCTCATACTTCTGATAACCGCGCTGCTGCTGACAATGGTGGGCAGCCAGGCGTACCGCATACTTAACGACAGGCACGATACGCAGGAAGCGGTGCTTTACAGCATAAACGAAGACATAGATTTTCAGGGCGTGATAGTGCGCGACGAAACACCCGTTACATACAGCGGCGGGGGAGTGGTGAGCTACTCTTACTCCGACGGCAGCAAAGTATCTACGGGAAACGCCGTGGCGCAGATATTCGACTCGGAAGAGGCGGTATCGGCAGCGCGCAGGCTCGAACAGGTAGAGGAGGAGATAGCGCAGCTAAAACGCGCGCAAAATCCCGGCACTACCGATTACGTTCAGCCGGAATCTATAAGCGGTAAGATAGACGATTATTACAAACAGCTGCTCTCTTACAAAAACGAGGGCGAGTTTGAGAATTTCAGCGGCGTAAAAAGCGATATGTCGCTGGTAATGAATATCTACAACATAATATCGGGCATATCTTCGGATTACGATTCTAAGATAGCCGAGCTTCAGCAGGAGGAGATACAGCTAAAAAGCCAGACTGACAAGGCAAAGGACACGGTCACCGCGCCGCAGACGGGTTATTTCGTATCCTACTGCGACGGCTTTGAGGACAGGCTGAACAAGCAGAACGCCGAAAAGCTGGACGAAAGCGAGATAAACGATATTGTGAATTCGGCGGCAGCTCCGCAGGACAACACCAACTCGAACTACGTTGGAAAAATGTTTACTGATTACAGCTGCTATATTGTGGGCGTTATCGACACCGACAGCCGCGTCGCGCAGGACGCGAATTTGCAGCTTACGCTCGACTCTTCCGACACCGTTTACAACGTTACGGTAGAGTCGGTGAAAAAGGCGGACAGCGAAGGCAAGTCGGTAGTTGTGCTCTCTTGCGACAGCCTTGACGAGGCGCTTGTGGGCAGAAGAGTGCAGTCGATGCAGCTTATATTTGATGAATATCAAGGCCTTAAAGTGCCCAGATCTGCCATAAGATTTCAGGGAGATCAGAAAGGCGTTTATGTCATACTCGGTCAGGACATCACGTTCAAGAAGATAGACGTGATCTACGAGGGCAGCGATTTCGTGCTCTCGCGCAATACCTCAGACGAGGACTGCCTGCTGCTGTATGACCAGATTTTGTTGGAGGTGGTATCTGAACAAGATGTGCAGCGAAGTGAAAGCAGCAGCGGATCAGACATTTCCCGAGGTGCTTGAAAATATAAAGGAGATCCGCTACAATGTTGAAAATACCGCGGCAAAATACCGTGCCGGAGAGCCGGTAAGGATAATGGCGGTAACGAAAACGGTAGCACCCGAAAAGATAAATTTTGCGGTGAAAAACGGCTTTGACCTGCTTGGCGAAAACCGCGTTCAGGAATATCTTTCTAAGAAAGACTTTTACGACAGATCCGCAGAAGTACAATTTATCGGACACTTACAGACTAACAAGGTGAAGTACATAATCAACGAGGTGACGATGATACAGTCGGTAGACAGCCTAAAGCTTGCCGCCGAGATCGACCGCCTTGCTGCGAAAAACAGCAGAGTTATGAACGTGCTTCTTGAAGTGAACATCGGCGAAGAGGAGAGCAAGAGCGGCGTCAGCGCAAAGCAGCTGCTCGAGCTTGCGGAGCAGGCGGCCGAGCTGAAAAACATCAGCATAAAAGGCTTGATGGCTATACCGCCGCGCGGCGCTGACGAGAGCGTTTTCGCGCATATGCATGAGCTGTTCCTCACGCTGAAAGAGAAAAATTTACCGCACGTCAGCATGGAAACACTTTCCATGGGAATGTCGGGCGATTACGAGTTGGCCATAAAGCATGGCTCAAATCTGGTAAGAATAGGAACAGGGCTTTTCGGAGCCAGAAATTATAATACGGAGGGGTAAATAAAATGAGTTTATGGGACGGCTTTAAAAGCATTTTCGTCGGCGAAGAGGACATAGAGCAGGAAAGCTATGAAACATACCGCCAGCCGCCGAAAAAAGAGCCTGCGCCGCGCGCCGAAATACCCGAGTACCGCGCTGAGCCCAGACCCGAGGATATACGCTACGAAGAGCCTGTAAGACCCGAGCCGGAGCCGCAGCCTGAGAGAGCAAGTACCCAGCGTACTGCGCCCAGACAGCAGCACCAGTCTGCCAATAACAGACAGAGCAGACAGACAAGCTCGGTGAGAAATGCCAATACAAGACAAAATTACAATAATAAGAGAGAGAAGGAAGTTGAAATGTCTACTACCGAACAGTCATCATTCGATCTGGTACTTGCAAGACCCAACAATTACAGAGATGTAAACGCCATCGGCGACGACCTGAACGCAGGAAAGACCGTTATTCTCAACCTTGAAATGGTAAAGCAGGAGGACGCTACCAGAATACTTGATTTTCTTTCGGGTGTAGCTTATGCTAACGATGACGAGATCAAGATGATGGCGCAGAAGACCTACGCTATCATGCCTGCGACCGTAAACTTCTCGGGCGTTGACTTAGTAAGCGAGCTGGAGAACAACGGTTACAATTTCTGATGAAAAAAACGCTCGCGTTTTTGGGGGATATTTCCGACGAGGACAGGATATTCGCAAACTCGGTTGCCGATAAAGTGCGTGCAGCGCAGGAGAGATACCGCGATTCATACACGTTTTTTCTCGGCGAGGGCAGGCAGGAGCTGGCGCGAAAGGTGTTGGCTTCGCAACAGCATGAAAACTTCGCATTTTTCGGAGGATACGAGGGCGCAGACCGAAAGGTCTTGGGCATTTTCGGTGAATATTCGCTGCCGCAGACGGAAGATTTCCTTGTAAAGGCGCTTACATTTACATACAGCAAACGTGAAAAGCTTACCCACCGCGATTTTCTGGGGGCGCTGATGTCGATGAACGTTGCGCGCGAAACTGTTGGCGATATACTGGTGAACGAGGGCAGCACGACTGTTTTCCTGCTGGATACAGCCGCGGGCGAAGCTATGCGCACCATCGCGAAGATCGGCAGGACGGGTGTTCAGATAAACGAAGGCTTTGACGAGGACAGCCTGCCCGAGCAGAAATTTTCTGAGATAACGGGCACGGTATCGTCGCTGCGGGCGGACTGCATAGTCGCGCTGGCGGCCAGGTGCTCGCGGACAAAGGCGGAACAGCTAATTTCGGCTGGAGCGGTGAGCGTGAAAGGTGTGCCGCTGACCGACGGAGCAAAAAAGCTTAGCGAGGGCGAAGGCTTTTCGGTGCGCGGTCACGGAAAGTATATATTTAGCAAAATTGGCGGAAGTACGAAAAAGGAAAGAACTTTTATAGAGTTAAAAAAATTCATTTAGGAGGCATTTATTATGTTGGAACCCGAAAAGATCAAAAGCAAAAGATTTGCTACCGTGAAAAACGGCTGCAATCCTGCCGAGGTTTCTTCATTTTTAGCGGAGATAGCTGACGAGATAGCAGCTTTGCAGTCCGCTAATGCAGACAGTGAGGAAAAAATTGTAAAATTAGTTGAGAAGATAAATCAGTACCGCGAGGACGAAGAAGCGATAAAGTCTGCAATGGTTTATGCCCAAAAAGAATCGAACAAGCTCATAAACGACGCTAAGGCGAAGGCACGCGACATGATAGAGTCGGCTAAGACCGAGCAGGTGCGCCTTTCGGAGCAGAGCGCTGCCGAGTGCGAAAAAATAATCGAGGAACATAAGGCGAAGTGCGCCGAGCTGATACAGCAGCAGACCGAATCAACGCAGGCTGAGATCGTTGCGATACAGCAGGAGTACGACGACGAAAAGGCGGCGCTCGACGATCTGCGCGCGCAGGTGACCTACTTCAAGACTCAGCTTACCGAGCTTTACACCAAGCAGCTCGCGCTCATCATGGACATTCCGCAGATGGACAGCGACGAACTTGCCGAGTATGAAGAGGGCTACGACGAATACGCCGACGATGAATATGACGATTACGACGAAGAGTACGACTACGATGAGGAGTACGAGGACGAGTATGAAGAGCCAGCGGAGGACGAAAAGACCGCGGAGCAGAAGCATATCGACGAGGTGCTCAACACAGCTTCATTCGAGCCGATAATCCCCAAGCCCGATTCGGCAGACCTCCTTTTCGGTAAAAACACTAAGTAATATCAGGGCTTTGTGGAGAATATCTGCAAAGCCTTAGCTATACTGCGCGTGCCGCAGGGAAAGAGTTTTAATGTTAGTTATCTCACTTATCATCGCCGCAGTCATCGCGGCGGCAGACCAGCTCATAAAATACGCGGTAGTGCAGAATTTCACGCTGGGCGACGTAAAAGAGCTGATACACGGTGTGCTCAGCCTTACGCACATACGCAATACCGGCGCGGCGTGGAGCATGATGGCAGGCAAAACATGGTTTTTGATCGGTATGCCGCTCATTATAATCGTGTTTGCGCTGGGCTTTATTTACAAAAACCGCCATGGCTCGAAGCTCGGGCTGATCTCGATGGCGATGGTTCTTGGCGGCGGCATCGGTAATCTTATCGACAGGATACGGCTGAAAGAGGTCGTGGACTACATCAGGGTAGATTTTATAAATTTTCCGATATTTAACTTTGCAGACATTTGCGTCGTTATCGGCGCAGTGCTGTTCTGCATTTACATAATATGCAGTGAAGAGTCCGAAAAAAAGGACAAAAAATCCGAACAGTCCGTAAAAGTGGACAGTAATGACGGCGGAGATATTGCAGATGGCGAGTGAAAAGCTGACGCTTGAAGCGGCGAACGAAGCCGCGGGTATGCGTATAGACAAGTGGCTCGCAATGCAGCTGCCCGAGCTTTCGCGCTCGCGGATCGAAGCGCTGATAAGCGGCGGCGGCGTTGTCGTGAACGGCAAAAATCCATCAAAAAGCTTGAAATTAAAGGGCGGCGAGCAGATAGAGCTTGAGATACCCGAGCCGCAGGAGCTGGAAGTTTTGCCGCAGGATATTCCGATCGAGATAGTCTACGAGGACGACCAACTTTTGGTGGTCAACAAGCCGAAAGGCATGGTGGTGCACCCCGCGCCCGGCAACCCCGACGGCACGCTCGTCAACGCGCTGCTGTACCACTGCAAGGGCAGGCTTTCCTCGATAAACGGCGTTATCCGCCCGGGGATAGTCCACCGTATCGACAAAATGACGAGCGGTCTGCTGATGGTCGCAAAGACCGACGCGGCGCACCGCTGTTTGGCGGAGCAGATAAAGCAGCACAGCTTTACGCGCGAGTACATGGCGGTGGTCTGCGGAGCGTTTTCGCCCGAGAGCGGAACGATAAGCGCGCCGATAGGCAGGAGCAAGTACGACCGCAAAAAAATGTGCGTGACCGAGCATTGTTCAAAGCCCGCAGTGACCCACTACGAAACGATCGAGCGGCTGAAAGGCTGGTCGGTGATGCGCTTTCGACTGGAAACTGGCAGAACGCACCAGATACGCGTGCACTGCGCCTACTCGGGCCACCCCGTGCTTGGCGACGAGGTGTACGGCAAGCCTTTCAAGGGCATAGAGGGGCAGTGTTTGCACGCAAAAAAGATCGGCTTTATCCACCCGAACGGGGAGTACATGGAGTTTGACAGCCCGCTGCCCGAATATTTTGAGGCGGTACTGCGAAACCTCAGAAAATAGGAGGGATCTTATTTGTTTGAAGATATTTCCAAAACTGTATTGATAACGGATATGGACGGCACATTTCTGCCCGCTAGCAAAGTGCCGACCCGCAAATGCTTAGAAGCGGTAGAGCGTTTTGAGCGCGCGGGCGGCAGATTTTCCATCGCGACGGGCAGAGCCATACAGGCGGCGAACCAGTATTTCGGCATGGTGGAGGTCAATTGCCCGATAATCATGTGCAACGGCGGAATGGTCTACGATATAAAAAGCGGCGAGCAAATCTACGACGTATTTCTGCCGCAGGACGTTCGCGGACTGGTGAAAGAGATACTCGCCGCGAACCCCGAGGTCGGCTGCGAGGTGCTGACGGCGAACGCCGTTTACGTCCCCGCTATGACGCCGATGGAGGCGCGCCACAACGAGATCTGCAAGGTAACGCCCGTGATATGCGGCGTTGACGAGATACCCGAAAGCGATTGGTACAAGGTGCTTTTCGCCGCTGACCCCGCGAAGCCCGAGATGATGAAAAAGCTGATAGCATTCGTCGAGGAAAAGGGCTACGGCGGAGTAGATTTCGTGCGCTCGAGTTTGGAGTATTACGAGATCCTGCCTTTGAATATCTCAAAGGGCACGGCGCTCGGCGAACTGCGAAAGGCCTGCGGTATGCAGGATTGCACTTTTGTGGCGGCGGGCGATTACAATAACGACATCGAGCTTCTGCAAGCGGCTGACGTGGCGGTGTGCCCATCGAACGCGACGGAAGAAGTGAAAAAGGTCGCCGATATAGTCTTTGAGCAGTCTTGCGAGGAAGATTTTATAGCGGCGGTAATAGACTATATATTTGAAAAACTGGAAAAATAATATGTTATTTGGAGGTAAAAACATGGACGCTACTTTGAAAAAACAGCTTGAGATCACAGCCTGCAAGGTGCGAATGGGAATAATCGAGGGCGTGCACAGCGCCAAGTCGGGTCACCCGGGCGGCTCGCTTTCGATAGCCGACACGCTGACTTATCTTTATTTCGCAAAGATGAACGTGTACCCCGATAAGCCCGAAGAGCCGCAGAGAGACCGCCTTGTGCTCTCAAAGGGCCACACCGCACCCGCGCTTTACTCGACCCTAGCGCAGAGAGGATTTTTCCCCGAAGAGGAGCTGAAGAGCCTGCGTCACATCGGCGCTATGCTTCAGGGTCACCCCTGCATACACATTCCCGGCGTGGATATGTCTTCCGGCTCGCTCGGTCAGGGCATTTCGGCGGCTTGCGGAATGGCGCTTTCGGCTAAGGTCTCTTCCGACACTTACAAGGTCTACACCATTCTCGGCGACGGTGAGATCGAAGAGGGTCAAGTCTGGGAAGCCGCGATGTTTGCGGCGCACTACAAGCTCGACAACCTCGTTGCCATCGTTGACAACAACGGCTTGCAGATCGACGGAAAGATCGAGGACGTAATGTCCCCCTACCCGATAGTTGACAAATTTAAAGCTTTCGGCTGGCACGTTATCGAGATGGACGCCCACGATTTCGACTCCATCGAAGCGGCATTCAACGAAGCGGAGAGCGTTTCGGGACAGCCCGTTGCGATAATCCAGAAAAGCGTTAAGGGCAAGGGCGTTTCGTTTATGGAAAATAATGTTTCGTGGCACGGTTCTGCACCTAACGACGAGCAGTACGAGCAGGCAATGGGCGAGCTGAAAGCAGCGCTCGCGGCACTTGAGGCATAAAGAAAGGAACGGATAAAAATGGCAGAAGTTAAAAAGATTGCTACCAGAGAAAGCTACGGCAACGCGCTTGCAGAGCTTGGCGATAAGTACGAAAACCTTTACGTTCTCGATGCCGACCTTGCCGCGGCTACCAAAACAGGCATTTTCAAGAAAAAGTTTCCCGATAGATTTTTCGACTGCGGCATAGCTGAGGCTAACATGATGGGCGTTGCGGCAGGCATGGCGGCTACGGGCAAGATCCCCTTTGCCTCCACATTCGCGATGTTCGCGGCGGGCAGAGCTTTTGAGATCGTTAGAAACTCCATCGGCTACCCCCACCTGAACGTCAAGATCGGCGCTACTCACGCGGGCATTTCGGTCGGCGAGGACGGCGCTACCCACCAGTGCAACGAGGACATCGCGCTGATGAGAACTATCCCGGGCATGACGATCATCAACCCCGCTGACGACGTTGAGGCGAAAGCGGCGGTTGAGGCGGCTATCCTGCACGAGGGCCCCGTTTATATGCGCTTCGGCAGACTTGCGGCGCCTGTTTTCAACGACGCTGACACATACAAATTCGAGCTTGGCAAGGGCATAAAGCTGCGCGAGGGAAGCGATATTTCGATAATCGCGACAGGACTGATGGTTTCCGAAGCTCTCAAGGCGGCTGAGATACTGGCGGCTGAGGGCGTTTCCGCCGAGGTCATCAATATCCACACCATCAAGCCGATCGACAAGGAGATAATCACCGCGACCGCCGCAAAGACCCGCAAGGTTCTGACGGTCGAGGAGCACAGCGTTATCGGCGGACTCGGCTCGGCAGTATGCGACGTGCTGGCTGAGACCTGCCCGACGAAGGTCGTAAAGATCGGCGTGAACGATGAGTTCGGTCACTCCGGCCCAGCTGTAAAACTGCTCGAAGAGTTCGGACTTTGTGCTGACAACATCGTGAAAACGGCTAAGGCAATGGTCTGATATACACATAAAAATTTTTAGCGGACGGTGAATGCTGTCCGCTTTTTTGTACACTTGCACTCTTTCATCGGCTGCGGGATACTATGTAATGAAAGGGGGCGGCAGCTTTGCGGTACGGAAAAGACAGGCGTTTCGGACGGCTGAGGGGCGTGATTTTGTGCATAGCGGCGGCAGCGGGGCTGATCTGCGCGGTTATCTACCTGCAAATGGTAAAGCACATGAAAGAGATATGCGAGTACAAGGGTCGGCAGACGGCGAACGCACTGGTGGCGCGGGCGGTGGACGATTGTCTGCTGGGCGAAAACGGTGATTATTTGCAGATAGAGTACACGGAGGACGGCGGGATAGCGGCGATAACGGCGGATACATACAGGATAAACGCGCTGGAAAACAGTCTGCGGCGGCAGATAAACGAGGAGTTTTCGCACATTGAGGACAACGAAATGGGTGTGCCGCTGGGAACGCTTAGCGGGATAACGGCGCTGAGCGGGCGGGGCGCGGAGGTGCGTATAAAGCTTCATCAGGTCGGCGCGGTGGACGTTTCGCTGAAAAGCGAGTTTGAGTCTGCAGGGATAAATCAGACTCGTCATTGTCTGAAAGTGGTTGTAAAGTCGGAACTTTCCGCGATACTGCCGGGGCACTCGACCGACATCACGGCGGAGGACGAATATTTGATAAGCGAAACGGTGATAGCGGGCGAACTGCCGCAGGGGCTTTGGAATACGGCAGATCTGCTCGAGAATTGACGTTTGTAAGCCGCCGGACTTGACATAACGGCGCAAATGTGTTATAATAAAAAATAATGCGTAATTATGTATAAGGAGAAGTTAATATATGGTATTTCTAGAAAATCTGAAATCACAGCTTGAAAGCTTTAGACCTAAAATAAAAGAGCTTCACGACGTTTTCGACATCGAAAACAGCAAGGAGCGCATACTCGAACTGCAGGAAAAGGCGGCAGAGCCAGGCTTTTGGGACGACCCCGAGAAGAGCCAGCCCGTGCTGAAAGAGACCCGCACGCTGGAGGGACACATCGAAAAGTACGAAAAAATAACCTCGGCTTTCGACGACATCGAGGTAATGATCGAGATGGCGGCTGAGGAAGAGGACTCGGAGGAGATCGTCGCAGAGATCGAGCAGGAGATCGAGGCGCTCGGCAAGAACATCGAAGATCTCACCCTCGCTTCGCTGCTGACGGGCGAGTACGATAAGAGCAACGCGATACTCAACTTCCACGCTGGCGCGGGCGGAACTGAGGCGCAGGACTGGACAGAAATGCTTTTCAGAATGTACACGCGCTGGGGCGAGCTGCACGGCTTTAACGTCAAAACGCTCGATTACCTCGAGGGCGGCGACGCGGGACTCAAGAGCGCTTCTATAATCGTTGAGGGCGAGAACGCTTACGGCTACCTCAAGAGCGAGTCGGGCGTACACCGTCTGGTGCGCGTTTCGCCTTTTGACGCTTCTGGAAGCCGCCACACTTCGTTTTCGGCGATCGACGTAATGCCCGAAATGGACGATTCGATAAACGTCGAGATCAACCCCGCCGACATCGAAATGCAGGTTTACCGTTCGTCGGGCGCGGGCGGTCAGCACATCAACAAGACATCTTCGGCAGTCCGCCTTATCCATAAGCCTACCGGAATTGTAACATCATGCCAGACTCAGCGTTCGCAGTTCCAGAACCGCGACTACGCTATGAAAATGCTGGTAGCGAAGCTGGTCGAGATCAAGGAGCGCGAGCACCTCGAGAAGATCGACGACATAAAGGGCGTTCAGAAAGAGATCGCTTGGGGCGCGCAGATACGTTCATATGTTTTCATGCCGTACACGCTGGTAAAAGACCACCGCACGGGCTATGAAACAGCTAACGTCAACGCGGTAATGGACGGCAATATCGACGGTTTTATCAACGCATACCTCAAATCACTCTCGCTCGGCAATCTGAACGAAGAGGATAGAAAAGACTGATAATTGCACATTTAGGCATAAAGAAAACGGCTCAGAAACGAGCCGTTTTTTGTTTCATATTTTTATACTTTGCGCTGACTTTTCGTCAGTCTGTTCTCCATTTTCTGCTGGCGAATATCGTTGCCGACGAACTGTATCGGCAAAAATTCGTTGAGCAGACGCGTGCAGATTCGCTCGTTGTACTTGTTATTAAGCTCAGCTTTGGTCAAATTAGTGGTAATAACTGTCGGCTTTTTCTGATTTATCCTGCCGTTTATCACGCTGTAAAACGCAGCTTCGTAAAACGGGCTGGAGAATTCCGAGCCGAGGTCGTCGATGATCACAAAATCTGCCTGCAAAAGCGTGTCGAGCGTGTTGCCCTCGCTTCTGCCAAAATGCTCGTCCTCGATCTTTCGCATGAAGTCGGAAACGCTGCCGATCGCCACGCTAAAGCCATCGCTCGCGAGCTTTTTCGCCATGCAGGAAGCTAGGAAAGTTTTGCCAAGCCCCGTTCTGCCGATGAAGAGCATCGGGCGTGTGCCGCGTGGAAATTCGCGGCAGTATTTCAGCAGGTAGCTGTAAATTTGGTTCATGTGTTTGCGCGGGTCGCCCTCGGGGTAAAACTCGGGGCGGTACTCGGCGAAATCGCGCAGCGCGATGGTCGAGCTTTCGTTCAGCTCCTCAGCGGCGTAAGTCCTCAGCAAGTCCTCGAAACAACTACACCGCACGCCCTCGACGTAGCCTGTGTCGCGGCACTTTTCGCAGACGAAGCGCGGTTTGAGGTAGTCGGCGTCGCCCGTCAGATTTTTGACCAGCATGGTGATGCGCGCCTGAGTGGCGAGGTTATTGTCGCGCACGATCTCTGCCGCCGATTTGGCGTTCGGCTCGTGGTTGGCGACCAGTTTCACCAGCTCAAAATACGAGCTTTGTATTTTGTTTTCAAGCGTTTTGACCTCGGGCATTTCGGCGTAAACGCGCTTGCGGCGGCGTTCGAGGTCAGCAGCCGAGTCCTTGCGGCGCTGCGAAAGCACCGCCTCCGCCTTGTCAAAAGTTTTTTGCGTGTATTTCAAATGTCGTCATCCTCCTCAAAGCCGAGCGTGTTCGGGTCAAAATTGTCTGCCATTTGCTGCCAGCGGTCGAGGTCGTAAGAGGGCTTTTCCTGCTCGATCTGCCTGCGCCGCGCGATCTCCTGCCGCTCGACGTCCTCGGGCGTGGCAATGCCGCTCTCTTTCCAGCGCTTTAGAATGCCGTTTATGTAGCTTACGCTAGTCTTGTTCTTGTTTTCGCGGCAGCGTTCACCTGCAAGATCTACCATATCTGCACTGAATCCCCATGAGTTCCACTCCGCAAACATCTCTTCCTGCTTCTTGGTAAGCTTGCCTTCGATGCCCAGCACCCTCGCGAACCGCACGTTGACATCGTGCTGTTTCTCCTGTTCGGCGATCTCGCTTTCGACCTGTGCGTATGTGCAAATGCCCCTCGAGAACCAGTCCTTGGCAACAGTTTCTATGTATGCGATGCGTGGTTTGCCGATGGAAACGCAAAAATCGATGAGCATGAGAATCGAGGGCACGTCGTAGCCGTAGTATTCGTAGAGGTTGAGAAGCCCCGCGGTCTCGCTGCCGTTTATCAGCCTGCCAAAAATGCGCTCGGCCTGGTCGAAAAGAGTTTTCAGCTCGGCATTTTTCTTGACCTTTTCCATTATTTCCTTGTTGGAGTAGCGCATGATCGACTTCGCTGCGGCAGTGTTTTTCATCGGATTGACCGCGTCGGTAACGCAGACGGGCACTGCGGGCGTTTCCAGCTTCGGCAAGATCGGCGCGCTGGTCGGTTCGGCTTGCTTCGGTGCGCTTTCTCCGACAGTTTCCGCTGAGATAACTCCGCAATTTTTCCAAAAAAGTATGCTGTCGGCAGCGGTCGAAATGTTCTTGAACCCGCATCGCTCAGCAATTTCCTGCTCGTCGGCGATGTCGCTGTCCGCACACAGCAGACACATCAGTACTTTAAAGTAGTCCGCATCGGCAGTTTTGATGTATTTGTCAACAGCGCTGCATGGAACGCTGAAAAATCTCCCCACTCTAGGTAAGTCTATCCTGTATTTCATGACATTCATTCCTTAAATGATCTTAGCTTTAATTATATCACAAATCGCCGAGTTAGTCAATCGGCGGGCACGATTTTCCGCGTGTACTCGTTCTCGAAAATGCCCGTGTTCATCTGCATCAGCCGTACCGCGCGGTTCTCTATTGCCGCGATGTGCGCCGCCAGCGTCGAGCTTTTTTCCAGCTTTCGCAGCGATGTCGAGATCGGCAGATCGCCTTTCGCCCGAGCGATTATCTCCGCTCCGCGCTTGTTGAACGCCAGTATCCGCAGGTACGGCACGCCGTCCGTAAAGTCTGCTTTTTCCGCGCCGATCGCGAGGTGCAGAGCGCTCCGGCGTATCCGCGCGAGCGTGAAATTTCGCGGCTTGACTTGCGCAAGAAACGTTTGCAAGTCTTCGGCGGGCTGTTCGGCGGCGCGCAATATCCTGTCTGCCAGATTTTCGTTGACCTCAGGCAGGCGCAAAAACTGTTCGCGTGTGGCGGTCAGCAGGTGATAATATATGGCATTTTCAGCCGCTTGCGGCTGCTTTGGCGGTGTGATGTTTACGCCGTTCGGCAGATATTCTAGTGCATTAACGCCGTTTTGGATAGCCCCGCGAAGATATGAACCGCTCGCAAATCCGTCCTGAGGTGGAAGATCGTGCCCCGCGCCGACTCGCTTTACAGGGATAATTTCAGCGCTGGGTGCATATTTTGACAATGCAGTTATATATTCACAGGCAAGCGTGCTGTTCGGCGACGAAACCGCGGCGGCTATCTCTTCGCCGTAGATCTTCAGCACGGCGGCTTTGAGCGCGGCAGGGTAGGAAAGCCCTCCCGCAAGCGCGCGCTTTACCGCTTCACTGTCAGACAAATTCTGCATAGCGTTTGCGGCGTTTTTCAGCAGTTCGGCGCTTTCAAATTCGCTTCCGAACGCGAGCGCGTTAATGTTCAACTGTCCTAAAATTTGTACAGCTGAGTCGGCGAACCAAGGCGCGGCAGAGCATGAAAACGGCGCGGGAAGTTCGATAACAAGGTCTGCACCGTTTGCGACCGCCGCCGCCGCACGCTCGTGCTTTGAGCATATTGCAGTTTCGCCGCGCTGTACCGCCGCACCGCTCATGGCTACGGCGATGTGGCTTGCCCCGCGCCTGCGCGCCTCGGCTATCAAATATGCGTGCCCCTTGTGAAAGGGGTTGAATTCCGCTACGATACCTGCTGTAAACACCGTCATTTCCTCCGTGAATAATTTTACATTTAATGACTAAAATCGGCGGCAAAATTTGTGCAAAACGTCGAAGATGGGAAATGCACTTGAAAAATCGCCGCAAAGTTGCTATAATAATAGTATATTGGATTTTTGCGTCCTTGTCAAGGGCGCAGGCGTACAAATCCGTAAGAATAATTCCGAAAAGGAGTCTTTAAAAATGAAAATATTGGTTGTAAACGCCGGTTCTTCATCGCTGAAATATCAGCTTCTCGATATGACCGACGAATCAGTTATCGCAAAGGGCAACTGCGACCGTATCGGCATCGGCGGACACATCTCGCATAAGACCGGCGACGGCAGAAAGATCGAGCAGGACTGCGATTTCCCTACCCATACCGAGGCTTTTGAGAAGCTCGTTGAGGTGCTCACCACCGGCGAGGGCAAGGTGCTCGACTCTATGAGCGAGGTTTCGGCTGTCGGTCACAGAATAGTTCAGGGCGCTGAGGTTTTCAAGGAGACCTGCATTGCTACCGACGAAGTTATCGACAAGATCGACGAGTTGGCTGAGCTTGCTCCCGTACATAACCACCCCCACGCGCTCGCTCTGCGCGCCTGCAAGGCAGTTCTCCCCAAGGGCGTTCCGCAGGTAGTAGTTTTCGACACCGCGTTCCATTCCACCATGCCCCGCAAGGCTTATCTCTATGGTCTGCCTTACGAGTGCTATGAAGATCTGCACGTTAGAAAATACGGCTTCCACGGCACTTCTCACAGATTTGTTTCGGCTGAGCTGGCTAAGCTGATGGGCAAAAAGCCCGAGGAGCTGAAGATAGTTTCCTGCCACCTCGGCAACGGCTCTTCCATCACCGCAGTTGACGGCGGCAAGAGCGTTGATACCACTATGGGCTTCACCCCCCTTGATGGACTAATCATGGGTACTCGCTGCGGCTCTGTTGACCCCTCGGCTATCGACTTCGTTGAGAAAAAGAAGGGCTTCACCCCCGACGAAATGACTTCTTACATGAATAAGAAGTCGGGCTTCCTCGGAATCTCCGGCGTTTCTTCCGACAACCGCGACATCAGCAAGGCTGCGGAAGAGGGCAACGAGCGCTGCAAGATGGTAAACGAGATGTTCACCTACGAGATCAAGAAGTACATCGGCGGCTACGCGGCTGCTATGGGCGGTCTTGACGCTGTACTTTTCACCGGCGGTATCGGCGAAAACGACGCTCCTACCAGAGCAAATTCCTGCGAGGGTCTTGAGTTCCTCGGAATAAAGATCGACCCCGAAAAGAACAAGGTAAGAGGCGAAGTTTGCAAGATCTCTACCGATGATTCTAAGGTTCAGGTTTGGGTAGTTCCGACTAACGAAGAGCTGCTTATCGCAAGAGATACGCTCGCTATCGTTGAGAAGATGTAATTTCGTACAATAATTATACGCAATAATTCAAGAGCCATTCACTTTTTTCGGGTGAATGGCTCTGTTTTTATTTGATATTTCCGTTCATATTTTCAATTCGTGCCAACATTTCTGAGATGTTCAGCACGCCGTAAGCAAAGCCCTTGCGCACCAGCTCGTCGGGCACATACTGATCGTACTTTTCAAATTCAGGAACTTCGCCGGGGTAAAGCAGCTCCATCGGGTCAAGCGGTTTGGCGGCTTCTTCGTGCAATATCTGCCAAAATTCCTGCTCGCTGACTTTCATTTTAAACTGTATGAAGTACGGGCGGGAAGAGTCCATGCCTTTTAGACCCAGCCGCGCGCCGCACCGCAGTTTTAAGAAGCGCTCCATCGCGAGAAATGCGTATGTTCCCAGCCATGGGAATAAGCACCACATATCGCCGCCCAGGCAGATCAGCGGTTTGTACGCCGAACCAGAATTATCCGCGCTCTGACGCGCCTGCTGCAAGCGCGCCGCGGCATTTTTCATGAGGTAGGGAAAGCTTTTTTGCTCGCGCAGCACCTGCCGCATACGCTCGAGGATCTTCGTGTTGATGTCGCCGGGGCATTCGCCGAAATAGGCGGGCACTTTGCCTTTGACTTGCTCGCAGTAGACGAGCTTGCGCTTGCGGTCAACTTCCTCAACTATCCAAACGTGCCCCGCAATGGCGATCTTCTCGCCCGCAGGCGGCGGCTTCACGATAGTTCCCAACTCGTGCGAACCGCAGCGGACGATGTATTCTTCATTTTCTTGGAAAACTGCATAGAATTTGAAAGAGTTGACGATTCGCTCACCCGCAATGCCGACTATCAATCCGCCGCGCTCGGTGCGCTGTATGTGGTCGTTTTCCAGCATATGGCGCAGTAATATCTTGTAATCGTCGCGAGAGATACGCTTGAATTGGTTGAGCGTCAGCACGCGCGAAGCCAGCTCCGCCGCCGTCATCTCGCCGCAGGAAGCCAGCGTGCTCATCGTTTGGTGGAAAAGCAGGCTGTACTGCAGTTTGCCCTCAGCGGGCGGCTCGACCCAGCGCTCTTCGAGGTAGCTTTGCACCAACGCGATGCCTTGCAAAAGTTTCCACGGGATGGTGGTCGGCAGCATGGCGCGCGCTTCGGGCATTTCCTCGCGGATAACGAACCACATTTCGGGCGGCAGACCTCGCCTGCCAGTTCGTCCCATACGTTGTAAAAATGAGGAAACCGTAAACGGCGCGTCTACTTGAAATGCGCGCTCAAGCCTGCCGATGTCTATGCCGAGCTCAAGTGTGGCGGTCGTGACGGTGGTCTGAAACTGCTCGTCGTCCTTCATGATCTCCTCGGCGGTCTCGCGGTATGAGGCGGAGAGGTTGCCGTGGTGTATTAAAAATCGGTCGCGCTCCTGCTTCGCCTCGCAGTATTGCCGCAGGGTAGTGGTGACAGCCTCGCACTCTTCGCGCGAGTTGACGAAAACAAGGCACTTTTTGCCGCGCGTGTGCTCGAAAATGTAGCCGATACCGGGGTCGGCGGAGTCTGGTGCGCGGTCGGTGACGCTGTCAAGCTCGGGCAGAGCGTTCGCAATAGGCTTGCCGTCGGAAGCCTGCGGGCCTTGAATGTAAAAATGCTCCATCGAAAGCCGCCACTTCGTGCCTTTGCTCTCGATCTTTGGGACGATCGTGCCCCTGCCCGTGCCCGCCGAGAGAAATTCGCCCGCCTTTTGCGGGTCGCCAATGGTCGCCGAAAGCCCTATTCTCCGCGGGTTCACGCCCGCCATTCGAGAAAGCCGCTCGATAAGGCAGAGGGTCTGTCCGCCGCGGTCGCCGCGCATCAGCGAGTGCACCTCGTCGATCACGATGAACCGCAGGTCGCCAAAAAGTCTTGAAATTGCAGCGTGTTTGCGCAGCAGCATCGCTTCGAGCGACTCGGGCGTGATCTGGAGAATGCCCGAGGGATTTTTCAGCATTTTGCTTTTGTGCGACTGTGAAACGTCGCCGTGCCAGTGCCAAACGGGTATGTTCGCCTCGGCGCAGAGGTCGTTCAGCCGCGTGAATTGGTCATTGATGAGCGCTTTTAGCGGGCCGATGTAAATCGCGCCGACAGAGGTCGGCATATCTTCGGAAAAGAGGGTGAGTATCGGGAAAAAAGCCGCCTCGGTCTTGCCCGAAGCGGTCGAGGCGGAGAGTAAAACGTTTTCGCTGGTGTTGAATATTGCGTCGCCCGCCGCCATCTGTATCGCCCGCAGAGATTCCCAGCCGTTTTGGTAGATAAAATCTTGTATAAAAGGTGCGTATCTGTTAAAAATATCCATAAATCACAGCCCTCAGATCTCAAATTCCGCGAAATCTTCCGCCGTCTGCTGCGCCTGTTCCTCAAGCGCAGGCTTTGCAAATTCAAATTTCTCAGAATTTAGCAGACTGCGAACGTCGAGCTGCGGGTTTTGATAGGTGATGTCGAGCAGCTCGATGAAGTCGCGAATGACCTCGCGCGGCGTGATGTTCGTGTCTGCGCCGACTCGGCTGTACTCGATCTTAATAAAATCTATCAGATCTTCTTGCTGTAACCTGTTCTCGTAGCCGAAAAGCCCCGAGTGAATGTCCTCCAGTTTCTCGATCAGCACAAGCATTTCCTCGTAAGTCAGCGGCGAAAGCTTGATGACTGGCGCGAGCATATCGCTTACCTCGCCTCCAAACCGCCCCTCCGCAAGCCGTGAACGCAGCGCCTCGTAGCTGTAAACGCCGCGCCGCGTGTCCTCAATGCACTGCGGCGTGCCGCACATGATTATGCCGATGTACTTCGCTTTGCCTTGAAGCGTATCGTTGTACATTGTCAATATTTTTTCATAATTGTACTGACGCGTTATGCTGTTGGGTATTTTGTAAATGTTGACCAGTTCGTCGATCAGTATAAGCATTCCGGAATATCCTGCCATTTTCAGAAAAGCCGAGAAAAGCTTGATATATTCGTACCAATCTTCGTCAGTAATGATGATGTTCACGCCCAGCTCGCTTTTCGCTTCGGTTTTCGTTGCATACTCGCCGCGAAACCACTTGACGACTTTGCCTTTAGTTTCGTCGTCGCCCTCGGCAAACGCGCGGTAGTAGAGGGTCAGCAGGCGCGAAAAATCGAAGCCGTGCACCATTTCGTTCAGCGAATTGACGACCGCGTAGATCTTCTTCTCGACCGCCTTTTCAAACTCGAGCGAGTCGGGAGTAAGGTCGCTTTCGGCGGCAGTTTCGGTCTGCACGGCGTTTATCCACCTGTCCAAGATCAGCGTCAGCGCGCCGCCCTCGGGACGTGTTTTCGTGGAAATATTTCGTATGAGTTCCTTGTAAGTGGCAAGACCTTGACCCTTCGTACCCTGCAAACGTCTTTCGGGCGAAAGGTCAGCGTCGCAAACTACGAAATTTCGGTCCATAACGTAATTTCGTATAGTTTGCAGCAGGAAACTTTTACCGCTTCCGTACTTGCCCATTATAAATCTGAACGATGCGCCGCCGTCCGCGATTATGTCAACATCGTGCAGCAGAGCGTTGATCTCGTTTTCCCTGCCGACCGTGATGTATGGCAGACCTATTCTCGGCACAACGCCGCCTTTGAGTGAATTTATTAAAGTTGCCGCAATCCTCTTAGGTATCTTCATGGCTTTATCAGTCCTTTCAGCTCCTCCAGATAGTCCTCAATAACGTTAGGAACGTCGCTTTCAAATTCCAATACTGTATCGTCAAACATATCAAAAAGCTTATCGTTTATACTGTCTGCAATTACTGAGATCATAAGCATTTTACTCTTTGCAAAATCTCTAACGCTTTTCTCATCTTTATATATAATTAGTTTCAAAAATTCGTATTCGTTATCATCAAGCGGCAATTCATCGCTTGTAGATTTATCATCATTCATCTGTTCAGCAGAAATATCATCAATGTTAATATCTTCGAGTTCAGTTTTGTCAAACGCCTCTTCTTCGGTGATAAGCTTCTCGCAAGTAACGTCCGCAGCAGCGCGAATTTGCCCAAGTTTTGAAATGTCGATCGTGATCTCGCGCGGCGGTGCAAGCTCTTTTTCAATAGTCTTTTTAACACTAAAACTGCTTCTTTCACCGATAGTTTTCTCAATGATCTGCTCAAACGTTTTCGTTATCTTGTCGGGCTTTAAGTATGGTTCAATGCCTAATTTCACGCGCAGAGTACGGTCAACAGCCTTGACGAGCGTGCCAAGTTCAGTGCTTTTCTTGCGGCTTCCGTAATATTTTTCGCAAGTCCAGAAACCGTTTTCGCAGCGGTATTTCTGCACGCCGCTTACCGAATACTCGTAATTTTCGCGTTTTATGCGGTCGAAAAACACCGCCGAGCTGAACATATAGTATGAGATCGAAGCACGTTTTCCGAAAAGTTTTTCGCAATATCCGCGTTTTCGGTTCTTTGCGTAGTATTCGCAGACTTTTCTGAACACCTCGCAGATCGTTTTTTCGGTGATGTCTGAGTAGTTCTTGTACAGCTTAGAGCGGTCAATCCGATAGCTCGAAAGCTCTGTAATTGCTGAGAAAAGTGTATCGTTATCCGTATCTGCACAGTTCTCCAATGCAAGCACGTTTTTGTCAAAATCGGTGCGCGCAAGGTCGGTGATAAGCTGCGGGTCGAGGTCGTAATAGACAGCGAAATCGTTTAACCAAAGCTTCATGTAATTCTCGATACGGTTGTCGATCTTGCCGAAATTTTCACGAAAATCCTGCAATTTTACGAAACCGTCTTTCGGGTCTGTTGAGCCGATGCCGTTCAGAAGTTCATAAATGTAGACGAATGCGAACGCAAGCGGCGCAGGATCATACTGCCCATGGCGAATTTTAGTGCGCCACGAAAAATATCCACGCAGTTGTTCGTCGTTCATATCGCGATACGTAGGGTAATATCTTACAAAATCGCCGTAATATTCATAATCATCTTCAAAGGCTTCCATAAATTTTGCCTGTTTATAGAAGATTTCGGCGGTCGACATATCCAATGAATGGTAGCTTCGCGCGATAGCCTTCATTTCGCGGTACTTAGGCGGCGTGAAATTTTTCATCTTCGAAGCGGGTATAAGTATAGGCTGGTCGGTGTAGACTTTTTCGGAAAAGTTTGGGCTGTTTTTCTGTCGCAAGTCTTCCATTATCTTGCTGATTATCTCTTTTGTGTCTGCCAATTCTATCCACCTCCGCTCGCGATATACCTTATATATTATAGCACCCTTGCGTGCAAATGTCAACATATGTTCGCGGTTGCTCGGGCGAAAAAAATTCATAAAATATCTATTGACAACCTTAAAATCAGAGAGTATTATATTAGTATATTCAAAAGCTGCGACGGGAACGGAGCAGGGAAATGCCTTACAGAGAGCGGCAGTTTGGTGTAATGCCGCAGGAAAGCCCTGAGCAGATCATCCCCGAGCCTGCGGAGTGAATGTTTTTCTTTAGCTTCGCACGTTTCCTGCGTTAAAGGATAATGAGTGGCTGCATTTTGCGGCAAACGAAGTGGTAACACGGAGAATTTTTACGTCTTCGCCTTCGATTTTTATCGAAAGCGGAGATTTTTTATTTTGTATGGAAAGGTAATGGTGGTAATTTATGCTGACTCTGGATAAAGTCTACAAGGCTTCTCACGTTCTGAAAGAGGTGCTCGCGCCTACTCAGTGCATCAAAGCAAAAAAGATCAATCCCGACGCTGACGTTTACCTCAAAACGGAAAATTTGCAGGTAACAGGTTCGTTTAAGGTGAGAGGTGCGTATTTCAAAATTTCCCAGCTTACAGATGAGGAGAAAGCAAGGGGAGTTATCGCCTGTTCCGCTGGCAACCATGCTCAGGGCGTTGCGCTTGCCGCTAAAAAGAATGGCATAAAAGCCGTAATTTGCCTGCCCGACGGCGCGCCGATCTCTAAGGTCGAGGCGACCAGAAGCTATGGCGCTGAGATCTGCCTTGTTCCGGGCGTTTATGACGACGCTTACAACAAAGCGCTCCAACTTAAAGAGGAAAATAATTACACATTTATACATCCCTTCGACGACGAAAACGTTATCGCAGGTCAGGGAACTATCGGCCTTGAGCTGCTCGAACAGCTTCCCGACCTCGACGCAGTAGTCGTTCCCGTCGGCGGCGGCGGACTTATCTCGGGCGTTGCCTTCGCGCTGAAATCGCTCAATCCTAACATTAAGGTCTACGGCGTTCAGGCAACTGGTGCACCTTCTATGGTAAATTCTCTCAAAGACGATAAGATCGAGTGCCTCGATTCTGTTTCGACCATCGCCGACGGCATCAAGGTAAAAGAGCCGGGCGAGCACACTTTCGAGCTTTGCAAGAAGTACGTTGACGACGTTGTTACCGTTAGCGACGACGAGATTTCCTCGGCTATCCTCGCACTGATCGAGCAGCATAAGCTTATCGCAGAGGGTGCGGGCGCGGTTTCGGTTGCGGCGGTAATGTTTAACAAAGTTCCCGTAAAGGGCAAAAAGGTCGTTTGTCTTGTTTCGGGCGGCAACATCGACGTTACTATCCTTTCGCGCGTCATCAAGCGCGGTCTGCTCAAGTCCGGCCGCTCCGACACGCTCACTATCCAGCTCGAGGACAAGCCCGGTCAGCTGAGAGATGTTTCCAAGCTTATTGCAGACCTTGGCGGCAACGTTGTTTCCGTTCACCACGAGCGCGCCAGCGAGGACAGCGACATCACCGACTGCATACTCCGCATAGTTCTCGAAACCAGAAATTACGAGCACAAGGCTGAGATAAGAAAGGCTCTTACCGACGCAGGTTTCAAGCTAGTAAACAAGTAATAGGCGGCAGATATGGCAGAAAATTGGCAGAAATCAGTTGCCGCGATAGTCGAGCACGATGGCAAAATTCTCCTCGTCCGCCACACTTACGGCGCGGGCAAGGGGCGGCTTATAATCCCGGGCGGCTATCTGAAAGATAACGAAACTCCCCAGCAGGCTTGCGTGCGCGAAGTGCTGGAGGAAACAGGCATCACGGCTGAGCCGAAGCGGCTTGTCGGCGTTCGCTTTAATCTCAAAGATTGGTATGTCGTTTTCGCGGCGGACTATGTCGGCGGCGAAGCACATTCCGACGGCGACGAAAACAGCGAAGCGGTGTGGGTCGATATTGATGAAGCCCTCGCCCGCGACGATGTTCCCGACCTCACGCGAAAGCTCATCGCCGCGTATAAAAACGGCAGCGCGCTTGAGTACACCGAGTTCGTCAGCCGCGAAAATCACGGTACATATTCACTTTACTGCTGATCGGCAGTATGTTCAAATATCAAATATAAAGGAGTAGATCAACATGGCAGAAACAGTTTACACCAAGAATGCACCTGACGCGATAGGTCCTTATTCGCAGGCTAAAAAGGTCGGCGGACTAATCTTCACTTCGGGTCAGATAGCTATCGACCCCGCAGTAGGCGACGTTACAGCTAAGACCATCGAAGAGCAGACCGAGCAGGTCTGCAAGAACCTTGCGGCTGTACTCGAAGCGGCAGGAAGCAGCCTCGACAAGGCTGTAAAGACCGTATGCTTCCTTAAAGAAATGGGCGATTTTGCTGCATTTAACGGCGTTTACGGAAAGTATTTCACTTCCAAGCCCGCACGTTCCTGCGTTGCTGTAAAGCAGCTTCCTAAGGACGTTCTCGTAGAGGTTGAGGTTATCGCAGAAGCTTGATCTTCACAAGATATTGTCAAAAATTTTTAAAAGGCGGATATTTCTCCGCCTTTTTTCATGAACGAAAGGGGCTGCTGAAATGCTTGCCAGAAGGCTGAAACGCAGATTGATAGCAGAGTCGGAGTCGGCGGGACATTATATGTTCATATTTTTTAGATGGACAGTCATCGCGGCGGTCACGGGCGTGGTCGGCGGAGTTGTCGGAGCGCTCTTCCACATGGCGGTGAACGCCGCTACCGAGTTCCGCGGTGAGCACGGCTGGGTCATCTTCACGCTGCCCGCCGCTGGCGCGCTCATAGCGCTGATCTACCACATTTTCGGCTTCGATAACGACGGCGGCACGAACCTTATAATCAGCTCGATACGCACGAAAGACCACGTCCCACTGCGAATGGCGCCGCTGATATTTGTCGCTACGGTGATAACTCACCTTGCGGGCGGTTCGGCGGGACGTGAGGGCGCTGCGCTCCAGCTCGGCGGCAGTATCGGCAACCGCATAGGCGAGCTTTTCGGCGTTAAGGAGCAGGACATCGGGCTGGCGGTGATGTGCGGCATGAGCGCGCTTTTCTCAGCGCTTTTCGGCACGCCGCTTACCGCCTGCTTTTTCGCGATGGAGGTCATAAGCGTTGGCGTTATCTACTACGCAGGGCTCGTTCCGTGCATCGCCTCCTCGCTTACGGCTTACGGGATTTCGCTGCTCATGAAAGCCGAGCCGACTCGCTTCAATATCAGCAAATTCGTGCCGCACCTCTCGTTCGGCTCAGTCGTGCGGGTCTGCATTCTCGCGGCGGTATGTGCGGTGATAAGCATATTTTTCTGCGTTGTGATGAAAACGGCGAACAAGTTGTTTTCGCAGATTTTTGAGAACAAATACCTGCGTGCGGCGGTCGGCGGAGCGGTGATACTCGCGCTGACTTTGCTCCTGCGGACTACCGATTACAACGGTGCGGGAATGAACGTTATCGAAAGCGCCGTGCTAGAGGGCAATGCGCACCCCGCCGCGTTTCTGCTCAAAATTATCTTCACCGCGGTGACCATCGGCTGCGGATTTAAAGGCGGCGAGATAGTTCCGACAATGTTCATCGGCGCGACCCTCGGCTGCGCATTTTCCCCGCTGATAGGGCTTGACGCACGTTTCGCGGCGGCGGTCGGCATTGTCGCGCTCTTCTGTTCGGTGGTGAATTGCCCTACGGCTTCGCTTTTCCTGAGCTTAGAACTTTTTGGCAGCGAGGGCATAGTTCTCTTCGCGGCTGCGTGCGGCGTGAGCTATATGCTTTCGGGCTATTACGGACTCTACTCCAGCCAAAAAATAGTATATTCCAAGCTGCACACCAGATACATAAATAAACGTACAAAGTAGCCATCTAAATCGTTTTCGGTCAGTTTTGACAAATAAAAAATTAAAAATTGTACAAAAAACTATTGCTATTTAGAAATAAATATGCTATAATTACAAATGAGAAGTTGCTCTGAATAAAAAACGAAAACGTTTAAGCAACTTCGCGAAAACTATAAAAATAAGGGTGAGAATTCATATGAATAAAAAGATAACTGCCAAAGAGGGCTTTGTGATGAAGGGCGTTTCATGCGTTCTGCTTGAATATGGAAAATATTCTGCGGTGATCTCGCCCGAGTACGGCTCTTCCGTTTGGCGTATGCGCGATGAAGAGGCGGGTATCGAGGTTTTCAGATATTCCGATAAATGTTCCGCGGCGCAGATAGATAAGGCTCGCGAAATATGGGGTCTGCCTACGCTTTATCTGCCGAACCGCTTCGACGGCGGCCTGCTGAAGACTTCCGATGGTGCTTATCATCTGCCTGTAAACGAGGTAAAGCTGGGCAACCATCTTCACGGCTGGGTGCACAAGCGTGCGCATAAAATAGAAAAGGTCGCTGCTGAGGAGGACAAAGCCGTTCTCGTGACATCGTTTACACACGGCGCAGAAGACCCAATGTATCAGTATTTCCCGATAGATTTTAAGATAACTTACACGTTTGAGCTTTCGGACAACGGGCTTACCCATAAGGTAAAGCTGGAGGATCTCTCTGATAAAAAGCTGCCCGTTTCCATCTGCACACACACCTGCATAAACGCGCCTATCACCGACGGCGGCAGACAGAAGTCGCTGCGCCTGAGCGTGCCGATAGTTGAGCGCTGCGAGCTGGACAAGCGCTGCCTGCCTACCGAGAAGCTTCTGCCGCTCGGCACTAAGGATATGCGCTACAAAAACGGCACTATGCGCCCCGTCCTCCACCAGATCTCGAACGATATGTACACCGCCTGCGATAACGAGCTTGACGGCAAGCCTTTCTACGGCGTAGTCATCACCGATAAGGATACTGGCAAGCGTCTTTGCAACGAGGTGTCTAAAGAATATAAATTCTGGAATATGTGGAACGACCGCGGCGGCAACGGATATTTCTGTCCCGAGCCTATGACGGCAATGATAAACTGCGCGAACTTAAAGCTCAGCGACGATGTTACAGGCTATAAAGAGCTTGCAAAGGGCGAAAGCTTTGAATGTTGGCAGCGCTTCTTTACAATATGAATAGAGAAGATATAAACGAAGCGCCGATTATCGACGACGATCAGCCGTTCACGCCAGAGGAAGAGAAATTTCTCGACCAAAAGATGAAGTGGCGGGCGCTATTCCTGCTCAGCGCGCTGATAAGTATGCTTGTGTTCGAGTTTCGCGATAAAGCGGGCAAGAAAGTAGACGTGCTCAGCGGCAAGGAAGCGATACGCATTTTCCTGCGCAATAACCGCATAGGGCTTGTGTTGGCGCTGATAATGCTCGCGGTGCTGATAGTGGCGCTGATTTGCGAGCGCGGCTTTCACCGCAGCGATTCTTCGGCGAAAGTATACGGCTTTTTAGGCAGCGCGGGTCTGATGATCTACACCGTTGTGGCGTTTATTTTAAGCGGCAACCATATCTACGCCGATTACCAAGGCGTTACGGTCGCTGAGCCGTATGAATATGTGCTGAGTACTCAGTCGGGCAAATATTTCGTCGGTTTTGAGGATAAAGACGAATTCGTTCAGTTGCAGATCCCCAAGAAAACCTACTCACAAATGCAGCAGGGCGAAAAAGTTTCTGACGATACCAGCGAGATCTATTCTATGGTAAAAGATAATGGATATAAAGACGCCGTGCTTTACAGCGGCGGATTTGAGATAAGCTACTATTTTTATTCGGCAATATTCAGCAGCGCGAAGCCTGTTTCACAGCGCTGAGTTTATAAAAGCAGCTTATTACGGGGAGATCTTATGATATGACAAGAAGGAAAATATCGGCAATGATAGCTGCTTCGGCTGCGGTGCTCTGCTTTTGCGCCTGCGGAAATTCTGCTGAAAGCGGCGCTTCTTCCGCCGAAAGCTCTTCTTCCGCGGCGGTCACCACGACGGCTACGGCTGAGCAGCCCGCGGCTACCATAACGGCTGTTATGACAGAAGCGGCGGACGAGTCCTCCGAAACGGAAACTCAGCCTGCCGAGCCACAGGAGATCGACTTGCAGGGCAGGGCGATAGAGTATTGCGACGGCGCGCGCGACGTCATAACCCGCTGGTACAGCTATATGGACAGCGGCGATTATGAACAGGCGACGGCGCTTATGACAAAGACCGCCGCGAAAGCTTTGGATATAGATTCCTATTCCGAGACCGAAACGGGTGGGGTGACAACTGTTGAATTCGGCAAATGCACCCTCAGCAAAAGCGGCGACGGCGCGAATATCAGCGTGGAGACCAACGTTTCTTACGACTCGCAGGCGGATACCGTGATGCAGCGCAGGATACTTGTGCATTTCGACGGGCTGGATTATATCATTTCCGAAATTACCGACGAGGGTATCAGTCTTTACGGCTGAAAATTTTTACAAGCAAGGCTCGCATATTTGATGTGCGGTGTTGCCTTAAAATAAAATCATAATATATCGAAAGGTGGATATTTAAACATGAAGTTTGGCTACTTTGACGACGCGAACAAAGAGTACGTCATCACAAACCCCAGAACTCCATATCCGTGGATAAACTACCTCGGAACACAGGAGTTCTTCTCGCTCATCTCCAACACAGCGGGCGGATATTCTTTCTATAAGGACGCAAGACTGCGCCGTATAACAAGATACCGCTACAATAATGTGCCTATAGATATGGGCGGAAGATATTTCTACATAAAAGACGGCGAAACTATCTGGAACCCCGGCTGGTCACCTGTAAAGACAGAGCTTGACTTCTATGAGTGCCGCCACGGTATGGGCTATACCATCATCACAGGTAAGAAAAACGGTCTGAAAGCCGAAGCTACTTTCTTTGTACCGCAGAATTACGCGGGAGAAGTACAGCAGGTAGTTCTTACTAACGAGAGCGACGCAGAAAAGACCTTCTCCTTCTTCTCCTTTGCAGAATGGTGCCTTTGGGACGCGCAGGACGACTGCACCAACTTCCAGAGAAACTTCAACACAGGCCGCGTAGAAGTAGTAGGTTCTACCATCTACCACAAGACTGAGTATAGAGATAGAAGAGATCATTTCGCATTCTATACAGTAAACGACGAGATCGACGGCTACGATACCGACAGAGATTCTTTCATCGGTCTTTACAATGGTTTCCATAACCCGCAGGCTGTACTTGCCGGCAAGGCTAACGATTCTTTCGCTGACGGCTGGTCGCCTATCGCTTCTCACTACAAGAAGATAACCCTCGCTCCCGGCGAGTCTAAGACCCTCGTATTCATTCTCGGCTATGTTGAAATGCCCGTTGATAAGAAGTTTGAGGCTGACGGCGTAACTATCAATAAGGAAAAGGCTCTCGCAATGATCGAGCAGTACAATACTCCCGAAAAGGTAGCCGCTGGCATGGCAGAGCTGAAAGCAACTTGGGACAGACTGCTCAGCGTTATCAACGTTGACACTCCCGATGATAAGGTAAACCGCATGGTCAACATCTGGAACCAGTACCAGTGCATGGTCACCTTCAACCTTTCGCGTTCCGCTTCTTACTTCGAGAGCGGTATCGGCAGAGGTATGGGCTTCCGCGATTCTAATCAGGATATTCTCGGCTTCGTTCACCAGATCCCCGACCGCGCAAGAGAGCGTATAATCGACATCGCTTCCACCCAGCTTCCTGACGGCGGCTGCTACCACCAGTATCAGCCCCTTACCAAGAAGGGCAACCTCGACATCGGCGGCGATTTCTCCGACGACCCGCTGTGGATGATCCTTTCCGTTTCCGCATACATCAAGGAAACAGGCGACTGGTCTATCCTCGACGTAATGGTACCTTACGATAACGATGAGTCAAAGGCTAAGCCGATGCTCGACCACCTCAAGGTATCTTTCTACCGCGTAGTTAATAACGTAGGCCCTCACGGTCTGCCGCTCGCTATGAGAGCTGACTGGAACGACTGCATCAACCTTTCCTGCTACTCCGACACTCCCGGCGAAAGCTTCCAGACTTACACCAACCCGAAGTTTGCTGCTGAGGGCGGCTACTCTAAGGTAGCTGAGTCTGTAATGGTAGCTACGCTCTTCACCTACACCGGCCCGAACTACGTTGTTATACTCAAGCACCTCGGCAAGGACGATGAAGCTGCTGCTGCTCAGGCTGAGATCGACAAGATGAAGAAGAACGTTATGGATTCCGCATTCGACGGCGATTGGTTCCTCAGAGCTTACGACTCCACAGGCGCTAAGATGGGTTCTAAGGAGTGCGAAGAGGGCAAGATCTTCATCGAGCCGCAGGGCTTTGCCGTAATGTCTGAGATAGGCAAGGACGAGGGCGCTGACATCAAGACCCTTGAGTCTATCGACAAGTACCTCAATACCAAGTACGGCCTTGTTCTGAACAACCCCGCATTCTCCAAGTACTATATCCAGTACGGCGAGATCTCGACTTACCCCGGCGGATACAAGGAAAACGCCGGTATCTTCACCCACAACAACGCATGGATAATCTGCGCTGAGGCTTACGCCGGCAGAGGTGATAAGGCTTTCGAGTATTACAGCAAGATCGCTCCCGCGTTCAACGAAGAGATCTCCGACCTGCACAAGACCGAGCCTTACGTTTACGGTCAGATGATCGCAGGTAAGGACGCAAGCAGATTCGGCGAGGGCAAGAATAGCTGGCTGACAGGTACTGCCGCATGGAACATGGTAGCTATTTCCCAGTACATCCTCGGCGTACAGGCTGATTTCGACGGTCTGAAGCTCGATCCTTCCATTCCTCACGAGTGGAACGGCCTTACCGCTACACGTCAGTACAGAGGCGCTACCTACAACATCACCGTTAAGAACCCCGAGCACGTTTGCAAGGGCGTTAAGAGCGTTACCGTTGACGGCAAGGCGGTAGAGGGCAATGTTCTCCCCGTAGCCGCAGCAGGCTCGACTGTAAATGTTGAAGTTGTAATGGGCTGATACGAATAAAATTTGCTTACAAAAACTGCATGGCTTTCGGGCTGTGCAGTTTTTTTGCGTTCATAAAATATTAACCGCCATGTGCTTGACATTTAATACAAATTTGCGTATAATAATAGATATTCTAATTTTAGACTTTCTTATATTGGGAGGATTTTTGACGAAATGAACGGAATGACTGCTTCAAAAATGTTTTACAGCGCAAACAGGGTTATGGAGGCGTACCATAACGTGCTGCGCCCGCTCTGCAAAAAAACAGGTCTGCCGCCTATGGCTGTCGATATACTCATGTTCATATCGAATAATCCGGATAACAACACCGCGCGCGATATTTGCCTTATGCGCGGTCTGAAATCGGGCATAGTTTCCGTGCACATCGAAAGGCTGGTGAACGAGGGTCTGCTTACGCGCGAAACTGTGCCGAACGACCGCCGCAAAACTCGTCTGGTGCTCACTCCCGCCGCCGCGGACATCGTAAAAGAGGGCAGGGAACTGCAAATACGCTTCGGACACCGCTTGCTCAAAGGCATCAGCCATGCCGATATTGAAGTTTTCCGCAAATGCCTTTCCGCGATTGGCGAAAACATAGAGGATATGAGAAAGAACGGGTTTGAAAAGGAGAGTGAAGATATATGATAAAACTGCTGAAAAACTTGCGCCGCCGCGAAAAGCTGATGGCGCTTGTCTGCTTGGTTTTCGTGGTGTGTCAGGTGTATTTCGATCTGCGCCTGCCCGATTACATGACCGAGCTTACCGTGCTGATAAAAACTTCGGGCACTACCGCCGACATCGTGAATATCGGCTTGAAAATGCTGGGATGCACCGCCGTGAGTGCGCTGTTAGCCGTCGCCTGCGGTTATTTTGCTTCAAAGACCGCCTCGGGGCTCAGCTTCGCCGTGCGCGAAAAGCTTTTCCACCACGTAATGGATATAGGCAGCGAGGAAATGCAGGATTTCTCGATACCCAGCCTTATAACCCGCACCACGAACGACATCACGCAGATACAGATGATAGTCGCAATGGGCTTGCAGATGATGATAAAAGCGCCGATAATGGCGGTCTGGGCGATAATAAAAATTCTCGGTAAAAGCTGGCAGCTCTCTGCGGTCACCGCGGCTTTCGTGGTCGTGCTGATAGTCAGCATTTTCCTCATCATGAGCAGCTGTATACCGCGCTTTCGCCTTGTGCAGAAAATGACGGATAAGATCAACCGCGTAGCGCGCGAAAACCTCAACGGCATAAACGTAGTGCACGCTTTCAACGCCGAGAAATTTCAGAATGATAAATTCGACGAGCCGAATATGGGCATGATGCAGCTTCAGATGAAAAACCAAAAGCTCTTCGCACTCGTTCAGCCTACTATGGGGCTGGGCATGAACGGTTTGGCACTCGCGATATACTGGGTCGGCGCGGCGCTTGTCAACAACATCGCCCTTACCGACCCAGCCGCGCGCCTTTCGATGTTCAGCGAGGTGCTGGTTTTCAGCACTTACGCGACCTACGTCGTGATGTCATTCATGATGCTCGTCATGATATTTATGCTTCTCCCGCAGGCGCAGGTGTCGGCTGAGCGTATCAACGATGTGCTCGAGCGCGAGGCTAACGTAAAAGAGGGCGGCGTGCAGCAGGGCAGCGAGGTCGGCACGGTGGAGTTCAAAAACGTTTCCTTCCGCTATCCGCACGCTTCCTCCGAACAGCTCAGCGGCATAAACGTCCGCGTGGAAAAGGGCGAAACGCTCGCGGTCATCGGCGCTACGGGCAGCGGCAAGACTACCCTAGTCAGCCTAATCCCGCGCTTCTTCGATGCGACCTCGGGCGAGGTGCTTGTGGACGGCGTAAACGTCAAGGATTACACTTTCGCCGCGCTGTATGATAAGCTCGGCTACGTCACGCAAAAAGCCGTGCTCTTCTCGGGCACTGTTCGCGAAAACGTATTTTTCGGCGAGAGCGCTCAGCAGTTCGACGACGCAGACCTTGGATCTGCAATAGAGATTTCGCAGGCAAAAGAGTTTGTCGATAAGCTTGAGGGCGGCAGCGATTACGCGATAGCGCAGATGGGCAGAAACGTTTCGGGCGGTCAGAAGCAGCGCCTTTCGATAGCGCGTGCGCTGGCGCGTAAGCCTGAGATACTTATTTTTGACGACTCGTTCTCGGCGCTCGATTACCGTACTGACGCGAAGCTCCGCGAGGGTCTGAACAAGCAGCTCGCAGGCTCGACAAAAATAATCGTCGCGCAGCGTATAAGCACTATTCGCCACGCAGATAAGATAGCCGTGCTCGACCGCGGCGAGATGGTCGGCTTGGGCACACACGAAGAACTTATGAAAAATTGCAGCGTTTACCGCGAGATAGCTACCTCGCAGCTCAGCGCGAGCGAATTGGCGTAAGGAGGGGACTGACATGAGAAAAAATAAAGACGGCGGTATACGCACAGCCGTGCCGCGCCTTTCGGAATATCTGCACGGCGACATCGGCGTGGTGATCCTCGCCCTCGTCCTCGCGGCGCTCAGCGCGGTCATGACGATAATCGGCCCGAACAAGATCGGCGATATGGCGACGATAATGTCAGACGGTCTGCTCGGCGGCATCGACCTCGGCAAGATCGCGAAGATAGGCATTTTCCTCGCGGCGATATACCTGCTCAGCGCGCTTTTCGGCTTCGTTCAGCATTACATCATGGCGGTGGTAACGCTGAAAATGTCCTACCGTATGCGCGGCGAGCTTTCGGAAAAGATCAACCGCGTGCCGCAGAAATATTTTAACACCCACACGCAGGGCGACATACTCAGCCGCATGACTAACGACGTTTCCACACTCCAGCAGGGTCTGACAAACAGTCTGCCGACCATAATCAGCGCGGCAACGCAGTTCGTTGGCTGCCTTATCATGATGTTCGCGACCCAGTGGCGGCTGGCGCTCATCTCGCTGGCGGTAACGTTCGTCGGCATGGGATTGGTGGTGCTGATAATGTCGCGCTCGCAGCGCTTTTTCGCGGCGCGCCAGAAAAGTTTGGGCGAGCTGAACGGCTTCGTTGAAGAAATGTACTCGGGTCACGAGGTCGTCCGCATCAGCCGCGCTGAGCGCAAGGTGCTCTCGCATTTCGATAGCTTGAACGCCGCGGTCTACGACGCTAACTGGCGTTCGCAGTTCCTTTCGGGCATTATGCAGCCGCTCATGAACATCATCGGCAACATTGCTTACGTTGCGGTCTGCGTGGTCGGCTCTATCCTCGCGATGAACGGCACGATAGAGTTCGGCGTGATAGTTTCGTTCATTCTCTACGTCCGCCTTTTCACCACCCCGCTCACGCAGATAGCGCAGGGCATGACGAATATGCAGACGGCTTCCGCTTCGGCGCACCGCATTTTCGACTTTCTCGAAAGCGAAGAGATGGCTGACGAAAGCGAAAAGACCGCCGAGCTGCCCGAAATTCGCGGCAAAGTAAGCTTCGAGCACGTCCATTTCAGCTATCCCGATACGCCCGATAAGGTCATAATCAACGACTTTTCGGCGGAGGTTTGCCCCGGTCAGAAGGTCGCGATAGTCGGCCCTACCGGCGCTGGCAAGACCACGATGGTCAATTTGCTGATGCGCTTTTACGAGATCTGCAGCGGCGAAATAAAGATCGACGGCGTGCCGATAACCGAGCTTACGCGCGAAAAAGTGCACGAGCTTTTCAGCATGGTGCTGCAAGACACTTGGCTTTTCGAGGGCACGGTTCGCGAAAATCTGGTCTACAATATGCAGGGCATTACTGACGAGCAGCTGGAGCAGGTCTGCCGCGCCTGCGGACTGGATAAATTTGTACACTCGCTGCCGAACGGTTTCGATACCGTGCTTTCCGAAAGCGCCTCTATCTCGGCTGGTCAGAAACAGCTTCTCACGATAGCCCGCGCGATGCTGCAAAACGCGCCGATGCTCATTCTCGACGAAGCGACATCCTCGGTCGATACCCGCACCGAGCTGATAATACAGCGTGCGATGGACGAGTTGACGAAAGGCAGAACTAGCTTTGTTATTGCTCACAGACTATCCACAATAAAGAACTCCGACCTCATACTGGTAATGAAAGACGGCGACGTTATCGAAAGCGGTACTCACAACGAGCTGATGGAGCGCGGCGGCTTCTACGCCGAGCTTTACAACAGCCAGTTTGAGCAAGCATCGTAATATAAATATTTGAACACAAAAAAGCGGAGCGCTCGCAACTGAACGCTCCGTATTTTTTATAATTACTTTTCTTTGTTTTCGTCAGACTCTTCGTCCTCGGCGGTCTCCGCTTCGGGCTCGGACTCTTCATATTCCTCGGCTTCTTCCTCAGAATATTCCTCAGTTTCCTCTTCCGACTCAGCCTCTTCGTACTCTTCCGTATCGGCTTCGTCAGCTTCCGCAACTTCCTCTTCATCGCCCTCGGTATCTTCACTGCGGTCGGGCTCTTCAGGGAAGAAATCGTCGTCATCTATCGGCGTTTGCGGCTCTTTCTCAGGCTTCGGCTTGATATTGCTCCTCAGCGCGTAACGCTTGTACGGATTGCCGAATACGGCAAAATACTCGATTATCAGCGCCGCTATCGCTAGCAGCACCAACAAGAATATCACGAATTTCTTAGTGCGCTCCGAGCTGCTGCTTTCAATCTTGGTAACAGATGTCGCGTTCGTGTCGGCGGCGTTTCCTATCGTCGCGCCCGCTTCCGCAGCGCTCTCGGTCTGCGTAACAGCGCTCTGCGTGGAGATGACTAATCTGTAATATTTGAACGTGCCGTCGTTAAATTCAACAGTCATGTTGGTAAGACCCTCGGCGAGTGTGGATATGCCCTTGTCGTCAGCGGTCGCGAGCGAGCCGTCCTCAAAAGTCACGCTCTTTACGTCTTTCAGACCCAGCGAGCTGAAAGTTATCGTCTGGTCGCTTTTCGCAACGCGCAGCTCAGTGTACATCGACTCGTCAGCGGAAGCGTCGGCAGGAACAGCGCCCTCTATCTGGATTATCGTTCCATCGGCGGTCGCGGTTATCGACTGCGAATCTCCATCAAGTATCGAATTTACAGTTATATACAGCACAGACGAGCGCACGGTCGGGTCAAGTATCTGAAAATCTATCGTCAGATAGTCGCCGTCGTACTCCGAGCCGGCAGTGTTGGTGTAAATGTACTGAAATACGCCAGAGCCCATGTCGGTCGCGGCAGCCTCGCCGCCCGCTTCCTCGTGCACCTGATTGCCCGTAACTTTGAAAACGTCTGCGTCGTAATTTATCGTGATGTCCGCCGCGGTTATCGGCTTTTTGTTCTTGATCTTCAGCGCCGCCGAAAACTTCATGTCCTTGATCTTTGTCGGCGTCAGCGAAACCACTGTCGGGTGGTCTTGCGTGGGATCGGTGGAAGAAGTTTCCGTGTCGTATGTGCCGTAACCCGTGTAGGTGTCGTCGTATGTATAGTCCGTATCGGTGTTGTAATCGTAATTATAGTCGTTGTAATCGCCGTAGCCGTAATCGGTATTGTAGTCCTCGTAACCATAGTCGGCAAAAGCTGTAAGCGCGCCCGCCGAGAGGAAAACAGCGGCTGCTGCGGCGGCAATTATTTTTGATCTCATGCTACCAATCCTTTTCAACTTTCCTTAATTTGCGTTTCCACATACTTTAATTATACAATATCCGCCGCGCTATGTCAACCCCTTTTTTATGGTAATACGCTGAAAACGGCATATACGGCGGACAACTGTTAATCTATAGTTAATCAAAGCATTGCAATATGTTCTTATTATTGTGATAAAATATACTAAAATCTGTTTGTAAAAAGGAGATCTGCACTATGGGCGGACTTGATATTTTTAATATTTCCGAGCGCGTTTCGGGCTTTATGATGTTTGTTTTTCTGTTGCGTACAGTGCTGCTATTCGGCGGCATTTTAGTCTGCCGCTACGGCATTGTAATGCTTTGGGAACTTCGTCCCGTTCGCAAAAAGCGCTACTCTACCGTTGTCGAAGCCACCGTCACCGAGGTCACTGAGGAGAACCGCTCCGCTTCGATGAACCGCTACCTAATGCCGCGCTTCGAGTACGAGCAGGAGGGCGAGGTCAAGTACTTCATGCCGCGCGAGGCGTACCGCCCCTGCCGACTGAAACAGGGCGGAAAAGTAAAGCTCTGCATCGGCGAAAAGGGCAAATTCCGCACTATCCGCAGCGAGGTAACGCTCGCAAAAGCGCTCATCTTCACGATAGTGGGTCTGGCGATTGCTCTGCTGACAATCTTATTATAAAGGTATAGATTTTCCCGCTGACTTTTCACGGTCGGCGGGAGTTTTTTCGCTATGTTACAAATCAACAGTTTTTGTGCGGATTTTTGGATAATGTTACAAATTTGTTTCCGAGATGTAGAAAATTCGCTGAAGATGTGCTATAATAAATTTATATAAATAATCCCCGCAAAAGAGAGGTAATCAAAATGAAGATCAAAGGCAGTAAAATAGTGCATTACGCGTCGATAATTTTCCCCGCATTTTTCGTAATGTACTTCATGATGGTATTTTATTACCAAAACAGTATGTATCCGTTTGGAACACGTTCCCTTTCCTGGTGCGATATGTCGCAGCAGGTGGTTCCTCTGCTCAACCAGTTTAAGGATATTTTAGACGGCAAAAGCGGTTTTTTCCTTAACATGAAAAATTCGGGCGGAATGAACTTTTTCGGCGTGTTCTTTTTCTTTTTGGCAAGCCCGTTCACATTCCTCGTGAAATTTGTCGATAAGGCGGATATGATGATGTTCGCGAATGTCCTCGTTGCGCTGAAAATGTCGGCCACGGCGTTCACGGCTTCGCTCTGCTTCACACTCTGCCGCAAAAAGCTCGACCCATTTTCTGTAATGCTCCTCAGCGTGATGTACCCCCTTTCGGGCTACGCGATGATGTATTTTCAAAATATTATCTGGCTTGACATGATGTACCTTTTCCCGCTGCTGATGATCGCGCTGGATAGGATAACGCGCAGGCAAAAGCCGCTTATGTACATATTCGTGCTCTCATCAATGGTGGTAGTCAACTACTATATCAGCTATATGGTGGTAATTTTCATACTTCTATTTACAGTTGTGTATATTCTTGGAGCACACAGCCATGAATTTTGCAGCCGCGTCTGCCGCGATATACTTGTCGGTTCGGCGATCTCGGCACTGCTGACGGCAGTGGTCTGGCTGCCCTCGCTGCTCCAGTATTTAAGCTCGGGCAGGGGTGAAACTACGATAGTTGATTCGATAGTTGGCTCGGACTTCATCACCAATTTCTTTACAATTCTGCCAATGCTTTTCTGCTCAGCGTTCGCAATAGTGATAACCGTTACCGACATCGCCGTTCGCGGTGACCACAGCGCACGCAACAAACGCCTTATCCTCTTACTTGGCTTGACGCTGATACCGATGTTCATTGAGCCTATAAACAAAATGTGGCACACCGGTAACTATATGTCATTCCCGTGTAGATTTGGATTTATAACCATCTTCCTTATGCTCTTCTGCGCGGCATATTCCCTCGAAAAACCCGTTGATTTTAAGAAAAATTTGCCTGTCAACATCGCAGTGCTCGCGGTCTGCGGCGTTGCGGCGGCGCTGGCGTTCTACTACATGAACACCCTCGCCGACAAGAAAAAAGAGGAGATCAGCCGTTTCTCGCGCACCCTTTGGGGCGACCAAGAGTCGTTCAAATGGCTTATTTCGGTGTTCCTAATCGTGCTGGCAATATACGGTGCAGCACACTTTTTCTACCGCAAAGGCTTTATGCACAAGACCGTTTTCCTCTCGTTCTGCGCCATAGTTTTCGTTGGCGAGAGTTTTTTCAGCAGCGGCGTTTACATCGGCTACCCCGCGATGCATAATGAGGAGATAAACAAGAGCCAGTCAGAATCTTACGACCTTGCCGACCGCATTGACGACGACGATTTTTACCGCGTGAAATCCTATGCGAAATTTTACAATAACAACATGATCGGCGCGCTGGGTTATGATACCATTTCACACTACACCTCGCTGAACGACCGCAATTTTATGTTCACGATGAAGCGGCTGGGTTACAGCGGCGTTTGGATGGAAACTCTTGCCGTCGATGGCACGCGCCTTACCGACGCTATGCTTTCGATAAAGTACGAGATCAACGGCGGCTGCGACGGCAGCAGTATTATTTACCAGTCCAAAGCGGGACGTATCGAGCATCTGCCAAACTACCTACCTATGGGTTTGCTGACAGATAAAGGCTCATTGGACGGCAAGGAAGATCTGTCCGATGAACTTGACCGCATCGACGTTCAGCAATATCTGAGTGAAGCACTGCTCGGCGAAAACCTTGTGACAAGGTACGAGCCGACCGGTGAACTGACGAAAAAGGATGGCAAATACACTTTCCACACGGGCGACACGTTGACTTACGAATTCGATGTTGACGGCACCTGTGCGCTTTATGCGGACTGCTTCGATGAGCTTACAAATCATCTCTCCGAGCCTATCTTTGATGCGTTCGACATTTCAGTGAACTCATCGGTCGCACGCACAAATTATCCTAATTCGTCAAATAATGGTTTGTATTGCCTCGGCGATTTCAAGAACGAAAGCGTTAAAGTGACATTTAAATGCAAGAAAGACATAACCTGCGCTTCGTTCGGGCTAATGAGCATCGACACCGCGCGGCTGAAAGAGCTTTGCAAGTCGTCGCAAGGCGTTGGGCTTACGGATGTGAACAACGGCATGAAGGGCAGTTGCAAGCTTGATAAGGCGCAGACTTGCTTTGTTAGCCTGCCATATTCGGATAATTATACCATTAAGGTCAACGGCAAAATGGTCGATTACAGCCGCGCACTTTCCGGATTCATAAGTTTTGATCTCAAAAAGGGAAATAATGACATCGAAATAAGCTTTATACCGAAAGGATTTGCGGCGGGAGCAGCTATCTTCTGCATCGGACTTGCGGCACTCGCGGCGTACATTGTGTTGCGCAAGAAGCTTGAAAAGCCGCTGAAATGCGACAATGCGGCAAAATTCATCATGCTAGCGGTATCAGCGTTTGCGGCTTTGGTGGTATATATCGTACCAATTGTTATCTATATTGTTAAAATCACAACAAAATTCCAATAGGAGGCAGGCAAAGTGAGTAAAATTATCTGCGCGGCGCTGGCTGCGCTAATGATGGCGGGCGGAACGGTTTATGCGATGCTGCCCGAAGCTGCCGCCGTTGCTCAGGAAAAATCAGTCGTCGTTGACGAAAACAATGAGTTTGTGCCCAACGAATTTGACATTACTCTTTTTGGTGCAAACGGCGATGACGAGATCGACGACACGGATTATATACAAAATGCGCTTGATATGGTCGAATCTGACAGTGCCAAACAGCAGACTGTTCACATTCCGCACGGAGTTTACTACATTTCGCGCTGTCTGACGATCCATTCCAACACCTCGCTGATTTTGGATGACGGTGCGAAGATCATTCGCACGGACGAAAGCCAAGCTATGTTGAAAAATGCCGATGACAGCGGCGCGCTAGTCGGTGGTTACGGACACGCGAAAAACATTACCGTCAGCGGTGGTGAGTGGGACGGAAATGTAAAAAACCGTGAGAGTGCAAAGGCGCTTTTTCTCTTTAACCATTCACAAAATATAAATATATTAAACACATACATTCATGATTATTGCGGCGGTCACGGCGTGATCTTCAATGCTTGCAGTGACGTCGAGATCAGCGGAGTTGAACTTTCTGACTTTGTAAAATGCAAAAATATGGAACAAGGCGGCAGCGCATGGTATCAGGAAGCGATGCATTTTGACTATGCTTCGGAGGAGCAGGATTACGAGGGAAGTGCCGCTCCGTTGGATAATACCGGCTGTCGAAATGTTCACGTTGACAGCTGTAAATTTGAAGATCTGCCTGTTGCTGTCGGTACGCATCACGATTACAGCGCGCTTTACGGCGATAACATAACGTTCAATAATTGCGAATTTAAGGATATTAAATTTGCATGTATCAACGCTTACGGCTTTCGCACTATGGAGATAAAGGGCAACAAAGCCAGCAATTGCTTGACTTTCGCGAACCTGCGAAAGTGTCAGGGAGATGTCAGCAACAACAGCGTGAGCCTTGTCAGCAAGGCAACGAAATCTCAGCTTGCGGGCGTTTCTAAAGGTTACCAAATGCGCGTGATTGATTGCACGCTGAACATTTCGGGCAACAAGTTTGTCGGCGGTGCGTCAAGCGGATTGGTTATCTCAGAAAATTCCAACATTGAAATGTCGCAAAATAAGATCAAAAATGTCAAAAATTTCGGCATGAAGATCTCCGATTCAAGCCGTGTGGCTATGTCGTCTGATCTGGTCAGCGGCAGTGGTGAAACAGGCATCGGTGTTGTAGACGGCAGTGTTCTGACGATAAAAAATGCAAAAATATTAAACAACAAACAGGACGGTATCAAAGGTTCATTTGCCAAGAAGATCACGCTGAAAAATTGCACTATCAAGTCAAACGCACGCGGCATCGCTGTCAATGGCGGCATTGTCAATTGCACGTCCGGTAAGATATGCCGCAACGCGGGAAAAGAGATCGTCTGCGCGGCGGGCACAAAAGGAACGTTCAGATCAAATACGTTCGGCGGTGGCGGCAATACTATCGCGACTGGTTCAAATATCAAAATTACCGGCAGTAAATATTTGCTTGATGAGAGCAGCTTGAAGCTAGATAAAAAAATCTACAAATTCAAAGGCAAGGCGATAAAGCCGAAAGTTACTGTGACTTTCGCCGGCAAAACGCTTAGCAGTAAGAATTACAAAATCACTTATTCTGCCAACAAAAAACGCGGTAAAGGAACTGTCACAGTTATCGGCAAGGGCGCTTATGTCGGCAAACTTACTGCCAAATTTACGATCAAATAACTACCGTTACGGAGGATAGATTATGCTGAAGAATAAATTGACAGCTGCCGCGGCGGCAATGTGCATTTTGCTGTGCGGATGTTCAAATAATAAAGACATTGATTCGCAAACAACGTCCATAACTGACATTTCGATAACCGCTCAGCAGGTTTTTGACGCAGTGAAAGACAAGGACTACGCTGCTGACATGAATGCTTCCGCCGTCTTTGGCGACGATGTTTTTACTGCCAATTGTGAAAAGCTGTACGGCGAACCTGCCGAGAATTTTACCGACGGCGGCATTATGTACGTTTCTTCGGGCGCTTCCGCAGACGAGATCAGCATTTTGGCGGGTGACAGCGATTGCGAAAAACTTCTCAAAGACCGTGTTGACCGACGTGTGAGCGACTTTGAGGGTTACAAGCCCGACGAGCTGGATAAGATCATATCTGCCGAAGTTTTTGAATACGGTGGGCTTTGGATAATGATTATTTCTGACAAATCAGACAATATAAGGTCTGATATTCAAGCAATTTCGTAAATATTATTCTATCGGGCGGCGCTTGCCGCTCTTTTTTTGCAAAAAAATACCGCGCAGATAGTGTCTGCACGGTATTGTTATCTAACTTTTGTCAAGCTTACTTCTTTTTCTTGCTAACTATTGCAGAAGTTGCAAAGAAGATTGCTGCTGCCGATGCAACTGCTGTTACGCCTGTCTGCGGGCTTGCGTCCTTGTTTCCGCTTGCGGAAGAGCTGCTCGCCGCGCTGGAAGAAGCAGAGGAAGTCGCCGACGAATTTGCGCTCGAATCTGCCGCGCTTGATGTGTCGGTGGTCGCTTCGGAAGAGCTGCTCTCAGTTTCAGAGTTTTCGTCAGACGATGCGTCCGAATTGTCCTCGCTGGAAGTATCTTCCTCAGAACTGCTGTCGATCGGGTCGATGTCTACGTCGTTAACGCTCCAGCCGTAAAGCTCGGTTATCTTGTCCGCCAGCTTGTGAGCCGCTTTCGCGTGGGTCTTTTCCGAGGGGTGCCAGTCAGAGCCGAGTCCGTCCTCGAGGTTCTGAACGTCAAACTTCAGGCTGTTGATCTTCGTGTCGCCCGTTTCGTCAACGTACTGCTTCACAGCGTCCTCGATGGCAGGGTAGAGATCCTGACCCATGATGCCGAGGGTGCAAAGTATCTCGGAATTCGGGTTTTTCTCGCGTATCAGCTTGATGAGGTCAACGTATTCAGCGGTGAATGCTTCGATCCTGTCCGCCTTGCCCTTAGTGTACGAAGCATCGTTCGTACCGAGGTTGACAACTACCAGCTCGGGTGAGCTGCTGAAATCCCAGTCCACCTGCGAGATGTTCTTGCCGTCGATCCAGCCCCAAGAGAAGCCGACCTTGTCATAATATTTGCTCACGATGGAGTTTGAGTTTATTTTGTCGTTGCTTGTGTAGCCCGAAAGTACGCCGTAGCCGCTGTATGAAACCATGCTGTAATCCGAATCGAAAAGCTGTGCGGTCTTGTAAGCGTAGGTCTTTGTGCCGTCCTCAGTCGATGTTAAGAAATGGTCGTTCTCGCTCTTTCCGTCAACGCCGTATCCGCAGGTGATCGAGTCGCCGATGAATTCAATGCTGTGCGACTTGCTCTCGGTGGGCGAGATCGCGCCGTCGGCCTCTATCTCGTCGATGAGCACCGAGGAATTTGCCGACTCTGAAAGCTTTACAACGCTAACGGTGTGCAGCTTGTCCTCGCCGAGGTCAAGCGTTACCTTCTGCGGATTTTCGGTGAGCATAACGTCGTCAACTTTTTTGCCGTCAGCGAAAAATCCAATGCGCGCGCCCTCGGTAGCTGAGATGGCGTTGCCGTCGCCCGTGATGGTAATAGCAGTGGTGGTTCCTGTAAACTGATACTCAGCACCCGAAGCAGTCAGCGAGAACCAAAGCGATTCGCCGTTGTAATATGTACGTCCGAGCGTTTTCACGTTTTCAGTTGTAGGCTCGTAGGAAACCATTTCGCCGTCGGCGGAAACGCTCTGAGAGAGTCCGCAGCCGAGGGCAACAGCCGCCGAGCAAACTGCCGCGATTATTCTTGCCTTCATAATTCTTCCTCCATAATTGTATAATAAACTTTCATTTTGTATTATAACATATTTATTAGACAATTGCAATACCTTTCGTAAAAAAAGTTGCATTTTTTCAGAGAATATGCTATAATAGATTAGAAATATTTTTACGGAGATCAAAAAAATGAACAGAGATGTAATTGTTGAACGTTTAGCAAAAGAATTTGAAACTAAAAAAGAGTACGTCGCCAATGTCATGGATATGCTCGATAACGGCGATACAGTGCCCTTTATTTCCCGCTATCGTAAAGAGCTTCACGGCGATATGGACGTGCGCGGTCTTAGCGAAAGATATGAATATATGAAGAATTTAGAGGCGCGAAAGGAAACCGCTCTCGCGGCCATCGAAGAACAGGGGAAGCTAACGCCCGAGCTGAAAAGCCGCTTTGAAAACGCGCTCACCCTCGGCGAGGTCGAGGATCTCTATCTCCCTTATCGCCCCAAGAAAAAGACCCGCGCTTCCGTCGCAAAGGCGCGCGGTCTTGAACCCCTCGCCGACCTGCTGCTCTCAAACGGCAAAGCGCCCGCTGAGAAGCTTGCCGAAAATTTCCTCGGCGATGAAGTTCCCGATGCAGCCGCCGCTCTGAACGGCGCTTGCGACATTATCGCCGAGCGCGTTGCGGAAAATGCCGACATTCGCTCGATGGCGCGCAGCTACGTTTTCGAGCGCGGCACGCTTTCTGCCGCTCGCGCGACCGACGAGGATACCGTTTACGATAATTATTACGATTTTCGCGCCGCGCCCAAACGCATACAGGGTCACCAGTGTTTGGCTATCAACCGTGCCGAAAAAGAAGGTGCGTTGAAAGTCAAGATAGAGTCAGATTCCGACCGCATGATCGCGCAGATCGAGCACCGAGTTATCCCGCGTGGCAGCAATTACGCTGATATTCTCGACGCCGCCGTTACCGATTCCTACGACCGCCTGCTTGAGCCCGCGATAATCCGCGACATCCGCTCCTCACTCACCGAGCAGGCTGAGGACGGCGCGATACGCAATTTCAAGGTAAATCTGAAAGCGCTTCTAATGCAGGCGATAGTGCCCGACAAGGTGATAATGGGTCTTGACCCGGGCTATTCGCACGGCTGTAAGGTCGGCATAATCGACTCACAGGGCGCTGTTTTGACTACCGACGTGGTGTATCTGCATCAGAAAAACCGCGCCGCCGACCGCCTTTCGCAGCTCTGTAAGAAGTACGGAGTCGGCTGTATCGCGATAGGCAACGGCACGGCATCGCGCGAAACCGAGGAGCTGGCTTCGGGGCTGGGTATTGACTACGTCATCGTCAGCGAGGCGGGTGCTTCCGTTTACTCGGTTTCTAAGCTGGCGGAGGAGGAGTTTCCTGACTTTGACACGAACGTGCGCTCGGCTATCTCTATCGCGCGTCGTCTGCAAGACCCCCTCGCCGAGCTTGTCAAGATAGACCCGAAGTCGATCGGCGTGGGTCAGTATCAGCATGATCTGAACCAGAAAAAGCTTTCCGAAGCGCTCGCGGGCGTCGTGGAGGACTGCGTAAACAGCGTCGGCGTGAATGTCAACACCGCTTCCGCGCCGCTGCTCAGCCGAATCGCGGGTCTGAACGCCACCACCGCGAAAAATATCGTTGCTTACCGCACGGAAAACGGCGCGTTCACCTCGCGTCGCCAGCTTCTGAAAGTGCCGCGTTTGGGCGCAAAAGCTTACGAGCAGTGCGCGGGATTTCTGCGCGTTTCGGGCGGTAAAAATATTCTCGACAACACGGGGATCCACCCCGAATCTTACGAAGCCGCCAAAAAGCTGCTCGCTCTGCTGGGCTACACGACCGATGACGTGAAAGCCGAGCGGCTGGGCGACCTTGCTGAACGTGCCAAAAAATACAATGATAAAGAGATCTCGGAAAAGTGCGGCGCGGGCGCTGCGACCATGGCGGACATTGCGAAAGAGCTTGTGAAACCCGGCCGCGATATGCGCGAGGAGCTGCCGCCGCCCGTTTTCCGCAAGGGCGTTATGGGCATCGAAGACCTCGAGGAAAACATGGTTCTCGACGGCACGGTGCGCAACGTTATCGACTTCGGCGCGTTCGTGGACATCGGCGTTCATCAAGACGGGCTGGTGCACATCTCCGAGATTGCCGACCGCTACATCAAGCACCCCTCGGAGGTGCTCACGCCGGGTCAAAACGTGCGTGTGAAGATCATCAAGCTCGACAAAGCGAAAAAACGCATTTCGCTTTCGATAAAGCAGGCGAAGTAAGGAGGGCGCGCTGTGGCTTTGAAAAATCAGATACTCGCGATGCTTGAGCAGAGCCGCGGCGAACCGCTTTCGGGCACTGCGTTGGCGCGCGAGTTCGGCGTTTCGCGCAACGCGGTCTGGAAGGCTGTCAATGCGCTGAAAGCCGAGGGTCACATCATCGAAACGGCGGGTAAGCAGGGCTATCAGCTCGCGGAGGATAGCGACGAGCTGACGGCTGAGGGCATTCGCGCCTGCATGATCGGCTTTGAGAATATAAAAATATTAACCTATAAAGAGGTCGCTTCCACCAACGATGAGGCGAAGAAATTCTGCGTTGTAAACAGCGGCGAACGTGCGGTTTTCATCGCCGAAAAGCAGACTGCGGGCAGAGGAAGATTTGGCAGAAGCTTCTATTCACCCGAGAGCGGACTTTACCTCTCGGCAGTGACTCACCCCAACCGCACCATCGAACGCTCAGTGGTCTACACTGCGGCTGCTGCGGTCGCGGCTGTTCGCGCGATAACTAAAGTCTGCGGCGCAGAGCCGAAAATCAAATGGATAAATGACCTTTATCTGGACGGCAGAAAGATCTGCGGAATACTCACCGAAGCCGTCACAGACTTTGAAACAGGCGAAGTTCGCAGCATGATAACAGGCATCGGCGTAAATCTTTCGACTGAAAACTTTCCTGACGAGCTGCGTGAAAAAGCCGCGGGCCTTGGCAGGGGAGTGCGCCGAAATCAGCTCGCCGCGCAGATAATCTGTGAGCTGTACCGCCTTTCCGAGCTTGAGCCGAGCGCGTTTATGGAGGAGTACCGCCGCGATTGCTTCCTCATCGGCCGCGAGATAGTTTTCTTCGACGGCGAAAAAGAGCTTCGTGCGCTGGTGGCTGACATAGGCGCAGGCTGCGAGCTGGTGCTCGATATTGACGGCGAAAAACGCTCGTACATTCACGGCGAGATACGAAAAATAATCGGGGAGGATATAAAAATATGAAATACATTTTGTCGCTCGATCAGGGCACTACATCGTCCCGCGCGGTGCTTTTTGACGAAAACAGGCGCACCGCCGCGATCTCTCAGCACGAGTTCGCGCAGCACTTTCCGCGCGAGGGCTGGGTCGAGCATGACCCAATGGAGATCTGGTCGTCGCAGTACGCCGTTGCGGCGGAGGCGGTCGCGAAAAGCGGCGTTGACCCGCGCGACATCGCGGCGCTAGGCATCACAAATCAGCGCGAAACTACCATTGTTTGGGAGCGTGCGACCGGCAGACCTATTTATAATGCCATTGTTTGGCAATGCCGCCGGACCGCGCCGCTTATAGAGGAGCTGAAAGCGCGCGGACTGAGCGATATGATCCGCGAAAAGACCGGCCTTGTACCCGACGCTTACTTCTCGGCGACCAAAATTCGTTGGATCCTCGACCACGTTGACGGCGCTCAGCAGCGCGCGGAAGCGGGTGATCTGCTTTTCGGCACTGTCGATAGCTGGTTGATATGGAAATTAACAGGCGGCAAAACTCACGCCATCGACCGTACAAACGCCTCGCGCACTATGCTTTATAATATCCATGATCTGGATTGGGACGGCGACCTGCTGCGGCTTTTCAATATCCCGCGCGCCATGCTTCCCGAGGTCAAGTGCTCGGGCGAATACTTCGGCGAGGCGGACGTTTGCGGCGCTGCCGTTCCGATAATGGGTGCGGCGGGCGACCAGCAGGCGGCGCTTTTTGGGCAGTGTTGTTTCAACGCGGGCGATGCCAAAAATACCTACGGCACCGGCTGTTTTCTTCTGATGAACACGGGCGTGAGCTGCCGCGTCAGCGAAAACGGGCTTGTCACGACCGTTGCGGCGGGGCTGAAAGGCGCTCCGCAAAAGTACGCGCTCGAGGGCAGCGTTTTTGTCGGCGGCGCGGTTATCCAGTGGCTTCGCGACGAGCTTCGGCTTTTTTCTGAGAGCCGCGATGCCGAGTATTTCGCCCGTAAGGTCGAGGATACAGGCGGCGTTTACCTCGTCCCCGCATTCACGGGCCTGGGCGCGCCCTACTGGGATATGTACGCCCGCGGCACGATCGTCGGCATCACCCGCGGCACTAAGCGCGAGCACATTATCCGCGCTGCGCAGGAGGCGATAGCTTACCAGTCTGCCGACCTTTTCGCCGCTATGGAGAAGGATTCGGGCTGTAAGATCTCCGCGCTGAACGTTGACGGTGGGGCTTCGCGCGATAGTTTTCTTATGCAGTTTCAGTCCGATATTTTGGACAGAAAGCTTATCAAGCCCGTAGATCATGAGTCTACAGCGCTTGGTGCGGCGTACCTCGCAGGTCTTGCGGCGGGCGTATGGAAAAGTGAGGAAGAGCTTGCCGCGCAGCGCGTGACCGAGCGCGTTTACGAGCCTTCCATGACCGCCGAAAAGCGGGCCGAGCTGCTCGCAGGCTGGCACAAAGCGGTCGGCAGAAGCGCAGGCTGGGCAGAGAAATAAAAAAACGCGGCTGCTCCACACAAATACAGCCGCGTGATATTTTGGCAATTCTGCACATCATTTGTGCGGTGTTGCCTTATTTTTTGTCCCGCTTTTCGTGCGAGCTTTTTGCCGCCGTAACGGCGAGTGCTCCGCCTGCCAGCAGGGAAGCTAGGGCTATCCCCGCGCCGAGTCCGGTGTTCGGCGAGCCGCCATCGTTCGGGGCGGTGCTGTTCGGTTTCGGCGATGTGCTCGAAGCCGTGCCCGATGAACTTTTCGAGCTTGACGAACTTGAAGCCGCCGAGCTGCCGTTTGACGAGCTTGCATCTCCCGACGATGTGTCTGACGATACGTCAGATGAACTGCCCGAAGCGTCCGAATTATCTGAAGAATCGTCCGCCGCTTCCGTGCAGAGCACATAGAATGGACTTCCGTCCGTTTTGAACGTCATATCCGCGCTGCCGAAGTCGGTTAGCAGCCCGTTCGACGTGCCGTCGGTTTTCAGCGAAAATGTAAAGTCGCGCTCGGCGCTTATCGTCACCCTCACGCCATCGGCGGGGTAAGCCTCGCCGTTCTCCAGATAATAGATGTTGTAGGCGAGCAGGTTTTCGTACTTTTCGCCCATTACACCGCTTATCCAGCCTAGCGCTTCCTGCTCGGTTATTGGGTCGATTATCAGCCGCCGCGAGCTGTCCCCATCGTTTACCGAAACGTCCGTGCCGTCGGGCAGCTGCGCGCTTCCACTGCCGTTTTCGTCGAGAGGCACTTCGTTCCAAGGCGTATTTTCCGTGTATATCGCGTGTACATCGCCGTCGCCGCTCGGATTTTCAGCGTCCAGCCGCGCGTTTGCTGCATATGCCGTCAGCGACATACTTGCCGCTATCGCAGCCGCGAGTACAGCAGTGATCTTTTTCATTGGTCGCTCTGACCTCCTATCGTTGTGTTCAGCGTTGCCGCGCCTGCGCTTCGGTAGGTCTGCGGCTCGTAGCCCATGATCTTCAGCTTGATTTTCGTGCCCTGCGGCAGCTCGCGCGAGAGGGCAACGTACTTCACATACTCGTTCGGCTTTATCAGCCCTGTTTCGCCCAGCATCTCGCCGTTTTCATCGAGCACCCGCAGCTTTATCAGCGCTGTGTTTTCCTCAGCGTTCGTGAGGTACACCACCGCCTTGCCGCCATCTATAGTCACGTTTCCGCAGACCGAAAATCGGTAGCTCATGCCCTCTTTGTACGGCGAGCTGTACCCTAGATCTTCGGGAACGTCGGGCGCGCCCTGCTCGGCGGCGCTTTCAAATGGCGGGGGAGTAAACTTCGCCTTCTCTTGCGGACGGTTCAGCGCAAATATCATCACCGCCAGCGCCGCAGCGAAGCACACCGCCAGTATCGGCAGCAGCACTTTCTGCAAATTTTTTTGCTTATCCATCATAAGCCCCCTGAACTTTTATTTTGCTGTAACTACCCAGTTTTCGCCGTCTTTAGCAATCGTAAAGCTGTTTTCGTCAACGTAATTTGTCGGGTCGAAATCGTATGTGCCTGCACCGATAACAGTCGTTCCGCCCCAAAGCGCCGCTTCTCCGCTGACTACGCTGTTTCCCTTGAGTATCAGCGTGCCGGTGTTTTCAACGTGTATCGCAGGTACGCTCTCTTCTCTTACCATTTTGCAATCTGTAAGTGTTACGGTGCCGCCGCTTACTTTGACAGCGCAACTTTCAGATGAGATAAGTTCGCAGTTTTTCACATTAGTAGTTCCGCCGTTTGAATAAAGCGGCGTTCTGTGCGTATTTATTTTTCCGTTCTTGATCTTGCAATCGAAGCCATCATTTTCTAAACCGCCCTTTAAAGTGTGTCCGTTTAGGTCTATGTCAACATCTTTGGTCAATTCGCAAACTTCACTGTTAGGAATTTCAATATCGTTGGCAAATTTTATTTTTCCGCCTCTATCGAGCAGGGTTTCTAACTCCTCAAAGGTCACCGCCATCGTGTAACCCTCGCTGTCTACCTCGTATGCTTTGTGCTCAGCGATAGTTACCGTTAAAGTACCAAGCTTCTGATCTGAGTCAATGCTTCCCCCGTAAATGCCGAAGTAGTTTACAAACTGCGGCGCATTTTCAGGCTCAGTTCCCTCAGCATTGTCAAGCAGGAATACATTTTTGTATATCATGTGCTCCAGCCCTGCAACATCTGATTTGAAAGAGTACAGCGCCTTGATCTGCGCGTTTGAGTGGTTGGTCACGGTTATAGACCTTACAGCGTCAGTGATTTCTTTTCCCCAACTGCCTTTGGTAGTGTCATACTCGTGCGTATCGGGGTTCCAAGTCTTGTCGCCGTCGGTGTATGTAAACGTCATATCGTCCCAAGTGACGTCCACCGCGATGATAGTTCCCGCGCTGGTTCCCGCAACGTATTTTCCTTTTACCTCTATCTCCTCGTCAGCGAAAGCCGTTATAGATCCCGCCGAAAGCGCCAGCGCGAGTATAAATGCCAGTTTCTTTTTCATGGTTACCTCTTTCTTACGCCAGAATGTTTATAGTAATAGTACCGATCTTTCCGTCAGCTGAGATTCCCGCTCCGCTTACGCTGAATTCTATCGAGTCGCTCGGCGCGTTCTCTACCGCAGTGCCCTCCGCACTTACGAGCGAAAAGCCGTCCTTGTCGAATTTTCCGCTCAGTCCGTCTACCGCCGAGCTGAACTCAGGTTCTACCGCAATGTCGGTGTTCGAGTGGTTGGTAACAGCGATGGTCTTAGTGTCCGCCGACCACTTGCCCTCGGTGCTGTCGTACTTGTGCGTGTCGGGGTTCCATTCCTTGTCGCCGTCGGTGTATGTAAATGTCATGTCGTCCCATGTAATGTCATACCTGTAAACAGTTCCGCCATTGTTTCCCGCAACGTATTTTCCGTTTACATCTATCTCCTCGTCGGCGAATGCCGTTATAGATCCTGCCGAAAGTGCCAGTGCCATTATAATTGCTATTGTCTTTTTCATGATAAATTACCTCCGATTATTATTTACTACCCAGTACGCATCTTCCTGAGTAACTGTTAAATTGTTCGCGTCAACGTATTCCGTAGGGTCGAAATTGTATCTGCCTGAATAAACGTTAATGCTTTTATTATTTACGATCTCGCCCTCGATGCTCACGTTTTCGCTTATGTTTACTGTTCCGTCGCTATTATGAAGCGCTTCGCCGCCTGTATTTTTTATCGTGCAGTTGCGAATGTTTACAGTTCCGAACAAATTGTCCAGCGCGATACCCGATGTAGTTTCTATCTCGCAGTTTTCGATATTCAGCGTGCCCGTGTGCACATACAGCGGGGAGCTGTTTTTGTATATTTTTCCGTTGCGAATAGTGTAGTCGCCCGTGTTGTCGATATATATCGAGCCGTTAATGGTAAAGTAGTTTAGGTCTACTACCGAGCCGTCGGTCATGTTGATAGAAACATCTGTAAGGTCGTTCGTCAGCCTTACTTTCGCATTGCCGCCCTCCAGCGCTTCATTCATTTCAGCTTCGCTGCCGACCAGTGTGTAACCATAGGCGTCGGTGGTAGCGGTTATCGTTACCGTGATGTTGCCGAGCGCAGAGTCGCTCTCGATAGCCGTGCCGCTCACGCTGAATTTTGCCGAGTCGGCAGGCGCTTCGGCGGGCGTTGTTCCCTCTGCGGTCACGAGCTTTATCTTGCTTTTGCTGAATTCCCCTTTCAGCCCCTCGATGTTTGATGTGAAAGCGAGGTCTGCTTTTATGTCCGCGTTCGAGTGGTTGGTAACGCTTATTTCCTTGCTCTCTGCCGACCAGCCGCCCGCAGTGGCTTCGTACTGGTGCGTTTTGGTGTTCCATACTTTGCCGCTCTCGGTGTACTCAAAGGTCATGTCGTCCCACTTTATGTCCGCCGAAACGGTTACATATTTGCTGTCAGTGTAATTCGCCGATACCTGTATTTCTGTCGGCGATGTGCCGTCGTTCGTTTCTGCAAAAGCGGTTATCGAGCTTGTGCAGAGCGCCAGCGCCGTTATAAACGCCGTTTTCCTTTTCATTTTTTAGCACCCTCCTTTCCTTAATTATTCGTACTCGGCAAAATGTTTATCTTTATCACGCCCAGCTCGTTCGTGCTGCTGTCTATCGCCGCGCCGCTCACGCTGAAATACGTTTTCTCCTCAGCTTTCCCGCCGACTTCAAGCACGCTCTCGGTAAAATCTCCGTTCAGCCCGTCTATGTCCGTATCAAACTCCAGCCGCGCGGTAACGCGTGTGTCGTTGTTGTTCGTCACGGATATTTCTCGCTGATCGCTGTACCACATATCCGAAGCGGTGCTGTATGTGTGCGTTTCGGGGTCCCATATCTTGTGGCCGCCGAAGTATGTGAAGTTCATCTCTTCCCACGATATGTCTACCGAGATCTCTGACCCCGTATCTGCGTTCTCTTCGGCAGATACAGCCGCCGCCATGCTTGCCGTAAGCACCGCCGCCAGCAAAAGCGCCGCTTTTTTCTTTATATACCGCATATCATGCCTCCGCTATTTTTCCGTAACAAACCAGCCCTCGGTGTATTTACGCACGTCGTATTTGCTGGTGTCAACATACTCCGTAGGGTCGAAGTTGTATTGACCCCTTTCGGCGCTAATCGTTACTTTGTCGGTGTCGTTTTCTTTGTATATGCCGCTGTCTATTGTTATATTTTGCTTGAATGTCAAACTGCCCGGCAGGTCTTTCAGCCCTATGTTCGCGCCGTTCAAGCCTTTTCCCGTAAATGTTGAGTCAATTACCGCTACTTTCGCATTGTCTATCAGCAGACCGTAGTTATCATCGCTTTCCAGCTCAAGATTTTCCAGCATCAGATCATTGCATCCTGCCGCGTATACAGCGCTTGCATTGCTGCCACTGGTTTTCAGCGTACCGCCGTATATTGATCTGCAATTTCCTGTCACCTTGAATATCGTATTATTCGCTGTAATGGTGTGTCCATATAATCCAATATCGCAAGGCTTCGTTATTTCAATAGTTTCGTCCAGCGTCATATCATTGCTGAGAACTATATTACCGTCTTTCTGTACAGCCGCTTTAAGTTCTTCCGCGGTGGATACTGATGTTATATTAGCATAGTTTTCATATATCGTAACGAATATCGAGCCAAGCTTTTCGTCCTCTTGTATCGCTTCGCCGCTCACGCCTATTTTTATAGTCGTTTTAGGCGCGTCGGCGGGTGCAGTGCCCTCAGCGGTCGGCAGGCTTACAATGTCTTTGTCGATGCTGAAATCTACGTCCTCAAGCTCCGCGTCGTAATCCGTGTAGATCAGCAGACCCGTGTTAGAATGATTTGTGATGTTTATGTTCTTAGTTTCATTTGTCCAGCCGCCGTCAGTAACCTCGTAAGCGTGCGTGTCGGGGTTCCATACCTCGTCGCCGTCCTGATATGTGAATGTCATATCGTCCCATGTTACATCTGCCGCTATTACAGTACCCCCGCCGCTTGCTGCGACGAATTTGCCTTTTACCTCTATGTTCGCGGGCGATGTGCCGTCGTTCGTTTCAGCAAAAGCCGTCATCGAGCCCGTGCAAAGCGCCAGCGCAAGTATAAAAGCTGTTTTTCGTTTAATGTTCATGGTGTGCTCACCCCGCTTACTTAGCCGCTACTACCCAGCTTTCGCCGTCCTGCGTGATAGTAAAAACCTCAGCGTCTACAAAGTCCGTCGGGTCGAAATTGTACGTTCCCGCGAGGATATTTGTGTTTATCACCTTGTTCGCGCTCTTGTATATTTCTCCCGTAAAGCTGTTCGTTCCGCTGATGTATACCGCGCCGTTGTTATTTATGAGCGAGTAGTTTCCGGCTTCGTTGATGAGCGTGCAGTCTGTTATGTTTACAGTTCCGCCCATAACATATACAGGCGTAGCTTTGGTGCTCATGTAGCAGTTGATGAGGTTCGTAGTGCCTTTCTGCGACATTATAGTTCCGTCAACGTTGAGTATCTTGCCGTTCTTTACGGTAACTTCCGAGTTGTTGTTCATTATCTGACCCGTTATCGTGTGTCCGTCGAGGTCTATAACTACGTCCTTTTTGCAGTTTATCCGGCTGCTAAGAGTTATATCGCCGGTGAGCTTTACGCTGCCGCCCTGCGCGATGGCGTCTTTCAGCTCGGCGTATGTGGCAGCTTCCTTCACGATGCTGCTGCCGTCGCTTTCAGAAATAGTAACGGTAGCCGTTCCGACCTTAGTCATTTTGGTAACGTCGCGCGAAAGCTCGCCGCTGAGTGTAAGCTCGGTAGTTTCGGTAAGGCTCGCGTCGTCGTAAGTCTTGCCTTCAGCCGAGGGAAGCTCGAAGCTTTCTTTTGTAAGCTTGCCCGTTACTTCGCTGTATCCCGCCAGCGACTTGTATGTAACGTCTGCCGCAATGGGCGTGTTCGAGTGGTTGGTAACGCTTATCTCGTTGCCGCTCGCCGACCATTTGCCCTCGCTCTCGAGGTCGTAATCGTGTTCGTCAACGTTCCAGATCTTCGAGCCGCTCACGCTGTAAGTAAACTCCATCTCGCCCCATACTACGTCGGCGTAAATGGTCTTTTCGGTAACGATGTTCTCGATGTACTTCGCCTTTACTCCGATGTCCTGCTTGCCGCCGTTCTCCTCGATGGCCGCCGCAAAAGCGGTGGTGCTGAGCACAGAAGCGAGTGATAACGCCAGTGCTAAAGATATAGCCTTTTTCATGTGTGTTTCCTCCTAAAAAGTTGTATTTTTATTTTTCGACCGTAACGGTAATTTTCGCTACGGTATCTACCATTGCCTTTTCGCCCGATTCAGGGTCGTAGCTGAGCACGCGGAAATCTGCGTCGGTGTATGTGCCCTCACTCAGCTTTTTCTCAGCGCCGTCTAAAAGCGCGAGCTTTTTCAGCCTGTTGCCCGGCTCTATAGTGCCGGACTGCGCTACTATCTCGCCGTTTATCTCTATGCAGAGCACTATGTCCTGCGTAGATCTGCCGGGGTGGGTGTAGTTCAGATAAGCCGTTTTGTCCGCAAGGCTTATGGTCACGCTGCTGTCGTATTCCAGCGATATACCGCCGCCGCCGTTCGGTACGTCCAATTTTTCGCCGTTGTCTGAAAGCGGCTCGGCGTTCTGCTCAGCCGCCTGCGGCGCGTAGTCGGGGATGAGCACCTGTTCCTGCGTGTTTCTGAAAAACAGCGCCCATATCGTTACGCCTATGCAAACTGCCATGCCTATTATCAGCGCGATTATGATAAGCCTGCGCTGTTTCTCCTGCTTTTCACTTTTTTCCATTGCGTAAATGACCTCCTTTATTTCAAACAGCGTGAGAGAGCTTTGTCTACTACCTCCGCCGTCACCGTTTTTGCGGTGAAGTACCTGCAATTTATCCTGTATGACTGCGCGCCGAAAGCTTCATCGTCGGCGAACCATACCAGTGCCGCTTTTGGGCATACATCGTGCGCCGCTATGGCGGCTTCCATGCCTTTTGCCCCGCGCTCCGCCACGAATATCATGTCAGCCCCGCCTTTTTGCAGAGCCGCTATGTAGTCGTCGGTGCTTTCGGGCAGAATGAATCTCATCAGCCGAAACTGCATAAGCTCAGACATCTGAATGGCGTGCATTATGTCATACTTTTTGCCAAAAATTATAATATTCAATATGCCGCCCCCTTTCTGACGTGCAATTTAGGTGGGTTTATTAACAAATATTATATAGTTTAATAACCAAAAATGCAATCCTTTTTACTCGAAAGGTTGGAAAGTTACTCAATCGGTCGCGCAAAAAAATGGTCGCAATACTTGAAAATATTAAAATAATGTGATATAATCATTATGGAAAATTGTATAACAAAGGGTGATCTTCAATGAACATTGCACTTGTAGATGATGACAGAGAGCTGCTTGAAAAGCTCCGCGTGCTGATGATCCGGCAATTTGCCGAGGTTTCAGACCGCCTTTATAATATCGATACTTTTGAGAGCGCCGAGGAGTTTTTCGCAGACTGGTCGGCTGGCAAGTACGGGCTTATCGTGCTGGATATTTATATGGGCGATGCCAACGGCATAACCGCCGCCGAGCGTATCCGCGAAACTGACAGCGATGTGCGCATAGCTTTCTGCACATCGTCAAACGAATTTGCTACCGAAACTTACGGCGTAAACGCCAGCGATTATCTCCAAAAGCCGATAACCGCCGAAAAGGTAGCCCGCCTGCTGCAAAAGGCGAATTTCGAGGAGATAGAAAAAGAACGCGCCGTGCAGCTTCCAGACGGGACATACCTGCGCTGCCGAAATATAATCTACGTCGAATACTGCAACCACAAGCTTACATTTTATCTGAAACATGGCGAGCCTTACGGCATCTACTGCTCGTTCTCAAAAGCTGAGAGCCTGCTCGCGCCGTGCGGCTATTTCTTCTCGCCGACCAAGGGACTCATCATAAATTTTTACGAGGTCGCGAAGATAACCGAGGATACCTTTATAATGAAGGAAGGCTCGGCACTGCCGATAGCGCGGCGAAAGGTCAAGGAAGCCAAGGCGCTTTACAAGACGTTTCAGTTTGAAACTCTCAGCAGGGAGGTAGAATTCTGATGAGCGCGGCAGAGATGGTGATATACTCGGTTCTAAGTTATCTGCCGTACATAGCGCTGGCGCTTTTCCCGTTCAAAAACGACCTGCGGTTCTCAAAGCGCATAACTGTACTGCTGGTGATAGTCTCGGGCATATTTCAGATACTGATAGGTCTGTGGGCGGGTCTTTGGGGCGGCAATTCCGCACTGCTGAGCTTTATAAGCACGGTTACATACTTTGTATTTTACTTCACAGTCGTAAAAGTGCACTTCGGCAAAACGCTTTTTACACTGCTTACGCTTTCAAACATAGCGAACTTTGTGGTAATATCCTCGAAGTGCATAGAGGGCGCGCTGTTCCCCGAAAACGCTATGCAGGGATACCGATGGAGCTTTTCGCTGATAATGGTCTTTGTTCAGACGGCGCTGCTGATACCGCTTTGGTTCTACATTCGCAGCACATATACCACAGTTATGGAGAAAGATGCTGCGAAGCCGACATGGCGCTTTCTCTGGCTGATACCCGCGACATTCTACGTCGAGTGGTATTACCATCTTTACAGCAACAGCGGAAAGTCTTCGCTGGAGCTTGCACTCGAGCCGGGAAGTACGCTTTTCCTTTTCATCATAAACCTAGGCGCTGTATTTATTTACCACATGGTAGTCTGCCACATCAAGGCGATAGAGGCGAACATAGAGCTTTCCGAAAAGAACCACGCTCTGCAAACTCAGCATTTGCAGTATGAGAATTTGCAGGAGCGTATCGCAGAGGCGCGGCGTTTTAAGCATGATATACGTCACAACGTTCTGACGGTTCTTTCTTTTTTAGAGGACGAGAAGTACGATGAGGCAAAAAATTTCCTCGAAGCGTATAATCTTTCCATGCCCGATGACCGCAGCGTTTGCTTCTGTAAAAATTATTCGGTGAATGCGATCTTGCTCTTCTTTGCACAGCAGGCGAAGGACGCGAAGATAGATTTCATCACTGCGGTAGATGTGCCCGAGGACATCGGCATTTCGGACAACGTTATCTCGGTACTGCTCGGCAACCTGCTTGAAAACGCAGTAGAAGCGAGCAGCAAGGCGGAAGAGGGAGACCGCAGGGTAACGATAAAGAGCGTCTGCAATGGCGGTACGATACTTTTCAAGATCAGCAACACCTATGTGGGCGAGCTTGTGAGAAACAAAAGCGGGCTTTATATGTCAACGAAGCATTCAGGCAGCGGCATAGGCTTAGCCTCGGTGCGGAATATAGTGAAGCAAAACGGCGGAATGTTGAAAATTTCCGATACAGGCGGCGAGTTCGCGGTAACGGTAATGCTAATGCAGGAATAAAAAAAGAGATCGAGCGCTAGTGCTTGATCTCTTTTGATTTTTGCATATGAAAAAAGCGTAATCGAGTTTATTCGATCACGCTTTAGTTATTGGTCGGAGTGACGGGACTTGAACCCACGGCCTCTACCACCCCAAGGTAGCGCGCTACCAATCTGCGCCACACCCCGACGACTTTAATATTATAGCACATAATTTCACCCGTGTCAACAATTTTTGCACGGAAATTAGTTAATATTCAGTAAATAAAAATGCGGAATATTATTAACTGCAATTTTCACAGCACTTGTACGACAAATAATAGATTTTGTCCGTATAAAGTGTGTATTTTTTATTATTTGTAAGAAAAAATACATAAATCCATAACAAAATACGCCCTATATTGCTGATATAATGTATATATAAATATAGTATAGCGCCGGTTTTGTCGCTTTTTCAGACTTTTTACAAACATTATACAGCGCTCTGCCTTGTAACATGCGCATTTTTGCGGTATAATAGCATTATGCACCGCTTTTACATAGCGCGGCGGCAGTTCAGGAGGAGATAATATGCCAAAAAACACCGATAAATACATTTGTTACGTCAATCGAGAGCTTTCGTGGCTCAAATTTAACGAACGCGTGCTCGAAGAAGCTGAGGACGAAAGCGTGCCACTGCTCGAAAGGCTCAATTTCATCTCGATCTTTCAGAGCAATCTCGATGAATTCTTCATGGTACGCGTTGGCGGTCTGCATGACGCCATGCTCGTTTCCGACCGCTCGCGCGATAATAAGACGGGCATGACCCCGCAGGAACAGCTTAGCGCTGTTCTCGCACGCGCAAAAAAGCTGCTCAAACGCAAGGACGAGGCTTACTCGCGCATCATGGCGGAGATCGACACTCGCGGCGTGCGCGTCGCCCGATTTTCAGAGCTTAACGAGCGCGAGCAGGAGTATGTTCGCCTGAAATTTGAAGCGGATATTCAGCCGCTGCTTTTCCCCGCGCTTATCGGCAAAAAACAGCCTTTCCCATTTCTGAAAAATAAAGAGGTCTACGGTATCGCCGTGCTCCAAAGCAAAAACGGTAAACGCCGCCTGGCCATCGTTCCCTCGATAACTCTGCTTTTCCCGAACGCTATCGAGATACCGCCCATGGCTTCCTCAAAGGGCACTGTTTATATGCTCACCGATGAGATGATCCTGCACTTTTTTGCCAACATTTTCCCGGGCTATAAGGTCATCGAAAAGTCGCTGATAAAGATAATCCGCAACGCCGATATAGATGAATCGCGCGTTTACGATGAAGATCTCGATTACCGCGACCATATGGCTGAGGTCATCAAAATGCGCAAAAAGCTCTGCCCCGTGCGCCTTGATATGACTCGCCGACTTAGCGACGGCGTTGTGGAAGAGCTTTGTGAATACCTACACCTCGAGAAAAAGTGCGTTTTCACCAGCGATTCTCCGCTCTCGCTCGACTTCGTAAAGACTATTCGCGAAAAGCTTTCCGACGACCCCGAGCTTAGCTATAAGCCCCGCACTCCGCAGAAATCTCCAGCCCTCACCGACTCTGCGATTATCCCGCAGGTGCTGAAAAAAGACGTGCTGCTGCACTATCCGTATGAGAGTATAGCACCTTTCCTTAATATGCTCAGTGAGGCTGCACGAGATAAAAATGTTATCTCTATCCAAATGACTCTTTACCGCCTTGCCCGCCATAGTAAGGTAATAGAAGCGCTGGTCGAAGCTGCCGAAAATGGCAAAGAGGTCAACGTTTTGGTAGAACTGAAAGCGCGCTTTGATGAAGAAAATAACATAAACTGGTCTAAACGCCTTGAAAAGGCAGGCTGCCGCGTTATTTACGGTATAGATAGGCTCAAAGTTCATTCCAAGATCTGCCTTATCACTCGCAAGAGCGGCAAAAACGTTCAGTACATCACGCAGGTCGGCACCGGCAACTACAACGAATCTACCGCGCGGCTTTACACCGACCTTTGCCTTATCACCGCGAACAGCGATATTGGCAAGGAGACCGCCGAGGTATTCCGCCGCCTGCTGATGGGCGAAACTATCTCAGAAACAAATCTGCTCATGGTAGCGCCGCACTGCCTGCAAGATAAAGTGATAGACCTTATCGAGCGTGAAACGGCAAAGGCGCGCGAGGGCAGGGAAGCCTACATCGGGCTGAAGCTCAATTCGCTGACCGATAAGAAGATAATGGAAAGCCTGATAGAAGCTTCGCAGGCGGGCGTGAAGATCGAAATGGTCATTCGCGGTATCTGCTGTCTGCGCCCCGGTATCGAGGGCTACACCGAAAATATCCGCATTGTGAGCATCGTCGGCAGACTTCTCGAGCACTCGCGTATATACATTTTCGGCAGCGGCGATGACCGCCAGATCTACATAGCCTCCGCCGACCTCATGACACGCAACACTTTGAAGCGCGTAGAGGTAGCCGCGCCGATACTTGACGAGCATCTTAAACGCCGCGTTGAGCAGATTTTTACCGCCATGATGAGCGACAACACTTCGGCGAGAGTTATGCTGCCCGACGGTACTTACGAGCGTCAAGAGCCTGTCGGCGAGCCTTTCAACGTGCAGGAATTTCTTTATGATACCGCTTATAAGGCGGCAGGATCTCGAAAATCTAAATAATACCAAAAGCGCGGCTTCGGCTGCGCTTTCTTTTATTTACAAAAAGTTTTTTTGTAATCGTTATTGTAAACGTTTAAGCCCGCGCGCGCCTATTGCATTTTTTTTCGCGATATAGTATAATATATTTATCACAAATAACCATGAAAGGAAACGTAATATGAACGAATTTGAAACTAACAAAGCTTATGTTACCTCGAGATATGAGGAGCTTATCAACCGCAAAAACCGCAAGGCGGACAGCTATAACGGCATTTATGACCGCTATGTAAATCCTGTGCTTACCGCCGAGCACGCGCCTATCATCTGGAAATACGACCTTGACCCCGCGACCAACCCGCACTTTATGGAGCGCCTCGGCATAAACGCTGTGCTCAATTCGGGCGCTATCTATCTCAATGGCAAATACTGCCTTGTGGCGCGCGTTGAGGGTAGCGACCGCAAATCTTTCTTCGCAGTTGCCGAAAGCGACAGCCCTACCGAGGGTTTCCGTTTCCGCGATTATCCCGTTATCCTGCCCGATACCGAGCCTGACGAAACCAACGTTTACGATATGCGCCTTACTCAGCACGAGGACGGCTGGATATACGGCGTTTTCTGCTCTGAGAGCAAGGATACTTCCGTCAACGACCTTTCCGCGGCTACCGCGCAGGCGGGCATAGTTCGCACTAAAGACCTCGTTACATGGGAGCGTCTGCCGAATTTGAGATCTAAGTCGCCGCAGCAGAGAAACGTAGTTCTCCACCCGGAATTTGTTGACGGCAAATACGCTTTCTACACCCGTCCGCAGGACGATTTTATAGAAACAGGCTCGGGCGGCGGCGTTTGTTTCGGTCTTTGTGATGATATCACGAACCCCGTTATCTGTACCGAGGAAAAGGTCATATCCCCCCGTCGCTACCACACCATAACCGAGGTCAAGAACGGCGCGGGCGCTGTTCCGATAAAGACACCCAAGGGCTGGATACATATAGCGCACGGTGTAAGAAACACCGCCGCAGGTCTGCGCTACGTTATCTACGTTTTCGCGACCGACCTCAACGACCCCTCTAAGCTTATCGCCGAGCCTTCGGGACTTTTCATCGCTCCGCACGGCGCTGAGAGAGTCGGCGACGTTTCAAACGTTTGCTTTACAAACGGCGCTATCGTCCGTGAAAACGGCGATGTTTACATCTACTACGCTTCCTCCGATACCCGCGTGCACGTTGCTTCGACGACTATCGAGAAGCTGATGGACTACACTTTCAACACTCCGTCTGACCCTCTGCGTTCGGTAGACTGCGTAAAACAGCGCTGCGAGCTTATCGAGAAAAATCTGAAATTCATGGGCAAGTGACCTCGTAAAATAGTAAGACCTCCGAGCTTTTCGGAGGTCTTTTTTGTTTGTTGAGTTTTTATTCCGCGCTTTCAGCAGCGCTTTCCGCCGCGCTGTCCGTATCGCTGTCCGCGAATGAAGAGGTTATCTCCATATCGGGCGTGATGATTCCCGGCTCGTATTGCAGATTGAAAAGCTTCCAATGTCTGCCGACCTTGCCGACGTAGAAATTCATGCGGAAAGTTTCTTCGCCTTTTGAGCCTTTGAATGTAACGTCGGTGACTACCAAATTTGCCTCGCTTATGTCGGGAACAGTGCCGTAGGCTTCCTTGTAGCCGTCTAAACTGTACTCGGTAAGCTCGTCGGCTCTCTGTATCTTCCAGCCGATGGTGAAATCGTCGCCGTAGCTCTCTGCAAAATCGGCGGCAAAAGTTTCCATGTATTTCTTGTCGCCCATTTCGGAAAGCTTGAGGTCGCTCTCGTAGTCTTTCTGCATCTCTTTTGGGAAGCAGGAGCTGTATTTGTCGAAATCGCGTTCGTTTATCGCCGTCAGGTATTTGTCTACAACGTCGCTGCTCTTCTCGCTAAAGCCGATAACGCCCGTGCCGAAAAGCGTGCCTACCACGATAAGCACCGCCGCGATAGCCAACACGATCAGCAGGCGAACCATCTTCGGGTCGCGCTTTTTCTTGCCGTTTTTATCGCGCTGAGCCTCTTTCAACTTTTTGTAATGTTCTTCCTTTTCTTCAGCTGTCATAAAGCGCACCGGCTTATTGGTCTGGTATTTCTTGACGGCTTTTATTTCGAGGTCAGGGTCGCCGTAGCCGCAGTGCTCGCAAAATTCGCCTTTGTACTCTTTGCCGCATGATTTACATATTTTAGACATTTGTCAAATTTCCTTTCGCTAAGTATAGAAGTATTATACCACGTTCCAGAAATTTTTTCAAGTGTGCACGGCAATTTTTTTGCAAAGACTTGTAGCACTGCGATCTATCTCAAATTTTCTTTCATTTTGCACTTGACATATCTGCTAAAATATTGTATCATAAAATCAATTATCTGAAAAGCAACTATTTGTCATGTAGATCATTGCAATTGCAAATGGAAAGGCGTTACAAAAAAATGGTGGAGCGCCGTGCATCGTACAAGATTTGCACAAAAAGACCATCGGCGAAAGCAGGAAGAGATATATGTTTCACTCTGCACGATGGAAAAGCCGCACCGCCCGCCGTGCAGCGTTTTGCTGAATATTTAGACCACAGAAACGATAAAAACGACCTAGATAAGGAGATGGAAAAATGAAAATAGGCTCGATCGGCTACAACCACAGCCACGACAGATCATTCGTAATGGACAGACCAGCAGGCCAGGGCGCATGGCTGTTTTTGCTAGTAAAATCAACCGCTTTGTTCGAGTTAGACGGCGTTCGGCAGAACGTTGCGGCGAACTCCTGCGTGCTCATTTCGCCCAACACGCCATGTATGTACACCGCCCTAGATGATAACTACACCGACGACTGGTTCTACTTCTCGGAAGAGGTCGGCGACATGGATCATTTTGCAAAACTCGGGCTGCCGATCAACCAGATTGTGCACCTCGGGGCGGTGGAGGAGCTGAGTCAGATAATGCACATTTTGACATATGAGCACTACTCGGCAGACGCCTTTCACGAAGAGATCGAGCAGCGCTATCTCGATATCCTTTTTATGAAGATCGGCAGGTTGATCGCAGACAAAAAGCATCTCTGCACACGCGCGTTCGCAAAGAAAAATGACAGCTTCACGCACATTCGCAGCCGCATTTACACCCAGCCCGATTCGGTCGGCAGCGTTGATGAGCTAGCCGCAGAGGCGGGGATGAGCCGCTCGGGCTTCCAGCATATGTACAAAAAGATGTTTGGTGTGAGCGTTATTGCCGACGTAATAACCGGCAGGGTCGAGCGCGCAAAACGTTTATTGACATCGACCACGCTGACGGTCGATGAGATCGCCGCGCGGTGCGGGTACTCCGGCTCGTATACCTTTATTCGTCAATTCAAACAGCGCTGCGGCAAAACGCCGACAGCCTACCGAAAAGGTCTCTGACATATCGCCGTCCGTTTGCGCTGGTGGATTTTGCACAAAATGATACTAAATTGAGCTTGTTTTGATATTACATTCGTGCACAAAATGTAGTATACTATTTGTAGAGAAATTATACTGAGGTGATCAATATGCCAAATCCTATCCTGCCGCTTTGGGAATATATACCTGATGGAGAACCGCGAGTTTTTGGCGACCGCGTTTATCTTTACGGCTCGCACGACAGAGCAGCCAGCGACGTTTTTTGCGATTTTAAATTGAAAGTTTGGTCGGCGAGCGTGGATGATCTTAATAACTGGACTTGCCACGGCGACAGCTTCAAGACCCGCAGCAGCGGCGACCGCAAGCCTGATACGCCATGGACTGACCACGAACTTTTTGCCCCCGATGTTATAGAAAAAGACGGTAAATATTACCTTTACGCATATATTGTGGGTTCTAAAGGAGCAGTTGGTGTTTCAGACCGTCCTGAAGGCCCGTTTGAACTGCTTTCCAACTATAAATATGATACAAAAGTGGGCGATGATGGTATTTTTAACGATGCTGGCGTGTTGGTAGATGATGACGGAAAAGTCTATATCTACTACGGATTTACCGAGTCGAATATGAACGAACTTGACCCCGCGAATATGTACGAAATCAAGGCGGGCAGTTACAAGCGCCCGGTGATCGACGACACAGAGAACGTTCCGCAGGAACAGCGCTTTTTTGAAGCCAGCTCGCCGCGAAAGATCAACGGAAAATATTATATGATTTACTCGCCCTGCGTCGGAAGCCGACTTGCGTACGCGACCTCCGACTCGCCGAGAGGCCCTTTCATATACCGCGGATACATCATTGACAACGGCGTTGATTACCCCGGCGGAAATAATCACGGCTCGGTCTGCTGCATAAAAGGTCAATGGTATGTTTTTTACCATAGAATGACAAATAGCACAATAATGAGCCGACGTGCTTGCGTCGAAAAGATCGAGATCCTGCCCGACGGAACTATCCCGACGGTCGAAATGACCTCGCTCGGGTTTGAGGATTCGCTCGATCCGTACAAACTCACACCCGCCGAGATCGCGTGTGTGCTGAAAGGCGGCTGTTTTGTCACTGAGAAGGACATTTTCACGCGAACTGTTACCGACATCACCGACAGCTGTATTATTGGTTATAAGTATTTTGATTTTGGTGAAGATTTTACCAACGATGGAATGACGATGGCGATGAAAATCAAAGGCGGCGGAGCGAAGTGCCGCGTGCGCGTTCTGCTAGACGATCCTGAAAATGGCGAGGAGATCGGAAGCATACAGATCGGCACAAGTGACGGCGTTTACACGGCAAAAACGGCGAAAGTTATTGGCAGACACGCACTTTATTTCGTTGTCGAGCACGGCGTTGAGGGCTGGACGGCGCAGTATTTTGAGGGCAGAAGGCTGTTTGAACTGGAAGAATTTGTGTTCATGAAATGACGAAAAGATGAAGAACAAGAAGATCTGTGCGCTGACGGCTTTGATGGCAACAACAGCCTTGCCGATTTGCTGTTTATCCGCTCCTTGCAGAAGTACGCTGAGAACGATTTGATGACTAGTAGTATAATATATAAGACCGCCTGCAATATATCAGACGGTCTTTATACTTCATATTGATGTGCATATTTCATTCAGCATCTATATGTGGTATTATATTAACAAATATGCGATTGCTGAGATCAACATCAATCCAACTCCGCATGACAATAAAACTATTCCTGCGGTCTTTGCAGATGTCACTACCTTATCTATATATGCACATTTCGGCTTTTTCGGGTCATATATCACCTTTACATCGCTGCCGATATACCATACCTGCTCCCCAAGCACCCTGTAATTGTGATATATGCCCGTCGTGTGGATATGAAATATATCATTTTCGGATATATAAAATCCGTCGCCCTGCCCAAATACCTTTTCCATTTCGGGCGTGCATATATTAGTCGAAACTACGCCTTTGTAATGTCTGTAAGCCGTGTATGTCCTGCCATTCACGCTGAATTCTGCGACAGGCGCGACAGACTTTGCGTTAGACCCGCCAGCTATGCGGTGTTTTATAACTTTTCCGACCGTTTCAGCTGTGCATCTCCTGCGCAATGATCTGCCGCGCATGAAAAACGGCAGCGACAACAGCGCTGCAACAAGTCCTGCCGCGCCTACACATATGCAGCCGATAGTATTTGCGTCCATATATCTTCACCTCGAAGATATTATATCACAAACTTGCTTTAGTGTCAAGCTTTTACGGGTTGACAGGCACGAAAAAATGTGCTATAATAGCTTTTGAAATTCGGGATCGGATGATCTGATGATATCAAATAAACGTTCGGTACCTAAAATAGACCATCACAATATCGCTTTAAAGTGATATGTATATTTGAAAGGCGTGATATATTGAATGATCCTATAAAAGCATTGACAAAAATGGATCGACTGCTTTGGATATGCTCGCTTGCCGCTGTTTTTTTATCGAATATCCTGCCGGGTCAGCTTGACATATTGACATTGGCGGCGGCGCTGATAGGTGTTACATCGCTGATATTCGCGGCAAAAGGCAACGTTTGGGCGCAGATATTGATGATAGTTTTCAGCATATTGTACGGCATAATATCGTACAGATTCAGATATTGGGGCGAGATGGTAACATATCTCGGCATGACATTGCCTATGGCGGTGTGGTCTATGATAACGTGGATACGAAACCCCTCTGCGGAAAACGGCTCGGAGGTAGAGATACAGCGGCTGAACCGAAAGCATATCGTGGGACTTGTGATATTTACCGCGGCGGTAACTGTGGTATTTTACTATACCTTAAAAGCGCTCGGTACACCAAATATGGTATTCAGCACTATTTCAGTAACCACAAGCTTTCTGGCTGCATCGCTTACGATGCTTCGCTCATCGTATTACGCGCTGGGATATGCCGCAAATGATATAGTCCTAATAGTTTTGTGGATATTGGCGTCGCTGAAAGACCCTTCATATATACCCGTTGCGGTCAATTTCAGCATATTTTTCCTAAACGATATGTACGGTTTCATAAGCTGGAAAAAACGTGAGATAAGGCAGGCGCAGATAGCTTGATATACATGAACGCAGTTGAAAAAGGCTGCGTTTTTTGCTTAAAAATATAGTAATGATCGTTGCTTGATTCTCTTGATTTTCACATTGCATTGTGCTATACTATAATATGGCGGAGCGGGGGCGCTTCGCTATTTATGATACAATTTTTAGGAGGTATTTTCTATGACGCTTGAAAATGTCATTAGAAGAACTGCCGCGCTGATAATTTGTGCGGCGGTGTGCGTCGGCACAGCGGGCTGCGGCAAGTCCGATAAAAAGGCTGACGAAACAAAGGAAAGCGGCCCTTCGGCAAGGGTCACGGTAGATGGCACAAAATTCATGGTCGATGGCAAACAGCTTTGGATCAACGGCGTAAACACCCCGTGGATCAACTGGAACGATTTTACAGGCTCGATGGACACCGATGCTTGGGAGCAGACTTTTACTCAGCTCGAGGCTGACGGCGTGAACTGCACCCGTATCTGGGTCAACTGTGCGGGCGAAAATATCGTTCGCTTAAAAACAACGGGCGCAATTAAAAATATCAACGAGAACCACTGGAGCGACCTCGATAAGCTTTTCGAGATGGCTGAAAAGCATAAGATCTACGTTATGCCGACCATCACATCATTCGACCACTGCAAGGGCGAGAACGGCAGCGGCGAAAAGTGGCGCGCTCTGCTCACCAGCAAGGAGAATGTTGACGATTTCGCTGAGCAGTACGTCAAGGAATTTTGCAAGCGCTACAATGACAATGAGTACATCTTCGCGGTCGATATTATGAACGAGCCCGACTGGGTCCACGAAAATGAGGAGTGCGGCCAGCTCGAGTGGGACGACCTCAGCTACTTCTTCGGCAAGTGCGCGGCGACTATCCACGAAAATTCCGATATGCTCGCGACCGTCGGCATGGGTATAATCAAGTACAATTCCGCCAATTACGAGGGCAACGTTATCGCCGACGATACGCTCAAAAAGCTCACCGGCGATGATAATGCTTATGTGGATTTTTATAGTACACATTACTATATGTGGCAGAAGCCGTACTTTGGTTTCCCTTTCAACGTTACCCCGCAGGAGTTCGGTCTTGACGATACCAAGCCTTGCCTCGTCGGTGAAACTTCCAACGATGATTCGGGCGAGTGCGGCTACGAGCTGACCGAAAAATATGAAATAGCTTACGAGAACGGCTGGCAGGGTCTTATGGTCTGGATGGAGCGCAAGGAGGACGGCACATGGTATGAATATGGGCTGACTCAGGCGGCTACTTCTGCCTTTGCTGAAAAGCATAAAGACCTCGTTTATCCGCTCGGCAAATAATAAAATTTGAACATACTTTTCAGACCCTGCAGAGCTTTTTGCGGGGTCTTTTTTAGCCCTCTGAGATAATAAAATATTCACAAATTGTTATGAATATACTGTTTGTTTCATTCGTCAAAAGTGCTATAATGTGTCTTAGAAAAATGTTGCTTTTTAACGTTTTTCATAATAGATCGGAGGTTGATTTTTTATGATGGGAAGACTCAGAGCAATGCGCGAGCCGCTTAAATATGTTCAGGGAAGAGATGCGCTGCTGAAATTTCAGGAAGAAATGGGCTATATGGGCAAGAGATGGCTCTTTGTATGTTCAAACAGCGGCTATAAAGCCTGTCATGATAAGATAGAGAAAAGCTTCGGCACGCTCGATGATTACAGACGTTACGAGATCTTCGGCGGTATCTCCAGCAAGGGCGAGATCGCTAAGATGGAGGCTATCGTTAAGGAAGACAAGATAGATACCGTTGTTGCGGTAGGCGGCGGAAGCGCTGTCGATACCGCTAAGGCTACGGCTTACTACACCGGCAAACACATCGTTATCCTGCCTACCGTTGCCGCTACCGACGCCCCCTGCACAGGTCTTTCGGTAATTTATAATGACGACCACAGCTTTGATAAATACCTTTTCTACCCAACTAACCCCGACGCCGTAATGGTAGACACTACCGTTATCGCAAACGCTCCCGTTAAGTTCCTTATCGCGGGCATGGGCGACGCGCTGGGTACATATTTCGAGGGCAGAGCTTCTATCCGCACCGAGTCTGCCAGCCTCGAGGGCACGGGCATCACTCGTGCAGGTCAGGCGCTCGCAAGACTTTGCTACGATACCCTTCGCGAGTACGGCAAGCAGGCTGTTGAAGCTTGCAAAGTTCACGCCGTTACCCCCGCCCTCGAAAATATCATCGAGGCTAACGTTTATCTCTCGGGCGTTGGCGCTGATAACGTCAACTGCGCCGCTGCACACTCTTTCTACAATGGCGTTACATCGCTGGGCATCAAGCACGCCGACCATGGCTGCTGCGTAGCTCTCGGCACGCTTGTTCAGCTCGTTCTCGAGGGCGCGTCCAAAGAGGAGTTCAAGGAAGTTCAGGACTTCTGCATCGAGGTAGGTCTGCCTGTAACTCTTGAAGAGATCGGCGTTACCACCCCCGAGCAGATCAAGACCATTTCCGAAAACGCTTGTATCCCCGGCGAAACTATCCATAACCTCGCGGGCGATGTTCAGCCCGTAGAGCTTTACGACGCTATCATGCAGGCTGACGCTATGGGCAAACTTGCACTCGGCAAATAATTTTTCAAACAGCAAAAATTTCGGGCAGAGGTCAATTTCCTCCGCCCGATTTTTTATTTTGTCGCAATAAAGAAGACCCACGGAAATCTGAAAATTATCTCGCCGTTTGTCAATAAAAAAAGACCTCCGTCAGTAACGGAGATCTTCAAGAAGGGAATAGGCGCTTTTAAAAATGGGGTATCATAAGTCATTTTCTCGTTGCGCCAAATTATCAAAAAAAACCTGTCTTGCTAAGTTGTTTTCTTTCCCTAATACTATTGTATAATTTTTTCGTGCGTTTGTCAATAGCAATGTCATGAACTGCTGGGGAAATGTAAAAACTCGCACGAGCCGCTGGTAAAATTATAGAAAAAGCACTGCTTCTGTCTGTCAAAAGCAGTGCCTATGTACTATTTCTTATAGTCCTTTACAGGTCTTGGCATATACGATAAGACCCACAGGTATCGTTATAAGCTGAGAGATCGTGAACGTAACGTTCAGCGAAAATGAGAATTTTAAAACGTAAAGATCTATCGCCACGTTATCTATCCCCATGCTTTTTCCCCAAGCCAGCCAGCTCAAAAAAGCTACGTTCCTGCCCAGGTAGGCAAGCGCCGCGCCCAAAATTATTGCCGCCAGCATGAAGAAGATGAATGCAAAAGTTTTTTTCAATTTTCTCTCCGCTCCTTATTTTCTTCTCGAGGAGCTCCTGCGCTTGTTGTCCATGACGTGCTTGAGGTCGGAAAAACGCTCCTCGCTCGAAGCCTTGAATTTCGCCATCATGTCCTCAAAGTCCGCGTCGCCCGAATTTGTTCTCACGTCGTATACAGGGGGCGGGTTTTTAGCAAAGTCCTGCGGCTGCGGTCTTTCGTAAGTTCTCGCGCGGCGCTGTACCTGTCCTCTTGCGCCGTCGTTCTGCTGGCGGTGATCTCCTCGTTCGTTTCTGCCGTGGTTCTGTCCGCCCTGTCGCGCGCCATCTCTCTTGAAATCGCCTCTGCCGCCGCGGTTGTTGAACTGCTTTTTCTCGGGCATAGGCAGCGCTTTCTTTATCGAAAGGCTTATCTTTCCGTTTTCACCCAGCGCCAGTACCTTCACCTTTACGGTCTCGCCTTCGGTGATGTGGTCTTTTATTTCACTGACGTAAGTATTGGCAATCTCGGAAATATGTACCATTCCCGTCGTGCCCTTCTCCAACTCAACAAATGCGCCGAATTTCGTAATGCCGGTTACTTTTCCTTCGTAAATTTTTCCTACTTCAAGCTGCATATTCTTTTTCAATACCTCTCATATTTATTTAACGCCCGCCGCTACTGTAAAAACGGGTCGGAGCGTGCTTCCCAAGGGGTTCACTGCGCTTCTACTACGTAAAAGCGTCTTTCGTTAGGGTAGGCGTAGCCCAGCTTTTCCACGGCTATCCTCTCCATATATTCCGTTTCGTCCTCGCTCGCCAGCCTGCGCGAATACTCGTCGTTCAGCTGTTTCGCTTCTGAGATCTGCGCGTTTATCTCGCTGCGCTGCTGCTTTAGCTGCGCTATCTGCACCTGCTGCGAGATTATGGTAACTATCGAGTATATCACGAGGATAAATGCTGCAAATCCCGCAATAGGCCCGAAAATTCCCGCGCCATCTTTTTTCTTTTTAGCGGACCTTACAGCGTCGTCCGCGTAAGTTTTACTTTTCAATTTTTTTCAACTCCTGAATTTTTACACAAAAAGCAGCCGCGTATGAAACGCTTCTGCCGTACTGCCGCTTGTATGAAGATACAGTTTCTCCGTCAGTACCTACATCTATAATTATATCTTTTTCGCGGCGAAGTTTCAAGTGCTTTTTTGCACTTTTTTTGATTTTTCTGAATTTGGGTACTTTTTCACAAACATTCGTCTGCTTTTAGCTGATATTTTGTGCATAGATCTGACTGCCGGCTTAGCCGCCGCGCCAAAAACCGCCGCTGCCCCGCGCACGGCAAATCTGCCTATCGCGAAATGCCAGCCCGCCGCGCCGCCTATCATGCCCAGCAGCACGAATCCGCGCAGATAATTCGTCTGCGCCAGCGTGAATACAAAATACACCGCGCCGAACATCAGTGTGTAAGTCAGGTCGCAGATCAGTCGCACCGCCGCAAAGTTTAGCAGCCGCGCCACTATCTGAAAAAGCCCGTATATCAGCCCCATAGCCGCGCCCGCCGTCACCGCCAGACCCAGTATGTCCAGCTCTGCCTGCGTGCCCAGCTGCATTGGCGTCATGCCGCGCCTCCCTTACTTAAAGAGCTTGCCCAGCAGCCGCAGCCGCTTCGTGGCATTTTTGTCGCCGTATATCAGCGCCGTTATGCTTCCCTCTATGGTCAGGCTGCCGCTCTCTACGCTCATCTCGTTGACGTGCAGGTCTTCGCCGTATATGCAAAGCTCGCCGCACTCGGTAAATACGCGTATCTTTTTTTCGTCAAAGCTGTCCGCGTCCGTAACGCCCGAAATGCTCAGGCTGCGGCAGTTTTGTAATATCAGGCTGTGTCTTTCTCCGCTGTTTTCGTTCATATGATTCACCTCAGTTTATCATATGCCGCAGCTTTGAGATTCATTCGGTTTTTTTAAGCTTAGCTTTTGCCGATATTCTGGTGATATTTCTTTATGTGCTCTTTCAGCCTGTCAAATGATGTAGAGCTGATGGCGTGCTCCATGCGGCAGGCGTCCTCCGCGGCGGTCTTTTCGTCTACGCCTAGGCTTACCAGCCAGTCGGTCAGCACGCGGTGGCGCTCGTAGATGGTCTCTGCCACCTGTCTGCCATCTTCTGTAAGCGTTATGTATCCGTTTTCGTCAATGAGTATAAATCCGCCCTCTTTTAAAATTCCCATAGCGCGGCTTACGCTTGGCTTTGAAAGCTCCATCTCGCGCACGATGTCTATCGAGCGCACCTCGCCGTGTCGGTTAAAAAGTACCAGTATTGTTTCCAGATAATTTTCTCCGGATTCATACAGCTTTTTCATTTCTGTTTCCACCGTCCTTTCAATAGTGGTCTTTTATCCTATGATATAAAATTCTACCAAGAACATATGCCTCAGGCAATAACGCACAACTACCGCCTTCGGCTTTGTGCACGTCTTGCTTGCGTTTTTGCGAAGCCAAAACAATTTTCCGTCATAGTGCCCTAAAACTCCTTGACTAACGCCAGTTAGCCTGCGTCGCTTTAAAACACTCTTACGAAAAATTTGACGGCGCAATACGCACACAATAGTTGTGCGTTATTGCCTTTATATTTTAACATATTTTTCACTATTCGTCAACCATTTAAACGATAATTTTTTTGCTTTCGCGACATTATTCGCTCTTGAAAGCCTTGATGATCTCCGCCGTGCGCTCAATGTCCTCCGCCGTGTGCGCGTATGATACGAACATCGCTTCAAACTGCGAGGGCGCGGCGTATATGCCGTTTCTCAGCAGATGCCTGTAATATTCCGCGTACTTCTCCGTGTCGCAGGCGCGCGATTCGTCGTAGCTTACTACCTTTTCGCTGTTGAAAAATACCGTCATGAGCGAGCCGCAGCGGTTCACGTTCAGTCCAGCCGACTTCATAGCTTCCTCCAGCACTGCCGACTTTTTGTTCAGAGCTTCGTAAATATCCGGCGTGCTCTCTATCTGCTTTAGCGTCGCGATTCCCGCCGCTACCGCGCATGGGTTGCCCGAAAGCGTGCCCGCCTGATATACCGAGCCGAGCGGCGCTACGCACTCCATTATCTCGCGCCTGCCGCCGTAAGCCGCCAGCGGCATTCCTCCGCCGACTATCTTGCCAAGCGTTGTGAGGTCGGGCGTTACGCCGTAAAGCTTCTGCGCGCCGCCGTCTGAAAGGCGAAAGCCTGTTATAACTTCGTCGAATATCAGCATAGCCCCGTGCTCGGCGGTAATGCCGCGCAGGAACTGCAAAAAGCCCTCCTTAGGTGGCACAACGCCCATGTTCGCCGCGCATGGCTCTACTATCAGCGCCGCAATCTCGCCGCCGTGCTCGTCAAAAAGCGCGCGTACCGAGCTTTCGTCGTTGTACTTCGCCAGCAGAGTGTCCCGCGTACAGCCCTCGGTGACTCCCGCGCCTGATGGTATCGACTGCGTCATAAGTCCCGAGCCTGCTTTTACCAGCAGTCCGTCCGAATGTCCGTGGTAACAGCCCTCGAATTTGATTATCTTATCCCTGCCCGTAAAGCCGCGCGCCGCTCTTATCGCGCTCATCACGGCTTCCGTGCCCGAGTTTACCAGTCTCAGCATTTCCATAGAGGGAAAGTGCTTTCTGATGAGCCGCGCCAGCTCTATCTCGCTCTTGTGGCAAGCACCGAAAGTCAGCCCCTTTTCGCATGCGGCTTTCACGGCTGATATGACTGGCTCGCAGGCGTGCCCGAGTATGTTCGGCCCCCATGAGCAAACGTAGTCGATAAATTCGTTGCCGTCCTCGTCCCATATCCGCGAGCCTTTCGCGCGCTCGATGAATAGGGGAGTAGTGCCTACCGAGCGGCAGGCGCGTACAGGGCTGTTTACTCCGCCCGGCATATATCCGCAGGCTTCGGCGTACAGCTTTTCCGATCTTTCAGTTACCATCTTAGTCGTCCTCCCTCAGCCATTTTGCAGCGTCCAGCGCGTGGTATGTGATGATGATGTCCGCGCCCGCGCGCTTTATAGCCGTCATGTTTTCCATTACTATCCGCTTTTCGTCTATCCAGCCCAGCTTCGCCGCCGCCTTTACCATCGAAAATTCGCCGCTCACGTTGTAAGCCGCCAGCGGCAGATCTGTCATGTCGCGCGCTTCTCGCAGTATGTCGAGGTAGGGCAGTGCGGGCTTTACCATCACCATGTCCGCGCCCTCTTCGATGTCGTCCGCTATCTCGCGCAGTGCTTCGCGGCGGTTGGCGGGATCCATCTGGTAGGTCTTTCTGTCGCCGAATGAGGGCGCTGAGTCTGCCGCGTCGCGGAAAGGCGAGTAGTAGCCAGACGCAAACTTCGCGCTGTACGACATTATCGGCACGTCGATATATCCATTCTCGTCAAGCGCCGCGCGTATCGCCGCCACTCTTCCGTCCATCATGTCTGAGGGCGCAATGATGTCCGCCCCCGCTTTTGCCATGCTTACAGCCATTTTGCTCAGCAGTGGCAGCGTTTCGTCGTTGAGTATCTTTTCGCCGCAGATAACTCCGCAGTGTCCGTGGTTAGTGTATTCGCAAAGGCAAACGTCGGCGATCACTATCAGCTCGGGATAATTTTTCTTGATGTACCGTATCGCCTGCTGGGTAACGCCCTCGTCGCAGTACGCTTCGGTCGCAAATTCGTCCTTGTGCTTCGGTACGCCGAATATCAGCAGTCCCGCTATCCCGCTCTCCGCTATCTGCGGCAGTATCTCTTCCAGCCTGTCGATAGAGTAGCGGTAGACCGTCGGCATAGATTCTACCGGCGCGGTCATGCCCTCGCCCTCCTCGACGAAAATCGGGTATATCATGTCCGCCGCGCTCAGCCGCGTTTCGCGTACCATTTTTCTCATTGCGGGCGTAGCCCTCAGCCTTCTGAATCTTCGCATTTTACTTCCTCCAAGATCTTTTCGATTATTCCGTCAGCCGTGCTTTCGCGCGGTATCGCGATGTTTTTTACTCCCTGCCGTTTCAGCTCCGCCGCGGTCACTTCGCCTATCGCAATGGCTTTCGCGCCGCCTAGCGTGCCGTTTCCGCTAAAGAAATTCCGCGCGCCGCCCGCGCTCGTAAATACCGCAAAGTCTGCCGAAACAGCCGTTCCGCCGCCGTAAATCGGCTCGTAGATGTTTACGTCGTCAAATTTTATACCTTTATAAATAAGCGGCGCTGTAAGCTCGGGCGAGCCGTCGCTAGAGCGCATTATCAGCAGTTTTTCGCCGTCCGTCAGCCGCTCCGCGAGCGTTTTGCCCAGCTCCGCCGCCGTGAATTTTTCGGGAACTATGTCGGCGTAAAGCCCCGCTTCCGCCAGCCGCTTAGCCGTGCCGCTGCCGATAGCCGCGAGCTTTATCCCTCTCAGCCGCCGTATGTCTATCCGCTTTTCGCGCAGTTTTTTGATGAATACATCCGCACCGTTCGGGCTTGAAAGCGCTATCGCCGAGTAGTTTTCCAGTTCTGCGAACGCCCTGTCTATCTCGCCGCCGAAAAGCTCGCGCGTGTCGAAATCCGCCGCTCTGAATGCATATGCGCCGAGGTCGGTGAACGCGCCGATAAGCCGTGTGGAAAGCGCAGGTGTCGCCGTTATCGCGATGCTCTTCCCGTAAAGCGGCGGCGCGCTCTCAGTCGAAAAGTCAAAAGCCGCTGTTTCGCCGACTACGATCACAGCGGGCGCTTTCATCTCCAAACGCTCGCTCTCCGCCGCGATGTCTTTCAGCATAGCCCTTGCCACACGCGCCCTTGCCGTCGCACCGCTCGATATTACCGCCGTGGGCGTTTCGCCGCTCATGCCGTTCTCGGTCAGCCGACGCGCTATCTCGGGCAGATGTTTCAGCCCCATCAGAAATACCAGCGTGCCGCCGCATTTCGCGTAGCTTTCAAAATTCTCGGGCAGCAGATCGTCTGCCGTGTGCCCCGTTATTACATGAAAACTCCGCGCCGTTCCGCGGTGTGTGACGGGTATCCCCGCAAGTTCGGGCACTGCCACGCACGATGTCACCCCTGGCACAACGCTGTACGCTATCCCCGCTGCCCTCAGCGCCAATATCTCCTCGCCGCCGCGCCCGAAAACGAATGGGTCGCCGCCTTTCAGCCGCGCTACGTTTCGCCCCTCGCTCGCCTTGCGCACCAGCAGTTCGTTGATCTCCTCCTGCTTGCTCGAGTGCCGCCCCGCACGCTTGCCGACGCATATCTTCTCCGCCCCCTCGCGGCAGTTGTCCAGCAGACGCTCGTCTATCAGCGCGTCGTATATCACGGTGTCGCACCTCTCGAGCGCACGCTTTCCGCGCAGTGTTATGAGGTCGTAGTCGCCGCAGCCTGCGCCGATAAGCGTTACTTTGCCCTTCATAGCTTCTCCGTCAGCTCCTTTGCAAGTGTGTATCTTTCGCCGATGCCGCTCTCGCCGCGCACTTTTCCGCCGCGCCCGTCTGAGATGATGCCGCTTATCGCGCCGCCGCGCACCTCGCTGAATACTCCTATCGGCGAAGTGCAGTCAGCGCTCAAAAGCCGTATAACTTCGCGCTCGAATTCAAAACAGCGCATGGTCCTCTCGTCTGAAATTATCGCTAGCACTTCCGCCGCCGTGCTGTTCGCCTTGCATTCCGCCGCGATGATCCCTTGACACGGCGCTGGCACAAATTCGTAGCTGTCCAAATATTCGTACTTGTAACCGCTCATATCCAACCCAAGCCGTTTTATTCCTGCCGCGCATAATATTATCGCGTCGTACTCGCCCGCCGCCAGCTTTTTCAGCCGCGTGTCAACGTTTCCGCGTATGTCGGCAAACCGCGCGTTTGGGTACACCTCGCGCAGATTAGCCCGCCGCCTGCCGCTTCCCGTGCCGACGGTGAAGATCTCGTCCCGCGCAAATTTCCTGCCCGCGCTTATCAGCATATCTCGCTGGTCGCCTCGCGGCAGTACGCCGCCTATCTCCAGTTCCGCTCCAAGCTCCAGCGGCAGGTCTTTCGCGCTGTGCACTGCTATGTCTATCTCGCCGCTTTGCAGCGCCGCCTCTATCTCCGCGACGAATACGCCTTTGCCGCCTATCTTCTCGAGCGGCTTGTCGAGTATCCTGTCGCCGCGCGTGGTAAACGGCACTATCTCCGCCGCCGCGCCCGCCTGCTCTAGCGCCGCTTTCACCATTTCCGTCTGCGCCATCGCGAGCGCGCTCCGCCGCGTACCTATTTTAAATGTCATCTTCTGTCCTCTTTGTTTCACAAAATTTTTCAAGCTCCGCAAGGCTCGGCAGATCGCCTTCGCTGCTCATGCAGATCTCCAGCGCCGCGCTCATAACGTCCCTGCGCTGCTTTTCCGTCGGAAAATTCGTCTTTACAAATTCTCTCAGCTCGCCCATCAGCGCACATATCTCCGCCGTCCGTTCGGTGATCTTTTCCTCTAAGCGCCTGCGTATCTCCGCCGCCAGCGTAGGGCAGTTGCCCGCCGTCGATATGCCTATGGATACCTCGCCGCGCTGTACCAGTGCAGGGAAGTAGAAAGAGCAGTTTTCGGGGCTGTCTACCGCGTTGCATAGCAGCCCGCGCTCACGGCAAAGCGCCGAGATGCGCTCGTTCAGCCGCTCGCCGCCCGCCGCCGCTATTACGAACGCTGCGCCGTCAAGGTCGCTCTCGCAAAACTCCCTCTCGCGTATCTCTATCCTGCCAATACCGCGTATCTCGGGCAAGATCTCGGGCGCGACGACCGTTATCCGCGGTTTGAATGGCATCAGCTTTTCGATCTTCCTCAGCGCGACTTTTCCAGCGCCGACTACTAAACAGCGCGAATTTTCTATGTTCACAAAAAACGGGAAATATGGCATATTTCAGTCCTCTTGATATGTTTTTACTGTTTCGATGACCTGCGCGAAAGCCTCGCTTGTCAGCCGCGAGCGCAGACGGTAGAAAAATTCCTCCGCCCCCGCCGCTTTCAGTTTCGGCGCTATCTCTTTGAACTGCGGCATAAGGTCGTGCATGGCTAGCTGCTTTTTCAGCTCGTCCATATCCTGCGCTATCATCTCTTTCGAGCGCTCTACGCTGCCGCGTTTCAGCTCGTTGTTCTCGGCGGCTAGCTTCGCAAAATGGTCTATCGTGATAAGCTCCGCACCGCGTATCTCCGCCGCTTCGGGGTCTATGTCGCGCGGCACGGCGAGGTCTATCAGCAGCCGCTTTCGCCAGTCGCCGCATACTTCGCCCAGCCTGTCCGCCGTGATGGTAAAGTGCGGGCCGGCTGTCGCCGAGATGATGCACCCGCTCTTCGCCGCATATTCGTACCTCTCGTCATACGGCACTACTTTCATGCGCGGGTCGCCCGCCGCAATGCCGAAGTCCGCGCCGTGCTTTCTTTCGGTAACGTACACCCTTACGTTTTTGTACGAGATAAGATTTTTCAGCAGGCTTCCGCCGATCTTTCCGCTTGCGCCTATCAGCGTCACGCTTATCTCTTCGCCGCCGTAAAATCTTGCCGCTTCCTTAGCCGCCAGCGTCGCCGTCGATACCGATGTTTTTGAGATCTCGGTCTGTGTTTTTATCCGCTTAGCCGCCGCTGCCGCCGCCTGAAATATCATGTGCGCTTCGGGGCAAAGCTCCAGCCGCTCTTTTGAGAAAGCGTAGGCGCTCTTTACCTGCCCCAGTATTTCGTCTTCTCCGACAACCATCGAGTCTATGCCGCTGCAAACGTTAAAAAGGTGCTTCGCCGCACCCTCTCCGCTGAATATCATCACCTTTTGTTTCAGCTGCTCGCGCGGTATGCCGCCCGCTTCGCTCAGCAGTTCTATGCCGCTTTCAGTCCCGCCAAAAAAGTAAAGCTCGGTGCGGTTGCAGGTGCATACCAGTACGGGGCTGCTTTCCCGCACGGAAAAAAGCAGCTTTTCACGCTCACTCTCGCCGAATGTGAAAAGGCTGCGAAAGGCTTCGTCGCAAAGCCTGTGGTTTATGCTCACGCAAGTGAAATTTTCCAAAAAGCTCACCGCCGTTTAGTTTTCAAAAATATTTTCGTAATCCTGCTGCGTAAATCTGTGGTAGGTTATCCCGCCAAGGTCGTTCGCAAGGCAGTATTTGTAAGCGTCCGGCTCGCCGTCGGGAAAATACGCCAGTACGTCAAATTCGTCGTCGTCCATATCTTCCAGTACGGCATTGTCGCTGTACTTTTTGAATATAGCCTTAGCCTTTTCCATAGTGCAGCCCTCTTTCACCGCGGCTATAAACTCGGTGAGGAAAGCGCTCGCTTCGGTGTTCTCGTGTATCGCGCGCACGCTCTCGGCAGATACCACAACGCCTATCTTGTCCTCGAAAACGTTGCAGCTCAGTCCGCTGAGTATATCGCTCACGTAGGCCGAGATAGCCGCCGTCATCTCGCTCATGCTGAGGTCAGCGCCCGTCAGCAGGTTTAGCGACTCCAGCGGGTAGAAAAGCGTCACGGGGTTCGGCGTAAAGCCCAGCTTCAGCTGCGATTCTTTTATAGTGTCAACTATGTTTTTCTCAAGCGCTTTGAGGTTCGGTTTGCTGTTCATATATATCACTCCTGTTACATCATTTCATATATTTCATACTATCTATATATAATATCACAAATAAGCATAGTTGTCAATCGCTTACCGCATAAACTTGTTTCATGCGTTTCATAAATTTAGCACACTAAATCATTAACATTTTATTCATCAAATGCCGTTGCAATATACTATATTTTGCAATATAATGTTCTGTATATTGCAAATTGGGCGCTGAAATGCCCGTATTTCTTATGAAAAGAGTGGAACTATGAATAATTACTGCATGACTCTGCCAAGTTACACTATCGGCGAGAGGGCTTACGAAGATATTTACCGCTTTTGCTCGCCTTTCGGCAAGACCGCTGTCATGATAGGCGGCAAAACTGCGCTTTCCGTTGCTTCCGAAAAGATAATCGCAAACTGCGGCGGTATAAGCGTTTCTGCTAAGATATGGTACGGCGGCGAGTCCAGCTACGAAAATGTCGAGATACTCAGCGGCGTTGACGAAGTGAAGTCGGCTGATATGATCTTCGCGGTCGGCGGCGGCAAGGCGCTCGATACCTGCAAGTGCCTTTCTGATAAGCTTGGCAAGCCTGTGTTTACTTTCCCGACGGTCGCTTCAAACTGCGCCTGCTGTACCGCCGTCGCGATAATGTACCGCCCCGACGGCAGCTTTATAGAGCCGTATTTCTTCGAGAACGCCCCCGTGCACGCTTTTATCGACACTGATATTATGTGCGAAGCGCCAGAAAAATATCTATGGGCCGGCATGGGCGATACTTACGCTAAATATTACGAATCGCAGATCTCGGCGCGCGGCGAAGAGCCCGAGCATTTCAAGGCGCTGGGGCTTGCGATGTCCTCTATGTGCAGCGAGCCGATATTCGCTCACGGCGTTTCCGCTTTCAGCGCGAACAAGCGCCATGTAAATTCTGAGGATTTTAAAGAAACCGTCCTTGCGATAGCCGTTTCCACGGGCTTAGTTTCCATAATGCTCACCCGCGACCATACGCCTGATTACAACAGCGGTTTGGCGCACGCGGTGTTCTACGCGCTGACGACCATCGGCATAGAGGAAGAGCACCTGCACGGCGAAGTGGTAGCTTTCGGCACGCTCATCTGCCTGCTGTATGACGGTCAGGTGGACGAATATATGCGGGTCCGCGAATTTAACGAGCGTGTTGGTCTTCCCACAGCTGTCAGCGACCTAGGCCTAGAGCCTGCGCAGCTCGACTCCCTCGCTGAGATGATAGCGGGTATGTCCGACGTTCGTCATTACCCCTACCCGATCGACCCCGAAAAGCTCAGAAGCGTTTTCGCAATGCTCTGATCTATATAATTTACAGTAATTTTTGATAGGAGAGATCTTCAATGAAAAAAGGTATTTTGAAAAAGGCTGCCGCGATAATTCTCGCCGCGGCTATCGGCATGGCTTCCGTTTCCTGCGGAAAAGGTTCTGATAAGGACACCGTTTACGTTGTAATGATGGTTGAAAACGGCGCTTTCGTTGATATGAAAGACGGCTTTATCCAAGAGCTTCGCGATAAGGGCTACTCTGAGGATAAGCTGGATATAGTTTACAAATGCGCTCAGGGCGACGCCACTAACCTTAATACGATAGTGCAGGAGGCTGTAAACGCCGAGCCTAAGGCGATTGCTACCATCGGCACACCCGCTTCGCAGGCGGTAGTCGGCATGAACAGCGATGTTCCGAACTTCTTCATCTCTGTAAGCGACCCCGTAAGCGCGGGTCTTATCAGCGATATGAACAAAGCTCCCGATAAGAACGCTACCGGTACTTCAAACTATATCCCGATAAATGATATTTTCGAGTTTGCCGATAAGCTCACCCCCGGCATACAGACCTATGGCATACTTTATAATACCGGCGAGGTAAACGCCGTGACCACCGCTCAGAACGCTATGAAGTACCTCGACGAAAAGGGCATAAAGTACGTTGAAAAGACCGTTACCTCCGCAGGCGAGGTTCAGACCGCGGCAGAGTCGCTCGCGGGCAGCGTAGACGCTATCTTCGTTCCGAACGATTCTATTATCCAGTCGGCAATGCCGATAGTTTCGCAGGTAGCGCGCGATAATAAGATACCTGTTTACGGCTCCAGCGCTGTAATGGTAAACAGCGGTGCTTTCGCTACTAAGGCTATCAGCGATAAGAAGATAGGCGCTATCACCGCCGATAAGTTCATAGATTACCTTGAGGGCAAGGCTATAAAGGACATCAAGGCTGAGGTAGTAGACGCCGATGATATTGTAGTAAATTCCGACGCGGCGGCGGCTATCGGCGTTACCATTCCCGATGATGTCAAGAACGAAGCGACTATCGTAAAGGATTCTAACGGCTAAGGAGTATCTGCACATGAGCTTTATTTTCGGAACGCTCCAGCTCGGGCTTATCTACGGTCTGCTGGCTGTGGGCATCTATATCTCTTTCCGCGTGCTCAATATCCCTGACCTTACCGCCGAGGGTTCGTTTACTTTCGGGCTTGCGGTTTCCTCCGTAATGGCGGCGGGCGGTCACTCGTGGCTGGGCATACTCTGCGCGGCGCTCGCGGGCGCGGCGGCGGGCGCTGTAACAGCGCTTCTCCAGACCCGCCTAAAGATCCACCCCGTCCTCGCGGGAATACTCACCATGAGCGGGCTTTACTCGATAAATATGTACGTCATGGGCGAGCGCGCGAACGTTACCCTCATCGGCTGCGACACTATTTTCACATGGTTCACGGGGCTTTTTCCTTCGGCGGATAAAAATGTGCTGAAACTTATCATCGCTGCCGCGGCGGCTGTTATCGGCGCGGCTCTTGCGATACTTTTCTTCCGCACACATCTGGGTCTTTGCGTTCGTGCGGCGGGCGATAACGAAACTATGGTGCGCGCTTCTTCGATAAACGTTGACCGCGTGAAGCTTATAGCCCTCGCCGTTTCAAACGCTTACATCGCGCTCTGCGGCGGAATAATCGCGCAGTATCAGTCATTTGCGGATATAAACTCGGGCGTGGGCATACTGGTAGTAGGTCTGGCTTCCGTGATAATCGGCGAAGTCATCGTCGGCAGGAGGGGAGTTACCGCGGGCGTTATCTCGGCAGTGGCAGGTTCGCTGGCGTATCGCATAATAATAGCGCTTGCTACCCGCTACACCCTTCTGCCCGCGTATATGCTCAAGCTCATCTCGGCTGTGATAGTCGCGGCGGCGCTCTCAGTGCCCGCGATAAAGCAGTCTATCTCGCTGTACAAGACTAAGAGAGGCGGTGTGTGAATGCTTAAAATAGAATCAGCCGTAAAGACGTTCTTTAAGGGTACGCCTAACGAGCATACCGCGCTCGACCACGTTTCCCTCTCGCTCGAGAACGGCGAATTCGTAACGCTGGTAGGCTCGAACGGCGCGGGAAAATCTACCCTCTTCAACGCGATATGCGGCAGCTTTATGCTCGACGGCGGCGCTGTTATGCTCGATGGCAAGGATATTACTTATCAGCCCGATTACCGCCGAGCCGCCGATATAGGCAGAGTTTTCCAAGACCCCATGAAAGGCACAGCGCCGAATCTCACTATCGAGGAAAACTTAGCGCTTGCCTATTCGCGTAAAAAGAAGCGAGCTTTCTCGCTTGCGGTCAATAAGCGCGATATTGCCTACTTCCACGAACGCTTAGCCGCTATGGACATGGGGCTTGAGGACAGAATGAAAACAAAAGTCGGTCTGCTTTCGGGCGGTCAGCGGCAGGTGGTAACGCTGCTGATGTGTACGCTCAATATGCCGAAGCTTCTGCTTCTCGATGAGCATACAGCCGCGCTCGACCCGCAGACCAGCGATAAGATAATGAAGATCACCAACGATATAGTTAAGGAAAATAACCTTACTACGATGATGATAACGCATAATCTTAACGCAGCACTGCGCACGGGTACGCGCACGGTGATGATGGATTCGGGTAAGGTGATCCTAGACATCAGCGGCAGCGAGCGCGATGGTATGACGCTCAATGACCTGCTTGAAATGTACTCGCAGAAGTCTGATAAGCAGTTCGATAATGACAGAATGCTGCTTACAAAAGACCGCAGTGAATAATTTTGTAATCTAAAAACGGCATAACTTGCTTCGGCGCAGGCTATGCCGTTTGCTGCGTTAATTGTTTATTTATAAAATAGTTACAAAAACGCGCAAACTTTTTCAGCATAGTTTTAGTCTTTAATATTAGAACTGTCTGCGTTTTTATTATACAAATTCTGTAATATCAACGGGTATATAAGAAATTAAAAGGGGTTTTTGCAAATGCCGCAGGAAAATATGATGATATTGGATAGTGAAAAGGAAGAGAAATTCACAGAAAGCGAAAAGATGATCGAGTGCCTGAAAAGCGGGGACGACGAAGCTTTCAGCAATTTTTACGAGAGCTATAAAGCGCCGCTTTACGATTTTCTTTCAAAGCGGACTAAGCACACTCAGTACATAGAGGATATAATATCGGAAACTTTCATGGCTGCCGTGAAAAATATCGACTCGCTTAGGGACGCACAGAAATTCGAGCAGTGGCTAAAAGCCATCGCTGTCAACGAGATGTACGCCTATATCAAAAAGGAAAACAAACATTCCGAAAACAGAATGTCGGGCGATTACAGCGAGATAGCTGAGGTAGTGGACGATGAAACTATAATGCTGCCCGAGGATTTCAGCGCCGATAAGGAGAAAAAGCAGCTTGTAGCCGACGCGGTCAATTCGCTCAGCGAAACTCAGCGCGAAGCTATATACTGCTACTACTATATGGGTATGTCGATCTCTGAGATAGCGCAGATGACTAACGTTTCGGAAAACACGGTAAAATCGCGTATGCTGCTCGCGAAAAAGCATCTGAAAAGGCAGCTGGAGAAGCTCAAAAAGCAGGGCTATATGTTCTCCGCTTTCCCGATCTCCGTGCTCTTTGTCGAGCTTGGCGATATGGTGAATGTCAGCTTTCTTACCACGGCTTCGGTGGCTTCGCCCTCTTCGGCAGGCTTTATCGGCGGAATATCGGTGGTAGGCGTTAGCGCGGCGGTGCTGATAGGCGTTACGGTGCTTTCCAATTTCAGCGATGATCTCGATATAGATAACACCCGCGGCGATAAAAAGCCTACCGACCATAGCTCGAGCACCGACACCATGCCCGACATTACCGACTCTATGGTGATAAATACTTCAAACAGCAGCTACCTTCTCTCGATGACCGATACCAGCAGCGATATTGCCGTTACCGCGCTGAACAGCTCGGCAAGCAGCGGAGCGGGCGCTAACACCAATACCAACAACAATAACAACACTAACAATAATACAAATAACAACGGCGATCAAACTGACTATAACGATAATAACAGTGATAGTGATACTGCCTCAAATGATGATTGGGATGTAATACCTATAGTAAACGAAAATGGCGAGCAGGTGCCAAAAAGATATTTTAGCCCTGATAAGCTAAGACCATTTTCATTTTTTTATGTTATTTATGATGTCAGATATAAAGATGGAAAGCTTGCTGTAAAGTATTCATTTGAGCCGTTTAAGTCAGGTCAAACTATTTATCTCGAACATAGCTTTAGCTTTTGTATATATGACTCTGGTTCTGATCCGGAGCATAGGATCTATCAAACACCGTATTCGACCACTTACGATGTAGATGGCTATAATACAGCACTGGCTATGTTTACTGTGCCATCGTCTATGTCTGTTGAAGAAGCCGCAAATCATCTTACATTCTTGGGCACGTCCGAGTATTACAGCGGTGATGATTACGGCTACTACCAAAAACAAGGCGATTGTATTTATCCTTCTTATATTAAAGTGCCTTTAGACGGCAATTTTGTTGCAAATGAAAAACTGAGCTTTTTCCCCGTATATGGTGTATGGACGAAAGAGATCAGCTCTGATTCCACCGGATACAGTAGCGCAATACCGGTATTCTCTAATTATGCGTCTGAAATAAAAAATGTTACGCTTGATAACTGCAAATATTTGCACTTTACTGATGGAGTTCTGTATAATACTTCTGAACATGATACCGAAGATCCAAACCGTAAAGCTATCATATGGGCTCCCGAAAACTTTAGCGTCGATTCTCTTTCGCTCGAAGATAATGTAACGGTGTTCGAGAAGTATGCTCTCGACAGACTGCATTCTACTGATCTTAACGTCGGAAGAAATGTTATGCTCTTGGAATATTTGCCCGACAATTTTCAGAATATCACGGTTAAACTGGGCTCAAATGAAGACGGCAAATATTTTGATGTTAACGAGCATAGTGATTATAATGAACTATGTATAGAAACTCTCCGCATTCATAACATGAACGAGTTAAAGACATTGACTATAACATCTGATGTCGGAAATCTTTGCAATTTACAGATACAGGATTGTAAAAACCTTGAAACTATCACAATAGATAAAGATGTTGAGATGTATCAATATGGCTTTTTCCCTATTATGAGAAATTGTGATAATCTTGTTTTTCGTGTCTACAGAGATTCAAGTGCAGCAAAAGTGCTGGAAGAGTGGGCATCAAGACTCGACCTCAAATACGAATACATCGACTAACATCTATCTTTTAAACCGCCTTTTGGTATAACACCCGAAAGGCGGCTTTTTTATTCATAAAATCAAAAAAGTTAATAAACTATTTACGAAATAATCAAAACTTTTTGCGCTTTTTCTCCCTCTACATATGTAGAACGGTTTTTAATAATCCGTTAAATTTACATGATATGGCAATAAATTGTAGGAGGAAAAATTTATGAAGAAAATCATTGCAAGTGTAGTGGCTGTAACTATCGCGTTCGGCGGATTGGCTCTGCCTGCGGCGGAAAGCGGGCTTTCATTCTCTGCGGCTATTTCGGCTAGCGCGGACGAATCTACCGCGGCTGATTTCAATTACACCGTGCTCTCTGACGGCACTCTCAAGATCACGAAGTATAAGGGCAAGGCCGATAACGTAGTTATCCCCGAAACTATCGACGGCAAAAAGGTGACCGTTATCGGTACGCGCGCTTTCTACGATTATACGAGAAAAAACAGCCTTACTATCCCCTCATCTCTGAAAACTATCGAGGATTCGGGCTTTCATTACTTCTCGTTCGACAGCGTATTTATCGGCAGTCTGAAACAGTGGTGCGAGCTTGGCAATAACCCCGAGTGCGGCACTATCTTCGTAAACGATGTCAAGCTGACAGGCGCGGTAACTATCCCAAACGGAACTGAATACATAGGCGACAGCGCTTTTAATAACAGAGGCGAGATCACCAGCGTTTCTATACCCGACAGCGTTACCAGCATCGGCTATCATGCTTTTGCGAAATGCGGCAACATGACGAGCGTGAAAATGTCCAACAAGGTGCAGACGATAGGCGAGGGCGCTTTCAGCGACTGCGAAAAGCTCACCGCTATAACGCTTCCGGATACGCTTACGGAAATTGAGAGGGACGCATTTGCCAATTGCTATAAGCTTGAAAAAGCCAACATTCCCTCAAAAGTAAAGGTGCTCAAAGCGTGTACGTTTGAGAGCTGCGGTTCTCTTAAAAACGTTACACTTTCCGAGGGTCTTACCGACATAGAGAAAGAGGCGTTTTACAGCTGCTACTCTCTGAGCAGCATAAAGTTCCCGAGCACCCTTAAAACTATCGGTTACCACTCTTTTTACCGCACAAGCTTAACAAGAGCAGAACTCCCCAGCGGTCTTACTACTATCGGACAAGAAGCGTTCTATATGTGCGGTTCGCTACAGAGCGTATTCGTTCCCAAGAGCGTTGATTCTATCGGTATGTGGGCATTTAGTGCCGGATCAGATGATTCTAAGCTTTTCTACGAAGGCTCGGAAGCTTCGTGGATAAAGATAGGCGGCAGTAAGGCTTTTCCCGATGGCTGTGAATTTAATGTAGTTTACAATTATGACCCCAACCATAAGCACAGCTACACCACTAAGATAACTAAGCAGGCTACCTGCACCGCCGCCGGCGAAAAGGTTCTCACCTGCTCCATCTGCGGCGACAGCTATACTCAGACTATCCCCGCTAAGGGCCACAGCTACGGCGCGGGCAAGGTCACTAAACAGCCTACCTGCACAGCTACCGGCACAAGAGAATACACCTGCTCTTCCTGCGGAAGCAAAAAGACCGAAACTATAAAGGCTAAGGGCCATAGCTATACTACCAGCGTGGTAGCGCCTACATATGAAGCGCAGGGCTATACTCTGCACAAGTGCTCTAACTGCGGCAACAGCTACAAGGATAACTACACGGCTAAAAAGACCGTAGGCAAGGCTGCGGGCAACGGCTTTACCTGCACCGCAACTTCTGTAAACTTCGGCTGGAACAAGGTCGCGAACGCAAGCGGCTATAAGATCTACGCTTACAATACCTCCACCAAAAAGTGGAAGCTCGTTACTACCGTTTCCGCCAATACCTTTACATACAAGCAGAGCGGATCAAAGTCTGGCACTACTTACAAGTACAAGGTAAAGGCTTTCGTTAAGGAAAACGGCAAGACTTACTACGGCGAAAGCTCTGATACCATCGTTACCACCACCAAGCCCGCCAAGGTAACGATCAAGTCTGCTTCGGTATCAAAGACCGCTGTAAAGCTCAAGTGGGGCACGGTAAACGGCGCTAACGGCTACCGCGTGTACAGATACGATTCCGCTTCCAAGAAGTGGGTCACCGTATCTACCGTAAAGGACGGCAAGACTGTTTCTTATAAGGAAAGCAAGCTGAAGTCAGGCACATCGTACAAGTACAAGGTAAAGGCGTACCGCAAAGTAGGCGGCAATACCTACTGGGGAACAGCCAGCGCAGTAAAGACCTACAAGACCAAGTAATTAGAATGGAGAAAAGATCATGAATAAAAGAACAACAGCATTTATAGCCGCTGCAGTAATGGCATTATCCCTCGCGGCTTGCGGCGAAACATCGGGCGAGAGCAAGTCCGACAAATCAGCAGTAAATTCCACCGCTGAGACCACCGCCGCTAACGATAACGCAGAAGCAAACACCAACGCCGAAGAGGACTCCGCCGCAGAATCTAGCGCCGCTGAAAGCGCGGCAGAGAGCGCTGAAACTTCGTCGGCTGAGGAAGCGACAAGCGTTGCAGGCATGAGCATTACTTTGCCCGAGATCGACACTTTCTTTTCGGATATTGACGGAAAAACTTTAGATGAATTAAAAGCATACATGGACGAGAAATTTCCTAACACACAATACGAAGAAAGCATCAACGCATACATGACGGGCGGCGAACAGGCGGATATTTATTATTGGCACTTTCCCGAAGGCTTGGACATCGAAGGCGAAAAATTCGATTACATTGGAGTAACTTTATTAAGTAATAAAATATACAGCGCTACGTTCAACAAACAGGAAGGAAACGAGATCAATAAGGCCATCGGAATACCTGACAGTGAGCATAATTTAATGAACAAGTCTAGAGAGTATGGATATGAATACACATTTGATTATGATATTCAAGATGGATATTATCAGATGAACTGCGGGCGCGTATTTATCGATACATTTACTGATACTGGCACGCTCATTATCAGTCACAATTATGCTCAGTAGGAGATAGATAGCAATGAATAAAAGAACAATAGCATTTATAGCCGCCGCAGTAATGGCATTATCCCTCGCGGCTTGCAGCGAAACATCGGGCGAGAGCAAATCTGACAAATCTGCGGTAAATTCCACTGCTGAAACCACCGCCGCCGCAGATAACGCCGAAGCAAATACCAATGACGAAGAGGACTCCGCCGCCGAAACTACTACAACAACCGCCGCCGAATCTAGCGCGGCTGAAAGCACTGAAACTTCGTCGGCTGAGGAAGCGACAAGCGTTGCAGTCATGAGCATGACTTTGCCCGAGATAGACACTTTTTTCTCGGATATTGACGGAAAGACTTTAGATGAAGTAAAAGCCGCCGTTGAAAGCAAATTCCAAGTCGGCGAGTGCGAAGAGAAGATCGACGCATACAGACTGCCCGACGGAACAGACAAGACCGCGATACAGGTCGATATGTATACTTGGAATTTCTCTTCGGGCTTTAATATCGAAGACGTATCGTTCGACAGCCTTGGCGTAAGCGAGGCAAACGGCGCGGTATACAGCTTTTCGTTCTACAAAAATGACGCCAGCTTTTCTGACGAGTCAAGCTTGCAGAAAAAAGCTGATTCATACGGATATGAAAAAACATCGAATGGATATTCTGAATACTATATCATGAACTGCGGTGAGGTGACTATCGAAAGATATACCGATGATACGTTGATCGTCAGCCGCGATTATCAGTAAACATATACAAAAAGATTTCTTCATAGATCTCCTAGTATAGTTGCGAAAGCAATCTCAGAAACAGCAGGCGTGCGCAAAGCATACCTGCTGTTTTTGCATTGTACGCCCTTAAATTTCTCTTAAAAAATCTTTATTTTGTTGACGTTTGATTTTATGTATGCTATAATGAATGTGCGGGGGGCGTACTACGCCCGCGCGATAGAAAGAGCAAAAGCTTTTTAAGGAGGAACAAAAAATGGCAAAAGGTAAAAAGATAGCTGTCACGCTGGTGGCGGTGGTGGTAGCCGCCGCGGTAGGTGTTACGGCTTACAGACTTTGGAAAAAGAAAGACTCTTCCGCTTCCAAAGGAAAGGTTTTTATAACGCAGGTCTCCGACGTGAATACGGCTGCGGGCGTTAGCCTCAGCGGCAGTAAATTTTCAGGCGTTATCGAGGCTCAGAAAACGGTAGATTATAAATACGACAGCTCGAAAACGGTGAAATCACTCGCGGTAAAAGAGGGCGACGAGGTAAAAAAAGGCGACCTGCTTTTTACATACGACGTAGAAGCCATGCAGCTGGAGCTCGATCAGGGCAAGATAGAAGTAGAGCGCATGAAGAACGAGGTAGAGACCAATAAACTCCAGTTACAGCAACTCGAGGAAGAGAAGAAAAAGACCCCGCAGGACGGTCAGACCTCGCTCAATACGCAGATACTCTCGCTGCAAAGCGACGTTGCAAAGGCTGAGTACGATATAAAGACCAAAAAGGCTGAGAATAAAAAGATAAAGAAATCTATAAAGAACGCCAAGGTCTACTCAGAAGTTGACGGTACTGTAAAATCTACCCTCGACCTCGAGAATATCCAAAACGCCGAATCGAACGTTATGGTAAGCATTTCCCGCGGCGGCAGCTATCTTGTAAAGGGCACTGTAAACGAGCAGATGATAAATAATATCTACGTGAATATGCCCGTAGTTATCCGCTCGCGCGTTGACGAAAATACCACATGGACAGGCAAGATCTCTTCTATAGAGACCGGCCCGCAGAAAGATAATTCCGATATATACTCCGACGGCGACAGCGACAGCTCGTCTAAATCTTCCAAGTACGCATTTTATGTAGAGCCCGACTCGCTCGACGGACTCATGCTCGGTCAGCATATCCTTATCGAGCCTGACCTCGGCGAGGAAAGCGGCATAGATAAAAAGGGCATTTGGCTTTACAGCGATTATGTGTTCACCGAAAAGGGCAAGAGCTACGTTTGGACGCAGGATAAGAATGAAAAGATAGAAAAGCGCGAAGTAAAGCTCGGTCAAAAAGACGAGAACATGGGCGATGTAGAGATACTTTCTGGTTTGAAAAAAGACGACTATATCGCTTACCCCTCTAAGAATATCAAGGATGGCATGGCTGTTACCACCAACGCGGAAGACCCTGATCTTATCGAGGACGATACAGATAACGATGCTGACAGCGATGCTGGTAACGATGGCGATGATGAAATTATGCCGATGGACGGAGATACCGATGGCGATAACGCCGACGATCCTTTCGCGGGCTACACGATAGACGATGACGGCAATTTCGTTGACTCAGAGGGCAATGTGCTCTCTGACGAGGAAGTAGAAGCGATGATGGAAGAGGCTTACGGCTCGCTCGACGCCGACGCTGACGACGCCGATATAAATACCGCAGACGAAGCAGATATGGACACCGCAGGTGCGCAGGCACTGCCCGCAGATGAATAAAGGCGGTGGAAAATATGCTGTTGCAGTTAAAAGATATAGATAAAGATTATATGCAGGATAAACTGCCCGTGCCGGTTCTAAAAAAGATAAATTTCAATGTTAGCGACGGCGAATATGTCGCGATAATGGGGCCTTCCGGCTCGGGAAAATCCACCATGATGAACATTATCGGCTGCCTGGATAAACAGACTGCGGGCGAATTTTTATTCGACGGTACAGATATAGCGCAGTGCAGCGATAAACAGCTTTCTATAATAAGGAACAAAAAGATAGGCTTTGTATTTCAGAATTTTAACCTTATGCCCCGCCAGAGCGCAGTGGAAAATGTAGAACTTCCCCTGCTGTACGCGGGCGTGAAAAAGAGCGAGCGCAGAAAGCGCGCGAAAGAAGCTCTCATTCGCGTAGGCCTTGAAGAGAGAATGTATTTCAAGCCCACGCAGCTTTCGGGCGGACAGAAACAGCGCGTTGCGATAGCTAGGGCGATAGTAAATAAGCCCCGTCTGCTTCTCGCCGACGAGCCTACCGGCGCGCTCGATACAAAATCGGGCGACCAGGTAATGGAGCTTTTTAAGGAACTGAACGATGAAGGAGTAACAATAGTAATGATAACCCACGAACCCGAGATAGCTCAGTGCGCGAAGCGGATAGTATATATCCGCGACGGCGAGCTTTTCGCCAGAGAGGGGGAGTCGCTTTGAAAACTGCTAAGAGAATAGCGATAGCCGCGGTAGCGGTAGTAGTTGCGGGCGGCGGATGCTTTGGCGGATATACAAGATACCAGAAGAAAAAGGACAGCAAGCGCGTAGTGGACGTAGTTCCGGTAAACCTGCTCGTTACCGATTACTGGGCGGACGAGTCCACCACCGACGCTACCGTGGCTTCCAGCGGCTCGCAGAACGTTTATCTCGACAGCGAAAAGCTTGTGAAAAAGCTGTATGTCAAGGTCGGCGATAAAGTCAAAAAGGGCGACGTACTGCTGAAATACGATATGACGGTGGTAGAGCTATCCGTTCAGCAGAAAAAGAGCCAGATAGCCCTCGTTCGTCAGCAGATAAAAGAGGAAGAGAAAAAGCTCGCGAAGCTCAAAACGCTGCGCCCCTCTGAGGAAGCGCCTGCCGAGCCGACCTACCCCGATGATCCCGACATTCCAGATGATCCCGATACGCCCACCGACCCCGACACCCCCGATGATCCCGATACGCCCGATACCCCCGATGTTCCCGTAAAGCTGCTAGATAAAGTAAGTAGCCTTGCACAGGCGGAGAAAGAGGACGAAAACGGCGCATTGGTATTTTATTGCAGCGAAAAGGCAGCTGTAGATAGAAATTTCATGGGCGCGCTGATAATCTCGCACAAAACTGCGCTTCTCAATGTCTGCGACGAAAGCGGCACTCTGCTTTACACATGGTATCTCGACGGCGCGAATTCGCCTAAAGAACTTATCGAGGATTGGAACGTCGCCGACGGTGTGGAAAAGACGGACGAAAGCGTTTCGTTCAACTCGCTGAAATTCAAAGCGCACGGCATTTTCCAAGTGCCTGCCGATACTGCCGAGCCCGACGACGGTGATGATGGTGACGATGGCGACGACAGCGATATTGACGATACCGACCCCGATGAAGGCGACGATATCGATATAGACGATACAGATCCCGGCGACGATTATACGCCAGATGATAATTCGGGCGACGACGGCGACAGCGGTGATGAGAACTATATGTACTCGCGCAAAGAGCTGGCAAACATGATCTCGGAAAAAGAAACCGAGATAAAGTCACTTAAACTTGACCTGAAATCTGCCAAACTGGAATACAAAAACAGCCTAAAGCAGAAGAAAGACGGCAAAGTGGTAGCCGAGCAGGATGGTATAGTTACCCGCGCGGGCGATGATGACGATACCGACAGCGGTTCTGATGCTTCAGATGATAATGGCGACGGCATGGACGATGGTTCGGACTCTTTTGACGCTATAGATTCTTCTTACTCCGACGGCAGTTACAGCGACGATGAGGATTATTCTGACGAAGAAACATCAGATAATGGCGATAAGCCCTACATCACGGTGCGCGGCAGTAAAAAGACCCGCATAAATATCAACATCGGCGAGATGAATCTCGATAAATTCCAAGAGGGCGCGGTAGTGCAGGGAATGTCTTACGATACCAGCGAGAGCTTCTCGGCTAAGGTTCTCAGCATAGACCCCGAGCCCGTTTCCTACTCCTCTAACAACTACTCAGATAACCCCAACAGCAGTACATACAGCGTGCTCGCCGAGGTGCAGGAGGATGACGTTACTTTCAGCGTGGATAACTACCTCTCGGTAACTATACCGCAGACCGATACCGATAACGACGGAATGTACCTGCCTTTGCAGTACGTTCGCAAGGACGGCGCAAATTATTACGTTATGAAAGCGGACAAAAAAGGCAAGCTGAAAAAGCAGTACGTTGCAACGGGCAAAGTAATCTGGGGCAGCTATATCGAGATCAAAAAGGGCATTTCTGACAGCGATATGATATGCTTTCCATACGGCAAAAACGTTAAAGAGGGCGTAAAGACCCGCGAGACCGACAGCGTGGAAGAGTAAGGAGGCATGGCAGATGTTTGAAAATATAAGATTATCTTTTCAGGGTATTTTTTCGCATAAGATACGCTCGTTCCTCACCATGCTTGGTATAATAATAGGTATAGCGGCGATCATCGCGATAGTATCTACGATAAAAGGCACGCAGGAGCAGATAAAAAACAACCTCATCGGCTCCGGCAACAACACGGTAACGGTAACGCTCAAAAAAGGCGACGACCAAATAGATTACCAGTGGGAGGGCGTGCCGGACGGCGTGCCTGTTATAACGAAGGACGTAAAGAAGCAGATAGAGGACGTAGAGCAGGTGCAGAGCTGCACGGTATACCGCTACCGCAGCTATATCGACAGTCTGTTTTACAAAAATAAAATGCTCGACTCCGGCTCAGTCTACGGTATCGACGAAGATTATCTCGATACGGCGGGATATCAGATAGAGCGCGGCAAGGGCTTTTCGCCCGCCGACTACAAGGGCACTTCTAAAGTTTGCCTTGTGGACGATACGGTGGTAGCCTCAGTTTTCGGCGACGTTGACCCTATCGGCAAGATACTCGACATTCGGGGCGAGCCTTTTACGGTGCTCGGAGTTGTCACAGAATCTACAGACTTCGAGCCGGTAATCAACTCGATCGAAGATTACTGGATGTATAATCAGCAGAGCGGCGGAAAGATATACATTCCCAGCGAGGCATGGCCGATAATTTTCAGCTATGACGAGCCGCAGAACGTTATCGCCAAAGCCGTAGATACCGACAGCATGACGCAGGCGGGCAAAAAGACCGCCGATATACTTAACGAAACGCTTTCGGTAAACGATGATTCGGGCATAAAGTACAAGAGCGAGGACTTGCTGGATCAGGCGAAATCGCTCCAAGACCTCAGCTCTTCCACCAATAATATGCTTATCTGGATAGCCAGCATATCGCTGCTCGTCGGCGGTATCGGCGTTATGAACATAATGCTGGTTTCCGTTACCGAGCGTACTCGCGAGATAGGTCTGAAAAAAGCTCTCGGCGCACGCCGCGGCAGGATACTCATGCAGTTCCTCACCGAAGCTTCCGTGCTGACGAGCATTGGCGGACTTATCGGAGTAGCGGCGGGCATAGGCTTGGCGCAGGTGGTGTCGAAGATGGCGGAAGTACCCGTTGCTATCTCTACCCCCGCGATAATAGTTTCAGTGCTTTTCTCAATGGTGGTCGGCATAGTTTTCGGACTTATCCCCTCTATCAAGGCGGCAAGACTTAACCCTATCGACGCACTGAGATACGAATAACAGCATAGTTTTGATTTAGCAAAATGCACAGATGTAACCGTTTACATTTGTGCATTTTGTGCATTTCAAAAGAGCGAAAATTATGTTATAATATAAAATAATGATACAAAAAAGAAAGGGCTGTTATACAAAATGAGCGCAACAATAAAAGACGTTGCTAACGAAGCCGGACTTTCGGTCGCTACCGTTTCGCGAGTGCTGAATAATAGCGCAAACGTTTCTGAGGACGCGGCGCAGAGGGTAAATCAGGCGATAGATAAGCTGGGCTACTCGCCAAACTTTCTCGGCAGAAATCTGAGAAAGCGCGAGACCAACGTTATCCTCGTTATAATGCCGACTTCCGAACATTCATTTTATATGAAAATAGTTGCGGGTATACAGAAGTATGCCCAAACACGCGGCTACGACGTTATCTGCGCTTCCTCAAACTCTACTTCCGAGATAGAGGTGCGCCAGATGAATATGCTTTTCAACCGCACGGTAGATGGCGTTATCCTGCTGGGTACTCAGTACGACGCCGATACGCTCAATAAGCTTTCTAAAAATTATGATATAGCCCTCTGCTGCGAGGGCGTTGACGGCGCTGACGTGCTTACTGTAGTGGTTGACGATGAGCAGGGCGGTTACGACGCGGCTAAGGCGCTTATTCGGCTTGGCCACCGCAAGATAGCTTTTGTCGGCGCGAATGAGAATGCGGTGTCTTCCTCGAGAAGGCGCGACGGCTTCCTGCGCGCTATGAAAGAATACGGCATCACAGTAGACCCCGACTATATTTACAGCGGCTCGTTCGAGTACGAAAACGGCGAGGCGGCTATACGTTATTTCATGAGCCTGCCCGAACCGCCTACGGCTGTGTTCTGCGTTTCAGATCTGCTGGCTATCTCGGCGATACACGGCGCGGCAGACCTCGGGCTGAAAGTCGGCAAGGATATTTCCATCATTGGTTTTGATAACATCACAATGTGCGAGATGATGTTGCCGAGCGTTTCTACTATAGAGCAGCCCTGCGAAAAGCTGGGCGAGATGGTAGTCCGCAAACTTATAGCGAATATAACATCGCCTGCGGGCAGTAAGGACAACCGCACATACACCGTAGAGCACCGCGTTATCCTGCGCGACTCAACGGGAAACGCAGGATGCATTGATTGAAGAATCTTAAATATTTGAACTTTAAATCGGCTTTATTTCCAAAAAGCCGATTTTTTTTTGTGCATAATACCTAATTATATATCCGGAATGTGAAAAGTTAATCGTTTTCATTGACAAATCGCATAAAGTGTGATATAATAATGATGATAAGATGAAGCCTTTGTGGCAATTATTGGAGGTAAGTTCATATGTTTAAGGCAAAAAAGATCGCAGCAGGGGCTTTTGCTCTTTGCTTTGCAGCGGCGGCAGTAGGCTGCGGCGGCAGTAAAGACGACAGTTCTTCTCATGTAGATCAGGTGAAAATAGAAGATACTGACAAGATCGAGGCTATTCCCGACGGCGCTGATAACGAGCTGGAATGGCTCTCTTATTTCGACATCAATCCCACTAAGGGCGCTGAAAAGAGAGCAGACCTTACCCTTTTCGAGAAGAAGGGCGGTAAGATAAATTACACAAGCACCACTTCGTTGACTAAGTACGATACGCTCGCTAACCGCGTGCTGGCCAACGATGTTCCCGATATGTTCTGGTACGAGCAGAAAATGACCTTCCCGAACTACTGCGTAAAGGGAATGTTCCAGCCTATCGACGATATAGTTGATTTCGACAGCGACCTTTGGGCAGACGTTAAGGACACTGCAGATCAGTTCACGCTGAAGGGCGAGCATTACGTTGCACCTGTAAAGTATGTTGCAAACTCTGTTCTTACATATGATAAGGACGTTATCGAAGCCTGTGCGCTCGATGACCCTTACGAGCTTTACATGAACGACGAGTGGAACTGGGATACTTGGTACGATATGATGGACGAGTACGTCAAGGGCGCTGAGGGCGACGAGCAGAGATACGGCGTAAACGGCTGGTTCGCACCTTTCATCTTCCAGTCTACCGGTCACACACTTATCGAATATGATGCTGACAAGGACGAGTATGTTTCCAACATCACCGACCCGAATTTCGACCGCGCTACCGATCTGCTTTACAACATCTCGAAGAACGGTATGTATTACGGCGATTGGGTAGGTCAGGCTTCCGACTGCTTCAAGAAGAATATCCTCTTCTACGCTATGGGACCTTGGGCTGCGAGCGACACCCACACCCCGAAAGACGGCTCTAACTGGGGCATAGTTCCTATTCCTTCCGACCCGAACGCAGACGCTAAGTACACCAGCGTCGAGATCAACGCTTATATGTGGGTAAAGGGTTCGACAAAGAAGGAAGCCATGAAAACCTGGATGGAGTGCGCTAAGCTTGTCAATACAGACCCCACCTACATCGAAGCTGACAAGGAAAAGTTCTTTGTAAACAACCCGAATTGGACAGAAGAAATGTACCAGATGGCATACTCTGAGCTTTCTAGTAGCAACTGGGTACAGCTTATTGACCCCGGCTACGGTATCTCCACTACGCTTTCCAACGACGACGCGGCGGCGAACGATACTAAGGAAGCGGTAGTCGCTTATATGTACTCGTCGGTAATGAAGACTGATGATGACGGTGCGCAGTATACATGGACTCAGCTCCGCGAAACTTACAGCGGCACTATCGACTCCGAGCTGAAAACTTTCAACGAAGAGTACAAGAAATTCATAGGCAAATAATTTCAAAGCATAAAAATAAGCGGTTCGCAGTAAAATGCGGGCCGCTTTTGTGTTACGCAAATCCAGACAAAATAAAAAAGCCGCCTGAAAAAGACGGCTTTAATAATCAATTACTTGTTAAGGGACTTAGCAAGAGCAGACTTCTTTCTGGAAGCGTTGTTCTTGTGAAGAATACCCTTCGAGCAAGCCATATCGACCTTCTTGATTGCGGTCTTGATAACGGCTTCCTTATCGTCAGCATTGTTAGCAACAGCGAGATCAGCTTTCTTGAGCGCGGTCTTGAGATCAGACTTAACAGCCTTGTTTCTCATAGCCTTAGCCTCGTTGATCCTTACTCTCTTCTTAGCAGACTTGATGTTTGGCATTTGATTACCCTCCCTTTATGAATAATTTTCACTTATTCGTATAAACTAACTGCGTGACTGAGAGGGAAACGCAATCAGCTATTAAACAAGCATTGTAAATATTATAACACATACAGTCACAAATTGCAAGAGATTTTTTGAAGATTTTAAGAACATTTCTGAAACTTTATTTATACATTTTGCACAAAAAGGGGCGGTAATATGGCACTTGATACAGATCTCGCGCTGGAATCATATGTAAGCGAAAGGGCAGGGAAGCTTGAGGGAGTTCGCACTCGCGAGCGTTTCGATGAAGCGGCGGAATTTACGATAACCGAGATAACGGTAGAGAGCGAAGCGGCGGCAAAACGTCTGCAAAAACCCTGCGGAACGTACATCACTTTGGAAACTGAAGCCCCACTTTACGAGTATCACCCGAACTTTTCGGCGCGGTGCGAAGCCATTGCGCGCGAGCTTTCCAAAGTCTGCAAGGGCGGGAGCACGCTTTTTGTCGGGCTGGGCAACCGCAGGATAACTGCCGACAGCCTTGGCCCGCTCGCCGCCGACAGCGTTTTTGCGACCCGCCATATCAAACGTTTGGCGCGCGAACTTGACACTTCCGAGCTTACCGAAACTACCGTGATCTCGCCCGGCGTGATGGCGCAGACGGGCGCGGAATCCTCAGAAATTGCGGCAGCGGTGTGCAGGGAAGTGCGTCCTCAGCAGGTGATAGTCTGCGATGCGCTCGCCTGTTCTCAGCCCGCACACATGGGTCATACTATACAAATAAGCAGCGCGGGGATTGCTCCGGGCAGCGGTGTTGACAATTCTCGCGCCGAGCTTTCTGAAAAGTACCTAGGCGTGCCGACTGTCGCGATAGGCGTTCCGACCGTTTCGCGCCTTCTTTTTTCGCATGAAGGCATGTCTGATCTGCTGATAACCCCGAAACCGATCGACAAACTGGCTGCGCAGGCGGGCACGCTGATCTCTGCGGCGGTAAATATTTATTTGCATCCGAGCCTTTCGGCAGAGGACATCGCGTCGCTAATAATGTAAATATTCAGTTAATTAGTACAATGTTTTTTAGGTAATCGTTTTCTGTAAACGTATTCTATGTTCATTTCGTGAGGGTTTCGTTAAAATTACTAAAGAAGAGCTTTGTTTATATTGCAAAATGCCGATTGAAATTGAAACTGGATTTTGGTATAATATTATTAGTTGAAAAGGCTAGTTACGCAATTTTTCTATTTTTTTAATATTTCTAGGAGGTTTTTTCACATGAAAGCAATGAAAAGAATTTTTGCAGGTGCTCTTGCTCTTACAATGGCGGCTGCAGTTACCGCATGCGGCAATTCTAAGGGCAACAGCTCTTCCGATGCCGGCGGAAAAGATCTTACTGACGACCAGAAGAAGCAGGTAGAAGATGTCGGTGCTTCTCTTGAGGACGTAGATCTTGCTAATAAGACTATAAAGTGGATGGCTCACTACGACATCAACCCCTCTAAGGGTCAGGTAAAGTCCCCTGCGCTCGAGCTTTTTGAGACCAAGTACGGCGGAAAAGTTGAGTACGTTCAGACTACTTGGGATAAGAGATATGATGATCTTGCTACAGCAGTTATGGGCAAGAAATCACCTGACTTCTTCCCGGCTTCTGATATGGATACTTTCCCTAAGGGCGCTATCAAGGGAATGTTCCAGCCGATAGATGATTATATTGATCTTGATTCCGACCTTTGGTCCAGCACCAAGACTGCTAGCGACTCCTTCATGTTCCAGGGCAGCCACTACATAGCTGTTATCGATGTATCGCCTAACTATGTTTGCACTTACAACAAGACCACCATCACTGAGAACGGCCTTGACGATCCTGCTGAGTTGTTTGCTGACGATAACTGGAATTGGGATACTTTCAGCGATATGTGCAACGAATTCGTTGATCAGGATAACGATAAGTATGCTCTTGACGGTTACTGGTATGTAAAGGCTCTTTCTGAGACTTCCGGTAAGCCTATGATAGGACTTGTTGATGGTAAGATCGTAAACAATATGTCTGATCCTGATATAGAAAAGGCTCAGAATTTCATGTATAACCTCGAAAAGAACAATGTAGTATTTGACCGTTCTTCTAACGATTGGAATACTCGCGGCGACGGCACTACCGGTAACGGACTTGGTACTTACCAGACTCTGTTTATTCCTGTTGGTCTGTGGGCTCTCGAAGCTCCTCTGGAAACTACTGCTCCTTTCGGCGATATGGAAGCGGGCGAGATCATGTTCGTTCCTATGCCTAAGAATCCTGACAGCGATACTTATTATATGTCTTCGCGCGTTGAGGGCTACAACCTCTGTAAGGGTGCTCCTAACCCCGAGGGATTTGCAGTATACATGAACTGCCTCCAGGCTTGCAAGGATAAGGCTTCCAGCATCACTGAGGATACTCTCGTTAACGAGTACAAGTGGAATCAGGATATGCTCGATATGAGAGCTAAGGTATATGATATGGCTGCCGAGAACCCTGTATTCGACCTTCAGGAAGGCGTATCTGATGACCTGTCCACAACTATGATGAGTGTATCTCAGGCTACCATGATCACGGGCGGCGGCGCTACTACTTGGACTGCTACACGCTCCGAGTACGAGAAGGCTGTTGACTATATCGTTGAAGAGTGCAACGCTAAGATCGAAGGCTAATATCTGAGTTAAATAGTTTTGATATAAGATATGAAAGAGCGTCGCGTATATGCGGCGCTTTTTTGTGTATAGCAAAAAGCGGAGTCCGAAAACTCCGCTTTGCTTTTATTCTTTACTCTTTTCTTTCTGCTCGATCATCGAGGTCTTGTCTGAATTGAGCTTGAATTCTATCTCGAAATACTCGCCGTCCTCAAGCTTCGCGCCCTCTTTCTGCGAGGGTCGGTAGACTTTGCAGGTCATGCTGTCGCCCGCTTTCAGACCGCTCATGATCTCCGTCACAACGTCCGTGTCGGTAACAGCCTTGCCGTTCATCTCTGTGATTATGTCGCCGACTTTGAGTTCGGTCTTTGCAACGTTGCAGTCGTCGCTGATGTCCATAACGTAAATTCCCGCCTCGACGTTGTTCAGCTTCGCCGCCTCCGCGCTCACGATGTAGTACGAAATGCCGATGCGCGGCTTGTCGGGAATGTAGCCCTTCTCCATCAGCTCCTCTATTATTGGCTTGGCAGAATTTACAGAAATTGCAAATCCGATGTTGTCGTAGCTTGTCGAAACAAGCTTAGAAGAAGTTATGCCGATGACCTGTCCCCACATATTAAAGAGCGGGCCGCCTGAGTTGCCGGGGTTTATCGCCGCGTCGATCTGTATGCACTGCATCGGCGTGGCGCTGTTTTCCGCGTGTATCTGCCTGTTTAGACCCGAAACGATGCCCTTTGTTACGGTGTTTTCGTAGCCCGCAGGCGCGCCCACGGTGATAACTTCGTCGCCCAGCTCGCATTTGTCCGAGTCGGCAAACTGCGCGGGCGTAAGCCCCTCAGCGCCGATCTTGAGCACCGCAATGTCCGTAGAGTCGTCCGAGCCGACTATCTTCGCGGCGTACTGCGTTTTGTCGTACAGCGAAACCGTTATCCCGTAGTCCGAATCGCTGATAACGTGAGCGTTTGTGACGATGTAGCCGTCCTCAGAAATGATTATCCCGCTGCCTTGGCTGGTCGGCACAAGCGCGTTTTTGCTGTAGACCTGTATCTGCACCACGCTTGGCAGCACTGCCTTAGCCGCGCCCGCCGATGTGTACGAGCCGTCGGCATTGTAGTATTTGTCGTCAAGCTCGGGCGTATCGGCGATGGGCAGCGTGAAACTCATGTTTTCCTTGCCCTTGATTATGTTGCTGAACCACCCCTTGCCGCGCCCAAGCATCACCGCGTATGTGCATATCGCGAGCATCAGCACTATGGCGCAGATCAGAAAGGGGAGTTTTCTCAGCCGTCCTTTGCCGTTCACCGCAGCGTCTTTCCAAAAGCCGCTGTCGCCGGGGTCGGGAGGTATGAAGTTTATGTACGTTATCTTGTTGACATCGGCAGGCTCGGCGCTTTCCTCAGCGTTTTCAGCCTTTTCCGCAACCTCGCCAACTTCGCCGCTGATCTCCTCAGTCTGTTCGGTCTGTTCGATATGGTTTTCGTTCTCCAAAATTATCCCACCTTTCGGGTCAGCTTATGTCCTTGTTAGGCAGCGAGAACATGAATTCAGTGTATTCGCCCAGCACCGAGCGCACCTGTATCTTTCCGCCGTGCAGCTTGATTATCGAGCGCACGATGTTCAGACCCAGACCCACGCCCGTAGCGTCCATGCCGCGCGATTTGTCTGTTTTGTAAAATCTGTCAAATACCAGCGAAAGCTCTTCCTGTGAAAGCCCCTCGCCGCTGTTTCTGATGTATATAACGGTCAGATAGCCAACTTCCTCAAAATGGAAGCTAATATATCCACCCTTGTCAACAAATTTGATGGCATTTTCCAGCAAATTGTAGATAACTTGGTGTATAAGGTCGTTGTCCGCCCAAAGTCTGTAAATTTTGTCGGTGTCCAGCCCGCGTATCTCTATCTGCTTTTCTTCAAGCCGCTTTTCAAACGTAACAAGTGTGTCGACTATAGGGTCGAGCACCGAGAACGATGTGAAATTGGGCTTCAGCTCGCCCGCTTCGATCTTCGCGAGGTTGAGCATCGAGCGCACCAAACGCGTCAGACGGTGTACCTCAGAGGAGATTATTTTCAGATAATGCTCCTGCTCCTCGGGCGGTATGGTCTTGTCCAGCATTCCGTCAACAAATCCGCCGATAGATGTCATAGGCGTGCGCAGCTCGTGCGAAACGTTTGCGATGAAACTGTTACGCATCGTGTCATAGCTTTTCAGCGATGCCGCCATTTCGTTGAAAGCTGAAGCAAGGTCGTTGAACTCGCTCTCCGAATATTCAGGAAGCTGTATGTCAAAGTCGCCGCGGCCTATCTTCTTAGCCGCCGCCGCCATCTCTTTGATAGGCGCGACCATGCGTATAGTCGTGAAATAGATTATAACGGTCGAGATAACAAGCACGATAACGGCAGATATTATAAATATTTCCATTATATTGCTTGTGTACCCGTTCTTAGATGTCTGCGATTCAATAGCTACTACCAGATATTTCGGTCCATTGCCCGTAAAATGCTGACCGATAGTCATCACGTTTGTGGCGTATAGCCCATTCATATCCGTGTAAACGCAGGTGGGGTCCTGCCTGTACTGGCTGAGAAATCTCTTATCTGCTTTAAAATCCACCAGACCGCTCGTTTTGCTGTCCAGCTCGGAGTGCAGTATTATTTCACCGCTGCTGTTGAAAAGCAGAATCTTGCTTTCTGAATTTTTAGCATATTCGTTTATACTGATCTGGATACCTTTCGTCCATTCGTCGGGCGTGTTCTTCATCGTGCGTGCTATTCCTGCAGAGAGATTTTCCATATTTTTTTTCAAGGCTATCTCTTTTTCATTATTAAAGTACCGTGAAGAAATAAGCAGTAATACTGCGCCCAAGCATATGAAGCTTATCAGTATTACTGCTGTACAGATCAAAAAGTATTTAAAGAATATGCTCCGGCGATCAGTCATTATTTTCGTTTACTTCAAATTTGTATCCAACGCCCCAAACGGTCTTGAGCGACCACTGATCGGATACGCCTTCGAGTTTTTCACGAAGTCTTTTTACATGAACGTCGATGGTTCTGGAATCTCCGTAATATTCAAAGCCCCATACTTCGTCAAGAAGCTGATCTCTGGTATATACGCGGTTCGGGTTGGAAGCGAGGTGGAAGAGCAGCTCCAGCTCCTTAGGCGGTGTGTCGAGCACTACGCCGTTTACTTTCAGCTCGTATCTCGTCATGTTTACCGAAAGCTTGTCGTACTTTACTTCCTTGACCTCAGCCTCGCTTGCAGACTGACCTACGCGGCGGTAAACAGCCTTTATTCTTGCGATGACTTCCTTAGTGTCAAAAGGCTTTACAACGTAGTCGTCCGCGCCAAGCTCCAGACCCAGTACTTTATCAAAGGTCTCCTGCTTAGCGGTTATCATGATTATCGGAACATTTGACTTTTTGCGGATCTCGCGGCATACCTGCCAGCCGTCGATACCGGGCAGCATGATGTCGAGAAGTATGATGTCGGGCTTCAGCGCGTTGAATTTTACAACAGCCTCTTCGCCATCGTGCGCAAGTATTACGCCGTAGCCTTCTTTTTCGAGATAAAGACGAAGCAGTTCGCATATATTTTTGTCATCGTCTACTACAAGTACTCTGCCTAATGACATAAAATTCCCTCCTAGAATACAGCGGCATTTGACTAATGATATAGTATATTTTTCATCAGTCATGCCAATTTTGAATATTTCCTATAATAAATTCTAATTGATAGTTTCATTATAACAAATTCACAAACAGCTTTGGTGAACATAAATAAAACTAATTATTAACTAAATGTAAAAGTTGCTATAAAATCGTAAACAAAAAATATTTGTGTTTATAATTATTTCATTTAACAGTTAGCGTGCGCTTACTTTGTTAACATTTGCGTCAGATAGTGCTGTTTTGTTAAAAGTATTCTGATGGAACTAAATACAATACAAACCAAATAATTTTGAAGATGTTTGTTGAAAGTGGCAAACTGCTTAATAATATAGGCTTTAAATTGTGCAAGTATACAAAAATAAAAAAATATTGCAAATACCCCTTGCATTTTTCTGAAAAGGTGCTAAAATATAATTAGCACTCAAAGAGATTGAGTGCTAACACTTTGGCGGCTCGTCTGCTAAAAGGAAAAGTAAATGTAAAAAAGCCGCAGTAAAAGCGGCAGCAAAAATTTATTCCGTAAATTTGGAAAAGGAGCGATCTATTATGGCTATCAAACCATTACAGGACAGAGTAGTTGTAAAAATGACAGAGGCCGAGGAAACCACCAAGGGCGGCATTATCCTCTCGGCAGCAGCTAAGGAAAAGCCGCAGGTAGCGGAAGTAGTTGCAGTAGGCCCGGGCAAGGCTGACGTTACTATGGGCGTTAAGGTCGGCGATAAGGTGCTTATCTCGAAGTACAGCGGCACCGAAGTCAAGCTCGATGGCGCTGAGTACACTATCGTTAAGATGGAAGACGTGCTCGCAGTTGTAGAATAAGCTATTTATAATAGTATATAGAGATAATATTGGAGGTAATTTATCATGGCTAAGGATATTAAATATGGCGAAGACGCCAGAAAAGCTCTTCAGGCAGGTATTGATAAGCTTGCAAATACTGTAAAGATCACACTCGGCCCTAAGGGCAGAAACGTAGTTCTTGATAAGAAATTCGGCGCACCCCTCATCACTAACGATGGCGTTACCATCGCTAAGGAGATCGAGCTTGAGGACGCTTTCGAGAACATGGGCGCTCAGCTAGTTAAAGAAGTTGCTACCAAGACTAACGACGCGGCGGGCGATGGTACTACTACCGCTACCGTGCTCGCTCAGGCGCTTATCAGCGAGGGTATGAAGAATATCGCAGCAGGCGCTAATCCGATGATCGTTAAGAAGGGTATGCAGACCGCAGTTGACGCTGCCGTTGAGACCATCATTGCTAATTCCAAGACCGTTTCGGGCAGCGAGGATATTGCCCGCGTAGCTACTGTTTCTTCCGCTGATGAAAAGGTCGGCGAGCTTATCGCAGAGGCTATGGAAAAGGTGACTTCTGACGGCGTTATCACCATTGAGGAGTCTAAGACCGCTGAAACTTACAGCGAGGTAGTAGAGGGCATGCAGTTTGACCGCGGATACCTCTCGCCTTACATGGTCACCGATACCGATAAGATGGAGGCTGTTCTCGACGACGCTTACATTCTTATTACTGATAAGAAGATCGCAAATATTCAGGATCTGCTGCCGCTTCTCGAGCAGATCGTTAAGATGGGCAAGAAGCTGCTCATCATCGCTGAAGACGTTGAGGGCGAGGCTCTCTCCACCCTTATCCTTAATAAGCTGAGAGGTACTTTCACCTGCGTAGCTATCAAGGCTCCCGGCTTCGGCGACAGAAGAAAGGAAATGCTTCAGGACATCGCTATCCTCACCGGTGGTCAGGTCATCACTTCCGATCTCGGTCTTGAGCTTGCTGATACCACCATCGACCAGCTCGGTCAGGCTCGTCAGGTAGTTGTTCAGAAAGAGAACACTATCATCGTTGACGGCGCAGGAGCAAGCGAGGACATCAAGGCTAGGATCGCTAACATCAAGGCTCAGATCGAAAACTCCACTTCTGATTTCGACAGAGAGAAGATGCAGGAGCGAGTTGCTAAGCTTTCCGGCGGCGTAGCTGTTATCAAGGTCGGCGCTGCTACCGAAGTTGAGATGAAGGAAAAGAAGCTGCGTATAGAGGACGCTCTGGCTGCTACTAAGGCTGCCGTAGAAGAGGGCATCGTAGCAGGCGGCGGTACGGCTCTTATCAACGCTATCCCGACCGTTAAGAAGGTTTGCGACAAGCTCAGCGGCGACGAAAAGACTGGCGCTCAGATAGTTCTGAGAGCGCTTGAAGAGCCTGTTCGCCAGATCGCTAAGAACGCAGGTCTTGAGGGCAGCGTTATCATCGACAAGATCATTCGCTCCAGAAAGGTCGGCTACGGCTTTAACGCTTACACTGAAGAGTATGTTGATATGATACCCGCAGGTATCGTTGACCCGACTAAGGTCACTAGAAGCGCGCTGCAGAACGCTGCTTCCGTAGCTGCAATGGTGCTCACCACTGAGAGCCTTGTTGCTGATATTAAAGACCCGCAGGCTGACGCTGCTATGGCTGCCGCAGCAGGCGGAATGGGCGGCGGAATGTACTAATTTCTCAAACGTCAAGCCGATAAATAATAAGAACGCTGTGAGCATATCGCAGCGTTCTTTTTTTATGCGCATTTTTTCATACATATAAAAAATCCGCCGATCGACTTTTGCCGATCAGCGGATAAATCATATTCAGTTCAAATTACTGAGCGGGAGTAAAAGCGTCAACTTCGGGGAAAGTCTTAACTTCGCCAAGACCCTCGATGGTGAAGGTTACTTCCAGCGACTCTGCAAAGTTGATAGCGGTGAGCGGATCAAATGCAGGATCTTCTGCGGTAGAACCGTAGGAGTTGTATATCTCGATTCTGTAGCAGTTGTTGTTGTCCTCGATGTTGCCGTATCTGATCTTGCTTGCGTCGAATTCAACTTCCTTGCCGTCGCACTTGATAGAGGTTACTTCTACTTTGAGGTTCTCAATATCGTAGTCGCCGATGGTGCTGTTATCGTAGTGGTTGTCGCCCTCTTTAAGCTTGTTCTTTTCGTTAGCAGAAACTTCCCACTCGCCGGTCTCCTTGTTTTTGCCGGAAATCTTGTTGCCGTCGCAGATACCGATAATATCTACGCAGAATACTACTGTACCGGTAGCAGGGGAGTCAGTTCCAAGATTAGCGTCCATGTTGGGGTTGGTGTAACCGTTGTTGCCGACTATAGAATCTTTGGTGATAGCAACAGTGTACTCGCCGTCGCCTACGATGTCAGCGTCAACGCCGTAGCCGTAAGATCCGGGATCGGTCTCGTCAAAGTCAGACTCGTTATGTACGTTGCCCTGACCCTTCCAGTTGCCCCAGAACCAGTTGGTATCTGCGAACATAAGGAAAGCGTCGTAGCCCTGATATTCATACTGAGGAGTGTAGGTGCTTGCAGGCTCTGCAGCAGCGCTCTCATCAGCAGCAGCGCTCTCATCAGCAGCGGCGCTTTCATCGGCAGCGCTCTCATCAGCGGTGCTCTCGTCAGCTGCAGCAGCAGACTCAGCAACTTTGATCTCGGTCTTGGAATCGTCCTTGCTGTCGTTAGAATCTCCGCAGGAAGCCATCATGCCGCAAGCTAAAGACATAGCGAGAATAGCGGCAGTGATCTTTTTGATTTTTTCCATTTTAGTTCCTCCAATAAAAAAATTAATCATAATGATCTGTGATCGGTCGGCAGATGCTTTTTCAGCGCGCCGAAAAGTTTTAGGAAACGTTTTCATGCTTGTTATCACTGAATATACACATATCCGATATTACTATAATACTAAATTTTCGTGATTTTTTCAATATACATTTCGCACGAATTACCATCTTGTTTTTTGGCGTTTTTACACAAATCAATCGAGCCGCGCGGGGATACGTTTGTGCATGGGTTTTTCTTGATATTAAAATATGAAACTTTATTTGAAAACGCCGGTTTCATACAGCTAATACTTGAACGTATAATGCTTTTTTAGCCGACGCCGACTTTTGTACAGTAAAAAAGCTTCCGAAAAAGTACGAAAACTGTTTCGAAAGCTTTGTAAATTTTTTGTTAAGGCTTAATCTTCGCCGAGTTTCAGCGCCTTTGAAATGTTTATCTTCTGTATCAGCCTGCCCAGTACGGCGAGCGAGATCAGCAGCATCACGAGTATTATCGCGTAAACTTTCAGGTAGTCGCTGCGCTGCGGTATCACCACAAATCCCGGTACCTGCTCCTCGCGGCTGTACAGATACTGGAACAGCGGCACGAATAGGTCGCTCGCGATACCGCCTATGAATATCGCTGCAAATATCGCCGCGCCCGAAACCAGAAGCTGCTCGTACATTATCATCGCGATTATCTCGCGGTACTTCATGCCCATCGCGCGCATTATTCCGAATTGCAGCGTTCGGCTCTTTATCGAGAGTATCCAGTACATCAGGAAGCCGATTATGCACATTATCATGATGATTATAAAGCCCAGCGTCAGTGCGCCGTTCATGCCTTGCAGCATCGGGTCGTTCTTCTCGGTGATTATCTCCTGACTCGCCACGCGCAGCAGTGTAGGCTCTATGTCAGATTCTTCTATCGACTTGTAGAGGTCTTCCGTCAGCGCGCCGTCCTCCATGTTTATCCATACTTGATACGGCTCGATGTTCGTCATTACGTTGACGTAATCGAGGTTCATCACCGCGAAATTCATGTATGTGCCGTCCTTTGCAACGTCATACGGATTCATCGAAGGCCAGTATTCTACGAACGCCAGCACCGTGGCTTCAAAGCTGTCGTTAGCACCCCAGCTCACGTTCACCGTGTCGCCCTGCTTCAAGCCGTATGTGTCGCGGAATGCGGTCGAGAGTATTATGCCCTGCTGATATTCGCTCAGCGCTTCGAGGTAGTTGTTTATCTGAACGGGAAGCAGTCTGTCGGCAAACCAGCATACCTTAGAAAATTCTCCCGGCGAAACCGCCATCAGATTAACGTTCGACGTTGTGTTTGAAGAGCTTTTCACGTCCGCTTCGTCCGCCGCTATCTCGTAGTCTGTCTTGTAGTCGTCCTCAAAACCGCGCTTGCCTGTGTTTTTCTGCACGGCGGGAACTCTCATCCTGTCGCTCTGTACAGTAATGCCCTCTTTCACGAAAACTCTCGCTACGTTCTTTACGCCCGCAAGCTTTTCGTACCGCTCTATCGGCGGTTCGGTGTACTGTATAACGCTCTCGCTGTCGTCGCTGTCGTCGCTCTCGTCAGAGCTGTCGGCGGCATTGTCCTGCGTCGAGCCGCTCTTCTGCGCATTGAATTTCGCCAGCGCTTCGTCGGCTTTCTGCGCCGCGTCAGAGGCTCTGTTTTCGCCCGATGTGTTCTCCCACTGCTCCTGCATCACCACGTCAGCGCCTATCGCGTATGAAACTCTTTCCTCAGCGTTGCGGTTGAGGGCGCGTGCTGTGTTGGCAAAGTACAGTCCCAGTGAAACGGTGAGTATCAGGAATATCATGAGAAATCTTTCTTTGCCTGAAGCTGTTCTGCCTATGTTGTTGAATGAAACATACGCCGAAGGCGAAAGCACGCGGCTGAATATCTTAGAGATAAGTCTGATTATCAGCGGGTGTATCCTTATTATAAATAGCCCGCAGCCGAGTATGAACGCCGTAGAAGCTACGAACATCATCGGGTTTATAGCCTGCGCTTCTCCGCCTCCCTCGGCCATAACGTCTGCCTGCTGCTTGTTGTAGTAGATGAGCCACGCTGCCGAGCCGCCTATCAGTATGAAGTCCAGGCATAGCTTTTCCCATAACGGCAGCTTGCGCTTTTTCGCTTTCGACTGCTTGTGCTCTACTATCGTGGTCTTTGTGGCGGGGATTATCGGCGCCATGGTGGCCACGAAGAATACTACTATCGCTGCCAGCGCGTAGATGAATGCGTCGAGCGCCAGCTTTACGGGCAGCGATTTTCTGTTTACAAATTCGAGGAATCCGTTTGAAGCGCCGAGTATCTTGCAAAGTCCAAGTCCCGCAAAAGGCGCGGCAACAGCCGTCACAGCGCCCAACAGCAGCGATTCCAGCGCGTATATGAATATTATCTGTCCTCTGCTCGCGCCGCGGCTCTTGAATACCGCTATCTCGTTGCGCTCTTGCTCGATATTTAGCTGCGATACCATAAAGAGGTATACCAGTATCATCAGCATTACGGGTATCTGCAAAAGCCAAAGCGTGTTCCTAAGCTGCGAAGCGCGGCTCGCATAATCGGTGAATATGCTTTTCGCGGGCAGCGAGAGCGTAATGTCGTTTTCGTCAAATATGCGCTCCTGCTCGCTGATTCGCTCGCTTATTCCGCCCAGCCCGTTCATATCCATGTTCGGGTAGTCCATAGCGTAGCGAACAGCCATCTCAGAAACGTTCACAGCGCCCGTGTCGAGTATCTCGCCGTACATGGTATCGTAGTCGGTGAACATGTTTGAAACGTATCCGCTTAAGCCCTCGGCCCAGTATGCCTCGCAGCCGTCCTTTACGTCGAATATGCCGACTATCTCTATCTTTATGGTCTTGTCCGCGCCGAAAACGTTGCCTATCTCATAAACGGTGTTCATGGCAAGCTCTGAAACTTTCAGCGCTTTTTCAGTAGCCACACATTCGTAAACGCCGTCGCTGCGCTTGCCCGGCTTATACATCCTGCCAGATCTTATCTCTATCTTGTCGTCAAAGTTGCTCATTGCCGAAAGCGAGAGGCGGGAAGCCGATTTGCCCTCTGAAACGTCTATCGAGGTGACGTACAGATATGTGTCTGAAATAAATGTCTTGTCGTATTTCGCAGGACAGCCCATCTCGTCGTAGCCGTTCTGCACTATATTCTGAACTTTCTCTATCTCCTGCCGCTGTTTCTCGGCGGGTATGTCTAGCGTTACGTCGTGCTCGGCGCTGAATTCGCCGGGGTAAACGTTGTTTTCCGTCTGGTAGCTCTCCATGTCCTTTACCAGCATACGCTGGAGCGAGGCGTTCATGTATATAGGTATGGTGCTCGTCATAGCCGCAGCCATTATGAAGCCTATGAGCAGACACAGCACCATCCACTTTGTGTTGCGCATCTTGCGCAGTAGCAGTGTAAGCATTTTACTATGTTCTCCTTATCTCAATGGCTCAGCGTATCACAAGCTCGTCGCCCTCGTTTATACCAGAGGTTATCTCCGACTGCGAGCCTGTCTGCAAGCCTATCTCGACGGGCACGGCTGTCTTCTCGCCGTCTTTCAGTACATAAACTACCTTCTCGCCGTCTACTGTTTTGATAAGGTTGTTCGATACGCAAATAGCGTTCTCAGCCGTGTCGAGCACCAGTATAGTGTCTGCAAGCTGACCTACCGCGTCTGAAGGCGGGTCTTCGGTAAAGCGGACGTATACCATCTCGGCTTCGTAATCTATCCCGCCCTGTTCGAGCTTATCGTGGCTCTCGTTCTGCTTTTCCATGTAGTCTGCCAGTTCGTCGGGGTTCATGAAAACTTCGCCCTCGTAGTAGTCTTCGTCAAGGCGTATCTGCACCTTTCTGCCGATGGTGAATTCAGTGCAGTCGTTCGGCTTTATGGCTATGTAAAGATTTTTCGTCTGCATTATCGTCGCGATGGTCTGTCCGGGGTTCGCGTAGTCGCCCACGCGCACGTCCGCCAGCGCGGATACCGTGCCGCTCGCTGGCGCTGTAAGCACCGCGCCGTCCCGCTGATCGTAAAGCTTTTGCAGCTCTATGTCCAGTTTTTCTACGTCTACATACGCTCTGTCGTACTCCGACTGCGTAGCGCCGTTGTCGTAAAGCACCTCGGTGTACAGAAAAGCGCGCTTGCGGTCAAGCTCTTTCATAGCTATCTGGTACTCTATGTCCTTAGTGTCTATCTCGCAGATCTTGTCGCCCTTTTTCACCTTGTCGCCCGCGTGAACGTAGAATTTGCTGATAGTTCCGCCCTGCGTTTCGTATGAAAGGTTGTACTGTTTCTCGCTGTTTACCGTGCCGCTGTTTACTATCTTTTTCTCCAGCGTCTTGCGTTTCGCGGTAACGGTGGTGTAGGTCACTTCACTCGCTTTTACGGTAGGCGCGGCGAGTACTTCTTCCTCGTCGGGCAGCAGATAGCAGCCGCTCATAGCCGTTGCCGTCACAGCGCAGCAGATCAGCGCCGCCGCCGCTCTCTTGGTTCGTCTGTTAAAATTTATATCTTTCATGGCATACTCCTGTTTAAAAAAACATACTTATACCTTAATTATATCAAATTTCACGAAAAATTTCTATGTATTATTCTACAAAATTTAAAGCGCATTTCTGTACCATTTCACTATTTCAAAAATTTCTGCGCCGATATATCAATTATAGTGTGTAGTAATTGCGAAAATTTTGTAAACGTGCTTGCAAATCACGGCGATGTGTGGTATAATTCATTGATATGATGTTTTTCGCAATAAACGAATATCAGTTTCATATTTTTATATATCACAAGCATTTTTTTGTTGGAGGGAACAGCCGTGTATATCTGCCCCGTGTGCGGTTCGCCGCTGAAAGAGAATAAAAAAGGCTTTTGCTGTAAGAAAGGTCATAGGTTCGATACCGCCGCGCAGGGCTATGTCAACCTGCTCACCTCATCTCACCGCAACCCCAAAACTGCGGGGGATAACGCTATGATGGTAAAGGCGCGCACCGATTTTCTCTCGCGCGGGTATTATGAAAAGCTCGCGAACTCCGCCGCCGATGTGCTGGCGGATATTGTCGGCGATAAGCCGGCTGCCGTTATAGACAGCGGCTGCGGCGAGGGGTATTACACCAATATCTACGCCCGACGCCTGCCGCAGGCTCAGCTTTACGGCGTGGATATTTCCAAAAACGCCGTAAAGCACGGCGCTTCTCAGGCGAAGCTGCTGGGGCTTGAAAACGTTCATTACGCCGCCGCTTCCGGCTTTGAGCTGCCTTTTCCCGACCGCTGCGCCAATGCGCTGATATGCACTTTCGCGCCCGTTTCCAACGATGAATACGCACGCGTGCTCAAAAAAGGCGGCAAGCTAGTAATAGTCTGTCCCTCGCCGATACACCTCTTCGGCATGAAGTCGGTGCTCTACGAAAAGCCTTATCTCAATAAGCCGAATGAGTACGGGCTGAAAAGCTTTGCGCCCTGCGGCTCGCAGCGTATAGAGTACAACATCACGCTCGAAACTAACGCCGATATTATGAACCTCTTCGCCATGACGCCGTACTACTACAAGACCCCCGCCGAGGGCAGGGAACGCCTAAGCGCTCTGCAAACGCTGGATACCGAGTGCGGCTTTGATATTATGATATTCCGAAAAAAGTAATGGAGGAAAATTTTATGAATAAAGACTTGTTTTGTAAGGGCTACACATGGGGCTTTTTCTCGGGCAGCGGCGCTTTTCAAACCCCTGAAGCCGAGCGCTCGATGGAGCTTCTCGCCGCTAATGGTCTGAACTGGATTTGTATACCCGTCAACTGTTTTCAGGAAACCTACTATTCGCTCAGCGTGTTCTCGCTCTTCGGCAGAACTCAGACCGACGACGACGTTATCTTCGCGATAAAGAAAGCTAAGTCACTGGGGCTGAAAGTCTGCTTGAAGCCTATGGTCGATTGCCTTGACCGCTCGTGGCGCGCGCGTATAGATTTCCCGTCCGAAAACCCCGCCTACTGGGAACGCTGGTTCGCGAGCTATACCCGCTTTATGCTGCACTACGCCGAGATAGCCGAGCGCACCGGCTGTGAAATGCTCTGCACCGGCTGCGAGATGGCTGGCATGGATAAGCAGTCGGATTACTGCAAAAAGCTAATCGCCGACGTCCGTGAGGTCTACAGCGGAATAGTTATGCACAATATAAATCACGGCGATGAATTTCGCTTCGATTGGCTCTCGGCTGTTGACGTTATCGGCGTTTCGGCGTATTACCCATGCACTTCCGAGAGCGAAACGGGTCTTGCGCATATGAAAGAGGTCTGGCGTGGCATTGCCGATAAGCTCGAAGAGATGCATCGCCATTATGACCGCCCGATAATGTTTGCCGAGATAGGCGTGCGCAACGAGAGCGGCTGTACCCGCTACCCCTGGGATTTCAAATATCGCCCAGAAGCCGTGCTCGACGAGCAGGAACAGGCTGATTTTTACGAAGCCGCTATCTCTGAGTCGATAGACCGCGAATGGTTCTGCGGCTACTTCTGGTGGGATTGGAAAGCTATGCTCCCGCCGATAGAAAAAGCTAAGGAAAACCGCGATTTCACCGTTTACGGCAAGCTCGCCGAGCAAACGCTGAAAAAGTGGTACACCGATGAAAAATATTGCTGATAAAGTGCAAAAGACCGCCGAGGTTCGTTTCCCTCGACGGTCTTTCTTATTCAGTAATTATTTTGTCTTGCAGGTCTTGGCGTCGCTCGCTTCGCCCGTATAAGTATTGCCCTCCGCGCCCTTTACCGACTTCCATTTTACAATAGCTGCGTAAAGTTCCGACCTTGTCGTGTTCAGCTTAGGCGTATCCAGCTTCGCTTTAAATTTCACCACGTTTGAATACTTGCTGTACTCTGTCTTGCCGTCGTTCACAACGCACGCGCGCACGCGGTATGCGGCTGTATCACCATATCTAAGATTTTTGTCGGTATAGGTCAGCTTGTCTTTGTTCGGCTTGTTCAGCACAATCGCTAGCAACTCTTAATTGCCGCCGTTCAGCCGCCTTTCTACGCAGTCCTGCGTGTTCCATGCTATCCTAATCGTGGTCTTGTTCGTCTTTTCTATGCTGAGCGTCGGAGCGCTGACGGCTGCAATGTAGATAGGCTCGCTCTCCTGCGCCTGCTGCTCGTCGGCAATGCTTTCCTCTGCGCTATCGTAACTGTCATAGCTGTTGTCGCTCTCAGCCGCTGATGAGTTCTCCGCTGAGCTGTCGTCGATAATCACATCGTCTATCGGCTCGGCAGGTTCGGCAGGTTCATACTCTTCGCCCATTACCGCCTGCTTCTGCGAGCTTTCGGGAAACACCGCCTCCTCAGCGAAAGCGCTTTGCTATCACGCCGAAAGCATTACCGCCGCTGCCGCGAATGAGATCGTTTTTTTTAAGTTGTGATTCATATTCTTTTCCCCTTTACTTGATATTTGATTATCATAACAGACTATCTGTCTATTTATTTAAGACTATTTTAAAGAGCGAAATATTGTAAACTTGAAACAATCAAATTGTAAATACTTATTGTTCAAGTACAAAAAAGACCACGCAAGAGCATTTTTCATCTCCTGCGTGGTCGATTTATTCTTGATTTTATTCTTTCATCTCAGCACGTACAGCTTCAAATTCTGCAACTATCTCTTCGTCTGGGGCTTGGGTAGCCAGCGAAACGATGATTATTACAGCCAGCGCGAGTATGAAAGCGGGGAGCAGCTCGTAGATGGCGAATACGCCGCCGAGCTTGCTGATGCCGAATTTCCATACGAATATCATTACGCCGCCCGTAACCATTCCTGCGATAGCGCCGTACTTGTTGGTGCGCTTCCAGAAAAGCGCTGTCAGCATTACGGGGCCGAATGTCGCGCCGAAGCCCGCCCATGCGAATGATACTACGCGGAATACCGAGCTGTTGCTGTCCCATGCCAGCGCTATTCCCAGTACCGCGATTATCAGCAGTACCGCGCGCGCCGCCAGCATCGACTGCTTTTCGGTCATCTTTATCTTGAATACGCCTTTCATCAGGTTCTCAGACATACTGGATGATGCCGCGAGAAGCTGCGAGTCTGAGGTGGACATCGTGCAGGCGAGTATTCCTGCGAAGATAAGTCCTGCCACCAGTGCCGCCGCTACGCCGTGCTTGCTGAGTACGGTGGCGATCTTGAGTATTACCGTCTCAGATTCGGAAGAGGTGGTAAGCTGCTCGATGGTGCCGTTAGCGCTGAGCGCTCTGCCGATTATGCCGATGAATATCGCAACGCCCATTGCGATAACTACCCATATGGAAGCTATGCGGCGCGAGATCTTGATCTTGTTCTTGTCGTCTATCGCCATAAATCTCAGCAGTATGTGCGGCATACCAAAGTAGCCGAGTCCCCACGCCAGGGTGGAAACTATGCTCAGTCCGCCGTATGGTATAAGCTCGCCCTCCGCCGTGCGGGTCTGGGTGAAGCTGAGGTAGTTCTGTATGCCCTTTGCGTTTTCTATTACGCTGTCAAAGCCGCCCGCCGTGTGCACGCCGTAAATTACGAGCACTACCAGCGCAGAGGTCATAACTATGCTCTGGATATGGTCGGTAAAGCTTGCCGCCAAAAATCCTCCGAGGCAGGTGTACGCGATTATGATGACCGCGCTGATTATCATAGCCATGTGGTAGTCCCAGCCGAAAAGCTGATTAAAAAGCTTGCCGCAGGCTGAGAAGCCCGAAGCGGTGTAAGGCACGAAGAATATCAGTATTATCGCCGCCGAGATACCCATTATAACGTGCTTGTCGTCGCGAAAACGGTTTGAGAAAAAGTCGGGTATGGTTATCGAGTTGCCGCAGCGGTGCGAGTAGATTCGCAGCCTTTTGGCTACCAGAAGCCAGTTTAGGTATGTGCCTATCGCAAGGCCTATCGCCGTCCAGCCTACCTCCGCGCAGCCGCTTATGTAGGCAAGTCCCGGCAGACCCATAAGCAGGTAGCTGCTCATGTCAGAAGCTTCGGCGCTCATGGCCGAAACTATCGGGCCAAGCTTTCTGCCGCCCAAGTAGAAATCGTGGACGCTGCTGTTTTTCTTCGAGTATACAGCACCTATTATTACCATTCCCGCCATGTAGACTAGAATGGCTATCAGTATGCATAATACAGATTGTGTCACAAAAAAACTCCCTTCGCTATATCATTTTACTATCGTAAAATTAACGCATAATATTCTTTATTATAACACATTTCTATCAAATATGCAAGCCCTGCGCCGCGATTTATTTGATAATAGCAAAAAAACTGCCGCGAGTTTTTGTCCCGCGGCAGTCTATGCGCATATTTTATCCGGTTATTCACTGCGCAAAGAAAAATGCCGCAGTCATGTCGAGGTAGTTGCCGCCGCTGTATCCTGCGCAGCGCTCCTGAACCTTTGCCTTGAAGCTTTCTGCGTCCGTGCTCTCGGCAGCCAGCTTTTTCAGCTCTTCCAGATAGTCTATCTTGGTCTGAGCGTCCTTGAGGTCTTCGGGCGTGTAGTGCGAGGTGAGTATCAGCCCTATGTTCTTGTTGATATAGCCTTTAAGCTGCGCGATGATCGCGTCCGCGTGCGCAGCTCCCGCAACTATCGAGTGGCAGTCGTGACCCAGCATATGCGTGTATACCGCGCCGATCTCGGGTATCTCGATGTCGAAAGCCTCAGCCGTCTGCGTGATGATGAATTCTATCCCGCTGATGTTCACGCTGCTCTCGCCGATGATGTTCGTTGCCTTGTGCACGCTCTTGTCAAAGCTTTCGCCGAAAGCCGCCGTGAAGTTGGTTATCAGCGTCTTTCCGCCGCCGTTAGCCGAGTATTCCATCGCGTTCGCAGTCGAGTATTTAGGCACGTCGGGCAGGAAAGTGCCGCCTGCCGCGTGGTAAGCTATAAACACGCCTTCTACCTCGAGGTCTTTCAGATATTCCTCAAGTTCGGTGTTGTTGTCGAAAAAGCATGGCGACTCTATCACCGCGGCTTTGCCGTTTTTCTCTATGATGAATACTTCGTCGTCGATGGGGTCGTTAGTCTTGTATGCGTGCAGCTTTATTGCGCCGAAGTCATATACGTTTACCTCGCCTTTTGCGAGCTTTACTGTTTCAAATGCGTTTTTGTTCATGGTCTTATACCTCCTGAAAAATATTTGTGTTTTCGGAAGATCTGCGCGCCTGATCTTTTCTGTGATCTTATCTTAACACACTTTCGCAATGCTGTAAAGTAGGCACAATTTTGTGGCATAGTTACCGCGCGGAAACCTTTGTGCAAGATCAAGGGCTTTTTCGTCGCATTTTATTTGTAAATATTTTATGAACACGAATTGACCTCTCTCGAACGCATAAAAAAGCGGCAAAGCCCTTTCGCAAAGACTCTGCCACCATATTATTTGGTTACTTTCTCAAAGGCGCTTTCAGCGCAGCCGCAAGCTCTCCCGCTTTCTGCGCTTCCGCTCCGGGGTTTTCGTTTATCGTGCGAACTATCGCGCTGCCTACTATAACTCCGTCGCTGTAAGAAGCCATCTTAGCCGACTGCTCGGCGTTGGATATTCCGAAGCCTATGCAGTACGGTACGGGCGATTTTCCCTTTATCGGCGCTAGCAGCTTGTCGAAGTCGGTGGTTATCTCGCTGCGCGAACCCGTTACGCCCAGCGACGATACTACATATAGAAATCCTTTCGATTCCGCAGCTATCATAGCTACTCTGTCGGCAGATGTAGGCGCTACCAAATTTATCTTGTATACGCCGTACTTGTCGGCAGTTTCGGCTATCTCGTCGCGCTCTTCAAATGGCAGGTCGGGCACTATCACGCCGTCGATCTCGTGGTCGCGGCATTTTTTGAAGAATTTCTCAGTGCCGTACTTGAATATAGTGTTGATGTACATCATCAGCAGAAGCGGTTTGTCGGTCTTTGTGCGCAGGCGCGTTACCATGTCGAATATCTTATCCAGCGTTACGCCGCCTCGAAGCGCTCTCTGCGAAGCCATCTGTATTACAGGGCCTTCGGCTATCGGGTCGGAGAATGGCACGCCCAGCTCTATTATGTCCGCGCCTTTGTCAAGCATCTCCAGCACGCATTTTTCTGTTGTTTCAAGGTCGGGGTCGCCCGAGGTAACAAATGTTATCAGCGCCTTCTCGCCCTTTGCCTTTAGATGTTCGAAACAGCTGTCTATCCTATTCTTCAACTACGTCTACCCCCCTGTATCTTGCTATCGAATAAACGTCCTTGTCGCCTCTGCCCGAGAGGTTGATGACAAGTATCTGATCTTTGCTCATGGTGGGCGCTATTTTCAGCGCCGCCGCCACCGCGTGCGATGACTCTATCGCGGGGATTATTCCCTCGGTCTTTGAGAGATATTCAAAAGCGCATACCGCTTCCTCGTCGGTTATCGGTATATATTCCGCTCTGCCTGTTTCGCGCAGATATGCGTGCTCAGGGCCTACGCCGGGGTAGTCCAGACCCGCCGAGATCGAGTATACGGGGTCTATCTGTCCGTATTCGTTCTGTAAGAATATCGACTTCATTCCGTGGAATATGCCCAACGTTCCTTTAGACATGCTCGCTGCGTGCTTTTCGGTGTCTATGCCCAGACCGCCCGCTTCCGCGCCTACCAGCCGCACGCTCTTGTCCTCGATGAAGTTGTAAAATGCGCCCATAGCGTTCGAGCCGCCGCCTACGCAGGCTACTATGCAGTCGGGAAGTCTGCCTTCGCGCTCAGCAAGCTGGCTCTTTATCTCTTCCGAGATTATTTTCTGGAAATCACGCACCATAGCGGGGTATGGGTGCGGGCCCATTACCGAGCCGATGCAGTAAAAAGTGGTGTCGATGTTAGAGCACCAGTCGCGCATAGCCTCGTTTATAGCGTCTTTCAGCGTAGCCGTGCCGCTGTCTACCGCATTTACTTTCGCGCCCAGCAGATTCATTCTGTATACGTTCAGCGATTGTCTGCGGCAGTCCTCAGCGCCCATGTATACCTCGCACTCCAGCCCGAAAAGCGCGCATACCGTAGCCGTAGCTACTCCGTGCTGTCCCGCGCCGGTTTCAGCGATTATCCTCTTCTTGCCCATCTTTTTGGCTAGAAGCACCTGTCCCAGTACGTTGTTTATCTTGTGCGAACCCGTGTGGTTGAGGTCTTCGCGTTTGATGTATATCTTAGCGCCGCCTAAGTCTTTTGTCATTTTCTCAGCGTAGTAGAGCATCGAGGGTCTGCCCGCGTAGTCGCGGTAAAGCTCTTTCAGCTCGCTTATAAATTCGGGGTCGTCCTTGTATTTCGCATAAGCCGCTTCCAGCTCGTGCACCGCGGTCATTACGGTCTCAGGCACATACTGCCCGCCGTACTGACCAAATCTTCCGATATTTCCCATCAGTTATCCTTCTTTCAGGTAGTTGTTGATAGTTTCTATTATCTCGCGTATCTTGTTTTCGTCCTTGTATCCGTTCACCTCTGCCGAGCTGGAAAAGTCCACCCCGTAAGGGTTCACGCGGTCGGCGGCTTCGCAAACGTTTTCCGCCGTAAGCCCCCCCGCGAGGAAGAATGGCTTATCTATATTCACTTTGTCAAATATTTCGAGGTCTACTCTTTTGCCCGTGCCGCCGTACTGCTTCTCGCTGAAACTGTCTATCAGCAGCTTGTCGGCGGGCAGCTTGCACGCGGTTTCGATGTCGTCGGGGCTTTTTGCGCGCACCGCTTTCCATATCTCAGCGCCGTCGCATATCCCGCGCAGTTTTTCGATGTACTCCGCGTCCTCGTCGCCGTGAAGCTGTATTACGTCCATCATATCACAGTATCTTGCGAGGCTTTCGAGCGGCTCGTTCACGAATACTCCTACGGATTTTATCCCGCCGTCCAGCATATCCCTCAGTCCGCGGAAATCGTCGAAAGCTACGCTTCTCTTGAACCCGCTGCTAAGTATGAACCCCGCGTAGTCGGGGCGCCATCGGTTGATATAGCCGATGTCCTCGCGCCGCCGCATACCGCATATCTTGATCTTCAGCGCGCTCATTTAAACGCCCTCTCTCAGCGCCGCCAGCGTTTTGCCAATGCTCTCACTGCGCATAAGCGTTTCGCCGATAAGCACCGCGTCCGCGCCAAGCGAGCGTACAGTTTTCATGTCGGCGTTATTGCGTATGCCGCTTTCCGAAACGAATACCGCGTTCGCGGGCGCGAGCGGTCTTAGCCGCTGTACGGTGGTAAGGTCAACGTTGAAAGTTTTGAGGTCGCGGTTGTTCACGCCCAGTATCTCAGGCTCGATGAAGCTTATCGTCTGCATCTCCTGCTTGTTGTGCACTTCGCAAAGCACGCTCAGCCCCAGTTCGCCCGCTAATTTGTAAAGCTCGGCGAACCTCTGCGGTTCGAGCACCGCGGCTATCAGCAGTACCGCGTCCGCGCCTATCGCCGCCGCTTCAAATATCTGATATTCGTCAAATATAAAATCCTTGCGCAGTATCGGTATATTCACCGCCTTGCGTATGTCGGCGAGATACTGCGATGAACCTTGAAAATAGTGCTCCTCCGTAAGGCATGAGATAGCGTTCGCGCCTGCCGCTTCGTACTCTTTCGCAAAGTCTGCGGGGCGGAAGTCGGGGCGTATCAGCCCTTTCGAGGGCGATGCTTTTTTCACTTCGCATATGCAGCTCAGCGTTGGCTTTTTCAGCGCCGCCGCCAGTGAAAGGGGAGTGTGCTCGCTCAGCGCTTTCTCGGCGAGTTTTTTCATCTCGCCCTCGCCGATCTTCGCTTTCTCGCGCGCAAGCTGCTCTTTTCTGTGTGTGATTATTTCGTCTAATATCATGCGCTTAGTCCCTGTTCGTAAATTCTATCATTGCGTTCAGTTTTTCCATAGCCGCGCCGCTGTCGATCGCTTCCGCAGCCATCTTTATGCCCTCTGCTATGCTCTCAGCCTTGCCGCAGGTGTAGAGCGCCGCGCCTGAGTTGAGCAGTACTATGTCGCGCTTCGCTCCCGTGATCTTTCCGCTGAGTATCCCGCGGGTGATCTCTGCGTTCTCGGCAGCCGTGCCGCCTACTATCTCAGCCTTAGTCGCGCGCTTTAAGCCTACCGATTCGGGCGTTACCTCGTAGCTCGTGATCTCGCCGTTTCTGATCTCAAAAACGTTCGTGTGCGCCGAGATCGAGAATTCGTCCAGTCCGTCGCTGCCGCGGATAACGAGGGCGCGCTTTACGCCGAGGTTTTTCAGTACGTTTGCTACCAGCTCCAGCAGTCTGTCTTCGTATACGCCTACTACCATGTACTCGGCGTTCGCGGGGTTCGCAAGAGGGCCTAAGATGTTGAATACCGTGCGTATGCCTATCTGCGCTCTTACAGGTCCTACGAATTTCATTGCTTTGTGGTAGCTCTGCGCAAAGAGGAACGATATGCCCGTTTCGTCAATGCAGGCGGAGGCTTTTTCGGGGGTAGAGGCTATCTTTACGCCCAGCACTTCCAGTACGTCGGCCGCGCCGCTCTTTGAAGATACGCTGCGGTTGCCGTGCTTCGCAACAGCCTGACCGCAGGCTGCGATGACGAATCCCGAGGTGGTAGAGATGTTGAAGCTGTTCGCAAGGTCGCCGCCCGTGCCTACTATCTCCAGCACTTCCTGCTCGTGCGGTACGGTCGTCATCTTCTCTCTCATGCCCATAGCGCAGCCCGTTATCTCGTCTGCGTTCTCAATGTTCATGCGCATAGCCGTCAGCAGTGCGGCGGTCTGCGCGTTGGTGGCGCGGTCGCTCATTATAATGTCTACCGCGCGGCGCGCTTCTTCCTGCGTGAGGTGCTCGCCCTCTACCGCTTTTGCGATTAGCGGTTTCAGCTCAGTCTTTTTCGCGTCGGGTATAGCGGGCGCTGCCGCCATGTCGGGCTGTATACCCGCTATGCGCAGGAAGTTCGCCAGTATGGTCATTCCGCTGTCGGTCATTATCGACTCGGGGTGGAATTGCATTCCGTATGTCGCGTGCTCCTTGTGCTTTAGTCCCATTATCTGTCCGTCCGCGTCCTCTGAGATTATCTTCAGGCACTCGGGCAGCGAGCTTTTTTCTACTATCAGCGAGTGGTATCTCGCTACGGGTATCGAGGATGGAAGTCCTGCAAAGAGGGGGCTTGCCGTGTCTATCTTTACGTCCGTCTGCTTGCCGTGAAGCTGCTTTTCAGCTTGAACTATCTTTCCGCCAAAGCTTTCTGCTATCGCCTGATGTCCTAAGCATACGCCCAGTATCGGCACTCTGCCGCTGAATGTGCGGATAACTTCTTCCGAAATTCCCGCCTGCGCAGGATAGCAGGGCCCGGGCGATATTATTATAGCTTCGGGTTTCATCTTCTCTATCTCGTCAAGGGTTATCTCGTCGTTTCTCTTTACCTCTATGTGAGGGTACATCACGCCCAGTGCCTGATAAAGATTGTATGTGAAACTATCGTAATTGTCTATAAGAAGTATCATTTTTTCATCGTCCTCACTTTACGAATTTTTCGATGAACTCCGCGTCGTTGAAGTAGTCGATTCCTATCGCGCGGCGTACCTGCGCCAGCGTTTCGTCTGATACTTCGCGCGCCTTTTCAGTGCCCTTTTTCAGAATGTTCAGCAGCTCGCCCTTGTCTTTAGCGAACTCTTCGCGGCGTGTGCGTATAGGCGCGAGCATTTCCTGCATTACGCAGTTGAGAAATTTTTTGCACTTCATATCGCCCAGTCCGCCGCGCTCGTAGTGCTCTTTCATCTCGGCGAGGTTCTTGTATTCGGGCAGGTATTCCGCAAAATGTTCGTCGGTAGAGAATGCTTCTAGGTAGATGAATACGGGGTTGCCCTCGGTATGGCCGGGATCTGCAACGTTTATGTGCGTCGGGTCGGTGTACATCGACATTATCTTCTGCTTCAGCGTCTTTTCATCGTCCTTGAGGTAGATGCAGTTGCCGAGCGATTTCGACATCTTAGTGCCGCCGTCCGTGCCTACAAGTCTGTTGCAGGTCGAGTTGTCGGGCAGTATAGCTTCCGGCTCTACCAGTATGTCGCACTTGTAAATGCGGTTGAATGAAGATACTATCTCGCGCGCCTGCTCCAGCATTGGCAGCTGGTCTTCGCCTACGGGAACGTACTTCGCGCGGAATGCCGTAATGTCCGCCGCCTGGCTTATCGGGTATGTCATAAAGCCTACGGGCAGGTTGCGCTCAAAATTTCTCATCTTTATCTCTTGCTTTATCGTGGGGTTTCTTTCGAGTCTTGACATAGTAACGAGGTTCGAGTAGTACATAGGCAGCTCGGTAAGCGCTGGTATGTGCGACTGTACGAAGAGGTTCGTCTTGTCAGGCTCAAGCCCTACCGCAAGGTAGTCGAGAGTTACTTCCAGTATGTTCTGGCGTATCTTCTCGGGATTCTCGGCGTTGTCGGTGAGCGCCTGTAAGTCTGCTATCATTACGAATGCATCGTACTTTCCGGTGTTCTGCAGCTGTACGCGTTTTTTCAGCGAGCCTACATAGTGTCCGAGGTGAAGAGCACCGGTGGGGCGGTCGCCTGTTAAGATGATATTGTTTTCTTTTTCCATGATGAATTTCTCCTTATCATATATTGTCAAGTTCGGCGGCTTCCTTTATCGCGTTCACTACCGCCATTGATTTGTTTACTGATTCCATATATTCGTTCTCGGGCACGCTGTCGGCTACTACTCCGCCGCCTGCCTGAACGTATGCCTTGCCGTTTCTGAAAAGCACCGTTCTGATAGCTATGCAGGTGTCTATGCTTCCGTCGAATGCAAGGTAGCCTACCGTGCCGCCGTACAGACAGCGCTTTGTGGTCTCCAGCTCGTCGATTATCTCCATAGCTCTTACCTTAGGCGCACCCGAAAGCGTACCCGCGGGAAGCACCGCCATAAGCGCGTCCATCGGCTTTTTGTCCGCCGCAAGCTCGCCCTTTACGTTCGATACTAAGTGCATTACCTTAGAGTATTTCTCGACTATCATGCAGTCCGTCACCTTTACCGTGCCGAATTTGCATACTTTTCCGAGGTCGTTTCTGCCGAGGTCTACCAGCATAGTGTGCTCGGCGCGCTCCTTCGGGTCGTTAAGTAGCTGCTTTTCGTTCGCTGCGTCCTGCTCTTCAGTTTCGCCGCGCTTTATAGTTCCCGCTATCGGGCGGTTGATCACCGTTCCGCTGTTTACAGAAACCAGCATTTCCGGCGAAGCCCCCGCGTATGCGTAATCCTTGCCCTTGAAGTAGAAAAGATACGGCGAGGGGTTCGTAGTCCTCAGCATACGGTAAACGTCGAAGCTGTCGGGCGGGTTTGAAACTTCAAATCTCTGTGAAGGCACTATTTGGAATATATCGCCGTTTTTGATGTACTCTTTAGCTTTCTCAACGTTAGCCATGTACTGTTCTTTGGTGATGTTCGAGCGTACCTCTATGCTGCCGGAGGTCTTTGCCGTTTTCTTAGGCTTGCGCGTGTAGTTGCGAAGCTGCTCGATTATTTTCTTTGCGGTCTGCTCGCATTCTGCATACTTGCTCTCAGCGTCGTCCGCCGTGTTGATGTTCTGTATGATGACCGCCTTGTTGCTCAGGTGGTCGTAAGCTACCAGCTTGTCGAAGAAGTAAAGCTGAGCGTCGGGCATTTTCAGATCGTCGTAAGGCACGTTCGTCAGCGTCTTTTCAAAATATCTCACCATGTCGTATGCGAAATATCCCATAAGTCCGCCCGTCAGCTTCGGTTTGTTTGGAAACTTCGGCGCTTTGTTTTCCTCGATTATCTTGTTGAAGAAAGCTATCGGGTCTTTTACGTCAAAGTGCTCCTCGCCGCCGTCCTTGCTCTTTATTACAGCCTTGTGGTCGTTCAGCGTTATCTCTTTTTTCGGTTCTATTCCGATGTACGAATATCTGCCCCACTGGTCTTTGTTGTCTACCGATTCGAGTATGAAGCAGTTTTCATACAGCTCGTGCAGACAGTTGAAAAGGTGTACCGGCGCGAACGAGTCTATGAGTATTTCGTAAAAAGTAGGTACGTTCTTGTACTCGCCCAGCAGTTCTTTTACTTGTTCGATATTTGGATACAGCATATCGATGACCTCCATTTAATCATCTCGGGCAGTAAAATCGGGAAATCCGCCAAATTTTTTTCTGAAATCAAAAAAGGCCTTAACGCACATAGCAGTTACGCTATGGGACGATAAGACCGTGGTGCCACCCAATTTTTACGGCAATGATTTTGCCGCCTCGGCAGGTACGCTCAGTTTCTTTGCAGAAGAGAGATATACCCTGTCACACTAACGCAGGAAACGCGGCGATCGATACTTGGCTAAAAGCTTTTCACGACGCTCCTCACAAATCCATTCACCTAAACCTCGGCTGTATGCTCGCACCACCCGCATACTCTCTGAAAACCTACTTAAAGGCTACTTACTTTTGCTCAAAGGATTTCAAATATTAAACTTTACAATAATCATTATACTTGCACAATGTGAATATTTCTAATAAATAAAATGAACTTTCTATTAAATATCCTATTGACTTACTTCTTCCTGTACTTTTTCTGCACGTTCATTATGTAAATAGCGGTAAATCCGGCAGTAAATATCACGATAACGGCAATCGCTATCTTAAATTCCGTCGAGTGCGGGAAGGCTTTTGCTACCGCTTTTTTAGCCGCCGCCTGCGAGCGGTTCACTGATTCCGTCGCGATAAGCGGTATCTCGGCTATCGTTTCGTCCTCGTATGTCAGCGTGAGCATACCCAGCTCGTCGCCTGCGTATACGGGCGCTACCACGTTGTCGTATACCTCTATGCTCTGCTTCACTTCGTCTTTTGGTATGTAGCTCGGCCAGAATTTGGTGTAGCCCTCCGCAGGCTTTATGGTTACGTAGTCGCGCTTGTCCTCGCCAAATTCCACCTTTACCTCGCGCAGCTCGCTGTTTTTGTCAACAAATTCCGTTTCAGCAAGGTAGTTGAATGCCCATTCGTAAAGATTTATGTGGTCGATGAGGTTGTAATAGACCGTGTCCGCCGCATATACCGAAGAGGGGTTCTCTTCGCCCTTTGCAACGTCCTCAGCTGTCTTTTCCATCGGCGCGCCCATTGATACTATCATGTATCTTTCGCCGTCGTTCACCGCGTATGAGGCTAAGCATCTGCCCGCTGCGTCAAGCGTGCCCGTCTTTATCCCGCGGCAGTATGAGTAGTAGTAAAGGCTGTCGCTGGCAAGCATCTGGTTCGTATTGCAGATGTATGTTCCGTCGGGGTGCTCGGTGGTCGGCGCGAGGGTGTAGTCGTACATAGACACCACGTCGGTGAACACCTGATAGTTGTCGAGCGCGTAAACGCACATTTTCGCAACGTCCGCGCAGGTGGTGTAGTTGTTGTCGCCCGAGAGTCCGTGTGCGTTTGAGAAGTGGCTGTCCGCCATTCCTATCTCTTCCGCCTTTTCGTTCATGCGGTCAGCAAATTTGTCCAGCGAGCCGCTTACGCCTATCGCGATGATGTTCGCGGCTTCGCAGGCAGAAGGCAGCATGAGCGCGCAGAGCAGGTCGTAGCAGGTCACTTCCTCGTTAGGCTGAATGTCTGCGGTGGAAGCGCCCGTGCCGTAAAGCTCGTCGAAAGCTTCCGTGCCTGCCGAATATTTCGTGCTTTTCAGCTTGTTCTCGTCGCCGTCAAATTCGTCCAGCAGCACTATCGCCGTCATTATTTTTGTCAGCGAAGCGGGCACGCGCTGTTCGTCGCTGTTTACGTCTATTATCACATCGCCCGTGTCCATGTTGAACATATATACCGATTCCGAGTACAGCGAAAGCGGTATGGTGTTGCCGTCCTCGTCGTATCCCTTTACCGGCTCGAAGTTGAAAGCCTCGGCGGTTATCCTGCAAAGCTGTATCGAAACGAATACCACCATGCAGAGCGCCGCCGATATTCTTTTCAGCATTTTTTTACTGCGCATTTATTTGTTCCTCCCGAATGATTATCTCTGTAATTCATGTTTCCGCTCTGTTTTAAGAGCGCATATAAATATTATATCAGCATTTATTTTTTATGTCAAGCGCCCGCGCGTAAATTTTGCCGTAAAAAAAGCGCTTCGGTATCCTAAAACCAAAGCGCTTTTGATGATCCTCAATCGTTGTGACTTACGCTATCGAAAAAAGCTTCATTCTGCCGCTCTTGCCCTGCGGTTCAAGCCGCCCTAAGTAGGTCAGTATGTTCACGGCTATCTGCGCCAAGTCGTAGCATATGCCCGCTTTAGCCGCAAAGTCCTTTATGCAGAATTTCTCGGGCAGTCCCTGCGGTATGAACATATCGTAGTCGGCAGGGCAGAGCAGGTCTATCTCGCCCGTCAGCCGCTGAGGTATTCGGTCGCACCTCTGCGAGCCGCGCTTGCGGTCTTTCGAGCGCCTGCCGTTCTGCCAGCGCGTTTCCGTAAGCTCCAGCATAAGTATCTTGAAGTGCATATGCGGGTTGTCGAGCGTGTATTTTATCTTTATCAGCTCGTAAAATGCGTCGTAAGGTCTGCCTTTTTTCGGCGACTTGTGCGGCGGCGATACCTCGCCTGTTTCGGGGTCTATCCACCGCATATACTTCACCTCCGCTATCGGGTAAGCCACCGTTACGTCCGTGCAGTCAAGCAGTACCTCCAGCTTCGGGCGCAGCGGCGTGAATGAGCCCGTCTGTATCTCGATAACGCCGTTCTCGCCGATTATGTCGGCAACGTAGTTCCCCAGCGGCACTTCGTGGTTCTCGGCGTGCGGCTCGAGATATTTTTTCAGCACGGCGTGCAGCGTTTTTTCGCTGAGCGTGCCTATCCCGCTGCGCTCGCGCTTTACGCCGATGACCTCCTCGCAAGCTTCCTGAAATCGTAAACTGTCCAAAAATCTACCCTCGTAAGTCTGCGGCGTATCAGGTTATGCTGTCTATGGTCAGCTTCTGGTATGTGTCGGAGTATGTTACCTTCATCTTGTCGAGTATGTCCGAATATACCTGCTGGCGCTTCGGCAGATCGTAGCTCTTTATCAGCTCGTCGATGTTTTCCTCAACGTAGTCCATGTCCATAGGCATTCTCTTGATTATCGTCCAGCCGAAGTTTTTGTTTTCTATAAGCCCGCTCGTTTCGCCCTCGTTCAGCGAGAATACCGCGTCGAGGTAGTCAGAGTCGTAGTTCGAGTCCGGCGACATGAATTCGCCCGCCGTGTAGCTTTCCTGAAGCGAATCCCAGTTGTACTGGTCGAGCAAATCGTCGAAATCTTCGCCGTCGTTTACCTTTTGCAGGCAGGCGTCCGCGACTTCCTTAGCCGCTTTCTTAGATTCTTCTCTGCCGTCGTCGTTCAGCGCGTCGTAAGCCGCTTTCTTTACGTTGTTCTTCTGCTCCAACGAGTAGCCATCGTAAGCCGAAGCCGTGCTGTCGTCGCTGAGCTCGGTCTTACACCAGTAGGGTATGTATATCGTGCGGACGCAGGCGTACTTAGCGGGGTCTTGCGCTATCTCGCGGAATTCGTCTTTTTTGGTCGCGTAAATGCCCTCGTTGGTGAAAAGCTCGTTCTCAGCCTTGACGTAAAGCGCCGCAAGCTCCAGTCTGTTCTTGTAAACTTCCGTAGTCAGATATGAATTTTTTAAACTCTGCTCAAAGTTTTCTTCCGAGCCTGCCTGCTCCAGACTTGCATTATACTTGTCCTCGTTCTCTTTCTTCTCATCGTCGGTCAGCGTTACTGAGTTGTCCTCGCAAACGCGGTAGGTAACGTAGTCCTGCATGATAGCTGAGATAGTCTGGTTCAGCAGATTTTCAAAGCCGTTTTTGCTGTCTTTCAGCGAGTCTAGAGTTATGCCGTAGTTTGATTGCAGGTCTGAAAGAGTGTTCTCATAGTAATATCTGAAAGTGTCGAAGTCGACGTCGTGGCCGTCTATCGTGCATATTATCAGCCCGTCGGTGTCTACCTCTTTGCCGTCTATCACAAGCTTAGCGTCGGGCGCGTTCTGCTGCGCGGCAGAGTCGGTCGTGCTCTGCGAAGCCGCCGAGGATACGTCCACGGTCGATGATGAACTGTTGTTGTCCTTTTTATTGCAGCCCGTAAGAGCCGCAGCCGCAAGTATAAGCGCTAGAGTAAGCGCGGATATTTTTTTTATCATAGTGAAGATTCCTTTCTTTTTGCATACGGCTGTAAGTATAGCCATAAAGATATTTTAATTATATTATCTATATGTGATAACAATGTGAAGACCCTATAAATTTTTTGTCATTAAAGCGCATACCGCCGCTTATTTTTTCTTTTGGCGTTTGACAAACCGTTTATTTGCATATATAATAGTAGTGATGTATTTTGTCAGAAAGGATATGCTTTTATATGGAATTTCCAAGATATATAGCCCACCGCGGTCTGCACGGCACGGGCGTCCCCGAAAATTCGCTCGCCGCTTTTGAGCTTGCCGCTCAGCGCGGTTTCGCGATAGAGCTTGACGTGCGCTTTACCGCTGATAGAAAAATGGTCGTCTTTCACGACGCCGACGCCCGTCGTATGTGCGGTTTTGACATCAAGATAGCCGATACTTCTTATGCCGATCTCAAAAAGCTTCGCCTTGCCGAGAGCCGCGAGCGTATACCCCTGCTTACCGAGGTGCTAAAGCTCGTCCGTGGTCGAGTCATGCTCTTTATAGAGCTGAAAGAGTCGCCCGCCGTGCCCGACGCCGAAAAGCGCCTTGCCCATCTGCTGAAAAAGTATAAGGGCGCTTTCGCTGTGCAGAGTTTCGACCCGTTCACCCTTCTGCGCTTGCGTGAAGCCGACCCGTCTATAATACGCGGTCAGCTCGTTTCCACCTATTCGGGCGATAAAAAGCTGCTGCGCACCGCCGCCGCGACTAAGACCGTTTGGCGCGCTATCTCAAAGCCGCAGTATCTCGCGTGGGACTTGCGCTCGGTAAGCTTAGACGCTGCTTTCGCCGCCGCCGATATAGGCGCGCATTTCATAACATGGACGGCGAATAACGAACAGCTCATAGAAGCGGCTGAGGTTTTCTCAGGCTCGATAATTTTCGAGAATATCCCGCAGAGCTATTTTGCAGATAAGTGCGGTGGAGCCGATGCCTGATACCCGCGCTTTTGCCGACCCGATAGCCTATATACGCTCCTGCGCCGAGGCTGATGAGGATATTTCCTCCGCCGAATTTTCCGGCGTCGAGGCGGCTTATGAAGAGGTATATTCCGCCGACCTCTACTCCTGCAAATTCTCCGCCTGCCGTTTTACAGACTGCAATTTTGAAAAGGTCTATTTTAAAGACTGCGAGTTTTCCGGCTGCGACCTTTCAAATTCAGCGTTCTCCGATTGCTGCTTCAAAGGCTGCAAATTCCGCGGCTGCCGCCTGCTAGGTATCTCGCTGGACGAATGTGTCTGCGAAGGCGTGCGCTTTGAAAACTGCACGCTCGATTACGCCGTGTTCAGCAATTCCAAGCTCGCCGTCACCGCTTTTTCCGAAAGCGCGATGCTCTCGGCGGCTTTCATAAGCTGCACTCAGCGCGGCTTGTCTTTCAGCGGCTGTACTATTACCAAGCCGCAGTTTACCCGCACATCTCTTAAAGGCGTTGACTTTTCTGATAGCCGCCTTTCGTCGCTTGTGACTTCCGATGATTTTTCCGAGCTTCGCGGTGCATATTTCACCCCCGCGCAGGCAGCCGAGCTTGCCTTGCTGATGGGCATTAAGATCAAAAATTAAACAAGCATAAAAAAACGGCAGCCGTAAAAAGCTGCCGTTTGATATTACCTTAATTACTTGTTCATAGCCTCTTCCAGCGCCTTAGCAAGCTGCGCGGGACATGATGTTCCTCTGCCGTTGCAGTCGGTATCTTTCAGCAGGTCGATGACTTCCTGTGCAGGTCTGCCTACTGCGAGTTTTGCTACGCCCTGAGTGTTGCCGTTGCAGCCGCCTACGAACTGCACGCTTTTAACTATGCCGTCCTCTACGTCTACGTTTATCTGTCTTGAACATACTCCGTGAGGTTTGTATGCTATCTGTGCCATTTTTAAGAACTCCTTTTATTGATTTTGCTGTGCCTCGGCAGAGTGCTTCTTGCTCTTCTGCTTGTTTTCGGCTATCTTATCCAGCAGCTTGTGCATATTGGCGTCGTCGGTAAAACGGCTGCCTATATATGTAACTTCGCTGTTGTATAATCCGTGAAAGTCTGAGCCGCCCGTTGCTATCAGGTCATGCTCGGCGCATTTTTTCAGCAGCTCAGCCTGCTGTGCGCTGTCGGCGGAGTAGTGGTATACCTCTATTCCGTCAAGCTTGCCTTTTTCTATAAGCTCGTCCATAAGCTCTAAATTGTCGAAAAGATGCGGGTGCGCCAGCACCGCCACGCCCTTTGATGAATGTATCAGGTCAAGCACGAAATTAACGTCGGGGTATTCGCGCTGTACAAGGCATTCACCGTTAGGGTAAGCGAAAAGCTTGTTGTTTATCTCGCCGTAAAGCTCGGTAGCGTAGCCGTAGTTGCAGAGCGCGCGCATTATGTGCTGCTTGAATATGCTCTTCGAGCCTTTGGTGTACATTCTTACCGCGTCCTGCGGTATGGGGTAGCGCTCCATTACTTTGTTTATCATGTCTTTGGCGCATTCTGTTCTTATAGAGCATGATTTCAGGCATAAGCCCTCCAGCCTGTCCGGCTTCTGCGGGGCGTAGCAGAGTATATGTACTTTCATATTTCTCGTTTTATCCCATGCCGAAAGTTCTACCGCTGGTATGATATTCACGCCGTACCGTTCACCCAAAATGTGCGCGCGGTTAGACGATGAAAGCGTGTCGTGGTCGGTAATAGCGAGGTAGTCGAGATTCATACGCTTAGCCTGTAAAATAACTTCTTCTATTCCGAGCGAGCCGTCGGAAAGCGTTGTGTGACAATGAAGATCGCCGATCATAGAACCTTATCCTCCGTTTTACTGATTTATCACTATAAAAATGACACATATATTATATCACATTTTTGTACATTTTGCAAGCTTTTTAACAAAAATTCGCCGCATTATCACATGATTTTTATAATGATTGTATGTTCTCACAAATCGCAGACGGTTCTTTTGTGCATTTGGCATATATATCATTGCCGTATTGAAAGCATTATTTGGCTTTACTCAAAGAATTTTTCTTCAAACCATACTTTCTTAGCCGTAAAGCTATTGCCGTTGAGGTACTCCAGCGTGCCGCTATCGGTAGTGAAATCAAATGTCAGCTTGTACGAGCAGAGCGCCTGCGTTTTTACATTATACGCACGGTTCACTCGGTTTATTCCGTACTTGCCGTCGCCCAATAGCGGGTAGCCCTCGTGCGCTAAGTGCGCGCGTATCTGGTGGGTGCGCCCCGTTATCAGGTCTACCTCCAGCAGGGCTAAGTCTTTCTCGCGGTTCTCTTTCAGCACGCGGTAATCGGTTATCATAGTTTTGTTGAAAGAGTTTTTCTTGTCCCATACCTTTACAGTCTTGGTCTTTTCGTCGCGGCTGTGGTAAGCCGTCAGCCGCGCCTGCTTTTTCTGCGGTATGCCTACCGTTACGCATAAATACTGCTTGTGCAGTTCGCGGTCTTTTATCTTCTGATTCATCACCCTCAGCGCTTCCGCCGTCTTTGCGCATATCACTATGCCCTGCGTGTTGCGGTCGATGCGGTTGCAGAGAGCAGGCGTGAACGATTGCTCTTTCTCGGGGTCGTATTCGCCCTTTTCGTACAGATAATGCAGCAAGCGGTTTATCAGCGTGTCGGGCGTGCCGCTCTCGTCCTCGTGCACCACCAGCCCAACGGGCTTGTCTGCAAGAAGTATGTTCTCGTCCTCGTATATCACGTTCAGCTTAGCGGGTGCGGCGAGAAAGCTTTTGCTGTCCTCGGCATTGGTGAAAAACTCGTCGTTTATGTACATCTGTATAACGTCGCCCTCGCAAAGCTTCTGCGAGATCTCTATGCGCTTTCCGTTGCATTTTATGCTCTTCTTGCGTATGTATTTGTACATTGCGCTTTTCGGCAGAGCAGGGCAGACTTTCGTGATGAATTTATCCGCGCGCTGTCCCGCGTCGTTTTTTTGTATGGTAAATTCTTTCATGCTTGTTTATCCTTTTTAGTTTGGCGCTTTTTGCCGCGGTTTTCGGTAAGCTCGTAGCTCATCTCCAGCAGTGCCGCTATTTTTTTATCCTCCACTCCCGCGTTCAGCAGTATGGTTATCCAGTACTGCTTGTTCATGTGGTACGCGGGGTAAAAGCCATCTTCCATCAGCAGCGAGCCGATGAGCAGAGGGTCGCATTTCACGTTCAGTATCTCGGCTGGCGCGTTCGGCTCGGCGCAGTCTTTCTCCAATACGCCCCTTCTCACCGTCATCACCAGCCCGAACCATTTTGAATTGTCACGTCGGCGAAGCACGGCGGCGTCGGGCGTGCGCGCCCACATATACTCGGGCTGAGCGCCACATATCTCGTCCGCTTTATTAAAAATAAACAGCCGCTGCGGGCTGCGTTTGTCTGAATATTCCATTTGAAAACCCCTATAATACTGACTTATTTGCTTAAAATAATGGTAACATATTTTTGTGAAAAATGTTATTTACATTTATAAAGAATTAGTGTATAATAGAATGTGAGTAATGTAAACATTAGTTCTGCAAAAGGCGGTGGAAAGTATGGATCATTTTGAATTAGTTTCTGATTATAAGCCCGCAGGCGATCAGCCGCAGGCGATAGATAAGCTGGTAGAGGGCATAAACAGCGGCATGAAAGAGCAGACCCTGCTTGGAGTAACAGGCTCGGGCAAGACGTTTACTATGGCAAACGTTATCGCCAGAGTAAACCGCCCTACGCTCGTCCTCGCGCACAATAAGATACTTGCGGCGCAGCTCTGCACCGAGTTTCGCGAGTTTTTCCCGAATAACGCCGTGGAGTATTTCGTCAGCTATTATGATTATTACCAGCCCGAGGCGTATATACCCAGCAAGGACGTGTATATAGAAAAAGATTCTTCGATAAACGATGAGATAGATAAAATGCGCCACTCCGCTACCACCGCGATAGCCGAGCGGCGTGACGTAATTATTGTCGCTTCCGTATCCTGCATATACTCACTCGGCGACCCTGAGGAGTATAAGTCGATGGTGGTATCTCTGCGCCCCGGCATGGAGATCTCGCGCGACGAGCTTGTCGCAAAGCTTGTGGGCATACAGTATGAGCGCAACGATATAGATTTTTCGCGAAACAAATTCCGTGTGCGCGGCGATGTGGTGGAGATATACCCCGCCGCTAATACCGATACCGCTCTGCGCGTAGAGTTTTTCGGCGATGAGATAGACCGTATCAGCGAGATAAACGTGGTAACAGGCGAGGTTATATGCCGCCTCAGCCACGCCGCGGTCTTCCCCGCTACGCACTATATAGTCGGCAGGGATAAAATGCGCGATTCGATAGAGGATATAAAGCAGGAGCTTGACGAGCGCATAAAGTATTTCAAAGACCGCGATATGCTGATAGAGGCTCAGCGCATAGCTCAGCGCACGAATTACGATATTGAGATGCTGGAGGAGATAGGTTTTTGCCCTGGTATAGAGAATTACTCACGTGTGCTGGCGCGCCGCCCCGCAGGCTCTGTGCCGTACACCCTGCTCGACCATATGCCGAAAGATTTTCTGCTTATGGTGGACGAGAGCCACGTCAGCCTGCCGCAGGTGCGTGGTATGTACGCGGGCGACCGTGCGCGAAAGACCACGCTTATAGACTACGGCTTCCGCCTGCCCTCGGCGTGGGATAACCGCCCGCTGACTTTTGACGAATTTTACGAGCATATAAATCAAGCGGTGTTCGTTTCCGCAACGCCCGGCCCGATAGAAAAAGAACATTCTCAGCAGGTGGTAGAACAGCTTATCCGCCCTACAGGTCTGCTAGATCCCGAGATAGACGTTCGCCCGACTGATGGGCAGATAGAGGACTTGCTGTACGAGATAAATATGCGCATAGAGAAAAAGGAGCGCGTGCTAGTCACTACCCTTACAAAAAAGATGGCGGAAGACCTCACGAATTACCTAAAGGGCTTTGATATAAAGGTGCGCTATATGCACCACGATATTGATACGATAGAGCGTATGGAGATAATCCGCGACCTGCGCTTGGGCGAATTTGACGTGCTGGTAGGCATAAACCTGCTGCGCGAGGGTCTTGATATACCAGAGGTATCGCTGGTGGCTATACTCGACGCCGATAAAGAGGGCTTCCTGCGTTCAGAAAGCTCGCTGATACAGACGATAGGCAGAGCCGCGCGAAACAGCGAGGGCAGAGTTATCATGTACGCCGACAGCGTTACAGGCTCGATGGAGCGCGCGATACGCGAAACCAACCGCCGCCGCGAACTGCAGATGAAGTTCAACGAGGAGCACGGCATAACGCCTAAGACGATAATCAAAGACGTTCGCGACGTAATAGAAATATCCACCAAGGAAGAGGTAGAGTACACCGCCCGCCAAAAGACGAAGCTTTCAAAGGCGGAAACGGCTCAGCTCATAGAAAAGCTCACCCGCCAGATGAAGGAAGCCGCCAAGCTGCTTGAATTTGAGCACGCGGCTTATTTGAGGGATAAGATTTCTGAGCTGCGTGGGGAGAAGAAATAAAGACAGATAAGAAAGCGATCAAGAAAGGAAAGTAAAATCAAATGCAGAAAAATGAGATAGTGATACACGGCGCTAGGGAGCATAATCTGAAAAATGTTGACGTTACTATCCCGCGCGATAAGCTTATTGTAATGACGGGTCTTTCCGGATCGGGCAAATCTTCACTGGCTTTCGATACTATATTCGCCGATGGTCAGCGCAGATATATGGAGTCGCTCTCTTCATACGCCCGCCAGTTTTTGGGACAGATGGAGAAGCCCGATGTGGACAGCATAGAGGGTCTTTCGCCCGCTATATCTATCGACCAAAAAACTACCAGCAAAAACCCGCGCTCTACCGTCGGCACAGTTACCGAGATATACGATTACCTGCGACTTCTCTACGCTCGCATAGGCGTGCCGCATTGCCCTGTCTGCGGCAGAGAGATACGCCAGCAGACGGTAGACCAGGTCGTAGATAAGATAATGGAACTGCCCGAGCGTACCAAGATACAGCTTCTCGCACCCGTGGTGAGCGGCAGAAAAGGCGAGCATAAGAAAGAGCTGGAGCGCGCGAGAAAGTCCGGCTATGTGCGTGTTCGCATAGACGGCGTTATCTACGACCTTTCGGAAGAGATAAACCTGGAGAAAAATAAAAAGCACACCATAGAGATAGTGGTAGACCGCCTTGTGATAAAAGAGGGCATAAAAGGCCGCCTTGCCGACTCTATCGAGATAATAAATTCGCTTACGGGCGGACTCATAGTTGTTGATATTATCGACGGCGAGCAGATGCTCTTTTCCACAAGCTACGCCTGCCCCGAGCACGGCGTTTCTCTGCCCGAGCTTCAGCCGAGAATGTTCTCTTTCAATAATCCATTCGGCGCTTGCCCCACCTGCACCGGCTTGGGCGTGTTCAAAAAGGTAGACCCCGACCTCATAATCCCCGATAAGTCGCTCTCTATCCGCGAGGGTGCAATAAAAGCCAGCGGATGGAACAGCTTGGGCAAAGATTCGATAGCTATGAATTACTACGAGGCTATCTCGGAGCAGTACGGCATTTCTCTCGACGTTCCCGTTAAAGAGCTTACGCAGGAACAGCTCGATATTTTCCTCTACGGCACAGGCGACGATACGCTCGACCTCAAGCGGGGAGTGGGCTGGTTCGGAGATGTTTTCACCGCGCATTTCGAGGGCGTTGTAAATAATCTCGAGCGCAGATACAATAAGGAAAACGCTACCGACGCTGCAAAAGCCGAGCTTGAATCGTACATGAGCGAGCGCCCATGCCACGACTGTCACGGAAAACGTCTGAGAAAAGAGAGCCTTGCCGTGACCGTGGGCGGGCTGGATATTTACTCGCTGACTCAGCTTTCCGTCACCGAAGCGCTCGATTTCTTCAACGCTTTAGAGCTTGACGAGCGCGAAAAGATGATCGGCGCGCGCATAATCAAAGAGATAAAAGAGCGTCTCGGCTTCCTAAAGAGCGTAGGTCTGGAGTACCTCACGCTTTCGCGCTCCAGCGGTACGCTTTCGGGCGGCGAGAGCCAGCGTATACGCCTTGCCACGCAGATCGGTTCTTCGCTCGTCGGCGTGCTGTATATCCTCGACGAGCCTTCGATAGGTCTGCACCAGCGCGATAATGATAAGCTCATCGCCACGCTGAAACGTCTGCGCGACCTCGGCAACACGCTGATAGTCGTAGAGCACGACGAGGACACTATGCGCGCGGCAGATTTTATAGTAGACGTAGGCCCTGGAGCGGGCGTGCACGGCGGCGAGATAGTTTTCGCAGGCACTCCGCAGGAGATAATGAACTGCGATAAGTCGTGGACGGGCAAATATCTTTCGGGCAAGATCAAGATACCCGTGCCCGAAAAGCGCCGCGAGGGCAACGGCAAATTCCTAACAGTTATAGGCGCTGCTGAGAATAATCTGAAAAACATCGACGTTTCTATACCGCTCGGCACGTTCACCTGCGTTACGGGCGTTTCAGGCTCGGGAAAATCCTCGCTGGTAAATGAGATAATCAGCAAAGAGCTTTCCGCAAAGCTCAACCGCGCGAGAACTCGCCCTGGCAAATTTGAACGCATGGAGGGTCTTGAAAACCTCGATAAGGTGATACACATCGACCAGTCGCCGATAGGCAGAACGCCGCGCTCAAACCCCGCGACCTACACTGGCGTTTTCACCGATGTTCGCGAGCTTTTCGCCAGCACTGCCGACGCTAAGGCGCACGGCTACGGAGCGGGCAGATTTTCATTCAACGTGCGTGGCGGGCGCTGTGAAGCCTGCGAGGGCGACGGCATACTGAAAATAGAGATGCACTTTCTGCCCGACGTGTATGTGCCCTGCGAAGTCTGCCGCGGCAAGCGCTACAACCGCGAAACGCTCGAGGTGAAGTACAAGGGCAAGTCGATATACGACGTGCTCGAAATGACTGTGGAAGAGGGCGCGAAATTTTTTGAGAATATCCCGAAAATAAAGCGTCGCATGGATACGCTGGTAGAAGTAGGCTTGGGATATGTGAAGATCGGTCAGCCCGCGACTACTCTTTCGGGCGGCGAGGCACAGCGCGTAAAGCTTGCGACTGAGCTTTCAAAACGCCCGACCGGCAAGACTTTCTATATCCTCGACGAACCGACTACGGGTCTTCATTCCGCCGACGTCCACAAGCTGATAGAGGTGCTGCAAAAGCTCGCCGACGCGGGAAATACCGTGCTTGTAATAGAGCATAACCTGGACGTGATAAAGTCCGCCGACTGGGTGATCGACCTGGGCCCTGAGGGCGGCTCGGGCGGCGGAACGCTGGTCTGCAAGGGCACGCCAGAGGACGTGGCTGCCTGCGAAAGTTCGTATACGGGTCAGTATCTCAAAAAGCTGCTTTGATTTGACAAGGCATAGCTTGTTGTGATATAATTATCTCAATGATCTTACGAAAGGAAAATGAAATAAATGGCAAGACAGCTTACCCCCGCGCAGGAGGCTGAACGCAGCCTGATAACCACATACCGCAAGGATATATGGAACAAATTCGTGATGGGGCTGAAAAATTATCAGATGATAAGCGACGGCGATAAAATAGCCGTCTGTATCTCCGGCGGCAAGGATTCTATGCTTATGGCGAAGCTGATACAGCACCTGCAAAAATACTCCGATAAAAAGTTCGAGGCTGAGTATATAGTGATGGATCCCGGCTACAACGCCGAGAACCGCAAAAAAATTGAGGACAACGCCGCGCTGCTTGGTATACCGATAAAGATATTTGAAGTGAATATCTTCAATTACGTCGCGGGGCTGGATAAAAACCCCTGCTATATGTGCGCCCGTATGCGCCGCGGACATCTTTACAGCTACGCGCAGAGCCTTGGCTGCAATAAAATAGCGTTGGGTCATCATTTCGACGACGTTATCGAAACGATACTTATGGGCATGATATATGGCGGACAGATACAGACCATGATGCCGAAGCTGCACTCGAAAAATTACGAGGGCATGGAGCTTATCCGCCCGATGTATATGGTAAAGGAAGCCGACATACTTCGCTGGGTGGCGCATAATGACCTGCACTTTATCCGCTGCGCCTGCCGTTTTACCGAGAGCTACGAAAACCTTGAAAACAAGGGCGAAGTATCGAAGCGGCAGGAGGTAAAGCAGCTTATAGCGCAATTCCGCAAGACGAATCCCTTCATCGAAACGAATATCTTTAAGAGCGTTTACAACGTAAATCTGCGCACGGTGATAGAGTATCAGTATAAGGGTAAACGGTACAATTTTTTGGACACTTACGATGATTATAAGCCCGAGCCTGACGAGGACGGCGAGGAAGCCGGCGACGAGATCTTTGAATAAGCGCTGGGTTTGCATGAACTTATTTTTTACTTGCTCTTTACAGAATTGATATGATTATTTTAATATGTGACTAAAATTTGAAATTGGCGGCGAGCAAGCTATATTCTTGAATAAAAGTATAGCTTAAAGGAGAATAATTTTTGTACAAAAGATAAAACCTTGCTCAAAAATGAAAAAAGGTATTGTAAAATCATGTCGAATAATGTATAATAATAATGTGTTTTGACCGCGTACCGCTGCGCGTTACCGTCGTGCCGCAGCAGGTTTCTTTGCGAAATGACGGAGAAAAGAGGATGTATTGATGGGTAAGACAGAAAAAAAGGTTTTTGATACCAGTACAAGTGTAGCGCCCCTCGGGCTTATCGCTATGGACGGCGCAAAAGAGCTTGGCGACATGATAAACCGCTATTTTCTTAAATGGGCTTTACAGGATGGCGAAGAGGGCAAAACTTTCCTCATAGACGCTGAGTGCCCAAGATTTTCTTCCGGCGACGGTAAGGGAATCATCAAATCCACAGTTCGCGGCAAGGATCTTTTCATTCTTTGCGACGTAGGAAATTACAGCTGCAAGTACACGATGCACGGCGAGCAGAACTCGATGTCGCCCGACGACCACTATCAGGATCTCAAGAGAATTATACAGGCTGCAAGCGGTAAGGCTCACAGAATAAATGTCATTATGCCTATACTTTACGGTGGCAGACAGCACAGAAGAACATACCGCGAATCTCTCGACTGTGCAGTAGCTCTTCAGGAGCTGGCTTCGATGGGCGTGCAGAACATAATAACTTTCGACGCACACGACCCCAGAGTTCAGAACGCTATCCCGCTCACGGGCTTTGATAACATAATGCCTTCTTATCAGGTGCTCAAGGCTATGATGAAGACCTTCGATAACCTCAATTTCGATAAGAAGCATTTCATGATAGTTTCTCCCGACGAGGGCGCTATCAACAGAAATATGTACTACGCTTCCGTTCTCGGTGTAGACCTCGGTATGTTCTATAAGAGAAGAGATTACTCTACCGTAGTAAACGGCAGAAACCCCATCGTAGCTCACGAGTATATGGGCAACGACGTTACCGGCAAGGATATTTTCATTGCCGATGACCTTATCTCTTCCGGTGAGTCGATGCTTGACATAGCTATCGAGCTGAAAAAGCGCAACGCAGGAAAGATCTTCTGCTACGCTACCTACGGTATCTTCACCAATGGTCTTGAAAGCTTCAATAAGGCTTATGCAGACGGCATCATCGACGCAGTTTTCGGTACAAATCTTACCTACCGTTCGCCTGAGCTTCTTGCTACTCCTTGGTTCCACGAGGTCGATTGCTCGAAGTACATCGCGTACTACATCGCTACTCTTAATCACGATATGTCCATCGCAGACGTTATCGACCCTCATCAGAAGATAGCTGCTCTGCTCGAAAAGCACAACAAGAAAAAGTAATATATTTACAGCAAAATAAGGGCGGCTTTTTACGAGCCGCCTTTTTTGGGAGATGATGAAATGATATACGCAGCTATCGCGGCGGGCGGTGTAGGCAGCCGCATGGGCGCAGATATACCAAAGCAGTTTCTAAAGGTGGGCGGCGTGCCGATGATCGTGCGCACTATCTCGCGCTTTTGCAGCAGTCCGTCGGTAGACGCAGTTTACGTCGGTACTAACGCCGAGTGGGTGGAGGAGCTGAAAGCTATGTGCGCCGAGTATCTGCCCGAAGCGGATAACGTTACTATACTGGCGGGCGGCTCGGACAGAAATGGTACGGTATTTAAGATAGCCGAGCATATCGCCGCCGAGAGGGGAGTTGCCCCGCAGGATATTATCCTTACGCACGACGGCGTGCGGCCTTTCGTTACCGAGCGAATCATTGCCGACAATATCGCCGCCATGCGCGACCACAGCGCCGCGGGTACGGCTGTTCCATCGGTAGATACTATCCTGCTCTCATCTGAGGACGGCGGAGTTATCGAAAGCGTGCCGCCGCGCGCAAGAATGTTCCGTGCGCAGACCCCGCAGACATTTCGCCTGAAAGAGCTTATGCAGGAGTACGCCGCGCTGACCGACGAGCAGAAAGCGCGCCTTACCGATACGGCGGGAATTTTCGCACTGCGCGGCATACCGGTTGCGATAGTCCGCGGCGAGGATACGAATATAAAAATAACTGCGCCATTCGATATGCAGCTCGCGGAGCTGATAGCGGCGCAGGAGAAATGATGTTTATAGCTGGGGCGTGCCGTTCAAACTGCGGTGCGCCCGCTGCTTTGCAGGAATAAAATATCGCGCTGCTCGCCGAATAATTTTTTGCGCATGAGGTCGTCGAGCATTATCCCGACCGCCGAAAGCGCGAACCATATCAGTGTGAACGGCAGGCATATCTGCCCGTCGAAATTCATCGGCATCATCGAGTAATCCCAAACGTTCAGCCCGAGCTGCCTGTTCACTATCTCGCCCGTTATAAGCTCGCAGGCGGTGATGAAAAGCGCCGAGATAATCAGCGTTAGGAATACGCTCGGTGCCGTGCGCTCGCTGCGGTTGAGCAGGTGTATCAGGTACATCGCCAGCCCGCCCAGCAGTCCCATCGAGATGTGCGTGAATCCGCGCGCGCATATCTCGATGATACCGTAGCTGAAAGCCCCCGCCGTGAATACCGCCAGCAGTTTAGCCGCTTCGCTTCGTAAATTCTGCTGCAAATTATCACTCCTTTCGTAAATATCAGCTACTTATAATTTGCGCAGAAATCTGCGTTTTTATCCAACCTATACGCATAAAAATAAAGGCAATATCACGCTGCGTTTTCTGCATGATATTGCCTTTTGTTGTTTAGTTAAATTAGGTTCAGACCTGCCAGCTGTTGAGGTACTTTTCCTGCTCTTCGCTCAGCTTGTCTATCTCTATTCCCCAGAATTTCAGCTTGCGGCGCGCGACTTCGTTGTCGATCTCTTCGGGCACGGTGATTATCTTGTCCGTAAGCTTGTCGCGGTTCTTTACGAGGTAAGCTGCGGTGAGCGCCTGTATCGCGAATGACATATCCATTATCTCGGCGGGGTGGCCGTCGCCTGCGGCAAGGTTTACAAGTCTGCCCTCGCCGATAACGAAAATGCTTCTGCCGTCGCTCATTCTGTATCCGTCGATGTTGTTTCTCGCGGGGTACTTCTCGGTGCATATCTCGGCGAGCTTAGCTACCGCGACTTCGCAGTCGAAATGGCCCGCGTTGCAGAGTATAGCGCCGTCCTTCATGTTTGCAAAGCTGTTTTCGGTGATAACGTCCTTGCAGCCCGTTACCGTAACGAAAATGTCGCCTATCTTAGCGGCTTCCTCCATCTTCATTACTTTAAAGCCGTCCATTACAGCCTCCATAGCCTTTATCGGGTCGATCTCGGTGACGATAACGGAAGCGCCAAGACCCTTGGCGCGCATAGCAACGCCCTTGCCGCACCAGCCGTAGCCTGCAACTACGATGTTTTTGCCCGCAACGATGAGGTTCGTGGTGCGGTTTATGCCGTCCCATACCGACTGACCGGTGCCGTAGCGGTTGTCGAAAAGATATTTGCAGCGCGCGTTGTTTACCAGCGCCATCGGGAATTTCAGCTCGCCCGCCTTGTTCATCGCGATGAGTCTGATAATGCCGGTGGTGGTTTCCTCGCAGCCGCCGATAACGTTGGGTATCAGCTCGGGGTATTCGTTGTGTATCATGTTCACAAGGTCGCCGCCGTCGTCGATGATAACGTTCGGGCCTGCCTTGATAACTTCTGAAATGTGGCGGTGGTACTCTTCGGGAGTGGAAGCGTGCCATGCGTAAACGTTCAGACCATCGTGCGCCAGCGCCGCGGCTACGTCGTCCTGCGTAGAGAGGGGATTGCTGCCCGTAACGTACATCTCAGCGCCGCCCGCCGCAAGCACCTTGCAGAGGTAGGCGGTCTTTGCCTCGAGGTGTATCGAAAGCGCTACTTTCAACCCGCTGAAAGGCTTGTCGCGCTTGAAATCTTCTTCTATGCTGCGCAGCAGACACATATTGCGGCGCACCCATTCTATCTTTCTTGCTCCGCTTTCCCATAGGTCAATGTTTCTTATCTCACTCATTATTTTAACGTCCTTTCAATTACGAAATAGTTTTCGGCTTGCTCTTTTTAGCGCTTGTCTTTTCGGGCGCAGGCTCTTCCATGCCGCGGTCTTCAAATATAGCGTCGTCAGATTTCAAATAGTCGAACTCGGGGTTCTCCTCGCCGCGCGCGTCGTAGTACGGCTGTATAACGTACTTGCGTATAACGGGGTAGCAGTTGAAAGCTCCCGCAAAGCATATCATGCTGAATGGCCAGAATGGGATAATGAACAGCGAGATCGGGAATGTGAATACCACCAGCGAACCGATGATTATCCATACCACCAGCGTCCAAAGGCTGTTCTTTATGCCGAGGCTCACGAGGAAAAACGCGTTTTTGATTATCTTGCCCAGCGAAAGATTTGTCGATACTATCATAAGATAAATGTAAAAGTGCATCATAAAGAAAACGATGCAGCAGGCAAGGCATATCACCAGCGGGATGTACATCCATTCGGTCTGCTTAGCCCACGCGGAGTACGAGGGTATCGCCACCGCAAATCCCACTATGAAAAGCAGGTCGATAAGCCCCATGATAAAGCCCTGCTTGAAGTTTTTCCTAAAAGCTTCCCAAAAATCCGCCCATACAAAGGCGTTGCGCTCCTGCGACCAGTTGCGGCAGACCTTTGTCATAGCCGCCGTGGCAGGGCCGAACGTAACAATCGGTATCAGCGCCAGCAGGTAGATGAGGTTGAGCTGTACCAGCTTCCAGCCGCGCCTGCCGTATATCTCCATAAATTTGAAAAAGCCTTTTTTCTCGACCGGCGCTTTGGGTATGCCTCTGCCCGGTTCATCATATTTGCTAAATAATGACATTTCTACACTCCTTGAATTTTAACATCTGAGTCACCCGACTATATTTTGCCGAGTATCAGTATCGAAAGCCCGCAGTCGAGCGCCGCGCAGGCGCATATAGCCGCAGCCATCGCGAGAAATCTTGTGCTGTAAAGCTTGCAGCGCTTCAGCAGTCCGTCAAAAAGCCTGTCCTGAAAGCATATCTTGAAAAGTCTGCCCGAGAGGAACATCGCTTCGCGGCAGGCGAGCACGGTAACGATAAGCGTTACGAATATCCCAGGGAATACCGCAGCTGCTTTCGCAAAAGCGTGCGCCGAGGGACTTTCGCCGTATATCTGCGTGAGTATCACTCCGCTGCTTATGCCCTTGAAAAAAGGCAGTACCGCTTCAAACGGCTGAGATATAGCGCTGAATCCCAGCGCAAATGATGCCGCCAGATAAAACCCGCTGCCCGCAAGCGTGCTGAGCATTATGCGGATAATGTCGCCGCTGCGGCGGGCGTTGAAAAAGCTCTCCTCCGCGCCCGTGAGCAGCTCGGTAAGGCGGGTGTCCATAAAGCAACAGCACACTGCCCCGAAAAGCGTACCCAGCAGCGCCGAAACGCACAGCACCGCGAAAAGCGTAAGGTTTTTGCCGCTCTTATCGGCAGGCTTGTTTTTCAGCGTTTGCATAAACATCACTCCTTTTAAGAGGATATTTATGCGGCTTGTCTGAAAAGTATTACTTTGAAAGCTCGTAAGCGCGCGCCGTGCAGGCTTTGCAGCAGTTCTGAACGGCTTCGTCAAGGTCGCCTTCGCGCAGCTTTTCAAGACCCGCGATGGTAGTGCCGCCCTTTGAGGATACCATCTCTATCAGCTTTTCTATCGTGTTTCCGCTGTCGGTTATCATCTTAGCCGAGCCTATCAGCGACTTTGCAAAAAGCTTTTTCGCGACCTCCTCGTCGATGCCGACCGATTTTGCATACTTGATGAAAGATTCGGCGTAAAGATAGATAAAAGCGGGCGAAGAGCCGTTTATCGCGATTATCTCCTTCATCTTGTCCTTGGGGATAACGGCGTATACTCCGCAGCAGCCGAATATTCCGCAGATAACGGCGAACTCCTCTTCGGTAACGCTTTCAGAGTGCGAAAGTGCAGTAGCGCCCTCGCCCAGCAGCAGGGGAGTGTTCGGCATTACTAGCACTACCTTAGCCCCCGCAATGGTCTTTGATGCGATGTAATCGTCGGTTATGCCCGCACAGATGGATACTATTACGGTATCTGCGGTAACAGCTTCCGCGATGTCCGCGAGAACTTCGTCGAGCTGCTGCGGCTTTACGGCAAGAAAAACGTACTTGCATTTCTCTACTGTTTCGGCAGCGCTTCCGCAGGCGTTCACGCCTATCTCAGCCGCTCTTTCGAGCGCAGGAGCGTAAGTGTCGTAAGCGTAAAGCTCAGCCTCGATGTCCTTGCTGCCCGAAATTCCCTTCATGATGGCATAGCCCATGTTGCCCGCACCGATAAATCCTATTTTAGTCATACTGACCATTTCCTTTCAATATCAGATCTTGTTTGCGATAATATTCTCGCATAAAATAATACAAATTCATTATACTACATTTTATACAAAATTTCAAGGGCTTTTTTATGAAATCTATAATGTATATATCCATGCGGCTATAATATTAAAGTTTTATAAACCAAATGTTGCTTTATAGATAAAATGCTTGCATTTCGGCAGATTATGTGATAAAATTAAATTTGTATCGTATGAATTTTTTTGCAGAAGGAGCATTTATTTATGGATCATTTGGATCTTGACGAACTCAGATCACAGATCAACGAGATAGACGAGCAGATACTTTCGCTCTTTACGAAGCGTATGCAGACTTGCTATAAAGTGGCAGAATATAAGATAGCTAACGACATGCCCGTGTTTCAGATGGACAGAGAGCATCAGATAATCGAGCGCGTACGCAGCGAAGTGCCCGCTGATATGGCAGATCCTGCCGAGGTGCTTTTTACCAATATGATGGATATATCGAAGTGCAAGCAGTTTCAGAAATTTTTTGCCGACGCCGAGCCTTTTGAGTCCTCACCGCTAGACCTTACGGGAAGCCGCAGGGTAGCCGTTCCCGGCACTGTCGGCTCGTATTCGCACGTTGCGGCAAATAAGTTCCTGCCCGAGTCTGAGCCGGAGTTTTACGATTCTTTCGGCGAAGTATTCGCGGCGGTAGAAAGCGGCAAAGCTGAGTTCGGCGTAGTGCCTATCGTAAATTCCACGGCGGGCACTGTTTCGCAGACCTACGAGCTTATGCGACGCCACGATTTCAAGATATGCGCCTGCACTAAGGTTTCGGTCGATCATTGCTTGGCGATAAAGCCCGATACCGACCTTGCGGACGTTAAGCGCGTTTACTCGCACGAACAGGCGCTTATGCAGTGCTCGAAATATCTGGCGCAGCATGGCTGGTCGGCTCACCCGTATGAGAATACCGCCCTCGCGGCAGATTTTGTAAAAGAAAGCTCCGAGCCTTACGCGGCTATCTGCTCCGAGCAGTGCGCGAACCATTTCGGCTTGAAGATAATCGACCACGGCATCGCGAATGCCGAGTGCAATTTTACCAAATTCATACTTATCTCCAAAAAGCAGCTTTTAGCGCCCGGTGCCGATATAATCTCGGTTTCGCTCACCGTACCTCACCAGACCTCGGCGCTTTACCGTCTGTTGACGAAGTTTTCCGTTTCGGGTCTGAATCTTACCATGATAGAGTCTCGCCCCATCGCCAATACCGATTTCGACGTGCTTTTCTATCTCGATTTTCAGGGTTCGGTAAATTCACCCGACGTTGTAAAGCTGATACGCGAGCTTGAAACTGAGCTGGGCTATTTCAAGCTTCTGGGCAACTATAAAGAGATCTGAGGAGGCTGACATATGCGCATAGGACAGGGTTACGACGTTCACCGCCTTACCGAGGGCAGAAAGCTTATTTTGGGCGGCGTGGATATTCCGCACGATAAGGGTCTGCTGGGTCATTCTGACGCCGACGTGCTCGTGCATGCTATAATGGACGCGCTTCTCGGCGCAGTCGCTATGGGCGATATAGGAAAGCTTTTCCCCGATACCGACCCAGAATACAGCGGCGCTGACAGCTTGAAGCTGCTGGCAAAGGTCTGCGAAGTTATCCGCAGCGAGGGCTGCGAGATAGGCAACATCGACGCTACCGTTATAGCGCAGAAGCCGAAGCTGGCGCCGTATATAATGCAGATGCGTGAGAATATAGCGCGTGTCTGCGGCATAGAGCTTTCGCAGATCTCGGTAAAGGCTACCACCGAGGAAAAGCTCGGCTTTACGGGCGCGTGTGAGGGCATTTCCGCAAGCGCCGTCTGCCTGCTTGACTCCCGCCGCGGCTGATCACTCTATATCAAAAACAGTTTTCCAAAATCATGAAACGCTGATTTGAAATATAAGTTATAAAACCGCTCCTTTTTGATAATACTACATACAGTAATCAAAAAGGAGCGATCTTATATGAGCAATAAACAGGAATCCATAGGACTTTTAAAAGAAACTAACGCGGGCATACAGATGGGCGTTTCCACGCTGGAAGAGATGATCTCAGACATTCGCGACGAGCGCCTGCGCGCCGTTATGCACGACTCAAAGGTGGAGCATGACGAGCTGGGCGACGAAGCGCACAGGCTGCTGCTGGAGTACGGTGCTGATACTAAAGAGCCTCACCTCGCCGCCAAAGCCATGAGCTGGATGAAGACCAACGTGAAAATGGCTGCCGAGCCGGGAGACAAGACCGCTGCAGGGCTTGTTACCGACGGCTGCAATATGGGAGTAAAAACGCTGAATAAGTATATAAATCAGTATAAGCACGCCGACTCCGCCGCCGTGAGCCTTGCCAAAAAAGTCATACGCTGCGAGGAAAAGCTTTGCAGCGATGTAAAACGCTATCTCTAATAACACAGAAGCGGCTGCCGCATATGGACAGCCGCTTTTTATTTGTAATAGTATAGATATTCCTCCAGCGTAAGCCCCTCTCGGCGTATCACCTCGGCGTGTTCTCTGCCGACATAGCGGTAGTGCCATGGTTCGTAGGCTATGCCCGTAATGTGCTCTTTCATGCGCGGATAACGCAGTATAAAGCCGTATTTCCAAGCGTTCACGCATAGCCAGCGCCCCTGCTCGGTAGCGTAAAAATCGTCCTGCGTGTCGTCCCAGTCGGGCGAGCATAGGTCGCAGGCAAGACCAGTGTGGTGCTCGCTGTGCATAGGCTTCGCGAGATAGCGCGCAGTGAGCTTTTCCGCCGCCGAAGGCGTTTCGCCGCTGCACATATACTCCGCCACGCTTCTGTTCCAAAGCTGCTGCTGATACTCGGGCGTGCGGTAAGCGGAAAGCACTTTTATCACAACTTCATCGCTTTCGGCGGCGCGCAGCATCTCTCGGCAGTGTTCCGCGGCGGTCTTTTCCATCTTCACCGTGCCGACCTCCTCTAACTGCGGTGCGAAGTCTTTCGGTACAGGACTTACGCTGTCTACAAGAATAAGATAGTCCATTTTCTATTCCTCCCGTTAATATACTGCATTATATTATATATATGCTGTAATATTCGCTTTTGATACCGCATAGTATTACTCAGTATCAGAATATCAAGGAGGATAACGGTAATGGATATGAAAAAGACCTGCAAATGGTCGCTCGCGGTGGTGATCTCCTGCGCGGTAGTGCCTTTCGGCGTTTCAGAGGGGGCAAAGCTCGCGCCTGCGTTTTCAAGCGCGGCGGCGTACTCTGCCGCGCGCGAGATGGATATTTCGGCAAAGGCAGCCGTCCCGCAGACAGCGTTTTCCGCGGCGCACAGCGATATGATAGGCTCTACCGCGCGCGATATGGAAGCCGCGCCCGAAGAGGTGGAGATACGCCTGCCGCAGGGCGCTGAGATACCTACGCCTATGCCATCGGCTGACGTGATAAACGCTCTGCCTTACCCTACTGACCTCGCTGACCACGACGGCGTTATAGAAAAGAACAATTTCGGCGCATACAGCGGCGAGCAGTATTTTGACCTCGCAGACGGCGGACAGGTGCGAAACTGCACGTCTTTAAATAATTCCGAACTTCTCGAAAACAGCACTAAAGGCAGGGTGTTTGAGATAGAAACAGGCACGGAAGAGCCGCAGGTGCTCATCTACCACACCCACACCACCGAAAGCTTTGAGCTTGAAGATAAAGATTGGTACGACAGCGATTTCGGCGGAAAGACCTCAGAGCCTGATAAGAACATGACAGCCGTCGGCGACGAGATATGCCGACAGCTTGAAGAGAGCGGGATAACCGTTATCCACGATACATTAGTGCACGATTATCCCAGCTACGACGCGGCGTATGATTCCAGCCGACAGACGGTCAGCGAGCTGCTTGAGGAGTATCCATCGGTAAAAGTAGCGCTCGACATTCACCGCGACGGCATAGAAACAGCCGAGGGCGTGCGCCTGGCGCCCGTAGCCGAGATAGACGGCAGGGAAGCCGCGCAGATAATGATTATTTCGGGCTGCGATGACGGCACTATGGATATGCCGAATTATATGGATAACTTCCGCTTCGCCTGCGAATTGCAGTCGGAAGCCGAAACGCTTTTTTCGGGTCTTACCCGCCCGATACTTTTTGATTACAGATTTTACAATCAAGATCTTACTTCCGGTTCGCTACTGATAGAGGTCGGCAGCCACGGCAATACGCTTGAGCAGGCAAAATACAGCGGCGAGCTGATAGGAAAAGCCCTCGCAGAGCTTTTTACAGCGGAATAGATGTGCAGAAACGTCCCCGTTTTCAGCGGGGCTTTTTTGTTTTGAACGAAAAGTTGTTAATTTTCATGATAAGCCCTTGCTATTTCGCCGCATTTGTTATATAATATAATAGAGTATGTATGCTATAGGCTTGATACATAATTACTTTGCCGCAGTACGGCAGAAAAGGAGATAGTTGCTAATGACAAAGGCACAGAGATTTTTCACTTCGATCAAAGATAAAAGAGTAGGCTTTATCGGTACGGGCGTTAGCCATACCCAGCTGATACGCGTATTTCTTTCCAAGGGCATAAAAGTAGTTATTCTTGATAAAAAGGACGAGGACCATTTCCCCGAAGACCTTTACAGCGAATTTTCGGCAAAGGGCGCTGAGTTTTCGCTCGGCGATAATTACCTCGACGAAATGTTCAACTGCGATATTGTTTTCCGTACCCCTGGTATGTATTTCAATAACCCGATGCTTACCAAGGCGCGCGAGGCGGGCGTGGTAGTTACTTCCGAGATGGAGGTATTCTTCGACCTCTGCCCCTGCAAGCTTTACGCTGTGACCGGTTCTGACGGAAAGACCACCACCACCACCCTTATCAGCGAGTTCTTAAAGGCTGAGGGAAAGAGAGTGCACCTCGGCGGCAATATAGGCAAAGCACTGCTGCCGATAGTTGAAACTATGAGCGAGACCGACGCTGCGGTAGTAGAGCTTTCGAGCTTCCAGCTCATCTCTATGCGCAAGTCGCCCGACGTAGCCGTTATAACCAATATTTCGCCGAACCACCTCGATGTTCACGGCACTATGGAAGAGTACATCGACGCTAAGTGCAATCTTATCCGCCATCAGAACGCTTTTTCGAAAACTGTACTCAATGCGGATAACGAGGAAACTATGAAGCTTGCGCCAATGGTACGCGGCACGCTCGTTAAATTTTCCCTTTCGGGCAACACCGACCGCGGAGCTTTCCTGCGCGACGACGGTATGCTCTGCTATATCGACAAGGGAAAAGTTACCGAGATAGTCCATAAGGAAGATATACGCATACCCGGCATCCATAATGTGGATAACTACCTTACTGCGATATCGGCAGTATGGGGCGAAGTATCTATCGAAAGCATCGTGAACACCGCTATGACTTTCGGCGGCGTAGAGCACAGAATAGAGTTCGTCCGCAAAGTAGACGGCGTGAAGTGGTACAATGACTCCATCGCCACCAGCCCTACGCGCGTTATGGCGGGCTTAAATTCCTTCGACCAGAAAATAATAATCATCGCGGGCGGATATGATAAGAAGATACCTTACGAGCCTATGGCCGATACCGTAAACGAAAAGGTAAAAATACTTATCCTGCTTGGCGCGACTGGCCCTAAGATAGAAAAAGCAGTTACCTCCTCGCCGCTGTACCCCGAGAGCGGACTTAAAATAGTTCGCGTGAAAACGCTCGAGGAAGCGGTAGAGCAGGCGAATATCCTTTCAAAGCCGGGCGATGTAGTTTCGCTTTCGCCCGCCAGCGCGAGCTTTGATCTGTATGTAAATTTTGAGGAAAGAGGAAAGCATTTCAAGCGCCTTGTAAACGAGCTTTGATCTGCGGTCGATATGGATAGATCTGAACTTAAAAATATGCTCTCCGCCCTTTGCGCCGCCGACGGCGTTTCGGGAGCGGAGGAAAACGCGGCGGCTGTGTGCGCAAAGTACCTTTCGGCTTACGGCGAAACGCAGACCGACGCTTTCAATAACGTGATCTGCAAAGTCGGCAGCCACACTGCGGACAAGCCCACTGTAATGATAGAAGCGCATATCGACGAGATAGGCATGATAGTAAATCACATTACGGACGACGGCTTTCTGCGCGTTTCAAAGTGCGGCGGAATAGACGAGCGCGTTCTGCCAGCGGCGGAGGTCACGATCTACGGCAAAAAAAAGCTCTGCGGCGTGGTGACGAGCGTGCCCCCGCATTTACAGACCGAGCATAAAAAGGCGGCGAAACTCGATGATCTGTATATAGATACGGGTCTGAGCGGCGCGCGCGCAAAAGAGCTTATCTCGCTGGGCGACAGAGTGCTGATAGAAAATACCCTCGCCGATATGGGCGGGCTGGTGACATCTAAAGCGCTCGACGACCGCGCATGCGTTTGCGCGCTTATCCGCACGCTTGACCTGCTGAAAGGCAGGGATACCGCCTACAATATCTCGGCGGCGGTGTGCTCGGGCGAAGAGGTAGGCTCGCGCGGGGCTAAGGTAACGGCTTTCCGCGAGCAGACTGACATTTCGCTGATAATGGACGTTTCGTTCGGCAGAGTGCACGGCGAGTCGGATGAAGATACCGGCGAGATCGGCGGGGGAGCGATGATAGGCATTTCGCCCGTGCTCTCGCGCAGGCTCTCAAATGCGCTCATAGAAACGGCTAAGGCCGAGCAGCTTCCATATCAGATAGAAGTGATGGGCGGAAGAACTGGCACCGACGCTGACGAAGCCGCGGCTGCCGGAAAAGGCTCTGCCGCCTGTACCCTTTCGATACCGATACGCAATATGCACACGCCCGTAGAAGCTGCCGACCTCGGCGATATTGAAAACACCGCGCGTCTGGCTGCGGCTTTCTGCGAAAGGGGGCTTTTCTGATGAAGCTTGCTGAAATATTGGAAGAGCTTTGCGCGCTGGGCGGTATCTCGGGCGATGAGGGCGATGTTGCGGAGTACATCTGCAAAAAGCTGGAGGGCAAATGTGAGTATAGTATAGATAACCTAGGCAACGTCATAGCTTACAAAAAGGGCGCGAAGCGCGCTCCTCACCGCGTGCAGATCTCGGCGCATATGGACGAAGTAGGACTGATAGTCACCTACATCAACGCCGACGGCACTCTGAAATTTTCAACGGTGGGAGGCGTAGACCCGCGCGTGCTTTACGGCAAACGCGTGCTTATCGGAAAAGATAGGCTTCTCGGCGTTATCGGCGGAAAGGCTGTCCATAATCTTTCCGAGGATGAGCGCTCGGCAGCGCCGCAGGAAAGTGAACTTGTGATCGACGCGGGTTTTTCCTCGCGCGAGGAAGCGCAGAATCATATCCCGCTCGGCGAAAGCGTGATCTTCGATTCGCGCTTTATGCGCTTCGGTGAGGGCATGATAAAAGCGCGCGCGATAGACGACAGAGCGGGCTGCGCGATAATGCTTGCGCTGATAGATGAAGAACTTGAGTACGATACCTGCTTTACTTTCGTAGTTCAGGAAGAAGTAGGTCTGCGCGGTTCGGGCGCGGCGGCTTTTACCGTTGACCCCGAAATGGCGATAGTGCTTGAGTCTACCACCGCGGCGGATATACCCTCGGCGGCGGGCGAAAAGCGCGTTTGCGAGGTCGGCAAAGGCCCTGTTGTTTCCTATATGGACAGGCGCACGATATATGATAAGCAGCTTTACGCGCTGGCTTTCGATACCGCGCGCGGGTTGGATATACCCTGCCAGACCAAAACTATGGTGGCGGGCGGCAATGACGCGGGCGCTATCTCGCTCGCTCGCGGGGGAGTGCGCACCGCCGCGATCTCACTGCCATGCAGATACCTGCATTCGCCCTCCTGCGTGATAGCTGAGAGCGATTTAGAGAACGCTTATCTTCTAACTAAAAATTTACTGAAACGGATGCAAGAGCTATGATAAGTCAGCTTACCGAGGGCGAAACAGAGCTTTTTGAAAAGCTGAAGCCGAACCATTACGCGCGGCGTATACGTTCGCATTTCGCCGCATATTCGATCAAATATGATTTTGCGCGCTTTTACGTTCTGCGGCGCGGGGAACAGGCGGTAACGCTTATCTCCATTTTCAACGCGGCGATGATGTGCGCCGATATAACGGGGCAGTCGCTCACCGCCGCCGAGGTGGAGGAGCTTGCGCATTTTATACTTATGAATTCGCCGTATTCGGTAGAGCTTGACCCGCGCTACGCCGAAACGCTGCGCGGACTGATAGGCAAAGACTATTCCTCCGAGCTGCGCACCGAGTTCGCGTACAGCGCCCGCGGCGAACTGCCCGCGCTCGACGTGAACGAATGTCCGCCGCTGGACGATGTTTACGCTATTCTGAAAGAGTCGTTTCCCGCGCTGGCAGATTGCTACGAGCTTTGGCTCACCGATACTTCTCACCGCGTGCGCCGCGGACTTTCGCAGTCTTTCATGATGGGCGGATGCACTACCGCGACTATACAGTATATAATCGACAAGACCGCGCTGATAGGTCACGTCGCCACACTGCCCGAATACCGCGGACACTATTACGCCCGCCGCCTGCTTTATTGGATAGGCGAGCGCCTGACGAACGACGGTTACGATGTCCGTCTGCTTGCGCGACCGCACCGCGTAAGCTATTACCGCGAGATAGGTTTTGCGGCAGTTTCGCAGGACGAAGTTTTTGAACTAAGGAACAATACATAAGGGATAATACATAACAAAGGATAATTAAAATGACAGATTTTTTCAATATAGACCCCAGACTTGCCGCGCTTGCGGAAAAGGCTGAGCAAGCCGCCGAAAAGCGCTTCGGCGAGATAAATAAGACCGCCGAGTATAATGGAGCTAAGGTGCTCAAAGCCTTTATCGACAACAAAGTCAGCGAGTCTTGCCTTAAAGGCACTACGGGCTACGGCTACGGCGATATTGGCAGAGAAACGCTCGATGCTGTTTACGCGCAGGCGTTTGGCGGCGAGGACGCAGTAGTCCGCCACAATTTTGTGAACGGTACGCATACCCTCTCTACCGCGCTTTTCGGCGTGCTTCGCCCGAATGATACCATGCTTTCGCTCACGGGCAGCCCATATGACACTATGGAAGAGGTCATCGGCATACGCGGCGAGGCGGGAAGAGGCTCGCTGAAAGATTTCGGCGTGAAGTATGAACAGGTAGATCTGCTTGATGACGGCACACCCGACCTCGCGGAGATAGCCGAGCGCGCAAAGGGCAAAAAGGTCGGTTATATCCAGCGTTCGCGCGGGTATTCGCTGCGTCCATCTTTCACGATAGACGTTATAGAGCAGATAATTAAAGCCGCTCGCAGCGCCGAGCCTAACATCATAATAATGGTGGATAACTGCTACGGTGAATTTGTAGAAAAGCGCGAGCCGCTCGCGGTAGGCGCAGACCTCATAATGGGCTCGTTGATAAAAAACCCCGGCGGCGGTATAGCTTCTACCGGCGGATATATCTGCGGCAGAAAAGACCTTGTAGAGCTTTGCGCCGACAGACTTGCCTGCGTGGGCGTCGGCAAAGAGGTAGGCTGTACGCTTAACCAGAGCAGAGAGATGCTGCTGGGCTTTTTCATGTCGCCCGAGGTCACCGCAAACGCGCTCAAAACGGGCGTTTTCGCCTGCGCATTGTTCGAGCAGCTGGGCTTTAAGACTTTCCCTGCCGCCGACGATCACCGCACGGATATAATCTCCTCTATATGTCTGGAAAATGAGGAACGCCTTACGGCATTTTGTCAGGGCATACAAAAAGGCTCGCCCGTAGACGCTTACTGCACCCCCGAAGCATGGGATATGCCCGGATACGACAGCAAGGTGATAATGGCGGCAGGTGCTTTCACAATGGGCGCTTCGATAGAGCTTTCGGCAGACGCGCCGATAAGAGAGCCTTTTGCCGCGTGGCTTCAGGGCGGACTTACTTACCCGACAGGCAAACTGGGCGTGCTCACCGCCGCGCAGGAGCTTCTTAATAGAGGTCTGATAGAAATTTGACATTCATCTTATATTAGAAAGGAAAAAGAGCTATGGCAGAGATATTTACCGTCAGCATTGCGGACATAGTAAAAGAGCTACAGTTAGAGCTTGTTTATGCGCCGAAGGATTCTACTGAGATAATGGTATCGGATAACGACTGCAACCGTCCCGGATTGCAGCTAATGGGCTTTTACGAATACTTCAACGCCGAGCGTATACAGATATGCGGAAACATGGAGTTTGCGTACCTCGCCAGCGTTGACGAAGAAACAAGATACAAGAAGATAGAAACGCTTTTTGCTACCCATATCCCTATGTTTGTGGTGGCGAGAGGTCACGAGCTTTACCCCGAGATGATAGAGCTTGCCAAAAAGTACGAGATACCGATAGGAAGAACTAAAGAGAGCACCACCGCTTTTATCGCGGCGCTCATCTCTTATCTGAACGTACAGCTCGCGCCGCGTATAACAAGGCACGGCGTGCTGATAGAGATATACGGCGAGGGCGTGCTGATAGTCGGTGAAAGCGGCGTCGGCAAGTCTGAAACAGCCATTGAGCTTGTAAAGCGCGGACACCGCCTTGTAGCGGATGACGCGGTAGAGATACGCCGCGTTTCCAGCAAGAGCTTGGTCGGCTCTTCGCCAGATAATATAAGACATTTTCTCGAGATACGCGGCATAGGTATTATAAATGTGCGCCGCCTTTTCGGTATGGGTGCAGTTAAGGTGACTGAGAAGATAGATATGGTAGTAGAGCTGGAGCCTTGGGATTCTCAGAAGGTATATGACAGAATGGGAGTGGATAACGAATTTACCACCATTCTCGGCGTAAAAGTGCCCAGCCTTACTATTCCTATAAAGCCCGGCAGAAACCTCGCAGTTATCCTCGAGGTAGCGGCTATGAACAACCGTCAGAAGAAAATGGGATATAACGCCGCGCAGGAGCTGCTCGATAACCTGGGTCTGCAGTTCGATAAAAAGGATAAAGTTAAAAACTGGGATCTTATGTAAATAGGTGGTCGATACAAAAATGATTATAGAAGCGGATCTTCACACGCACACGTTAGCTTCTACACACGCTTACTCAACTATAAAGGAAAACTGTCAGTGCGCCGCTGAGTACGGACTTAAAGCGGTAGCTATGACAGACCATATGATAAATATGCCCGATTCGCCGCATATATGGCACTTTGAAAACCTTTTTACGCTGCCTGATAAGATATGCGGGGTGTATGTGCTTAAAGGTACTGAGGCGAATATAATAGATACCGAGGGCACTCTCGATGTTGACCATTCGCTGCTGAAAAAGCTTGACTGGGTGGTCGCTTCTATGCACCGCTGGACATTCGAGCCGAAGGATTATTATACCCACACAAAGGCGTACCTCGCGGCGGCTAAAAACCCTGCGATAGACGTTATAGGTCACTGCACGACCTCGCTTTACCCATTCGATATGGAAAAATGCCTTAAAGCTTTCAAAGAGTACGGCAAGTTAGTAGAGATAAATGAAAACTCTATCTTTAACAAAAAAGGCTCGCTGAAAGGCTGCACCGAAGCGCTCAAGATATGCAAGAAGTACGAAATACCCGTAGTGGTAAATACCGACTGCCATTTCTGCGACGCGATAGGTCAGACACCCCACGCCGAAAAGCTGATAGAAGAACTTGGTTTCCCCATGCGCCTGGTCTATAATGCCGACTGGGAGAAGATACGCGAATATGTGCTGAAAAAGCACCCCGACTGCAAGATATAAAGAAAGGAACGGTAACACATAAATGAACGAAAAAGCTCTTGCCGCGCTCGCCGAAAAGCTGGGCTGCGGCGTCTGCGAAAACGAATCGCTCTCCGCGCATACTACCTTCCGCACAGGCGGGCCCTGCACCTGCATGATAATGCCTAAAAGCGCCGAAGACCTCTCGCAGCTGGTAAAATTCGCTGCGGAAAACGGCGTGCGTACCCTAGTGATGGGAAAAGGCTCGAATATGCTCTGCGCCGATGAAGGCTTTGACGGCGCGGTGCTGCTGATAGGCAGCGATTTTTCTGAGATAACTATGCTCGACGACTGCACTATACGCGCGCAGGCGGGCGCTGCTATGAGCCGCCTTTGCAGGGTAGCGCTGGATAATGGGCTGAGAGGTCTGGAATTTGCATACGGCATACCCGGCACCGTAGGCGGCGGTATTTACATGAACGCTGGAGCTTACGGCGGTGAGATGAAAGACGTGCTGGTTAGCGTTACCGCTATGGATAGAAACGGCGAACTGCACACCTACACCCCCGCACAACTGGAGCTTACATACCGCAGATCGCGCTTTTCGCATACTGATGAGATAATAGTCAGCGGCGACTTCAAGCTTGCGCATGGCGATAAGGCGGAGATCGAAGCGAAGATGAACGAGCTTATGGCGCGCAGAAAAGATAAACAGCCGCTAGAGTACCCGAATGCAGGCTCTACTTTTAAGCGCCCCGAGGGACAGTTCGCGGGTAAGCTGATACAGGACTGCGGTCTGCGCGGTGCGACAGTAGGCGGCGCGCAGGTATCTGAAAAGCACTGCGGATTTGTTATAAACAAAGGCGGCGCGACCTCTGCCGATATAAAAGAACTTATAGCGCACATACAAAAGACCGTTTACGAAAAAACGGGCTTTCATCTTGAGTGCGAGGTAAGGATAATACCTTATAAGGCAGACTGACCATACGGCTTGCGCGAAAGGAGAAAATGAAAAAATGCAGTTTGTAATAGTAACGGGAATGTCAGGCTCGGGAAAATCTACGGCTATTGACGTGCTGGAGGATATGGGTTATTACTGTATAGATAATATCCCCCCTGAGCTGATAATAAAATTTACTGACCTCTGCGCGAAGTCAGAGGGCAAGATACAGAAAGCGGCTTTTGTAGTAGACGTGCGCGGCGGAGATTTCTTCCTTGAATTGCAGGATACTATACAAAATCTGCGCGCCGCTCATGTAGATCTAAAAATACTTTTCTTAGAGTCTTTCGATGACGTGATCGCGCGGCGGTATAAGGAAACGCGCAGAAAGCACCCGCTTGACGAGCTTGCTGGCGGCAGCCTTACCGAGGCTATACGCATGGAGCGCGAGCTGCTTATGTCGGCAAAAGCGATGAGCGATTATTTTATCGACACTTCAAATTACTCTACCTCAGAGTTCCGCAGCAGGCTGTATTCTATTTTTGAAGAGGATAACAGCGAGCATATGCACATAGAGATACGCTCATTCGGCTTCAAATACGGCGTTTTCGCCGAGGGCGATCTTATTTTTGACGTAAGGTGTCTGCCGAACCCTTTCTATGTGCCCGAGCTGAAGCATAAAACAGGTCTTGACAGCGAAGTTTCGCAGTACGTCATGAAATTCGACGATGCTAAAACGCTTTATAATAAGCTTACTGACCTTATAGATTTCCTGCTGCCGCTTTATGAAAAAGAGGGCAAGTCGCAGCTTGTAATAGCTTTCGGCTGTACCGGCGGCAAGCACCGCAGCGTTACTTTCGCCGAGGCAGTAGCCCGCCACCTAACGCTAAACGGTCATAAGATACGCGTAAAGCACCGCGATATAGATCACTAAATAATAAAGGAGTCGGCATTTAGATTATGTCAGAGCAGTCTTTTTCCAAACAGGTAAAAGAAGAGATTATTTCAAAGATAAATTCCGTACAGAAGGCTGACGCTTGTCTGTTCGGGATATTGCTCTGCGCGAACGAGCTTGGCGCAGACGAGATAACGCTGCTTACCGAAACGCAAACGATAGCAGATTTTTTCGAGCTGAACGTAAAGCGTATCTGCGGCGAAAACAGCGTAGAGTTTACCAGTACCGACCGCGGCAGCGGCGCGGCTATGCTTTCGCTGACGGTAAAAGGCGCGGAGGAGCGCGCAAAGCTTCTGGAGCATTTCCATATCGTGGACGGCAGGCACTGCTCGAAGCCGAATTATCCGAAAAAGAGCCTTTACCCGTACATGACGGCGGGTATGTTCCTAGCCTGCGGCTCGCTCAGTGACCCAAACAAAAATTACCATATGGAATTTGTAATGCCTGAGCTGCACCTTTGCAACAGCCTCGGGCTTTTGCTGTTGGATAATTACGAGCTGCTGGCGAAGCACGTCGAGCGCAAGGGCAAGCAGATACTTTATTTCAAAGAGTCTGAAAACATCATCGACATGATAGCGATGATGGGCGCGACCTCCGCTTCGTTCGACCTCATGAACATAAAGATCTACAAGGATATGCGCAATAAGATCAACCGCGAGGTAAACTGCGTAAACGCCAATATAGAAAAATCTATCCGCGCCGCCGAAAAGCAGATAGCGGATATTGAGCTGATAGATGAAAAACTGGGCATAGGCTCGTTGCCCGATAATCTGCGCGAGATAGCTATGCTGCGCTACGAAAATCCCGACTATAATCTCGGCGACCTCGGCGCGGCGCTCGACCCGCCCATCTCACGCTCCGGCGCTAACCACCGTCTGCAAAAGCTCGCTAAGATAGCGGAAGAGCTGCGCGGTGCGGAGGGCGAAAAATGACGGATTTTGTTCATCTTCACGTCCATAGCGAATATTCGCTTCTAGATGGCGCCTGCCGCGTAAAAGAGCTTGCCGCCGCCGCAAAAGCGCTGGGTCAAAAAGCCTGCGCCGTCACCGACCACGGTAATCTCTTTGCGGCGGTAGAGTTTTATAACGCCTGCAAAGAGATCGGCATAAAACCGATAATCGGCTGCGAAGTCTACGTTGCCGAAAATTCGCGCTTTAATAAAGACCCGCACGAACGCACGTTCCATCTGATACTTCTCTGCAAGAACGAAACGGGCTATCACAACCTCGCGAAGCTTGCTTCGCTTGCGTATACCGAGGGCTTTTACCGCCGTCCGCGCATAGATTTTGAGCTGCTCAGCAAGTACAGCGAGGGGCTTATCTGCCTTTCTGCATGTCTGGCGGGCGAGGTCTCTCGCGCGCTTTCGGCGGGCGATTTCAATTCCGCAAAAGAGGTCGCGCTTCGCTACCGCAGGATTTTCGGCGAAGATTATTTCATTGAGATAATGAGCCATGATTTTCCCGAGCAAATGGCTGTTTTCAATCAGCTTATCCGCCTTTCGCGAGAAACTGGCATACCCCTCTGCGCGACTAACGACGTGCACTATATCCGCCGCGAGGACAGCTACGCGCAGAAGATACTGATGTGCATAAACACGGGCAAAACGCTTGACGATAACGAAAGGCTTGAGCTGCCGACGGATGATTTCTACCTCCGCTCGGGCGACGAGATGGCTGAGCTTTTCCGCAGCTGCCCGCAGGCGATAGAAAACGCCGTCAAGATTGCCGATATGTGCAACGTTGAGTTTGAATTCGGCGTTACAAAGCTTCCGAAGATAACTTTCAGCGGCGTTACGGATAACGTGAAATTCCTGCGCGATATGACGTTAAAAGGTCTGCAAAAGCGCTACGGCACGCCGCAGAAAGAGCATATCGACCGTGCCGAGTACGAGCTTTCGGTGATAACGCAGATGGGCTACGTCGATTATTTTCTCATAGTCTGGGATTTCGTGCACTACGCCAAAACGCACGATATACCCGTAGGCTGCGGCAGAGGAAGCGGCGCGGGAAGCTTAGTTGCCTACTGTATAGGCATCACCGACATCGACCCGCTTCGCTATCAGCTCATCTTCGAGCGCTTTCTGAACCCCGAGCGCGTTTCCATGCCCGACTTCGATATAGATTTCTGCACGCTGAAACGTCAGCGCGTTATAGATTACGTCATCAGCCGCTACGGTTCCGACCATGTGGCGCAGATAATTACTTTCGGCACGCTGGGCGCGAAGCAGGCTCTGCGCGACTGCGCGCGCGTGATGGGTCTGCCTTACAAGACGGGCGACGTTGCGGCAAAAGCCGTTATAGGCGGTATGTCGCTTCGCGCTTCGCTTGAAAATTCGCCCGAGTTTCGCAAACTGTATAACGGCGACCCGCAGATACACGAGCTTATCGAAACAGCCATGCGCATAGAAAATATGCCGCGAAACGCAGGCACTCACGCCGCGGGCGTAGTTATCACAAAAGACCCCGTCAGCGAATATGTGCCGCTGTACGCGCGCGACGGACAGATCTCTACGCAGTACACCATGACGGTGCTCGAGCGGCTGGGTCTGCTGAAAATGGATTTTCTCGGCGTAAGCAACTTGACGATAATAGATATGTGCGTAAAGCAGATACAAAAGCGCGATCCCGATTTTGATATTTCGGCGATACCGCTCGACGATCCCGCCGTCTACGATATGTTCTCGCGCGGAAAAACTCAGGGCGTTTTTCAGTTTGAGAGCGCGGGAATGACATCTACCGTAATGCGTCTGCGCCCCGAGCGAATAGAAGACCTTATAGCCGTAATTTCCCTATACCGCCCCGGCCCGATGGACTCTATCCCGACCTATATCCGCAACCGCCACGACCCCTCGAAAGTAACTTACAAGCATCCGCTGCTGAAAGATATTTTAGAGGTCACCTACGGCTGTATCGTCTACCAAGAGCAGGTAATGCAGATATTCCGCACGCTGGCGGGCTACTCTTACGGCAGGGCGGATATTGTTCGCCGAGCTATGGCGAAAAAGAAGCATGATGTGCTTGAAAACGAGCGGCGCACTTTCATCTACGGCGATGATGAGTGCTGCGGTGCTGCCGCAAACGGCGTGCCCATAAAGGTCGCGAACGAGATATTCGATGAAATGACCTCTTTCGCTTCATACGCTTTCAATAAATCTCACGCCGCCGCATACGCTACCATCGCTTACCAAACGGCGTATCTGAAATGCCGCTATTATAAGGAATACATGGCTTCGCTCATGACGGTAACGCTTTTTGAAAAACCGCACAAGCTTTACGATTACATCACCGACGTTCGCCGCAGCGGGCTGGAGATACTGCCTATCGACATAAACAAGAGCGTTGGCGGTTTCAAAGCTGAGCCGCAGGGCATACGTTTCGCACTGCTCGCGGTCAAGGGCTTAGGCGAGGGCGTGATAAATGCGCTGACGGCCGAGCGAGATGAAAACGGCGCGTTCACCACCTTGCAGGGCTTCTGTACACGCGCGGCCGGCACGGGCATAACCGTAAAAGGCTGCGAAGCCCTGATAAAAAGCGGCGCTTTCGACAGCTTTCCGAACAACCGCCGCGAGATGCTGATGTCGGTGGAAACAATCCTCAAACAGGCTCAGTACAGCCGCCGCGATAATGCAGAGGGTCAGCTCGATTTCTTTGATATGTCCTCGGGCGGCAATGAACATCAGGCAATAGTTGAGCGCTGCGATGAATTTTCGCGCACTCAACTTTTGGATATGGAGTATGAGGTAACGGGGCTGTACCTTTCGGGTCACCCGCTCGATAGCTACCTGCCTTTTGCCAAAGCCGAGGGCTGCCTGCCCGCGCAGATGTTCGCCGATACAGACCGCAGGCTGAAAAACGACTCGCCTGCGGGTATCTTGATACGTCTTACAGGCAAAAAACAGTTCAAGACCAAAAACGGCGCTATGATGTGCTTTGCCGACGGCGAGGATAGGTCTGGCACGGCGGAATTTATAATCTTCCCCGCGCTTTACGAGGTCGCTCAGCCGCTTCTGAAAGACGGCGCGGTGCTTCACGTTTTCGGCAAAGTTTCGCTTAAAGACGACGAACCTGCGAAGCTTATAGCCGAGCTTGTGGAAACGGGCGAACGTTTCGTTCAAAGCTGTATGGGCAAGGATATATGCGTAAAACTGCGCTCAGACGATAAAGCTGCTTTAGCGCGGGTAAAGTCAGCCGCCGAAAAGCACGCCGCGCCGGACGGCAGGTCGCTGATAATCTATTTAGCGGACAAGCATGCTTCGATACGTCTAAAGAGCGCGCCGACCGTAAAGATCAGCGGCGGGCTTATAGAAGACCTGCGGCAGGCGGCTGGCGCTGAGAACGTGCGCTTTATGAAAAAGCGCGGCTGAAAGGAGAGAAAGCTATGGAACCAAAAGATTATATAGTTGAAAAAATAGACGGCGATTACGCCCTGCTGCGCGACCTTAACAGCGGCATAGAGCTGAATATAGCCCGAGCGCTGATACCCGAAGAGAGCGACGAGGGTGTAAAGCTGCACTGGGAAAATTTCGAGTACAGCGTTATCGAGAACTGAATATGATGAAATTCTCGTGAAAAGTATGGAAAAAATAACTTTCTTGTGGTATAATAAATAGTGTTGCTTAATTGTATTCAAGTCAAAGAGAAACAGGAGAACAGAATATGGCATTATATACAAGTTATGAGCGCCCCTGCCGCGGACTTGTGATAGCGCACAGCGAAGATGAAAAATTCAATACTGAGTCGATAGTTGTTCGCTTCATAGTACCGCTGGAGGAGAAAAGCTCGCAAAAGTATACGGCGCTGGTATCGCTTATGGCTGAAAGCTGCCGCGAATATCCCGATAAGGCTGATATGGCTAAAAAGCTCGCTTCGCTCTACGGCGCTTCGGTAAATTCTTTCGCATACCGCTTAGGCAATTCGCTCTGCTGCGGATTGGCGGTGAGCAGTATTGGCGACAGATACACGATAAACGGCGAGAATATCACAGAAGAGTGCGCAAAGCTGCTGCTTAGCTGCATTTTTGAGCCAGACATCACTAACGGCGAATTTCCGCGGGAATATTTCGAGCAGAAAAAGCGCCAGCTTATCGATAAGATAAAAAGCTCTTTCAATAACAGGCACACCTACGCTATCACAAAAGCGCGCGATATAGCCTTTGCGGGCGAGCCTGCGGCTGTTTCACCGCTCGGCAGCGAGGAAAATGCCAACGCGCTGACCTCCGCAGCGTTAGCCGAGAGCCACCGCGAACTGCTGGAAAATGCGTTTATCAGCATAAGCTTCTGCGGCGGCGGTACGAATAAGGGCGCGCAAAAGCTGGTAAAGAACGCTTTCGTAAAGTTCGCTTCCGAGCGCAAGGCGGAAGTCGCCGATATTCACGATCTCAATGCCTATTCGCCGCTTAAAGCCGAGCCGCATCGCGCTGATGAAAAGATAGATCAGGCGCAGTCGAAGCTCGTAATGTTCTTCAAGACGGCGGGCAAAAATATCTACGCCGATAGGCTCGCCTGCGAACTTTACGGCGGCACGCCTTTCTCAAAACTCTTTATGAACGTCCGCGAAAAACTTTCGCTCTGCTACTACTGCCAGTCGGGAATAGTGGAGTGCAAGGCGGCAATGCTTGTGGACAGCGGTGTAGAGCCGGGCAATGAGGAAAAAGCTTACAACGAGATAATCGCTCAGCTCGAAGCCCTGCGCGGCGGAGATTTTACCGATGAAGAACTTGAAAATACCAAGAAATACCTCATAGGCGCTGTCCGCTCGAATTACGATTCGGCTGAAAATCTTAATCTTTGGTACTTTTACCAGTTTGCAAGGAGCACGGCGTATTCGCCCGACGAAGCGGCGGCGCTGATAAAGGCGCTCAGCCGCGAGGACGTGCTGGAGTCGCTGAAAAACTTCAAGCTGGATACCGTATACACACTTACCCCCGAAGGAGGCGAAGCATATGCGTGAAACTACGATAGAAACGGCAGTGAACGAGCGCACGGGCGAAAGCTACAAGATAGTCCATCATAAGTCGGGGCTTGACCTGCTTCTTGCGCCGATGGAGGGTTTTGTGCAGACTGCGGCTATGTTCGGCACAAATTACGGCTCGGTAAATAACTGCTTCAAGACTTCTGAGGACACCGATTTTCTTACAGTACCCGACGGCATCGCCCACTATCTGGAGCATAAGCTTTTTGAAAACGAGGACAGCGATGTTTTCGAGCTTTACGCCGCTACCGGCGCTGACGGCAACGCTATGACGGGCTTTGAGGACACGATATACCTTTTCACCTGCACTGAAAATTACGCCGAGTCGCTGAAAATACTGCTCGACTTCGTGCAAGACCCCTACTTCACTCAGGAAAATGTTGACAAAGAGCAGGGCATAATCGGGCAGGAGATAAAAATGACTATGGACTTGCCGAACAGAAAATGCTTTTTCGATCTGCTCGGCGCGCTGTACGCCGCACACCCCGTGAGGAACGACATCGCGGGCACGGTAGAGTCGATAGCGCAGATCACGCCCGAGCTGCTTTACCGCTGTTATTACGCTTTTTACAACCTGCACAATATGGCGCTCGCGGTGGCGGGCAACCTCGACGTTGACGAAGTTATAGCTATCTGCGACGAACATTTAAAGCCCTGCGAGGATATGAACCTTGAGGTAAAATTCCCCGAAGAGCCGAGTCTGCCAGTAAAGCCGCTTGTCGAGGAACATTTCTCGGTCGGCGTGCCGATATTCTCGATAGGCTTCAAATGCGCGCCTTACGCTGATGACGTTATAGTCAAAAAAGAGGTCGAAGCGAACATTCTGCTCTCGCTGCTGGCAGGCAAGATGTCGCCGCTGTACAAGCGCCTTACGGAAGAGGGCTTGGTAAACGGCGAGCTGGGCAGGGAAGTGTTCGACGGCAGGGGCTACTTTTCGCTAGTGCTCTCGGGTCAGTCTGAACAGCCCGAAAAGGTACGAGATGCCGTGCTAGAGCATATCGAAAAGGCTAAGTGCGAAGGGCTCGACAGAGAGGCTTTCGACCTGCTGAAAAAGGCAGAGTACGGCTCGGCTGTGCGCGAGATGAATAATCCCGAAAGCTGCGCCGAAAATATGCTGGCTTTCTATTTCTACGGTCTTGACGCTTTCGAGGCAGAGCGCAGGCTGGCTGAAATAACCTTTGAAGATGTAGAAGCTGCGCTCGATGAATTTTTTGCGGAAGAGCGCTGCGCTATCTCTATCATCAGATAAATGAGCGGTACTGCCGCGCGAAAGGACTAATTTAAAATGACACTACAAACGCTTATGTATACCGCCGCTAAGGTAAGCGACGAGATGCGTGAAACCATCAAGGCTAATCCCGATAAAGTATATTTCCCGAATTTCGGAAGCTCGGATAATATACTGAAAAGGGGCATTACTATCGACAGAGTAATGTTTACTATACCCGGCACGAATTTTGAGATATACTGGTACGGCTTTCTGATAGCGGTGGGCATACTGCTCGCCATGCTTTACGGCTTTAGAAAAATGAAGCCTATGGGTATAGATCCCGACAGAGCCACCGACGCGGTCATCGCGGGCTTTATCGGCGCGATATTCGGCGCTAGGGCTTACTATATCGCTTTTAATGACAGCATAACTTTCAAAGACTTTTTCAGTTACCGCGACGGCGGACTTGCCATCTACGGCGGCATAATCGGTGCTGTTTTGGTCGGCGGCATTGTTGCTAAACTGCGCGGATTGAAACTTACAGCCCTGCTCGATGTGGTAGCGCCCTGTTTCCTCATCGGACAAGCCATAGGCAGATGGGGCAACTTTGTAAATCAGGAGGCTTTCGGCGCTAATACCGACTTGCCTTGGGGCATGATAAGCTCGAAAACTATGTCCTACATCGCCGAGAATTTCGACGAGCTGGGCGGTCAGGTGTCTTCATACGCCCCCGTTCACCCCTGCTTCCTATACGAGTCGATATGGTGCGTTATCTGCTTCGTGATACTGCATATCTTCACTAAGCACAGAAAATTCGACGGCGAAGTTTTCCTTATGTATATAGGTCTGTACGGTCTTGGCAGATTTTTCATCGAGTCTACGAGAACTGACTCGCTCTATATCGCGAACATAAGGGTATCTCAGCTAGTGGCAGGTACTTGCGTATTCACCGCGCTCGTGCTCATAATAATCTTCCGCAGCATGGCTTCGCGCTCTAATTACAAGCTTTTCTGCGATACCGAGCTTTCAAAGCAGCAGTTAGCGGCGCTCGAGGGCTACGAAGAGAACGAGAAAGCTAAGAAAGAGCTGAAAAAGAAGATAGCCGAAGCTAAGAGAAGCGGCGAAAGCTTTGCCGAGCTTGAAAAAGAGTATGACGAAAAATTCGGCAAGACTGCTAAGGAAGCCGCTAAGAAAAAGGCTGACGAGATAGCCGTCGAAAAGAAAGAGCTTAAAGCTAAGATAAAGGAAGCTGAAAAGGCGGGCAAAAAGGACGAAGCCGCTAAGCTCAAAAACGAATTTGCAAAGAAATTCGGCGGTATAGTTACCGAAGAGGAAGAGGCTGAGGACGAAAATTATACCTCTATCCTCGGCGACGATGACGAAGAAGCTGAAACCGAAACGGCGGAATCAAAGGCTGATGAAAAGCCCGAAGAATAAGCGAAAGGAACGTATTAACATGGTAAATATAATAGACGGAAAAGCCGTATCGGCTCAGGTAAAGGAAAATATAAAGGCTGAGGCGGCTGAGCTGAAAGCTAAGGGCATTGAGATAGGTCTGGCGGTAGTTATCGTCGGCGACGACCCCGCCTCGCAGGTGTATGTAAGAAATAAGGAAAAGGCTTGCGAATACGTCGGCTTCAATTCATACAAGTACGCTCTGCCCGCTGAAACTACCGAGGAAGAGCTGCTCGCGCTGGTCGATAAGCTGAATAACGACGATAAAGTTGACGGCATACTCGTACAGCTGCCCCTGCCTAAGCACCTAGATGATAAGCTCATAATCAACAATATCCGCCCTGATAAGGACGTTGACGCTTTTCACCCCGTAAACGTCGGCAAGATAATGATTGGCGATTACAGCTTTCTTCCATGCACGCCCGCAGGCGTTATGGAGCTGATACACTCAACAGGCGTTGTGGTAAGCGGAAAGAAGTGCGTGGTAGTCGGCAGAAGCAATATCGTCGGCAAACCTATGGCAATGCTTCTCCTGCACGAGAGCGGCACGGTCACCATCTGCCACTCGAAAACGCAGGATCTTAAAGAGGTGTGCTCGCAGGCTGATATTCTCGTAGCCGCTGTCGGCAGACCTAAGATGATAACCGCCGATTACGTCAAAGAAGGCGCGGTAGTTATCGACGTTGGTATGGATAGGGACGAAAACGGAAAGCTTTGCGGCGATGTAGATTTCGAGGATTGCAAGGAAAAAGCCGGCTACATCACTCCCGTTCCCGGCGGCGTAGGCCCTATGACCATCGCTATGCTGATGAAAAATACTCTTACCGCGGGCAAACTGCATAAGGGCGTTTGAGAAAAAAACACGGGAAGATATGTAAATTTTTTGTGAACGCTCTTTACATATCGTGCTTTTCAGTGTATAATTAAATAGTTGTATGCGCCTTTGCGCGCGAAACATATCCGTAAGGCAGATTATGGGCTGCGCTCCGACGGAGAATGTTACCTGCCATAGCCTTCCTTACAGGAAATATTTTTGAAAGAGGTACAGAAAAATGTTAAGAAAAGACGAAAAGACTGCTGTTATCGAAGCTAACAGAACTCACGAGACCGATACTGGTTCGCCCGAGGTACAGATCGCTATCCTCACTAAGAGAATCAACGACCTTACCGAGCACCTCAAGGTACACAAGAAGGATCATCACTCCAGAAGAGGCCTTCTTAAGATGGTAGGTAAGAGAAGAAACCTCCTCAACTACCTCAAGTCCAAGGACATCGAAAGATACAGAGCTACTATCGAAAAACTTGGCATTCGTAAGTAAGATCTTAATTACACGTGGGCAGAGCGGAGAATATCCGCTGCTGCCTTTGCGTGTTTTTATACGATCATACACTCGATCGACTGACCGCTAAAAACGAGCATCTGCGCCAAGCGACGGTGACCGAAACTTAGCATTAAACAGAGTTTGAGAGGTTAGCTTTTCAGACCGTGTTTATTGCTAATGGTTCAGAGGTTCACCGTTTCTTGAAAATAATTGTGAAAGGAAATGGTACTCAAAATGTTTGAAAATTACAGAAAGTTTGAAACTACATACGCAGGCAGACCTTTTATAGTTGAGACCGGCAAGACCTGCGGACTTGCAAACGGCTCCTGCTGGGTACGCTACGGCGAAACTGTCGTTATGGCAAATGTCACCGCTTCGGCCAAGCCCAGAGACGGAATCGACTTTTTCCCCCTCTCGGTAGACTATGAGGAAAAGCTCTACTCGGTAGGCAAGATCCCCGGATCTTTCACCAAGCGCGAGGGTAAGCCCAGCGATAAGGCTATACTCACTTCGCGTATGGTAGACCGCCCGATACGCCCCCTCTTCCCGAAGGATATGAGAAACGATGTTTCGGTAGTTATGACCGTACTCGCAGTTGACCACGACTGCTCGCCCGAGATCGCGGGTATGTGCGCGGCTTCCATCGCTATCTCTATTTCCGATATTCCTTGGAACGGCCCTATCGCTGGTATAAGCGTTGGTCTGGTAGACGGCGAGATCGTGCTCAATCCTACTGCTGAGCAGAAGACACATAACCGCCTCAACCTCACTGTTGCAGGCTCTATGGAAAAAATAGTTATGATCGAGGCTGGCGCTGACGAAGTTGACGATGACACCATGCTCAACGCTATCATCGAGGGTCATAAAGAGATCAAGAAGATGATAACTTTCATCAATGAGATAAAAGCTGAGATAGGCAAGCCTAAGTTCGAGTTCCAGTCGATGGAGATAGACCACGACCTCTTCGACGAGATCGAGGCTATGGTAGGTGAGGACGTAAAGGTCGCTCTCGATACCGATGATAAGAACGTTCGCGACGCAAGACTTCAGCCCATCATCAACGCTGTACATGAGAAGTACGACGAGCAGTATCCAGATCAGGCTGCTATGCTCGACGAAGTTCTTTACAAGCTTCAGAAGAAGATCGTTCGCAACTGGCTGTACGAAGGCAAACGCGTAGACGGCAGAAAGATCGACGAGATCCGCCCGCTTGCTTCTGAAGTAGGCCTGCTGCCTAAGGTTCACGGTTCGGGACTTTTCACCAGAGGTCAGACTCAGGTACTCACCATCTGCACCCTCGGCCCTGTAAGCGACGCACAGAAGCTTGACGGGATCGACGAGGAAACCTCTAAGAGATATATCCACCACTACAATTTCCCTAGCTACTCGGTAGGCGAGACCAAGCCTTCGAGAGGCCCCGGAAGACGTGAGATCGGCCACGGCGCGCTCGCTGAAAAGGCTCTCGTGCCCGTTATCCCCTCCGTTGAAGAATTCCCTTACGCTATAAGAATGGTGTCTGAGGTGCTTTCTTCCAACGGCTCTACCTCGCAGGGCTCTATATGCGGCTCTACTCTTGCTCTTATGGACGCCGGCGTTCCGATAAAAGCACCCGTTGCAGGTATCTCCTGCGGACTTATCACTAAGGAAAACGGCGAATGGATGACTATGGTAGACATTCAGGGTCTTGAGGATTTCTACGGCGATATGGACTTCAAGGTTGGCGGTACTAAGAACGGTATCACCGCTATTCAGGTAGACATCAAGGTAGACGGCCTTACCTACGATATAATCAAGGAAGCTTTTGCTAAGACTCACAAGGCTCGCAACTACATACTCGACGAGATCATGCTCAAGGCTATACCCGAGCCCCGTCCTACTGTTAATAAGTGGGCGCCCAAGATGCTTACTACTAAGGTTCCTGTTGATAAGATCCGCGAAGTTATCGGCTCGGGCGGAAAGGTCATCCAGAAGATCTCTGCTGAGTGCGACGTTAAGATCGACATCAACGAGGACGGCAACGTATTCGTTTCGGGTCTTGACCTCGATAAGGCAAATCAGGCTATATCCATCATCAACACCATCGCTAACGATCCCGAGATTGGCGCTATCTACAAGGGTAAGGTCGTTTCTATCAAGACATTCGGCGCTTTTGTAGAGATCGCTCCCGGCAAGGACGGTCTTGTACACATCTCCAAGCTCGATAAGTCGAGAGTAGAGAAGGTAGAGGACGTAGTTTCGGTAGGCGACGAAATAGTTGTTAAGGTAATGGACATCGACAATCAGGGCAAGATCAGCCTTTCGAGAAAGGACGCTCTTGCTGACATCGCCGCTAAAAAGGCAAACGGCTGATAAGAATCGGTCGGATAAAAAGCATATTTCAGCCGCGCATAATAATCAGCGCGGCTGTTTTTGTTGACATCGCCCGCAAAATGTGTTATCATTTATTTCAGCAGTAACCAAAAGAGTTCCGCCGCATATAGTGTAGAAAATACATTTTGGCGGTGATGATAATGAGTACAGCGATCACTGCGGCGATACTCGCGCTAATCGTGATACTGCCGCTGGTAATTCGTTTCAAAAACAGAAAGCGGCGCTGCTGCAAGGCTCTGCTGCTGATACCGGTCGCGGCGGACGACGGGCTTTTTGAAAGGCGCGTAAAAGCCTGCTACTGGGAGGAAGCTTTCAGCGACCCGCTATACGCGAAAGACATACTGCTAGTGACGGGCGATGTTTCGCCTAATACTTACGCGGCGCAGCGGCTGGCGCAGGAATACGCTACGGTGCACACCGTTCATATTTCTTCGCTGGGCGATTATTTGCAGAGAAATTATTTTAAAGAGAGTAAAAAAACGGACAGTTAAGGGATATAAGATGCAGAATAATACAGACGAAAAATTAGAGGGCGAAGTTGACAGCGTGATATACCGCAGCGACGATACGGGATTTGCCGTCATAATGCTGAAATCTGACGGCGAGCTTTATCCCGTTGTCGGCGAGCTTGGCAATGTTGATGAGGGCGAAGAGCTTGTATGCACGGGCAGGTTCGTTACCCACCAGAAATTTGGCGAACAGTTCAAATGCGAGCTTTGCGAACGCAGCCTGCCGAAGTCTGCCTCCGCGATACAGCGCTACCTCGCCAGCGGCGCGATAAAAGGCATCGGCGTGATAACTGCGCGCGCGATCGTGAAAAAATTCGGTGAAAAGACCCTTGAGGTGCTTGAAACTGAGCCCGAAAGACTTTGCGAGGTGGCGGGTATAACGCCGCAGAAAGCGGAGAAAATGTCGCAGCAGTTCAAGCAAAATTTCGCGGTGCGCACGCTGATGGCGTTCCTCTCAACTTTCAATATACCGATGTCTGCCTGCATACGCGCGTTCAAACGCTGGGGAGAAAACGCCGAGCTGCTGATACGCTCAAACCCATATGTGCTCTGCAATCCCGCAGTGAATGTGCCTTTCAACAAAGCGGACGAGGTCGCGAAAAGTCTGGAGATAGCCGGGGACGATGAGAATCGTGTAAATGCAGGAATTTCCTGCGTTCTTCGTGAAAATGCCAATGCAGGTCACACCTGCCTGCCCCTGGATAAGCTTGCAAAAACCACCTGCGATTTTCTGAAAATAGACCGCCTGATCTTCGACAAAGTTCTCGCGGACGAGCTTACCGATGAGTCGCTCTACTGCTATATAAAAAATGGCAGAAAATACATAATGCTCTATGATTTTTTTAAGGCTGAGGATTACATCTCTCGGCGGCTCTCGATAATGAAAGAGTGCTCGTATGACAATAAGATAGATTTTTCCGACGTTATCGACATCGCCGAGAAGAACAGCGGCGTTGAGTATGCCGAACTTCAACGTAAGGCGATAAATCTCGCACTCTCATACGGATTTCTTGTGATAACGGGCGGCCCCGGCACAGGAAAAACCACCACGCTCAACGCGATAATCGACCTTTATAAACAGCAGGGAATGAATGTTATGATCGCCGCGCCGACCGGCCGTGCGGCAAAGCGCCTTTCCGACATCAGCGGCTTTGAAGCGAAAACGATACACCGCCTATTGGAGGTCAAGCCGACCGACGGCGATAACATGAGCTTCGTGCATGACGAAAATAACCTGCTCGAATGCGACGCGCTGATAATCGACGAGATGTCGATGGTCGATACGCTGCTTTTTGAAGCAGTCCTGCGCGGTATAAAACTCACCTGCAAGCTCGTCCTCGTCGGCGACTCCGACCAGCTGCCCTCTGTCGGCGCAGGAAACGTCCTGAAAGACATAATCGAAAGCGGTGTCATGCCCGTCGTGCGCCTAAATGAGATTTTCCGACAGGCGCAAAAAAGCGCGATAGTCACGAATGCACACAAGATCGTCAACGGCGAACATATCGACCTCACGCAGAAAGACAATGATTTCTTTTTTATGCAGCGAATGGATTTTGAGGGGCTGCAAACGCTAGTTTCTGAGCTTTGCAAAACGCGCCTGCCGAAAGCCTACGGCTACTCGCCGTTCGATGATATACAGGTGCTCTCGCCTACGAAAAAAGGCCCTGCTGGCACTCAGGAGCTGAACAAACTTCTTCAACAGCAGCTCAACCCACCCGCGGCGGGCAAAAGCGAGCTGAAAACGCCGCTTTTTACCTACCGCACGGGCGATAAGGTCATGCAAACTCGCAATGATTACGACATTATATGGAAAAAACGTACCGGTGAAAAGACCGAAAGCGGCGCGGGAATATTCAACGGTGACATCGGCAAGATAACCGCCTGCAACAAGATAGTTCGCACGCTGAATATCGACTTCGACGGCCGCGAGTGCGTTTACACGGCGGATATGCTGGATAATCTCGAGCTAGCATACGCGATCACTGTGCACAAAAGTCAGGGCAGCGAATATGATGCTGTTGTACTTACTGTTTTTGGCGGATATGATAAGCTTTACTACCGCAACTTGCTTTACACAGCGGTAACGCGCGCAAAAAAACTGCTGGTGATAGTTGGACAAAACCGCCGCGTTAATTTCATGATCGACAACAACCGCCGCACCTTGCGCTACACCTGTCTGAAAGATCTGCTGAAGGAGTTGAATTCGCATGGATCTGACATTTCTGACACGCTCTGACTTTTGGCTGGATATAATTTTCCCGAACCGCTGTGTATCTTGTGACAAAACTATCGCCTGGAACGAAACTTTCTGCGATAAATGCGGCGCAGATCTGCCGTACATCGAGGATATACCTTGGCAGGCAGTATTTGCCATGCAGACGGACGAGCCGGCGAATTTCGACTATGCAAATGCCTTATTCTGGTACAAGGGCAACGCTAAATCTGCGGTTCTCGCACTGAAAAGCCGCAACGGTGTAAATTTTGCAAAGTATGCCGCAAAATACCTCGCAATGAAGTTTGAAACAGACGGGCAGTCCGCCGACATTATCACCGCCGTGCCGATGAATGCTAAGAAAGTCCGCAGGCGCGGCTATAATCAAGCGCAGGTGTTCGCTGAGTATCTGTCCAAAAATATGGACATTAAGACTGACTTTGTTTTGCTGAAACGTCGAAGCACCTCTACCGAACAGCACACTTTGGCAAAAAAAGAGCGCTTTGCGGCGGCTGAAAGCGCGTATTTTATTTCTCCGAAAGCCGCCGACCTCAGCGGCAAGCGCGTTATCCTCTGCGATGATATTTTTACGTCCGGCGCGACGGTCAACAAATGTGCCGCTTTGCTGAAAGAACTTGGTGCGAAAAGCGTAAGCGTTGCCACTATTTGCCGCACAGATACTTCCGGAAAATTTGAATCCAACGCATAAAATCGTAAAAATCGAGCAGACTAATCAGACAGTGCCACGGCGGCGCTGTCTGATATTTTATATTTGAGGTGCTTTATGGAAAATAATGATAGCGGAAAGGAACGCGTGCAGGCGCAGTTGAGGTGTATGCTGAGCAGTTCGCAGGAGCTTGCGGCGCTTTTTCACGAGTGTGTTGACCAAACGGAAGAGCCGCGTATCCGTGACGAGTTTCAGAAGCTCTGCGCTTCGGCGGAAAATCATGTTAATAGGCTCGAAAGCGTGATCGGCGAGGTAGATGTATGAATGAACTAGAAAATATTGTTAAAGCACGGCTGACAGTTCGGCAGATCTCGTCCGAAAGCTGTCTGATCTACAGCCAGCTTTGCGGCACGCAGGCGGAAAGTGCGGCGGCAGAAGTGTTAGAGGGGCAGCTCAGAATGTCGTCAAAACTTGCTAAGATGGAGTCGCTGCTAAAAAAATAAGGCGGTCTGCGCCGCCTTTGGTCAATTTTTGTCGAGATGTACATCGAGCTGATTGTACGGTATCTCGATATTTTCTCGGTCGAAAGCATCCTTTACATCCGCCAGCAAAGCATAGCGAAGCTCCCAGTAATTCTCAGACTTTACCCACACCCGCAGTAAAAGCTTTACAGAATTTGCTGAATGTTCGCACACGCGGATAAAAGGAGCGTCTGGTTTATCGAGAGCAAAACTGTTTGCCGCAACTACATTCGCAATAGCTTCCTCAGCGGCGCGGAAATCGTCGGCGTATGAGATGTTGAAAGTCAGCTCCAAACGGCGCAGTTCCTCCTGCGTGTAGTTGGTTATTATGGAAGAAGCTACCGCGCCATTCGGTATCATGATGCATTTGTTATCCATAGTCAGCAGTTTTGTGTAAAGTATGCTGATGCGGCTGACGATGCCCTGGCTGCCTTTGATCTCAACATAGTCGCCCGACTTGAACGGACGTGTGAACATAATTATAAAGCCGCCCGCGACGTTTGAAAGGCTCTCTTTTAGCGCCAGACCAATGGCAAGTCCTGCCGTGCCGAGCGTTGCAATGATAGAGGACATCGGCACTTGCAGTTGCGAAAGTATCATCACAGCGAGGATAACGTACAGCACTGCGCGTATCAGCGATACAAGAAAGCTCCAGCCTGTTTCCTCAATATGCGAACGCGAAAAAACAGTCTTTAAAAACTTAACTATCAGTCGTATCACGATGTAACCGACAATGAAAATTATCAGTGCGTAAAAAAGGTTCGGCGCGTAGTCTGCCAGCCTCTCCTGAAATCTGTCAAGCATATTTACTCTCCTTAAAGCTTATTTTAAAATAGTATAGCAGAAGCTTGATAACATTTAGTAAGAATTTTTTTAACATAATGTGTACTTCTCGAATTAAAATCGCATTCATATTTTCACTTAAAAAAATTCGATATTTTTTTGTAAAGTATCGTCATTTTTAAGCTCTTTTACACTTGTAATTTTTGCGGATTTGGTGTATAATAAATAGTAATCAATTGATGAAATTGTGTATATACGCATATTTCTTCGGTTAGAATATTCGCAAAAAGGAGAGATATAGTATGAATAGCGGTTTATACCAGTTTGCCGATAACGTTATCCACACTTCTGATAAAGACCTTGGCGCCGAAACTGTCGCTGCGGTAGTTATCACCGGTCTGGCTGTTGTTTTTATCGGTCTTATACTGCTTATAGCGCTTGTATGGCTTTACGGTAAGATATTCCAGGTCATCAACGACAAAGCTGCTAAAAAAGCTGCTGCGGCGGCTGCGGCAAAGTCTGAAGCAAAGGCGGAAAAAGCTCCCGCGCCAGCTCCTGCACCCGTTATCGAAGACGGTATTGAGGAAGAGGTAGCGGCTGTTATAGCGGCGGCCATTGCGGCTTACGGTGCGCAGACAGGCAAAAAGCTTGCTGTAAGAAGCATCAGAAGTGCAGACGGCGGCAGCGGCAGCAGACGTGTTAGAAACGCATGGGGAGCGGCGGCTCTCAGCGAAGCAACACGCCCGTTTTGATGTCGATAATTTCACGAAAGGACTGATTAGCTGATATGGCTATACTGGAAAGCTTTTTAAACACATTAGCAGACCTTGCAAATAAATCGGGTTTTGCAGGCTTTTTGGCAGACGGCGGCTGGAAAAATGTAATCATGATTCTTATTTCGTTCGTGTTTATGTATCTTGCTATCGCCAAGGGCTTCGAGCCACTGCTCCTGCTGCCTATTTCCTTTGGTATGCTGCTTACAAACCTGCCCGGTGCAGGAATGTATCATTCAGAATTCTGGCAATACATGGAGAAAAATGAGGTAGACCCGACGGGAGCTACCGTTTTGAATGACCACTATTTGGACTATGGATATATCTTGAGGCACGGCGGTCTGCTGGATATACTTTACTTAGGCGTAAAATTACAGCTTTATCCGCCGCTGATATTCCTCGGAATCGGTGCTATGACCGACTTTGGTCCGCTGATCGCAAACCCGAAGAGCTTCCTGCTCGGTGCTGCTGCGCAGGGCGGTATCTTCTTCACATTCATCGGTGCGGCACTCCTCGGAATGACCGCTGCTGAGTGTGCTTCTATTGCTATAATAGGCGGTGCTGACGGCCCTACGGCTATATTCGTGTCGTCTAAGCTGCTCTCAAACACCGACAGTATCGGCGTTGGTACAATCGCGCTTGCGGCGTACACATACATGGCGCTCGTGCCTATCATTCAGCCGCCTATCATGAAAGCGCTCACCACTAAGAAAGAGCGTTCGGTAGTGATGGGTCAGTTGAGAACTGTTTCCAAAACTGAGAAGATCCTCTTCCCGATACTCGTTACCGTAGTTATCGCACTGATGATCCCCGACGCCGCTCCGCTGGTAGGTATGCTGATGTTCGGCAACCTGCTGAAAGAGTCCGGTTGCTGCGACAGAATCGCTAAGACCGCTCAGAACGAGCTTATGAATATCATCACAATCTTCCTCGGAATCTCCGTAGGCGCTACCACCAGAGCCGACAGCATCATCACATGGTCGTTCGGCAAGGTGATTTTCCTCGGCGTGATCGCATTCTCGCTTGCTACTGCTTGCGGTGTGCTCCTTGGTAAGGTAATGTATCTTGCTTCCGGCAAGACTATCAACCCGCTGATCGGCTCTGCCGGCGTTTCCGCTGTTCCTATGGCTGCCCGTGTTTCGCAGAAGGTAGGTCAGCAGGAAAATCCGACCAACTATTTGCTCATGCACGCTATGGGCCCGAACGTTGCAGGCGTTATCGGTTCTGCTGTTGCGGCCGGCGTTCTGCTCAGCATAGTTCAGATCGGCTGATAAATTTTGTATATCAAAATGACGGGAGAAGTTTCCCGTCATTTTCTTTTATGAGGTGAATTTATGTCAGAAAAGTTTTTTGCGGTGATCTCCCGCATGAAATATATCGATCGCTGGGCGCTGATGCGCAATACTATCTCTGAAAATATCAGCGAACATTCGTTGGAAACGGCGTTCATTGCACACGCTCTTGCGCTCCTGCGTAATCGTCGTTTTGGCGGCAATATCAACGCTGAGCGTTGCGCACTGTTAGCCATGTATCACGACACGACCGAGATAATTACGGGCGATCTGCCGACCCCTGTAAAATATTACAATCCTAAAATTCGCAGCGTGTATGCCGAGATAGAAAATGTCGCGGCAGAGCGCCTGCTTTCATATCTTCCTGATGATCTTCGTGCAGACTACGAGCCTCTGTTCGTTCCTTATGAGCAAGAGAAAGAACTTTGGAAGCTGGTCAAGGCGGCTGATAAGATCTCGGCGCTGATTAAGTGTATCGAAGAGCGCAAAATGGGCAACGATGATTTCTCGTCTACTGAAAAATCCACGCTAGAAAGTATCCATGCTCTGGAAATTCCCGAAGCCGAAATGTTCATCGATGAGTTTCTCCCTGCGTTTGGTCTGACTTTGGACGATCAGACTACGTTGAAATGATATAAAAATATTAAAATCTTGTATAAATTTATCGAAAGCTATTGACTAATCGATGATTATGAGCTATAATTAAATGGTATCATGACAAGGGGGTCAAGCAAAATGGATAATCTGGTTGCCGCTTCGTTGCTTGCAAGCGACTTTTCAAATCTTGAAAGAGAGATTAAACGCGCCGAGCTGGCAGGGGTTGATTGGATCCATTATGACGTCATGGATGGGCTTTTCGTCCGTAATATCAGCTTCGGTGAGCCAGTTTTAAAAAGCGTCAGCAAGTCGATCTCTATCCCTATTGACGCGCACCTGATGATTACCGACCCTATCCGTTATGTGGAAAATTATGCAATGCTCGGTGCAAATGGCATTACCGTGCATTATGAATCTACCCCCGATATTCAGTCTGTTATCGCGAAAATTCGCGCGCTTGGCTGTAAAGTTGGTCTTGCGATAAAGCCCGCAACGCCAGTTGCGTACATTAAGCCGTACATTTCTCAGCTAGACATGATACTTATTATGACAGTTGAGCCTGGTTTTGGCGGACAGGTTTTCCTGACCGAAACGCTTTCCAAAATCACGGAAGCGCGCCAACTCGTCAACGAATCTGGCAGGGAGATACGCATTCAGGTCGATGGCGGTATCAACGCCGACACTGCGCCGATGGTGCTAGAAGCTGGTGCAGATGTGCTCGTGTCGGGTTCGTACCTTTTCAAGTCGGACGAAATGCGCCGTGCCGTCAATATTCTGCGCGGAAAAAATTCAGAGATCAATTAACTTTTGCGGAGTATCGGTGAGTAGCTCGCCGTACTCCTTTATTTTTGCTGCCGTTATCTCGCTGACGCTGTTTTCCAGCGGCGTTTTGCTCAGCAGAGCATACTTCTCGCCGAGTTTATATAGCTCATTCTCCACATTGCCAAGCTTTTTAAGCTTTAAGATCACATCTCGCGGAGTTTCGCAGACCACGCCGTAAAGCCTTTCCGCCGTGTTTTTTGCGCGCACATTTATCAGATCTTTACCACAAATGTAAATTATAAGGCTTTCGTCCTCCTGCTCAAAAATCTCCGCCGTGATCTTTTCGCCACGGCCGACCACCACGCCCATGACCTCCAGTCGCGCGATAACCGAAGCCAAAAATAGTTTCGCTGTCTTGTTTTCGGGCGAAAAGCTCTCGTAATTTATCCCCGAAAGCCGACACTCCTCGCTGCTCACGCTCACTTTCGCGCAGCCGCACGATAAAATATTTATATCCAAATAAAACACCTCGATAGAGTTACTTATTTCAGTATACTCCGTCGAGGTGTTTTTGGTTAAGCGTCCAGCGTCGCCCATTGTTCCATTTTTTCGTCAGCCTGCGCGCGCAGCGCCTCCAATTGGCTGCATTTTTCTGTCATTATTGCAAAGTCCGCTGCGATCTCCGGCGAAGCGATCTCCTCCTCCAGTTCGGCGATCTGCTCCTCTATCTGCTCTATCTCGTTCTCAAGGTCGCGCATAAGCTGCCTGCGCTTGGCGTCATCGGCGCGCTGCTGCTTCGAGCGGTACTGCTTCTGCTTTTTCTCATTGTACTCCTCAGCTGCCGCGGCGCGCTTCTCCTCCGCCTGCCGCTCAGCAGCGCTCTTCTCCTCCTCGGTGATCGTGTTGATGTAAAAATCAAAATCGCCGTCGAAAGATCGCACATGGTTCGGCGTCAGCTCCACTATCCGCGAAGCCGTCTTGTTCAGCAAATATCTGTCATGCGAAACAAGTATCATCGTGCCGCCAAACTCCTTCAGCGCTTCCTCCAGTACCTCTTTTGTCGGCAGGTCGATGTGGTTCGTCGGCTCGTCGAGTATCAGCAAGTTGCCGTGGTTCAGCGCCATTATCGCGAAACACAGCTTTGCGCGTTCACCGCCGCTAAGCACCGAGACCGGCTTGAAAACGTCCTCGCCGCGAAACAGTACCGAAGCCAATGCCTTGCGTATCTCGCCGTCCGTCATCTGCGGAAATCTCCTCGCTACCGCCTCTATCGCTGTGTCATGCGGGTTAAGTGAAGCGTGCTCTTGGTCGAAATAGGATACTTTTACATTATTACCCCAAAGAATGTTGCCGCTTTTGTGCGGGATAATGCCCTGTATCAGCTTTAGCACTGAGGTCTTGCCGATGCCGTTGTCGCCGATTATCGCGACGTGCTCGCCGCGCCGCACCTTTATCGTCAGGTCTTCGATCAGCGTTTTCGCCGAGCTGCCCTCGCCGACAGTCAGCGGGCAGTCGATAACCTGCACAACGTCTTTCGTCGGCTCGATGCTGTAATCGAGCTTGATCTTCGGCGGACGTTCAGCGGCGGCAGGGCGGTCGATGACCTCCATTCTGTCCAGCATATGCTGCCGCGATTTCGCCATTTTCGCTGTCGAAGCGCGCACCTTGTTCCGCGCGATGTAGTCCTCTAGCTGCGAGATCTCGCGCTGCTGCGCCTCGTACTCCTTCATCTGCCGCGCTGTAAGCTGCTCTTTCTGCAATACGTAGTCGGAATAATTGCCGCGAAAAGCCGTTATCCGCCCGTTTTCGATCTCGCAGATCTTTGTGCATATCTTGTCAAGGAAATATCTGTCGTGCGATACAATTATTATAGCGCCGCGGTAGGTTTTCAAGTATCCCTCCAGCCACATCAGCGTTTTAAAGTCGAGGTGGTTTGTCGGCTCGTCCAGTATCAGCAGCTCAGGCTGTTCCAAAAGCAGCTTTGCGAGCGCCAAACGCGTTTTCTCGCCGCCCGAAAGGGAAGACACTACTCGGTCGTAAGCTAAGTCGGAAAAGCCCATGCCGTTGAGTATCAGCTTGATCTTAAAGTCGGTGTTGTAGCCGTCGTGCGCTTCAAAATACGCCGAAAGCGAGCTGTACTCAGCTGATGCAAACTCCAGTTCATCACCAACGCACTTCGTCATGTCCTCCGCCAGCTTGTCCATCTTTTCTTTTATCTCAAAAAGCCGCGAAAATGCGCTGTTCATCTCTTCGATAACGGTCGCCGAGCTGTTCAGCCCGCTGTTCTGCGCCAAAAAACCGATAGCGCAGTCTTTCACCGTAAAAACGCCCTCGCCCGTCGGCGATTTGTCATACTCCTCTTCGCTGAGTATCATTTTCAGTAAGGTCGATTTTCCGCTGCCGTTCCTGCCGACCAGCCCCACAGTTTCGCCCTCGTTCAGCGTGAATGATATATCTTTCAGCAGCGGTTCGCCGTTAAAATATTTGTAAATATGTTCAATGTTTATCAGCATAAAGTTTCTCCTCGTCGGCAGTCAGTTCCGCCTAAATATTTTTCTAATTTTAATTTTATAAAACAATTATGAATTTTTCAACTTTGGTTGGTTTTTTCTGCATTTATTATATTTATTTGTGGTATGTGTTGTTGTTTAAAATGCCCAATAACCGCACGATTTATATGAGATGGTTGAGCACAATAACAAAAATCTCATGGCGCTTGATTTTTTGTTCATTTTGCTCTTGCAATTTCGATAATAATTTGTTAAAATAAATATTAAGAAATATAGTGAAATTAATGGTTGTAATGATATCATGAGGGGAGGTAAGCCCATGAATTTTCACGGAGGTCAGCACAGCGCACATGATAAAAAAACCGAAAATCTTCGCGTTATCACGTCATGCTGTCTGGGCAATGTTATAGCTTTAGAAAAGCTTTCAAACGACGCTTTTTCCAGCCTTATTTTGGGCGATGGCTTTGGCGTCATACCTTCCGCAAATGAGTTTGTCGCACCTATTTCAGGTGAGGTCAAAGATGTTTCTGCCAACAGTCATGAGATCACCGTGAAAACTCCCGATAATATGCTTATCATGGTTTCCGTAGAGCCGCGGGAATCTGCTTGTGAGCTTGATATCTCTGCTCTTGTCGCTTCGGGGGATACTATCGCGCAGGGTCAGCCGCTTTGGAACGTCGCTCAGCCTGCAGCCGAGCTTATGGCGGCGGTCATAGTCACAAACAGCGATTCGCTGCCGTCTTTCAATATCCGCTACGGCAAGGTCACTTCGTTCAACCAACCTGTAATGACTATTACAGTTTAAAATGTACATTAAAAAGGCGATTTGCTCAGCAGCAAGTCGCCTTATTTTTATTGATCAAAGATAAGCTTGTTTATCTCTTTCATTACCGAAAAATCTTCGTTTGAGCCGGTGTGGAAATTCGCTGTGTTCTTTACCAGCGGGTGTGCGTTCTCCATAGCGTAGCTGTAATACGCGCTGTTGAGCATCTCGATGTCGTTCAGGTAGTCGCCAAAAGCCATTGTGCTCTCGTATGAAGCGCCAAGCCGCTGCTGAAGCACCTCTATGCCCCTGCCTTTCGTAACGCCAACATTCATGACATCCGCCCAGTAAAATCCCGAAAGCACTACGTTGAATACGTCAGAAAACTCGCGCTGAAGTATTTTCAGACCGTTTTCTTCCATGCCGTGCTCGTTATAAACGGCAACTTTTGTGATGTTGTCGTCAAAGTCGCGCAGGTCTTTCAGTATGCAGTGTTTCTTGTAGTAAAGCTGTACCTCGCGGTGGTAGGCGGAGTCGCCCTCGGGCATAAATGTGTTGTTTGGACTGCAAAGCAGCGGCACCATGCCGTTCTGCTCGCAAACGTCGATTATGCGCAGAACTCTCTCACGAGGCATCACCGATTTACTGAGTATCTTGCCCTTGTCGATTATCAGTGCGCCGTTGTCGCAGATTATTGATATATCGTCAATGTATTTGCCAAACTGCTCCTGCAAAGCGGTAAGGCTTCTACCGCTTGAAACGGCGAACGTAATGCCCTTGGCTTTCAATTTTTCGATCAGTTCGTCAAAATTCGGCGGCAGTTCTTTGGCTGAGTTTACCAGTGTCCCGTCTATATCTGAAGCGATAAGCTTTATCATGATCCAAATACCTCTCTTATCGTGTCGCGTAAAATCGTATACTGTGTTTATTATAGCCTAATTTTATGAACAATTCAAATAATAAGAGTGTTAAAATCGCTTTTTCTTACAAATCGTCGCTTTGTACAAAAATTTTTCAGCCATGTGCCGCTATTTGAACATAAAAACGCGTATAACCACAAAAAAGCAAGGTGCTTTACTTACGAAAAACGCCTTGCTTTGTTATAATGCTTATGTTCAGCGCGCCGTTGTCAGATAACGTCGTCCTCCTGATTCGGGATCTCAAGCTGCTTCTTAGGCACTCTTTTTATAGGATCGTAGATCCATTTCTTACATGAATAATCGGCATCAACAAGACCCTGTCTTTCGCAAAGCACCTTGTTGCCTTCTTTCGAGCGGTTGCCATAAAGGCAGTACGAACAAGAGGGCTGAATGCCGTTTCCGAAAAAGTTTTTCTTTTTAGCCATTATAATACATCTCCTTAATGCTAGGGCATTTCTTTTTACCTAATTATTATACCACATTTATTCCGAAAATGCTAGTCTTTTTTTCAAAACTGTCAAAAAAATCATCATAATCAAGCAAACGACGGGTATAAAATTGTTGAAATTGACGATAAAAACAGGCTTGCTCGCCGCGGCTATGTAATTTTCGCCAAATATCTTGCTGAATATCATGCAAAATATTCCTGCAAAAGCCGCGCTAATGCATCGTGTGCCTAAAAATGGCAGCATATTGAAACGCCCGCCGATGATCGTCTTTATCTGCATCATCACGCATAACCCTCCCAGCGCACCCGAAGCCGCTATCAGCGGTAATAAACGGTAGGGCAGCCCATCCATCGCCGAGAGGTTTGAGATCTCCAGCAGCGAGTACGCGAGCGTTCTCAGTTCGTTATCGCTTATCGCGTTCATCGCGCCGCTGCATCGCAGTATCGTTATCGCCGTCTGAAAGAAGAGTATCATACAGCAGATCTTGAAAAGCCCCCTGCCCGCCGTTTCAACGCTTTCGGCGAGCATATCTCCGCTTAGTTTGAATTTTTCGCCGCGCGCCTCGCACCGTATCTTGAATATGCGCGAGAGTATAGCGGCGCTCAGCAGATTTCCCGCAATTATCGCTGCGAATATCATCAGCCCGACTTTAGCAGACCCGAACACCGCCAGTCCTACCGCTCCGCTGAAAAATGCAGGCCCGCCGTTGTAGCAAAAGCCCGTCAGCCGCGCTGCGCTTTTTTTGTCGATGCGCCCGCTGTCCAGCATCGTGCATATCACCGCCGTGCCGACGGGGTAGCCGCCGATGTTTCCCATCAGCAGCGGGAACATCGCCTGCTTCGGCAGCCCCGTTATCCACGCGAGGGGAGTCAGCAGCTTTGATATAAATATGTACGCCCCGCTGCGTATCATGAGATCTGAGATCGCCATGAACGCGAAAAGCGAGGGTATCATCACGTTTATGCAGCGCGCCAGCGCCGTTTGCATATCGCTTACAGTTTGCTCCGAGAAAATTATCAGCGCCGCCGCGTAGGCAGTGAGCGCGTACGCCAGCGCCGCTGAGATCAGCCGTCTTTTTATCATACAGATCACGTCGCCTCTATCTGATTTTTGATGTTCATTATCGCGCTTTTTTCCAGCCGCGATACCTGCGCCTGTGAAATGCCTATCGCTTTCGCGACCTCTACTTGCGTTTTGCCCTGCAAATACCGCAGTGCCAGAATGTTCCGCTCACGCTCTGGCAGTTTGCTCACAGCGTCGTTCACCAGCATTTCGTTCAGCGCGGCGTTGCTGTCGGTGCGGTCGCTTATCTGATCCATGACGTATAGCGTGTCGCCCGAGTCGGAATATATCGGCTCGAATAGCGATACCGGGTCGGTTATCGACTCCAGCGCTATCACTACGTCCGCGCGCTTCGCGCCTATCTCCGCCGCTATCTGCTCGACGGTCGGTTCACAGCGGTTCTGCGCCGTCAGCTTCTCTTTCGCCTGCATAGCCTTGTACGCCATGTCCCTCATCGAACGGCTCACGCGCACCGATTGGTTGTCGCGCAGGTATCTCCGCACTTCGCCGAGTATCATCGGCACGCCGTATGTCGAAAATTTCACGTTCAGCTCGATGTTGAAATTGTCGATAGCCTTTATCAGCCCGATCACCCCTACTTGAAACAGATCGTCCGCCGATTCGCCCCTGCCGATGAACTTTTGCAGCACGCTCAGCACCAGTCTGAAATTGCCCTGTATCAGCTTCTCACGCGCCTGCTCGTCGCCCTCTTTCGTCCTGCGCAGCAGGTCTTTTGTTTCGTCCTCGGTCAATAGCTTCAGCTCGGCGGTGTTTATCCCGCTGATCTCTACTTTATTATACTGCATTTACAGCTTCCTCCATATTTAGCGCTCTTGTTATAAATTATTGCCGCTAAAATATGAAGGTATTCGCAATTTTTAATTGTAATTTATTCCAATGAACCAATGCTCCGCCGCGAAATGCTTGTACGCTATATCCTATGCCGCCGCTTTCGCAAATATGCAAAAAAAGAACGGCACTGTAAAAATGCCGTTCTTGATATTTTTATATGTCCATTTCGTTTGCCTCTATCGGCAGGTCGTTCGTGCTTTTCGCGTATTCGCTCACTAACACTGCCGCCGCAAGCGCTGCGCATGGGATAATGCCGAGAAATGCCGCTTTTATGCCAAGCGCCTTGCAGGCAAAAAATCCGCCTGCCGCGCCCAGATGGAAGAAAAGCAGAGTGCCCGCAAAGTATTTCGCTTTGTCGAGGTGCTCTTTTTTGTGGTCGCAGACGTACTCGGCCAACGCGCCGACTGTCTGTCGCAGATTGTTCGTCGAGAATATCGGCGAGCTTGCGTATCCGCCGATGCTTCCGAATACCACCCACTGTATCGACATCATGATGAACGTAGGGTAAAGACCCACACAGCGGTTTATATCGGCGGGCAGCAGACCCAGCACTATAAATCCTGCGGCGTTCACCGCCATGCTGAAAAGCTTCATATCTATCCTGCCCTTTTTGCTGAGGTAAACGGCTGTAAATACCGCCCCAGCGTATAGCAGCATACCTATAAAATGCAGCGCAGCCTGCAAGTAATCTTTTCCCAGCAGCCCCGTCAGCATTTCCAGCAGATTCATAGTCTGCGAAGAGCCCAGGTTCAGCCGTATCAGTACGGTGTACGCCCCCGCGAAGCCGCCTATCAGCGCGGCGATACGGTGAAGCACTCTTTCGTACCTCAAATCCATATTTGACCACCTTCAAATGTTACTTTTTCTCAATTTCACATATTCATTATAACACTTTGAAAGCGCAGGTGTCAAGATTATTCTTTACAAATATACACGCCGATTTTACCGTTTTTTATTGATTTTGCTTGTGTTATATCACTCCAGCGCCGCCTTGAAAGCGTCCTGTATCGTGTTCACTCCGACTATTTCTATCTCAAAAGCGCTCTTGTCAACGCCTTTTAGCGAAGTCGCGGGCACTATGCACTTCTTAAAGCCCAGCCGCTGCGCTTCCGATATTCGCTGAGCGGTGCGCTGTACTCCGCGAAGCTCGCCCGCCAGACCTATCTCGCCGAATGTTATCACGTCCGGGCTTACGCACTTGTCCGTCATGCTCGAGTACAGCGAGAGCGCCACGGGCAGGTCTGCGGCAGGCTCATTTATATCAAACCCGCCTACCACGTTCATGTAAACGTCCAGTCCGCCGAAATAGTAACCCATTCGTTTTTCCAGTACGGCTATCAGTATCGCCATTCTGTTGTAGTCAAAGCCGGTGGCGGTGCGGCGCGGCACGTTAAAAGCGCTCTTTGTCACCAACGCCTGCACCTCGGCAAGTATCGGCCGCGAACCTTCCATCACGCAGGCGACGCAGCAGCCAGAAGCGTCCTGCGGACGTCCCGAAAGCAGCATCTCAGAGGGGTTAGCCACCTCGCTCAATCCTTTGTCGTTCATCTCAAAAACGCCTATCTCGTTCGTCGAGCCGAAGCGGTTCTTTATGCCGCGCAGTATCCGGTACGGCAGATTTTTCTGTCCCTCAAAGTACAGCACGCAGTCAACTATGTGCTCCATTACCTTAGGCCCTGCGATAGCGCCGTCTTTATTGACGTGACCGACTATCAGCATTGGTATCTCCTGCGATTTTGCCGTTTTCATCAGCAGATTAGCGCACTCACGCACCTGCGTTATCGAGCCTGCCGCCGAGGCTATCGCTTCGATGTTCATAGTCTGTATCGAGTCGATTATCGCGATCTCCGGCTTTTCCTTGATTATCACGCTGCATATCGCTTCGCAGTCTGTTTCGCTCAGCAGATACAGATTTCCGCTGTCTACCCCCAGCCGCTGCGCGCGCAGCTTTATCTGCCGCAGCGATTCCTCGCCCGAAACGTAGAGTATAGTGTGGTCGTCACCCAGCGTTTGGCATATTTGCAGCAGCATCGTCGATTTGCCGATGCCCGGCTCGCCGCCCAGCAGCACAAGGCTGCCTTTCACTATGCCGCCGCCCAGCACGCGGTCAAGCTCTTTCAGCCCCGTACTCCAGCGTGTTTCGTTTGCTTCCGCGTCGATGTCGTTTATCTCAAATATCCCGTCTGAAACGTCGCGTACCGATACTGCGCGTTTTGCCGATGTGCGCGATGATACTATCGGCGTGCTCTCCTCAAATGTGTTCCATTCGCCGCATGATGGGCACCTGCCATTCCATTTTCCCGATTCGTACCCGCACTGCGAGCACACATATACGGTCTTTGTTTTAGCCATTTTATCCCTCTTTTCAAAATAAGCGTACCCGCATTTTGCAGATACGCTTGTTGTTAGTTATTTACAGCCTGCACGCTCTTGGGTGGTATGTCCTCTGCGTGTTCGGGTGTGTTCTCAATGAATTTTATAAGCGGGTCAGTGAGCACGTTTTGCAGCTCTCGGCAGAAATATACAGCGTTTATAAATCTGTTCTGTATCTCTTCTTCAAGGTCAAATTCTGCGTCCTCTATGCTTTCAAAAGGCAAGTATCCGCCCGCCATGGTGCTGTGTCCGCCGCCTGTTCCGATGCCCTCAAGCGCGTTTGTAGTTATCGTGCCTGCGTCGAGGTACTCGATAGATGAGCGCACTGAGAATTTCAGCCCGTTTCCGCGGTATGAATACGCTATCGCGAACTGTACCTCCACCAGTGTCAGCATAAAGTCGCAGACTGATGCTATCAGACCGTCTGAAGCTTCGCTGTCGATGAATGAAAATCCTATGTCGCCGAAAACTTTTATGTTGCTCAGCGCCATAGTGTACGCTTTTAGGTCGGCAAAGTCCATCTGCTGTCTTGCCAGCGTTTTCAGCTTTTCATGATCCGCAATAGAAAAGAGCTTGGCGAATACTTCCACGTCTTGCTCGGTCATTCCGCGCTTTAGGTCTTCGGTGTCCATTCTCAGACCGTACATCAGCGCCGTAGCTGTGCTTTCGTCCATAGGCAGGCTGCTTTCAAAGAAATATCCCGCCACCAGCGTCGAGCACGAGCCGCATATGCGCACGTCGCGGAACTTGTAGTCGTAGTGTACCACAGTAGGGTGGTGGTCGATGCAGGCTACCACCGTGCCGTCGATTTTGGCGATGTTGGAATTATTAGTCTGCGAATCTACCGTAATTATAGCGTCTTTTGCGCTGAGGTCGCTTATCTGCTCTATGTCGGTCATCTCTATGCCGATCATGTCCAACATGTTCGCAGTAGATGTTTTCGCGACCGTTCCGCTGTAAATTATCATGGCTTTCATGTCGAAATGCTCCAGCAGCCGCTGTACGCCGTATGCGCTGGCTATTGCGTCGGGGTCGGGAAAATTGTGCGTCTGAATAAATATTCTGTGTCCTTTCAGCACGCTTAAAAGACTTTCCAGTCTTTGGGTCATATATCATTGGTCCTTTCATAATGCGCTTTATGTTTTTATTTTAACATATTTTAATCAAGCTTTCAATACCCGCGGCTTACTTTTTTTATTTTCAGAATTTTGCACAAAAAACCGCCCGAAAAATTATCATTCAGGGCGGTATTATGCTTAATTTATCCGCGCTTCTTCCGTCTAAAAAAGTCCGCTATCCTTGCGAATATCGAGCGCTTTTTCTTCGGCTCGGCTTTCGGCTGCTCATCTTTTTCATCCTGTTTCGGCTCTGAGGAGTACGCCTGCGAATATAAAAACCTCTGCGCGTCCATTCGCGGCAGGTCGGTCTTTATGTACATATATTCGCCGTTCGGCTGCTGCTCGCGGGCTTTCACGTTGTCCGCAAGCTGCGTTTCAAATATGCTCACCACGCGCTCTTTCGCGTCCTCGTCAAGCAGGGGAGCGGCTACCTCTATCCTGCGGCAGGTGTTTCGCGTCATGAAGTCCGCCGACGATATGTACACCCTGCGGCGAACGTCCTTGCCGAAGATATAGATTCGCGCATGCTCTAAATATCTGCCAACTATCGAGATAATGCGTATGTTGTCGCTCACGCGCGGTACGCCCGCCACAAGGCAGCTAGTGCCTCTGATTATCAGGTCTACTTTCACGCCCGCCTGCGAGCACTCTATCAGCTTGTTTATTATCTTCTTGTCCGTCAGCGAGTTCATCTTTGCGCCGATGTACCCCTCGCCGCCCGTTTGCGCTATGGCTATCTCGTTGTCCATCATCTCCAGCACTCTGTTTTGCAAACAAAGCGGCGATACCATCAGCCGCACCGTGTCGTTTGGCAATGTGCCTGTCGAGAGCGCGTGGAACACCTTTTCCGCATCCGCTGCTATGTCCGGGTCGGCGGTCATGAGCGAGAGGTCGGTGTATATCGCGGCTGTCTTTTCGTTGTAGTTGCCCGTGCCGATCTGCGTGGTATGGGTGGTGTTGCCGTTTTCGTCGGCGGTGATAAGGCAGAGCTTCGAGTGCACTTTCAACCCCGGCGGGCCGTACATCACTCGGCAGCCCGCTTCCTCCAGCAGCTTTGAGCAGGCTATGTTGTGCTCTTCATCAAATTTAGCGCGCAGCTCTACGCAGGCGGTAACCTTTTTGCCGTTCTCAGCTGCGCGGCACAGCGCTTTGATTATCTGCGAATTTTTAGCAACGCGGTAAAGCGTTATCTTTATCGAGGTCACACGCGGGTCGTCCGCCGATTCGTTCAGCAGGCGTATGAATGGCTCTATCGTTTCGTATGGCAATGCCAGCAGTATATCCTTAGCCGCTATCTGTTCGCGCATGGGCACGCCGTCCTTTACGGCGGGGGAGCGGCGGGGCGAAAGCTCGTCGTAAAAAAGCTCTCTGCGCTCGGCTATCTTGTCTGAAACTTGCGAAACGTAGCTCATATCCAGCGGCGAGCGTTCGGTAAATATCTGATCTCTTTTCAGCTCCAACTGTTCCATCAGCGTGTCGAGAAAATATTCCGAAACGCCATGCGAAAGCTGCATTCTTACCGGCGCGAGTTTTTTTCGCAGACCTATCAGCGCCGTCATGCACTCGCGGTAATCTATCTCGCGGTCTGAAAGCTTATCGGTGTTTATGTCTGCGCTGCGCGTCAGCCGCAAGGTCACCTTTTCGCGCACGCTGTACGCTTCAAAAAGCTCGCCCGCGCGCTCTTCTATTAGCTCTTCCGCCAGTATGTATTCCGTCTTTCCCGCGCCCGCAGGCAGGAATATCACCCTCTGCGGCTCGCCCGAGCAGGTTATTATCCCGAGCAGGCTGCCGTTTTCCGAGTCTAAATTCACCGCCGCGAATATCTCTTTTCCCTCTATGAAAGGGAACGGGTGTCTTTTATCGACTATGCAGGCGCTCAGCAGCGGCTTTATCTCGTACAAAAAGTGCCTGTCGGCAAAGCTGCGCTGCTCGGGGGTAAGTTCGGAACAGGTCAGCCGCTTCACGCCCTCGCGCGCCATAGCCGCTTCGTTCTCGGCGAATATCTCGTCCTTTATCTCGCCCAGTTCGCGCGTTTTGCGGTATATTTTTTGCAGCTGCTGGCTGGGGCGCAGGGCGGTCTTGCCGTCGCGGCGCTTATCATTTATCATCATCTGGTCTATCAGCGAGCCTACCCGCACCATGTAAAATTCGTCCAGATTACTGCAATATATCGACTCAAAAAGCAGCCTTTCCATCAGCGGAACGCTTTTATCCGCGCTTTCCTCCAGCACTCGTTTATTAAATTTCAGCCATGAAAGCTCGCGGTTATCAAAAACTGAAAGTGTCTTGTTTTTTTCAGCGCTCAAGTTTCTTGCCGCCTTTCGTTTATATTCTTTCACTCAGTTTTTATTATATCACTTTGTGAAACTAAAGTCAATAAATTTGATGTAAAATGATCTCCGCGCAAATAGCAAAAGCCACCCCGCCAAGAGGTGACTTTTTGATTTCTTATTCAATTAGAGCGTGCCATATACCCAAAAGCTAACACAAAAACTTTCTCCCTCTTTGCCAACTCTATCGGGGATAATGTATGGTTTGGCAAATTCTAAAGCTTCATCTGAAGCAAATGTTAGTATACTCCAGTGATCTCCTTTCCAAGAAGCCACAGCGTCGCAACCTTCCCAACCCGGAACATCGTCCATATTTTCAAAGGTGACCGTACCATACTCAGGATTATCAATAACGGCTCTCTGCGTAGACTTGCTCTTCTTTATCATCGCGCTGGTGATAACGCCGTTTGTGTCCGCACGTCTGCCATACGCTCTAAGCTTGAAAGTGTACTTAGTACCGCTCTTCAAATTCTTTATCTTGTATGTGCCGACAGAGGGGCTTTTTATCGTGGTTACTTTGGTGTAAGCGCCGTCGTCTTCGCTCATGTAAAGCTGGTAGCCGTCGCACTTCACGCCCTGCCAGTTCACCCTAATAGAATCTTTCGTCGCGGAAAAAGCCTTGAATTTCGGCGCTTCGGGCAGGGTAGTTACGGTCTGCACGCGGCTCGCCTTGCCCCAAAAAGTCTTGCCCGACTTCTTTTTGTAAGCCTTGACTTTGTACTGGTAGCTGCTGTAAGGCGCAAGCCCCTTTTCGGTGTATCTTGTTCCCGAGAGGGTCTTTACTTTCACCCAGTTGCTTCCGACTTTTCTGTATATCCTATAACCTATCGCGCCGCTTACGGGCTTCCATGAGAGTGTCGCGCTGTTTGCGGTGACCTTGTACTCGCGCAAAGCGGGTGGGTTCAAGCCGTTGTTCGCTTCTACGAGCACCGCCGCGGTCTGCGCAGGCGCGCCGTATACCTCAGCGCTCGGCAGCATAGCCCCCGTGGTAGAAAACATAGCGATAGCGCCTATCACAGCGATAGTATTTTTGATAGTTCTTTTCATATTATTCTCCCTCATTTGATATTATTATTTATTTAATTATATCACTCGAGAAATAATTTGTCAATACTTTATCAAATATCTCTCAAACATAGTTCATGCAGGCCGAGCTGCTCAGAAATCTCTTCCGCTCTATCGGCGTTTCCAGCTTTATGTACTCGTTAAATTCTATCAAAAATTTGTACCATGCTTTCTCAAACGGCTGCGAAAGCGAGAAAAATACCTGCTGCCGCGGTATCTCTACGCAGTCTATCCTCATGTGCCGTTTCAGCCTGCTCTCCAGCTCGTTAGTGCCCAGTATCGCGACCTTTTTGAAATTCACCCCGCATGGGCATTCTATTATCACTACGGTGGGGTTGTTGTCCTCAAGCGCGCTCGCGCTCTTCCTGCGGAAGCCGCTTTTGTGTATGATCAGCTTTTTCTCCGCAAACTCCGCCGCAGTGAATGTCTTTGCATCATAGTAGCGCGAGTACTGTTCCAGCTTCGTCAGATTGTAGTTCATCTGAAAAGTGCACCGCTCGGTTATCTTCACCGTCTGTATCGCAAAATCGTCGCCCGTGTCCGCGCGGTCGAAAACGTTGCTCTCATAAATGCTCTGCATAGCCTTCGTCCAGTAGGTTATGAATCTTTCGCTTCTGCCTTTCGCCGTCAGCCGCTTCATGTACTGTTCAAGCTCTTCAAATCGTATCTCGTATTTCGATAGATCTTTCGTTCGGTAAAGCATATCGGGTCTTCTCTCCTTTTTTTGCAATGATCCCTTTATTTATATTTTACCACATTTTTATTTAAAATGCAAAATGTAAATGTCTGTAAAAATCGTTGTGCACTTTAGCTATATTGAAAAAACGTTCGTTACATTATTTGATGCTTCTGCATAGTTTTTCGACAAACTTCGTCCTAAGATTATCATAAATCAATGATACTTATCATCCTTTTGCACGTTTTTGAAAACAAATATCTAGCTCGTCTGTAAAATAATATATGATTTTTCGGCTGAAATGTAAAAAATAACACGGAAAATGTAGTAAACAGCATTTTCCGTGTTTTCGTTCGTTTAACTTTTGTTTGATTTTTTTGTGATCTTTTTGGCTGAATGTGAAAGATAAATGCAGTACTCTATCAGCGCGATGTATTTATCTGTAAACATTACAACGTAAGATTCGGGATATTTCGGTCTTCCTTTTCTCAGCGGCCACATATGTTTCAGTATCACGTCTGCTTCAACCTTGGTAAGCTTGAAAGATTTTCGCGCGTTTTCCAGCGCTACCTGCGGGTGATTTTTCAGATGCTCTTTAGTGCACTTCGGCGAGGAAACGTAAAGGTCATGCAAAAGTCCCGCGCGCGCTGCCTGCTCTGCGTTAAAGCCCAGCTTGCGGCAGGTAAGATAGCTGTAATATGAAACATTCAGACAATGCTGAAAACGCGTCATGCTGTGGTGGTGCTCAAATTTTTTGAGTTCCTGTACCTCGCTGCTGCTAAGTACATCGCTTATCGCGTTCAAGTATGCCGATGTGTGTGATGAATGTTCCACATTGTATCTCGAACCTATTGCTCTTGACACTTTGGCATCAGCCCTTTCATATTTATTTAAGTACATTTTATCAGAAACTTGTGAACTTTTCAATAATTTTTCGTTTCCATATATGCCTTTTTGTCTGATAATTATAGCAAATTTTTAGCACTTAGTAATATTTTGCACTGTAGAACTGCGGTATGTATTTTTCCTGCGCTGAATCTCTTTGCTGAAAATATCCCGCAAATCCCGCTTGCTCCAGTCGCTCCGCTGCCGTTTTGTACTCAAAGCCCGAAAGTTTGCGGTCTATCTCCTTGTGTTCCGCCGCGCGGTATACCGGCGTGTACTGGCACATCAGGCTCACCATTATCTCGTCCGCCGCAAAGCGCTTTTCCAGCTCTTCTATCAGCCGTAGCGAGTCGTGCCTGTGGTTCGGCAGTACCAAATGCCGTACTATCACCCCGCGCTTCATTATCCCGTTCTCGATGATCGGTTTACCCGCGATGTTCGCCATGCGCCGTATAGCCGCGATGGCTTTTTCAAAATAGTCTGCCGCTCCCGAATATTCCCGCGACGCCTGCGCGTCAAAGTATTTCAAGTCGGGCAGGAAAATATCCACCTTGCCCCGCAGCATATCCAGCGTTTCGGGTTTTTCATATCCGCCGCTGTTGTAAACTATCGGTCTCCTCAGCCGCTCGCCGCATATCTCCAGCGCGTCCAGTATCTGCGGCACGAAATGCGTCGGGTTCACAAGATTGACGTTGTGCGCGCCCATATCCTGAATTCTTATAAACGTTTCCGCCAGCTCCTCGCGCGTAAGCTCAAAGCCTTTGCCTAGGTGCGAGATCTCGTAGTTTTGGCAAAAACAGCATTTCAGATTGCACCCGCTGAAAAACACCGTGCCAGAGCCTTTAGTGCCGCTTATGCATGGCTCTTCCCACATGTGAAGTTCTGCGCGCGCTATCCGTACAGCCGCGCTTTCTCCGCAGAAGCCTTTTTCTGCGTACCTGTCAGCGCCGCATTCGCGCGGGCATAGTCGGCAGTTTCTTAAAATTTTCTCAGTCTGCAAATTTCTCACCCTGCCAGCTCGTCATATGTCATGTAGTAATAGTATTCCATCTCGTAACCAGACTCGTTCGCGATCTTCAAAACTATCGTGTAATTCTGCACTTTGTCGCATATCAAAAGCTCGGGCGCGGGATTTTCTTCAGCAGGCAGGTACTCGTATACCGTTTTTCCGTATGCGTCCTGACCCGTTACTCCTACTTTTAAGATCTTTACCTTCGGCTTCGTGTTCGTATCGTCAGTGCTTTTCAGATCAAATCCCGCAAGCTTCCATTCCGCGTTGTCCTCGAGCCACTTGTCATAAATGGTCATATCCTGCGCATACTCTTTTACGTCTGCGTCCTTAGCGTTTTTAGCAGGGCAGAGAGTGATGTCTGAGGTTATATTTTTAAGCTCGTTATTGTTAGTTTTGCTGTAATTGTAGTTGCTGCCTATAAGCTCCAGATCGCTGTCGTCCTCAGCCGCTACACCCGCGATCTCGTCGTAATCTGTGATCATGGTAACGCTTTCACCGTTGTATGTATCATCAGAGGGCACAGAGTAGATATAAAATCTTATCTTCTTGCATGATTCGCAAATAAAAATCGGCAGACTGTCGATATGCGAGATTTTAGCAGCATATATGTTGCTTGATACACTGTACATATACTGATCGTCGTCATCGTATCCATACAGCGTGAGCGTGTTCGGGATGTATCCTGAATCTTCATCAACGTCTATATCTATGTTCGCGATGCGCCATGTCATTCCTTGCTGGCTGTATACGTCGTCGCTGCCGTAATATGACGTTACGTTAGGATATGCCTGCTGTATCTCTTCCAGTGAAGAATAGCTTTTGCCAAGCCTGATGTTCGTGATCTGCATCTCTACATCTTCGTTGTATGAGCGTGCCGAAAATCCATTGTCAAGCAGTTCAACATCATCTATGGTGCTGTATGCGCCGCTTTTCTCGTTACCATACAGTTCTTCATCGTCCGTATTCCTGCTGTTTTTCACCCAGCTCAGTACAGAAAGACCTATGCTCGCGATCATCGGCAGCACAAAAGCGATTATGATTATAGCCACAACTATCTTCTTTGTAGTCTTTGCATTCCTTGCGGTGTAAGCCTGCATATTTCCGTAATTGTACTGCGTGTTGTTGTAGCCGCCCTGCGCGTTAGGGTCAAAGCTGTTTGTGAACCGCATCGTGCTCTTGCCGCCATTGTAAGCCGAGTTTATATGCGGCTGACCGTAGCTTTGACGCGCTCCCGCATTATACGTTCCCGTGTAGTTCTGTGTATAGCGGCTGTTTTTTGCGCTGTTGTCGCGAATGTTGTAGTCCTCGCCGAAGTCCTCTTTAGCCGCCTTTCGCTCTTCGCGAAGCTGGTCGTCGAGAAAGTCGTTTTTCTCCTTGCTGCGTTCTTTGAAGTGCGTGTGTCCGCGCTCCATGTCGCTGCATTTTGTATCGTCACGCGCGGTGAAGCACTCGGGACAAAGGTCTGAATCGCTGCTTTTGAATATATATCCGCAGCATTTACAGCGGTATGCCATGTAGTTTCTCCTCCCTCTGTATCTCAGCAGGTCACTTGATCATCTCTACTCCCTTTGCGGCGGTGCGGTAAGCTCCCGCAAATGTGTCGCAGCACTCGAATTTTTTCAGCGCCGTCTGCGCGCTCTCGCCGTCGGCAAATATTCCGTATACAGCTGAGCCGCTGCCGGTCATTTCCGCGCCCAGCGCTCCCGCCATTTTCAGCTTGTTGCGTATGCCTTTTACTTCCATCGGCGCGCAGCTTTCGGTGAATGCGTTGTAAAGCGCACCGCCAAGTTCTTTAGCAGAGCCGCTCTTCATAGCCGCTTCAAACACCGCGTAGTCACCCTCGCTCTGCCTGCCGCTTTTGTCGAAAAGCGCGTAGGCTTCTGGCGTTGATATGCTCTCCTTCGGCTTTGCGATGACTATATCCGTAGCTGCAAGCGTCGGCAGGGGAGTTATTATGTCGCCTACTCCTTCGCATAGCGCCGTGCCGCCCTTTATGCAGAAAGGCACATCAGCCCCGCACATCGCCGCCACGGTCTTTAGCTCGTCGTCGAAAAAGTCTAGGTGGAAAAGCTCGTTCATCGCGATGATAGCCGCCGCGCAGTCCGCACTGCCGCCGCCTAAGCCCGCTCCTGAGGGGATGTTTTTCGTTAGGTTCACCGTTATCTTGCAGCCTGGCGAGAAATACGCGTAGCTCAGCACCGCCGATATGCCTTTCCATACCAGATTATCTTCATTCAGCGGCAGGTCAGAGCGGTTGCAGAATATCTCTATGCCTGTGCCGTCTGATATTATGAACTCCAGCTCGTCGCAGAGGTCAGCCGACTGCATTACCGTTTTCAGCGTGTGGTAGCCGTTCGCCTGCTTTCCCGTTATGTCGAGAAATAGGTTCAGCTTTGCGTTCGCGCGTAGTTTTATACTTTTCATCAGTTTCCTCCGTTTTCGTTTTTCAGCTCTTCAAGAAATTCGCCTATGCGTTTCAGCGCTTCTTTCAGGTGGCTTACCGAGTATGCGTAGCTTACGCGCACGAATCCCTCGCCGCATTTGCCGAAAGCCGTGCCCGGCACTACCGCAACTTTCTTTGAGTATACCAGCCGCTCGCAAAATTCATCACTCGTCAGCCCTGTCGATCTTATGCACGGGAAAACGTAAAAAGCTCCCTGCGGCTCGAAGCATTTCAGCCCCAGCTTGTTAAAGCCGTCCGTTACCAGCCGCCTGCGCATATTATACTCGCTTTTCATCTTCTGTATGTCGCCAGTGCACTCTCTCAGCGCCGTGATCGCCGCATACTGGCTCGTCGTCGGTGAGCTCATTATAGAGTACTGGTGCAGCTTTAATATGTGCTTCATTATCTCGCGCGGGCAGGCGGCGAAGCCTAATCTCCAGCCTGTCATGGCGAAGCTTTTGGAAAAGCCGTTGATGAGCACCGTGCGCTCTCTCATGCCCTCCATCTCTACTATCGAGCAGTGCCTGCCCGTGTACGTCAGTTCCGAATATATCTCGTCTGAGATCACGAATATGTCCGTGCCGTTCAGCACATCGGCTATCTGCTCTAAGTCCTCGCGGCGCATTATCGCGCCGGTGGGGTTGTTGGGGTAGGGCAGTATAAGCAGCTTTGTCTTGTCCGTTATCATTTCCTCAAGCTCAGCCGCTGTAAGACGAAATTCGTCCTCTACTTTCGTTTCGATGGCTATCGGCACGCCGCCCATCATGCTGACTATCGGTTCATAGCATACGAACGATGGCTCTACTATCAGCACCTCGTCCCCCGGCGATACTATCGCTCTTACTGCTAGGTCTATCGCTTCCGAGCCGCCTACCGAAACCAGTATCTCTTTCTCGGGGTCGTACTGCGTGTGCACCGTGTTCAGCAGATATTTTGAGATCTCGCGGCGTAGCTCTATAAGTCCTGCGTTCGCAGTGTAGCAGGTGCGACCCTTTTGCAGCGTTTCTATCGCCGCTTGACGTACTTTCCAAGGTGTTTTGAAGTCCGGCTCGCCTACGCCCAGCGATATTACGCCGTCTATCTGCTGCGCAATATCGAAGAATTTTCTTATGCCCGAAGGCTTCATGTCTACTGCGTTTTTGTTAAGCAGCTTGTCGTAATCTTCTGTATTCATGGGGAGATCATACCTCTTTCGTCCGTTTGCTCGTCGGTTATGGCAATGCCGTTTTCCTTGTACGCTTTGAGCTGGAAATGCGTTGCGGTAGATGTTACCGCGTCGATGGCTGCCAGCCTTGCCGATACAAACTGCGAGATCTCTCGTATATTGCTGCCCGTTACCGAAACGATTATGTCGTATGCGCCCGACATCAGCCGTACCGATTCTACTTCCTCGTACTCCGCTATCTCGCGCGCTATCTCGTCGTATCCGCTCTGCGACTGCGGCGTTACTTTAAGCTCTATCAGCGCGGTGACGGCGTTGGGGTCTACCGCCGCTTCGTCGATTATAGAGGTGTAGCCCTTTATTATCCCCTCGCTCTCGTAGCGCGAGATCTGGTCGGCTATCTCTTTTTCCGAGCAGTTGAGCATTACAGCCAGCTCGCTGTTGCTGAGTCTGGCGTTGCCTTTTAAAAGCTTCAATAATGCGTCCATATATGATCTTCCTTTCATAAGCTTGTTTTTACGAGCAGTACTCCCAGCGCCGCCCATATTATCAGCGTCAGCGGCACAAGGATTATAAACTTCGGCTTGCGCGTTTTGTGGTGGAAAAATCTCATTCCCGCCAGCGCGCCGATAGAGCCGCCCAGCAGCGAGAGCGTCAGCAGTACAGCTTCGGGCGTGCGCCACATACTTCTCTTCGCCTTTTTCTTATCGTTCCCAAATGCCGCGAATGTTATAACGCTCATTATCAGCGTTGCCGCCGCGTATATCTTTATCAGCATGGTTTTCGTTATCTCCTCTATAAAATACGGGGCAGGGAATATTGTCCCTACCCCGCATAAAGAGCTTATTTGAAGTATTTTACGCCGTTTTCAAAGATCTGCTGATCCTTTTCTCCGGGTACGTTCTTGCAAACGCAGCAGCCCTTTCTTTCCGAGTGTCCCATTTTACCGAATACTCTGCCGTCGGGCGAAGTGATGCCCTCGATGGCGTCGATAGAGGTGTTTGGGTTGCACTGTATGTCAAGAGTAGGCTTGCCGTCAAAGTCTACATACTGCGTAGCTATCTGTCCGTTTGCTGCCATAGCGGCTATCTCTTCCGCAGTAGCTACGAATCTGCCCTCGCCGTGCGATATGGCTACGTTGTGTATGTCGCCTACATTGCAGCTTGCCAGCCAAGGCGATTTGTTAGAGGCTATCCTTGTATTTACCATCTTGGACTGGTGTCTTGCAATGGTGTTGAAGGTCAGCGTGGGCGAATCGTTCTTCATGGGCGTGATCTCGCCGTATGGCACAAGGCCCAGCTTTATCAGCGCCTGGAAGCCGTTGCATATACCGAGCATAAGACCGTCGCGGTTTTTCAGCAGGTCGTGTATAGCGTCGGTAAGGCGCGGGTTTCTGAGGAACGAAACTATGAATTTGCCCGAGCCGTCCGGCTCGTCGCCGCCTGAGAATCCGCCGGGCAGCATTACTATCTGCGCCTGCTTTATCTTCTCTTCCATAGCCTTTACTGAAGCTTCTATCATTTCTCCGCTCAGGTTCTGAATTACGAAGATGTCTGCCTCAGCGCCTGCCTTTTCAAATGCGCGCGCGGTGTCGTATTCGCAGTTGGTGCCGGGGAATACTGGTATCAGCACGCGTGGCTTAGCGACCTTGATAGCGGGCGACTTTCTTTCCTTGGCTTCGTATGAATATGTTTTAGGCTCGTAGTCGGGCTTCTTCACCTGCGTCGGGAATACGGGCTCGAGCTTTTCTTCCCAAAGCTTCTCAAGGTGCTCGCCGTCTATAACGTAGCCATTGTCTATCTTGTATTCAGCGGTAGTCTCGCCGATTATCTTCATGTCGGTCTCAGCGCCGTCTGCCAGCTCGATAACGAATGCGCCGTAGCAGGGACGGAACAGCTCGGCCGCGGTAAGCTTTTCGGTAAACTTAAAGCCTATCTTGTTTCCGAACGCCATCTTAGCAACTGCCTCGCTCATGCCGCCGAACGATACCGCCCAGCAGGAAAGCACCTTGCCCTCGGCGATGAGCTTTTCTACCTTCTTGAATACGCTCTTGAGCGAGTCGAAGTTTACAAGTTTGTTGCCGTCGTACTCGGGAGCGATGAGCGCTACCTTAGAGCCTGCTTTCTTGAATTCGTCTGAGATTATGTTTTTGGCGTTCGCTACCGATACCGCGAATGATACCAGCGTGGGGGGTACATCTATCTCTTCAAACGTTCCCGACATCGAGTCCTTTCCGCCGATAGCCGCGCAGCCCAGCTCGCACTGAGCCTTGTATGCGCCCAGCAGTGCGGCAAAAGGCTTGCCCCAGCGCTCGGGATCGTTCTGCGTTCTCTCAAAATATTCCTGGAATGTCAGCCAGCATTTCTCGTAAGTACCGCCCGCGGCAACTACCTTGGCTACCGATTCTACTACCGCGCTCATTGCGCCGTGGTAAGGGCTCTGAGAAGAAAGATAAGGATTGTAGCCCCAGCCCATTACGGAAGCAGTGGTCGTTTCGCCCTTTAGTACGGGTATCTTCGCCGCCATTGCCTGGTTAGGCGTGTTCTGATATTTGCCGCCGTAAGGCATGAGCACAGTGCCCGCGCCGATGGTAGCGTCAAAACGCTCTACCAGTCCCTTCTGCGAGCAAACGTTGAGGTTTGAGATCATAGCGTCCCATCTGTCTGCCGTGTCCTCGCCCGCGTCCTCGTTGCCGATGAGCGGCGCGCCAACTTCTACCGTAGTGTGCTTCTCAGCTCCGTTAGAGTTGAGGAATTCGCGTGAGAGGTCTACTATTATGTTTCCGCACCAGTTCATTCTCAGGCGCGGCTCTTCCTTTACTACCGCTACGAGCGTAGCTTCTAGGTTTTCCTTAGCCGCCTCGGCCATGAACTTCTCTGTGTCCTCTTTGGCGATAACTACCGCCATTCTTTCCTGCGATTCCGATATTGCGAGCTCAGTACCGTCAAGACCGTCGTACTTTTTGGTAACTGCGTCGAGGTTTATCAGCAGTCCATCGGTAAGCTCGCCTATCGCTACCGATACGCCGCCTGCGCCAAAGTCGTTGCAGCGCTTTATCATAGATGTTACTTCGGGGTTGCGGAAAAGTCTTTGCAGCTTTCTCTCTTCGGGCGCGTTACCCTTCTGTACCTCTGCGCCGCAGGATTCCAGCGAGTGCAGTGTGTGCGATTTTGAAGAGCCTGTCGCTCCGCCGCAGCCGTCGCGGCCCGTCTTGCCGCCCAGCAGTATTACGATGTCGCCGGGTTCGGGTCTTTCTCTTCTTACATTGCTCGCGGGTGCTGCGCCTACTACCGCGCCGATCTCCATTCTCTTAGCAACGTAGCCGGGATGGTAAACTTCCGCAACGTGTCCCGTAGCCAGTCCTATCTGGTTGCCGTATGAGGAGTAGCCGTTTGCAGCGCCTACGGTTATCTTTCTCTGCGGCAGCTTGCCCTCTATCGTGTCCTCAACGGGTACAAGGGGGTTGGCAGCGCCGGTAACGCGCATAGCCTGATAAACGTAGCTTCTGCCTGAAAGCGGGTCGCGTATAGCTCCGCCTAAGCAGGTAGCCGCGCCGCCGAAAGGCTCTATCTCGGTGGGGTGGTTGTGTGTTTCGTTCTTGAACATCAGCAGCCATTCTTCGTCCTTGCCGTCAACGTCTACCGTTATCTTTACCGAGCAGGCGTTTATCTCTTCCGATTCGTCAAGGTCTTTCAGCAGTCCGGCTTTCTTGAGCTGCTTTGCACCAATAACGGCAAGATCCATCAGCGTCTGCGGCTTGTCGCTTCTGCCTGCGTAAAGGTCGGCTCTTGCGCTGAGATATTCGTTGTATGTATCTTTTATGTAAGGAGCAGAAATATCGGCGTTGTCGATTATGGTAGAGAAAGTGGTGTGACGGCAGTGGTCAGACCAGTAGGTGTCTATCATTCTTATTTCCGTGATGGTGGGGTCGCGCTTTTCATCGTCGCGGAAATATTCCTGACAGAATTTGATGTCGTCGAGATCCATAGCAAGGCCCATCTCGGCTATCATGTCCTTCAGCTCGTCTTCGCTCTTCGCGATGAAGCCCTCTATCGTCTTTACCGTGGTGGGTATAGCGTAAGCTACGTCCAGCGTTTCAAAGCGGTCGAGCTTAGCTTCACGCGACTCTACGGGGTTGATTATGTAGTGCTTTATCTCGGCTAACTGCTTTTCGTCGAGCGCTCCGCCGAATATGTATACTTTAGCCGATTTTACAGTGGGTCGCTTGCCGCCGCGCAGCAGAGAGATACACTGCGCGCATGAGTCCGCGCGCTGGTCGAACTGACCGGGCAGATACTCTGCGGCTATTACAGCTTCGCCCTCTTTCAGCTCGGGCATATGGTCGTAGGTAACGTCTACCGCAGGCTCAGAGAATACTACGGGTATAGCCGCCTTAAAGTCTTCTTCCGAAAGACCCTCGGCGTCGTAGCGGTTGATTATTCGTACTTCGCCAAGCTCGATGCCCAGCGCCGAGCGGATGTCAGCCGCCAGCGATTTTGCTTCTACCGCAAATTCGGGCTTTTTCTCAACATAAATTCTGTAAACAGACATGATTTAAACAGCTCCTTACTATTTATTGTCATATATTTATATTTGCAGGTGCGTGTCGATTCGCTCCTATATAGTTTATTATATCACATATTAAATATGTTTGTCAAACCTAATTTGAAGTTTATTGAAAGCGGTAAAAGTTTTTTTACAATTAGCCATCAGCTTCTCAGCCGACTATCTCTCCGCCGCAGCCGTTTTCGTCCGCAGATGTTATCTTAACGAGCCGCTTCTGTCTGAAAAGACTTTCATCGCTGGTGCGCGGCGTTTTTACCACAACGTACTCCGCTATGTGCCCCTGATGCTGTTCGGCGTTGCTTTCGCGCTCGAACAGCACCTCTACCGTCCTGCCGATAAAGCTGCGGTTGTACTCCGCACGGCTTTTCGCGCATACCGCCGCCATCTCCGCCGCGCGCGCCGCCTTTGTCTTTTTGTCAAGCTGACCGCTCATCTTGTCGGCAGGCGTTCCGCTGCGCCGCGAGTATGGGAAAATGTGCGCGTCTGCAAAGGCTGTCTTTTCCGCAAATCTCAGCGACTCCGCGTGATCTTCCGCGCTCTCCTGCGGAAAGCCTACCATTATGTCGGTTGTTATCGCACAGTGCGGAAAAGCAGCGCGCAGCTTGCGGCATATCTCGGCGTACTCTGCCGAAGTGTAGTGGCGGTTCATGGCTTTCAGCGTCTTGTCACAACCGCTTTGCAGCGAAAGATGAAACTGCGGGCACAGCTTTTTCTGCGCCGCCATTCGTGCGATGTCCTCGTCTGAGATCATTTCTGGTTCCATCGAGCCGAGCCGCACGCGGAAATCGCCCTCCACCTTGCAAACAGCTTCGATAGCGTCTATCATTCTCAGCCCGCCGAGGTCGCGTCCGTAACAGCATAGGTTTATGCCTGTCAGCACTATCTCCTTGTGACCCGCGCTCACCAGCATCTCCGTTTCCTTTATAATGTCGCCGATCGGCTTCGAACGCATATGCCCCCGCGCATACGGTATGATGCAGTAGGTGCAGAAAAGGTCGCATCCGTCCTGTATTTTAAGGTATGCGCGCGTTTTCTGCTCGGCTTCGGCGTTCATCATATGCTCAAAAGGCTGATGCAAATAGTTCTCGGGCACGCTGAAAGTTCGCTTGCGCAGCTTGAAATAATCGTGCACCATCTGCGGCAGGGCAGTCTTGTTGTTGTTTCCGCAGATTATGTCGCACTCGGCTATCTGCGAGGCTTTGTCGGGAAAAGCCTGCGGGTAACAGCCCGTCAGCGCGATTATGCACGCGGGGTTCTCCCTTTTCACACGGCTGATGAAGTGTCGGCATTTCGTGTCAGACTGCGCCGTTACCGTGCAGGAATTTATTATGCAGACGTTTGCCGCGTCAATATCCTCGGTGCGCATATCGCCCATCTCGCCGAAGCGCTCAGCTATGTTTTCCGTTTCGTATTGGTTTACTTTACAGCCGAAAGTCATGTAATATATTTTTAAAGGCGTATTACCCATTTGTATATCCAACCTCCTGAAAAGAGAAATAAATGTCGCATATGCACAAAAAACTATCACACTTATTGTGAAAATGTACTAAAACAAACTTCGCGCACACACGGCTATTGACTATTATACTATATTTTCAGAAAAAATGCAAATAACGCTTGACAAACTCGAAAAAATGATTATAATATTAAGTGTAGAGCAGAGGAAGCTCTAGGAAAACAGGCATCATTTTAAGGAGGTAACTAATATGAAAACTAAGATCAAACTCGATTCCATCAATGCAGTAAAGGATTTTGTAAGCATCGTAATGCTTTATGATTTTGATATCGACCTCGTTTCGGGCAGATATGCGGTAGATGCCAAGTCAATTATGGGTATTTTCAGCCTCGATCTCTCAAATCCCATCCAGCTCGTTGCTCATACCGATGAGCCCGGCGATTTCTTCGAGAAGATTAAGGAATTTATCGTTGAGTAAAATCAAATCTCATGGCGGCGCTCAGTGCGCCGCTTTTTTTGTATAAAAACCCCGCCGCGTGAATAAAATGTACAAACTGTTCTAATGGAGGGGTGTATCTTGAAATTATCAGCATTTGCCGCGGCAGCTGTATCTGCCATGGTGTTTTTCACGTCCTTTACGGGCGCTTCGGCTGAAAAAAGCCGTACGCCGGAGGATATATCGGCAGAAATTTCGGCGCGCAGCATTTACATTTGCGACGTCGGCAGCGGCAAGGTCTTTTATGAGCAAAACGCCGACGAAAAGCTGCCGATGGGGCATATGGCTAAGCTGATGACCGCGCTCATCGCCGCCGAAGAGCTCGACTCGGGCAAACTTTCGCTTACCGATGTAGTTACCGTTTCGCCGACCGCCAACGCCAAGCAGGGAACTCAGATCTGGCTTGACATTGGCGAAAAGATAGCCGTCGAAGAGCTGATAAAGTCTATAACCATCGGCAACGCCAACGACGCTTGCACGGCTCTCGCAGAGAAATTAAGCGGCTCGGAAGAAGCTTTTGTGAAGCGTATGAACAAGCGTGCCAAGCAGTTGAAAATGACAAAAACTGTATTTTCAGATTGCTGCGGAACAAACGAAAATACAGTATCTACGGCTCATGACATCGCTAAATTGTCATGTGCGATTGCAAAGCATAAAAACTTGACAGACTATTTTACAACATGGATAGATAGCGTAGGCTGTAAAGATACTGAGCTTGTCAATAATAACAGATTGGTACGAACTTATAAAGGCGTAACAGGCATGAAATCATGCAACATAAAAGACCTAGGTGAATGTCTTTCTTTCACAGCAAAACGCGGGGAAATGAGCCTTTGTGCAGTCGTACTCGGCGCTTCTGACAGAGATGAATTATTTTCTCATGCAAGAGAATTACTTGACACTTGCTTTGACAATTATCGCGTGTTTTCACCCGAGATCGCAGATGAATATTTGCAGGATATAGAGGTCGAAAACGGCGAAAAAATGAAAATTCGTGTCAAAGTAAAAGGCTTTACTCCGACTATCGTCAAAGCCGGAACGTTCTCCGAAATTGTTTGCTCACCCGAGATAAAAGAAAACGTGAAAGCCCCCGTCAAAAAGGACGATGTTCTCGGAAAAATAGACTACTTTCTCGCCGATGAAAAGCTTCTGACAGTAGAAATTTGCGCCGCAGAGGACGTCGGAGTGATGGATATGCGATGCGCTTTGAAGAAAAATTTGTTTAATTTGCTCAATATGTCTTAACCGTATTAGTCAGTTTCTACAAAACTAAACTCGATTTGCGAAAAGTCTTGAAATATTCATAAAAGTATTGTATAATTAAACAAGCTAATTAGGAAAGGAACTGACTTGCAATGGCTGTTAAACTTAATGCTGAATATCTTAAACCTTTTGTTGCCGATCATGAGCTTGAGGCTATCGCTCCGCTCGTTTCGGCTGCGCACAAAACTCTTGAGGACAGAAATGGTCCCGGCTCAGATTTTCTCGGCTGGGTAGATCTTCCCGTTGATTATGATAAGGAAGAGTTTGCAAGAATAAAGGCTGCCGCTGAAAGGATCAAGAAGTCCTGCGACGTTCTTATCGTTATCGGCATCGGCGGTTCATACCTCGGAGCGCGCGCTGTTATCGAGGCTTTAAGATCTACACTTTATAATAATCTTACCAAAGATACACCCGACATCTACTATGTTGGCAACAGCATCAACCCTACTTATCTCAATGACGTTCTTTCTATCTGCGAGGGTAAGGACATCTGCGTCAACGTTATCTCGAAGTCCGGTACTACTACCGAGCCCGCACTTGCTTTCAGAATCTTCAAGAAGCTTGTTGAAGATAAGTACGGCAAGGAAGAGGCTAAGAAGAGGATTTTCGCTACTACTGATAAGGCTAAGGGAACTCTGAAAGAGCTTTCTGATACCGAGGGTTATGAAACTTTCGTAGTGCCCGACGATGTAGGCGGACGTTTCTCGGTGCTTACCGCAGTAGGTCTGCTGCCTATCGCAGTTGCAGGAATCGACATCGACAAGCTCATGGCAGGCGCTGCCGCGGGCAGAGAGAAGTATTCTAAGGACGACGGAAATGACTGTTATAAGTATGCCGCGCTCCGTAATATCCTTTATAATAAGGGCAAGAGCGTTGAGATGCTCATAAGCTACGACCCCAACTTCGTTATGATGAACGAATGGTTCAAGCAGCTCTTCGGCGAGAGCGAAGGTAAGGATCAGAAGGGTATTTTCCCCTCCTCTGCTACTTTCTCCACAGACCTCCACTCGCTCGGTCAGTTCATTCAGGACGGCTCGCGCATCATGTTCGAGACCGTTATGGAGATCAAGAAGCCTAAGACCGACCTCTTCCTCCAGCCCGACGCTGAGAACCTCGATGGTCTGAACTTCCTCACAAATCAGAATATGTCGGTTGTAAACCAGAAAGCTTATCAGGGCACCGTGCTTGCTCATACCGAGGGCGGCGTTCCTAATATGATCCTCGAGCTTGACGATGTTTCCGAAGAAACTCTCGGCGAGCTTATCTACTTCTTTGAAAAGGCTTGCGCTATCTCGGGCTATATGCTCGGCGTTAATCCTTTCAACCAGCCCGGCGTTGAGAGCTACAAGAAGAATATGTTCGCGCTGCTCGGCAAGCCCGGCTATGAGTCGCAGAAGGCTGAGCTTGAGGCTAAGCTGAAATAAAACAGGATTCCAAGGCGAACGGGCTTTGCATCAGCCCGCTGCCCGAAAATAAATGTCGTCAGACAGAAATGGAGATTTGATTATGATTAACTTAATTCCCGGAAAAAAAGGCACTGGCAAGACCAAGATACTGATCGACGCGATCAAGGAAGCTGCTGAAAAATCTACCGGTAACGTAGTTTGCATCGAGAGAAGCATGAAACTTACTTACGATATTCCCCACAATGTAAGACTTGTTGACGCTGAGGAATACGGCATCAACAGCTATGACGCTTTCTACGGCTTCGTAGCAGGTATGCTCGCCGGTAACTATGATATTCAGGAGATCTATGTAGACGGTATCCTCCGCATCGGCGGCAGAAACTATGATGAGTTCGGCGCTATGATCGAAAAGGTAGCTATGCTCGCTAAGGACGTAAAGGTAGTATTTACCGTTTCCGCTGACCCCGAAGAGCTGCCTACTAAGGTAAAGGACTTCATTAAGTAAACAAAAAGTTAAATTTTCTTAAATAAATTCCGAAAAAGGCTTGACAAATCGTCGCTAAGAGTCTATAATGGAATTTGTGATGCTTTCCGCTGTCCGAAAGGGTGCGGAGGGCTTTGGCGAAAGGAATGAATACCATATGGTTTTACAGCTCAGACAAATTTTTGAGATCGAAGGGCAGAAGCTCAGCTTTGATGAGCAGATACCTCTTTCAGAGCTTGAAAATTCTCCGCTCCATGAGGCTTTCGCCGCGCCTTTGCACATAAAGGGCTGCGTTTATAACCGCGCAGGCGTTGTTGCGCTTGAATATACGGTCTCCGCGCTGCTCGATCAAGAATGTGATAGGTGCTTAAAAGCGTTTCAGAGGGAATATGACGTAGAAGCTTCTCATACCGTTGTGAAAGAGCTCGCCGCGGCAGATGCCGACGACGAAAACGGTAGCGAGTATGATGATTATATCGTTTGCCCCGAGAATACGCTGGATATGAACGAGCTTGCCGTTACCGACCTGCTTATGGAAATGCCCAGCAAGATACTCTGTAAAGAGGACTGCAAGGGTCTGTGCATGAGTTGCGGTAAAGATCTTAACGACGGCGCTTGTGATTGTCAGAATTAAAAGAGATCATGTTTAAGGAGGTGCCAAAATGGCAGTACCAAAGAGAAAGACTTCCAAAGCCAGACGTGACAAAAGACGTTCTAACGTATGGAAGCTCGACGCACCCGCGCTCAGCAGATGCTCTAACTGCGGTGAACTGACTGCACCCCATAAGGTTTGCAAGCATTGCGGATATTATAAGGGCGTAGAAGTGATCAGCAAAGAAGTTTGATCGCAGAGCGAAAGTTCGTAGGCAAGCCGCTTCGGCGGTTTGTTCATCGAGCCGATAAAGCTTTACCTCTGCTATGAAAAATAGCGGAGCTTTGAAAGCATTTAAGGTGTTTTCTATGGGCAGAGGAGGAAAATTCCTTCTCTGCTTTTTTATTAAGTCAATTTTTTAAAGGAGCTGCAAAAATGTCGGTAAAGGTCACGGGTTTAGATAAGCACAGCCCCGCTGCGCGCGCTAGGATAAAGGCGGGCGATACGCTGATCTCTATAAATGGTCACGCTATCGCCGATGTGCTCGATTATATGTTTTACGCCGCTGAAGACCGCACCGAGGTCGTTTGCGAGCGCGACGGCAAAGAGCGCAAGTCGGTGATATATAAGTCGGAATACGATGATTTAGGTATGCAGTTCGATTCTTTTCTTATGGATCAGAAACGCAGCTGCTCTAATAAATGTATCTTCTGCTTTATCGACCAAATGCCTCCCGGTATGCGCGAAACGCTCTATTTTAAGGACGACGACGCGCGTCTTTCGTTCCTGCAGGGCAATTACGTCACGCTGACGAACCTTACCGATAAAGATATTCAGCGCATTATAGATATGCGGCTAAATATCAACGTTTCTGTGCATACTACTAATCCCGAGCTGCGCTGCAAAATGATGCACAACCGCTTCGCCGGCGATAAGCTGCGCTACATAAAAATGATGGCTGAAAGCGGTCTTATGCTCAATTGTCAGATAGTTTGCTGCCCCGGTATAAACGATGGCGATGAACTTCGCCGCACCCTTACCGACCTTTATTCGCTCATGCCGAATATCCAGTCGGTCGCGGTCGTGCCTGTCGGCATAACTAAGTTCCGTCAGGGCTTGTACCCGCTGGAGATATTCAACGCCGAAACTGCCGCGCAGACTATCGACGTTATTGCCGAAACTCAGCAGAAATCGCTCGAAAAATTCGGCACGCGCATGGTCTTTGCTGCCGATGAATTTTACCTCACCGCAGGCAGACCGCTGCCCGAGGGTGATTTTTATGAGGATTATCCGCAGTACGAAAACGGCGTAGGTCTTTGCCGCTCGCTCATCGACGAGGTAGATAGCGCGCTCAAAGTCGCTGAATATGACGGCGGAAAGCGCAAGGTCACTCTCGCCTGCGGTACGGCTGCGGCGGTGGTGCATAAAATGCTCGCCGAAAAGATCTCGGCGCATTTCCCCGATGTCGAGCTGAACGTTGTGCCGATACTCAATAGATTTTTCGGCGAAACTATCACCGTTTCGGGTCTGATAACCGCACAGGATCTCGTAGCGCAGCTCAAAGATCTTGATCTGGGCGACGAACTGCTTATCTCAAAGGCTATGCTCAAAGCGGACGAGCCTATTTTTCTCGACGACGCTCATCTTGACGATGTTCGCCGCGAGCTTGGCGTGAAAATAACGCCTACCGCCAACGACGGCTTCGAGTATCTCGATAACGTCCTCGGCATTCATTATTGATTTTTTACTACCATGATTGGAGATGATATAGATGGCTATGCCACTGGTTGCCGTAGTCGGCAGACCTAACGTCGGTAAATCTACGCTTTTCAATAAGCTGATAGGTCAGCGCCTTTCGATAGTCGAGGATACCCCAGGCGTAACGCGCGACAGGATCTATTCAAAATGCGAATGGCTCGGTCATGAGTTTATGCTGGTCGATACGGGCGGTATAGAGCCTGATTCGCAGGACGTTATCCTCTCGCAGATGCGCCGTCAGGCTGAGCTAGCGATAGAAAAGGCTGACGTTATTATCCTAGTTACCGACCTTAAATGCGGCGTTACCGCTACCGATGAGGACGTTGCCGCTATGCTGCGCAAGTCGGGCAAGCCTGTTATCCTCTGCGTAAATAAGTGCGATAACGTCGGCGAACCGCCTGCTGATTTTTACGAATTTTATAATCTGGGTCTTGGCGAGCCTATCGCGGTATCTTCCGTTCACGGTCACGGTACGGGCGACCTGCTCGATGAAGTCCTCAAAGAGCTTCCCGAAAATACCGAGGAGGATTACGGCGAGGACGTTGTAAAGGTAGCCGTTATCGGCAAGCCTAACGTCGGTAAATCTTCTATTATAAACCGTCTTTGCGGCGAGGATAGGGTGATAGTTTCCGATATTGCGGGCACTACCCGCGACGCTACCGACAGCTATGTCGAAACTGAGCAGGGCAAGTTCGTTTTCATAGATACCGCAGGTATCCGCAAGAAATCGAAGGTGCTTGAAAATATCGAGCGTTACAGCGTTCTCCGCTCCTATATGGCGGTAGACCGCGCCGATGTTGCTGTCATAGTTATCGACGCTTCCGTAGGTTTTACCGAGCAGGATTCTAAAGTCGCGGGCTACGCTCACGAAAAGGGCAAGGCCTGTGTAGTAGCTGTAAATAAGTGGGATGCTATCGAAAAAGATACTCACACTATGGATGAGTTCAAGAAAAAGCTCGAAGTAGATTTCAGCTTCATGAGCTATGTTCCTTTCGTTTTCATTTCCGCTAAAAACGGCACTCGTATGGATAAGCTGCTTGAAAAGATAAATTACACTGCTCAGCAGAACGCCGTCCGCATACCTACCGGCAGGCTCAACGACGTTCTCGCATACGCCACCGCGCGCGTTCAGCCCCCCTCTGATAAGGGCAGACGCTTGAAGATCTATTACATGACTCAGGTTTCCACCAAGCCGCCTACATTCGTGGCTTTCGTGAACCGTGCCGAGCTTTTTCACTTCTCGTACCGCCGCTATATCGAAAATCAGATACGCGAAACTTTCGGGCTCGACGGCACGCCTATCGTTATGATGGTACGCGAGCGCGACCGTGATGACGTTAAATCCTGAGGAGGCGCTGCATGAAATACGCATTGTGTCTTATCATCACGGCTCTGATCTCTTATTTTTGGGGCAGCCTAAACTCCGCGATAATCGTGGTTAAGCTTGCTAAGGGCGAAGATATTCGCGAAAAGGGCAGCGGCAACGCAGGCCTTACAAACGTTCTCCGTGTTTACGGCAAGGGCGCGGCGCTCGCGACACTCCTCTGCGACCTTTTTAAGGGTGTTGCAGCGGTAGTCGCGGCAAGACTGATAGTCGGCAACCTGCTAGATATTACTTTCTTTAACGATAAGATCTTCATAGGCTATGTGGCAGGTCTTTTCACCATGATAGGCCATATTTTCCCGATATATTACGGTTTTCACGGCGGCAAAGGCGTACTGCTCGCGGCTACGACTCTTATCGCTATGGACCCCCTCACCTGCGTGCTTTCGGTAGGCGTTTTCGCGATAGTTCTCGCTATAACAAAGTACGTTTCGGTAGGCTCTATCTCCGCCGCGGTGATGTACCCCGTTTTTACGATCATAACTCAGTCGGTGCGCCATATGGACGGCAGACTTGAAAACTTCCTTATCACTCTCTGCATAGGCGCGCTGATAGTTTATATGCACAAACCGAACATAAAAAGACTGATCGCAGGCAACGAAAATAAATTCGGACAGAAAAAGGTCGATCCGGCAGAAAACGATACGCCGGAGATCAAAAACTGACTTTTCCAAGGAGAGATGGCTATGGCTAAAATAATCATACTCGGCTCAGGCGGCTTCGGACTTTCCATCGCGATAATGTGCGCGAACGCCGGTCATGATGTTACCGTTTGGTCTAAATTTCGCGACGAGATCGACGCTATCGAGCGCACGGGCGAGCTGAAAGCAAAGCTCCCCGGCGTGAAAGTTCCCCCCGAAGTAAAGCTCACTACCGATATTTCTGAGGTGTGCGATAAAGACCTCGTTATCCTCGGCATACCTACTACCTTCTGCCGCGGCGTTTGCGAAGAGGCGGCGCAGTATATCCAGTCCGAGAGCATTGTCGTAAATACCGCTAAGGGTCTGGAGATCGGCACGCTCAAAACTATGAGCGAGGTCACTAAAGAATCTATGCCGAAAAACCGCGTAGCTATACTTACCGGCCCTTCTCACGCCGAAGAGCTCGCTAGGGGAGTGCCCACCACGATAGTTGTCGCTTCCGACGACCGCGAGGTCTCTTATTACGTTCAGAATACTCTTTCCAACGCTAATTTCAGGATATATGTCAACGATGACGTTATCGGCTGCGAACTGGGCGGCTCGCTGAAAAACGTTATCGCGCTGGCGGCAGGCGTTTGCGACGGCCTCGGCTTGGGCGATAATACCAAAGCTGCTCTCATGACCCGCGGTATCCGCGAGATCTCGGCGCTCGGCATAGCTATGGGCGCACAGTCTGATACTTTCGGCGGACTCAGCGGCATCGGCGACCTTATCGTTACCTGCTGCAGTATGCACAGCCGCAACCGCCGCGCAGGTATCCTCATAGGTCAGGGCGTTTCTCCCGACGAAGCGGTAGAGCGCGTCGGCACGGTAGAGGGCTATACCTGTACCAAAAATGCTTACGAGCTGTCGCACCGCTTAGGCGTTGAAATGCCGATAACCGAGCAGCTCTACGCCGTGCTTTTTGAGGGTCTTGACCCGAAAATGACCATCGCCGCGCTTATGCAGCGCCCGAAGAAAAACGAAACGGAAAAAGATTTCCTTGGCGAGGGTAAATAAACAATTTTAGGCAGACCTGCCCGCGTTTTGCGGCGGTCTGCTTTTTGTTTGAACTTTTTTAGAAAAATTGCAAAAAGTACTTTACAATACTGCCGAAATATTGTATAATTTATAGTAGGTAATACTGTACCGAATTAGGTATAGTAAAAGCGCAGCCGTATTTCGCGGCATGATACATTTAAGGAGTGTATTTGATGGAACCAAAGTATAAAAGAATTCTGCTCAAGCTGAGCGGCGAAGCTCTCGCGGGCGATAAAAAAATGGGACTTGATTATGAGATAATAAACGTTCTCGCACGTTCGGTAAAGAAGTGCGTTGACGAAGGCGTGCAGGTAGGTATAGTAGTCGGCGGCGGCAACTTCTGGCGCGGCAGATCAAGCGGCGCTATGGATAGAACCAGAGCCGACCATATAGGTATGCTCGCTACCGCTATGAACGCCCTCGCAGTTGCCGATGGTATGGAAAACTGCGGCCTTGAAGTTCGCGTGCAGACGGCTATCTCTATGCCGCAGGTCGCAGAACCTTATATCAGAAACAAGGCTGTCCGCCACTTTGAAAAGGGCAGAGTAGTTATCTTCGGCTGCGGTACCGGCAACCCCTTCTTCTCCACCGATACAGCCGCCGCACTTCGCGCTGCTGAGATCGAGGCTGACATCATCTTCAAGGCTACTATGGTAGACGGCGTTTATGATAAAGATCCGCATAAGTTCGATGACGCTGTTAAGTTCGATGAGCTAACTTTCGGCGATGTTCTCGCTAAGGATCTTAAAGTTATGGACTCTACCGCAGCCGCTATGTGTAAGGATAATGAGATCCCTATTCTCGTATTCGACATCGCGCGTCCTGATAATATCTACGACGCCTGCATGGGCAAGAATATCGGTACTATCGTAAAATAATTCGGGGTAAATAAGATCCCCTAAAATATCAGAAAAGAGGATTTACAGATCATGGATAAGATAATTGACAATGCAAAAACAAAAATGAAGAAGTCGATAAACGTTATGCTCGAGGATTTCGGAACTATCCGCGCGGGCAGAGCTAACCCTGCCGTTCTCGACAGAGTAAAGATAGATTATTACGGCTCACCCACACCTATCAATCAGGTAGCCGCAGTTTCTGTTGCAGAGGCAAGAATACTCGTTATCTCCCCTTGGGATAAATCTACCCTCGGCATGATCGAAAAGGCTATCCAGGCTTCCGATGTCGGCATCAATCCGCAGAACGACGGTCAGGTGCTCCGCCTTATCTTCCCCCAGCTCACCGAGGACAGACGTAAAGAGCTCGTTAAGGAGATAAAGAAGATGGGCGAGGAGTGCAAGGTAGCTATCCGCTCTATCCGCCGCGACGCTATGGAAAAGTGCAAGGCGCTGAAAAAGAATAACGAGATCACCGAAGACGACCTTAAGGGCGCTGAGGAAACTATCCAGAAGATCACCGATAAGAACGTTAAGGAAGTTGACGAGCAGGTGGCTGTAAAGGAAAAAGAGATCCTCTCTATCTGATAAAGCTTAAACTGAAAGGATCTGAACTTACATGGCTACTGCTGAAAAACCTCTGCTGCCGCCCGGCACAAAAGTGCCCGCGCATATAGGCGTTATTATGGACGGCAACGGCAGATGGGCTAAAAAACGCGGTCTGCCGCGGAAATTCGGTCACCGCCAGGGCGCGCAGACTTTCCGCACCATCACCCGCCACGCTAAAAAGCTGGGCGTGAAGTATTTCACCGTGTATGCTTTTTCTACCGAAAATTGGAAACGCCCTGCCGATGAGGTCGAGGCTATAATGGATCTTTTCGATAAATATCTCGACGAAGTTCGCGATTTTATAGAGGAAAATATCCGTATTTGCTTTATCGGCGACAGATCTATGCTGCGCCCCTCGCTTCAGCAGAAAATGGCGAGCGTAGAGGCTGATTCGCGCGATTTTACCGCTATGACTCTCCTTATCGCTATAAATTACGGCGGCAGGGACGAGATAGCCCACTCGGTTAGAGTGCTTGCCGAGCAGGTGAAGTCGGGCAGGCTCGAGCCGCAGGATATTACCGATAAAATGATCGGCGAAAACCTATATACAGCTCAGCTCGACGGTGATTGCGCCCCCGATGTAGATCTGATAATCAGACCCAGCGGTGAACAGCGACTCTCAAATTTTATGATATGGCAGTCGGCATACGCCGAATTTTACTACACAAATATCCTGTGGCCTGATTTCAAGCCTGCCGACCTCGAAAAAGCGGTAATAGCTTACAGCGACCGCAACCGCAGATTCGGCGGAGTTTGAGTTTGAAAGGAACGTGAAAAAATGAAGACTAGAATAATCTCAGCGGCTGTCGCGATAGTGATAGCTGTACTGATACTTGCTTTGGCGCACACATGGGTTTTCAATCTCGCGATAGCTGCTATCGCCGTCGGTGCTCTCTATGAGCTTTTCAAGGCTGTCGGGCTGGTAAAATTCCGCCCCGAATGCTGCGCCTGCTTCGCATTTGCCGCAGTTGACTGCCTGCTCCCGATGGTCTATAAGCACGGCTTTTTCACTTTCTTTAATGTCAAGCTTTACGGCTTTATATTCGTGGCGGCTATGCTGCTGATGTACCTCAAAAATCACAGCGAATACGCCTACTCCGTGCCGTTCACCATGATAGGTATGACGCTGCTCGTTACTTATTCTATGAGCACTCTCATCAAGCTTATCTCAATGTTCCCCGACTGCGGCAGATTTGCAGTAGTCCTCACCCTTGCGGGCGCATGGCTCGCAGATTCGGGCGCTTACTTCGCAGGAACGTTCTTCGGCAAACATAAGCTTTGCCCGGTGATCAGCCCGAAAAAAACCGTAGAGGGTCTTATCGGCGGAACTGTCTGCAACGGCGTTTTCCTGCTCATAATCGCGGCAATTTACAGCGTTATCAATAAGGGCGTCGAGGTTCACCTCTTTGCGATATTCATAGCAGGAATGTTCTGTTCGCTGGTAGGACTTGTGGGTGATCTTTCCGCTTCTGTTATAAAGCGCCAGACCCAGATCAAGGATTACGGTAACATAATGCCCGGTCATGGCGGCATCATGGATAGGTTCGACAGCGTTCTGCTGGTAGCGCCTTTCATGTTCTACCTCTTCTCGCAGGGCGCGCTTGTAACATTAGGATAAACATTATATGGCATAAAAGGCTTTGTGGCACGTCATGAAGCCTTTGCCTTTTTTGGACTGAGGTCGTATTTTATGCAGACAAATCAAACTATAACAATAATTGGCTCTACGGGATCTATCGGCACACAGGCATTAGAGGTCGCGCAGAAGCATAATATAAGGGTGAAAGCCCTCGCCGCAAATTCAAACGTTTCTCTGCTCGCCGAACAGGCTCTTAAATTCGGCGCAGATACCGTTTGCATTTTCGACGAGAGCAAATTGGCGGCGCTTAAAACTGCGCTCGCCGGCAAGAATATAAATGTGCTCAGCGGAATGGCGGGCTTAAAGACCATCGCTCGCATGAAGGGCGTTGACAAAATGCTCAATTCAGTTGTCGGTATGGTCGGTTTGGAGCCTACTGTTGCCGCTATCGAAAACGGCACGGACATTGCCCTTGCGAATAAAGAAACGCTGGTGGCGGGCGGCGAACTGGTAATGCGCCTTGCCGCAGAAAAAAATGTCAATATCTACCCCGTAGACAGCGAACATTCAGCGATCTTCCAGTGCTTGCAGGGCAATAAGCCCTCGCAGATGACAAAGATTATCCTCACAGCTTCGGGCGGCCCGTTTTTCGGCAAGACAAAATCCGAGCTTGCAAACGTCACGGTAGAGCAGGCGCTAAATCACCCGAACTGGAGCATGGGCAATAAGATAACCGTCGATTCCTCAACGCTGATGAACAAGGGTCTTGAATTTATCGAAGCTATGCGCCTTTTCAGCGCTTCCCCAGATGACATCGAGATAGTCGTTCACCGCCAAAGCGTCGTTCACTCCGCGGTCGAGTTCGCCGATTACTCCGTGATAGCGCAGATGGGCGTTCCCGATATGAAGATACCGATACAGTACGCCCTGCTTTATCCCGACCGCGCCGAGTGTCCGACGGGCAGACTTTCGCTCACCGATTACGGCAAGCTGACTTTTGAGAAGCCCGATCTCGATACTTTCGACTGCCTGAGCGCCTGCATAAAAGCGGCTCGGCTGGGCGGCATAGTTCCTGCCTGCGTGAATGCGGCGAACGAGGTCGCGGTGGCGGCTTTCCTCGGCGGCAAGATCTCTTTCCTGCAAATAGGCGAGCTTGTCACCCGCGCGCTCACCTGCATGGAAAACACCCCCGCAGATTCCTTGGATAAAATACTCGCGGCAGATAGATTTGCCCGCGAATTTATAGAAAAACAGATAAAGGCGCTTTAAGCGTTCGTAAACAAAAGAAAGGCATATTTTTTATGAGCAGAGTTTTAAGCATACTTTTCGCGTTGCTCATCTTCGAGCTTATAATCGTTATCCACGAGTTCGGTCACTTCATCGCCGCCAAGAAAAACGGCGTGCGCGTGAACGAATTCGCGATAGGCATGGGTCCCGCGATATTTAAAAAGCAAAAGGGCGAAACGCTCTACGCGCTGCGCATTTTCCCGATAGGCGGCTACTGCGCTATGGAGGGCGAGGATACCGAAAGCACCGATAATAAGGCTTTTTGCAATAAAAGCCCCCTGCGCAAGATAGTGATAGTCGTTGCGGGAATAGTCATGAACCTTCTGCTGGGCTTTACTTTTCTCATCGTAAATACCTGCCTTTCCGACGGCATTACATCTACAACTGTCGCGAAATTCTACGAAAACGCTACCTCTAATCAAACTGGTCTTGCCGAGGGCGATAAGATAGTTTCGGTAAACGGTATGCGAATTTTCTCCGCTATCGACCTTTCCTACACTATGCAGAATGACGCCGACGGCGTTTTTGATATGGAGGTAAAGCGCAACGGCGAGCGCGTAAAGCTTACCGGCGTGTCTTTCGTTACTGACGATTCTATCCATATCGACTTCATGGTAAAGGGCGTGAAGCTCAACCCGATCACTGTTATCGACAACGCTTTTCACGAAACTATCAGCTATTCTCGCCTTATCTATATCTCGCTTTTTGATCTGGTAAGGGGCAAATACTCGCTGAAAGACCTCTCAGGCCCCGTCGGTATAGTCGATCAGATGAACGAAGTCATCGACTCGCAGACCAGCACCGAAACTGGTATCGACTGGAAAGGTCTAACGCAGAATATGCTCGCGATGGGCGGCTTTATCTCGATAAATATAGGTCTTTTCAACCTGCTCCCCCTGCCCGCGCTAGATGGCGGCAGACTTATGTTTCTTATAGTAGAGCTTATCCGCCGCAAACCTGTCAACCCTAAGTATGAGGGTCTTGTGCATTTTGTGGGTCTTGTCTTGCTGATGCTCCTAATGGTGGTAGTTACTGTAAGCGATATAACTAAAATATTCTGACAAATTAGACAATCCATACAATTTTCCGAAAGGTCTGTAATAATATGAAAAGAAACGTAAAGCCGGTACGCGTGGGCGACCTCACGCTAAATGGCGAGAAAATATATATACAGTCGATGCTGAATGTCGAAGCGCATAAAACTGAGGAGAGCGTCCGCCAAGCAAAAGAGCTTGAAGCCGCGGGCTGCGAGATAATCCGCGCCGCTATCCCCGATATGGAAGCCGTAAAGCTCGTTTACGCACTGAAAGAAGCCGTGAATATCCCCGTTGTGGCAGATATTCATTTCGATTATCGCCTTGCCATCGCCTGCGCGGAAGCAGGTATAGATAAGATAAGGATAAACCCAGGCAATATCGGCGGCGAGGACAAAGTAAAGGCGGTAGTAAAAGCCTGCACCGCGCGCGGCATACCGATAAGGATCGGCGTAAACGGCGGCTCGCTGGAAAAAGAACTTCTCGCGAAATACGGCTCGCCCACCCCCGAAGCGCTCGTTGAAAGCGCCATGCGCCATGTACATATTCTCGAAGCCTGCGATTTTGACGATATAGTCATCTCGATAAAGTCCTCGAACGTGCCTACCATGATAAACGCTTACCGCCTTTTGGCGCAGAAGTGTGATTACCCCCTGCATCTCGGCGTTACCGAAGCGGGCACTGAGCGCATGGGTATAATTAAATCCGCCGTCGGCATAGGCTCGCTGCTGGTAGACGGCATCGGCGAAACTATCCGCGTTTCGCTCACCGACGAGCCTGTAAAAGAGATACGCGCCGCTAAGGATATTCTTATGGCGGTAGGAAAGGGAAGCGGCGTTAAGATAGTAAGCTGCCCCACCTGCGGACGTACTAAAATAGACCTCATCTCGCTCGCAAAGCGCGTGGAAAACGCCGTGAGCGGTATAGATAAAAACATCACCGTGGCCGTAATGGGCTGCGTGGTAAACGGCATCGGCGAGGCAGGCGAAGCTGATATAGGCATCGCAGGCGGCAACGGATGCGCCGTGCTCTTTAAACACGGCAAACAGATCTGTAAGCTCAGCGAGGACGAAGCCCTCGGCAGACTTATAGAGGAGATCGAAAAACTCTGATAAACGGGAAGTACCATGAAAGATTATAAATTATCCGAATTTTTAGAAGGCTATAACGAGCAGGTGCCGCAGATATTGTCCGACGCCTGCTTATTGAAGCTTGTCTATACCGAGCATGACGGCGCGCTGGAGCTTTTTGCGCGTTCAAATCGGCTCATACCTTTTGCAGACGTTTCGCAGTTTGAGCGCTCTATGTGCGAAAAACTGGGGCTTAAAGAGCTGCGCTTGCGTCTGAAATATACGCCCGATATGCTCTGCGCCGAGTATTTTCAAGACCTCACCCAGTTTCTAAAATCGCGCTTTCCCGTTGTAAACGGCTTTTTTGAGGGCGCGGACATCAGCTACTCGGGCGGTCTTTTTACCGTAGGCTTAAAGCACGGCGGCGCTGATATACTCAAAAAGGCGGGCATAGAGTCCGCTTTTCCTGCGCTGGTGTTTGAGATGTTCTCCATTAGCGTGCGTATAGAGCTTACCGGCATTACGCAGGTTGATACCGCCAGCTTTGCCAAACAGCAGGAGGATTATCTGAATAGTATCCCGATAAATAATCCTTTGCCCTCTGCCCCCGCAGGCTTCTCGCCCGCAGGCGGCTCTGCTCCTTCCGCTCCGCACGAATACCGTACCTGCAACGTTGAGTTTACAGGCCTGCCGATAATCGCCGAGGGAGCAAAGGTGCTGAAGGGCGCGCCTATCATGCCTACCGAGCGCGTAGTGCCTATGAACGAGATCACTTCAGAGCTTACCGATAGGATAGTTATTTGGGGCGAGATCTTCCATATCGACACCCGAGAAACTAAAAACGGTATGCTGATAGCTATTATCTACTTTACCGATTTTACTTCGTCATTCTCGATGAAGCTGCTCGGCTCGGCTAAAAAGTCCCGCAACCGCCTTAGCAAGGACGAGCTTTCCGCTATGCTCGAGGTCATGAAAAAGGGCACGAGCATTATCGCGAGCGGTAAGGTGGTCGAGGACGATTACGACCATACTTTTAATTTCATGCCCGATGATATTATGCAGGTAAAGCGCACCACCCGCCAAGACACCTGCGAGCATAAGCGCGTAGAGCTTCACTGCCATACCAATATGTCCTCTATGGACGCGCTTGCCGCTCCCGGCAACCTCGTAAAGCGCGCTTTCGAGTGGGGGCATAAGGCTCTCGCGATAACCGACCACGGCGTAGTTCAGGGCTTCCCCGACGCCGTAAATACCGTTAAAGGCATACGCAAAAACGGCGGAGATTTTAAAGTTCTCTACGGTATAGAGGCTTACGAGGTCAATAACGATATTGTTATCTATAAAGGCTGGGAAAAGACCCCGCTTACCGATGAGATAATAGTTTTCGACCTTGAAACCTCGGGCACAAATCCCGTTAATGACAGGATCATAGAGTTCGGCGCGGTAAAGCTGCGCGGACTTAAAATAGTAGACCGCTTTTCAGAGTTCTGCAACCCCCACCGCGAGCTTACCGAGTTCATCACAGGGCTTACAAGCATAACTGACGATATGCTTAAAGACGCGCGCGACGAGGGCGAGGTGCTCAAAAGCTTTAAGGAATTTTGCGGCGGCAAACCCTTGCTTGTCGCGCATAACGCTAATTTCGACTGCGGATTTGTCAGAGAAGCCGCAAAGCGCGCGGGGATAGATTTCCCGTTTTCCTCGCTCGATACGGTAGTTATGTCGCAGAAAATGCTGCCCGAGCTTGAAAAGCATAAGCTCGATTATGTGGCCGAGCATTTCGGCTACGGCGATTTTAATCATCACCGCGCCTGCGACGACGCCGAAGTTCTCGCGAAAATTTTCATCAAGCTGGCTAAGATGATCTCCGACCAGTACCCGCATATGGTCATAACCGCCGATATGCTGAACAGCCTGCTTGCCGATACCGATAAGGTCACCGCGCCAGAGTCAAAAACTTACCACCAAATAATCCTTGTGCGCAATAATACAGGTCTGAAAAATCTCTACCGCCTTATCTCCGACTCAAACCTCAAATATTTCAAGCGCCGCCCGCGTATACCGAAGTCGGAGCTTGTGAAAAACCGCGAGGGTCTTATAGTTGCCTCCGCCTGCGAAGCTGGCGAGCTTATCCGCGCGTATCTCAATAACGAGCCTATGGATAAGATAAGGCAGATAGCTTCTTTCTATGATTATCTTGAGATACAGCCAGAGGGCAATAACCAGTTTATGCTCGTTTCCGAGAAAGACCCTTACACTCATATCAATAGTTTGGAAGATCTGCGCAATATCAACCGCTTTGTGGTAAAGCTGGGCGACGAGCTGGGCATACCCGTATGCGCAACGGGCGACGTTCACGTCATGGACCCCGGCGACAGCGCCTATCGCGCCATTCTTATGGCTTCAAAGGGCTTTACCGACGCGGATAATCAAGCGCCTCTCTACTTCAAGCCTACTAACCAGATGCTCGATGAGCTTTCCTACCTCGGCGAGGAAAAGGCTTTTGAGGTGGTAGTTACCAATACGAATATGATAGCCGATAAGATAGAGAGCGGGCTGAAAGCTTTCCCCGACGGTACATATACGCCATTTATCCCCGGCGCAGTTCGTGAATTGCAGGATATTTGCTGGAAAAAGTGCTGCTCTATCTACGGCGACTGCGCCCCCGAGTCTATCGAAGTTCCCGAAGGCGAGGACGTTCACGTTGCCGAGTATTATAAAGACCATATCCCCGAGATCGTCTATAAACGCCTTGACCGCGAGCTTGCTTCCATAATCAAGCACGGTTTCGCAGTGCTTTACATGATAGCGCAGAAGCTTGTTTACAACTCCGTTCAGCACGGCTATCAGGTAGGTTCGCGTGGTTCGGTAGGTTCGTCCTTCGTAGCTTCGATGTCGGGCATTTCGGAAGTTAATCCGCTTATGCCGCATTATGTCTGCCCGAAATGCCGCCACAGCGAGTTTATTACAGACGGTTCGGTCGGCTCGGGCTTCGACCTTCCGCCGAAAAATTGTCCCGAGTGCGGTACTGATATGCACCGCGACGGCCACGATATTCCGTTTGAAACGTTCCTCGGCTTCGACGGCGATAAAGCGCCTGATATAGATCTTAACTTCTCGGGCGATTTCCAAAGCCAGTCGCACCGCTATACCGAAGAGCTTTTCGGTAAAGACCACGTTTTCAAAGCGGGCACTATCTCTGGCGTGCAGGAAAAGACCGCTTACGGCTACGTTAAAAAATATCTCGAAGAGCGCGGCAGAACAGCCCACCCCGCCGAGATACAGCGCCTGGTGAACGGCTGCCTTGACGTAAAGCGCACTACCGGTCAGCACCCCGGCGGAATGGTGGTTATCCCCGGAGATTATGAAGTTTACGACTTTACCCCCGTGCAGCACCCCGCCGAAAAGGACGAAGCCGACGTTATAACCACCCACTTCGACTTCCACTCGCTGCATGATACTATATTGAAGCTCGACGAGCTGGGTCATGATGTTCCTACTATATATAAGTACCTCGAGGAATTTTCAGGACTCGTTATCACCGAGATACCCATGTCCGACCCCGCAGTTTACAGCCTCTTCACCTCTCCCGAAGCGCTCGGCGTTACCGAAGAGGATCTTATGTGGAAAACGGGCACGCTCGGTATCCCCGAAATGGGTACTTCTTTCGTCTGCCAAATGCTTCTCGATGCGAAGCCGAAGAATTTCAGCGACCTGCTGCAAATTTCGGGACTTTCTCACGGTACAGACGTTTGGCTGGGCAACGCGCAGGACCTCATCAAAAACGGCACCTGCACGATTTCGGAAGTTATCGGAACGCGCGATAGTATCATGACATACCTCATCTATCACGGCGTAGACCCGAAGCGCTCGTTCAAGATAATGGAGATAACTCGTAAAGGTAACGCGCCAAAGCTGCTTACCGACGAGATGAAGCAGGATATGCTAGACCATGACGTGCCGCAGTGGTATATCGACAGCTGTTTGAAGATAAAGTATATGTTCCCGAAAGCGCACGCCGCAGCGTACGTTACTTCGGCGATAAAACTTTGCTGGTTCAAAGTCCACGAGCCGCTTGTGTTCTATGCAGCCGTTTTCACCGTCCGCGGCGAGGATTTCGACGCTGAAACAGCCGTAAAGGGTGTTCATATGGTAAAAAATAAGATTCTCGAGCTGAAAGCTAAGCCGAAGGAAGAGCGCACCGCTAAGATCGAGGGTACGATAGATACCCTAATGATAATCTACGAGATGCTGCTGCGCGGTCTGGAATTTCTGCCCGTAGATATTTATAGATCTCACGCTTTCATCTATCGCATAGAGGATGGCAAGCTGCGCCTGCCTTTCGTTTCGATAAACGGCGTAGGCGCTTCCGCAGCAAACCAGCTTTACGAAAAGGCGCAGAGCGGCGACTTTATCTCGATAGAAGAATTCCAGCAGCAGAGCGGCGTAGGCAGATCGGTAATAGAAACGCTGAAAAATAACGGCGCTTTCGGCGACCTGCCCGATTCTAATCAGACTACGCTTTTCGGCTTCTGATAAATTAAATTTACAGTAAGGTAAAAGTATATTCATACCCCTGCTTGACAATGCGCAAGATGTATGATATTATATTTAAGTAATATGCTACTATGTTAGCACTTTACTATAATGAAGTAATTATAAGTGGAAAGGAAATAGAAGTATAAATGAAAAGATATGACCTAATTACTCCTGAGGGCACGAGAGATCTGCTCTTTGAGGAGTGTCTTGCAAGAAGAATGGTAGAAAATAAACTCACAACGCTTTTTTCCAGATTTGGTTACAGTGAGGTAGTCACCCCCGGTATAGAGTTTTACGACCTTTTCAGCGGCAGTTCGCGCAATTTCCAGCAGGAAAGTATGTACAAGCTTACCGATTCTAAGGGCAGGCTGATAGTTATGCGCCCCGATTCTACTATACCTATAGCGCGTCTTGCTTCCACCAGACTTAAAGACGCTAAGCGCCCGCTGCGCCTTTACTATAATCAGTCGATATATGAAAACAACGCGCTGCTTAAAGGCAGGTCTGACGAGGTAGTGCAGACGGGTATAGAGCTGCTGGGCGGCACTAATACCAAGCGCGCTGATTACGAGGTGCTCTGCACAGCGGTAGAGGCTCTTGCTGAGTCCGACGAAGAAAAGTTCAGACTCGAGATAGGTCATATCGGCTACTTTAAAGAGCTTGTTGCCCGCCTTGACGTAGACGAACGCGTGCGTGAAGAGATACGCTTGCTCATCTCGCAGAAGAATTATCCCGCGCTCAACGACCTGCTCGATGAGGTCGGCGAAAATCAGATAACCCATACACTAAAGCAGCTCCCGCGCCTTTTCGGCGGCGTAGAGGTGTTCGATAAGGCAACCGAGCTTTTCACCGATGATAAGATAACGGCTATCCTTTCTACTCTCAAAGAAGTTTACAGCCGCGTTTCCAGCTTAGGCTACGATGGCAAGATCTCGGTAGACCTCGGAATAGTAAGCCATACCGATTACTACACGGGAATAGTTTTCAAGGGCTATATCTCCGGCGTAGGCAGCTCGGTGCTCAAGGGCGGCAGATATGATGGCCTTATGGCTGAGTTCGGCGAGCCTTGCCCCGCGGTAGGCTTCGGCGTGAACTGCGATGAGATAGCGAGATACCTCAGAAAGAACTGCCTTGCTCCTACCCTCAAATCTGCCGACTGCATAGTTTTCGGCGAAAAGGGCTATGTTGTAGAGGCGATAGCTTTTGCGCAGAAGCTTGTGCGCGACGGCATGGTGATAGAAAACAGCCTTTTTGATACCCTCGAGGAAACCAAAGAATACGCGGCTTCAAAGGGTATACATAAAATATTTATCATTAACGAAAACGTATCGCACATAGAAATATAAAACGCAAAGGACGGGATTTTTATCATGAATAAACCGCTTAGAATAGCTCTTACAAAGGGCAGACTTGAAAAAGATACCGTTGGTCTGTTTGAAAAGATAGGTTTCGACTGCACCGCGGTTAGAGAAAAGGGCAGAAAGCTCATTCTCCCTATCCCCGATGGCAATATCGAGGTAGTTCTCGCTAAGGCGAACGACGTTATCACCTACGTCGAGCACGGCGTGTGCGATATAGGCGTTGTCGGTAAGGATACTATAATGGAGATGCAGGGCAAGTTCTTCGAGCTTGTAGACCTTGGCTTCGGCAGATGCAAATTCGCCCTCGCTACTAAAAAAGGCTCGAAGTTTTACGGCGGCTATAACGTAAAGACTATAGCTACCAAGTACCCCAACATCACCCGCAATTATTTTGAAAGCAAGGGCATGGATGTCGAGATAGTTAAGATAGAAGGCTCGGTAGAGCTTGCCCCCCTGCTCGAACTATCCGACGGTATAGTCGATATTGTCGAAACAGGCACTACACTTAAAGAAAACGGGCTGGAGGTAATAGAGGACGTTTGCCCTATATCCGCCCGCCTTATTGTAAATATGGTAAGCATGAAAATGCGCCAGCAGGAGATAGAAAACTTCATCTCGCTGGTGGAAAAAGCGCTCGATAAGCCCGAGCAGTAAATTCTGCATCGCAAAAGTGCTTTGTGTTTGAAGTTTAAATTGGAGGAATAGAAAATGGCAATCATGAGAAAGATCGTCGCTGACGGTGCTGCTGAGGAAGAGTTTTTCAAGCAGGTAGAAAAGCGCAGCGGCGAAACTGATAAAAAGGTAACGGCAGTAGTTACCGAGATAATCGAAAACGTAAAGGCTAACGGCGACAGCGCTGTAAAAGCTTATACCGAAAAGTTCGACGGCAAGCTTCCGCAGTATTACGAAGTACCTCGCGAGGTAATAAACGACGCTCTTACCGAAGCAGACAGCGCCTTTACCGACGCTCTGCTCAACGCGGTAGAAAACATCACCGATTTCCACACCCGCCAGAAATCCCAGAGCTTTGTAAACGCTAAGGAAAACGGCGTTATCCTCGGTCAGCGCGTAAGGGGTCTTGAAAGGGTAGGTCTTTACGTTCCCGGCGGCACGGCTGCTTACCCCTCCTCCGTTCTTATGAACGCTATCCCCGCAAAGATCGCGGGCGTTAAGGAGATAATCATGGTAACTCCTCCGCTTAAAGACGGTACTCCCAATAAGGATATTCTTGTAGCGGCTGCCGTATGCGGCGTTGACAGGATATTTATGTCGGGTGGCGCACAGGCTATCGCAGCCCTCGCTTACGGCACTGAGGAGATACCGAAGGTGGATAAGATAGTAGGCCCCGGCAATATCTTCGTAGCTACCGCTAAGAAACTGCTTTACGGCACCGTAGATATAGACATGATAGCAGGCCCTAGCGAGATCCTCGTTATGGCTGACGAAACTGCCGACCCGAAATTCGTAGCTGCCGACCTTATGTCGCAGGCTGAGCATGATAAGCTCGCTTCATCTATCCTCGTTACCACCAGCGAAGAGCTTGCTGACAAGACTCTAGCTGAGATAGAAAGACAGATGCAGTACCTCTCGAGAAAAGAGATAATCGCAAGCTCGCTCGAAAATTACGGCGCTATCCTTATCTGCAAGACTAAGGACGAAGCCTGCGCGCTCGCAAACCGCTTCGCCCCCGAGCACCTCGAGGTACTTTTCGATAACCCGATGGAGTATATCGGCAAGCTCGATAACGCAGGCTCTATCTTCCTCGGCAAATACGCTTCCGAGCCTCTCGGCGATTACTACGCTGGCCCGAACCACGTTCTGCCTACCAGCGGCACAGCCCGCTTTTTCTCGCCCCTCGGCGTAAACAGCTTTGAAAAGCGCACCAGCTTTACATATTACACCGAGCAGGCTCTGCGCGAGGCTAAGGACGATATAGTTCTCATCGCCGAAAAGGAAGGCCTTACCGCTCATGCAAACGCTATCAAGGTAAGGTTTTAAACCCAAAACAATACTAAAAATTTTAGGAGAAAAATAATGAACAGAGCATATCTCGACTCGCTCCCCGAAGTGAGGAATAAATATGGTTTTCAGCTTAAGGACGACGAAAAGGTAGTCTTTACTTGTAAACTGGCGGTTTTCGGAACGTCGCAGGGCGCGATGCTCGGCGGCGACAACACCGTTTTCGCGCTGACAAATCGGAGAATAATGGCAAATAACGGCAGAGGTATATGGTGTGTTTCCATCTCTGACGAGGATATTGCCGGCTACTCTTTGGTAAATAAGGGCAAATTCATCTTTAAAGAGCGTTATGCGCTCGTAATGCTTAAAGATCTTCTCGCTTACGGCGAGGACGGCGAGCTTACCCTCGACGGCTTCCGCTTTTACTTTTCAAAGCGCAATGAAGCTGCTTTCGACGCTATCATGCAGCAGGTAATGCAGTGAGGTGATATGCCGTGAATAAATGGTATGATGAAGAGTACGAGTTTGAGGTAGAGGTCACGGGCTATTTGCGCGGCGATTCTCCCGTGCGCTATTGCCGCAACGGCGAGGAGATAGGCGATAAGTATACCTGTACCTACGGCTGCCCCGTCAATAAAGACGGATTCGGCATATGCTCAAAGACTATGATGATGCTTTACCCGCTGATGGAGGCGGTGCGCAGCGGCGGCGACCTTACAAATCTCGGCGGCAGCGGCAAATATGTAAAAGATATTGTCTGCCCCGACGGCTGCGTTATCTTCCGCCTTACAGCCAAGCCGCTCGGCAACCCTAACTTCCATACGGGCGGTTTCTGGAAACAGCAGTAAATACACACAATTTTTCATAAGCAGGTGATAAATATGCGTACAGCAGAGATCAAAAGAAAAACTAAGGAAACGGATATTGAGGTATTCGTCAAGCTTGACGGCGAGGGCAAGGTGAATGTCGATACAGGCATAGGCTTTTTCGACCATATGCTCACAGCTTTCGGCGTTCACAGCGGTATAGATATGCAGGTGAACTGCACAGGCGACCTTAACGTCGATGGCCACCATACGGTAGAGGACGTTGGTATAGTGCTGGGTCAGGCTTTCGCTAAGGCGCTAGGCAATAAGGGCGGTATAGCCCGCTACGGCTCGGCTTATGTGCCTATGGACGAAGCACTCAGCTTTTGCGCGCTGGATATAAGCGGCAGACCTTTCCTCGCTTTCAGCGCGGATTTCACCGATTTTCGCTGCGGCGAATTTGATACCTGCCTTACCGAAGAATTTTTCAGAGCTTTCGCGATGAATTCCGGTATAACGCTGCATATCCGCGAGGAATACGGCAAAAATGATCACCATATCATCGAAGCGATGTTCAAAGCTGTCGCTCACGCCCTTAAAGACGCTATGGCGGTAACGGGCGGCGGCGTACTTTCTACAAAGGGAGTGTTGTAAAATGATAGCAATAGTCGATTACGGCGCGGGAAATATCTTCTCGGTAAAAAATGCGCTCGATTTCCTCGGCGTAGAAAATAAGCTTACGGCCGATAAAGCCGACCTCGAAGCTGCGGACGCGATAATCCTCCCCGGCGTAGGCGCTTTCCCATGGGCTATGAAAAAGCTCACCGAAAGCGGCCTTGTAGATACCGTTAAAGAGCAGGCAAAGCTGAAGCCTTTCCTCGGTATCTGTTTGGGTATGCAGCTTCTTTTTGAAAAAAGCTTTGAGTTTGAAGAGTGCGAGGGTCTGGGGCTGATAAAGGGCTATGTCGATAAGATAGACGAGCCCGACCTCGTTATCCCACATATGGGCTGGAACAAGTTGGTTTATAACCAGCCATGCCCGCTTTTTGACGGCCTTACCGATGACGAGTACGTTTACTTCGTTCATTCCTATAAAGCTTTCTGCGCCGACAGCGCTCTTTGCGCATACGTTGAGTACGGCGGTAAAGTTCCCGCTATGGTGTCTGACGGAAAGACTATCTTCGGCAGCCAGTTCCACCCAGAAAAGAGCGGTAAAACAGGCTTGAAGATACTCGAAAATTTCGTGAAACTTGCAGTGGAGGGAAAGTAATATGCTGGCAAAAAGAATAATACCCTGCCTTGATGTCCGCGATGGAAAAGTGGTAAAAGGCGTTAATTTTGAGGGCATAAAAGAGGTCGGCGACCCCATTGCCTGCGCTTATGAATATAATCTTCAGGGTGCTGACGAGATCGTGTTTTACGATATAACCGCCTCGCACGAGGGCAGGGGAGTAATGCTCGACGTAGTCCGCGAAACTGCTAAAAAAGTCTTCGTGCCCCTCACGGTCGGCGGCGGTATCAAGACCGTTGACGATATTAGAGATACCTTGCGCGCGGGCGCTGATAAAGTTTCCGTTAACTCGCAGGCTGTTCAGAATCCGCAGCTTATCAAAGACGGCGCTGATATTTTCGGCAGCCAGTGCATCTGCGTCGGCATCGACGCCAAAAAAGTCGCCGATAATAAGTGGACTGTTTATATCAATGGCGGCAGGATTGATATGCAGCTCGACCTCATCGACTGGGTAAAGCGCATCGAGCAGCTCGGCGCGGGCGAGATCTGCCTTAATTCCATAGATACCGACGGCGTGCGCGGCGGCTTCGACCTGCCTATGCTTAAAGCTGTCTGCTCGGCGGTAAAGATACCCGTTATAGCAAGCGGCGGTGCGGGCAAGCTCGGCGATTTTGCCGAGGCGTTCTTAGAAACCGACTGCTCTGCGGCGCTCGCGGCAAGCCTTTTCCATTTCAAAGAGCTTACCGTTTCGCAGGTCAAGGCGGACTGCCGCAGCAAGGGGATAATCGTGAGGTAAAAAAATGAGCATTCTTTATACGGTGCTGACATTTTTTGTGCCCGCGGTCATAATCATCTGCGGGTATATCATGAAAAACTGCCATTCCGCCGAACCGAATCCCACCGTCGGCTACCGCACAGCTCGCTCTATGAGCAGCCGCGAATCATGGGTTTTCGCGAACGAGCGCTGCGGCGGCTTGTGGATAAAAATAGGCTCGATTGCGGCGGCGGTATCTCTGCCTTTCTGCGCGGCGTACTTCTTTATCAGCACAGCTTACGGCGCGGCGCTGATGTGCGCGCTCATGCTTTTGCAGACTGCCGCAATGCTTCTGCCGATACCCCGCGTGGAGAAAGAGCTGAAAGAAAAATTCGGCGATAAATAATAAACGAAGGGAAACCCGATAATGAGTAAGATCAAGATAGATATTAACGATCTTGACAAGTATTTTGTCAAGGGCGAGCTTGTTCCCGCGATAGCTTTTGACGTTGACACCAAAACGGTGCTCATGCTCGCCTATATGAATAAGGAGAGCTTGAGAAAAACTCTCGAAACAGGCTATACATGGTACTGGAGCCGTTCGCGTCAAGAGCTTTGGAATAAGGGCGCTACCAGCGGCCACCTGCAAAAGGTAGTTTCCATCTATTCCGACTGCGACGACGACACCCTGCTGCTAAACGTAAAGCAGACGGGCGTTGCCTGCCACACAGGCTCATATAGCTGTTTTTTCAATGAAATTTATAATGAGGAGAATTGATATGACTATTTATGAAGAGATCTTTGCTGTTATAAAACAGAGAAAGGCTGATTACGAAAACGGCAAGGCTAAGGAAAATTCTTACACAGCGTACCTCTTTGATAAGGGCGTTGATAAGATATGCAAAAAGGTCGGCGAAGAAGCTACCGAAACCGTTATAGCTGCTAAAAACGGCGATAACGATGAGCTTGCGAACGAGATAAACGACCTGCTCTACCACGTTATGGTGCTCGCCGCAAATCAGGGTCTTGAGTGGTCTGACGTCGAGAAGATACTTGATGAGAGAAACGAAAAGATAGGAAATCTCAAAACTTTCCATCAGGTAGATAAGAATACCTAAATATATGATAACAGGGCGGAAATCTTTTCCGCCTTTTTTGTGCGGTATTGCTCTATGCACAATTTTTCATCTGCCTGAATAGAATGTACAAACGGCGGCTATGCCCCGCCGCAGTCCCGAAGGGAGTACATTTATGTCAGGAGGATTTTATTATGAGCGAAATGAACTGCAATCCGAATAAGCCGTTTAAAGAAGCGGTCTGCGTAGACGTGATGAGGGTGTTCGATTCATGCAGCTCGCAGGAATGTCTTGAAGACTTACAGTTTTCATTCTCTACTGCCGAGCAGGAGGTGATCAATACCGCATCTTACATCAAAACTAAGTGCATACAGGTCACAGGCGTAAGCTTCACCATCGACCCCGTGCCTTTCAACAACGGCTTCTATACCGTAGACGTAACATATAATTTCAGGGCGGAGATCGAAGCGTATTTTGAAAATACCGAAACGCCTACCATCGTTTACGGCAGAGCTGCCTTCTCGAAAAAGGTCATTCTTTTCGGTAGCGACGGCAATACCCAGCGCTTCGTGTCAGACGGCATGAGCACTTTTCGCTACGCTTCCAAGACCAGCGGCTGCGCTGCCTGCTGCTCATCTGCGGCGCTGCCTACCGCGGCGGTCAGCATAGCCGAGCCTATGTGCCTTGACGCTAAGCTTGTGCCCAATACCGCGGCTGAGAGAAACGATGTGCTTATCACAATAGGCATTTTCGCGATAATCCAGCTAGAGCGCCCCGTGCCTATCATGATACCCGCGTTCGATTACTGCATACCCGGTAAGGAATGCTCTACCAATACCGATACCCCCTGCGAGCTTTTTGATAAGATCAATTTCCCGATAGGCGAATTTTTCCCGCAGGGTCTTACCGAGCATAAGCCCTGCTGCTCGAAGCTCGAGGAAGAGCCCGCCGAGGAAGAACCTAAGGGCTGATAAAATTTTACAGAATATTTTTCACAGCGTGCCGTATTTTGCGGTGCGTTGTGAATTTTTTTGCTAAATATAGCGTAGCCTATTGAAAAAAAGCGTATTTTGTGGTATACTATAATAGTATTATTGTATTCACGCAGCGCTTTTGCTGCTTTCGATTAAGGACGATCATATTATGAGAAAATGGAAGGTAAACGCGCCCGATCTTAAACTTGCGGGTGAGATGAAGCTGAAATGCGACCTAAGCCTTTTTGCGCTGAAGCTTATGACGGCTAGGGGTTTCTGCGATTTTCAGCAGGTTGTCGATTTTTTCAGCGATGACGAGCTGGAAGACCCCCTCATTACTGCGGATATGGAGCAGGCGGCTGATACTATCAATGAATTTATAGATTCCTACCGCCTTATTTGTATTTACGGCGATTACGACTGCGACGGCGTTACCGCTGCCGCTATCCTTTACAGCTACCTGCAAAGCATGGGTGCGAACGTTACATATTATATCAACGAGCGTGAGGAAGGCTACGGCATGACGATAGACGCCGTGCGCAAACTGCATGAGCAGGGCGTAGAGCTTATCGTTACCGTGGATAACGGCATCTCCTGCGTTGCCGAGGCTGAGGAGATATACAAACTCGGCATGAAGCTTGTAGTTACCGACCACCACCAGCCGCCCGAGATACTCCCGCGCGCCGAAGCCGTGGTAGACCCCCACCGCGCCGATTGCCCGTCTACATTTAAAGACCTCGCGGGCGCGGGAGTTGCGCTGAAACTCTGCGCGGCGCTTGACGGCGGCTTTGAAGCCGTGGTAGAGCAGTACGCCGATATTTGCAGTATAGGCACTGTAGGCGACGTAGTTTCCCTGCGCGGCGAAAACCGCAGTATAGTCCGCCAGGGTCTTATGTATATGCAAAATACCGAAAATTACGGACTTAAAGCGCTGATAGATAAGGTGCAGCCCGACCGCAGTTTGCTCAACGCCCGCTCGCTGAGCTTTCGCCTTTGCCCTAAGATAAACGCCGCAGGCAGGTTCGATTCACCCCTGCTCGCGCTAAAGGCTCTGCTTACCGAAGACCCCGAAGAGGCCGATTCTCTTACCGAGCGCCTGCTAGAGCTTAACGCTGTTCGCCGCGAAACTGAGGGCGCTATTCTGGAAGAGATATATAAATATATCGACGATGACCCCGCCGTGCTCAACGACCGCGTGCTCGTGCTATGCGGTAAAGGCTGGCACCACGGCGTTATAGGCATAGTTTCTGCGCGCGTTATGGAAACTTACGGCAAGCCGAATATCATAATCTCTATCGACGAGGACGGCACTGCCCGCGGAAGCGCGCGCAGTCTGCCCGGTTTCAGTATTCACGCCTGCCTAACATACGCTTCGGAATATCTCGATAAATTCGGCGGACACGAATGCGCGGGCGGTCTTTCGCTAAAAGAACGCTACCTGCCGCAGTTTAAGGCTAAGGTGCAGGAGTTCGCCGATAAACTGCGCGCTATGCCCGCCGACGTTACCGAATGCGATATGGTCATTCCGCCCGAGGATATTACTATAGAAAATATCCGCTCGCTCGAAGTTCTCGAGCCTTTCGGCGCGGGCAATCCCTATCCGCTTTTCTGCCTGCCTAACTGCCGTGTAAACGCTGTCTACCCGCTTTCGGGCGGCAAACACAGCAAGATAGACTTCACCTACGGCGGCAAACGCTTTCAGGCACTGATATTCTCCACGCCGCCGCAGGAGCTTTTCTTTAGTATCGGCAGCGTTATCGACATCGCCGCGAATATCGAGATAAACGTCTTTAACGGCAACGAGAGCATAGCGATAAAAGCCGAGGATATAAAGCCGCACGGCATGGATACGGGCAAGTACCTCGCCGCGCGCGACTGCTACGAAAAATTTAGAAAAGGCGTGCCGCTGCCGCCTGTATTCATCGCGAAGATAACGCCTACCCGCGCCGAGCTGGTAAATATGTACAAGCTTATAGCGGCGATGGGCGAGGTGGCGCTCGATACGCTTTTCATGAAAATAAACAGCCCCGCTATGAATTTCTGCAAACTGCATATCATAGCCGATATATTCTGCGAAGCGGGTATAGCGCAGTTCACGCCTTCGCGCCAGAGCATAAAAACTCTGCCCGTAAAGGCTAAGGCAGACCTCAGCGCCGCGCCAACTATGCGCCTGCTCGCGCAGCTTTCAAGATAGCTTTTTTTAGACTACATATCATTCTGAGAGAGGGTATTACAGCTATGGATAATATGGATAACAATATAAAAAACGACGCTATAAAGAACGAGCCTGCGGGTATACAGCCCTACCTGCCCGCGCCGAGGGAGAATGATTACCTCGTGCAGGTCAAGGAGGATATTACCATCGACGCTTTGATACAAAAGATTCTCGACGGCGAGAAGCAGTATGATCTTTCTAAGATAGTCGAAGCTTATAAGCTTGCCGAAAAGTATCACCACGACCAAAAGCGCGAGTCGGGCGAGCCGTATATCAGCCACCCGCTCTCAGTAGCGTATATCCTGCTGGAGCTTGGAATGGATACCGACACTATTTGCGCCGCACTGCTGCATGACGTTGTGGAAGATACAGAGTGCACATTGCAGGAGCTTGAAAAGCAGTTCGGCAGCGATGTAGCTATGCTCGTAAATGGCGTTACAAAGCTGGGCAAGGTGGAAATATTTACCAAAGAAGAGCAAAAAGCCGAGAATATCCGTAAGATACTGCTCGCTATGAGTGAGGATATTCGCGTTATAATAATCAAGCTTGCCGACCGCCTGCACAATATGCGCACGCTGAAATACTGCCGCGAGGAAAAGCGCCGCACCATAGCGCACGAAACTATGAACATCTACGCGCCGATAGCTCACCGCCTAGGAATAAGCTCTATCAAAGACGAGATAGAGGATCTAGCTTTCTACTACCTCGACCCATACGCATATATGGAGATAGAGGAGCAGATGAAACTGCGCAAAGACGACCGCGAGAACCTCATTGAGAATATCAAAAAGAAGATACACGAACGCCTTGAAAAAGAAAATTTCGACCCGCTGCCGCAGATAGACGGAAGAGTAAAGTCGAATTACGGCATATATAAAAAGGTCTACCGCGACGGCAAAGACATCGACCAGATATACGACCGCTACGCAGTAAGAATAATCGTAAATACTATACCCGAGTGCTATAACGTCCTCGGCATAATACACGATATGTTCCGCCCGATACCTAACCGCTTTAAGGACTATATCTCTACCCCGAAGCCGAATATGTATCAGTCGCTTCACACAACAGTTATCGGCAGAGAGGGCATACCATTTGAGGTGCAGATACGCACATGGGAAATGCACCGCATGGCTGAATACGGTATCGCCGCGCACTGGAAGTATAAAGAGGGCATAAAGGGCGGCAGCAGCAAAGAGGATAACCGCATAGCTTGGGTGCGCCAGATAATAGAGTCGCAGCAGGAGTCGAACGACGTGGAGGAGATAGTCCGCGCCATAAAGAACGACCTTGCCCCAGAGGACGTTTTTGCTTTCACGCCAAAGGGCGATATGATAACCCTGCCGAAGGGCGCGACAGTTATAGATTTCGCCTACGCCATACACACGCAGGTAGGCCACAGAATGTGCGGCGCCAAAGCAGATAAAAAGATGGTTTCTTACGATTATCAGATCAAGACAGGCGAGATAATCGAGATACTTACTACCAATATAGAGGGCCACGGCCCAAGCCGCTCGTGGCTGAATATCGCCAAGACCAACGAGGCTAAGTCGAAGATACGCTCGTGGTTCAAAAAAGAGCGCCGCGAGGAAAATATATTCGAGGGCAAAAATGCGCTGGAGCGCGAGTTTCGCCGCAATAATATGCGCGTTCCCGAAGAGGACTTAGAGGAGTTTTTGCGCTTAGATATGCGCAAGCACAGCTGCGAAACGCTGGACGATTTCTTTGCAGCGATAGGCTACGGCGGCGTGCAGCTTTCAAAGGTCATGCAGCGCCTAAAAGTGGAGTATACGAAAAAGTATTCCGAAAAGCAGCAGCCCGAGGTCACTCAGGATGATATTAAGCCTAAGAGCATAAAGAAGAAGTCGGGCGTTGTGGTAGACGGCATAGACGATTGCGTGGTAAAATTCGCGCAGTGCTGTAACCCCTTGCCGGGCGACGACGTAGTAGGCTTTATCACGCGCGGCCACGGCGTTTCGGTGCATAAGTGCGACTGCGCAAACTACCTCTCGCAAAAGGATGATCCCGACCAAAAAGACCGCTGGATACCCGTGCACTGGGAAAGCTCAAAGACCGACCCCGTGTACTTCAAGACCACGCTCGACATTATAGCGGTGGATAGAATAGGTCTGCTGGCAGACGTTTCATCAGCCCTCGCTATGATAAATATTTATATATACGAATCCTCCTCGCGCGAGCTGAAAAACGGCAACGCTATCCTCTCAGTAACGCTCAGCGTAGCGGGCATGGATCAGCTAAACAGCGTTGTCGCGAGGATAAAGAAGATAAAGAACGTAATATCCGTTGAACGCAGCGGAAAGTAAAAGGAGAGTATCATGGAGATAATCAAGCTCAAGCCGCTAAGCGTGTGCGATACGAACAGCTATATAGTAGCTACCAACGAGGGCAACGCAGTGCTTATAGACGCACCCGCCGACGCCGATTACATATACGGCGAGATACTGAAACACGGGCTTACTCTGAAAAAAATACTGCTTACTCACGGTCATTTCGACCATGTTGGCGCTGTTGCAGACCTTGTGGAGAAAACGGGCTGTAAGGTGTATATACACGAAATGGATCAGGCAAAGCTCAGCGAAGATACTGACGGACTGCTGATAAACCTTTTCCGCGTGCGCGGCTATAAGCCTTTCGATAAGTCGATAGCTATAACTGAGGACGATATAATCAAGCAGGACGAGCTGGAATTTGACGTGCTGCATACACCGGGTCACACTTCCGGCTCGGTATGCTATATCACGGGCGACGTTATGTTTTCGGGCGACACGCTTTTCGCGCGCTCGGTAGGCAGGACGGATATGCCCGACGGCAATTACAGCGCGCTCATGTACTCTATGGAAAAGATAAAAGACCTGGGCGGAAACCTGCGCATACTGCCTGGTCATATGTGCGAAACTTCGCTTGACAGCGAGCGCAAATATAATCCATACCTAATTTAAAACGGGGATAGTAAAAACATGAAAATTATTTTCAGCGGAAACGACTACAAATATGAAATAGAGGCTGTGATGAAGCTTTTCTTTCCCGCGCAACATTTTGAATTTATATATGCGGAAAAAGAAGCGGCGGAACTTGCGGCTGACGAGAACTGTGTTTTTGCAAGAGAGCTGAGAACGAAAAGAAAAACTCTGCTGTATGCAGCGGCGCGGATAGGCGGTAAAAACTGCCGCCGCGTTTCTTCTCTCACGCCGAACGCGGCTGAGTGCGAGTGCGAGCTGGAGCTTTCAAAGCTGGTGTACCAGTCGGTAAGCGCATTAACGGGCATAGTTTCGGAATGGGGCATAGTTACGGGAGTACGACCCGTGAAGCAGGTCAACAGGCTTATAGACAAAGGCTTGACGAAGGATGAAATATTCCGCACCTTGCAGAACGATTATCTGATCTCATCAAAAAAGTGCAGCATAGCCTACGACACTGCCGTTTCGCAGGCGCCATTCTTGAAACAGCTTGAAGAGAGCGGCGGCAGTACATTTGGGCTGTACGTTTCCGTGCCGTTTTGCCCCAGCAGATGTTCGTACTGCTCGTTTATATCGCAGTCGGCTTCGGGAGCGGGCGTTAAGAAAATAATACCTGCATACATAGAAAATCTCTGTGACGAGATACGATACACGGCAAAGCTTACCGAGCGCATAGGTATAAAGCCTGACACTATATACTTCGGCGGCGGCACGCCTACGGTGCTCACAGCGCCGCAGCTAGAGCGCGTTATGCTGGCGGTATCTGAAAGCTTCGACCTTTCGCAAGTGCATGAGTACACGATAGAGGCGGGCAGACCCGACACCGTAACGGCTGAAAAGCTGGAAGCGATGAAGCAGGGCGGCTGTACGCGAATATCTATCAACCCGCAGACGCTTAATGACGATGTGCTAAAAGCGATAGGCAGGGAGCATAACACACAGCAGTTTTACGAGAGTTTCAAGCTTGCACGCGCGCAGGGGTTCGATTCAATAAATACTGACGTGATAGCGGGACTGCCGACCGACACACTAGAAAGCTTCAAGCGCACGATAGACGAGCTGATAATTTTATCGCCCGAGAGCATAACCGTACACACGCTTTCGGTAAAACGCTCGGCTCGGCTGAACGGCAGTGATGATAAGAGCGAAGTGTTTAAAAATCCAGCCGCCGAGATGGTGGACTACGCGTCAGAGAAGCTTTACGCCGCGGGTTACAAGCCGTATTATCTGTACAAGCAAAAGAATATGGTGGATAATCTGGAGAATATAGGCTGGGTGAAGTCCGGATATGAAAGTCTGTATAATATCTATATAATGGAAGAAGTGCAGACGATAATCGCTATGGGAGCAGCAGGCTCGACAAAGCTGGTAGACCTGAAAAACGGCAGGATGAAGAGAGTTTTCAATTACAAATATCCGCTGGAGTACAACAAGCATTTTGACATTATGCTGGAGCGGAAGAACGAGATAGAGGAATTTTATGCTGAAGAAAAATGATGTTGTAACGCTTGAGATAACCGGACTTACGAACGAGGGAAACGGCGTCGGTAAGGCTGACGGTATAGCGGTATTCGTGCCGCTGACGGCTGTCGGCGATGTGATAGAATGCAGGATAGTAAAGGTGAAAAAGAGCTTTTGCTACGGCATTATCGAGAACATCATAACCGCTTCGGCAGACCGCTGCGAGAACGTGTGCGGCGCTTTTGGCAAATGCGGAGGCTGTTCATTCAGACACATTAGTTACGAAGCAGAGCTGAGGGCAAAGGAAGAATTTGTATACAGCGCGTTCACGCGGATAGGTAAGCTTTCACCGAAATTTGAGGGAATTATCGGCAGCGAGAACAGCGAGCACTATCGCAACAAGGTGCAGTTTCCGATAGCGGCGGACGAAAACGGCAGGCTTTTCAGCGGATTTTATGCAAAGCGTTCGCACAGGGTGATACGTTCGGTAGGGTGCGCGCTGATACCTGATATATTCACTGAGATCTGCAGCAGACTGCTGGAATTATGCACCGAGCGAAAGATCACGGCGTATGACGAGGAAAGCGGCAGAGGACTGCTGCGGCACGTTTACATGAGAAAAGGCGCGCACAGCGGCGAGATAATGGTCTGTACCGTTGTGACGTCGGCGAAGCGGCGCGGTGTGTTTACGGAGATAGCCGAGCAGATATGCGGCGAGTTTGCGCAGGTAAAGTCTTTCATCATGAACATAAATCCCGACCGCACGAATGTGATACTTGGCAAGTCGAGCAAAGTGCTTTGCGGCAGGGAAGAGATATACGACGAGATGTGCGGCAACAGGATAGCGATCTCGCTGCATTCATTTTACCAGATAAACACATTTCAGGCTGAGCGCGTATACGAGCTTGCAAGAGAGTATGCGCAGTTGAAGCCGACGGACACTTTGCTGGACCTTTACTGCGGCGCGGGCACGATAGGCCTTTCGATGGCGGCAGGCGTGAAAAAGCTGATAGGCGTAGAGATAGTAGCGCCCGCGATAGACGACGCGAAGAAAAATGCCGCTGCGAACGGGATAAAGAATGCAGAGTTCATATGTGCCGACGCGGAGCAGGCAGCGCAGACGTTATACGAGCGCGGCGAGCTGCCAAATGTGATAATCGCCGACCCAGCACGAAAAGGCTGCACGCCCGAAACGCTGAAATACATGGCTAAAATGTCGCCCGAGCGGATAGTAATGATCTCATGCAACCCCTCGACTGCCGCGCGCGACTGTGCCGAGCTGGAGAAGCTGGGTTACAAAGCTGAGCGGTGCATGGCGGCGGATTTTTTACCGCGGACGGGGCATGTGGAGACGGTCTGTTTGCTGTCAAGAAAAGATAAATAAGGGCTGAAAAGTGATGTATTTCCGGGCTTTTTGCGAGGTTACTATCATCAGAGAAGCCTTGCGGAAAGCTCGGTTTTCTTATAGGGAAACATATCTACTTTGTAGCTCAACCGGAGAAAAAGTCGATGACCGAAAAAATGCGGTAGTGTTTAGGCTGTGGATTAGATGTCATAGGTTGTGGCACTGAAATTGTTGTCAGAGCTGACCTCAGTTTAAGCCACTCGATACTAAGAGGCAGACTTGGCAGTGGAATAGATGTTATGGAAGTGGAGGCGTATTATTATGTTTAATCCCGGCTTAAAAATAGGACAAATTGTAAAGAATGCGGATATCGTAGAAATATTTAAATGCGGAAATATGTGAGGTATGCGTCGTTCAAGAACAACGAATACGCTTGTTATTGTATCCGATTATACAAAGGGCCTTTATCATGATAAATGGATAGGCGGAGTTCTACATTATACAGGCATGGGTAAATCAGGTGACCAGGACATCCATTGGGCGCAGAATGCTACGTTAGCTGAATCTGATTATAATGGAGTGGATGTTCATCTGTTTGAGGTTATGGATGCTGGCGAATATGTCTACTGTGGAAGGATAGAGCTTGTGAGTAAGCCGTACACAGATGTACAACCAGGTGAAGATGGCGATGACCGAAAGGTATGGATGTTCCCGATAAGACCTGTACCGGATAATGATGTAAAGAAGCCACAAATGTTCGTGTTTAAGGATATGGCGGACTATGAAAGTCGGTGGTAAAAATGTTGATGCTGAATATGCAAAGATGATGTCTGCTGTAACGAAAAGAAGAGTAAAAAAGTCAGTATTTGTTGCTTCGATTGTCCCGAAATCAGAGCCAAAACCGCAGATAGAAATACCAACCGATATTGTCGGAAGACAGGTGAATCATAAAGCATTTGGCCTTGGCAAGATTACAGCCATTGAAGGCACTTCGGTTGTCGTGCAGTTTGATAAGGTTGGATTAAAGAAGATGGGATATGAATTCTGCTTGGAAAATAAGTTGCTGGAGTTCATATAAGGAAGATGTGAAGGCAATTGGGCTGTTGGTGAAATAGATGACAGGAGGATGTATGCTATGGCAAAGATGATGGAGGTTCCGGAAGGGACTGATATGGTAGATGTTAGAAAAAGGCCCTGCGAAAGAATCCCTGTAAATTCACCAACTGTGAAAAAAACGATGTTGTGGAGCGGCTTGAAAAACAGCCGCTCTTTTTTTACAGTATACAATAACTACCGTAATTTGTCAAGTTTCTTTAGCAGACTGACTGCCGCGGCTCAGCCCAGCCTGTCTGGATACATGATTTCAAGCTCGCCAAGCACCATGCCCCAGTTTCTCAGCGGCATAGTCCACTTCTTGGCTATCTCGTGGGTCGACAGATACAAAGCCTTCAAAAGCGCCGTATCGCTTCTCTGCTTGTTCAGACGGCGATTGTATATCCCGCTCACAGAACCGCAACTGCACGGACTTAAAACCGTAACTGCACGGACTTAAAACCGCACTCTGCCGCACTTAAAACCGCACTTTTGCCGGCACATTGACCGCACCTATCTGAACCCTGTATAATATTCATAGCACACAAAAATGTGTGACTTGAATATAGGAGGTTCGGATATGACGAACTATCGAAAGATCTTAGAGCTTTATTCACAGAGGTATAGCCAAAGAAGCATTGAATCCTCTGTGAGAAGTTCACATAAAACAGTAAGAGCGGTGATTGACCAAGCAGCGAAATTGAACGTCACATGGCCACTCGAAGAAGATGTTACCAACGAAATGCTGGACGAACTGTTTTACGGCAAGTGCAGCAACGATTCTTCTCCGTATGCGGTCATTGACTTCGACTACATCCACCGAGAGCTTTCCAAAAAAGGCGTTACTCTCACACTGCTCTGGCAGGAGTACTGCGAGCGTGCTTACGCTAACGGCGAAATGCCCTACATGAGTACACAGTTCGACGATAAATACCATCGCTGGGCTCGTATCACTAAGGCTACAATGCGCGTCACTCATAAACTGGGAGATGTTATGCAGGTAGATTGGGCCGGCGGTACTATTCCGTACTTTGACAGCATTACCGGTGAGGAGTACAAGGCTTACCTGTTTGTTGCGGCTTTGCCTTGCAGCAGTTATCTCTACGTCGAAGCCTGCACTGATATCAAGCAGGAAAATTGGCTGATGTGTCATGTTCACGCATATGAATAATTTGGTGGTGTGACCAGAGTGCTTGTCCCGGATAACCTCAAGACGGGCGTTACTGCTAACACGCGATATGAAACGCAGCTGAACGAAAGTTACCGTGAACTTGCCGAATATTATGGCACCGCTATTGTGCCTGCCCGTGTTCGTAAACCGCAGGATAAGGGGCTTGTAGAGCGTTCGGTAGGCTTTTCAACGACCTGGATAACCGCTGCTTTGCGTGAGCAAAAGTTCTTTTCATTTGCTGAGGTAAAAGACGCTGTTTCCGAAAGGCTCGAAATCATCTGGATCAGAAAAGTAAAGATAGGAAGTCTTGATATTGGCTGCGGAGAACGAAGCCCGGAAGAATCTCTGAATATCGCCGAAGAAAACCAGCAGCTGAGGAAGCGGATAAAAGCATTGGAAAAGGAAAACAAGCGGCTAAGCGAAATGAATGAGTTTTTGGAGGATGCGGCGGCTTTTTTCGCTGCATGCCGTATGAATTTGAATACCTTTACTTTACAGGTTACAACGAAAACAACTTAATTTAGTACATATACCTGTCAATAAATAAGGGTAATGTCGCCAAACTCCAATTTTTCATCATATAATAAGTATTTGATTACCGATGCCTTTGTCATTAAAAACTGGCTCACTTTTTTATTAGCGAAGTGGCTCAGTTTTTTATTGACAAAGGCAAGAATATCTTGGCAGCTATTTCAAAAATGGAGATTGTGTTATCTCAAACAATGCAGGCGAGAATGCGATCAGGCCATTTACTGTAGGCAGAAAAACTGGCTGTTCAGTGACACTCCAAGGGGTGCCAAAGCAAGCGCAGCGATCTATAGCATTGTGGAGACAGCAAAGGCAAACGGACTTGATGTTTTCAAATACTTTGAATTATTGCTGACAGTTCTTCCAAGCATGGAGTTTCTGACCAATCCGGATATCATTGAGGAACAGCTGCCTTGGAATGAGTCTACACAGAAGATCTGCAAATTACCGTGAAATATATCCCCGAGTTTGGACTCGGGGATCTTTGGATTTAGGGGAATGGGGGATTATTGGGCGGGTACATTTTTTTCTTCTCTATATGCTTGACAAAAAGAGTTAGACGTGGTAAACTTATTGTAGAGTATTATACTACGGAGGATAATAATATGACTCTTGATAAATTAAAGATAGGTGAGAAGGCCGTCATAAAGACAGTTGGAGGTACAGGTGCACTGCGCTTGCGCTTTCTTGACATGGGGCTGATACCAAATACCGAGGTCAGAATGCTGAAACGTGCACCAATGGGCGATCCGCTGGATATAGTCTTGAGGGGCTATGAGCTGACTTTAAGAGTGGAGGACGCACAAAAAATAGAAGTAGGATCAATAGAGGAGAATGAACATATATGAAATTTGCCCTTGCAGGAAATCAAAACTGCGGAAAGACAACGCTTTTTAATGCACTTACAGGCTCAAATCAGCATGTCGGAAATTTTCCGGGCGTGACAGTCGACCAAAAAGTGGGAAATATACGCGGACAAAAAGACTGTACGGTAGTGGATCTGCCAGGTATATATTCCCTAAGACCTTATACGCAGGAAGAAATAGTTACGCGCGATTACATATTGAATGAAAAGCCGGACGGAATAATAAACATTGTAGATGCTACTAATATAGAACGAAATCTTTACCTTACTCTTCAGCTGCTGGAGCTTCGCGTACCAATGGTTTTGGCTCTTAACATGATGGACGAAGTTCGTGCAAACGGCGGAACGATCGATGTAAAAATGATGAGCGATGCGCTGGGCATACCTGTTATACCGATAAGCGCAGCAAAGGGCGATGGTGTTTCAGATCTTATAGATAAAGCAGTGGAAACGGCCGGAAAGAGAACTAAGCCGATAATTACTGACTTTTGTTCTGATGATTCAGCAGTTCATAGATGTATACATGCAGTCGTTCATCTGATAATGGATCATGCCAATCGTGCGGGGATACCGCCGCGCTTTTGTGCTTCAAAACTCATTGAGGGCGATAAAAATATTGAGGATCAGCTTGCGTTAAATCAAAACGAGCTTGAGCTTTTGGAACACTGCATAGTTGAAATGGAAGATGAATCGAAACTGGATAGAAACGCTGCATTGGCAGATATGCGCTATACATTTATAGAAAAAGTAGTTTCGATAAGCGTAGTCAAGTGTCATGAAAGCCGTGAACATAAACGCAGCGTAAAGTTAGACCGTGTTCTTACAGGTAAATACACGGCGCTGCCGGTATTTTTCGGAATAATGTTCTTAGTATTTTTCTTAACATTTAATGTTATAGGCGCAACTCTCTCAAATTGGCTTTCACTTGGTATAGATAAAGTGACAGACTTGGCGGACAAAGGGCTTACTGCATACGGAATAAACCCCGTAGTGCACAGCCTTATAATAGATGGAGTTTTTGCCGGAGTAGGCAGTGTGCTTAGCTTTTTGCCAATAATAGTTACTCTGTTTTTCTTTCTCTCTATACTTGAGGATACCGGTTATATGGCGCGAGTTGCTTTTGTAATGGATAAGCTGCTGAGAAAAATAGGGCTTTCCGGCCGCAGTTTTGTGCCTATGCTCATAGGTTTTGGCTGCTCTGTTCCTGCGATAATGGCGACGCGCACGCTTGTTTCTGACCGTGACAGAAAAATGACGATACTGCTTACGCCATATATGAGCTGTTCAGCCAAAATACCGATATATGCTGTATTTTGCGCTGCTTTTTTCACAAAATATCAGGCACTGGTTATGATAGGCTTGTATGTTACGGGAATAGTTCTTGGAATACTCGTGGCGCTGCTGCTGAAAAACTCACTTTTTAAAGGCAAGCCTGTACCATTTGTAATGGAACTTCCAAACTATCGCCTTCCCTCGGCAAAAAGCGTAGGATTACTTTTATGGGATAAAGCTAAAGACTTTATACAACGCGCATTTACGGTTATCTTTTTTGCGACCATCATAATATGGTTTTTAGAAAACTTTGATGTAAGGCTAAACGTAGTCACTGATTCTTCTGATAGTTTGCTGGCACTTATTGGTCAAACTATATCACCTATATTTGAGCCGCTGGGATTTGCTGATTGGCGCGTTACAACATCGCTTATCTCTGGTTTTACAGCAAAAGAGGCAGTGGTAAGCACTATGGCAGTGCTGATGAATACCAGTACGGCAAATTTAGGTACGGCGCTTTCTGGAACTTTTTCAACTCTGTCTGCTTTAAGCTTTTTAGTATTCACGCTGCTTTATACACCCTGCGTGGCAGCGGTAGCAACTATAAAGAAAGAACTTAATTCTACATGGCAGACCATAGGCGTAGTGCTTATGCAATGTGTAGTTGCTTGGATATGCGCCTGCGCAGTATATCAGATCGGGGCTATCATATGAGCGCGGCAGATTGGGTGGTAACGGTTCTGCTTGCATTATGGGCAATAGCCGCGGCAGTTAGTATGATAGAGCAGCATAAAAAAGGAAAGTGCTGCGGCTGTTGTACACGCTGTAAAGAAGGCTGCGGAAAACGCAGCATGAAATGAAATGGCTCATTCCTCTTTGTTGCGTAAATGTAACAAAGAGGAATTTTTACCGTTGATATAAAAATGATACATAATGGTCTTGCTTTGAAATGCTCCTCTTTAGTTAAATACCTTTTACAGTTTTCACAAAAACGGCTTGACATTATTGAATTATTATGTTAAAATTTTAATATGGCAATTTGTTTGCCTTTATTTAATATTTTTAATAATACTATGTACGGGGATCTTGTTTGATATGTATAAAGGTACTGACAAAACTTATAAAATAATCGGCATATGCGTTTCGGCTTTGCACGACGATATGGTTCGCGATATTGCGATGACCCTTTCACGTAAGGCAAATGAGAAAAACTATAAGGTGTTTTTGTTCAACAGCTTTACTGATCTGTATAATGAAAACGATTATACAAAAGGGGAGTCCAGCGTTTTTACTCTCGCTGAAACTGATCTGCTTGACGCTGTAGTTATCCTGCCTGAGTCTATACGAAACGCTCCCTATGTAAAAAAGATAGCTGACCATGCTAAGCTCGCGGGTAAACCTATCGTTTCGGTCGATGGTTTGATAGAAGGTGTGCCGAGCGTTGCTTTTGACGTTGGGGATACTTTTGAAAAAATAGTACGTCACGTTGTGGAAGACCACGGCTGTAAAAAAATAAATTTTGTCGCAGGTGTAAAAGACAATGCTTTTTCAGATGAGCGTATAAATTGCTTTAAAAAAGTGCTCGCTGAAAATAATATAGAGTTTGAGCCTCAGCGGCTCGGTTACGGAGATTTTTGGGGCGACCCTGCCAGGAAAGTGGCAGAACAGTTTTTAAAGAGTGAATTGCCTTTGCCTGACGCTATTATTTGCTGTAATGACGCTATGGCTATATCTGTTTGTCAGGTGCTTCGTAAGAATGGAATCAAAATACCTGAAGATATTATCGTGACAGGTTTTGATGGGATAGAAGCTGAAAAATATATCTCGCCACGCCTTACAACTGCTGCATCCGATATTGAAGACCTGGTCGATAAGGCTATGGATATTCTTGAGCATTTGATCAACGGTGATGAAGTTCCGCTTGTCACTCATGCATCGTATTATATGCGTTTATCACAGTCCTGCGGCTGCCGCGCTGTTGACAAGCTTGTTTACAGTGATAAGGTAATTGATATGTACAATATTATTAACGCAGCAGAGGGACACGAGGCACATATGCTCAATTATCTTGGAAAAGCTATGTGTTGTTCTAATATTGATGAACTTAGCACTCTTATCCCTTATTACAGCGATTACTGTACATGGTGTTGTTTGAATACTGATTTTCTAGAAAAAAAATCCGACAAGACTGAAAATGGCTTTTTTACTGAGAATATGTATAACCTTGTGCACAATGTCGGCGAGTTTGATTTTACATACGGCGAAATATTCCCGCGTAGTGAACTGGTGTTTAATGTCGAAAATGCTCTTGAAAATTTCGATTATATAATGTTTGTTCCCCTGCATTTCCAGAGCGAAGTCATAGGCTATATCGGCGTTATGTATGATCTGAACTGCTTTAATTTCAAGAATACAAAACGCTTTGTAAACTATACAAACCAGATAATGGAGAGCTTGAAAAATAGAATAAATCTTGCAAAAGCAAATGCTATGCTTAAAGATATGCACGTTCGCGATGTTCTTACAGGTATCTATAACAGGCGCGGTTTTTACAACAACGCCGTTGCCGTTATCGAAAAGTATAAGGATACCGATAAAAACATAGTTTTATTTTCGGTCGATATGGACGGACTAAAAAAGATAAATGATACTTTTGGCCATCATGAGGGCGATAACGCTATAAACTCCATCGCTCACGCTTTGTTAGCCGCATCGGACAATGGCGAAATATGTGCCCGCTTTGGCGGTGATGAATTTCTTGTTCTTGGTGTTTCAGAAAGCAATAATATCGATAAATACTGTGCTGATTATTACAACAAAGTAAATGAAAAGCTTGCTGAGTATGACGCACAGAATAATTCTCCGTACAAAGTAAAGATAAGCTGCGGAACGGTAGGCATGAAATGCAGTTCGGCTGACGAACTGGACGAATTCATCAAGATAGCAGATGAAAATATGTACCGTGAAAAGCGAAAACACAAGATACGCGAGGGAGCAGATACAGTAAACTGTTTTAACAGAATGATAGATCTGCTGGTAAATAAAAGTTCAGCTGCGTTTTTCTACATCAATTTTGACGAGCACGTCTGGGAGATCGGCGAAAACGCCGCAGCTCTCAAATATATGATCTCAGATAAATATGACCCGGTGGAAGCAATATTACGCAGCGGAGCAGTGTACAGCGATGATCTTGAATTATACCGTGGTTTTTACAATAAATTGCTTTCTGGCACTACTGTTGGCATACATGACAGCTATATGAAGATACATTTTAGAGCCGGCGAAAACGGAAAGATGAAATGGTATAATATGCTGGTATCGTTTGTCAAGAACGAGAAAAATCAGATATACGAAGTTGTCGGAAGCATACACCCGATGACTGAGAGCGAATTGATGACGCGCAACATACTGAATGCGTACACGAATGACCGCCACCCAATGCTTTTCGGCGGCATGATAGAAAAACGCTTGAAAGATGATCCTGACAGCAATTATGCAATAATACAGTTTGACGTTGTGCGTTTCAAGCTAATAAATGATACTTACGGTGAAGCTAAAGGCACCAAACTGCTGAATTATTTCAACGATGTGCTGAGTGTATTTTGCAGTGAAAAACAGCTTTTTTCGCGTCTTAGCGCCGATGTTTTTATGATACTCACGCCTTACGAAAAGCAGGAGGATATTGAGCGTTTTATAAGAACGCTTGAAAAACGTCTGAGCGGCTTTGAAGATATGTCTTATTCTTTCGCTTTCGGCGTGTATTTTATAAATAATAAATCGCTGCCGAGCCGCATGATGGGCGACGCAGCGGCTATCGCGAGAATAAAGATAAAAGGAAATGCTTTGGAAAACATCGGCTATTACACTGAGAATCAAAAAATAGAAATAAAGGTACGCAAAGAGATAGAGGACAAAATGAACAACGCGCTGGAGAACAAAGAATTTATAATGTACCTTCAGCCCAAATACAGCATTTCCGAAAAAACGATAATCGGCGCGGAAGCTCTGGTGCGTTGGATACAGCCGAACAAAGGTGTGGTTTGTCCGCAGGATTTTATTCCTATATTTGAGCAAAACGGATTTATTGTAAAACTTGATAGATATATGTGGGAATGCGCCTGCAAGGAAATGCGCCGTTGGATCGACAAAGGCTATGAGCCCGTGCCGATATCTGTAAACGTTTCGCGTATGCACTTGAAAGACGCCGAGTTTATCTACTACATTGAATACCTGCTGGATAAATACGGCATAGAAAAAGATTTGCTAGAACTTGAGATAACGGAAACCATTGAGAACATCAACGCAAATATGATGGTAAAGGAAGCTAAAAAACACGGTTTCACTCTGCTTATGGACGATTTCGGCTCGGGCTATTCGTCGCTCAACACGCTGAAAAGCACGCCGTTCGATGTTCTAAAGATCGATCGAAGCTTTTTGAGCAGCTTTATGGAATCTTCACGCGGACAAAAGATAATCTCTCACACGATAGCAATGTCGCATGATATAGGTCTTGATCTTATTGCTGAGGGAGTGGAAACAAGAGAACAGGCTGATTTCCTTTCAGCCAGTGGCTGTAATGCGGCGCAAGGCTTCTATTTCTCAAAGCCGATACCTACTGATGAATTTGAAATGCTTCTGAAAGCGCAGATAGAAAAGAATAAATAAACTTAAATGTGAAAATGCGGCGCTCAAATTGTGCCGCATTTTTTGAAATTAGCTATTGACAAGGCGCGGAAAATGTGCTAGAATATAAAATATGATAATTTTAAATGCTATGACGGGAATGCAGTAGCGTACAGTTTTTGACTTTCAGAGAGTCTGCGGCGGGTGAGAGCGGACAGCGGGCTGTGCGGCGAATTACCTCCTAACAGCTTTTTGCCTGAATTTATCAGTAGGGCGAAACGTTTGCCTGCGTTAAAGGTCAACGAGGTCGGGTGCTTGCCCGATAAACTGAGGTGGTACCGCGTAAATTACGCCCTCTGACGGCTTTGGCTGTTGGAGGGCTTTTATATTGCTAAAAACTCGTTCACCGATTTGCTCTTTGAAAGGCGGTGGTATCCGTGAGATCAAATTTTGACCTCATCGTTTATACTGACGTTAAACTGGAAATAAAGCTAAACAGATCTTGATATAAATTTGGAGGATTAGAAATGACAGTATTTGAAGAACTGAAAAGAAGAGGTCTCCTCGCACAGCTTACTGACGAGGAAGAGATCAAGGAACTTATCAACGCAGGAAAGGCAACTTTCTACATTGGTTTCGACCCGACTGCTGACAGCCTGCACGTTGGACACTTTATGGCGCTCTGCCTTATGAAGCGCTTGCAGATGGCCGGCAATAAGCCTATCGCACTGCTGGGCGGCGGTACGGGAATGATCGGCGACCCCTCCGGCAAGAGCGATATGAGAAAGATGCTCACCAAAGAAACCATTGAGCATAACGTTGAGTGCTTCAAGAAGCAGATGAGCCGCTTTATTGATTTCTCTGACGGCAAGGCTCTTGTAGTAAACAATGCTGACTGGCTGCTTGATCTAAATTACGTTGACGTACTGCGCGACGTAGGCGCTTGCTTCTCGGTAAACAAGATGCTCACTTTTGAGTGCTATAAGCAGAGAATGGAGCGCGGACTTACATTCCTTGAATTCAACTACATGATAATGCAGAGCTACGATTTCTACAAGCTCTACACCGATTACGGCTGCAATATGCAGTTCGGCGGTGATGACCAGTGGGCTAATATGCTCGGCGGTACTGAGCTTATCCGCAAGAAGCTCGGCAAGGACGCTTACGCTATGACGATCACCCTCCTGCTCAACTCTGAGGGCAAGAAGATGGGTAAGACCGAAAAGGGCGCTGTATGGCTCGACCCCGCTAAGACCAGTCCGTACGAGTTCTTCCAGTACTGGAGAAACGTTGGCGACGCTGATGTTATCAAGTGCTTGAAAATGCTCACTTTCGTACCTATCGAAGAGATAGAAGAAATGGAAAAGACTATGGAGGGCGCGCAGTTCAACAAGGCTAAGGAACTGCTGGCTTACGAGCTTACAAAGCTTGTTCACGGCGAAGAAGAGGCTGATAAGGCTCTTGAAGCTGCAAAAGCGCTTTTCTCTGCAAACGCTTCCTCCGCAAATATGCCTTCTACTGAGCTTGAAGCAAGCGAGCTTACCGACGGCGGCATGAATATCCTCGACCTGCTCGTTCGCTGCGGACTTACTCCTTCTAAGAGCGAGGGCAGACGTCTTGTAACTCAGAACGGCATTGCCATCAACGATGTTAAATTCACCGACCCGAAGGGCAGTGTAGATCTTTCAAATGAAGTTATCATCAAGAAGGGCAAAAAAGTGTTCCACAAGGTAACTGTAAAGCAGTAAAAATTTTCACTAAAAAGCAAATACCCGCAGATCATATCAAGGTCTGCGGGTATTTTTTATAGGAGGTTCTGAAAATGAATCATTCTTCTTCTTTTTTTCTTGTGAGCGCGTAGATCGAATAGCCTATCTGAGCTACGCAGAGTACGCCGACCGCGCCGCATACATAAAGACCAATGCCGTTTCCGGTGTCGGGGTTTACGTCAGCCTTAGCTGAAGCGTTATTTACTGCGCTTTCTACATTTGAAGCCGCGGTAGTGGTCGTCTGAGTATCAGAACTTGTCTGACTGTCGGAAGCGGATCCGTTTGTCGAATTTGTATCAGCGTTAACTTCGGAAGAGCTGTCGGCAGGTTCAGAAGCGTCTTCGTCAGCCTTGCTTTCGTCAGATGCGTTTTTATCGTCAGCCGAGCTTTCATCGTCGATAACTATATCGTCTATTTTGTCGTCAGCGGGAGCTTCCGGCTCGGTAGCTTCTGTATCGGAAATGCTCTCGATCGGCTCGATGCTTTCGGGAACAGTAGTTGTCGGAGTCGTATCCTCGCTCTCGGCAGGTAAATCGTTTGAGGGCAGGGTAGTTACCACCGGTTCGGTCTGTACAGGCTCGTCGGGAGTTTCGCTGTTCGCGGGTGTAATGCTTATCGAATTTATCTTAAATTCGCTGTTGTTTTTGAGATAGTAGAGCTGTACCGCAACGTCGCCGTATACGTCGGTAAGGTCAATATTTTCAGCTTTCCATGTCTGCTCGCCGCTGCCTGTTTCGCTGCTGAATATCTTCCAGCCGTCTGCGGTCTGCATTCCTATACCGCCTTGAGCGCTGCCGTCGGAATAGACCGAAACGCTGATGTCAACAGGCTCGTCCGCATTTTCAACGTAATCATACGGCGAGAACGTATACTGCAAAGGCTTTTCGTTGTTGTAATCTTCATCGCCCTGACGGTGAACGTAGAGCGCGCCGCTTTCGTTATCGTTGTCGGCAGAACTGTCATCAGGCTCTGTAACCGCTTCGGTAGTTGTGGTCTTTTCGGGGATGATTTCATCCGGCAGGGAAGAGTCGGGTATGTACTCACTTGGCAGCGTCTGCGTAGGCGAACTTGTTTCAGCGGAAGTCTCGGTCACCGTAGTAGTCGTAGTTTCAGCTTCGGTGGTCGTAGTAGTTTCTGCCGCCGAAGAATCTTCCTCAGCAGGGCCTTCTACCGTGTAAGGATTGTAAGGACCGTAAGAGCGGCAGTCAACGTTTATAAAATCGTCGCCCTCGGAAGCTACCAGCGTATCTACCTCAGACCAAAAATCTATATCGCCCTTCCAGTTGTCGTTTACCGTAAACACAAGGCTCGCAAGAACAGAATCTTTGGTAACGTTCTCAGAATTCATGTTAGCGCCTACAAGCCTTACCACGCCTTTATCGTACTCGTAATTAGTAACGATAGTAAATCCGCCGTTTGGCGTGTACTCGCTGCTCTGGGCAACGTCTAGCGTTACGGCTTCGGGGTCGAAGCAAAAGTCGATGGTAAATCCCGAAACGCCTTTTGAATCGGTCTTTAGCCCGAGATCTACGTTAAAAACTTCGCCTGCCGAAGCGGAAGAGGTGCTGCTTTCGAGTGTAATTTCATTGCGCTGCGACGCAGAAGTAACCGTTACGGCCGATGTCAGAGTAAGTATAGCAGCCGCGGCGGATATTGCGCGCTTGTGGAAACGCCTGTTCATTGTAATATCCCTCGTTTCTCTCCAAAATTTAATTTAACTGTTTTTTACTATTTTTACACAAATCCGAAGGCAGTAAGCGTTTCTGTCTTTGTGTTCGTGATTTAGTAATATCATTTATCTATATTTTTTTGTGTACTAAAAAACGAACTGGTTACGCAATTATTACATTCGGTAATTGAAATTATATCACCTAATAATAAATTCGTCAATAGTTTTATATGTAGAATTTCAGCCCGCAAATTTAGTGATTTTGACACTTTGATATATTGGAAACTCCTGCCTTCGTGCAAAAGGCTTGAAATGCTGATGTTATGATTGTTACCAATTCGTAATAAAATACAAAATGTTCCTATTCTGACTTTTGTAAATTTTTAATGAACAAAAAATGCTTGACAAACCGCGCTTCGGCGTTGTATAATATGTTTATATGATGTCGAAATAACAGCTAAAAAGAAGGTGCAGGCTTTATGTATTACCGTAGGAAAATAGTTTCAAAACTTATCTCTGCCGCGGCAGCGGTGTTCATAGCGGCGCAAAGTCTGTGCTTTGCAGCTTCTGCCGATATGGGCGGGGTGTGCACCGCTACAGCTTTGAATGTACGCAGCGGCGCGGGCGCGAGCTATTCGCGCGTCGGCATGATATACGAGAACGATACGGTTACGATCATCGGCAAGGCTTACGATCCAAGCGGTGCTTTATGGTACAAAATACGCTACAAAAACGGCTCGGGTACTACCGTTACGGGGTACGCCAGCGCGTATTATATTGACGAGCAGGGCGAGATACCCGACAACAACTCTTCCGACAGTAGCGGCACTTCCGACAAAGATTTTGAAAGCTACATGAAAAAACAGGGCTTTCCCGAAAGCTATAAGCCTTATCTGCGGCAGATGCACAAAGAGCACCCGAACTGGGTTTTTACTGCACAGAAAACCGGTCTTGACTGGTACGATGTTCTTAACGAGGAATGTGTCGTAGGCAGGAATTTGGTGCACGGCACAGCGCTTGCTTCGTGGAAATCCTGCGAGCAGGGCGCTTACGATGTCAACACGGGTACTTGGTACGGTTTAGACGGCTACTGGGTGTCAGCTTCAAAAGAGATAATAGCGTATTATCTCGACCCTAGAAATTTTATCAACGATGATTATATTTTCATGTTTGAAAATCAGTCATACAATCCGAAAGTGCAGACTGCTTCGGGCGTAGACGCTATTTTGAGTGGAACGTTCATGAGCGGCGGATACACCGCTCCCGATACGGGAAAGTATTATACATACACTCAGACGTTTATGGATGCCGCTGAAAGATCTGGAGTTTCACCGTATCATCTTGCATCGCGCTGCCGAAATGAGCAGGGCGTTTACGGCGCTCCGCAGTCGCTCGGCACAGTGAAGGGCTACGAGAATTATTTTAACTTTTTCGATATACAGGCTTATGCAACCTCGACAATGACTGCCGCTGAGATGGGCTGCAAGTTTGCTAAGACCGTCAATGCGACATACCTGCTTCCGTGGACAAATCAGTACAAGTCGATCGTCGGCGGTTCGATATATCTCGGCAACGGTTATATAAGCAAGCAGCAGGATACGCTGTATCTCCAAAAGTTCGACGTTATCGACGGCGGAAACGGTCTTTATTATCACCAGTATATGACCTGCGTTTTCGGACAGGCTAATGAAGCACTTGAAATGAAAAACGCCTATTCTGACGAAGTAATGGCTTCCGCGATAGAGTTCAAGATACCAGTCTACGATAATATGCCCGATTCGCTTTATTCTAAGCCTACAAGCTACGGCGATAATAATAATCTGTTGAAACGTCTTGACGTTCTGCCCGCAGGTAAGGACGATATTCTTACAAACTTCAACAGATATAAATCTGAATTTGATCTTACGGTAGATGAAAATACCGACTATGTAATGATCTCGGCTATACCTTACAGTTCGCAGGCTAAGCCGCAGGGTGCGGGCAAAATTATGCTTGACTACGGCTTGAACAAGATAGATATAAAAGTTACTGCCGCCAGCGGTTCGGTTCGTACATACACGCTCAACATAACCCGCAAAGGCGATGGCAGTCTGAAAACCGGCGATGTCAACGGCGATAAAGTCATAGACGTTCGCGACGCACTTACTGTCATGAATTATGTTTCGGGCAAAAAGAAGCTTACAGCCACTCAGCTGAAGCGCGCCGATGTAAATTCATCTGGAAGTGTTGACGTGCTAGATGCGCTGAAGATAATGCAGTACGTTTCGGGCAAGATCAAAAAATTATAACTATGTATCGGGACGTTTTGGCGCGTCCCGATTTTTTTACGACATAAAATCTGCTATGCCCTCGGCTATATCGCCTACGGCGTGGATAGCTCTTGCGGTGCGCGATTTCAGTCTGCGTTTTTTTGTAGACTTAGCGTTTGAGTAAGCGTAAACAGCCGCGCCTACTGTCATTCCTGCGCCTACTGCTTTTGCTGCCGACATTGCGTTCATCTTCATGATATTTTCGCCTCCTTGTTGATTTCTGAATTTATTTTTTGCATTTTTCAGAATTTCGATACGATAAATATAATGGCATTTTTGCAGGCGAAATAAGTGAATTTTACGAAAACGATTTCTGTAAAAATCATTAAGAATTTTTACATTTAATAGACAATTTATATATTTACAAAAAATATTAAAGTGTGCTATAATGGTAATTGTGAAATAATGATTAGGCGTACAGCGCTGACTTGTACGCTTTATATCAAAAAATGAAAGGGTAGGTACCAGACATGGGAATGACTATGACTCAGAAAATCCTTGCAGCCCATGCGGGTCTTGATGAGGTAAAAGCCGGTCAGCTTATTATGGCTGATCTTGATTTCGTTCTCGGAAACGACATTACTTCGCCTGTTGCGATAAACGAGTTCCACAAGGCGGGTTTCTCAGATGTGTTCGACAAAAATAAAGTCACGATGGTAATGGACCATTTTGCACCGAACAAAGATATTAAAGCAGCTACACAGTGTAAGCAGTGTCGCGACTTCTGCGGAGAACACAGCATCACGCATTTTTATGATGTAGGAAATATGGGAATAGAGCACGCTCTGCTCCCCGAAAAAGGTCTTGTAGCCCCCGGCGACTGCATCATCGGCGCTGACAGCCACACTTGTACATACGGCGCTCTCGGCGCTTTCTCTACCGGCGTAGGCTCTACTGATATGTGCGCGGGCATGGCAAAAGGCAAGGCTTGGTTCAAAGTTCCTTCCGCCATCAAGTTCAATATCACAGGCAAGCTGCCTAAGTATTCTGCAGCAAAGGACGTTATCCTGCACATAATCGGAATGATAGGCGTTGACGGTGCGCTTTACCGCTCGATGGAATTTTCCGGTGACGGTCTGAAAAACCTCACTATGGAGGACAGACTCTGCATGGCTAATATGGCTATAGAAGCAGGCGCTAAGAACGGCATTTTCGCAGTAGACGAAGTTACTCTTGAATACGTTAAGGGCAGGGTAGACCGCGAATATAAAGTATTTGAAGCAGACGCGGACGCCGAGTATGATGAGGTTTATGATATAGACCTTTCTCAGATAAAGCCTACTGTTGCTTTTCCGCATCTTCCCGAAAATGCTAAGACCTTTGACGAGATCGGTGATGTGAAGATCGACCAGTCGGTAATAGGCTCCTGCACCAACGGCAGAATAGAGGATCTCAGAGCTGCGGCAGAGATACTCAAGGACAGAAAGGTAGCCAAAAACGTTCGTTGCATAGTTATCCCCGCAACGCAGGGTGTATATATGCAAGCTATGGAAGAGGGACTTCTCAAGATATTTATAGAGGCAGGCTGCGCTGTTTCTACTCCTACCTGCGGCCCATGTCTTGGCGGATATATGGGAATACTCGCAAAAGGCGAGCGCTCGATAGCTACTACGAACAGAAACTTTGTAGGCAGAATGGGTCACCCTGAGTCGGAAGTTTATCTCGCTTCACCCTATGTGGCGGCAGCTTCAGCAGTTACGGGCAAGATCTCGCAGCCTAGCGAGCTTACAGATTAACTTTAATTATATAATAGATCACGGCGTATCTGCCTGCAAGAGGGGGTAAGGCGGAGCGTTCTCAGGGAAATATTTTAATAACGAAGGAATTTTGTAAAATGATAAAACACATAATTATATGGGATCTGAAAGACGGACTTTCTGAGGGTGAAAAAGCAGAATGTTCCGCCAAAATAAAAAATGATTTAGAGGGACTTCTCGGGGTAGTTGAAGGATTACAAGATGTCAGAGTTTACACAGACCTTCTACCATCTTCAAATGGAGACATCACACTTGAATGCCTGCTGAATGACGAGGCTGCTCTTGCGGCATACGCCGTTCACCCTGCTCACGTTGCGGTGAAAGAGTACATCGGTACTGTGGTCAAGGGACGTAAATGCGCCGACTTTGAAGTCTGAGGTCGTACCTCAGACTGCGGATTTATTACTTTGTAATATCTGGCTTTCTTTTCTCCCGATTTGTTGTAAACGCGGAGGTCGGATGCTATGAAAGACTATATTCACGACATTTTTTATGATAACATCTTGAGTTTTATTACAAAAAAATACGGCACAAAACTTAATGATAATGAGCGCGAGGATAAGGCTTACGAGATCATTACAGATCTGAAATCGGCTAATAAGTTCACCGTTGAAATGACTCAGGCACTCATTGAAAAGAAGGGCTTTAACGACTGCTACTCCAGCAATGTAAACGGCAAATCTGTTTATGCACTGGTAAAGGTCGGGATGTTCAAAAAGATTAAGGTGTGCTACTTTATTACCAGATCAAAAGACGAGCTGACCTCGGCTTATCTGGATATGATCTATGACGAGCTGCATCGTCAGGCAAACGGCGAAAATGTATTCGGCTCAAACGAATATAAGAACGGCTGATGTGCGGCACAGAAAGGAAGATATTTATATGAAAGCAAAAGGCTTTGTACATAAGTACGGAGATAACGTAGATACCGACGTTATCATTCCTGCAAGATACCTCAATACTGCTGACCATAAGGAACTTGCTTCACACTGCATGGAAGATATTGACGTAGATTTCGTAAAGAAAGTAAAGCCCGGTGACATTATCGTTGCTAAGGCTAATTTCGGCTGCGGTTCGTCGCGCGAGCATGCTCCTATCGCTATAAAGGCAAGCGGCGTTTCCTGCGTTATCGCTTCTACATTTGCAAGAATTTTCTACCGCAACTCCATCAATATCGGTCTGCCGATAATCGAGTGCAATGAAGCGAGTGAGAAGATAGACGACGGCGACGAAGTTGAGATCGACTTTGAAAGCGGCGTTATTACCAATATCACTAAGGGCGAGAGCTACATGGGTCAGGCTTTTCCTGATTTCCTTATCAACATCATCAATAAGGGCGGCTTGCTCAACTCTCTGAAATAATTTCAGATAATTACGGCGGTGCATGGTTTTCAGCACCGCTTTTTTATTGCATAAAAAACTCCGCAGGTGTTTTGCGGAGCTGTGATAACATATTTTATTTACGCCGTTTGCTTGATAAATCCGAAACGCTCTTTCAGTTTTATCTTGTCAAACGCTTTACCGAGCACGATGAAAAGTACTGAGCTTCCTGCGATCTGAACGCAGTACGCAGGTGTGGAAGCGAAAGCTTTTGCAATAGCTGCAAAACTGAACCCTATCATTACAAATGCTTCGTAAAGGCTGTATCCGCAGATGCACATTGCGAGCGATGGGATAAGCGCAAGGATGTTTCTCTTGCAGAGTATCGTGTCTTTCTTTGAAGTAAAGAATAGCACAGTCACCGCTTTGATTATTATAGTTCCGGGTGCCCATATCGGCATAGAAACTACGTCGGCAAGTCCTGCACCGATAGCCGCTGCCGCTATCGCGTAAGGCGTTGGCAAAATGGAAGCCGACAAGAAAATAAGTCCGTCGCCAAAGTGTGTGTAACCCGCGTTAGTGTTGACGTGCAGATAAGCCGTTGCAATGAATATCATCGCTGCCATAACGCCCGTCATAGCCATAAGGCGTATTTTTTTTTGATCCATGTTTATTCCTCCTTGCTTTTCAGCATATTTACTATATTATTATTATACAGCCAATAGACCCGAAATTCAAATTCGTGCGTTCATTTATAGAATAAACACAATTTATCTGATATAATAAAGTTTTGGTCTGCCGCGAACTAATATTTGTTATAATTAGATATAATGATATTATTCTATGAAAATAAATTACATCACAAAAATCAAAGTGCATAGTTTGCTAGAGGAAATCAGTGGCATATTTGTGCACATTGCAGAAATGATTTTCATAACATGATCGGCTCACCTTTTTCTTCACAAGAAAACATAAAAAGGAAAACTTTTGACGCTTTTTACAATTATTTTTTTAATAAATCAAAATGAACCTATTAAATTTGTACATTATCACTATAAAAAGATTAAGCAAAGTACTTGAAATTTGTATGAAAATATGATAAAATAGAAATACAGTTAAAGCAAAACGGAGGTATAAACAAATGAATTTAGTTGATATGTCTGTGCTGGTTTGCGATGATTCCATGTTCGCAAGAAAAAGCCTTTGTATGTTTATAGCCACTTTAGGCGTAAAGAACATTTATGAAGCGTCTGACGGTGCAGAAGCAGTTGAAAAATATAAAGCAAACAAACCCGATATCGTTTTCATGGATATAGTTATGCCTGTTATCACCGGCATCGAGGCTCTCGAGCAGATAATAGAGTTTGATCCCGAAGCAAAAGTCATAATGGCTTCCTCGGTCGGCACTCAGGCTCATCTCAAGTCCGCTATCAAGGCGGGCGCAAGCGACTTCCTTCAGAAGCCGATCTCTAACGATCAAGTTAAACAGATTCTTGAAAATGCTGCGAAAGGGGAGCTGTAATAATGTTTTCACAGTTTTTTGGAGCATATCTGCTCAATGAGGGAAAGGTAACTAAAGAGCAGCTCGCAAAGGCTCTCGATGAAAAGAAAAATACTCGTATGCGTCTTGGCGTTCTCGCTATAAACGATGGTCTTATGACCGCCGAGCAGGTAGAGCACGTTAATCTTACTCAGCAGACGGTAGATAAGCTTTTCGGCGACCTCGCAGTAGACCTTGGCTATCTGAAACCCGAGGACGTTACTGCGCTTCTCGCGAAACAGCCTTCCGATTACCTGCTTCTCGGTCAGACTCTTGTAAACACAGGCGTTCTTTCTAACTCTGAATTTGAGTCGGCGATAAAGGGCTATAAGTCTAAGTATTCTATTTCCGATGACGATATTTCCGGCGACCAGAGTGATAAGCTCGCTTCACTTGTAAACGAGTTCTATCATTTCAGTACTGCTGAAAATGCTAAGATCTACACAAATTACACAACTCTATTGTTCAAGGGTCTTATCCGTTTCATCGGAGATGATTTTACTCCGCTGGAAGCATACGTTATCAAAAAAGCCGCCGCTCCCAGAATAGTTTCGCAGCGTATTTGCGGCGAGTACAGCGCTTATACCGCTATCGCAACGGGTGCTGATGAGTACTCAGCATTAGCAAAGCGCTTTGCTAAAGAAGCGTATGTGAACGATGCAGAATTTGATGACGCCAGCGTAGGTGAATTTCTTAACGTCTGCAATGGTCTGTACGCAGTAAATGAGTCGAATGAATCGGGCGTTGAGCTTAGCCTTATTCCACAGCAGTTCACAAAGAACAGCTCGGAGGATCTTGCAAAAGACGCTTTCTGCATTCCTGTACAGTTCACGTTCGGTGAGATAGAGATCATCGTTTCCATCTGACCCGATAGAAAATAATCAAATAATTATCATCGGCGCAGAGCTTCTCAAAGAGTTCTGCGCTGTTTTGAACGGAGAAATACTATGAGCATATTACAGTTTAAAACGGCTAACTGCAAAAATTGCTATAAATGCGTGCGCTATTGCCCCGTGAAATCAATCAAAGTTGAAAACCATCAAGCGAAGATCATAGAACAGGACTGCATACTCTGCGGCAACTGCACCACGATCTGTCCCCAGAATGCTAAAGAGGATATTTCCGACATTCCTAAGATAAAAGCTGTCATGACCGAAAAAAAGCTTGTTGCAGCGGTCGCGCCCTCTTTCTCAGCGTATTTCGGCGGGTGTGGTCTTGCAGATATGTCGAAAGCCTTGAAATCGCTGGGCTTTTTCGCCGTTCGTGAAACGGCGGAGGGCGCATATATCGTAAAGACCCGATATGAAAAGGACGAGCTTTCGGCGGGCGATGAGCCTGTTATATCTTCGTGCTGTGCGACCATTGACCTGCTCATAGAAAAATATTACCCGCTTGCGCTCAAATATCTCTCGCCGATACAAACGCCTATGCAGGTGCATTCTCAGCTTTTGCGGCGCGAATACCTCGAAGCGGCGATAGTTTTTATCTCTCCGTGCATTTCCAAAAAGTCGGAGTGTTCAGACGGCGTAGGCGCGGACTACTGCATTACTTTTGATGAACTGGAAGATTGGTTCGCCGAGGCAGGCGTTAATATCGAGCAGTCTCAGAATACTGAAAAGGCGATGTTCACCCGCCAATTTTCGATGAGCGGCGGCGTTCTCGGAAGTATGAAGAAAACTGCCGGTCGTTCGTATCTTTTTGTTGATGGTATCGAGAAATGCCGCAGTGCGCTCGATGAGATCATATCTGGCGGTCTGCGCGGCTGTTTTGTTGAGATGAACGCCTGCGAGGGCGGCTGTATCGGCGGTCCGTCTTTTCGCCGGAAAAAGATGTCCGGACTGACATCGCGGCTTTTCACCGAAAAGACGGCTGGCGATGATTATTCCAGTGATTTCAATATCGACTATCCTTACCCGATAGACCGCGAAATTGTTGACATGAGCGCTCACCGCCGCACTCCAGGCGAAAAGCAGATACAGGGCATACTTAAAAAGATGGGCAAGCTTACCCCTGCTGATGAACTTAACTGCGGTATGTGCGGCTATTCCTCGTGCCGCGAAAAGGCGCTTGCTGTCTACGAGGGCAAGGCTGAGATAAGTATGTGTATGCCGCTGATGAAAGAGCGTGCGGAAACGCTTTCAGACAGCATTTTGAGCATCACGCCAAACGCAATAATCGCCGTTGATATGGATCTAAATATATCCCAGCTCAATGCGGCGGCTTGCCGAATGTTTTCCGTAACACCTCAGCAGGCAGCGGGAATGCCAGTGTCTGAAATTCTAGACGAATTCGACTTTGTGGAGATGATAGCGGGCGAAAAAACGGCAATGACCAAGCACAGCTATCTCGCGCAGTACAACATCTACATCGAGCAGGAATTTCGTTTCGATAAGGCAACGGGCATAGTTATCTGCATAATGAAGAATATCACTCAGAGCCGTCAGCGTCACAACAACGTCATGAAAGCGAAAGTTCAGGCGGCAAATATGGCGGACGAGATCGTGGAAAAGCAGCTTCATGTAGTTCACGAAATAGCCGCTCTGCTCGGTGAAACTGCGGCGGAAACCAAAGCCGCGGTGCATAATCTGAAAGAAACGATAATGATGGACAGCGAGGACGGCGGAGGAGATGAAAGATGAGCGAGATACTTTTTCCCGACATTGGTCAATGCAGTCTTATCAAACATAGTGAGAGTATTTGCGGAGATTTTTGCTACGTCCTGCGCGACGGCGATAGAATGACAGCCGTGCTTTCCGATGGACTGGGCAGCGGCGTAAAGGCGAATATCCTCGCAACGCTGACATCGAAAATCCTCAGCACGCTTATCGCCCGCGACCTGCCGCTTGACGAGTGTATCTACACCGTGGCATCAACACTGCCGATGTGCAGTGAGAGAAAGATCGCTTATGCAACTTTTACGGTCTTGCAGATAGAGGACAACACGGCGTATCTTGTGCAGTATGATAACCCTTCAGCGATTCTTCTGCGCGGCGGCGAGAGCGTTCAGTACAAAAAAGACGTTCATTTCTACGCAGAAAAGCAGATCTACGAAAGCCGTTTTGAATTGCAGGACGGAGATTTGATCGTACTGATGAGCGACGGCATAGTCAACGCGGGCATGGGCAAAAACGCTTCATCGGGCTGGAAAAGGGAAGAGGTAGAAACTTTTCTCGAGGGCTGGTGGTCACTGAAGCTTTCGCCAAAACGCGCGGCTTCTATACTTTGCGAAGCAGCGGAAGATCTTAGCCTGCGCTCGCTTGATGATGACACTACCGTTCTGGTCTGCAAAATGCGCGCCCGCCGCATGGCAAATCTGCTCATAGGTCCGCCGCATGACCCCAAGCAAGACGGGCAAATACTCGATGAATTTTTCTCTAAACAGGGCAGTCATATCATATGCGGAGGAACTACCTCGAAACTTGCCGCCGCATATCTGGATAAACCGCTTCGCCCGTTGCCTGATACCGCCACAGAAAAAGTACCCGCAATATCGGAATTGGAGGGCTCTGACCTTGTTACCGAGGGCTTCATAACTTTGCGCGAGACAGCCGCTATGGGCAGAAATTATCTCTCAAACGATATTTTCACTTTTGACACTGCAAAGGCTTCCGACGGCGCGTCACTGCTTTGCCGCGAGCTTTTCGAGAATGCCGACAGCATAAATATCTTTTTCGGAACGGCTGAAAACATCTCAAATGCTGATCTCAGCATGAACCTAAATGCCAAGCTCGCTCTCGTCGAAGAGATAGAAACTATGCTGAAAAAGCAGGGCAAAAGCGTGAATATCAAAATATGCTGAAAAGACCGACTGCGCAGTCGGTCTTTGCTTTATCCAAGTATCTTTTTCAGATCTTCTTCGGGCGTGCTTATCGGCGTGATGTTGTATTCGTCAACTAGCGTTTGCAAAACATTCGGCGACACGAACGCTGGTATCGTCGGCCCGAGATAGATGTTTTTTATCCCGAGTGAAAGCAGCGTCAGCAGTATGCAGACGGCTTTCTGCTCGTACCACGAAAGCACCAGAGTAAGCGGCAGGTCGTTCACACCACAGTCAAACGCGTCAGCGAGCGCAAGTGCGATCTGTATAGCGCTGTAAGCGTCGTTGCACTGTCCACAGTCGAGTATGCGCGGTATGCCCTCAATGTCGCCAAGATCAAGATCATTGATGCGGTATTTGCCGCAGGCGAGAGTGAGTATGATAGTATCGGGCGGCGTAAGTTTAGCAAAATCAGTATAATAGCTTCTGCTAGGCGAAGCGCCGTCACAGCCGCCGATTAGGAAAAAGTGTTTTATCTTTCCCGCCTTGACAAGCTCTATTATCTTTTCAGCGTGCGATAGCACCGCGTTGTGCGCAAAGCCGGTCGTGACCGTGTGTCCGCCGTTCATGCCCGTCATAAATTTATCTTCAGAATATCCGCCGCACTCAAGCGCTTTATCGATAACCGGCGTAAAATCCTTGTCGTCGCCGATGTGCACAAGCTCGGGATATGAAACAACGGAAGCCGTGAAAACGCGGTCGCTGTAACTCTGACGAACAGGCATGATGCAGTTTGTAGTGAAAAGTATCGGCGCGGGGATATTGTGAAATTCGCTCTGCTGATTTTGCCAGCCTGTACCGAAGTTCCCTTTTAAGTGCGGATACTTTTTCAGTTCGGGATAACCGTGCGCGGGCAGCATTTCGCTGTGGGTGTAAATGTTTATGCCCTTCCCCTCAGTTTGCTCAAGAAGCAGCTTCATGTCGTGCAGATCGTGGCCGCTGACGACTATGAACGGTCCTTTTTCAATAGTCAGCGGCACTTCCGTCGGTACAGGTTCGCCGTATGCAGAAGTGTTCGCTTTATCGAGAAGCGCCATACATTTCAGATTGACCTTGCCCGTTTCCAAAACAAGCGTAAGCAACTTTTGCGGATCGCTCTCGTCGGCGATCGCACGCAGCGCCTTGTAGAAAAAGCCGTTGACCTCGCTGTCAGTCATACCGAGAGCGAGCGCATGATACGCATACGCCGCCATGCCCTTGATACCGAAAAGTATCAGCGATTTCAGAGAGCGAATATCCTCGTTAGCTTCCCATATGTCGCGCATATCCAGCGCCGCTATCTCTTTTCCGCCGAGCCGCGCTTTTTCGGCTTCTATCTCGCGGGTAAGCGCCGTGATAGTTTCATTATTGAAATTAACGTTCGTTATCGTTGTGAAAAGCCCTTTCAGCATAAGCAGATCGGTATTTTCATTTCTGCCGCCATGTTCTGCGGCTTTAGCCATAGCGGCGAGCGCGCCTATAAGCTCGTCTTGGCGGTTGGCTGTATCAGCCTTTTTGCCGCAAACACCCGCTCTTCCATCGCAGCTTGTGTTGTGCGCCGTCTGCTGACACTGAAAGCAAAACATATCCTTCATTCGTATAATCCTCCCGTTATTATAGTGATATACGTATTATGAGTTATTTTTAAAATTTTATACCTTTAAAAAATTAAGTATGCAGCAAATACAGCGTGTATTATGTTATTCTTTTTTAATATTAAAGGAAAGTTTTTGCGTTATCTATGATGAATTAACATTTCGTTATGGAATATTAATTTATCTGTGCTATAATAATAGTAATGAAAGGACTATGTTTCTGAGCTTTTCGAATTTGGCGATTTTTACTGAGAAGCAATCTTTCAGGAGATAGGAGTGGGAAATATGACTTTTAAAGAATGCCTGACAAATAAACTTAAAATATCTCTTGAAGCGCCTGAATGGTCTTCCGCTATGAAGCAAGCTATGGTCTGCTATAACGATCTTGAAAATCTCGAGTGCCTTGATGGTTTTAAATGCGAGGTCACGCAGAGTGGTATAGCAGGTTCGAGCATGATGTCTAAAAGAGAATGTGCAGTTATTTGCACAACAAAGGGTATATTCTTTTTGTGTCCCGCTATAGGGAACCTGCCATATGCCTGCCTTATCAAGCCTAGAGATATTCGCGTGGTGAGCTCTGAGAAAAGCTTGCTGAAAGCTACTGTTAATATCAAAACTAACGATTACGTTATGAAGATAACAGTTCCCAGAAAAGAAGGCTCTCCTCTTGAAAAGACCATAGATAAAGTATACCAGATCTCTTTGCGATGATAGATATGTTAATTTTATGCAGATAGAATGTCTAAAAAGGGCGTTTTATCTGCTTTTGCTTTTTTCAGGACATTTTTAGCACGATATTTTTGGCTTTTGCCGCAATTTTTCATATTATAAATATTGACTATTGCCCGAAAAAATGATATAATATAAGAAATATGCAGATATATAATTGATGTAATGAATAAACAAGAGGTGCTTTTAAAATGCAGGTAAAACTTTTGACTTATACGCCTGAACCCGAAAAATATGTTGCTACCGCCGCAAAGCTTTGCTACGCTAATTCCGATGTAGATACTTTGCTCGACGGTCTTACTGATGAGAAAATAGAATCATTTGTAAATATGCTGGCAAGTATAGGTCACGAAAGCCCTCTGGAGCACGTTTCGTTTACATTCGCTATCGAGGGTATCTCGCGCGCCTGCTCGCACCAGCTCGTTCGTCATAGAATAGCTTCGTATTCTCAGCAGAGCCAGCGCTATGTAAGCTGCGACCAGTTCAGCTACGTTACCCCGCCTGAAATAGCGGCAGACCCCGAAGCTCTTGCAGCTTTTGAGGAGCAGATGAACCTTGCGGCTGAGTCGTACAGAAAGATCACCGCTATACTTGAAGAAAAGCATTTGAAAAATATGCTGGAGTCCGGCATGGACGAAAAGGCGGCGAAGAGAGCGGCTCAGAAAAAGGCGATAGAGGACGCACGCTTCGTTTTGCCAAACGCCTGCGAAACAAAGATAATAGTTACTATGAATACAAGAACGCTCTTGCATTTCTTCCAGCTGCGCTGCTGCAACCGCGCTCAGTGGGAGATTCGCGCAGTAGCAAACGAAATGCTGAGATGCGTTTCAAAGGTTGCGCCTAATCTTTTCAAGAACGCCGGCCCTTCATGCGTAAACGGCGTGTGCGGCGAGGGCAAAATGTCCTGCGGCAAAGCTGCCGAGATGAAAGCTTACTTTAAGGAGCTTAAAAATGAAAAATAAGGGCAGACTAATAGTTATAGAGGGGCTGGACGGCTCTGGTAAGAGCACTCAGCTAGAGCTGCTCTATGACAGGCTTATCAAAAGCGGCAAAGACATTATGAAGATCAGTTTTCCCGATTATAACGAGCGTTCGTCGGAGCTGGTGAAAATGTATCTGAATGGTGAGTTTTCGTCAGACCCCGCCGATGTGAATGCTTACGCGGCTTCAACGTTTTACGCTGCCGATAGATACGCCAGCTACATGCGTTTTTGGAAAGCACCTTACCTCGCTGGAAAAGATATTCTTGCGGCAAGATATACTACTTCAAACTGCATTTATCAGATGACTAAGCTGCCGAAAGAGCAGTGGGATAATTACCTTGCGTGGCTCGAAGATTACGAGTACAGCAAGCTCGAACTGCCGAAGCCCGATATGGTGATCTTTCTCGATATGCCGATCGAGATCTCGCAGCGGCTGATGTCTGAAAGATACGGCAGCGATGAAGCAAAGAAAGATATTCACGAAAGCAACGTGAAGTTTTTACAGCAATGCAGACAAGCTGCGCTCTTCACAGCCGAAAAACAAGGTTGGAAGATAGTGCCTTGCAGCGATGGTGAAAAGCCGCTGCCGCTGGAAGCTATCAGCGATACCCTTTTCGATACGCTTTCTGCATTATACTAACAGATCAAGAAGGTAAAACTAATATATGTTTGATTTCAGACCTATCGAGATAGCCGACAGGGATAGGATAAACGCCTGTTTGGCGGTATCTGATTACAGGGGCTGCGAATACAGCTTTGCAAATAATCTTGCATGGCGCAGACTTGCAGATACGGTGATAGATTTTTACAATGATTTTTATATAAGCTGTTCGTTTTACGATGGCGACCCGTATTTCACTTTTCCTACGGGCGTTAAAACTGACGAATCGGGCAGAGAAAAATATATAGAGCTTTTTGAAAAGCTGAAAAAATATACGGCGGATATGGGCAAGCCTTTTGCGCTGACCTCTGTTTCTGCCGAGGCAGTCGAATGGCTGAAAGAATATTACGGCGATTCGCTTAAAGTCGAAGCTGAAAGAGGCAGTTTTGATTATATCTATGAAAGCTCAGATCTTATAGCACTAAGCGGAAAAAAATACCACGGCAAGCGCAATCATATAAAGCATTTTAAGGAAAATGACTGGAGCTTTAAGCTGCTTACACCCGATGATTTTGACGAGTGCACGGCTTTTGCTGCAGACAGCTATGACAGCTCAGATAAAAACGATTTTTCAGCCGCGGTAGAGCAGTACGCTATATATATTTTTTTCAAATATTACGACTATCTTGGATTGAAAGGCGGCGCGCTTTACTGCAACGGCAAAATGGCGGGCTTCACGATAGGCGAAAAGATAAATTCCGATACCTTTGACGTCCACATAGAAAAGGCTGATCCGAATATACAGGGCGCTTACCCGACGCTTTGCAATGAGTTTGCAAAAGCCGCGGCTTCGGGTATAAGGTTTATAAACAGAGAGGAAGATCTGGATATAGAGGGGCTGAGAAGATCAAAGCTTTCTTACCGTCCTGCTTTTCTGCTTGAAAAATATACAGTTTTATTTTGAAGTAAATTTGTTCTGAAAGGAAGAATAATTATGGTATATGTTTTTTTGGCTAATGGTTTTGAGGAGCTTGAAGCGCTTGCACCCGTTGATCTGCTGAGAAGAGCAGGCATAGAGGTAGCTACCGTAGGCGTAGGCTCTTCCAAGATAACCGCAGCGCATGGCGTTACCGTGCTTACTGATATTACTTCTGACGAGATCAAACTTAATGAAAAGCTTGAAATGATAGTTCTGCCCGGCGGCCCCGGCGCGGATAATCTTGAAAACTGCCCCGAAGTTCAGGCAGCGGTAGATTATTGCAGCGAAAACAACAGATACCTCGCCGCTATATGCGCAGCGCCTAAGATCTTAGGTCATAAGGGTCTGCTTGAGGGAAGATACTGTACCTGTTTCCCCGGCTATGAGAACGCAATGAAAAAAGCTAAGCCAAACGGCAGATCGGTAGTTGTAGACGGCAATTACATCACCGGCAAGGGTGCAGGCGTTTCGATAGAGTTCGGCTTGAAGCTTGTAGAAGTCCTCACTACTAAAGACAAAGCGGCTGCACTCAGTGCGTCGCTCCAGTTCAGACAGGCATGAGCATTTTAGACGAAAAGAAAGCGCTGAGAAAAAAGCTTCGCGCTGAAAGAACCGATTTTTCGCATAACGCAGAATATCTGAAAAGCGCCTCCGCGCAGATAGCAGAAAAGCTTTTTCAGACTTACGAGTATCAGAATTGCAGTACAATTTTGACGTTCATATCCACGGAAATAGAGGTAGACACTTCGCGAATTTTAGAGCGCGCTTTTGCCGATGGAAAAACAGTTGCCGCGCCGTGGTGCATAAGTGAAAAAAATGAGATGGATTTTTATGTTATCTCGTCGCTTGAAGATCTTGAACACGGCGCATACGGCATACTTGAACCGAAGCATACTTGCGCCGCCGCAGATATTTCTGCCGGAGCACTCTGCATAGTTCCGGGGCTTGCATTTGATCTTCGCGGACAGCGCATAGGTTTCGGCAGAGGGTATTACGACAGATTTCTGAGCGTTTTCAAGGGCGTATCCTGCGGAGTTTGTTTTGACGAATTTCTGCTTGAAAATATCCCGTGCGAAAATGTCGATCTTCCGGTCGATATACTTTTTACTCAAAGCAATACATTACGCTTCAAATGATGTGTTGTAAAAGAAAGGAATACATATATGGAAAATAAAGAAAGCAAAAAGCTGCCGGATATAGATTTCGGTTCTGCTTCCAAAGCAATGCAGATGCCGAAACGCGCTCCATCGCAGCATAACGGCAGACCCGCGCAGGGCAGTGCAGGGAAGTCCTCCGGCGAAAGACTACGCCGTCCTATGAATAATAGACCTGATGCTAACGAGAACCCTGTACATAAAAAACGTCCCGCCCCGAACGCTGACGCGCCAAAGCAGGAGAAAGCCAAAACTGCTGAAACGCCCGTTAATGAGCAGGATGAAGCGGCGGTACGCGTGGCTAACGAACGTATCACAAAGCATGAAGCTATGCTCGATAAGGCTTTTTCTGAGATAGAAGAAGAAAAATCAGAAGAAGCTGCAAAGGCTGAGGAAAAATCCGCTGAACCTATTATAGATTCGGCAGAGGAAATTACGGACAAGCCAGTTGAAAATGATGAAAAAAAGGCATCTCCCCTTGAATTTCACAATGATTATTCATCGCCTGAGCGCAAACCCGGCGGCAAAAAGAAAAAAAAGAAAAAATCCAAAAAGAAAAAGCGCGTGAGATTCAACGGCTCGATAGTCGGCGGTCTTACAATTACAATAGTTGTTATCTCTCTCTCAATCGTTCTTGCTACCAGTGCGATCTCACTTGGCATGGAATATCTTGGCATAAATAAAACGGCTAACGAGATCACATTTAATATCCCCGAAGGCTCAAATAACGATGAGATCGCGGATATTCTTGTCAGCAAAAATATAATCACGAACAAAGATCTTTTTAAGGCGGCGCTCAAGATCAAGAAACCTGCCGCCCTTTACCCCGGCGACATCACTCTTCGCCCAAACATGAGCTACCCCGATATTATCGAAAATCTTGCGACCATGCGCGAGTCTTATGAAACTGTAAGCGTTACTATCCCTGAGGGCGCAACTCTTCTTCAGGTCGCAAAAAAGCTTGAGAAGAAGGGCGTTTGCTCGGCTGACGATTTCCTCTTCCAGTTCAATGCCGACCTTGATATGGATGTTGACAAGAAGATCACCCACAGCAGCGATGCATATTACGCTATGGAAGGCTATTTCTTCCCAGATACATATGAGTTTTATGTCGGAGACTCCGCTTTCAATGTAACTCAGACAGTAAGAGAGCATTTTGCTTCAAAGATCACAGACGATATGTACAAGCGCATGGATGAGCTTGGAATGGACTTGAACGAAGTAATTACTCTTGCATCTATCGTTCAGTGGGAGTCCGGCTCGGTCGAAGATATGCCGCGCGTTGCTTCGGTATTTATAAATCGTCTGAACGACCCCGACACTTTCCCAACTCTTCAGTCTGATGCTACTAAAAACTACGTCAAGAAAGTTATCAAGAAAGTCGAAACCTCCACCGCGATGATAGACCATTATACCAATTGCTACGATACATATGTATGTATGGGACTTCCCGCAGGCCCTGTCTGCAACCCCGGTCTTGACGCAATAAATGCGGTTCTTTATCACGAAGATACTGATTATTACTATTTCTGTAACAATCTCGAAACCGGTGAGAGCTTCTTTGCGGAAACCTATAAACAGCATAAGAAAAATCTTAAAAAGGCAGGTCTTAGCGAATAATGGCAGTTATCGGAAATAAATTTGCATACACCCGTCCGCTTGAGGTGCTTTCTCCCGCAGGCGATATGGAAAGGCTGGAGGCTGCACTTGATTTCGGTGCTGATGCCGTGTACCTAGGCGGAAAAATGTTTGGTATGAGGGCGGCTTCGCCAAACTTCACTGCCGAAGAACTGAAAATTGCCTGTGATAAGGCTCACGCCATCGGCAAACGTGTCTACTTGACCTGCAATACTCTGCCGCGCAACAGTGAGATTGTCGGCTTTGAGGGTTTTGTGAAAGATGCTTGTTCCGCCGGAGTAGACGCGCTTATCGCCAACGACATCGGCGTTTTTGCGATGATAAAGCGCTATGCGCCCGATATGGAGATACATATGTCCACACAAACGGGTATAGTAAATTATGCCACGGCAACAGAATTTTACAATATGGGAGCAAAGCGCGTTGTTCTTGCGCGTGAACTTTCGCTTGAAGAAATAGCCGAGATTCGTGCTAAGACCCCGAAAGATCTTGAGATCGAGGTTTTCGTTCACGGCGCAATGTGCGTTAGCTTTTCGGGTCGCTGTCTGCTTTCGCAGTACATTATAGATCGCGACGCGAACAGGGGAGCCTGCGCTCAGCCTTGCCGCTGGGGCTATCATCTGATGGAGGAAAAGCGCCCGAACGAGTTTTATCCCGTTTACGAGGATGAGAGCGGAACGTATATCCTTAATGCCAAAGATCTCTGCATGATCGACCATATCGACAAGCTTGCTGAGGCAGGCGTTGACAGCTTTAAGATCGAGGGCAGGGCTAAATCTTCCTATTACGTTTCGGTCATTACAAACGCTTACAGGCGCGCTATGGACGAGTTTTTGCAGAACCCGAGCGATTTCAAGCTCTCGCCGTGGATACATGACGAGGTTTTCAAGGTCAGCCACCGCGCTTACTGCACAGGCTTTTTCTTCGGTCACCCGAAAGATTGCCAGTATTATGAAAACAGCGGCTATATCCGTGATTGGGATGTTGCTGCGATAGTTACGGGTTACGATGAGGAAAAGTGCGCAATAGAATGTGTTCAGCGAAACAAATTCCTGCGCGGCACGCATCTTGAAGCTCTTGAGCCCGCCAATTCGCCGGTAATGCTTTCAACTGACGAGATCTTTGATGAAAAATTCGAGCCGATAGAAAGTACTTGCCACGCGGCAATGAAATTCTATATCAAGAGTGAACGCAAGTTTGCCAAAAATACCATTCTGAGGTTTGAAAGAACGTAAAATAGAAAGCGAAATGTAAAGGGAAGTGCTGAATATCCCCTCACATTTCGCTTTTTTTATTTTTTATCAATTTTTTCGTCAGCTAGCGGCGAAGACTGCGCGGCTTTTTCAAGCTCGCTGCTGCTCAGATGCGTGTATATCTCGGTCGTGGCGATGCTTTTGTGACCGAGAATGTCTTTCAGCACCAGTGTATCGACACCGCCGTGCTGATAAAGCAGCGTTGCCGCGGTGTGGCGAAGCTTGTGCGTGGTCACGCCGGTGTTTTGCAGCCCGGCGGCTTTAAGGCAGTTCTCAACGATCTCCTGAACGCGCCGCTTCGAGATCCTGTTTTTCTTTGCCGAAAGAAACAGTGCGTCAGTCGTTGTAACGTTCATTGAGTTTCGATACGGCAGATAATCTCTGATAGCGTTCACACAGGCGTCGTTCATGTACACGATGCGCTCCTTGCGGCCTTTACCGAAAAGCCGAAGCGTGTTATTTTCAAAGCTGATGTCGCCGATATTCAGCCCGACAAGCTCGGAAAGCCGCATTCCGCAGTTTACAAAAAGCGTTATAATGCAGTAATCGCGTTCGGTGTGCTTTGTCTCGATAGACCGCAAAAGCTGTTGTGTTTCTTCAAGCGTCAAAAATTTTGGCAAAGCCTTCTTCACACGAGGGACTTCAAGCTCGCTGAGCGGGTCGGAAGAAAGCAGCTTTGATTTGTTATAGAGATACGAGTAAAACTCTTTCAGTGCCGTAGTTTTGCGCGCACGCGTTACAGCTTCGTTACTGCGCTCGGTTTTAAGCCAGCTCATGTAGTTGTAAGCGTCCATAAGCGTGAAGCTTTTGAGATATTCCGGAGGCACATTTTTCACGCGAATCTTTTCCCACTCAGAATCTTTCGGCTCGTCGCCGTGCTGTATTTTCAAGTACCTAAGAAAGCAACGTATGTCAAGAAAATAAGCCTCTTCGGTGCGGTCGCCGCGGTCTTTGATCACCTTTATATACGTCAAAAACTCGCGGAGATAATCTGGACATTCGTCAATGTATTCTTGTTTCAATTTTTAATCCCCTTTGTATCACTTCTCTTAACCGCACTAAAGTTTCATTTAGTGCGGTTTTGTATATTACTATTATACCACTTTCCTTTAAGCCTGTCAAGCCCTTTTCACTATATTTTCATCTAACAATGTGTGTTTTTATCTTGATTACCGCGCCGAAATATGCTATAATTAAAGAAAATCAAAATGAAAGGTCAGAATTATGATATCAACTAAATCCGCAGCACTGATCTGCGCTGCTGTACTCGTGCTTATGTCCATGAGTGCCTGCAGCAAATCAGAAACCGCAAAAACAAATTCGAGCAATGCTGATTCCTCATCCGCTAAATCCATTGATAAAAAGCTCGACGTTTATCTTTCGTCTGATGGTACGCCTTATTACTTGGCTGACGACGGCACGAAGATGAATCTCTACGCATATGTCGATGAGGATGACGATACAGCCGAAGACGAAGCTTCCGCCAATTACATTTATGACAAGTACGATGTCGATGGATTGAAATTCGACATTCCTGAGGGGTGGTTTGCCGATACAAGTTTCGGTTCACCTATGCTTCTCCAGCAGGCAGATTCTGATGATGAGTCTATCGCAATCGTAGAAACGGAAAATGTTTTTGATTCGGACAATGGCAAGGTCACTAAGAAAACCGTTAAGAGCTATTTCGATAATTATCTTGATTATGGATATTATACCGATTATAAAATTTCTGAAACCGGCTCGATGAAGGTCAGCGGGGTTGATGCAAATTATTACGACGTTATAACGACCATTTCTTCTGCTCTTACAACCACTGACAGCGATGAAGATGCTGAGCCGGTAGTATGCAAAACGCGTTATATAATCACCGATGAAGATACCTCGCACTGCATGATCCTTTCAGCGCTCGATAACGATGAATCGTTTGGCAGAGTTGTCGGGGCGTATGAGAAGATGGCAGGTTCTCTCGAACTTCCCTCTTAAATCTCTTAATTTTTTATGAACAAATACTGTTGGCTATTGACTTCGCATATTTCTTGTGCTATAATAAATAAGCATTAAAAATACGGGGTTATAGCTCAGTTGGTAGAGCGCTTGCTTCGCATGTAAGAGGTCAGGGGTTCGACTCCCCTTAGCTCCACGTAAAATACCGCAGAAATCCAGCAAATTCAAGGGTTTCGGCGGTATTTTTGTTTTTAACAAATTGTTTTAAATCGACTGAAATGCTGTGAAAAACCGTGGAATCTCGTGTAAATCACACCGTAGTAACGCCGATATAATGATATTTTATCGTTTTCGACTAATCTGCTATTGTATTTTACATGAGAAAGTGATATAATAAAAATGTAAAATCTGAAAAAGGATATGGTATGATTTGAAAGCTATAATTAAAAAGAGCAGACCGAAAGTTCTTGCCGCTAATCTGTCGGGTCAGAATCTCTCGGCATTGCAAAATACTTCGCAGAAGTTTTCGGCTGACGTGATAACGGTCGAAGATCAGCAGATTGCCATCTCAGCAGCGTTAGGCGAAACCTCAGCTGAGTGTTCGGATAAAGGCAAATACGCTGACAGCAACGCAGAATTTTTGCTTTTTGCAGGCTTTGACAGAGCCACGCTAAATAAATTTTTGGACGAGCTTAATAAAGTGCGGGCGAATGTTGATCTGAAAGCCATGTACACGCCTAACAACCGTTACTGGTCGGTGGCGCATCTTATCGACGAGCTTGAAAAAGAACACAAGCAAATGACTGGCGGCGATGTAAATGGCTGAGGGTAAAAACAAGCGCCTTTACGGTATAATTTGCATAATCTGTTCGGCGTTCTGCTTCGCGTGGATGAGCACGTTCGTGCGACTCGCGGGCGACCTGCCGTCTATGCAAAAGGCGTTTTTCCGAAATTTCGTTGCGCTGTTTTTCGCGCTGATAATGCTGAAAAAGATGCACATACCATTGAAATGTAACGATAAAAAGAACCTCCCTGCCCTGCTGATACGCTCCTCGCTCGGCGCGCTGGGAATCGTCGGCAACTTTTACGCGGTAGATCATCTGGTGCTTTCCGACGCTTCGATGCTTAACAAAATGTCGCCGTTTTTCGCGGTGCTGTTCTCATTTTTGTTCTTAAAAGAAAAGCTCACGCCGTTTCAAGGCGCAACGGTTCTTGTGGCGTTCATCGGCAGTTTGTTTGTAATAAAGCCCTCCTTTTCGGGATTTTCTTCGCTGCCCGCATTTGCCGGGCTTTTCGGCGGTATCGCAGCGGGTGCAGCTTACACGGCGGTCAGATATTGTGGAAATCACGGTGAGAAAGGCCCATTCATAGTAGCCTTTTTCTCAGGATTTTCAAGCCTTTTTTTCCTGCCGTGGCTGATACTTGATTACCACCCGATGACGCTTAATCAGCTGCTTTGTCTGCTTGGCGCAGGTCTTGCGGCTGCCGGCGGTCAGTTTTCCATCACAGCAGCGTACACTTACGCTCCCGCCAAAGAGATCTCGGTCTACGATTATACGCAGCTTATCTTTACGACTATAATCGGCTTCGTACTCTTTTCTGACAAGCCTGACATTTTCAGTATAATCGGATACATAATAATCGTTTCAACTGCGTTCGCTTCGTTCAAATACAATCAAAAGCACGCTTGACACGGCGTAAATTACATGGTATAATAAAAGCACGTTGAAAAACTACAAACAAATGAAAAAGGGGTGCTTAATTTGAAAAAGGATCTATTTGATTATATCTGGACTGATAAAAAAAGAACGCTTTTCGGTCTGCCATTGTCTTTTACTAGATATTTTCTTACGGAAACGAAATTTATCACACGCAAGGGTTTCTTGAGCGTTGAAGAGGATGAGCTTGAGCTTTACAAGGTCACCGATAAGAAGCTTGTAATGCCTTTCGGTCAGCGCATTTTCGGCTGTGCTACGATAGTTCTCCACGTCAGAAATGATGTTGACACGCCTGTTAAGGAGATTAAGTCGATAAAGAACGCGCGCAAGGTACTCGAAATGATCGATAAGCAGATCGACATGAACAGAGATAAGTATAATATCCGCGGCAGAGATATGTACGGCGGAGAGCCGCATCACGGAGAAATGGAATTTAATGACTACGATCAGATGTGATCGTGACGCCTGCGCATTTAGTGCAGGCGTTTTTTCGGAGTAATATGGATATTAAAGATTTTACAGACCTGCAAGAATCGTGGGAAGCGCTAAAGACCTCTTCTCTGCCCGTCTGCATTTACGGTACGGGCAATGCCTGCGAACGCATTTTGGAGCAGTTTGAACAGCGCGGCATATTTTGTAGCGGCATTTTTGCAAGCGATGGCTTTGCAAGAGGACAGATTTTTCATGGATACAAAGTTGAAACGCTTTCACAAATAGAACAACGCTTGGGCGATATAGTGGTCTGCTGTGCTTTCGGAAGTTCCCTGCCCGATGTTATGCGGCAGATAAGGGACATTGCAGCAAAGCATAAGCTTGTTTTTCCCGACCTGCCTGTTGCGGGTGACGAGCTGTTCTCAAAGCGTGGATTGCTCGAAATGTTTACTGATGTTCAGAATATGAGCAAATTATTTGCAGATGATCTTTCTGTACAAACGTTTATAAACGTGCTGAAATTCAAGATGACGGGCGATATTTCATTTTTGGATAACGTTTTCAGCAGCGACAAGACGGCAGATATTATTGCTCTTGGCGATGACGAGATATACGCAGACCTCGGTGCTTACACCGGCGACACGGCTGAAGAGTTTATCCAAAGCGTTGGCGGAAAGTACAAGCGCATTTACACTTTCGAGCCTGACAAGCGCAATTTTAGAAAGTGTGTGCGGCGGCTGATGAAGTACGATAATATCACTATGATAAACGCCTGTGCATGGTGCACCTGTGGGCAGCAACGGTTCAGCCAAAGTTCTGGCAGACAGTCTAAGGTCGGCGACAACGGCACGCTTATCGCCGCCAAAACGCTCGATTCTGCGGTCGGCAGTGACGGCTGTACACTGATAAAGTATGATGTCGAGGGCGCTGAGCGCGAGGCACTGGCGGGCTCTGAAAAGACGATAACGCGCTTTCAGCCGCAGCTTGCGGTATCGGTCTATCATCGTCCGTATGATATGCTGGAGCTGACGAAGTACGTCCACAAGTTTCTGCCGAACCATCGCCTTTATCTGCGGCAGATCCCCTATTATCCCGCGTGGGACACGATACTTTACGCTATAAAATAAAAGACGGCTGTGCATTTTGCTGCACAGCCGTTTGTTTTATTGCTCAGATACCGCACTCTTCGTAATCTTTCCACTTTTCGTAATGCGCTTTATCCTCAAAATACTTGTAAAAAAGCAGAGCGATAGAAGCTATCACAAGCAGAAGTGCGCCGGTGAGTGTCCAGAATGATTTTTTCTTTGAATATTTTTCCACAATATGTCATCCTTTCGCCGCTTGGCAATTTATCTGTTTTTATTATAACATAATAATCAGCTGATGTCAATACAAGCTTTGTGAAAAAAATGGTGTAATTATGTTTGCGTAATGTCGCTTTCATCGTCTGTCAGCTGGTCATCTGCGGTTTCTTGCTCGGTGAGTTTGTCGAACTTTACAAGCGCGGCAAATACGTCACCGTCAATGTTTATGCTGAACTCGCCGCCGCAAGCTTCTGTGAAAGATTTTGCGATGGATAGTCCCAAACCACTTCCGCCGTCGCTGCGGGATTTATCGCCGCGTGTAAAGCGCTCTGTGATCTCGCCGGCCGAAAACTTCATTTCGTATGACGAAACGTTCTTTACGCTTAGCAAATAGCGGTCATCGTTCTCGCTAAGAGTAATGTAAATTCGCGTGTAATCCATCGAATATTTCAGCGCGTTGTCTAGCAGATTTTGTATCACGCGATAAAGTTTTGCACCGTCGCCCATGATAGGAGCGTGATTTGGGGCAATGTCGATACGCAGCTCTTTTTCCGATTGCAGAACTTTGTCCTCGTTGTCTGCGATAACTTGGCGAACCAATATCGCGAGGTCAAGGCGCTGCATCGAGATCTCCACGCCGCTCGCAGCTTTCGCCAACGAGAATACATCTGAAACTATATCGCGCAGCTTGTTCGCCTTGCGGCTGAGTACTTTTACATAGTCCTGCGCTTCGTCGGGCAAGTCGGTCTTGCTCAGCAGGTCAATGTAGCTGATTATCGAGGTTAGCGGAGTTTTTAGGTCGTGCGAAACGTTTGTGACAAGCTCGACTTTCAGCTTTTCCGACTGCACTTGCTTATCTACCGCCTGCTCTGCCCTGTTGGATACTTCTGATAGCTTTTTGTCCAGTGAATAAAGCTTTGAGCTTTCTTTCAGAATAGGTTCACATTTGCCCATCGTGTTGTCGCTGTCGTCAAGTATTTCATCAAGCTGGTGGTCAAGCTTCATAATGTCGCGGATAAGTTTTGCCGTATAGCCAACAAAATACGCAAATGTCATCAGAAGCACGATGTAGAAGGCGTATATCGGCAAACTTATGTCAAAATAGGCTATGTGCCATATTATCGAAGCGGCCGCGACCGTTATTATGCTGTGAATAATGTACTTTGTTTTTATGCTGAGCTTTCGGTAGCTTTTTACTATGCCGATGTTCGCTTTCTTTTCTTCTATGCGTTTGCGAAGAGGCAGCGTGCGGTCGTTTATCACGTTCAGCAAAAGCCGAGGTCTGCCACTCCCTTTGACGTGCGTCTTTATGATCTTGACATTTTTGTCATAAGCTATCAAGCAGATCATGAAGCTTAGGAAAGATATTAGCGCCGGCAGGCTCGTTTGTAATGGCGATACCTGAAAGCCGTAATATGAAAATCCGTATGATATAGATAAGCATAGCAATACTACGCCTGCCACTATCGCTAATGCGGAAAAGTCGGGTTTGAAAAGGCGGTCGAAAAATGTGATCTGATCGTCCTTGTACTTTTCAGCCTTGCGAGCCGCGGTGATTATCGCAAATGTCAGCGCCGAACCTATGCTGAGTATGCTCAGGCATATCCACACTACGTTGAGTATGTCGTATTGTTTCTGATATTTCGTTATCAGTGCCGCCGAGGTCGTAGCTATGTCAGTTTTCGGCGACATAAATACTGTCAGTTTCGAGGTATCTAGTGACTCAAAATAATAATTCGGAAAGCTCTCAAGGTCAGTCCATACGCCAAATTTATTCAGCGCGCCACCCTCCTGCGAGCAGGCTTTTTTGTATTCTGCTGACCCGGGATACATCGTGATCTGCGAAGTCGTTACGGTCTGGTAACTGCCATCAGCGTCCTCAAGGTCTCCGTATTCGTACATCACGGAGTCCTCATCGTAATAAAGCTCGCCGGTATCATCGTCAAGGCGCAAATACGAATTATAATCGCTGGAATCATTCGGATAGCTGTAAAGCACGTTATCGCCGCTTGGTGAAAAGCAGATAGTATATCTGTCGATAAAGTCTTTATTAGCCGCGCCCAGCATCAGCTTGTCCGAGTCAATGTACTCCGAAGTCAGCTTGTCTGAGCTGTCCTGATCTGCTTCTGTATAATAAACTTCCGTTTTGCCTAAGCCGCTTTCGTCATGCAGCGGCTTTGTCTTTATCTTGTTGTTCTCTCGCAGATAATAGCTTTTATCGTACATATTCATGATATTGGCAAGACGATTTTTTTCGCTCATTTCGTCTACACCCTCTATGTTTGTAAGATATTCGCCATCGTACTCAACGTAAAAGTAAAAGTAGCTGCTGTCGATATTTGTTATATTGTAGTGCGACTGGTCTACGTTTACTCCCCTGCTGCTCGCGTTTTTTATGCCGAAAACGTCCGAGGCTTTCATATCAAAGTTTGAAAGCGACTGATACATCTGTTCGTATAGCGTCGGAGTGCCTGTGTAAGCGCCATTAGAGCAGTTGCTAAGGTAGATAGTGCCCAACGTACAAAGGTCTGAATAAACGGCGTTGCGGCATATATTGGCGCGAAACTGTCCTTTCTCTTTGGGCGTCATATCGCTGTTGCCCTCGGTAGCGTAATCTGAAAAAGCTCCTTCGTCGTCCGCGCTTGCATAAAAGTATCTGGCGTTAGATGCCAAAGGCTGTATGGCGACAGCCGCCGCAGCAGAAAGCGCGGCGATGAAAGCAAAGGAAGAACGCAGCTTATTTCTCTTTATATTCTCAATGATTTTTTTCAAGCTTGTATCCTACCCCCCATACCACCTTTATGTACTTCGGATTTTTCGGGTTGATCTCGATCTTTTCACGCAAGTGGCGAATGTGCACCATTACGGTGTTCTCGACCGCGAAAGCTTCTTCATTCCATACATTGGTGTAAATTTGCTCGGCAGAAAATACCCTGCCGGGATTCTTCATAAAAAGCTCGATTATTTTTAACTCTTTGGCGGTAAGTCGAACAGGCTCTCCATCTACGCTCAGAGTCTTTTCATTTATATCATACTCCAGCCCGCCAACTGTGATAACATCCGTTTTTGATTCCGCAGATTCGCTGCCGAGAGATGTGTAGCGTCTAATACTTGATTTAACTCTCGCAGCCAGCTCTGAAGGGCTGTAAGGCTTGGTAATGTAATCATCTGCGCCAATTGAAAGACCAAGGACCTTGTCGCTCTCTTCCGACTTTGCCGAAAGCACGAGCACAGGAATATTTCTCTTTTCCCTGATCTTCATTATTGCAGACAGACCGTCGAGATTTGGCATCATTATATCTATTATAACCAGCTTTATCTCGGGGTTCTCAGCAAGCGCTTCAAGTGCCTCTAAGCCGTCGTAGGCTTTTATAACCGAGTATCCCTCGAGCTCAAGCAGCTTTGCTATCGCCTTTACAATATCTCTGTCGTCGTCTGTCACCAAGACCTGAATTTTTTCCATCTCTATTGCTCTCCTTTGTTTCAGGCGGCTTGTCTTTTCTCCGCCGATTATTATTTTAAACCCGCATTCTTAAATACAAGTGGACGTTATTCTTAAATTTATCTTAATTAAATTATCCGCATTTATAATTATATCAGCATATTTTCGGCGTGTCAAGTGGATATAAAAAGCGCCCCGAAGCAGATCGGAGCGCTTTGAAATAATTCTTATGAAATTTACTGATTAAGCTCAGAAAGACGCTTGTTCATATCCTTGATCTCAGAATCAACAGTAGCGGAGTACTGCTCGCGGATCTGTGCCCATGTAGGCTGGTTGCCGTCCTCATCGGTGCTTGCAACAGCGCCGTAGATGTAGTCGGCAAGCTTCTGGTTTCCATCGAAGGATTTCTCGTCGCCGAGTGTGTTGGAGATACCGAATATGTAGTCGAAGATCATCATGTAGTCGTCGGAAATGACGTCTGTGCGTACATTGTACATTTCCTCAGTCCAGTAAGGATTGTTCTCCATGAACTTTTCCTTGTTGGTCTCAGCGTACTTAGGATCAGTCTTAGCAACACGGTTGCACTCAAACCAGCACTTTACAGCGTCAGCCTTGTCAGAGCCCTTTACCCACATATATGCCGTCATGTTTGAAGTAGTGATCTTCTGCGGGTTATCGTCGCTTGCGGGTATCGGCACGATAGCCCAGTTGTCGCCCTCCTTAGGACCGCTGTTGCCTGTGTAAGCCCAGTCGCCCATAGCGTAGAATAGGCAATTCTGTGAGAAGCAATCGCTTGCAGAGCCTATCCAGCCGCCGAGTATAAGACCCTTCTTGTTCATGTCGTAAAGCATATTTTCTGCCTTTTCGATGTCGGGGTCTTTCATGTTGTTTACAAAAGTATTTGAATCTGCATCGTACTCAACAAGACGTTTTCCGGTCTGCTGAACGAAATGGTTCTTAAAGAAGCCGTTTACGCCGTAGCGCTCAGTATCGGAAGCGTTGCCAACGTAGTCGGTCATGATGTTTTCCCATGCACTCCATGTCCACTCACCATCGAGATAGAGCTGGTAAGGATCGTCAAGACCCTCAGACTCGATAACGGAATTATCGTAGCATAGCATAGCGGAAGCTTCGTAGCCTACGGGAGCAACATAGTGCGCACCCTTGAGTACGAACTGGTCTGCAACGTTCTTGGTTGGCGACCAAAGATCGCTTTCAAAGTCTACTATGGAGTCTATCGGCTGATACATCTCACGTACTATCTGCGAGGGGAACGCTATCCATTCATACTTGAAGATGTCGGGTACATCCTTATTTGCGGTTATAGCAGCTGCAAGCTTGTCGAAACGCTCATCGTGAGTAGTAGCGCTGTACTTTATCGAGCCGCCTCTCTTCTGGAAAAGAGTAAGCTCGGTAGATGTTTCGGGATTGCCTGCGGTGGGGTTAAGATCTCCCTCGCCGAGGTAAAGCAGCTCGGTAGCCGAGCCATCAGGAATAGCGGAGATGTTTTCATCGTCTTCTACCTTTACATTGTTGGTAGCTTCAAAGCTTGAGGAATCTTTATCTTCCTTTTTGTTTCCGCAGGAAGCAGCGGAAAGTGCCATTGCCAAAGCAAAAGCTCCTGCGATAACGCGCTTGTAATTCTTCATCTGAATATCTTCCTTTCAAAATTTATCAGTTGCCCTGCTTAGAGATATATGTCTTGATAGCTTCATTGATGGCTTTCAGCTCGGTATCTACCGTAGCGGAGTAGGTCTCTCTCAGTTCGCTCCATGTGTACTGGTGACCGCTGTCGTCAGTCTTGTTGGTGAACTCATAAAGTTTTCTTGTGATAGAGTTTCCGTCCTCGTTAGAGTTATCGTCTGAAAGTGTGCCCGAAATGCCGTAGCCGTAGTCAAATACCTGCTTGTACTCGGTCGAAGAAGCGTCGAGGAATACCTGATACATATCCTCTGTCCATGCGGGATTTGCGTTGAGGAATTTTTCCTTGCCGTTTTCACGGTATGTAGCGTCGGTATTGGCAATGCGGCAGCACTCGTACCATGTCTTTACAGCTTCGCTCTTGGTAGAACCCTTTACCCACATATAAGCGAGCATATCGGAAGTCATGTACTTTTCATCGGTGTTTGGATCAGATGGGATAGGAACTACTCTCCAGTCGTCGCCTTCCTTAGGACCGTTGTTGCCTGTCATAGCCCATGTACCCATGCAGTAGAAGAGCGTATTACCATCTTTAAGAGCGTTGTTTGCGTTGCCCTTCCAGTCTGTATCTACAAATCCCTTTTTACCTATATCGTACAGCAGATTCTCTGCGCGCTCGATGTCGGGGTCGCTGAGATTGGAAACAAAAGTATTGGTTTCTTTATCGTAATTTATCATGGTCTTGCCGGTCTGCTGGATAAGCTGAGTCTGGAACCAGCCATTAATACCATATCTTGTCTGTCCGTCAGTTGCGTTAGAGCAGAAAGTATTCATCATATCGTACCATGTATCCCAGTTCCACTCGCCGTTCTGATAAAGCTCGTACGGATCGTCAAGACCTTCGTTTTCGATAACTGAGTAATCATACATCATAAGAGTTCCGACTGAGAAGCTGATAGGCGCTACATAATGCTCACCGTTAAGTACGAACTGGTCAGCAGAATCCTTAGTATCTTTCCATAGGTCGGAATCGAAATCAACTATGCTGTCAACAGGCTGGTACATATCCTTAACTACCTGGCAGGGGAAAGCGAGCCACTCATACTTAAATATGTCGGGCACGTCTTTCTTAGACATGATAGCAGCAGCAAGCTTGTCAAACTTTTCGCTGTCGATAACCTGGCTGTATTTTACCTTGCCGCCCTTGTTGTTGAAAAGGGTCATCTCTACGCTCTTGTCCTGACCCTCCTTAGGGTTGAGGTCGTATGTACCCATCCAAAGTATCTCGTGGTCGGCGTCCTCAGGAATATCTTCGATAAGATCAGTGTCATTTACCGCTACTTTTTTTACAGTAGTAACTGCCGAATCATTTTTTGAAGAACCTCCGCAGCCTGCGGCACTGCATACGCACATTAAAGCCGCTGTGAGGGCGGCTATCTTTCTAAATTTCATAAGAATGAATCCTTTCTCTAAAAAATACGTTATGGTAAAACTGAATAACACAGTTTCATGTACAATAAACCATACATAAATTATAAAACATATTGTAATCGTTGTCAATACACATAAAAAACAAAATAACTCAGCGCTTTTTGTAAGATGTGTCTAAAAAAGCGTTTTCGATTTGTGCATAGTGAAAAATATATGTTCAAATATTAAACATAGGCTGCTTGTTTACATTGTTTTCATGAGCAAAACGATCTACACACTGTAAAAAAAGAAAACCCACCATATTTTTCTGCATTGGTAGGTTTTCGTATAAAACTATTTTCTTTTTTATCAGTTTTTCTTAGAATCGTTTTTTCTGATCTCGCCGCGTTTGATCTTTCCGCTTATAGTCTTAGGCAGTTCGTCTACAAATTCCACTATTCTCGGATACTTGTAAGGCGCGGTAGATCTCTTTACATAGTTCTGAAGCTCTTTCACAAGCTCGTCAGACGGCTTGTAGTTCTTTGTAAGAACTATCGTAGCCTTTACAACTTTGCCGCGGATAGGGTCGTCCGCCGCAGTTATTGCGCACTCCAGTACGCTCGGGTGCTCCATCAATATGCTTTCGATCTCGAAAGGCCCAATGCGGTATCCCGAAGCTTTGATAAGATCGTCAGTTCTGCCGACGTACCAGTAGTAACCGTCCTCATCCATATATGCGGTGTCGCCCGTGTGGTAGAAGCCGTATCTCCACGCGCGGTCGTTTTCAGCAGGATTTCGGTAGTACTCTTTGAAAAGCGCAGGGTGCTTGCCGCGTTCGCCGTAGATCACTATCTCGCCCGTTTCGCCCTGCTTCACAGGTTTGCCGTCTTCGTTCACTATGCCGACCTTGTAAAGCGGAGTAGGCTTGCCCATAGAGCCCGGCTTAGGCTCCATGCCGTACAGATTGCCGACTATAACGGCCGATTCGGTCTGTCCAAAGCCCTCCATAAGTTTCAGTCCCGTGTACTCATACCACTTGTTGAATACCTCGGGATTGAGCGCTTCGCCCGCGATACAGCTGTATTTCAGCGACGAAAGATCATAATTTTCTATGCCCTCTTTGATAAAGAAACGGTACATGGTAGGCGGCGCGCAGAAAGATGTCAGCTTGTAATCCTGAATAACTTTCAGCAGTGCCGAGGGGTTAAAGCGGTCGAAATCGTAGATAAATGTGGTAGCTCCCGCTATGAACTGGCCGAACATCTTGCCCCATGCGCACTTAGCCCAGCCCGTTTCAGAAACGGTAAGGTGCAGTGAATTTTCATCGAGGTGATGCCAGTGCTTGCCCGTGATGATATGCGCGGCGGCTATCGAATAGCGGTGCAGTACCATCTTAGGATAGCCCGTAGTGCCCGAGCTGAAATACATCAGCATAGGCTCGTCAACGTGCGTTTCCACTCTTTCAAATTCAGGAGAATATTTTGCGATCTCGGGCAGGAAATCTGTCCAACCATCGCGGCTGCCGTGAGTGATGAACTTCTCTTTCATTCCGTCGTACTCTTCCAGCGCCTGCTCGATATGGTCAGGAACGTTGTTCTCAGCGGTAGCGACTATATACTTTATGTCAGCCGCCTTGAAACGGTAGGTGTAGTCCTTTTTCATGAGCTGGTTTGTGGCGGGAACGAGAATAGCGCCGATCTTCATAAGTCCATACGCCAAGAACCAAAATTCATAATGCCTTTTCAGTACAGCCATTACGAAATCGCCTTTTTTCACGCCGTGTGCAAGCATCATGTTCGCAACGCGGCTGCTCTGCTCTTTCAAATCACGATAGGTGAAGCGGTGCTCCTCGCCGGCTTCGTTTACCCAAAGTATAGCCGTTCTGTCGGGCTGAAGTCTTGCAAGCTCGTCAACTACGTCGTAAGAGAAGTTGAAATTATCTTTCAGATCAAGCTCGAAGCTCAAAAGTCTGCCTTCGTCATCAAGCTCTTCTTTCACGAACCTTTTGTAAAAATCTTTCATTAAAATATCCTCCTGCCGAGAATCAAATTTCTCTGCAAATTTTCTCTATGTCAGCGGGACTTTCCGCTATGTATACAGCTCCTGCGCGCTCCAGCTCTTCCCTGCCGCGAAATCCCCATACACAGCCGATCGAGCGCATACCCGCGTTCTCAGCCGTGATAATGTCAACGTCAGAATCGCCGACCATTACAGTTTCCTCGGGCACAACGTCGAGCTTCTGCATTATGTCGTTTACGATGTCCGGCGCTGGCTTGGCTTTCATTCCGTCAAGTTTTCCGCGAACAAGCTCGAAACAGCTTTCGTCAAAAAATGCCGAAACTATCTGCTTAGAAAAAGCGTCGGGCTTGTTTGAGGCTACCGCGCATTTCAGCCCCAGCGAATGCAGGTCAGAAATTACCTTGGTTATGCCGTCATAAGGCTTTGTTTTATTAAGACAGCCGCTGCGGTAGTAGTCGGAAAAAATAGCATGTATCCTTTCCAATTCCTGCGGGTCAGTGCCCTGCGGCATAGCTCTTTCTATAAGCTTTCGCGTGCCGTTTCCGACGTAATATCTGTAATTATCCAGCGGGTGGGTCGGGTATCCGTTTTCCTCAAGCGCACGGTTAGTAGCGTCGGCTAGGTCGGCTATGGAATTTACCAGTGTACCGTCAAGGTCAAATATCACCAGTTTTAGCATATTATCATCTTCTTATTATAATTTATCAATCTTCGAGTTTTGAAGCAAGGCGTGAAGAATATGTGTTTCTGAATTCCTCGTATCTGCCCTCGTCGAGCGCTTCACGTATCTTCTCCATCAGCGTATTATAGAAATACAGGTTGTGCTGTACTGCAAGTCTGCCCGCGAGCTGCTCGTTCGATTTGAAAAGATGGCGTATATACGCTCTCGAGAAATTGCGGCAAGTCGGGCAGTCGCATTCGGTATCCAGCGGACGGTCATCAAGCTCATAACGTTTATTGTGCGCGTGCATTATGCCGTTCCATGTGAATATCGTAGCGTGACGTGCGTTTCTGCTGGGCATTACGCAGTCGAAGAAATCCACTCCGCGGTAAACCGCTTCGATAATGTTCGATGGCGTGCCGACTCCCATAAGGTAGCGCGGCTTGTCCTTAGGCATAAAAGGCTCTACCTGCTCGATGACGTGGTACATCACCTCGGTAGGCTCTCCTACGGCAAGTCCGCCTATCGCAAAGCCTGAGCAGTACTCTATCTCGCGTATGCGCTTCATGTGTTCTATGCGCAGATCGTCATATGTGCAGCCCTGATTTATGCCGAAAAGCATCTGATCTTTATTTATGGTATCTTCAAGTAAATTAAGGCGCTTTTGCTCTGCCACGCAGCGCTCCAGCCAGCGTACAGTGCGCTCACAGGAAGCTTTGGAATAAGCATACTCCGCAGGGTTTTCTACGCACTCGTCGAAAGCCATCGCGATGGTGGAAGCGAGGTGCGATTGTATACGCATGCTTTCTTCCGGCCCCATGAAAATGCGTTTCCCGTCAACGTGCGAATTGAAATAAACGCCTTCTTCTTTTATTTTACGCAGTTTAGCAAGCGAAAAAACCTGAAATCCGCCGCTGTCTGTAAGAATAGGCTTGTGCCAGTTCATGAATTTGTGCAGACCGCCCATTTTGTAGATTATATCGTCGCCGGGACGAACGTGCAGGTGGTAGGTATTGCAGAGTTCTACCTGACATTTGAGCTGGTCGGAAAGGTCTACCGAGGAAATGCCGCCTTTTATCGCGGCAGACGTGCCCACGTTCATGAAAACAGGCGTTTGTATAGTGCCGTGAACGGTGGTAAGCTCACCTCTTCTGGCGTTTCCCTCTTGTTTTATCAATTTAAACATATTAAGCAAATTTCTCCTTGATAGTTGTTGTATCCTAAGCTTTGTTTTCGATGTCTTTTTTCTTTGCGGCGGCTTTCAGCCATTGACCAAAAGTCTGCTCTTCCTGCTCGGGATATATCTCGCTCAGCGGCGTATCCAGCTGCCAGTCGAAAACAGTGTTGCAGACCCATATGCCGAAAGTCTTTTCGCGCAGCGGGTAGCCCTCTGGCGGTTTTCTGCGCTTTTGCCCCTCTATTATGGTATCCTCGATCTCAAGCATCTTACCGAAGTGTTCTATCTTGCCGAATACGGGATAGTACATACTGCACCTTATCTTATTTCGCCCATCGGTAAACCTAGCAGCCGAGCATGACGAAGGATTTTCGGGCGTTATGCCGAACTGCCGCAGAAATTCGCACAGCTTCGGGTAACTTTCCGCCAGCGCAGGGCGTATGACTTCTATACAGGGCGAAAGTATCTTGTGCTCAGCAGCGTAATATTCAGCTGTTTTATCGATGTCAACAGAAAATCTGTAAGCCAGTTTCTTGCTTTCGCTGCCGCAGGTGCAGCATTCAATGATCTCCACGAAACTACCTCGTTTCAAAAAAGAAAAACTCTGTATTTACGATCAGAATTACATTTTAAATAATTTTATCATAAATACAGGGTTTTGTCAAAGCTTTTTTAGACACAGTTTAATAACTGGTGCATAAGTTTTAGCAAAAATATTGTAAATCATTTCATCAATTCGCGGCTTATGATATAAACATACAGTCACCAAACGAAAAGAAGCGGTATTTCTCTTCCACCGCGATCTTGTAAGCGTTCATGGTATTCTCATACCCTAGGAATGCTGATACCAGCATGATGAGCGTGCTCTCCGGCAGATGAAAATTTGTTATCAGCCCATCGAGCACTTTGAATTCAAATCCGGGGTAAATGAATATCTCCGTCCTGCCCTCGCATGAGATTATCTTGCCGTACTTTTGCGCCGCGGCTTCAAGGGTTCGGCAGCTTGTAGTGCCGACCGCGATAACACGTCCGCCGCGTGCTTTGGTGTCGTTTATCATTTTAGCCGTTTCTTCTGGTATCTCGTAATGCTCGCTGTGCATCTTGTGGTCGAGCACTTTGTCCTCTTTTACGGGTCGGAACGTGCCAAGACCAACATGAAGTGTAACGTAGGCGATGTTTATACCACGCTTCTGAATATCCGCTAGCATTTCCTTTGTAAAATGCAGACCCGCCGTAGGCGCTGCGGAAGAGCCTATCTCGTGCGAATATACAGTCTGATAACGTTCTTTATCCTCAAGCTTTTCAGTGATGTACGGCGGCAGCGGCATCTGACCTATCTCGTCGAGAACGCTGTAAATGTTGCCCTCCAAAACAGTGAATTTTGCAACGCGGTTGCCGTCTTCCAGAACGTCTGTTATTTCAGCTGTGAGATTGCCCTCGCCGAATACGAACTTCGCGCCGACTTTCGCCTTCTTTCCGGGGCGGCAGAGTATTTCCCACTCTTCATTTCCGCGCTGTTCCAGCAGCAGAAACTCTATAAAGCTTCCCGTATCAGCACGCTTGCCGTAAATACGGGCAGGCAGTACGCGCGAATCGTTCAGCACCAGCAGATCGCCCTCCTGCAAAAAATCGCAGAGGTCGTAGAAATGCGAGTGAACGCACTCCCCTGTTTTGCGGTCGATCTTCATCATGCGTGAAGCATTTCTCGGCTCTATCGGGTGCTGAGCTATAAGCTCTTTCGGCAGGTCGTACCAGAAATCAGATTTTGTCATGTTTTTTACATCAAGCATCTTTATTCTCCTTATTATATGTATATACAGCGCTCAATTTACAAAAAATTAAAACTTTTTCGCTTTTGGCTATTGACAACGCGGCAAATATCTGTTATTATTAAACAGAACAGATAGAGGTGCGGTAATGAATAGTACCTGACAGCAAAGTGTTTTTATCTTAAACGGTGTTTCCCCAAGCGCCGCGGCTGCTGTCAGCGAAAGGCTAAACCGCCGAAGCGTGCGTAAGGGGCGCATGGCTGACTGCAGGTTTAAGAGATATGCAGTTGTCATCATTACATTATGGTGGAGTGCTATCGGCATTATTTATGTCAACATTCTTATTATATTGTATGATGGCCGGGTTTTCAACCGGTTTTTTTATTGTTTCAATATTTTTTATGCTTTGTACATAATTTTGACACACACGATATGCGTGCCGTGCAAAAGCAAATGAAAAGGAGTTTTTTTGATGAAGAAATTTAATGTAGGTATCATCGGCGCTACGGGCATGGTCGGTCAGAGATTTTCTCTGCTGCTCAGCGAACACCCTTGGTTCAACGTTGTTTGCGTTGCGGCTTCCTCCCGCTCGGCAGGCAAAAAGCTTAAAGACGCTATCGGCAGCAAGTGGGCTATGACTCAGCCTATCCCTGAAGCCATCGGCGAGCTGACTGTTCTCGACGCTGAAAAAGATATAGAGAAGATAGCTTCTATGGTAGATTTCGTATTCTGCGCTGTAAATATGAAGAAGGACGAGATCAAGGCTCTGGAAGAAAAGTACGCTAAGGCTGAGTGCCCAGTGGTTTCCAATAACTCCGCTCACAGACATACTCCCGATGTTCCTATGGTGATCCCCGAGATCAACCCTGAGCATATCGAGATAATCCCTGCGCAGAGAAAGCGTCTTGGCACAAAACGCGGATTTATCGCTGTTAAGTCTAATTGCTCGCTCCAGAGCTACGTTCCTGCTCTCGCAGCGCTCATGGACGAATTCAAGGTTACTAAGGCCCTTACCTGCACCTATCAGGCTATTTCCGGTGCCGGCAAGACTTTTGAGACTATGCCCGAGATACTCGACAACGTTATCCCCTTCATCGGCGGCGAAGAAGAAAAGTCCGAGCAGGAGCCTCTTAAGATCTGGGGCAAGATCGAGGGCGACAAGATAGTTCCCGCTACCACTCCTAACATCACCGCTCAGTGCCTGAGAGTACCTGTTTCCGACGGTCACACTGCTGCTGTATTTGCTTCTTTCGAAAAGAAGCCTACTAAGGAGCAGATGCTTGAAGCATGGGCTAATTTCAAAGGCGTTCCTCAGGAGCTTGAGCTTCCCTCCGCTCCTAAGCAGTTCCTGCACTATTTTGAAGAGGACAATCGTCCGCAGCCTAAGCTCGACAGAAACCTTGAAGGCGGCATGGCAGTATCTATCGGTCGTCTGCGCGAGGATACTCAGTATGATTACAAGTTCGTTTGCCTCTCTCACAATACTCTGAGAGGAGCTGCCGGCGGAGCTGTTCTGCTTGCAGAGCTGCTTGCTGCAAAGGGTTATTTTGATTAAAAATGAGCATTGAAATAAAAAAATGCGGCGCGGCGGAGTGTCCCGAGCTTTTTCAGATGACGAAAGAGCTTATAGATTACCACGATATGAGCGATATTTTTACTCTTACCGAGCAGCGGCTGACTGAGCTTGTACTGAGCGGCGCTGTTCACAGCTATATCGCCTACGTTGACGGCAAGCCTGCTGCGCACATAAATTTCTTTTATAAGTACACGACCTTTACAGGCAGAAAGATTCTTTATCTTGAAGATCTGTACACCCGCAGCGAATTTCGCGGACACGGACTTGGCACCAAGATGTTTGATCTGCTGAAAAACATAGCTAAAGAAAATTACTGCGAGTCGATAGAGTGGAAATGTGCTAAGTTCAACGAGAGCGGGAAACGCTTTTACGAACGCATCGGCGCACGGACAGAACAGGTCTGGGATACATATACTATTGAAAGAAAAGATTTTTGACCTTTGACTTGAAAGGAGTCGGAGTCTGATGAAAAAGACTATTTTTACAGGCGCTGGCGTAGCTATCGCCACACCTATGACCGAGAGCGGAGAGATCAATTTCGACGAGCTCGGCAGACTTATAGAGTTTAATATTGAAAACGGCACAGACGCTATCATCATCTGCGGTACTACCGGCGAAAGCGCTACCATGACCGACGAAGAGCACGTTGCCTGCATAAAGTACGCGGTAGAAAAGACTGCGGGCAGGATCCCTGTTATCGCGGGTACCGGTTCTAATCACACAAGCTACGCTGTAAATCTTTCTAAGGAAGCTGAAAAGCTTGGAGCTGACGCTCTGCTTTGCGTTACCCCTTACTACAACAAGGCTTCGCAGAAGGGTCTTATCAAGCACTTTACCGCTGTTGCTGAGGCTGTTGACCTGCCGATAATCCTTTACAACGTTCCTTCGAGAACAGGCGTGAACATTGCCGTTGAAACTATGAAGGAGCTTTCTAAGCTGGACAACATCGTGGCAGTAAAGGAAGCTTCCGGCAATATCAGCCAGGTAGCTAAGATCAAGCAAGCTTGCGGCGACGCGCTGGATATTTACTCGGGCAACGATGATCAGATTATTCCGATAATGTCGCTTGGCGGCAAAGGCGTTATCTCCGTCCTCTCTAACTGCTGTCCTAAGGAAACACATGAGATCTGCGCGCTTTGTATGGAAGAAAAGTACTCCGAAGCACGCGAGATAGCTATGAAGACCCTGCCTTTTGCAAACGCGCTTTTCAGCGACGTAAACCCCATTCCTGTAAAGCAGGCGCTTAATTACATGGGCTTCAAGGCCGGCTCCTGCCGTCTGCCCCTTTGCGATATGAGCGATGAAGCCGCCGCAAAACTGAAAGCAGAAATGGAAAAGCTCGGACTGGTAAACAGCATCAAGTAAAAAAGATAAAGGCGGATAAAAACATCCGCCTTTTTTGAAAGGAAGTTAATATCATGACAAACATCGCAATATGCGGAGCTTCTGGAAAAATGGGCAAGGTCATCGCTGATATAATCACCGGCAGAGATGACTGCAAGGTAGTCGGCGGTATAGATAAAATCGCTGACAGTGGCGCTGTCTTCCCTATCGTAGCCACAGCGGCCGAGCTTCCCGTAAAGCCTGAAGTTATAATCGACTTTTCGCACCCATCTACTCTTGATGGTCTGCTCGATTACTGCCAGACCAACGGCGTGCCCATAGTTATCGCGACCACGGGTTACAGCGAAGAGCAGATAGCTAAAATAAAGAAAGCGGCTGAGTTGATACCCGTATTCTTTACCTTCAATATGTCGCTTGGCATCAATCTTCTTGCTGAACTTGCTAAAAAGGCGACGGCTGTTCTCGAAGGTCAGTTCGATATTGAGATAATCGAGAAACATCATAATCAGAAGATCGACGCCCCCAGCGGCACAGCTATCATGCTCGGCAACGCTATCAACGAAGTGCTCGAACAGAAATGCGAGTACGTTTACGATCGTCACTCGGTACGCGCAAAGAGAAGCAAAACCGAGATAGGTATGCACTCGGTACGCGGCGGCACGATCGTCGGCGAGCACGAGATAATCTTTGCCGGCAGAGATGAAGTCATCTCCCTCAAGCATGAGGCTCACTCAAAGAGTGTTTTCGCAGTAGGTTCTGTAAACGCCGCAGTTTTCCTCAAAAATAAGGAGCACGGTCTTTACGAGATGGGCGATATGCTCGCGGAAGTTTGATACAAAACTGTATATAAAGCAAAAGCTTGCAGTCCGTTTTATTGGACTACAAGCTTTTTTTATTTCTTGCTCTTAGGTTGTTTTCTTAGGAATTTGTAGCTCTTTTTGTATTCGTCATACGCTTCATCAAACTCAGCTTTGTTAGGCAAATATCCGCCGTAACAGGTCTTTTCAAACAGCGCAAACAGCTTATCCAGCGAAACTCCGCGGTTTTGCGAGATGTATTCGCTCAGCATTTCGGGTGTGTACGAAGAGTAATTTTGCTGAGATGAAAAGTTTACGAGTTTCAGCACGTTCGCGTAAAGAGCCAGTGTTTGCTTGTCAGGCGATTTAAAATGCAGACGAATGCGGAAGAAGCGCTCAACTATCCTGTCAAGCAGAACTATGAAGATCACTACGAATACGACCGCGATAAGTATCAGTGATCTGCCGAGTATGCTCACGAATGCCGCCGTGTCGAAGCCGCTGTCCTGCTGAATGTTGCGGTAGTCAAAAACGGTGGGGTCGAATGTCAGCCAGCCCACGCCCGAGATGTAAACCTCTACAAAAGCGTGTGCATACGAATCGCGGATAATATATCTGTCGCCCGTCTTTTCAAACGCGGCGTAGCCCTCTACATACCGCGCAGGCAGACCCACGGCGCGCGCCATTAGCGTCATAGCGGTCGCGTAGCTGGAGCATACACCCGTTTTGCTGTCAAACAGAAAATATTCTATCGACTCATCGTCGGGAACGTAATCGAGGTCGTAAACAAAGCCGTTGTTCTCAAAATAGCTTTCCAGCGCTACGGCTTTTGCCATATCGCCGTGAAGCCCTTTGGTTATCTCGTTAGCAAGGTCAGTTACTTTACTATCCACAATATCATTATCCATTGAAATATACCTTGACGAATTGTAATAATCATTGAGGAAATTTGCATCGTAAACGTCGCTGTCCCATATAAGCTGCTCCAAGTCAGACCTATCCATATCTAGCTGTTCGGCGTAGCGATAAAGCGCGTCTGACTGTTCTAGAAAAACAAATTTTTCATCTATGCCCTGCGAATTTTCACGTTTGTTCATGTTGCGGTAGATCTCGCCGTGGCTGTATTTTACATATCCGCGCTCAGTGCCCGAGGATTCATCGGCGATGGTGTTGAGCGGTGCGGGCAGATAAATCGGGTTGAACCCATCGTCCGTAACGCTTCCGTTCACCCTCGGTGCAAGCGCAGTTTCGGGGTCTGCACCGTTCAGATCAGCGCCGCTGTCCTTATACTTCTTCATCTGCGCTAATATGTCGTCCGTCATGTACTCGGGCGTGCTCTGATAATACGGCATACCGTAAAGATCGTCAGTGTCCATCTGCCAAACGTCGCCGTCAAAATAATCATATGCCTGCCGCCGCAGATAATAAATGTCTTTATCGCCGTCAGTTTGGAAATAGAAAAGCGGGTCGCCCGTATAGCTGTTGCCGCCGTAGCGCTTTGACGATGAGTTTGAAACGCTCTCGCCGTTGCCTGCTCCTGTCGCGTTTGTGGGAACGTAATCAAAATAATTTGAGTTGCGCTCCAATTTCGACTGATAGTCGGGCTTGTTTATCAGCATGGTAACAGCGCCCGTCAGCGATATGAAAAGCGCCATCGAGATGATGTACGAGCGGTTTACGACTACCCTGCCCGCCTTTTCGCGCGGCTGAGCGGGGTCTATCCTGCGGTTGTGCACCATAACGGCAAGGTAGAGCGTTATGATGATGGTAACGAGCGCTTCGGGTATTTCCTCAGCGCGCTTTGCATATATCACGAATGGAAATAGTATGCATAGCATTACGCCAAGACTTCGGTAGCGCACGCGAGTGAAGTAGTAAAGTATGGATATTACAAAAAAACCGCCGAGCAGAAATACGCTGTTTAGGTAAAACGGGCTGTAAGAATAGTTGCCGTCCTCGCCGTAAAACCATGTTATTATCGAGCCGTAGCCGTTCTGATAGCCCGCACCCATCAGTGCCATAGAGATAACGCCAAAGACTACCAGCATGAAAAAGTATATCAGCCCACCCGCTATCTTTATCTTTTTTATTCGATCAAACAGGCTGAAAAGCGCGTATTCGGCGACCAGAAATATCACAGAATAAAGCAGCGCCAGCGGTCTGTACAGCGCGTAGACTACGGCAAAACATACAGTAGCTCCCAACAGCGCGGGACAGATGTATTCTGTTAATTTTGTGAGTAATTCATTACGTTTTATAGTCATTATTTTCACCGATCAATGTTTCTTTTGCTTTAATTCAAATTCAGAATTTATTATCCACATATTTGATGATATGTCTATAAGCTCGGCACATTCAGCTGAGATAAGCATAGCGTTCGGAAAATGTGCGGCTATATCGGAAGCTGAGGCGTAGTTGTCTGCGCAAGCCGCCGTGAAGCAGATAGGCGTTTTGCCCGAACTTGCTATCTCAGGGGGCACAGTCTGCGGCGGTGTATGCGGCGTGTAGTCGGAAAAGCTCTCCTGCAAAGTGTAAACGTCCGCCATAGTGTGAATGTCCGTTCTCAGCCACATTCCGCCGCTGTAACGGAAAAAACTCGCTTCCCTGCCGTCGCGCACAAGCATCGACATCATCGCGAGCGCGCCCTCTATGACGTTGTCGCGCACCGTGAGCACATACTCGTTCTCCTCGATCTGCGGACAGTCGAGAAAGAAAAGCTGACCCGCCGCGCTGACCTTTTCGTCAAGACGCACCATGTAAATATCTCGCTTGGAAGAAAGCTTCCAGTTTATCTTTTTGATAGGGTCGCCGGGGTAATACTGGCGGTGCTCATAGCCCGGAACGCCGGTAGCGCCTACAGCTATTTCGTCCGATTCTTCCTCTTCATCGTCGTCATCGGCGGCGAACTGCGAAACTGTTTTCAGAAGCTCGGGCTGCATACCCGTGTCGGGAATATTCGGGTATACCGAAACTTTCGCTTTTAGTTGATCATCGTTTGTCATTGCGAAGGGAAGAGAAAATGAGAGTATCCCAAGAAAATCAGAAAGCCGCACGTTTGTAAGGCTGACCTCCGCCGCGCCCGAGTGCACAGCTTTCATAGAGATAGGGATAGTCGTGACCTCTTTGCCCGCTACCGAGCCGCTGTATACGCTTTCACCCTCGAATTTGAGGTGCGGCGTGCAGTCAGCTTTTATCTTCACAACGGGGGCGGGTACGATGATGCTCTTGCTGATGTTGACGTTGAGCAAAAAACTGTCGCCCTTGCCGAGCAGGTCGCGGCTCAGCGAGATCTCTACTTTGAGAAACCTGCGCACTACTAGCGTAACGGCGAGCGAGATAACAAAAGCGCATATCATCGCAGCGGTGAGTATTATGCCCGCCGTGCCGTCTATAAAGTACGCGACCATCACCGTTATGCAGATACAGCCGATGTACCCCAGCAGATTCTTTACTGTTTTCATACGGCACTCCTTATTCTATCGGAACTGCCACGGTAGAAGCCGCCTGATCCATAGCCGCGGCAGGGTCGCCGCCGTAGACTGACTTGCCCTTTGGCGAGAGCATTAGACGGTGTGCAAGCACGCACGAGGTCATAGCGCGCACGTCATCGGGCACAACGTAATCTCTGCCGTTGATATAAGCATACGCCTTTGAAGCCTTTAAAAGCGCAATGCCCGCGCGCGGAGAAGCGCCGAGCTTTATAAATTCGGAGCTGCGGCTTGCGTTTAGCAGGTCAACTATATATTTCTTGATATTTTCGGTGCATCTCACCTGCTTTACAGCCGCGATGTGCGCGTTCACGTCCTCGACAGACATTACAGCGCTGAGCTTTTCAGTAAACGCAGGCTGCTCTGAGCGGGTGATTATGTCCAGCTCTTCCTCGGCAGAGGGATAGCCCATGGAAATTTTCATAAGAAATCTGTCCATCTGCGCCTCTGGAAGATGATACGTTCCGTAAGTTTCAACGGGGTTCTGCGTGGCAAGCACCATAAATGGCGACGGTAACTGCATGGTCTTTCCGTCGAGTGAGATCTGGTGCTCTTCCATTACCTCCAGCAGCGAGGACTGCGCCTTTGGGGAAGCACGGTTTATCTCGTCGGCGAGCAGAAAGTTGCACATAGCCGCGCCCTGCTTGTACTCCATCTGGCGCGTCTGCGGGTCTATCATCGAAAAGCCGACGATGTCAGAGGGCATGATGTCGGGCGTGAGCTGTATACGGTTGAATTTTCCGTCAACAGAGTTCGCCAGCGCGGATACCAAGCGCGTTTTTCCGACGCCGGGCACGTCCTCGATAAGTATATGACCCTCGGCAAGAACAGCGCAAACGACCTTGATTATCGAATCGCGCTTGCCGACGATTATTTTTTCGATGTTCTCGATCAGTGAATTTATCTGAGTATTCATGTAAGCTGATTCTCCTTTTTTATTCGTTATAACTAATTATAACACATGGAGCTGACTTCAAGTCAATAGTAAGTTGCATAATTTACATTTTCTTAATAATATATCGCATTTATATGTATAAAATATGTAATTTCAGTTTTTTTCGGCGGTATACTTGCAATTCCGCGCAAAATATTGTATAATATAAACAGCTATTATTCGATATGGGAAGTGAGAAAATGGATAAGGCGCAGATAAACAGTATCGTTAAAATGATAAAAAAGTCGCGTGCCGAAAGCGGCGATGAAAGCAATAATTCTGCGGCGCAGACCGAGAAAAAAGCTTCGTTTCAGCTTAGCAGTAAGCCCGAAAAGGTTATGATAGGCTTGGGTCTGGCGGCAGGTCTTGCGATATTTTTTGACGACAGCCGAAAGAAAAAAAAGCACCCCGAACTGGCGCGCGGATATTTTAGAAGATGCTACGACAATTACCAAAAGCTCGGCGGACTGCTTGATTCCACTATTGCTAAAAACATCAAAGATCAGAAAGAGCGCGAGTTTAAGGACGATATGCTGGAAGATCTGACCATAGAAAAAGCGATAGATTTCGACCTTGACTAAGCTTAGGAGATTACCCGAAATGAAAAAATATTTTCTTGAATACCTTGCGTTTCTCGATAAGGCAATGGCCGACCCGAACACTGATTTTGCCAGACTTATGAAGATACATAAAGAAAAAACGCGGTATTTTCAGCATGAAAGATTTGTTCACCTCTTCGTAATGATACTCTTTGCGCTCTGCACAGTTGCGACTTTTCTTATAATAGTTGTGACCGAAACGGTGCTGCTGATACCGCTCGCGCTTCTTTTGCTCTGTCTGCTGATACCGTACATCAGCCACTACTATTTTTTAGAGAATAACACGCAGAAGCTCTACAAATATTACGACGCGATATGTGAAAAACTTGAAAGCGAGGACTTGTAATGCCCTTTGATAAATACACAAAAGAGGTCTGGAAAGGCAGCGTTATAACCTCTCCCCTGCCGCCGACGCTCGTCACCTGCGGCACAGAGGAAAAGCCGAACGTCTTTACCGTCGCGTGGACAGGAATACTTTGCACACAGCCGCCCGTAACGTACATCTCGGTGCGTCCCGAGCGTTATTCTTACGAGCTTATAAGCGAAACGGGAGAATTTGTCATAAACCTCGCTACTGAACAGCTTGTAAAAGCGGTAGACCTCTGCGGCGTGAAGTCGGGCCGAAATGTGGATAAATTTGAGCTGACAGGGCTTACGCGCGAAAAAGCCGCAGCTGTTTCCGCACCGATAATCGCCGAGTGCCCCGTGAATATCGAGTGCAAAGTGCGCGATAAGATCTCGCTCGGCACGCACGATGTTTTCATTGCCGATATTCTAAAGATCAACGCTGCGAAAGAACTGCTTGATGAAAAAGGCAAGCTCGCGCTGGAGAAAGCGGGACTTCTCGCCTACGCACACGGCGATTACTTCGCTCTCGGCAAACGATTGGGAAATTTCGGATTTTCGGTGCGAAAGAAAAATAAGAAACGCAAAAAGCATTGACATTTCGCGCAGAATGTGATATAATAACAAGTGGCAGGATCATCCCCTGCCTTTGTTTTTTATTATGGAATTTAGGGAGATCTGTCATGAAAGGATATTTATCTATCGCCGCCGCTATCGGAATTTGTCTTATGCTGAAAAAAGCCAAACCAATTCGCGCACACGCATGGTTCACACGCACGCACGAGGCTATCACCGAGGGCGCGTTTGAGCTGCTTGAAAAAGAGAACAAGCCGAAGGTAGCGGCATTTTATAAAAATTATCACACTGAGCTTTTAAATGGCTGCTCTGCGCCAGATAAAGAGGGCGACCCTGACAAGGGTGCAGGCGCGCACTATTATTCCTGCGCAAACGCAAAGGGCAAGGCGCTTCCGCAGCAGGCGGGCTATTATCAGAACCGCTTGGGCGATTACTCAAAGAGCGCACGCTCTATGCTTGAGGAAAATTACACTTGCGCGCTCAATCTTTACAAAAACGGCAAAGTAAGCGAAGCTATGTATTGCCTTGGACGTGCGGCGCACTTCATCGAGGACATTAGCTGCCCCGTTCACACGGCGAATATGCGCTATTTCGATAAGCCGGGCAACGCTCACAACGCTTTTGAAAAGCACGCCAATAACATTTCCCGCAACTTCCCTGCCGAGAAATTTGACAAGCGCCTGCTGAAAACCTATTCGGGCGATAGCTTTGAGAACGCAGCTAACAAGCTTTGCGCAGTTTCCAACAAGCACGCAGAACCTATCTCAAATCTCGACCCGATCGCTTTTGACAACGCAGTTAAGAGCATGGTGCCGATCGCAACTCAGAACGTTATGGCTCTGCTGATGAAATTTTTTGATGACTGCAAGGCGGAAAACGGCAACTATCTGCTCGATGGAAAGATGTACACCTTCAAGAACGAAGCCAGCGGTGAACTGCTAACGGTCACTGCGAAAGGCATTGCGCTCGAAAAAGCCGACAAGGATAAAGAGCAGAAGCTCAACCTCGTGATGTCTGACAACGGCACGTTCGCACTCAAAGCGGCAGACGGCGGATACGTTTCGGCTAAGCTTAAAGGCTTTGATTATCCCAAGGGCGACACCGCGGGAGCGCAGTTCCGAGCCGCGGCGCTGGGCAAGAACAGATACCGCATCACTACCGAAGCGAGCAGCTTTGCAAAAGTTCTCGCCTGCGGAAAAACGGGCGGGCTGACTGTTGCGGACTTCGATCCGGGCAATTCTACTCAGGTCTGGATACTCAATAAATAAAAAATACGTCGGCTCGATTTGTTTGATCCGACGTTTTTATATGCTATGTCACAAAAAAGACCGCCCCGCAGGACGGTCTTATATTTATGCGAAAATTATTTCTTCATCATGGAAGCAACTTCGTCAGCAAGATTATCTTCCTGCTTTTCGATGCCTTCGCCGCGCTCGAAACGTACAACGTCTACAACGCTGATAGTGCCGCCAAGCTTCTTAGCCTCAGCGTCAACATAGCCCTGTACGGAAACCTTGTCGTCCTTTACGAAAGCCTGCTCGAGGAGGCAGTTCTCGGAATAGTACTTTCCAACCTTGCCCTCTACGATCTTGACCTTTACCTGCTCAGGCTTCTTAGCCATCTTAGGATCTTCAGCCATCTGCTTCAGCATGATCTCCTTCTCGTTCTCAAGAACTTCAGCAGGAACCTGCTCTCTGCACATATATGCAGGGTTCAGAGCAGCAGACTGCATTGCAACGTCCTTACCGATGTAAGCTACCTTGTCAGCGTCGAGCTCAGTGTCGAGCTTAACGAGAACGCCGATGCTTCCGCCATTGTGAACGTAAGAAGCAAGAACGCCTTCGAGTCTTACAAAGCGGCGGATCTGGATGTTCTCTCTGATCTTCATGCCTGCAAGCTCGGTAAGAGTAGCGTCTACGGTAGCGTCGCCGCCGCTGATGGTGCAAGCCTTAAGGGCTTCAACGTCAGCAGGGTTCGCCTCGATGATGGTCTCAGCAACAGCGTTTGCAAACTTCTTGAAATCGTCGGTGTTTGCAGCAAAGTCGGTCTCGGTGTTTACTTCTACCAGAGCGCCTACATTGCCCTTTACGAGAGCAACTACCAGACCCTCGGCAGCAGTTCTGCCGCTCTTCTTAGCCTGGGTAGCAAGTCCCTTTTCACGAAGGATCTCTATTGCCTTTTCCTGATCGTTATCTGTTTCAACAAGCGCTCTCTTGCAGTCCATCATGCCAACGCCTGTAAGCTCCATAAGAGCCTTAATGTCCTTAACTGTAACAGCCATCTGTATTTCCTCCTAATATTTTAATATAGGCAGACAGATTTTTGCTGCCTGCCTACTGATAAAATTCTTGAATTATTCAGCTGCTTCCTCTGCAACTTCTTCAGCTGCATTGTCCGCGCCCTGTCTGCCCTCGATGATAGCATCTGCCATGCAGCCGGCGATAAGCTTTACCGCACGGATAGCGTCATCGTTACCGGGGATAACGTAATCAACGTCGTCAGGATCGCAGTTGGTATCTACGATAGCTACTACGGGGATACCGAGCTTCTTAGCTTCGCTTACAGCGATCTTTTCCTTGCGGGGGTCTACTACGAAGAGAGCGCCGGGGAGCTTCTTCATGTTCTTGATACCGCCCATGAACTTCTCGAGCTTTTCAATCTCGAGGGTCAGCTTAACAACTTCCTTCTTAGGGAGAAGATTGAAAGTGCCGTCTTCTTCCATAGTGTGGAGCTGCTCAAGTCTCTTGATTCTCATCTGGATGGTCTTGAAGTTGGTCATCATACCGCCGAGCCATCTGGCGTTTACATAGTGAGCGTCAGCTCTGAGAGCCTCTTCCTTGATGGAATCTCCTGCCTGCTTCTTAGTGCCGACAAAAAGAACTTCCTTGCCGTCAGCAGAAAGATCGCGTACAAAATTGTAAGCTTCTTCAAGCTTCTTTACGGTCTTCTGAAGATCGATGATGTAGATTCCGTTTCTTTCGGTGAAAATGTAAGGTGCCATTTTCGGGTTCCATCTTCTTGTCTGGTGTCCGAAGTGAACGCCTGCTTCAAGAAGCTGCTTCATTGATACTACTGCCATGGTAGTAACCTCCTGTTTGGTTTTTAAATTTCCGCTTTCGCGAATGTGTGTATCCTCTGAATGGTTTTGAAAAAAGCGCGCCTTCACCCGCGCTGCGGGAACCACGGCGCAAACCATTCATGCGAATTGCTTTAATATTATACCACATATTCTCGCAGATTGCAAGAACTTTTTATTCGTCTATTTCAACAAACTTTCAACAGTAAATGACCTTGATTTTGTATACACCGTATCAGACGGCTGTTTCACAAGTATAGTATCCTCGCCGATGAGTGATATTTCAGAGCATTTTATGACTATATCGTCATCTCTGCCCATTATGCCGAAAGCGCGTGCGCGGCCGAATATCACCAGCGATACCACACTCTCGCTCTCGGTATCTATCTGAATATCGTCAACATACCCCAGCCTAAGCCCGCTTTTCATATCTATAACTTCTTTATTGCGCAGTTCAGTAAGCGTGCAAAGCATTATAATCACCTCGGATAATTATACTGTTTTTCAGGGTTGTACTATTCGTGTTCAAGAAGAAAATATTCTCCGCCGTTTATGTTCATTCCGCCTTTTATGCTCAGTTCTTCGCTGCCGAAAAGTGAATTTAGAAGTTTTGTATATTCCTCGATGTTATCGTTTTTTGAGTTACCATTCATTATCTTTTCAAGTTCTTCCGCGCCGTCATCTGATACATTGCTTTGTGTATCGTCAGCTTCGTCACTATCCCTAAACTTTATTTTCTCAGAAGCATTTTTTTCAAAATCAGTTTTCTGCTTGTCTGATAAAGCATAGCTGTCATTCGTCACTAGTATACAGTCTATATTCTCACCTAGTGAGTTTATTTTTTCTATATTATCAGGCAGATCCTCAGCTAGGGTCACAAACACATTATCCGCGTCATAGAGATACATAGAGAAATTCGTGAGCCGCCATGTATCGTTTAAGCTGTCCATTACCAGAACGCAATTCTTGCCGCTCGTTTCTTTTGCAGCGTCAAATTTTCCGCCGGGCATTTCAAAATAAAACTGGCAGTCTGTCACGAAATTTACGCGCACGGCTATCGCGGCTACCAGCGCAAGGCATACCGCCGAATTTGCTTTCTTTATCTTTGGTATTTTAGAGATGATGCGTTCAAACATTGCAACTGCTATCATGCAGGCGAGCGGGAAAGTCATGAAGATGTATCGCATGGAGTATACGCCCATTGTCAGAACATTCGTGGTGTAATTTGCTGTGCACATTTCCGCAATAACAGCGCAGAGTGCGAACAACGGGATATAGTTCGCTCTTTTAAGCCAGTTTTTGGTATTCAAGAAAGAGTTCTTTAAAGCCGAAAAAGCCTTTTTTTTCGCCGATATGAACCACTTCTCTTTTCTGAAAAGGAAGCACAGCGGCAGCATTATCATCAGTATAAATACCAGCGCGGCGATAACGTAGCTGTATGTTGCAGACTTGTAGACCGAAACGCCGAAGCCGAGATTATATTTCGTGACGTACTTAGTGAAAATGCGTATCTGCTCGAAAAATGTATATGCCTTTTCACCGCTGAATTGGTTGCCCATTATCTGCTTCCACCCCGCAGGATACACCGCGAAGAAAAGTCCCAGCGTAGCGAGCTGCGAGCCGCCGTATATGAAAAGTTTCTTTATCTTCTTTTTGCAGAGCAGATATATGCACATACAGGCTGTGAAAATCCCGACGTAGGCTATGCTGTTGTAGTGGGTCATAAACATCAGAAACGACGTTATCAGCACTGGAGCTAGGTGCTTTTTAAGATCAAAATTCTCGCTGAGATAAAGCTTGGCTGAGAAGTAGGTGTACATCACGCCTAGGGCTGTAAGCAGGCTGTATTGTCTGAGAAATACGAATGTAGAGAGCGCGCCTGTTCCCGCGCCGTAGAGTATGCAAGGCAGAAGCGCGGCGTGATCGGATTTTAGTATCAGCTTTGAAAGCTTGTAGAGAAACACCTGCGTTACTGTGAGAAAAATGCAGTTTAGGAAAAACGAGTAGTACAGTGAAAAGCTGTTCGTGAAAAACGAGCACACTGTATGCAGAAGCATATAATACAACGGCGGGTGGTGATCCAGTGTCTGGTTATGGTAGACCGAGCCGTAGGCAAAGCGCTCGCCGGGCTGTACGGTTATGTAGTCTTTAAATACCTTGCCAGATTCCCATTCGTTGTAGTTTATAACGTCGTCTACCGTCATATCGTCGATGAATACGCCGTCTTTCATGTAGATGAACGGCTGATAGTAGCTGTTCGCAAGTCCGTAGCTCCATATCTCATCCGAATGGCAGCCCTGCTTTTTGGTTACAAAGCAGAACGAAGTATATATAAGCTGCGCGGCTATGAGCAGTATCAGCAGCAGATAAGGCTTAGCATATTTCCTTATTTTCTCAGCAATATTTTTCATTCAAACACCCCTTATAATTCTGTCCATATAATTATAACAATAAAATAACCGTCTGTCAATATACCCGCACTCTTTTTCATATACTCCCCTGTCAGCGCATATTATATATAGAACAAGCTTTAGACTGATACAAACGGAGGAGTACAGATGAAACAGCCATCTTTTTCATATCTTGGCAAGGCAAAAGACCTTTCGTCGCTTCGCTCTATGATAACTATTTCGGGCAACAGCGAGGTGCTTATCGAAAACTGCCGTCAGGTGAACGAATGTAACGATATACGGTGCAGTGTGGTAGCTTCGGGGTATTTGATAGACGTGTGGGGCGCGGAGCTTTCGCTCAGCAGCTTTTCTAACGGCAGCGTGGCGGTGAACGGCAAGATACAATCTTTAAATATAGAAAAGCGGGGCAGAAAGGAAAGCATATGAATATCGCCAGACTTTATTATAAAATAGTCTGTCCCTCGCCATCGGCATTTTTCAAAGCAGCAAAGCGCGAATCGCTAGAACTGCGCAGCGTGACCACGCAGGGCGGAGAAATGTCGCTGTACATATTCTTCCCTCAAAAGCGACTGTTTGAGGAGATATGCGCGGAAACGCATACGGAAGCCGAACCGGTATCGGCGGGGGCGGCGTATCTTCTGCCGCGTATGCTGAAAAGGCGGATAGGGATTGCCATAGGTGCGGCGATATGCGCGGGCTTTATGCTCGCGGCGCAGAACTACGTCATCTCGGTAGAGGTTCTTACGGACGACCCGCAGATACGCAGTGAGGTAAAGCATATGCTTGCCGAGAACGGCGTAAAGGTCGGCGCTTACATTCCATCTATCAAATGCGTGAATATAGAGCGTATGCTGAAACAGCGTGCGGAGGGCATATCTTGGGCGGGCATAACGCTTACCGACTGCACCGTGATAGTAGACATCACGGAAGAGATACCTAAAGCCGAACAGCACACCGAGCGCATGCCATCAGACTTGATAGCCACGCACGACGCGGTGATAGAGAGCGCCGAGCTTTACAACGGCGAGCTGGTAAAGACCATCGGAAGCGGCGTACTGCGCGGCGAAAAGCTTGTAAGCGGTACGCTCATACGCGAGGAAGCGAAAGAGATAGACGGAAAGACCGTTACCGAAAGCACGGAGAAATATGTGCGCTCGATAGGCAAGATATACGGCACTTACAAGGAGAGCGTGACCTTTGAACAGCCGCTTACCGAGCGCAAAATGATCGTGTCTGACAAAAAGACTGAGAAGAGATATTTGCGGGTGTTTGACGCCGAGATACCGCTTTTCATCAGCCGTCTGCGCGGGAATTACACCGAGGACGAGAAGTACAGCGCACTGCGCATAATGGACGAGCAAACGCCCGTGGGTCTGAAAACCGTGACTTACAGTAAGTACGGTTTTGAGAACGTCATTTACAGCAAAAAGCAGGCTGAAAAGCGGGCTGAGGAGAAGATGAAGATATACGAAACCGACTTTTACAAAAACTGCGAGATAAGGAAAAGAGATAAACATTATAAATGCGAAAACGGCAGCGTATATTTACAGGTGGATTACGAGATATACGGAGTGATAAGCAGAGAATCGAAATTTTTTATTAAAAAGGCGAAAAGTACTGCTTTTTAGATAAAAATTTCTTGCATTTTATGATAAAAGGTGTTATAATAATACTATATATTAGTGTTTATCGGAGAAATAATATCTATGTTTGAAAAAATCATCACTATTGATAAGATCGAACACCTGCTCAACATTTTCGGCAGCTACGACGAAAACATCAACGCTCTGCAAAAAGAGTACAACGTTTCCATAGTCAACCGCGGCGACGATATAAAGATCACCGGCACTGAGGAGAACGTTGCGGCGGCGGCTAAGGCGATTGAAACGCTGGTGCTGCTCTCGGAAAAAGGCGAGCGCATAAACGACCAAAATCTGCGGTACGTTTTCTCACTGGTGAAAGAGGGCTTGCAGAACGAAGTAGAAAAGCTTTCGGACGACGGCATATGCGTAACTCTGAAAGGCAAGATAGTAAAGCCTAAAACGCTGGGTCAGAAAAAGTATGTGGACGCTATACGCAAAAATACCGTGGTGCTTGGCGTAGGGCCTGCGGGCACTGGTAAGACTTACCTCGCGGTTGCTATGGCGGTAAAAGCTTTCAGAGCGCATGATGTAAGCAAGATAATACTCACCCGACCTGCTGTGGAAGCGGGCGAGAAGCTTGGATTTCTGCCGGGTGATCTGCAAAACAAAGTAGACCCGTATTTAAGGCCGCTGTACGACGCGCTTTTTGAGATGCTGGGCGCTGAAACATTTGCAAAGCAGCTTGAGCGCGGGGCGATAGAGGTAGCGCCGCTGGCGTATATGCGCGGAAGAACGCTGGACGACAGCTTTATAATCTTAGACGAGGCGCAGAACACCACGCCCGAACAGATGAAAATGTTCCTCACCCGACTGGGCTTTGGCTCTAAAATAGTCATTACGGGCGATGTCACGCAGATAGATCTGCCCGACTCGCGCAGATCAGGTCTGATAGAGGCTATGAAAGTTCTGAAAAACGTGGAGGATATTTCGATAAACCGCTTTACCGAAAAGGATGTAGTGCGCCACAAACTGGTGCAGGATATAATCAAGGCATACGAAAAGTTTTACGAAAGGGGAAGCAATCACAAAAATGGGTAAAGTAAAAGTTTTGATAACGAACAACCAGACCGAAGTGAAAATTCCCGTGGGGATACGCCTGCTGATACGCAAGTGCTGCCACGCCGTGCTTGAAAGCGAAGGCATAGATCACGATGCCGACGTGAGCGTTTTGCTGGTAAACAATGAAGAGATACACACTCTGAACAACGAATACAGAGGAATTGACCGCCCTACTGACGTGCTTTCATTCCCGCTCGGCGAGAACGGCGAATACGACGAAGACCCGGATACCGGCGCTTATCAGCTGGGCGACATAGTTATCTCGCTTGAAACGGCGCTGAAGCAGTCGCAGATATACGGACATTCACTGGAGCGCGAGGTGGGCTTTCTCACCGTGCACTCTATGCTTCACCTGCTGGGATACGACCACGAGGAAAGCTCGCTGGCGGAGCGCATAATGCGTGAGAAGGAAGAAGCCATACTCACAAAGCTGGGCATCTCGCGCGACGAAACTTTCGTTATCTCAGAACATTCGCACAAATGAGAAGATTTGCAAAAAGCTTTTGCTACGCATTTTGCGGGGTGGTGAGCTGTCTGAAAACCGAGCGTAATATGCGCGTGCATTTCTGCGCGGCGTTTTACGTTTTTATGCTTATGCCATTTTACGGATTTACAGCCGCGGAAAAGGCGGTAATACTGCTGACGATAGGCTCTGTAATATCCGCTGAGGCTTTCAACACAGCAGCCGAGGCTGCGGCGGACGCGGTAACGCTGGAAAAACGTCCCGAGCTGCGGCTGGCTAAGGACGCGGCGGCGGGCGGAGTGCTCATCACAGCTGTATTCGCGGCGGCGGTGGGCTTTGTGCTCTTTTGGAACGTGAGCGTGCTGAAAGAGATAGAGGGCTTTTACGCGGAGCATTTGTGGGCGGCGGCGCTTCTGGTGCTCTCGGCGATAGTGTGGGCGGTGCTTATAGCGCTTCCCTGCGGCAGAAATTACGAAGATAAAAATACTGATAATACTGATATAAATAATAAGGAAACATAAAATTATGAGCAATTCAAAAAACGCATTTGTTACGATAGTAGGCCGCCCGAACGCGGGAAAATCCTCACTGCTGAACGCGCTTGTCGGCGAGAAGATAGCAGCGGTATCTGCAAAGCCGCAGACCACGCGCACACGCATAACGGGCGTGCTGACGCAGGGCGAAACGCAGTATGTTTTCATCGACACGCCGGGCAAACATTTGGCTAAGAACAAGCTTGGCGAGCACATGATGAAAACGGTAAGCGACACGGTGTCTGACGCGGATATAGCGCTGCTGGTGGCGGATTGTACCAAAAAGGTCAGCGGGGCTGAGAAAGAGCTTGCGGCGGCATTCAGAAACCGCTCGCACACCGCGCTGGTGCTGAACAAGACCGACCTGCTGAAAGACAAGAGCGAGCTTATGTCTATTATAGAGGAATACTCGGCTATACACGACTTCGACGAGGTGATACCTGTAAGCGTTATAGAGCGCGACGGGCTGGACATCATCATGAAATACCTTGAGAAGCACGCGCAGGAAGGCCCGCACTACTTCCCTGACGACAGCTTTACCGACCAGCCCGAAAAGGTGCTTATGGCTGAGATGATACGCGAAAAGGCGCTGAACAACCTAAACGACGAAGTGCCGCACGGAATTGCGGTAACGATAGAATTTCTCAATGAGCGTGACACCGCTAAGGGCGAGCCTGTGCTTGACATATCGGCTACGATATACTGCGAGAGAGAGTCGCACAAGGGCATAGTCATTGGCAAAGGCGGAGCTATGCTGAGAAAGATAGGCTCTGACGCGCGCGCTGATCTGGAAGAATTTTTCCAAATAAAAGTAAACCTCGACCTTTGGGTAAAGGTAAAAGAGGGCTGGAGAAATAAGGAAGCGCTCATCAAGAATTTCGGACTCTCATAAATTACCGCTGATAATCCGCCGCCGCTCTGCTAATGCTATTTAATGAAAGGAAGCGAGCGGAATGGCGGAAAGATACTGGAACGCATTTATGAAAAGCGGCAAGATAGAAGATTATTTAAGATACAGGAAAGAAGCGGAAAATGGTAGATCTTGACGGGCTGGTGATCGGCGAAAGGGACTCCGGCGAAACGGGAAAAACAATAACGCTGCTTACAAAAGAGCTTGGCTGTATACACGTTTATGTGCGCGGAGGGCGTAAAAGCAAGAAGTCGCTTTCCTCCACGCAGCTTTTTTGTTATGCGGCTTTTTCACTGGACGAAAAGCGCGAAGCGAACAACAGCGTAAGGTATTTTTACAACAGCAGCGAGCCTAAGAAACTTTTTTACAACATACGGCTCGACGCTAAGAAAACGGCGCTCGCCTGCTACTTTGCCGAGCTGCTTACATACTCTTCGGCGGAGGGCGACTGCATGAATGAAGTTATGCGGCTTACGCTGAACACGCTGTATTTTCTCGATAAGGGCGGGCACGACAACGAACTGCTGAGGTCTATATTTGAATTTCGGCTGCTCTGCGAAACGGGGTTTCGCCCTAACCTGATAGGCTGCTGCCATTGCTACGCTGTGGAAGCGGACGAGATGCACTTTAATCTGAAAAGCGGGCTTATAGAGTGCGGGGACTGCGTTACCAACCCCGACAGCCTTTACGACGTATGCTTCGACAGAACGCTTTTTCATATAATAAGGTACATCGCGCTGGTGGAGTACGACAGGCTTTTCAGCTTCAAGATAAGCGAGGTCTATCAGCGGCGGCTGACGGCTTTTACCGAAAGCTTTTGCGAATACTGCTGCGGCAAGAGCTTTGACACGCTGAAATTTTACAAAATGCTATAAATACTGAGGAATGGAAGATGGAAAAAGAGAATAATATCAATAAGGGATACTGCGATTCTCTCGAGCTGCCTAAAGTACTGGCTATGCTTTCGGCGGAGTGCACGGGAGAGCGCGCAAGGCGGGCGGCTATGCAGATAACACCCTCTGCCGACCTATTTACGGTAAAGCGCGAGGTGGGCAAAGCTTCGGCGGCGCTGGATATGTCGATACGCTGCGGCACGCCTATATTTTACGGACTGGACGGCGTGGGGCAGGCGCTGAAGCACTGCGGCGGCGGTGCTGTGCTCTCGCTTGCTGAGCTGATAGCCATACGCAAGCTGCTCACGCAGATAAACACACTGGCTGACTGGTACGAAAAGGCCGACAACAAGCGTCCAGAACTGGAATATCTTTTCGAGAGCCTTTTCCCGAACAAATACTTAGAGCAAAAACTCGACGTTTCTATAATCGACGAGAACGAGCTGGCGGACGAGGCAAGCTCAGAGCTGGCTTCGATACGCCGCAAGATAACCGCCTGCGGACAGAAGATACGCGACACGCTCGAGAAGATGGTAAAGTCCTCGAGCGTGAACAAGTATTTGCAGGAGAACATAGTTACCGTGCGCGACGGCAGATATGTTTTGCCCGTAAAGAGCGAGCACAAGAACAGCATACAGGGCTTTGTACACGATACATCATCGAGCGGCTCTACCCTCTTCATCGAGCCTGCCGCTGTGGTGGAAGCGAACAACGATATAAAGATACTCGAGGGCAGAGAGATAGACGAGATAAACAGGATAATCAAGGCGCTCTCTTACGAATGCGAGCAGATAAAGGAACAGCTGGTATCGGGCTTCGACGCGGTATGCGAGCTAGACCTCTACTTCGCAAAAGCGAACCTTGCGGCTAAGATGAACGCCTGCGAGCCCGAGATCTCGGACGACAGGGTGATAGTGCTGAAAAAAGCGCGCCACCCGCTCATCGACAAGAAAAAGATTGTGCCGATAGACATAAGCATCGGTACTGACTACGAAACGCTCATCATAACAGGCCCTAACACGGGCGGTAAGACGGTACTGCTGAAAACAGTGGGCTTGCTGACGCTTATGACCATGTGCGGAATGCTCGTGCCCGTTGCAGACGGCAGCAGGATCTCGATATTCGATAACATACTGGTAAACATAGGCGATTCGCAGTCGATAGAGATGAACCTTTCTACATTCTCGGCGCATATGCGGGGAATGGTGGAGATACTGGAGCGCGCCGATTCGGGAAGCTTAGTACTGCTGGACGAGTTAGGCTCGGGCACTGACCCTGTAGAGGGCGCGGCGCTGGCGGTATCTATAATAGAACAGCTCAAAGAACAAGGCGCTACTACCATAACCACAACGCATTACCAAGAGCTGAAAATGTACGCGCTTGATACGCCGAGGATAGAGAACGCCGCCTGCGAATTTGACGTAGACTCACTCTCGCCGACGTACAGACTGATAATAGGCACGCCGGGTAAATCTAACGCTTTCGCTATATCCAAAAAGCTGGGAGTTCCCGACCGCGTTATAGAGTACGCCGAGAGCCTGGTTTCAGAAGAGAACAAGAAGTTTGAGAACATACTCGAAAGCCTTGAAAAGACCCGTAAAGAGCTTGAAACTCAGCGTGCTGAGGCTGAAAAGCTGCGGCGCGAAGCCGACGAGCTGAAAAAGCAGACCGCCGAAGAGAAAAAGGCGCTGGAAGAGAGCAAGGAAGCCGAGCTTGAAAAGGCGCGGAGAGAAGCCAGCGCGATAGTACGCAATGTGGAAAAGCAGTCGCAGGAGCTGATAGACGAGCTGGATAAACTGCGGCGCGAGAAAGAGCGTTCTGACTTTACCGACAAGGCGATAGACGCGCGCAGAAAGCAGAAGTCGGCTGTGAACAAGATGTTCCTCGAAGCGAACCCCGTTACCGAAAAGCACGACGACTATGTACTGCCGAGGGCGCTGAAAAAGGGCGACAGAGTTATCCTCGCGGACTCGGGCAGAAAGGGCGTAGTTTTCTCAGAGCCGGACAGCAAGGGCGTATGCTTCGTGCAGATGGGCGCTATGAAAACGAAAGTTGACGTAAAACGCCTGCGCTTGGACGAAAGCAAGCCTGCCGAGCAAAACGGCGGCAAGAAGAAAAAGAAAGGCGCGGTATCCACACGCGGAGTAGAGAGCAGGGCTACGAGAAAGATAAGCCGCGAGCTAGATATACGCGGATACACCTGTGACGAGGGCATTTACGAACTGGACAGCTTTATAGACCAGGCGGTGCTCTCGGGCGTATCGGTAGTGACGGTGATACACGGCATAGGCACGGGAGTGCTGAAAAACGCGGTGCGCGCACATCTGAAACACCACCCGAGCGTTAAAAGCAGCAGGCGCGGCGTTTACGGCGAGGGCGAGGACGGCGTTACGATAGTTGAGCTAAAGTAAAACGATATATCCATATACAGAAAGGACAGATATTTTATGACAGAAAGAATGACAGAGCTTGGATTTAAGGCGGCGGACATCAAGGCGCTGGAGATAAACCCATTCAAGAACATCGGCGACAGATGGATGCTGATAACCGCAGGCGACGAGAACAACAGCAACACCATGACAGCTTCGTGGGGCGGACTGGGCGTAATGTGGGGCAAGAACGTAGCGATAGCCGTCATCCGCCCGCAGAGATACACCAAGAAATTCGTTGACGAGCAGGAGAGCTTTACCCTGAGCTTTTATCCTGACGATAAGAAGCCTGCGCTGAGCTACTGCGGCTCGCACTCGGGAAAAGACATGGCTAAGGGCGAAAAGGCTGCCGCCGCGGGGCTGACTCCCCTTTACGTTGACGGAACTGTCGCTTACGAAGAGGCTGACATGATACTGGTATGCAAAAAGCTTTACGAAGCGCCAGTAGACCCCAAGGGCTTTGCCGACGAGAGCCTTATAGCAAAATGGTACCCCGACAGCGATTTTCACGAGGCGTATGTAGCCGAGATAACCGCCGTATACACAAAGTAAAACACACTCTCCCCGTTTTTTAAGACAGACGGGGAGATTTTTTGTAAACTTTTCATCAAAATGCCCAAAAAACATTCATAAAGCTTGCATTTCATATATAAACGTGGTATAATTTATTTGAATGGATAATTTTGCGAGGGAGTTTAAACTCTTTTATAAATGCGGAATATACATAAAAATATGCAAGACAAGCAGTGTTATGCGCATATAAATTCGTTTTATGCAGATTTATCATTAGTTTTTTGCATATTTATAAAAAAGTTGTGCAAATACCCTTGACATTTGCGCAAAAAGGTGTATAATAGTGTTTATAGGAAAAGTTTATGCACATCAAGCAGAAATGCCATAAACATACGGAAAGCGCAGCGGCGCATATCCGAAAAAAATGTAATGGAGGAATCAGCAATGGCTAAGGAAATCAAAAAAGTTGTTCTCGCTTACTCCGGAGGACTCGACACTTCTATCATCATTCCGTGGCTCAAAGAAAACTACAACAACTGCGAGGTGATCGCCGTATCGGGTGACGTTGGTCAGGGTACCGAGCTTGACGGTCTTGAGGAAAAGGCTATCAAGACAGGTGCTTCCAAGCTTTATATCGAAGATCTGAAGAAAGAATTCATCGAAGATTATGTATACCCCACCGTACAGGCAGGCGCTATATACGAAAATAAGTATCTGCTGGGTACTTCTTTCGCACGCCCCATCATCGCTAAGAGAATAGCTGAGATAGCTATCGCAGAGGGCGCTGACGCTATCTGCCACGGCTGCACCGGTAAGGGCAACGACCAGGTAAGATTTGAGCTGGCTATAAAGAGATATGCTCCCGATATGGAGATAATCGCTCCCTGGAGAATTTGGGATCTCAAGAGCCGCGAGCAGGAGATAGAGTACGCTGAGGCGCACAACATCCCCCTCAAGATAAACAGAGAAACTAACTACTCTAAGGATAAGAACCTGTGGCACCTTTCTCACGAAGGTCTTGATCTTGAAGATCCTGCAAACGAGCCGCAGTACAACAAGCCCGGCTTCCTTGAGCTCGGCGTATCGCCCGAAATGGCTCCCGACAAGCCTACATACGTTACCATCCACTTTGAAAAGGGTATCCCTACCTCCGTTGACGGCGTAGAGATGGACGGCCCTACACTGGTAGGCAAGCTGAACGAGCTGGGCGGAGCAAACGGCATAGGTCTTGCCGACCTCGTTGAGAACCGTCTGGTAGGTATGAAGTCGAGAGGCGTATACGAGACCCCCGGCGGAACTATACTCTATCACGCACACGATGTACTCGAGACCATCACCCTCGATAAGGAGACCGCGCGCATCAAGCAGTACCTTTCGATCAAGTTTGCCGACGTAGTTTACAACGGTCAGTGGTACACTCCCCTGCGCGAGGCTATGAGCGCTTTCGTTACCGAAACTCAGAAGACCGTTACCGGCGACGTTAAGCTGAAGCTTTACAAAGGCAACATCATCAACGCAGGCGTTACCTCGCCCTACACTCTCTACGATGAAGAGGTAGCTACTTTCGACGAGGACAACGTATACAATCAGGCTGATTCCGCCGGATTCATCAACCTCTTCGGTCTGCCCATCAAGGTTAGAGCAAAGCTCGAGCAGAAGAGAGGTCAGGCTGAATAATACAGCCGCTTGTGCATACATTCCGCAGCTTTTAATAAGGAGGAAACCCAAATGTCCGATAAAGACAGTATTTTTGAACCTGCGATCGAAAAAAAAGTTGAGATAACGTATGACAGCCTTCCTAATTCCTCATTTGAAGACGTAAATCTCGGAGCAGCCAAATTCGTGAACGTAAATCTGAAAGAGGCTCACTTCGACGATGTAAATATGGACAAGGTTCTTTTTAACAACATCAGCATGAAAACGGGCAAGTTTACCGACATTTACATGGTAAACTCCAGCTTTTTGGGCGTAAACCTCACCGGCTCGCGCTTCGGCTGCTCTATCATGAACAACGTTGAATTCAAGAACCCCGATCTGAAAAACTCACAGTTCGTACACTGTGATCTTTCAAATGTAGAGATCAATGACTGTAAGATCGACGGATTGAAGATCGACGGCGTAGACATCGCCAAGCTTCTTGAACAGCACAAGGAAGCTGAAGAAAACAACTGATAAACTCGCTGCGCAGGGCTGCTGCGCAGCATAAGAAGAAATGCGGCACCCGCTTTGCAATAGGCGGCGCCGCAAATCTTTTTTTATATTCTAACTTACCGTTTGAAAGGAAAGATAAACTTATGTCAAACATGATGTGGGCGGGACGCTTTACAAAGCAGATCGACGAAAGAGTAAACGACTTCAACTCCTCTATAAAATTCGACTCCAGAATGTACAAGAGCGATATAGAAGGCTCTATCGCGCACGCTACCATGCTCGGAGAATGCGGGATAATCGAAAAAAGCGAGAGCGAAAAAATAGTTGAGGGTCTGAAAGGCATACTCGCAGACATTGAGAGCGGCGCGCTGGAGTTCGACCCCACCGCCGAAGATATACATATGTTTAACGAGTCAGAGCTTACAAAGCGTCTGGGCGCTGCAGGAAAAAGACTTCACACCGCGCGCAGCAGAAATGACCAGGTCGCGCTTGACATAAGACTTTATCTGAGAGATGAGATCAAGACCATCAAAAACTACGTCGCCGAGCTTATTGACGTTATAGTAGAGCTGGCGGAGAAGAATACTGCGACGGTAATGCCGGGCTACACGCATATGCAGCGTGCGCAGCCTATAACATTTGCACACCACCTGCTCGCATATGCGCAAATGCTGCTGAGAGATATGGGCAGGCTGGACGATACTTACAAGAGAATGAACGTACTGCCCCTGGGCTCGTGCGCGCTTGCGGGAACTACTTACCCGATAAACAGACAGCGCGTTTGCGACCTGCTGGGCTTTGACGAAGTTATGGGAAACTCGCTGGACGGCGTTTCAGACAGAGATTTCTGCATAGAGCTGGCTTCGGCTATCTCGATACTGATGATGCACCTTTCCAGATTTTCGGAAGAGATAATCATGTGGTGCTCTTGGGAATTTAAGTTCGTAGAGCTTGACGACGCATACGCTACCGGCTCTTCGATAATGCCGCAGAAGAAAAACCCCGACGTTACCGAGCTGATACGCGGCAAGACGGGCAGAGTTTACGGCGACCTCAACACACTGCTCACCATGATGAAGGGCATACCGCTTGCCTACAACAAAGATATGCAGGAGGACAAGGAAGCTATATTTGACGCGGTAGACACCGTGAAGCTTTGCCTGAAAACATTCATACCCATGCTGGCGACTATGAAAGTACTGCCCGAGAATATGCGCGCGGCGGCGGCTAAGGGCTTTATAAACGCTACCGACTGTGCCGACTACCTCGTGAAAAAGGGCATGCCTTTCCGCGACGCTTACAAGGCTACCGGCACTCTGGTGCACATCTGCATAGAAAAGGGCGTAACGCTGGAAACTCTGCCGATAGAGGAGTACAAGGCGGTATGCGATACATTTGAGAGCGACGTTTACGAAGCTATTAGTCTGGACACCTGCGTAATGCAGAGAAAGTCTGAAGGCGGCCCTGCTCCCGAAGCTGTAAAGGCGCAGCTTGAAAAGATAAAGGTGAAGCTGAGTGAGATCCGATAACGGGCGCGGACTGAAAACATGGCAGAAAGCGCTGATAGTCGGCGCGGGGTGGACGGCGGTGAACCTGCTGATAAAGCTGCTGACGGATACCCTGCTGAACAGCATACTTCTGCACGTTGCATACGTCATGATACTCTCCCCTGCCATAACGCTTATCGTGAGCTTTATGTTCACGCGCAAGTGCGGGCTGAAAGCATGGCTGCCCTGCGTGATGGCGGTCGGCGCGGCGGTACTCTACATCGCCTGCGGCTTCAAAACGCTCAGCCCTAACTTTTTGATAGAAACGGCGGTATGCGGGTTCTTCGGCTTCGGTACAGGCAATATCTTCAAGGACGAAGTAGCCGTAGCCGTGCAGGAGGACAGGGACAGCGAGAGGAAAAAGCGTGAGCAGGAGCGCGAGAAGCGGTATGTATCAGTACTGAAAGCCACCGAGCAGGATATGCGCGAGATGGAGAGCGACTGTTTGGACTGTTTGGACGGTTCGGATGATTCGGCAAAGAAAAAACACAAATGAAAGGTTCTGAAAGCCTTATGAAAACAAAGGTATTTATAGACGGAAGCGCAGGCACTACGGGCTTGCAGATATACGAGCGTTTCGCAAAGCGCGACGACATAGAGATATTGCAGATAGACGAGGAAAAGCGCAAGGACGCTGCGGCGAGAAAAGAGATAATAAACTCTTCCGACATAACGTTTCTCTGCCTGCCCGACGCGGCGGCGATAGAGGCGGTATCGCTGATAGAGAACCCGAACGTGAGGGTGATAGACGCTTCCACCGCGCACCGCACCGACCCCGCATGGGACTACGGATTCCCCGAGCTTTCGGCTGAGCACAGAGCGAACATCGCGAAGTCGAAGAGAGTTGCGAACCCCGGCTGCTACGCGAGCGGATTTATAAGCCTTGTTTACCCGCTGGTGCAGGCGGGCGTACTGCCCGAAGATTACCCGCTGGTGAGCCACGCGGTATCGGGATACAGCGGCGGCGGCAAGAAGATGATAGCGGCGATAGAGGGCGCGGACAAGACCTTTGAGATGGCTTCGCCCAGACAGTACGCGCTGGCGCAGAGCCACAAGCACCTGCCCGAGATGCAGAAAGTCTGCGGGCTGAGATACAAGCCGATGTTCAACCCGATAGTGGATGACTACTACTGCGGCATGGTGGTATCGGTACCGCTCATTACGAGAAGCCTTGCTAAGAAATACACGCCCGCGGACATCCACGAGATACTTGCGGCGCACTACGAGGGACAGAATTTCGTAAAAGTAATGGAGCTTGGCGGGGCGGAAACGCTGCCTGACGGCTTCCTCGCGGCGAACACGCTTGCGGGCACTAACAATATGCAGCTTTTCGTTTTCGGCAATGACGAGCAGATACTGCTGGCTTCGCGGCTGGACAACCTCGGCAAGGGCGCGAGCGGCGCGGCTGTACAGAACATGAACATAATGCTCGGGCTGGACGAAACTACGGGGCTTATCTAAAGGGCAAGCTTACAAAAGGAGGTCGGCGGTATGGCGGAGCTTTACGAGCTGCTGAAAATGCTCGGCATAAGCTATGAAGAGATAGAGCACGAAGCCGTTTACACCATAGAGCAGGCGCAGAGAATAAAGCGCATGACAGACGGCGCGGGCTGCAAAAATCTGTTCCTTACCGACCGCAAAGGCGGGTATATACTGGCTGTTTTGCAAGAGGACAAGCGCGCAGACCTGAAAGCCTTAGCGTCGCTTTACGGCGTGAAAAAGCTCAGCTTCGCGAGCGATGAGCAATTGAGCGAAGTACTGGGGCTGACCCGCGGGAGCGTAACGCCTATGGGGCTGATAAACGACAAGGAGCACGTGGTGAAACTTGCGATAGACGGCGAACTGCGCGGCAGGAAGCTGCTTTTTCACCCGAATGTGAACACGCGGACTATAAGCATAACGGCTGACGACCTTATAAAATACATCGAATATTTCGGCAACGAATATAAATATTTCTGAAATCATCACTAGAAAGGACTGCTGCTGATATGAAAAACATAACTTTCAAAAGCTTTGACGGATACAAGTATGTAGAAGGCGGCGTTTGCGCTGCCAAGGGCTTCAAGGCTAACGGCGTATATGCAGGGATAAAGAAGAATGACAAGAAGAAAAACGACCTCACGGTAATAGTATCGGACGCCGAGTGTTGCGCGGCTGCGGTATACACCCAGAACAAGGTAAAGGGCGCGCCTGTTACCGTTACCAAAAAGAACCTCACCGTTACGGGCGGCAAGGCTAAGGCCGTCATCGCGAACTCTAAGAACGCAAACACCTGCAACTCTGACGGCGAGGAGAAAGCATTCAGAATGTGCGAGCTGGCGGCGGAGAGCGTAGGCTGCAAGCCGCAGGAAGTCATCGTGGCTTCCACAGGCGTTATCGGTCAGAAGCTGCCGATAGAGCCGATAGAAAAGGCTATGCCAGAGCTGATAAGCGGGCTGAGCTATACGGGCAACGACGCGGCGGCAGAGGCTATAATGACTACCGATACTTTCCCGAAGCAGGTGGCGGTAGAATTCACCGCGGCCGGCAAGGTATGCAGACTGGGCGGAATGGCTAAGGGCAGCGGAATGATACACCCGAACATGGCTACCACGCTGAACTTCATCACCACCGACTGCGCGGTATCGAGCGAGATGCTGCAAAAAGCGCTGAGCGAGATAGTGAAGATAACATACAACTGCCTTTCGATAGACGGCGACCAGTCTACGAACGACATGGTAACGCTTTTATCCAACGGACTGGCGGGCAACGCCGAGATATGCGCCGAGGGCGAGGACTACGACGTATTCAAACAAGCGCTGTACATCGTGATGATGAACATGACGAGAATGCTGGCTAAGGACGGCGAGGGCGCTACAAAGCTGCTGGAATGCACCGTTTCGGGCGCGAAAGACCAGGACACTGCCATCACGGTGGCAAAGAGCGTTATCTGCTCTTCCCTCTTCAAAGCGGCGATGTTCGGCGAGGACGCAAATTGGGGACGCATACTCTGCGCGGTGGGCTACGCCGACGCGGACTTTGACATAAACGCGGTGGACGTAAAGATAAGCTCGGCTAAGGGCGAGATACACGTTTGCGAAAACGGCGCGGGCATAGATTTCTCAGAAGAAACAGCCGCGCAGGTGCTCTCTGCCGACGAGATAAGCGTAAACATCACGATAGGCGGCGGAAGCGGCAGCGCTACGGCTTGGGGCTGCGACCTGACCTACGATTACGTCAAGATAAACGGCGATTACAGAACTTGATATTATAGTAAAAGAGTAAAGGAAGTAAAATGATGGATATTTCAAATGAAATGCGTTCGCAGATACTTATCGACGCGCTGCCTTACATTCAGAAGTACCATAACAAGATAGTAGTGGTAAAATACGGCGGCAACGCCATGACGAACGCCGAGCTGAAAGAAGCCGTGATGAGCGACATAGTACTGCTTACAGAAGTTGGCATAAAGGTGGTGCTGGTGCACGGCGGCGGCCCTGAGATAAACGCTATGCTCAAAAGAGTAGGCATAGAGAGCAAATTCATCGGCGGGCTGAGATACACCGATAAGGAAACTATCGACATAGTAAAGATGGTGCTTTGCGGCAAGCTGAACAAAGAGCTTGTGAGCGCCCTGCAGCTGCACGGTGCGAAAGCGCTGGGACTTTGCGGCATAGACGGACAGATGATAATGGCAGAAAAGCTGGACAGCGACGTAGACTTAGGCTATGTTGGTCAGATACAGAAGATAGCCACGAAGCCCATACTCGACGCGCTGAACAACGGCTATGTGCCGATAATATCTACCGTGGCTACCTCTGCCGACGGACAGAGCTACAACATAAACGCGGACACTGCGGCGGCAAGGATCGCGAGCTGTCTGCGCGCGGAAAATCTGATACTTATGACCGACATCGCGGGACTGCTGAAAGACAAGGACGACCCGAGCACGCTGATACCCACCGTAAACGTGAGCGACGTGCCCTACCTGAAAAAGACGGGCATAATCAGCGGCGGAATGATACCCAAGATAGAGTGCTGCGTAGAAGCGGTGCGCCGCGGAGTTAAAAAGACCTCGATAATCGACGGCAGGATACCGCACTCGATACTGATAGAGCTGCTCTCGAACGAGGGCGCGGGCACGCAGTTTATTTGACGAAAAGAGAGATAGATATGGACACTATTAAGGAATTTAACGAGCACGTCATGGGCTCATACGGCAGGTACGATCTGGTGCTGGAGAAAGGCACGGAGCGCACGGCGGTAGACGAAAACGGCAAAGAGTACATCGACTTCGGCTCGGGCATTGGCGTAAACAGCCTCGGCTTCTGCAACGAAGCGTGGGTAAAGGCGGTTTGCGAGCAGGCGAACAGCATACAGCACACCTCTAACTACTACTACACCAAAGTGCAGGCGGACTTTGCGAAAAAGCTTTGCGAGAGCACGGGCTACGAGAAGATATTCTTCGGCAACAGCGGCGCGGAAGCGAACGAATGCGCCATCAAGACAGCGAGAAAGTACAGCTTTGACAAATACGGCAAGGAAGCTGAGAGAAACATAATAATCACGCTGGTAAACAGCTTTCACGGCAGAACTATGGCTACCCTTTCGGCGACGGGGCAGGACGTTTTCCACAACTACTTCTTCCCTTTCCTGCCTGGATTTGTGAACGTAAAGGCTAACGACATCGCAGACCTAAAGGCAAAGCTCGACGAGTACGAAGGCAAGATTTGCGCTGTAATGTTTGAATTTATACAGGGCGAGGGCGGCGTGATACCGCTCGAAAAGGCATTTGTAGACGCTATTTTCGAGGAGTGCGGCAAGCGCGACATACTCACCATAGCGGACGAAGTGCAGACGGGCGCAGGCAGAACGGGCAAGTTTCTGACCTCGCAGAACTACGGCGTACAGCCCGACATCACTACTCTTGCCAAAGGCGTAGCGGGCGGTGTGCCCATAGGCATATGCATGGCGGGAAAGAAGTGCTGCGATACGCTGACACCGGGCACGCACGGCTCGACATTCGGCGGAAACCCACTCGCCTGCGCGGGCGGAAACGCGGTGCTCGACACGGTACTGGCTGAGGGCTTCCTCGACGAAGTGAACAAGAAGGGCGAATACTACCGCAAAAAGCTAGCCGAGATACCCGAAGTAGAGGGCGTAGACGGCATGGGCCTTATGCTCGGCATACGACTAAAGAGCAAGAACGCGGGCGAGGTATGCAAGGCTTGTCTGGAAAACGGACTGCTGATACTCACCGCGAAAACTAAGCTGAGATTTCTGCCCCCGCTGAACATCTCATACGCCGAGATTGACAAGGGCATGGAGATACTGACCAAGATACTTGGATAAGAAAGGAAAATATTCATGAAGCATTTACTGAAACTTTTAGACCTCAGCAAAGAGGAGATTATCGGCATACTCAACCTCGCCGACCAGCTGAAATACGAGAACAAGAACGGCATAGAGCACAAGCTGCTGAAAGGCAAGACCCTGGGCATGATATTCCAGAAGTCCTCTACCCGCACCCGCGTAAGCTTTGAAACGGGTATGTACCAGCTTGGCGGACAGGCGCTCTTCCTCTCAAACCGCGATCTACAGATAGGCAGAGGCGAGCCGGTACAGGACACCGCGCGCGTGCTCTCCCGCTACATCGACGGAATTATGATACGCACGTTTGAGCAGAAAGAGGTAGAAGACCTCGCGCAGTACGGCTCTATCCCCGTTATAAACGGTCTTACCGACTTCTGCCACCCTTGTCAGGTGCTTGCCGACCTCATGACCATTCGCGAGCGCAAGGGCAGACTTGAAGGACTGAAACTGACCTACATCGGCGACGGCAACAACATGGCTAATTCGCTCATCGTCGGCGGACTGAAAGTAGGCATGACGGTAGCCATCGCCTGCCCCGACGATTACCAGCCCGACCCGAGCGTGCTTGAATTTGCTAAGGAATACGGCGACAAATTCATCATGACATCTGACATACAGGCGGCGGCTAAGGACGCAGACGTGCTCTACACCGACGTTTGGACATCTATGGGCGAGGAAGCCGAGAGCGAGAAGCGCAAGAAAGCATTCGCAGGCTACCAGATAAACGACGCTGTAATGGCAGTTGCGAAGAGCGACGCTATGGTACAGCACTGCCTGCCCGCGCACCGCGAGGAGGAGATAACCGCAAAGGTATTCGAGGCGCACGCCGACGAGATATTCGACGAGGCCGAGAACAGACTGCACGCGCAGAAAGCGGTAATGGTAAAGGTAATGGGCGAATAAGACCCGACCAACAGCATAAAAAAAGAGCCTTTCGCTTAGCGGCGGAAGGCTTTATTTGTGTTCACTCAGCTTTCTTAAATTCAAGGCAGTCTATCTTGATAAGCTCGGCGGAAGAGCCGCTGAAAGTAACCTCAACGGTGTACGCGGTGTCGTCGTGGTCGGTGTTGTAAGTGACCTCTGCGCCGCTCGTAGTGTTGAAGCGCTTTTTGGCGATGTAGTGGGCTTCGTTGGCGGAATTATCTACCAAATAAATTTTCAGCACCACTTCGTCCTCATTGCCGAACTGCTTTGTGTCGCGCAGGGAAACGGTGTACTTGCCATCGGGGGTGGTGTAGGTGGAATATTCGGCAAGCCCCGAGTAAAGGCCGTCCTGATACTTATAGTAAAATTTGTATATACCATACGGAAGCAGACCGAAGATCACTATGAAAGTTACTATATATGTGAGCTTCTTGGACAAATTCATATTTCAAGACCTCCAAACCGCGAAACGCCGCAGGGGCGGGCGATATGCGCGTTTTAATATAATACAGAATGTTAATTATATTATATTCCAAATGTGATAATTTGTCAATGCTTTTAACTGAATTGTAACTGAAAATAGGCGGATAGACAAAAAATGCTTATCACAAAGTGATGAAATTTGTATTAAATGTATATTACCAAAAATCAAACGCACCGCTTTTTACCACGGTGCGCCTGACAAAATCAATAGGAGAGAAGATGTCGTTATACAGTTTCTGGGGTCTTTTCAGCCGCGTTATCCAGACAGGAGAAGACCTCGTCCACATGGGCGGAGTCGGGCTTGCGGGTGAAAAGGCTTACCAGCGGGACGAGGATAATATCGAGTATCATCACGATAGCGCCCGCGTTTATGGGCGAGTGGACAGCCAGCCCGCCGATGGTGAGGGTATGTTTGCCGAATGTGAAGTAGAACATATGCGCGACGGTAAGGCCTACGCCGCAGACGAAGGAAGTCCAGACGGCGGCTTTGGTGATGTTCTTCATATACAGACCCCACATGAAGGGAGCGATGAAAGCGCCCGCCAGCGCGCCCCACGAGATGGACATGAGGGTAGAGATAACTGTCTTGGGGTTATCGAGGGTAATTATCGCGAGAACGCAGGAGATGAGCAGGAAAACGGCTACGAATATGCGCATTACGAGCACTTCCCGCTTCTCGTCCATCTTATCTTTCATGAAAGGCTTTATCATATCGAGCGTGAGGGTGGAGCTTGAAGTGAGCACGAGCGAGGAGAGAGTAGACATAGAAGCCGAGAGGACGAGGACTATTACCACGCCGAAAAGCAGCTCGGGCAGGCTCTCCATCATAGAGGGGATAATAGCGTCGAAGCCGTTTACAGGCTCGCCAGCTTCGTTAGCGCTTACGAAAAGTCTGCCGAAGCCGCCCTGAAAGTAACAGCCGCCCGCGACTATGAGGGCGAACACGGTAGAGATAACAGTGCCGCTGCGGATAGCTTTTTCGTCCTTGATAGTGTAGAATTTAGTTACCATCTGCGGCAGACCCCATGTGCCGAGAGAGGTAAGGACAACAACGCCGAAGAGGTTTATCGGGTCGGGGCCGAAAAGGCTGTTGTAAGACTCGGTATTGCCCTTAGCGTCGGGAATTTGACCGAGTAGGTCGAGGGAGTCGGAAAGGCCGCCGTGTTTATTGAGGATAGTTATTACAACAGCGGCTATGCCGACGAGCATGAAAATACCCTGAATAAAGTCATTGAGCGCGGTAGCCTTATAGCCGCCGACGATAACGTATACGGCGGTGATAAGCCCCATTACGACGATACAGACAGCGTAATCGACGTGGAAAGCCTTTTCAAAGAGGCGGGAGAGGCCGTTGAAAGCGGAAGCGGTATAGGGGATAAGGAAGATGAAGATTATCACGGCGGAAGCGAGCTTCAAGCCTTTACTGGCGTAGCGGTGTTCAAAAAACTCGGGCATAGTGCGTGCGTCGAGGTGTTTGGACATTATCTGAGTACGCCGACCGAGGACTATCCACGCGAGGAGCGAGCCGATAACGGCATTGCCCACGCCGACCCAAGCGGCGCTCGCGCCGTAACTCCAGCCGAACTTACCCGCATAGCCGACGAAAATTACCGCCGAGAAGTAAGAAGTACCGTAAGCGAAAGCGGTGAACCACGAGCCGAGAGTTCTGCCGCCGAGCACATAATCAGAAGTGCCGTTGTTCTTTTTTCTGTAATACGCGCCGATGCCGATCATCAGGCAGAGGTACAGAGCAAGAACGATCCACATTGTCATAAGAGAACCAATCCTTTACATCATATTACTGATTTGCTTTAAACCTTTTATGCTTTTTTGCGTTAAAGCATTACGATAAATATTATACAACAAAGCGGCGGGAATGTCAATACTTTTTCCTCAAAAACAACAAAAAAATATTTTTTCAAAAAAATTTGAAAAAAGGCTTGACAAGAGTGCGTTTATGTGCTATAATAGTAAAGCAGTCAGGACAGAGAGTACTGATGAAGACAATTAAACATCGCGGAGTGGAGCAGTTCGGTAGCTCGTCGGGCTCATAACCCGAAGGTCGTAGGTTCAAATCCTGCCTCCGCAACCAAACGTGACCGTTTCTAATGTACGTTAGAAGCGGTTATTTTTATGTCTGTAACTTCCCTCTCCGTAAATTTGACCACCCCAAAATCTCACCAAACTACGCACTTTACTGCCAAAACTACTCCCCTGTTGCACGGTTTTTGTCTGAAATCATGCGAAAATCTTGCAATTTGGCGAAAATGGGGGTCTGCATGAGGGCATAAGGTGCGCGAAATATCGGCGGTATGTCAATTGAAATCTCTCCGCGCGCGGGATATAATAGAATTAGAGGACGGGCGAACTGTTCTACTATACTATTATAAAAGGAGAGATATTTTGGGAAAGACTAACATCAACAAACTTAAAGAAAGCTTTGACTTTTTACAATATCTGCAAGAACGCTACGGGTTCAAGACGGCGGCTGAGGGCGGCGCGCAGGTGATACGCCCTTGCCCGATATGCGGGTGCGAGGACGGCTCTTGCAAATACTTCACCGATTCGCGCTATTTTATTTGCCACAACTGCGGGACGAGCGGGGACGTGCTGGCGTTTTTGCAGAAGGCGGACAGGCTCAGCGAGCGGCAGGCGGAGGAGCGTTTCAGAAAGCTGTGCGCGGACGACATCGCGATAACCGCCCTCTCGGACATAGAGAGCACGCAGACCGAGTGGCTGTGGTACCCATACATACCGCGCGGCAAGATAACCCTGCTGACGGCTGACCCCGGCACGGGCAAGACCTTTTTCTGTCTGTATCTCGCGGCGGCGGTATCCTGCGGGCGGCCTTTTTACGGAAGCGGTATGCCCTACACCGAGCCGCAGAGGGTGCTGTATCAGACGGCGGAGGACGGCATTGCGGACACCATAAAGCCGCGTTTAGAGCCGATGCAGCCGAATTTCGGCAACATAATGGTGATAAGCGAAGACCAGTCGCAGCTTTCGCTTTCGGACGAGCGTATAGAGCGGATAATGCGGCGTTACAGACCCGCGCTGATGATATTTGACCCATTGCAGGCGTATTTGGGGGCGGACGTAGATATGCACCGCGCGAACGAGGTGCGCCCCGTGCTATCGCACATATCGCATTTGGCGGAGAAGTACAGGTGCGCGGTGGTTTTCATCATGCACAACAGCAAAATGTCGCAAAATCAGGCGCTTTACCGCGCGCTGGGGTCTATCGACATACCCGCAGTGGCGCGAAGCATGCTTGTGATGGGCAAGAACCCCGAGAACCCCTCGCAGAAGGTGCTTTGCCACGAAAAAAGCTCGCTCGCGCGGCATGGGCAGAGCATTTTGTTTGAGGTAGCGCCCGAGCGCGGCGGCATACTGTTTCAGGGGTTCACACATCTCACGGCGGACGATGTGCTCAGCGGGCGGCGTGAAACGCGCGAGAAGCCGAGCGTGACGAAAGACGCGGCAAGAGAAGCGCTTTTAAAGCTATTCGGCGAGGGCGAGAGCGTGGAGCTAAGCGCGGTGGAGGAGCTGGCTGAGGAGTTGGGGTGCAGTAAGCGCACGATGTACAATGTGAAAAATGAACTGAGGATACAGAATGTGTCCGCATATTTTGGCGAAGTAAGAAAAACATTTTGGCTTACGCCCGAAACTGACAAAGAAGATTTTCTCAAACGCGTTCAGCGAAACGAGCATTTTGCACACTCCTAAACACAATTTTTTATTTTGCAAAGTGCTCTGAAATGCCTGTATTTACTGGGGGTTTAGCACTTTGCACGGTTTATTTCATGCAAAGTGCCCTCCTGATATTTCCACGCATTTTGCACGGTCGGGTTTCGTGCAAAGTGCTATTTACCCAGCAAAATCAAGGGTTTGCGAGCACTTTGCAAAATAACTTTATTGACTGTGCCCGTGCTTGCAAAGTGCGGCGAAATGTGATATAATATCAGCAAGCAAACATTTACATTTCGAGGAGGAAAACGTATGGATAGACTTGACAGATACAGGGGTTCGCTGGTCGGGGGTGCGGCGGGTGACGCGCATGGCTACACCGTGGAGTTCATGACCGAGGGAGAGATTTTCAGCAGGTACGGCGCGCGCGGCATTACCGAATACGCTCTGCGGCACGGCAAGGCGCTCATATCTGACGACACGCAGATGACTATGTTCACGGCGGCGGCTATACTCGGGGCGGCGGCTCGCGGGGAAAGTATGGGCAAGACCATCGCGCAGGAGTACAAAGGCTGGTACTTTACCCAAACTCAGCCATTCCCGATAGACCCGCGCACCTGCTTTGCGAATTACAGTTGGCTGATGAATATGCCCGAGATGTTCAGCCTGCGCGCCCCCGGCAACACCTGTCTGTGTGCGCTGAAAGACCTGAAAGGCACTCGCGCGCAGAATAACAGCAAGGGCTGCGGAGGAGTTATGCGCGTCGCCCCCATCGGGCTGTACCTAGACCCCGCCGAGCGCGGCATTGCCGAGATAGACCGTGCGGGCGCGGAAGCGGCGGCTGTTACGCACGGGCACGAGCTGGGGTACATTCCTGCGGCGGCGCTGGTGCACATTATAACGCTTGTCGCGCACGACGATAGTATCACGCTATCGCAAGCAGTAGAGGACAGCATAAAAACCATGGAACATATGTTCGCGAACGCTGAGCACATCGGCGAATTCAGTAAGATAATGCGGCGGGCTGTCGCGCTCTCACGCTCGGGCGGCGGTGATCAGGATAAAATCCTAGATAATATCCACGCGCTTGGCGAGGGCTGGGTAGCTGAGGAAACGCTCGCCATCGCCGTGTACTGCGCTCTGCGGTACGAAGCGGACTTCGGGCAGGCAATATGCGCGGCGGTCAACCACAAAGGCGACAGCGACTCTACCGGCGCGGTCTGCGGAAATATCCTCGGGGCGTATCTCGGTTACAGCGCTATCCCCGAGAAATTCAAGGCGAATTTGGAGTTTCACGACGTTCTGCTAGACCTAGCGGACGATCTATACGCCGCGCGCACCGACGATGAAGTTTACCGCGCAAAATACATCGCTAAGACCTACAAGCCCTGCAAGCCGTTTCAGCCGCGATAAGGCATAGCAAAAGCGCCCTGACTTTTACATCGGGGCCCTTGTTTTTACGAGTATGTTTTTTCCTTTGGCGGAACGTGCATGGTCTGCACAAATCCATCGCCCTCGCCGCGCGTGAGGTCTGTGCCGTAGGGCATATCCAGATATTTCACTATCGCAGGGTCGATGTTGCAGATGGTGTTCAGCGAAGCTATCTCGATATTGAAAGGGTCGGCGAGATATTCGCGCGATTCACTGCCCGAAAGCATCAGCCAGCCGCTCGTATTCATCTGCGAAAGCTCGCTGTCGTCCATCAAAAAGCGCTTCATAAAGCCTACCCGCTCGCCCTCGCGCGAAATTTTGCGGCTTACGGCGCAGCTTACGCCCAGCTTTTTCAGCTTGCCGACGAGGTAGTTGGTTTCTCCCACAAGCAGCGGGCTGCCCGCGCCGCTTTCCATATCCTTGCAGACGTTCTCTCGCTCAGGGTCGTACACCGCGCTGATGTGCGGCATAAGGTCTATCAGCGCCGTCGCCCCGCGCGCCAGCTTGTAATCCATCTCCTGCTTGTAGATAGGGAACAATTGGTAAAACACCACCGACTCCCCTTTCGGCAGCGGGCAGCGCAGAGCGGCGTCGGGCGTGTCTTGCAGGCTTATCAGCAGTATAGCCTCCTGCTCGGTGTTCGGCGCTATAGGGCTGCCGTCGGATACCAAATGCCCGTAACCGAGCCAAGTGTCGTTCTCCAGCGGCAGGCGGGCTATCCTGCGCATCTCCTTAATTATCCAGCTGTGCCGTATATCTCGGCTTCTCGGCTTCCAGTCGGGCGGCATATACATCACAAGTTCGGCGCGCTCAAGCTGCTCTGTCTTCAGCTCGGGCGGCGTTTTCATTCTGTGCGCGCCCATGCCGACGGTCACAAGCGTGTAAAAATCGCGCTCTGGCGTAGGGTACACCACCGCTATGCCGACCTTTATGCCGTTTGGCGAAGTTTCTGCTTTGTAAAAATCGGGCTTGCCGAAATATTTTTCTATGTGCGCTATCACGGCGTTCTTTTGCTCCTCGCTGTATAGCTGTGCATTTTCTACCTGCATATAGTAAAGCGTTTCGTAAAAATCTTTCGCTTCATCGTAATATTTAAGCCGCTGCGCCATGCTCTCGTCTTTCGAGCCGAAGATGCTATCCATAAATTCCATAGCTTGTATATTCCTGCCCTGCGAGTACAGCACGCGCGCGAAGATATACACCCAGTTCGGGTCGTCCTTACCGCGGTCGTAATGCCGCATCAGCAGCGCTTCGGCGGCGGTGAAAAAGCGCTCAGCCTTTTCATCGCCCATGCTGTTGAAAACCACCGCCAGCAGGCAGGAAAGCTCGTAATCTTCGCGGCAGTCGCCCGAGCAGATGAGCGCGTCGGCGGCTTCCTCGTACTCTTCTTTCGCGATGAGCGCGTTTACTTTCTCTATCAGCTTTTCCTTTTCTTTGCTATCCATCATCGTTCAGCCTTCCTTTCCGGTAAAAAATAGCCCGAAGCAGCGTTCGGGCATTTTCTATATCTAAATCATCAAGCTTTTACGATATTCCGAGGAACTCGAAGTAGTTTTTCTTCGGCATAGTCGTTATCTTCGACTGTTTCAGCGAGGATTCGGGCGTCAGGCGGAACTGTATCGCCAGCACGTCGTTCTCAGTTACCACCCAGCCTACGTCGGGTACTATGCCGCGCGTGCCGTTTCGGGTGATGGTCTTGCGTATGCCCTTTTGGTTGAGCGAGAAGAATTTTAGGTTTATGTCCTGTCCGTTCGGCACTACGTATATCTTCACGCAGCCCTTGTCGCTGTCCTTAACGTCAGAGATGTAAAAGCGGTATCTGCCGTCGGGCGAGATGGTGTTTTCCTCGTCAACTACCTCAGCCAAATGCCCCATCTCGTTCTTGTAGTAGGAGTACACAGAGGTATCTTTATCCAGATATGGGGTGAGCACCGTTTCAACGTCTGAGCCGCCGAAGAGCATATTGCAGACAACGTATGCAACTATTCCCAGTACATACAGCAGCAGGTAGATAGTGCCCATTATAACTTTTACCGATTCGTTAGTGCCCGCCGCGAAGAACATCACTATCGCCACGATGAAAGGCGGGATTATCAGCACCCAGTTGCCGTTTCCGATATTGAAAAGCAAGAGGAAGAAGACTATCGGCAGCAGCAGCACGCTGATAAGCTTTGTCATAAACATCTCGCGGGTGTATATCATGAGCAGCATGAAAACTATCGAAGCGCCCGCGTATATCACTAGGAATGGCGCCATTTTGTCCGGCACAAATTCCAGGTCGTACAAGAATGTGGCGTAGGTCAGCAGCGTGATAACTGCCGCGTAAGCCGCGGTAAAGACCGAAATGCAGCGCTTTACCCAAACATCGTTCATTATCTCTTTCATTCCACAATTCCTCCCAAATAGAGCTTTCGGCGGGTCAATTTATGATAACGTCTTCGCCGCCGCTCAGACCGCTAAGGATCTCGGTCTGTTTATCATCTTCTATGCCCACCTCTACGTCCTGCTCTATCTTCGAGCCTTCTATAAGCAGGTTGACATACGTTCTGTCTTTAGATTTTTTTACAGCCTTTGAGGGCACGATAACGGTGTCAAGCTTAGAGTAAACGTCGAAGCAGCACTGCACGCCCAGGTCGCTTATATCGGCGTCCTTATCCGGCTCTATGACGTAGGTGAATACCTTTCCGCCGCCAACCGTGCTCTCTATAATGTCTATCACCTTGCCCTTTGCCGAAACTACTCCCTGCTCCAGCTCGACCTTAGTGCCAAAATTTACATTTTCAAGCGCGTTGTCGTAAACGTCGCATACCAAATACTGCTGCGAATGGTCTGATACCACGCCGAAAGACTGTCCTGCGCTCACCTTTGCCCCCTCGACGATGATATTCTCAGCGCCGCGCTGGTCGTCGATGTTGTTTTCAAAAGATGTCTTGCCGTCGCTTCGGAAAACTCCGTTGCAGGGCGCGTATACCTTGTAATTTTCGAGCGAATCTTCCAAATGCTGATATTCAAGCTGCTGAAGCTCAAGCTCAGTCTGCGCAAGCTGTATCTCGTTAGCCGAGCCGCCCTCGCTTTGCAGTGTGTTTACAGACTTCTGCGCCTGGTCTATATACAGCTTCTTTTCCGCCAGCTGGTCGTCCAGATCGTCCGAAACGAGTGTGCAGAGCAGGTCGCCCTTTTCCACGGGGTCGTTTTCCTCAACGCTCACCGACTCGATCATGCCGTCTATCTTGAACGAAACTTTTTCGTAATACGGGTAATCGAAGCGGCCGTCAACGTAGTATTTCTGCGAAATATCGCCTATCTCGGCTTTTTCAGTTTTATAATCTATCTTATCGGTCTGGTAGATGGGCACGACTATCTCCTGCTTATCGTCTTTAGACGCGCAGCCTACTGCCGAAAACGCCATCGCGACCGCAAGAAGCAGTGCGATCTTTTTCATAATTTGAACCTCTCTAACAAAGTCCTCAGCTTATATTATTATACCATTTTAAACGGCTCGGTGCAAGCAAAAAAACATATATTGTAGACCTGCACAACAATATTTGACTTATTTTGTGCATTTGCGACAATCCAACAAATGAACTATTATTGAATTAGATAGCAAAAAGCCGTCGTCCGTCAGCGAGAAGCCGCCGCCGTGAAACTTCACAAGCCCGTGTTTTTCCAGCTGCCGCGCTTCGGCAAAAATGCTCTCAGCCGTATCCCTGCCGCCCCGCCGCGCAAGCTCGTCAAAGTCCACGCCGTCGCTCAGCCGCAGAGCGAGCATCAGGTACTCCTCAAAGCGGTCTATGTTCTCCTCTATGAGTACGTTTTTTTGTACATCTGCCGCCACGAAAGCCTGTATGTCCGCGGGGCAGGCGGTGCGCTTTTCGTGAAAGTCCGAGTGCGCCGAAGGGCCTATGCCTATGTACTTTTCCAGCTGCCAGTACTTCATGTTGTGCCGCGAGCGATAGCCCTGTTTTGCAAAATTCGATATCTCGTAATGCTCGAAGCCCTTGTCCGCCAACTGCGCACACATCGCGAGATACAGCTCGCTCATTAGGTCGTCGTCCGCCACGCGCCCGCGCACCGCTTCGCAGTCAAAAGCCGTGCCCTGCTCTATTTTCAGCATATACGCCGAGAGGTGGGTTATCGGCAGGTCGGTCAGCCGCTCTATGCTCGCCGTCAGCGAAGCTATGTCCTGCCCCGCAAGCCCGAGCATAAGGTCGCAGGAGATGTTCTCAAACCCCGCCCGCTGAGCCGCATACACCGCAGCGTAAGCTTTGTCCGCGTCGTGCAGCCGCCCCAAAAACCTCAGCTGGCTGTTATCCGCCGACTGCACCCCTACCGAAAGGCGGTTCACCCCCGCCGCTCTGTACCCCGCAAGCTTTTCGTAAGTCAAACTGCTCGGGTTGCCCTCGAGCGTTATCTCGGGAGAATGTAAGTGTACGTTTTTTTGTACGCTGTCCAATATATCGTACACCTGCTCAGCCGTCAGCAGAGAGGGCGTGCCGCCACCGAAGTAGACTGTATCCGCAGCAATATCAAGCCCTTTGAGCGCCGCAACGTTTCGGCAGACGGCGTTTACATACAGCTCGGCAAGCTCCGCTGAATACGGCTTTGAGTAAAAATCGCAGTATGGGCACTTGCGTATGCAGAAAGGCACATGAATGTAAAGTCCTGTCATTTATCGTCGTCCTCGAAGGCGTTCTCTATCGCCGAAGCGGTCTTTTCGCTGTCTGATCTCAGCTTGCCCGCCGCCTTTGATAATCCAAATCTGGCAAAATACACGACGTAGGAGATCAGCAACAGCAGAAATGCACTGCCCCAGTAGCGCGCCCACTCGCTCAGCGAAAGCTCGAAGTACACCGAGTGCCCCTCTATCCAGCGGCGAACGGCGGGGTGTATCGCCAAATAGCCGATGAAGCTGAGTATCACTGAGGAAAAGACGTATGAGGTAACGCCCAGCATAGCGCTTTTCAGGCTGAGCGAGGAGAATTTCACACCCGCCCATACTGCCCATGCCGCTGCGAGGAAGAGTGCTATCCCCTTTGAGATATTTGCGTATACTTCGCCCAAAAGCGGCAGTGCGACCGCTGAGCCAAGCGCAAACCCGATGAAATACTTCATTGCACGGTCGAGATCTTTCATTTTATTTCCTTTCTTTGCTATATCTATCAGTTGTCGTCCAGCTTTAGCACCGACATGAAAGCTTCCTGCGGCACTTCTACGCTGCCGAGCTGGCGCATACGCTTTTTGCCCTCTTTCTGCTTCTCCAGCAGCTTTTTCTTACGGGTGATGTCGCCGCCGTAGCACTTAGCGAGGACGTCCTTGCGCATGGCTTTTACAGTTTCGCGCGCGATGACCTTGCCGCCTATCGCCGCCTGTATCGGCACTTCAAACATCTGGCGGGGAATATTTTCTTTCAGCCGCTCGCATATCTTTCTGCCGCGCGTATAGGCGCTGTCGGCGTGGACTATGAACGAGAGAGCGTCAACAATATCGCCGTTTAGCATGATGTCGAGCTTCACAAGCTTGCTGGGCTGGTAACCCATCATCTCGTAATCGAAGGAAGCGTAGCCCTTTGTGCGTGATTTCAGCGCGTCGAAGAAATCGTAGACTATCTCGTTCAGCGGCAGCTCGTAATGCAGGTCAACGCGGTTTTCGTCCAGATACTCCATATTCTTGAAATTGCCGCGGCGGTCTTGGCAAAGCTCCATGATATTGCCGACGAATTCGGGCGGCGTGTAAATATCAGCCTTTACCATAGGTTCTTCCGCCGAAGCGATAACGGCGGGGTCGGGGTAATTCGAGGGGTTGTCTATCATAACGGTAGAGCCGTCGGTGAGGTGCACCTTATAGATAACGCTCGGCGCGGTAGTGATGAGGTCGAGGTTGTACTCGCGCTCTAAACGCTCTTGTATTATCTCCATATGCAGCAGACCGAGGAAGCCGCAGCGGAAGCCGAAGCCCAGCGCGGCGGAAGTTTCAGGCTCGTAAGTAAGCGAGGCGTCGTTCAGCGCAAGCTTATCCAGTGCGTCGCGCAGGTCGGGATATTTCGCGCCGTCGGCAGGGTAAACGCCCGAATACACCATCGGGTTGACCTTTTTGTAGCCCGGCAGCGGCTCGGCGCACGGCGAATCGGCAAGGGTAACGGTATCGCCCACGCGCGTATCGCCAATATACTTGATAGAAGCGGAGATGTAGCCTACCTCGCCCGCGTGCAGTTCGCCGATAGGCACAAGGTCGGTAGCGCCCATATAGCCCACCTCTACGGTCTGGAAAAGCGCGTCGGTAGCCATAAGCTTTATAGTATCGCCCGCGCGCAGAACGCCCTGCATAACGCGAACGTAGATGATAACGCCCTTGTACTGGTCGTAATAGCTGTCGAAGATAAGCGCCTGCAAAGGTTCGTCATCGCTGCCCTTCGGCGCGGGAATATCGGTGATAACGCGCTCGAGCACCTCTTTTATATTCACGCCCGTTTTAGCGGAAATGCGTGGTGCGTCGAGGGCGGGTATGCCTATAACGTTCTCTATCTCCTGGCAGACCCTTTCGGGGTCGGCAGAGGGCAGGTCTATCTTATTTACAACGGGCAGCACTTCGAGGTCATGCTCGATAGCAAGGTAAGTATTGGCAAGAGTCTGCGCCTCTATACCCTGCGAAGCGTCCACGACGAGCACTGCGCCCTCGCAAGCGGCGAGCGAGCGGGATACCTCGTAATTAAAGTCAACATGGCCGGGGGTGTCTATCAGGTTAAAGATATAGTCCTCGCCGTCGTCAGCGTGGTATTTTAGGCGAACAGCGCGCGCCTTGATAGTAATGCCGCGTTCGCGCTCGATGTCCATATTATCGAGAAGCTGGTCTTCCATATCGCGCAGGGCGACTGTTTCGGTAAGTTCAAGAATTCTATCGGCAAGAGTAGATTTGCCGTGATCTATATGAGCGATAATGCAGAAATTGCGAATATTTTCTTTTTTGATTATCTCTGCCATAAAATATACCTCCGATGATGAATATACATTATTTATTATAGCATTATTACGGCGGTTTGTCCATACAGAAATTATGAATTTTTTAAAGCGGCGAAGAAATATTGCGAAAGGGCTTGACAAGAGGGGGTGAGATATGGTAAAATAGATATATTGTGAATATCACATCAAAAATGCGGGTATGGCGGAATTGGCAGACGCGATAGATTTAGGTTCTATTGGCAACACCGTGCAGGTTCAAGTCCTGTTACCCGCACTGCAAAAAGCACACCGATTTTGATACAATGCGTTATCAGAACGGTGTGCACTTTTTTATGCGAAAGCCCTTGATTTTTAAGGCTTTTCGACAGTATTTAACGATCAAAGGCTCTGAGGTGACCTAAAATAGTCTTATCAGAGCCTTTTTCATTTTTCACACTATACATTTTAACGAAAGGTCATCGAATGGGGTGCATAAGTGAAAAAATATTACTTCTTGCATTTACCTTTTTCGATTATTTTTGAAAGAATATCTCGAACACCAACTTCATATTCGTTAAAATCATTTATATTGGTGTCTTTCATCCATAATTGCCCCTCTCCAACATTTCCACGGTGCTGTCCTGAAGAATAGTAACGATTATTTTTAACCTCATCACTTGAAAGCACCCAGTAGCGTATAACATCACGCCATACAGCGATCCAGACAAATACATCACAGCAAGCAGGTTTGATTTGTTGGAAATTCATATCAAAGCCATAGCTTGAATCACTTGAAAGTGCTTTGATGATTAAAGAATCTCCGCTTTTTCTGCGTACTGCCCTTGAAGCCTTTACTTCAATTTTTATGCCGTCATACCAAAAATCATATTGACCCGAATAATCTGGGTCAAATAACGTTGACGGGCGTTGCAATTCCGGCACAACTTCATTAAGATGTCGCTGCGCCCACGTTTCACCAAATGTCCGTGGTGCTGTGATTTCAAAAACATACAAGTATTTATTGCGCTCCAAATACCTATTGCGAATATCAAGATATTGCTGTAATGTTATCGTATCTGTTCCTATCAAATGGCTGATAATATATTCAAACTTATTGAATGGATAGACAGAATACAGGTTATCTAAAATTTCATCGCTTAAATTATATTTGACGCCGTTTGCCTTATTCATTGTTATAATTTGTGATTTTAACTCCTTAATTAACTTTTCCATGCACTATTCTCCTGATATACTCTATTTGTTTTTCGTTTAAACCATAGAAAGAAAATATATAATTTTCTATATCTTCATGCTTAGATATATCTCCGTTTAAGACCTCATCGACGAACAAAGACAAGATTTCGTTGTCACGCTCAGATATTGCGGGGAATGGTAGTTCAAGCAAATTGCCCTTCAAAATTTTCACTTCGCCAAATAGTTTTATATACATAAATTGAAATAATGATGAGTTCAAAAAAGCCATCACTGTCTTTATTTTCATATTTGGAATCTTTGGAATAAGAATATTAGCACTGTTAAGGAAAAGGCTTGCACTATTATCATAGGCAAAGACAAGCTTGTTTGATATAAACTTATACACCAATTTTTCCGGTGCACGGTATATTTCTTCTTTTGCGACCTGTTGCAAACTTGTCCTATCATAGACAATATAATTTTGTGCGGGTCGCAATGTATATGGTTGTATATCTTTTCCAGTATAGATTTGTTCCATTCCCGTATGATATTCTGAAAAAAGTTTTCCTTTGTTATCTCCAGTTACAACGCCTAATGCCCAAATACTATTTCGTAGTGAAAACACCCCTTTGTCTTTAACAACTCTTACTATAGCTATATCATCGTCAGACAATAAATTGAAAACCAAATTTTCAGTTTCATATACTGTTTCAATTTCTACGGTTCTGTTTCTACCATTTACGGAAACAGTAAAACTATCTTTAGCAGCACCTTTTCCGCATTCAATATCCACATATTTCGTTGTCACACCCGAAAAAACATCATCGTATAAAGTTACACGCACAAGCCCTGCAACATCTAAAATAAACTTTCTAATATCCTTATGAACCTTAACATTCAGAATTGATTCAGGGAAAAGAAATCTAATAATGCCGTTGCTTTTTAATTGTTCAAAAGATTTCACAAAAAAGCACGAAAAAGTTTCTTTTGACGTTATGTTATAAATATTACAATAGCTTTCGTCCATAGCTCCCCACGGCGGATTTGTTGCAATATAGTCAAACTTCTTTTCAAATACAGGATGTTGTTGACTTACTGAATAACCCATCAAAAAATCAAGGCAATACACTTGTGGTATAAACTCCATATTCTTATATTTCAGCAGTAAATTTATTTTTGAAATAAAAACTGCAATTTCATCATTATCAATGCCGAAAATCTGTTGTGGATTTTCGGCTCCAACAGACAGTAAAAATGCACCACTCCCACAGCAAGGATCAAAAAATAGTTCATTGTTAGAGAAATCAAAATCCTTTGTCATATTATAGGCTATTTTTTGGGGTGTGTAATATGAACCTATAATATTTTTCTTTCCCTCTTGCAAATAGGATTGATAAATCAAACCTAAAATGTCAAATTCATCATCCGGTAATTTGATTGTTGAAAGTTTATCAATTATTGTAATATTTGCATATTCTTTTAATACAGCAACTACGTGCGGCTTATTATAAAGCCCATTCTTCACCAAAAGACTAACTCCCAATGAAATTATTGCAGAGAAAATATCAATATCGCTTTCGTCAATAAAGTCAAGAATACTCTGTACAAAGGAAACATTATTTTTGTTACTGATATATTCCAGTGGAAGAATACGTTTTTTTGATTTTCTTTTATTCGCACGTGATGCTAACCGACCAGAAGTATTTGTATTGAGTTTTTCCCAATTTCGTATAGTCGCGCTGGAAACTCTACATTCATCAATCATAATTTCCATAGCTTATTCACCGTCTTTCTGTATTTCCACTATATCGTTAAGTCCGCAATTCAAAGCTGTGCTTATCTTCGCTAAACTTTCCCCTTTCCCATTTTGGTAAGTATGTTTGTGCTTATTCACGCTTGCAGGCGCATTTCCGTTTTCGTCATTCACTTGTCAATCAATTTTTTCCACAGTCTGTTATAGCTGTACGTCATAATATAAAACCCTCTTGCACAATACACTATTTAACAGTATAACACAGCAGGGTTTAAAAATCAATATATTATCATATTTGCGTGACGAAAAATTTTTATGAACGACTCAACTTTCCGCTTGCAGCGCTAATAAAAGAAGCGGATGGAAAAGGCTGCTGAACTGCTTGAAACCACCAATCTCAAGGTCATTGAGATTGCAACAGCGGTGTGGTATGAAAATCAAGGAAAATTTGCCAAGGTCTTTACTTTCACAAACCTCAAAAGCAGACGTTTTTATCGGCGTCTGCTTTTTTGCGTTTGACTATTGATTTTTCGGTGAGATCATAGTATAATAAAAAAGCATGAACAATACGTCAATATACTGTCCTCGCCCAACAACCCACCACCCTACCCAGCCAACTCCAAATAGAGTAAACTAGAATT